>Ga0194133_10000043_pt1 | contig 237790 bp, 201 predicted proteins | sample TA2KigOf40mmetaG_FD_155448 | JGI IMG/M metagenome (GOLD analysis project Ga0194133, IMG submission 155448) | Freshwater microbial communities from Lake Tanganyika, Tanzania - TA2015055 Kigoma Offshore 40m | ecosystem: Environmental > Aquatic > Freshwater > Lake | place: Tanzania: Lake... | reverse complement strand
TGTTTCTGGCAACATCCCTGTTTGCTCAAAACAGAAAGATTGTCGGCAAGATCGTCGGCAAAAACAACGAACCCATCTCTGGTGCATCCGTCGCAGTGAAGGGAACAAACGTTGGCGCTAGCGCAAATTTACCCTGTAACTTTTTTTTCGTCAGGGGTTAATGAGAGGGATTGAAATAACTAGAGATGGGGGGTGGAGCGGAGCTCAAATAAGGGGTGGGGTTGGTTCATGAAGTACTGCTAACTGAGATGTATATGGGGGAGGCTTGTAATTAAATTTTATTTACGGGGGGTTATTATAGCTATCTAATCCGCATACTTATTTTTATTTAGGAAGAAAAGTAATCATCAAAATAATCAGGGGAGGTGTGGTTTAGTCACATACTCAATCATCACATTATAGCTGCATCTTTCGTCTGTAAGGGGAGCTTCACAGGACAAGCCATCAGAAATGATGGCTTTTTTAAGACTCTAACTATGTAACGACATTGGACTCGTTAAAAAAGAACAACTGTAAATTGGTTTGACATATTTTATCTGTACATTCAATTTTAGTTGCGAAAGTTGATGCGTTTAACTGCAAGAAAATGTATGAGTTGTTTTACCAATGTTTAACCAAAAACAAAAAACCCATCATAAATTATTCATTTACAATGGGTTATGTTTGGTTTTCGTGACCCCGTCAGGATTCAAACCTGAAACCTTTTGATCCGTAGTCAAATGCTCTATTCAATTGAGCTACGGGGCCAGCGGGTTGCAAATATAATCAATTTGGGAGTATTTAAAATTCAAACCGCATGAAGGCCTCTAATGCCGCGTATTGCGGGAGACCCATGCAGTCAAACAATTTAGCGGTATCGGCATTTCGGTCTTCCGCGCGTTGCCAGAATTCCCGGCTATCGCTGCCCTGAAAGACAACACCGTCTTTTTGCGACTGGTGAATGAAGATGCCGTTGCGTTTGCGGATGACCTGATCCGGACTCATCGGGATCGACATATCGATTTCCCATAAATTCCATTCAGCCCATGCTCCTCTGTAGAGCCATAAGCGGCATTCGGCTACCGAAGGATCATTTGCTGCTTTTAGTCGCTTTAACGCTTCCAGCATCACTTCGAAACATACTTTATGCGTACCGTGGGGATCTGCAAAATCGCCAGCGGCAAAAATTTGATGCGGCTTTATTTCGCGAATCAGGTCCATGTGGATCTGAACATCTACTTCGGTGGGAGGATTTTTTTCGATCAGTCCCGTTTCATAAAACGGCAGGTTCATGAAATGCATGTTCTCTTCTTTCACGCCAACATAGCGACATGCAGCACGGGCCTCTGTTCGTCTAATCATTCCTTTAATGGACCTGATCTCTGCTGTATCCTTTTGATGTGGTGTTTTGGTTTTTATGAATGAACCTGCCTCGTGCCAGATGCTTGCTGCTTTATTCTTGTCAATAGAAAAATAATCGTCAAACTCCACTGCAAAATCAATTTGACGCATGACAAACTCATCACTTACTGCAATGTTTCCTGATGTTTGGTAGGCTACATGCACCTCATGTCCCTGTTGCACCAACCGCATGAAGGTGCCTCCCATGGATATAATATCATCATCCGGGTGAGGAGAGAAGATGATCACCCGCTTGGATATCGGATACCTTCGTTCCGGATGGCGCGGCACATCTTCCGAGGGCTTGCCGCCCGGCCAGCCGGTAATGGTATCCCGGAGTCCGTTGAACACCCGGAGGTTGATTTCTCCGACGGGACCGTATTTCTGCAGCAAATCAGCCATGCCGTTGGCCAAGTAATCTTCCCGCGTCAGCATCAGCAATGGCTTGTTGAGGTGCATGGCCAGGGTGCAAACGGCCTTTCGGATCAGCCGCTCCGACCACTCAATTTCACCGGTCAGCCAGGGTGAAGTATACCGGGTGAGCCCCTGCGCCGAAGCTTCATCCAAGTGAAACAAGGTGTTCCCATGCCCCTGTAAGAAGCTCGCGGGCACCTGATCCGATACTTGTCCCTCTACCGCCTGTGCGATGATTTGAGCCTTTGAAGCTCCAAATGCTAAAAGAACTATCTTATTTGATTTCAATATGCTGGATATTCCCATCGTAATTGCTAGTCGAGGTACTTGGGAGATGTGATCGAACTCGTAGGCATTGGAAAGTCGCGTGTTGTTTTCCAGCGCAGCAATACGGGTAGTGGTATGCCGGGAGGATCCTGGCTCGTTGAACCCAATGTGGCCATTGGTGCCAATTCCTAGAATTTGATAATCGATGCCGCCTGCCTTTTCAATGGCCTGCTCGTATTCAGCGGCATAGGCAGCTATGTCTTTTTTCTGGATGGTGCCGTCGGGTATATGGATGTTGTTGGGGTCGATGTCGATGTGCGCATAGAGGCAGTCGTGCATGAAGCGGTGATAACTCTGAGGAGCGTCCGGTTGCATGGGGTAGTACTCATCCAGGTTGAAGGCAATGACATTTTTAAAACTGAGTCCATCTTCCCGGTGCAAGCGAATCAGTTCCGCATACAATTTTTTAGGAGTGGAGCCGGTAGCCATGCCCAACACGCAGTGTTCACCTTTTTCGGCTTTTGAGCGTATGAGGGCAGCAATTTCCTGCGCAATAGCAGCAGAAGCTATGGCACTGTTTCCGTGAATCTGTACGGGTATTTTTTCGAGCGCATCGATCATGAAGCAATTGGTTTTGGGTCGTTTCCGTTCAATAGAAAACGGATAATCAAATTTACTGAATATTTCAGCTTACTGTAACTGCAAGGCGAACACTTCCGGCCATAGTTTTCCGGTAACATAGAAGATGCGTTTTTCTTTATCATAAGCAATTCCGTTCAGCACAGCTCCGGCATCTGCAATCGAGCTGCCTTGTTTTGTCAAATAAGTCAGGTCTTTTTTTGAGTTTTTTTGTAGGAAATCCTGAAGGGGGAGGAGCCCTATTACGATTCCGGATCGGGGATCAATTTTCATGATGTATTCGTATTGCCAGCGGTTGGCATAGATGAATCCGTCCACCATTTCCAGTTCATTGAGGTTGTTGACGGGACCGAACTGGTCGCGTACCCCAATGACTGATTTCAGTTTCAATGTACCGGGTTCAACCACATATAGTTTATCCGATCCATCGCTGATGTAGATGTTTGATCCATCGTTGGTGATGCCCCATCCATCACCGGTCCAGGGCAGGGCCCCCATAGGTTTCAATGTTTTGGCATCATAGAGGAATACCAGATGATTTTGCCAGCTCAGTTGGTAAATGGTGTCGTTCAGCACCGTCAGTCCCTCTGCAAAAATTTCGTTGGAGAGCCGTACCGACTTCTCAACTTTACCGCTTTGGATATCAACCAGGCGCAAGGTCGATTTTTCGCTCAACCCGGTACTCTCCAGCAATTTCCCATTCAACAGCTCCAGTCCCTGTGTAAAAGCCGCAGTATCGTGCGGAAACGACTCCAAGAGTGTGTACGCCAGTGTGGTAGGGGCTGGAATGCCCTCCTCTGAAGAGGTTGGGGTATTTTCAGAGCTATCTCCGGTGCAGGAGACTGCTAACATGCAGAGGATCAGACTGATATAGCGATGAAATGAGCTGGGCATGATGAATTTGAACTCCAAAATTCCCCCTTTTTACTTGTATTTCTTGAATTTTAACGTAATATTTACGCCTGTATTACCCCTCGGGGCTCGTATTTTTTCCCATCCAGCCCTAAGAAAATCAGGCACTTTATCCGATTCCCTACTGAAGACCTCATTCCAATAATCGTCAATGAGGCTGTACCTGCTTTTTTTATCCTGCATGAACCTTTTGGGTGTTGCCCAAAGCGAGAAGGTCATTACCGTCCCGGTTGTGGTACACGTCACTTATAATCAGGCATACGAGAACATTACCGAAGATCAGATTCGTTCTCAGCTGGAAGCTATCAATGCCGATTTTTCCCGAAGTAATGCTGATTTTGCCAATATTCCATCTGTTTTGCAAAACTTTCTGCCAGCATCAACATCCGCTTCGAACTCGCGGTAGCAGACCCTAATGGTCGTGCAACTACCGGCATCGTGCGCAAGAAAAGCACGCGACTCATGTGGAGCGATGACGATAAGATCAAATCCTCGGCGTTTGGTGGAAGCGATCCCTGGGATCCTACCCGTTACCTCAATGTATGGATTTGCAATACCGTACCAGGCCTCTCCGGATATGCGTCTCTGCCTAAATCAGATCCGAAAAAAGATGGAGTCGTCATTCGATTCGATGCATTTGGCACCCGGGGCAGTGTGGCCGCTCCTTTTAATAAAGGAAGAACCATGACCCATGAAGTGGGGCATTGGCTGGGACTCAAACATTTGTGGGGAGATGCTCCCTGCGGCGACGACGGCATTCACGACACACCTCGCCAACGTGGAGGAAATACAGGCAGTCCCTCCTTTCCTAAAATCACCGCCTGCAATGGAACTCCGGACTGAGAAATGTTCATGAATTTCATGGATTTTACCAATGATGCCAGCATGGGGATGTTTACAGAGGGACAAAAATCTGCGATGCGTGCCCACTTCAGTCCAGGGGCTTCACGTTTCTCTCTCACTCAATCCAATGCGCTTTCTCCTGCAACTGCTGCAGCAGCCGTATCGGAAGAGGTCAGTACTCCATCCGTTTCAGTATACCCCAATCCGGTTGTGGGCAATAGTTTTCAACTGCGACTCACCGCAGTGGGCAACTCCATCGCCAAGCACTTTGCTATCATCGCATCCAATGGTCAAATCGTGCAAAAAGGATTTGTGCAACAAGCTTCTTCGCAGATCAACGTGAGCTATCTGGCTCCGGGAGTGTATCAGGTTCGACTCACCGATGCAGCATCGAATCAATACACCAAATTCATCAAGCAGTAATTCACTGCATCCGTATCAAGTAATAAACACAGGTAGTGAAGTAATTGCGCACATGTGGAAGTGAACGAATCACCCGATTTTGCTCACGGGGCTTCCAGCCAAATTTATATTGGTAAATGGGATTGGTCAGGTAGTGGTTATTGTTTTCTATTTCGTAACCAGATTTCCGAGCAAGTCGTTCAAACCGTTCAATGGATATTCCGGTCGATTTGATTTCGAGCAGCTCGTTGATGACAGGCTCAGATTCCCCAAAAATCCGTAGCACAAACCGATACAGAAACGCAGGCAATAAATGAAAGTAGGGGAGCACCGAAAGGAATCTGCTCTCGCATACTTGTTGATGTCCCCCGTGAGGCATGTACCAGGGTGGAAATCCCAGATAGATACGCCCGCCGGGTTTTAAAAACTGCCGGAGGTAGGGGAGAAATTTTTCTTGATCGGGAATATGCTCAATCACGTCTTTTAGTATGATGAGATCGAATTGTGATCGATAAGTGGCTAAGGCTGATTCTTCGTAAATGTTCAGGTTGACGATGGATGTTTTTCCAGAAGCCACATAGTCGCTCAAAAACTCTTTTGCAAAACCTGCTTTTTGGGCATCGAGTTCGATGCCTGTAGTACGGCATCCCATTTCTAAAAAGGGGACCATCACTCCTCCGTCTCCACATCCGATGTCGAGAATGGTTACAGAGGGTCCAATTTTCATGGAGGATGTCAGAAACGGAATCACGTGCGACCGTGTATTGTCGACCTGCTGCTGAAACCGAACTTTTTCATCCCTGTGCTGAACCAATGCCATAAATCGTTTCGGGGTTGGTAACTTTGCGCAAATGTACAATTTGAACAGCCAAGATTGGAACCGTGAATTTGCTGAAGGGAAAGTTTTACTGATTGACAAGCCACTGGAATGGACATCCTTTGATGTGGTTAAAAAAATTCGCATCCTCACCGGTATCAGCAAGGTGGGACATGCCGGAACCTTGGATCCGTTGGCGACGGGACTCCTCATTGTGTGCACCGGCAAGTACACCAAGCGCATCAATGAATACATGGCTGCTGAAAAAGAATATACCGGAACGTTCACGTTGGGTGCGACTACCCCCACTTATGATCTGGAAAGTGAACCCGTCCACCAAGATTCCTTTTCCCATCTTACCTTAGAATCGTTGCATGCAGCTACACACCCCTTCACTGGGGAAATTTTTCAAGTTCCCCCTGCACATTCTGCAATCAAAAAAGGAGGAACACCTGCCTATGTGCTGGCCCGCAAAGGCAAGGAAGTGAAGCTGGATCCGCGCAAGATCACCATCAAGTCATTTGAGATCACCGGATACGAGGGACCTGTCGTGGGTTTTCGAGTGGTGTGTTCCACCGGGACCTACATCCGCAGTCTAGCACATGATTTTGGACAGGCCTTGAAGTGTGGAGCATATCTATCTTCCCTTCGAAGAACTCGTATTGGAGAGTATTCAGTCGATGCAGCAATTTCTATAACCGACTTTACAGAACACATTCAACAAATCAAGCCATAAAAAAACCCCTGGGGTTCCGGGGTTTTTTCTTCAGGTAGTTTTGGTCTTAGAAAATATATCGAACACCGAACTGCAATCCCCATGTACTGGCGAAGCTTTGAACGGTTGTATACGGACTGGTTACCAATTTTCCACCAATCTGTGACATTCTGTAAGTAGGCTGTCCTGCAGAATTGTATCCTGCAAATACCAACGGATTGCGCACCGTGGTTGCTTTGATGACACCCCAATCTTTGTTCAGCAAGTTGGTGAAGTTGAGGATATCGACGCTCAACTGAATGGTGTTGCGGCGCTTACCGATATTGGTGAATACATCCTGAAGGATCTTCACGTCCACACGGTCATACCAAGGAAGTGCTGCACCATTGCGTGGAGCATAACGTCCTTTGTTTCTGCGAAGGCTGGGGGCATTCTCAATGAACTGGAAGAATGCATCCGATTGCTGTTGAGCAGTGTACGCAGTAAGGGTAGATGAAGCAGCCTGAGCAACAAAGACAATGTCATTTGCATTTTTAGGTATGTACATCAGATCTACCGAGTTGCCATCATTGTTCAAGTCGCCATTCACCGTATACGTGAACAGTCCCTGGCTGGCACCTTCATAGAACAGAGAGAAAGTGGTAGCAAGGTGCTTGAAGTATTCCTTCCTGTAAGAGAAGGTACCGATGATTCGGTTCGGAATTACGTAGGCACTGTTGTACAACTCCAGTGCATTCTGTGTTCCAACAGCAGGGTTGCTGTTCCACGCAGAGCTGGCTTGAGAACCAGGGTTGCTGGTTACCTCGTTGTAGAAAGTGTGGGTATAGGCCAATGATCCGTAGAATCCGTTGGAGAATGATTTAGACAATTGGGTGGTGAAAGAGATACCGCCACCCTTGTTGGTGTTCTCCAACACAATTGCAGAAGTGATGTTGGAATAGATTCTTCTGTCGCCGGTGGCTACGTAACGGGGACGTGCATCGCTGCCGACCAGTATGCTGTTGGCAGGTTTCTCGTTCGCGTTACGCATTCTTACGGCATTGATGTCTTTGGTGAAAATGGCTTCCATTCCAAATGTCCATCCCTTGCCGAACCGCTTGTCGATTGCTAAGTTGGTACGGAAAATTTGAGGAAACTTGAAGTTGGGATCCGTAACGACAATGTTCGCAGGAACGGAGGTTCCGGCTATATTGGGGAAGGTGGAAGCGTAGGCATCCGGATTGGGGTTGAACTTGTAGTTCTGCAATGCTGAAGCACTGGTCACGTTTGCGCCAAACTGGTACATGCCTGAGTTGGTTGGCATATTGGTCAACCAAACAAAAGGAATTTTTCCAGTGAAAATTCCGGTACCACCGCGAACGATGAGGTCTTTGTTGCCCTCAACATCCCAACGGAAGCCGATACGGGGAGAAGCCAAAAAGCGGCTCTTGGGCCACATACCAGTGGTATAATTGGTTGGCTTACCATTTGCATCCGGGAACGTCAGTTCAGTGATCTTGGGGTTCGCCAGTGGATCAGAACTATAAATTGGACGATCGAAGCGAACGCCGTAGGTCAATTTGAAATTGTCATTGATGGCCCAGTCGTCCTGAACATAAAGTCCCAGCTGTCCGATTTTCAATTCAGCAGAGTAAACTGATTTCTGACCGGGAACCAAGGAATAGGTATAGGCATAATAGGCAGGAGCTCGGTTGGTTACAAAATCATTCAGCGAGCTGAAGATGTAATAGCTCTGTGATCCTGGCATGAACATGTTACCCACGCGCTGGAACTCATACGAAGCACCTGCGGTGATGGTATGGTTGTCCCTGAACCAGGTAGAGTTATTGATAAAACTATAGATGTTGTTGATCACATCGTTGTTGTAAGAGAACGGTTCAAGACCGGCACTCATGTAGTTGTCGCCTGATCCATTGAAAATATCGATCATGGGGAAGACGGAGCTACCTGTGCTGCGTGTCGCACGAATCTTGGTATAAGTGGCCAGGAACTGATTGGAGAAGCGTCCTTTGAAGTTTGAATTCAATTCAAAAGTAGCCGACTTCACGATGTCCTTGAAACGGTAGTTGGAGTTCTGGAAGGACATGGAAGCGAGGCTGAAACGATTCTGAGTCAGACGGGAAAGAGTTCCGACCCTTCCGGTTACAGTGAATCCACCGCCGTTCGGTACTGAGCTACCGTTCAATTGTTGGTCGTTTTCGCTCACCATTTCATTGTACTTCAGGGTCAGCTTGTGGATCTTGCTGATGTTCCAATCGAGTTTAGCAAGGATCTTATAGTTTTCTGCTTTGAAGTTTTGGAAGTTATCGTACGGTCCGGTTTCGTAGTTGTATTTGCTCTTCAGGTATTCAGAGAATTTCCGGAGTGAATCGATAGGAGTAGACGACTCGTTTCCGGCGCCGGTTCCACCCTTAGGTTTGAACGGAATGCCGGGGAATTCACGGTTTTCTTTTTCAGCACTCAGGAAGAAGAAGAGTTTGTTTTTGACAATGGGACCGCCGATGGTGGCACCAATGACACTGCTACTTGAGGTAGCTGGAGTAGGAAGTTTGATGTCTCCTACATTGCGACCATTGTTGTTTTGATTGCGGTTGTATCGATAAGCAGTTCCTTTAAATGTATTGGTACCGCTTTTGGTTACCGCGTTGATACCGGCGCCGGTGAAACCAGCCTGACGCACGTCGAATGGAGCAATGTTGATGGCAAGTTCTTCAAATGCATCCAGTGAAATGGGTTGGTTACCGCCACCGGGAAGCGGATCAGAACTTAAACCAAAGTTATTATTCAGGTTGGCGCCATCCACTTGGATGTTGTTGTAACGACCATCACGACCAGCAAAGGCTGTTCCATTCGCTTGAGGAGTCAAGCGTGTGAAGTCGGTAATGCTTCGGGATATAGTAGGAAGGGTTTGAAGTTGACGGACGCCGACGTTGGTAGAAGCGCCTGTCTTGTCTACGCCCAATTTACTTCTTGTTCCGGTAACGGTGACCTCGCTGAGGGTAGAAGCTTTTTCACCCATGACGGCATTGATGAAATACGGCTCACCGAGCAACAGGTTGATGTTTTCCACTGTTACAGTGCCATACCCAACGAACTCCACTTTCACCGTATAGGGTCCACCGATCCTCACACTGGGGATGTTGAACACACCTAGCTTTTTTGAAATTGTAGAGTAGGTTGTTCCGGATGGCGTATGCACCGCAGTAACGGTGGCACCATCCAATGCTTTGCCGGCTCCATCTTTTACCACACCATTGATACTACTGGTAGTAACCTGCGCAGAAGCGCCAACAGCAATGAAAAGCGCCAGAATAAATGATAAATAATTTTTTCTCATAAACGAATTGGTTTTCAACGATGCAAAGGTGAATAAATAATGCATAGCGACCATAAAAAACTGTTAACAATTCTTTACAAAATTGGTTCTTTTTTGTTTAATATTTGATCTTTTAAATTGATCAAATATTCTACAAATTAGGAATAAATCCTACTTTTTTACTGTTCTGGGGTGATGGTCTTGGGTTTTCGGGCAAAAAGACGGTCAAATTCAGTCCGGAACGAGATGTTTCCCCCCGTTCTGTCCCGCTTTCCTGATGTGGACAGCATATCGAAGCTGCTGCGGTAAAAAAACGAAGTCCGAAACTTACCATCAGGGGTAATTTTATATTCTACGTTGACATCCGGCAGGAAGAGAAAGGATTGTGCACCAGTTGCGGTCTGATTGCCGTTGGCGGAGGCAAAATTGAAGTCGCTTCCGAACGTAATGATCAGTTTATCGTTCATGATCGATTTGATGAACTGGAGACTGACGTTTTCCCTAAAATTATTGGTCCCATCTCCGGTGGATGCAGTTCCGGTTATATTGGTCATGGTCCGGAAGTAATTAAAGTTCACATCCACACTAGAGCCGAGCACACGGTAGAAGAGGTTTTGCACGCTGTTGGACAAGATGCCATTGATGACACCGGAAATGGTGTTGTTGATCAATTTTGTATTCAAGTCGCTTGCCACCACTGCTGCCTGCGGAGCAAAACTCTTGAACACAATCAGATAAGTGGCCTGCTTGCTGACCTCCAGCGGATCTCGATTGATGGTTTTGAGTTTGCTATCGATTGTGGCATTGTTTCTGACCGTACTGCTTTGCGGAATCACGATCTGAAACGTAGGGTTGGGTTTGCTGAGGGTTCCGGAGAGGTTGCAACGCACTTCCACATCACTGATTTCCCTCAGTACATCTGAGCTCACCCCAGAAACGGTAGAGCTGGTGGGGTCGGTGAACAACGTACTCATGCGTACTTTTTCCGCCAGATACAGCGCGTCAATATTTATTTCCGCGTTGAATGGATCACCGTTCCAGGTGATGTAGCTGTTGCCATCGCCCACCAACCGAAATGGTTTTTTAAAGATATCCTGGAAATTAAAATTATAGCTTCCGCTGCTGATGTTGAACCGGCCGTTCATGGTAAGCGGTTCTTTTGTTCCGGTCCGAATCTTCAGATTTCCGTTTCCTTGTCCAGCCAGCACATCTCCGGTAAGTTCATTTAGTATAATGTTCATCTTCAGCAGAGGCGAAGCCGTGAGATCCAAATCAATAATGAGATTGGTGCTCAGCACAACCTTTTTCTGCGCTATTTCGTTTCCGTATGTTTTCCAGATGATGTAATCCACGTTCTCGCCTTGCTTGCTGGTGGTGGTGGTGAGGATGTTGATCACGGAGCTGTCGACCGGAGCGCCAGTAACGCGCATTACCATCTGTTCTTCGGGGCCCGTCAAACTAAAGCTAAAGTTGGCGACTGTATTTCCATAGAAAAGACCGTTGTCGTCGCGATCGGTATCCAGCACCAGCATTTTTCGCGAGCTCGCGGAGATGTCGTACCGAAAATCATTGAAGAAGCGATGCGAAAGTCCACCTTTGATTTGAGCCTGATTGCCAAATTTATCGCGAAGCTGAATTGTTCCCAAATCAATGCGGTCGGGAGTAAACCGAATCACCGGATCTTGCAAGGAGTACGCACATTGGGTATATCCTACGGTGACGGTTGCATCTTTCACCGCTACACTTCCAACCAAATCCGGTTCTTGGAGGCTGCCCGTGATCTGAAGTTTTCCAGAGCCGGTGCCTTCCATTTTACTGAAAACAATTCCTAGGTATGGCTCTAGTAGGGATAAGTTCACATTTCCGATTGTAATGTCCAGGTCGATGCGTTGATTCAAACTGTCCTTCAAGTTGAGTCGACCTCGTGCATCCAATTGATAGGATGGATTATCGGATTCAAAATAAAAGCTGGAACGTTTTTCAACATTATCCCAAAAACCGGTAATGGAGGTAATGCCTATTGAATCGTTTTCAAACTGTGTTTTTTCGGTTTGCGCATTGAGATACACTTTCAAATTTCCAAACGGATCTTCAACCGTGAGATCTCCACTGGTGATGCCCTGAATGCGGGGTTCCGATAAGACAAAAGGAAGCAGTTCACCAAGGTTGACCTTGTTGAGGGTAAGGATCATGGTTTGCGGACTATTTGCTTCAGCGGGAAGGGTGATCAGGCTAAAACTTTGCTCGCCGTTGGTCAATCGAAAATTATTGGCCTCAAAGCGGGAGGTGCTGATGACCACTTCACTGTTTCGTTCGATGTTCCAGGTCTTTTCATTGAAGACCAGCGATGAAGGATTGAAATTGATACGAATGCCATCTTTTAAGTTCTGAATAGCTGCTGAAAGCTGTGCTCCGTAGTCGGACTGCTCCGAAAACGTATTGATGTTGAGCACCGAAATATCTTTGGAAGAGCGAATGTCGATTTCGTTTTTGGGATAGGAGAGGCTGTCATTGAATTGAATGGAACTTGTTTTTGAAAACATTTTCAGACTGTCGGGATTGCCGTTCGCCTGAAAAATAAAATCATAGGCTGCAAAATTTCCATAGGTTAATTTGGGGATCGCGGCTCGAATATTCAGCAATTGGTTGCGGGTATCCAGATTGCCTTCAATGCTGCTGTAACTGAGTCCGCCCAATCCGTTTTTTAAGACCTTGAGCAAGGGACCTGCATTGTTGAGTTGAAGACTGAAGCGCATGTTGACATCATCGGTCGAAACTTCCTCTGACTTAAAATACATAGGGTAGTAAGAAGCCAAATAACGATTGACCGTGCGGGCCAATGCATCAAACTGAAATTCGCCTTCTGCCATTGCTTCAATGTCTTTTCCGTTGACGGAATAGGATCGATGCCGGTCATTGGTTTTAGCCTTGAATACGATCTCGTCGAAGTCAAACGTCTGCCCATCCCGCTTGATGATCAATTCTGAAAAGCGTGCTTCTCCATTCAGGTTATCGGGTTGATTGCCTTTGAGGTCGACTTCCGCTTTGCCGGAAAATTTCAACGGCAAATCGGTCAGGCGAATCGCTTGCAAGTCCGATGAAAAGAGTTCAATTTCAGCAGTGGTGAAGGGAATGCTGTCGCTTAGGTCCACATTAGCCAAAAACACTCCATTGATGTTGGGGTCGCTTATGTTCAGGGTGGTGATCACGCGTTCGTCCCGATACGCACCATTCACCACAACCGATTGATACGGATAATCATTGAGTTCCACTTGATCAAGGTCGGCTTCAAATTTCCAGTTATCATTGGGCTCGGAGGAAACCTGAAATGTGCCGTCCAATTTACCCAGTTGATCCGTACTGAATAGACGACCAACATGGAATGCATTGATTTCACCCTTGACCGTGGTCTGCATATTTTTTGCTGCTATTCGATCGATTCCTATTTCAGTTGATATGCTTCCCAGCAATGATTCAAGCCTTCCTTTTGTTTTCAAGGAGGTTCCTTTGATGGCGACATTTCCTTTGTAGATCATTCTTCCGAGGGGATCAAGTGAAAACGGAAGTTGTTTTTTTAGCACGGGGATGGCTGCGTAGAGATCGACGGGCAAAACAGATAACTCTGCATTGTTGAGTTCGTAGTGGGTGCGATTGACATCGGGCAATCCAACGATGTGCAGGTCTCCTCCAATAAACGAGTTTTTACCAAACTCCAGTTGAATGCGGTCGGTTTCTAAATCATTGACCGGACCTTTGGCGATCCCATCAAGGTTGACTTTTAATGCAAGTCCATTGAGTTCTGGCGCAAAAAATGCAATGTCTTTGAAATCAACTACACTCTTGTCGATGTCGCCGTCCAAGGTTACCTCGCTCACAAATTCTCCCATGTCGTCAATGAAATTATCGTACCGCATGGCGAAATAGTGGCTCAGTTTACTGTACGGAGTTTGGATGGAGAGTTGGTCAAACTCCATGATGGTTGGATCCACTCTCATTTTTGCAGCAAGTGTATTGACCTTGAAACCGCTTCGCTCTTCCGTTGAAAGTTGCAAGGTTGTGGAAATGGTATCGTCTCTCAGCCATACATCCTTCATGGAGCCATTGATCTTGGAGAAAGCGATGTGAGCGCCATCAAAATAAGGATAAGGTGCTCGCTCTGTTTCGAGATCACTGGTGAAGGTGCCATCAATCAGTTGTATGGTTTTCGCTTTGAGCGTCCATTGCTCCGGGTTCCAATACAGTTCTCCCGGGATTCTCGGTTCAGTGGGAGGAATCAGCGAGTCGGGTCTATTTCCCTGATACTGGTGCAATGCAAACAGGGGCCGTTCAATGGTCAGTTGATCAAGCAGCATGCGCTTATGCTTGAGGCTGATTTCTTGCGCGCTGAGTGAAAGCTTATCTATTTCAATCCATTGGTCTTCTCCTCTCCAGGCATCTTCGGTTTGATAACGAATATCTTCGAGGCTGATTTCTTCAATGGCCAATATGATCTTGCTTGGAGGCGGGGTGGTGGTATCGGTCGATGGAGGTCCATCCACTAAGAACGAATAATTCCAAAGGCTGTCGGTCCGTTTGGTTTTAATCACCGCATGTTCCAGTCCAATATAATGAAGGGTAATGCGGTCTTTTAGAAAGAACCAATCGGTGATGCGCACTTTCAGACTACCTGCATAGACCAGTGTATCGTTGGCGCGATCGCGGACCAAAACGCCATCGAAATAAAATCGGTTGAACGGGGAGAAGTCGACACGATCAATCTTGACTTCTGTCTTGACCGCAGCTGAGATTTTTGCAGTGGCATAATGCACCAGTCCGTTTTGTATACTGGGTATGCGAATCAACAACCACAGCAAGAGCACCAGTCCTGCCAGTCCCCCTGCTACACTACCAAATATGCGAAGTGTTTTTTTCAGCATGGTGTTGTCAATCAATATGCCGATGCATGATCTTCTCCGCGTTTATCTGCAACGGCTTCTATCGATTCTATTTTTTTCCCTTTCCAGTTGATCCGAATGACTTCTGTTCTTCCGATCTGGCCACGCTGCGTTACCTTGTAGCCCATTTTTTCCAAATCCGTTTTGAGGGCTGCTGGAAAATCTTTTTCAACCATGACCTGATCGGGTAGCCATTGATGGTGAAATTTTGGGTTGTTCACTGCATCGAGTGGCGATTGACCAAATTCAAGCATGTTCACAATCGTTTGAAATACAGAAGTAGGTATGGTAGTCCCTCCCGGAGTGCCCACAACCAGATAGGGTTTATTGTTTTTCACTACCAGTGTCGGTGTCATGGAACTGAGCATGCGCTTTCCGGGCTGAATGGCATTGGCCTCTTTGCCCAGGGCTCCATACATATTGGCTACGCCCGGCTTTACACTGAAATCATCCATCTCGTTGTTCATCAGAAATCCAGCGCCTCCCACAACGGTCATCGATCCATAACCGCCATTGAGTGTGGTGGTGACTGCTACTGCATTTCCCCATTGATCTGCAACGGACAAGTGCGTGGTCTCTTCGCTTTCGGGTTGGATGGCTCCTGCTTGTATCGTAGTACTGGGTGTTGCTTTTCCTGCAACAAAATCATTCATCCGTTGCTGCAGGTATTCATCGCTGGTCAGTCGTTTCACGGGCACCTTAACAAAGTCCTGATCGCCCATGAATTCAGCTCGATCAGCGTAAGCCCTTCTCTCGACTTCAACCATGAGTTGCACCGACTCCTTGCTGTGAAATCCCATGACCTCAATCGATCTATTTTCAATCATCTTGAGCATTTGTTGCGTGAGCACGCCTCCGCTGCTGGGCATGGGCATTCCAATTATGGTATGGCCTTTGTAGTCGAATACTACGGGTGTTCGCTCTGCAGCTGTGTAAGAACGCAGATCCTGAAGCGTGATGATTCCCCCGCCGCGTTGCATTTCTTCTGTGATCAACCGAGCAGTTTCTCCTTCATAGAACCCTGCAGCTCCGTTATCTCGGATGCGTTTGAGCGTTCCCGCCAGTTCTTTTTGAACCAGGGTGTCGCCAGCCTTCCATGGTTGATCTTTTACAAAAGCGGTGGGTCGCGTATTGTATTTTAAGAATCCTTTTTTAGTTGAGTTCAGCGAATTGGCTTCAGCTGCTGTGATGACAAATCCTTTTTCTGCAAGTTCAATAGCGGGTTGGATTAGTGCTGTGATGGGAAGCTTGCAGTATTTTAATGTGGTAAACAATCCTGCTACGGTTCCGGGAACTCCACTGGCTAGGTGACCGTTTTGGCTGAGTTCGAGTCGCGGGTTGCCCTCTTTATCCAGGTACATGTTGCGACTGGCTGCGCCGGGAGCTTTTTCTCGGTAGTCGATGGAAATCGACTGTCCTTTTTCAGTGAAGGCGACTAAAAATCCTCCACCCCCCAAATTCCCAGCCCCAGGATAGACCACTGCCAAGGCGAGCTGGGTGGCAACGGCTGCATCAAAAGCATTGCCTCCTTTTAGTAGGACTTGAAGTCCAGCATCGCTGGCCAAAGGATGAGCAGAAGCCACCGCTCCTTTTTTGCCAGTGGCGGATTTGGAAATGGTGTACTGATACGGGTTCATTTGGGATTGTGCACCCTGACTGATCACCGTGACCAGCAACATGCACAATAGGGCTGAACGATTGCCGATGTGAAGGACCTGTTTCATGCCATAAAGATACTCAACCTTTAAAAGATTAAAGGAAACGGATTCAATCTTAACGTTCAATTGTTTATTTTAGTCGACACCAACGTTGTCCCTCTTATGCGCACCCATTTCTTGGCAATTCGTCCGATCAGCCTCAGCTTCTTTTTGTTGTTTTCTATGGCCTCGTTTTCACAAAAACAGCGACAATGGAGCAGTGGCGAAATTTTGCACCAAATGAAACAGCTCAATGTACTGGGTGTAGTCTTGTATGTAGCGGCACACCCGGACGATGAGAACACGCGACTCATTGCGTATATGGCCCGCGTGCGACAATACCGTACCGGATACCTGGCCATGACAAGAGGAGATGGGGGTCAAAACCTCATTGGCGATGAGCAGGGAGTGGAATTGGGACTGATCCGCACCCAAGAATTACTGGCGGCTCGTCGCGTTGACGGAGGAGAACAATTTTTTACCCGAGCATTCGATTTTGGGTATTCCAAACGCACAGAAGAGGCATTAGGTCTCTGGGAAAAAGAAAAAGTACTTTCTGACGCCGTCTGGGTCATTCGAAGGTTTCAGCCCGATATCATTGTTGCGCGCTTTCCAGAAGATTCCCGAGCCGGTCACGGCCACCATTCTGGATCGGCTGTCATCGCACATGAAGCCTTTTTTGCAGCAGCCGACCCCAATCGGTACCCGGAACAATTTCAGCATGGCGTAAAGCCCTGGAAAGCCAAACGCATACTATGGAATACGTTCAGTTTTGGAACGACCAGTACCACCAGCGAAAACCAAATGAAGATAGAGGTTGGCGATTACCTGCCGCTTCTGGGGAAAAGCATCGGTGAAATTTCTGCTGAAAGCAGAAGCCAGCACCGCAGTCAGGGCTTTGGTTCTGCTGCTACCCGGGGACCCGCGACGGAATATTTTGTTCACGTGGACGGCGACAAGGCATCAGTAGATCCCATGGATGGCATCAACACCAGTTGGGACCGAATAGAGGGTACCGCAGGAATTTCAACAATGATCGATCAACTGATTGCCTCCTTCAATCCTTCCGAACCTTCGGCATCGGTTCCGTTGCTGCTGCAGATCCGTACACGCATCCAATTGATACCAAACGATTACTGGAAACAGCAAAAGTCAAAAGAAGTGGATCAGCTGATCCTGATGTGTGCGGGACTGCATCTGGAGGCACTTGCAGATAAAAAACAGGTCAGACAGGGCGATACGCTGAAGGTGGGACTCACCATCAACAATCGGTCTGGGTTCTCGGTTCAGCTAATGAGTGCAGACCTTCAGGGATTAACATCATCTGCAACAGGTCCACTCAAGCAAAACGTGAACTGGTCGCATCCGTTTCAATTGCCCATCCCGCTTTCACTTCCCGTGTCACAGCCCTATTGGCTGGTTAACCCGATGAATACCGGTCATTTCAATGTGACCGATCAGCAATTGATCGGCAAGGCGGAGAACGATCCCGCATTGAACGTTTCGGTTCAGCTCAAACTCAATGAGTCGGAATTACGGGTGGCTGTTCCGGTTCGATACAGAAATGTGGATCCTGCCATCGGTGAGTTTTTTCACCCGGTGACCATTGTTCCCCGTACTGTGGAAACAGGATGGATGGTGCGCACCATTGACTATGAACATATCCCTTCTTTGATGCATGAATCCAAGCTGCCTGTTGTTCATCTTCCCCCATCCCTGGCCACAACGGGAAAGCGCATCGGATACATTGTTGGAGCCGGTGATAAAGTCCCCGGCATGATTGAGCAAATGGGATTTGAAGTGGTGGAACTGGGAAGGACCGATATCACGGCGGATAAACTGAAATCATTTGATGCGGTAGTGGTGGGCGTGCGCGCCTACAATGTTCATGAGTGGTTGGTTGAAAAATATGGAGTGTTGATGGAGTATGTTCGAGCGGGAGGAAACATGGTGGTACAATACAACACCAACAGTTTTGCAGGTCCTTTGGTAAAAATGACCATTGGTCCCAAACCGTTCATGATTTCCCGTGGTCGCATCACCGAAGAAGATGCAGACGTCCGGTTTGTAGATCCCAAGGATCCTGTGCTTCATTATCCCAATACCATCACTTCCGATGATTTCAAGGGATGGATTCAGGAACGTGGAATTTATTTTGCCGATAATTTTTCTGCCGATTATCGGGCAGTGCTGTCCATGCACGATAAAGATGAATCGGATTTGAACGGCTCACTGATTGTTCGCAACGAAGGGAAAGGTCGCTTCATCTATACGGGGCTGGTGTTCTTCCGCCAATTGCCCGCAGGAGTGCCCGGTGCATTTCGGTTATTTGCCAATTTGATTTCCAATCCAAATCTTCCGGTCAATGCAAGGAAATAAACGAAAACGCAATCTGGCTTTTGCTGCTATTGTCGGAATCGGCATTGGAATTCTCATTGCGCTGGTGAGAAAAAAACTGGGACTGGGTTTGCTCATCGGAATCATTGTGGCTGCGATTATTTATAAACGCGACAAACGATGAGCGGATGGGATTGGTGCTCGATGATTGGTACGCTACTTCTGGTAGTGCTATATGGATTGTACAAGGGTAGGGGAACACGCGATATCGATGGGTATTTTCGAAGCAGTCGATCAATTCCCTGGTATACTGTGCTGTTGAGTGTGATGGGTACACAGGCCAGTGCGGTTACTTTTTTATCCGGACCGGGACAAGCCTACACAGATGGCATGCGGTTTGTTCAATATTATTTTGGCCTTCCGCTGGCCATGATTGTATTGTGCATCACATTTGTTCCGATTTTTCATCGGCTGAATATTTTTACCGCTTACGAGTATTTGGAAAAACGTTTCGACCGAAAGACCCGAACCTTTACTGCTTTTTTGTTTCTGTTTTCAAGAGCACTGGCAACTGGAATCAGTGTATATGCGCCCTCCATCATTCTCTCTTCCATCTTGGGATGGAACATCTATGTCACCAATCTGGTATTGGGAGGTATTCTGATCGTGTACAGCATCAGCGGAGGATCCAGAGCCGTTGCCTATACCCAGCAACTTCAGTTGACCATTATTTTCGCAGGGTTATTTTTCGCTGCCTATTTGTTACTGGATATGTTGCCCACCGGAATTGGTTTTTCAGAAGCAATTGATCTGGGTCGAGCAGCAGGAAAAATGAATGTGATCACCACCGGCATGACCGAAGAAGGATTCAATTGGAACGACCGATTCAATATTTTCAGTGGGGTGATTGGTGGATTTTTTCTGGCCTTGTCGTATTTCGGAACCGATCAGAGCCAGGTTGGCCGTTTTCTCACCGCCAGTTCTGTTAAAGAGAGTCGCATTGGACTGATTCTAAATGGCATTGTAAAGATCCCAATGCAGTATTTTATTCTACTGATAGGTGTATTGGTTTTTGTGTACTATTTGTTTTCACCATCTCCGATGTATTTCAATCAGACGGCTGTCGACCGCCTCAAAGAAACCGCTTACCACGAAAAGGTAGTCGCATTGGAACAACGGCACACGGCCTTGCAATCCCGTAAAGATGCATTGGTAGCGCAACTAAATTCTGGTGCAACGGTAATGAGCGTGGATGCATTGATTCAGAGCCTAACGCGCGAGCAACAACAGATCCGCGGGGAAATGACGGCCCTGATCAAGGAATCGGGACTCCCCATCGAACAGTCGGATACCAACTACATCTTCTTGCGATTTGTCATGGACCATATGCCCAAAGGATTGATCGGTCTGTTGATTGCAGTGATTTTTCTCGCTGCATGGGGAAGTATTGCGGCAACGCTCAACGCGCTTTCTTCTACAACGTTGATCGACTTTCATTTGATCCACGTCAATGCTAACCCAACGCCGGAGGAATCAATTCGGCTATCTCGACTTTATACTTTGTTGTGGGGAATCTTTTGCATTGTGTTCGCGCAGTTTGCCACCAACCTGGGAAGCTTAATTGAGACGGTAAATATTTTAGGATCCTGGTTTTATGGTGTGATCCTTGGGATCTTTTTGGTTGCCTTTTATCTGAAACATATTGGAGGGCATGCTGTTTTCTATGCTGCGATACTAGGCGAAGTAGCAGTATTGACCATGTATGCGCTTACGGACATTGGATGGCTATGGTTGAATGCAATTGGTGCATTGGTTGTGCCGATCCTTGCATTGATCTTGCAAGCCGTTATTCGTCAGCGGTCTTTATCAGTAAAAATGTAAGCATGTTAACTGTTGGACTCAACAACGAATCGTCCCGTGATGCCTGGATCAAAGATGTGCTCACTGCTTTGCCTGTCGGAATTACGCTATTGGATGCAGGTGCAGGAGAGTGCCCCTATAAAAAATGGTGCGGCCACCTTAGGTATATTGCGCAGGACTTTGGGAAATACGATGGAAGCGGCGGAGAGGGACTGCAAACGGGGAGCTGGGACAATTCCCGGCTGGACATCGTATCCGATATTGCATCGATTCCGTTGGAAGATGCATCGGTAGATGCCATTCTGTGTACGGAAGTACTTGAGCACATTCCCAATCCTTTGGATGCGCTCAAGGAATTCAGTCGACTGTTAAAGCCTGGCGGTAAACTCATCCTGACTGCACCTTTTTTAAGTTTCACGCATTTTGCACCCTATCATTTCTCTTCCGGGTTTAGCCGTTTTTACTATCAGCATCATCTTCCAGCGCTTGGTTTTGAAATCAATCAATTGGACTTGAGCGGTAATTTTTTTGACTTTGTGGCCCAGGAAAATCGACGCATAAAATGGGTGGCCAACAAATACCTGGGGAAGAAAATAAATCTATTGGAAAAGATCATCATTCACCTCAATCTGTTCATCCTGCAGAAATATGCCAAACACGATCATGCTTCTCAGGATTTGGTGTGCTATGGCATTCATGTGCTTGCGACAAAACGGTAACCTTCTTTGTGCAATTAAAAAGTCCCGCAAATGCTGCGGGACTTTTTAATGGTGCCCAAGACTGGATTCGAACCAGCACGCCGTTTCCAGCGCTACCACCTCAAGGTAGTGCGTCTACCAATTTCGCCACCTGGGCAATGTGGGCGACAAAATTAATGATTTTTAGGATTACTTGTTGAGGCTGATGCGAAAGCAGGATCCTTTGCCGGGTGCGGATTGCATGAGCATCAGTTTGCCAGAATGGTATTGTTCAATAATGCGTTTGGCCAAGGTGAGTCCCAAGCCCCATCCTCTTTTTTTTGTGCTCACCCCGGGTTCAAAAATTTCTCCCTGCAATTCTGTTTCGATTCCCTTCCCATCATCGGAAATGTCGATGTGAACCCAGGTGTGTTCTTCGGTGACGTCAATAAAAATATTTCCAGATCCTTCCAGTGCATCCAGCGCATTTTTTAAAATATTTTCAATCACCCATTCGATAAGAGTAGGTGCGATGCACACCTGTATTGCATTGGAAGGGGTGTTTCGGATTACGAAGATTACTTTTTCCGGAGCGCGTTTCCGGATATAGTCTACTGCATGTTCCACGAGTTCGCGGATTTCGACGGATTCTTTTTTGGGGGTTCCGCCAATCATGCTGAATCGTTCGCTGATCAGTTTCAGTCGCGCAATGTCCTTATCCATCTCTGGAAGGATCTTGTTGACTTCTGCATTTTCGCGGAGAAGGGCTGTCCATCCGGAAAGGGCAGAGATAGGCGTTCCCAGTTGATGCGCAGTTTCCTTGGCCAGTCCGGCCCAGAGTTGATTCTGCATCGATCGGTTTCGGACTTGAATCAGTCGGAGGATAGTGGAGACAAACAGTACCACGACCAGCAGCTGAACCAGAGGGAAATAGCGGACTTGTTTGAGCAAAGTGGATTCACCATAATAGTAGATGTTGAATTGAGAAAGATCAGCGCCAAAATAGGTCTTGATGGACCTTCCCGTTGCTTTGTATTCCTGGAGTTTTGTGACCAGATACTGCGGATCTTGTTGCGCAGCTGAACTGTCCAGGTTCAGATAGCTCATGATGCTGTCGTGCTCATTGGTTTCAATGACCGGAATGGAAGACTGCTCAGCAGTTATGATCGATGCAAGGGAGAGGTCTTGTCCAATGTCTGAACTGGCAATGTGTTGTTGTGCGGTTGCCCATTCCTGCATTCTTTTTGCCTCTCTTTTGGAAATATTGTCGGCCAGGTAGTCAGAATAAAAAAAAGTGCCAATCACAATCGTGATTGCTGCAATGGCCATCCATGTTTTCCAGGCAGTTTTTCTCATGACTAATCGTGAAGTTAATCGACAATTTTCATCCTAAGCGACTAATTTTGCGTGAACCATGAACGTGCATACTGATCGACCTGCTGTAGCTGTTGTCATTCTGAATTGGAATGGTCGCCATTACTTGGAAAAATTTTTCCCATCGCTGTTCCATTCGAGTTACCCCAACATGCGCGTCTATGTGGCGGACAATGGCTCCACTGATGATTCCCTATCTTTTCTGGAAAATAAGTATCCACAGACCGTACTGCTCAAAAGTAGCTATAACCGAGGATTTGCAGGTGGCTACAATTGGGCGCTTTCACATATACAGGAAGAATTGATAGTTGTTCTGAATTCAGACATCGAAGTCGATTCAAAGTGGATCGAACCGATTGTTGAATTATTTGAAAGGCACAAGGATGTGGCTGCAATTCAGCCCAAGATCCTGGATCTAAACCGGAGGTCGCATTTTGAGTATGCCGGCGCAGCAGGGGGGTGGATTGACCGTTTGGGGTATCCATTTTCCCGTGGAAGAATTTTTGATGTGTTGGAAACCGACAACGGACAATACCAAAGCGTGTCGGAGATCTTTTGGGCTTCCGGCGCAGCCATGTTCATTCGTCGATCGGCTTTTTTGAAAGTAGGTGGATTTGATGAATTTTTCTTTGCTCATCATGAAGAGATTGATTTGTGCTGGCGGTTGCAACGATGGGGTTACCGAATTCTGGCTTCTCCCGATTCTATTGTCTACCACGTGGGTGGAGGTACACTGCCCAAGGACAATTCCCGGAAAGTGTTCCTGAATTTCCGGAATAACCTAATTATGCTGTCTAAAAATCTCCCATTGGGGGAAGCTTGTTGGGTCATTCCGACGCGTTTTGCGCTCGATGCGATCAGTGCATATAAAAATCTATTTTCTGGTCAGTCGGGGTATTTCTTTGCCGTAATGCGTTCTCATTTTGCTTTTTTCGGCTGGTTGATTGCTCAAAAAAAGCAATCGGTATTCAGTGAAGCACCGCGCAAAACCGCGGGACTCAAAGGGCTGTACAAGGAGAGTGTAGTTTGGCAGCATTTTGTCCTCGGCAAGAACCGGTTTTCCGAAATTGTTTCCTCTCAAAATGGATAATTGATGCTCATGTTCTATTTTTGCGCTGCAAATCATTACTATGCAGGAAAATCATATGGATACACTGGATAAAAAGGATCTTGGAAGAAACTGGGTTTCCTCCTCCCGCTTCTTGTTCCATGTTCAGCTTTTTGCCATTCTTGCTTTCGTCATGGGAGGTTGTTATGGATTGTATTCCATGAAGTACAAGGGCAAACCCAAAGTGGACGTGCCTGAAAGCACCCAGTATACACCCAAGTACAAGTAATAAATCTTTGCAGGATGGGCGCAAAAACCTATTTTTGCACCCCACTCAGCTCTTGTATATGCGGAAGTAGCTCAGCTGGTAGAGCATAACCTTGCCAAGGTTAGGGTCGCGGGTTCGAATCTCGTCTTCCGCTCAACGAAATTCCATCGGTCGATGGAATTTTTTATTTTAGAGCGTTCTTTTTGTACTGCCCGGGTGGTGGAACTGGTAGACACGCAGGACTTAAAATCCTGTTCGCCGAAAAAGCGAGTGCGGGTTCGATTCCCGCCCCGGGCACTTCTCTTCATCTAAAATTTTCCAAACTCATGCAGGACTTCCATTCTTTTTCTCGCTTGCAGGAAATCCTTGATGATCTTCGGGAAAAATGCCCCTGGGATAAAAAACAAACCATTCACAGTCTGCGGCAGTTGACCTTGGAGGAATGCCATGAATTGGCGGATGCGGTGGCTGCAGACGACTGGAATGGAATCAAAGAAGAATTGGGTGATGTGTTGCTCCACGTGTTGTTCTATGCGAAAATCGCAAAAGAAGAATCCCGGTTTGATATTCAAGATGTGATTGAAGCCATCCGGGCAAAACTCATTCATCGCCATCCACACATTTATGGAGATGTAAAAGTCGAGAACGAAGAAGAAGTAAAGCGCAACTGGGAAAAACTGAAATTAAAGGAAGGGAAGACCTCAGTTCTGAGTGGAGTTCCAAGATCCCTCCCGCCCTTGATTCAGGCCATGCGGCTTCAAGAGAAAGCAAAGCAGGTTGGCTTTGAATGGGAAAACAAAGAACAGGTGTGGAAGAAAGTGGAAGAGGAAATGAATGAATTGCTCGAGGAAGTGAAACTGTCGGATGCAGTTGACCGTGTACCGGCTCAACACATCCGGGTAGAGGAGGAAATGGGAGATCTATTGTTTTCGATCGTCAACTACGCCCGTTTTTTAGGCATTGACCCTGATCAGGCACTGGCCAGGACCAATACCAAGTTTTTAAACCGCTTCCAATCCATGGAATCCATCGCAGCGTCCCGGAGTAAATCATTAACCGATATGACCCTTGCTGAAATGGATGCGATGTGGGATGAAGTCAAGCGCTCCCACTGATCACTTTATTTTTCTATTTTCTTTCAGGTATTGCTGGAATGCATTCAGGTTTAGGCTTGACAAATTATGGGTTTTTTGTAATCCCCCTTTTTGAGCAGCCAGTACACCATAGCGGACATCCTTGAACCCTTCAATCACGTGGGCATCCGGGTTAATGGACAACATGGCTCCTTTTTCCTGCGCCTTTGCCACCCATGACCAATCCAGGTCGAGCCGACGGGGATGGGCATTGATTTCAATGGCCACACGGTTGGAGATGCAGGCATCGATTATTTTCTCGTGATCAATGGGATAGCCTTTTCGACTGAGCAACAACCTGCCGGTGGGATGTCCCAGAATGGTTGTTGCTGGATGTTCAATCGCCCGAAGCAGTCGGTGCATGGCTTTATCTTGGTCCATATTCAGGTTGGAATGAACCGATGCAATGACCAAATCAAATGTGGAAAGCAGAGCGTCGGAATAATCCAGCACTCCATCGTTCAGGATATCGCATTCAATGCTTTTGAAGATGACAAAAGGAGATAGTTTTCGATTGAGTTCATCAATGTATTGGTGTTGGGACTTCACGCGTTCCTCCTGGAGTCCATTGGCATAAAAAGCCGACTTGCTGTGGTCGCTGATCACCAGGTATTCCATTCCCAATTGCTGGCACACAACCGCCATTTCTTCGATGGTATTCGCTCCATCGCTCCAATCGCTGTGCGAGTGAATGATGCCTTTAATGTCATGGGGTTGAATAACGGAAACAGTAGGCTGGCTCAGAACCTGATCAATTATAGAGGGATCTTCCCGCAGAAACGAGGGAATGAAGGGGACCGAGCAGGAAGAAAAAATTTCAGATTCAGAAACCACAGATTCCCATTGGTGATGGAACTGTTCGTTCCATGCATGCAAGAATGATTCAGAGCAGTTTTGCCTGAACGCAGTTACTGCAGTGGATGTTGATGCTGAATGATAGAACCGAAGTTCCACCGATTCAAGTCCCTTGGCCGATATATAAGCATCTTGTCGACTGGTGATCTCACATTCCAGTTCTTGAAGGAACGGGAGCAGTTGAACAGTTGGGATGTTGGTCGCCCATTCCAGTGCATCAAGCGTTGGCAGTTGTCGTTTGAATGATCCGCAGGACTCCATTGTGTAATCAGGGAACCGCTCCTGCACCACCTGTTCCATGCGTTGGACATAGGTTTCCAATTCAGCCCACAAAAAATGACCTTTGTGACGAAGGAAGAATTCAATAGATGAGGATACATTTTTCTGGGTTTTCTCTCCAAAACCTTTGTATCGCAATAGTCGGTTTTCTGTACACGCGTAGAGCAATTCCCCAATGGTCTCAATTTCCATTTCCTTCCAGATGGTTGCAATTTTTTTCGGTCCCAAGCCTTTGATCTGCATCATTTCCAGGATGCCCGCAGGTGTTTTACCGAGCAGGTCGTCCAGCAGTTGTAGCTGACCCCCATCCAGCAGTTCCATTATCTTTTGTGCACTCGATGCCCCAATTCCTTTGAGGTGGGGAATGGTGGAGCGTTCCATCTCCGAGAGTTCGGCGGGAAGTCGTTCAATGGCAAAAGCGGCAGCCGCATAGGACTTTGCTTTGAAGGAATTCTCCTGGTGGATGTCCATTAGTTTGGCAAGCAGGCCAAATTGGTCGGCTATCTGTTGATTGGTCGGCATCGTTCAAATATCGGGAAATGGCGGGGTAGGGCATAAAAAAAGTCCCGCCGAAGCGGGACCGTTATTCGTTGCAAAGAGAAGATTACTTCTTCTTAGCAGCCTTCTTCTTGGCGGCTTTCTTCTTTGGAGCAGCCTTCTTCTTTGGAGCGGCTTTCTTAGCGGCTTTCTTTTTAGGAGCAGCTTTTTTAGCCTTTTTTGCAGTTGCCATTTTGTTAGAATTTAATGGTTAGAAAAATGAATAACATAGTAAAAGTATAAACACTTTTTCTAAATCACAAAAAAAATTTTTTTCAGACGTTGATTATCCGGCAGTTACGATCGGATTAACAGAAACAATGGTTCTGTTATTTTTCGATTTTCTGAACTCCACCACTCCATCAGAAGTTGCAAAAATGGTGAAGTCTTTACCTACTCCAACATTTTTTCCGGGGTGGTATTCGGTTCCGCGTTGTTTCAGGATGATGTTACCGGAAATAGCAGGTTGTCCGCCAAAAATTTTAATGCCGAGTCGCTTGCTGTGGGAATCGCGACCATTTTTTACACTGCCTTCGCCTTTCTTGTGTGCCATGATGCTGGAGTTTATGTATTCGGCTGATTCAATTAACCGATGCTTTCAATTTTGATTCGGGTATACAGTTTGCGGTGACCGATTTTTTTACGGAAACCTTTTCTGCGTTTCATTTTGAACGCGATCACTTTGTCGCCTTGTTTTTCACCGATGATTTCTGCTTTTACTTTCTCTTTTACTTCCTGGCCGACAGTCAATTTTCCACCGTTGTCAACGAGGAGCACTTCGGAAAGTTCAATTTTGTCACCTGCATTGCCGGCAATGTGCGGAACGTAGAGTTGTTGTCCTGCTGCGACTTTGAATTGCTGACCGGCTATTTTCACAATTGCGAACATGGTCTGATTTTTAGGAGGGCAAAGGTAGGGATTAAATGCGCAATGACCAAGTGTGGGCTTAAAAATTATTGGTCGACAAGTCCCTTGGTTTCAAGCCTTAAGAGTATCTTTGGCAACCGCCCTGCGCATGAAAATCAAGTCGTATCTGGCCAAACCATTTGCCGCCATTGTCCATGGCAGGATCAAGCGCACGATGCGGACGGCATTGTCCGATCAGGAGAGCATCTTGCGCATGCTGGTCAGAAAGGCGGCACCCACCGAGTTTGGTCGGGACCACCATTTCACTGAAATCAATGATTATGAATCTTTTAGGGATGCAGTTCCGATAAGGGACTACGAGACTTTGTCTCCCTACATCCATCGGATCAAAGAGGGAAAGGAAGGGGTGCTGTGGCCGGGCCGACCCATTTACTTTGCTAAAACATCGGGAACTACTTCAGGCGCAAAATACATCCCCATTTCCAGCGACTCCATCTCCAATCATATCCATACCGCTCGAAATGGCCTACTCGGGTATATTGCGGAAACAGGAAATGCTGATTTTGCGTCTGGGAACATGATTTTTTTATCGGGTTCCCCTACGCTCGACCGGATAGCCGGCATTCCGACGGGTCGATTGAGCGGGATAGTCAACCACCACATTCCGGCCTACCTCAGGGGCAATCAGTTGCCAAGCTTTGAGACCAACTGCATAGAAGATTGGGAAACCAAGCTCGATCGGATCGTTGAGGAAACCCTGCACAAGAACATGACCCTGATCAGCGGCATCCCGCCATGGGTGCAGATGTACTTCGACCGACTCATCGAGCGATCGGGGAAGAAGATCGGGGAGCTATTCCCTCATTTTCAGGTAATGGTTCATGGCGGAGTCAATTTCAGTCCCTACCGTGCCAAACTCATGGAAAGCATTGGTCGATCCATCGACACGATTGAAACCTTTCCGGCTTCTGAAGGATTTTTTGCTTTTCAGGATACCCGTGAGGAGGAGGGACTCTTGCTCAATACCCAGTCGGGTATATTCTTTGAATTCATTCCTGCCCAAGAAATTTTCAATGAACGCCCTCGTCGGCTTTCACTGAAAGATGTCAAGCTCGGTGAAAACTATGCCCTCATCATCAACAACAACGCCGGACTATGGGGGTACAATATTGGCGATACGGTCAAGTTTACGTCCATTGACCCGTATCGAATTGTCGTTACAGGCAGAATCAAGCATTTTATCTCTGCATTTGGAGAACATGTGATTGGCGAGGAAGTTGAATACAGCCTCCTCAAAGCCGCAGAGCAATTCGGAACCCGCATTGTAGAATTTACGGTAGCTCCGTTCATTTCCACTGATCAGGGCAAATCGTATCATGAATGGTTCATTGAGTTTGAAGAATTGCCGACCGATCTTCAAGCGTTTGCGGCATGCGTAGACGATCAACTCCGTTCAAAAAATATCTACTACGATGATTTGATTCGGGGAAATATTTTGGAGCGACTCATCATTCGTCCGCTCAAGCGAAATGCATTTATTGATTACATGCGTTCCAAGGGAAAACTGGGCGGACAGAATAAAGTCCCCCGACTCAGCAACGATCGATTGATTGCAACGGAACTTGAAAAGATGATCAACAAGGACTAATTTTATACGAATGGAGTTCGACTTCTCATATTCCTTCACCGATGAAACCAGTGCCCCCGTTCTTTTTAAACGAATCGGAATCTTTGGCTCAACCGGATCCATCGGAAAGCAGACCCTTGAAGTCATTCGAGCAAATCCAAATCTGTTTTCTGCCGCAATCCTGACGGCACAATCCAACGCTGAACTGCTCATCGAACAGGCACTGGAGTTTTTACCGGCTGCTGTTGTGATTGTGGATCCTGCTAAATATGCAACGGTGCACCAGGCACTGCACCCAAAAGGAATTCAGGTGCTCTCTGGTGAAAAAGGTTTGGAGGAAGTAGCGCTCATGCCCTGTTATGATATGATGATGGCGGGAATTGTGGGTTTTGCGGGACTCAAACCGACATTAAAAGCAATTGAATCAGGACGACACATTGCATTGGCCAATAAAGAGACGTTGGTGGTGGCAGGCGATGTGGTGATGTCACTGGCGCAAGAGAAAGGAGTTTCCATCATCCCGGTTGATTCAGAACATTCGGCCATTTTTCAATGCCTGGTGGGAGAACGCAACAACCCCATCGAGAAGATCATCCTGACGGCCTCTGGCGGACCCTTTGTGGGACGAAAACCCAATTACCTGGTCAATGTCAAACGCGAGCATGCCATCCAACACCCCAACTGGAGCATGGGGGCAAAAATCTCCATCGACTCTGCCTCCCTAATGAACAAAGGGTTGGAAATGATAGAAGCCAAATGGCTTTTTGATCTTCAGCCTTCACAAATTGAAGTGGTCATCCATCCCCAGAGCATCATCCATAGCATGGTACAGTTTCGGGACAACAGCATCAAGGCACAAATGGGACTGCCCGACATGAAGCTTCCCATCCAATATGCCATGGCCTATCCTCACCGCATCGATAATGAGTTTCCCCGATTCAATTTTACCAAATCTGCCACACTGAGTTTTGATCCTCCGGACATTAAAACCTTTCGCAACCTGGCACTGGCCATTCGGGCCCTCAATCAAGGTGGAAACATGCCTTGCATCCTGAATGCTGCCAATGAACTGGCGGTATATGGGTTCATCAAAAACCGCCTCGGATTTTTGGACATGACTGAAGTAATTGAACGTACAATGAACAATATGCCCTTCATTGAACATCCCACGCTGGAAGAATATTTTGAAAGCGATGGAGAAGCCCGGAATTTTGCGGCATCTTTAATCAATGTATAATTGCACACATGATCGCACAGATGTTGTTGGATATCAATTGGTATGCTGTGGGACTCCAAGCGGGTCAGCTGATTCTCTCTCTTTCCATACTCGTTATTCTCCATGAATTTGGACATTTCATTCCCGCCAAAATTTTTGGTTGTCGGGTAGAAAAGTTTTACCTCTTTTTTGATCCCTGGTTTTCGCTGGTAAAGAAAAAAATTGGAGACACTGTTTACGGAATCGGTTGGTTGCCATTGGGCGGCTATGTGAAAATTGCTGGAATGATTGATGAGAGCATGGACAAAGAACAGCTCAAACAACCTGCCCAGTCATGGGAGTTCAGAAGCAAACCGGCCTGGCAACGGCTCATCATCATGATTGGAGGGGTTACTGTCAATATTTTATTGGCGTTCATCATCTATGCGATGACCCTGTATACCTGGGGTGAAACCAAATTGCCCAATAAGAGCCTTACCAATGGGGTATGGGTGGTGGATTCGGTCGTAAACGAAATCGGCATTCAGACCGGAGATAAAATCTTAGCTGTCAATAACGAAGAGTTGGTCTATTTCGAGGACATGAATTCTGCTTTGCTGCTGGGAGAAAAAATGACCATCGAACGCAACGGGATACAAAAAGAGTTGCCTATACCGGTGAACTTTATTGAAAAGATTGTTGAAAAAGGCAAGCGGTCAGTATTGTTGATGCCCCGTATTCCCTGCATCGTGGGCGAAGTGCCACAGGATTCAGGAATAGTGAGCAATGGATTGGTGGCAGGTGATCGGATTGCAGGAATTGATTCATTACCCATTCGCTTTTTTGATCAAGTGAAGCCCGCTATCCATGATCGCGCCGGAGATACCGTACAACTTCATATTGTTCGCGAAGGGAAAAATATGGTTCTTCAAACCGTAATTCGTCCCGACACTTCCATTGGGTTTTTCCCTATCATGCCCAGCATGGATGAAATGGAAAAAGATGGACTCTATGTTTTTGAAAAAAAATCGTTTGGATTTTTTGAATCTTTTCCTGCGGGTGTGAACAAGGCAATGGAGAAGTTGAGTTTTTATATCGCGCAGTTTAAAAAAATTCTGAATCCTTCTACCGGTGCATACAAAGGGTTGGGCGGATTTAAATCCATGGGATCGATTTTTCCTAAGTACGAATGGGACTGGCAAGCATTTTGGAACATCACAGCGTTCTTTTCCATCGTATTGGCTTTTATGAATTTACTTCCGATTCCCGCTTTGGACGGCGGACATGTACTTTTCACCCTGATTGAAATGATCACTGGAAAGAAGCCTAACGAAAAGTTTTTGGAATATGCTCAAATTGTAGGCATGGTTATTTTGTTCGGCCTGATGATTTATGCCAATGCCAACGATTGGTTAGGGTGGGGAAGAGGTCGCTGATCTGCGTTAGAATGCCAGGTAATAGGGACGCAGCAGTGCTATGAACTCTGGACTGTATGCATCTTTTTCATCTTTAATCAGGATCGAGGAGGACAGCACTTCAGTAGTTTTTTGCATTTCAAATTCCAGGAATGTCCGAAAGTAGGCATGTTTTGGCGTCTGCTGTACGAACACCGAAGAGGCCAGCTGCCAATTCAGTTGTCTTGCACATGCAATAATTTCTTCGGTTCTGTAATACGGAATCAATACGAATAGTCTGCCCGTAGGGGTGACCAATGTGCTGCTTTTTTTTAGCAATTCCTGAATGGTGAGTCCTGTATCGTGACGGGCTAAATTGGTGGAAGGGTTAGTGCTTGACAATTGATCCCGGTGAAAAGGAGGATTCGAAACGACACAATCGTACTTTTTCTGAGGTTCAAATGAGTTGAAGTCAGCATGAATAGGATGTATGCGATCGGACCATTCAGAGGATACAATGTTATCGCACAGTTGTTGATGGCATGTCGATTCAACTTCGATTGCATCTATGGTTCCAGAACCGGACTGAGCGATCATCAGCGATAAGATTCCGGTACCCGCTCCCACATCCAGCAGCTGTTCAGCTGATTGCGTGCGGGATGCCACCCATGCGCCGAACAGGGCTCCGTCGGTAGTGACCTTCATCGCACATCTGTCCTGATGAACGGTGAACGATTTGAATGAAAAAAACGTGTTGGGCATTGACGCTTATTTACCAGTCGGCTCGCGCACTGGCGGAAACGGAAAGATCGCTGAATTGGTGGTTCATGTATTTATAGTAACCGGTTATGGCAATCATAGCTGCATTATCTGTACAGTATTCCATAGCCGGTATGTAAATGTTCCATCCATAGCGGGCACCTAATTCCGTTAAGCCGTTTCGTAATCCTTTGTTTGCAGCAACACCACCTGCGAGGCAGATTTCCTTGATGCCAGTCTCCAGACTCGCCTTTTTTAATTTTTGCAGCAATATGGATGTCATGGTGTGCTGGAACGAAGCGCAGATATCGTTGATATTGCGTTCCACAAATGACGGATCCTCTTTGCTGTGTTTTTGCAGAAAATACAGCACTGAGGTTTTGACACCGCTGAAGCTAAAGGACAAACCCGGCACCTGCGGTTCAGGGAAATGAAACCGTTTAGGGTCTCCCTCTTGCGCACGCGCGTCAATCAATGGTCCACCCGGATATGGGAGTCTCAGCATTTTGGCTGTTTTATCATATGCTTCACCTGCAGCATCGTCGATGGTTTCACCCAGCACTTCCATGGACAAGGGTGAATCGCAACGCACAATTTGTGTATGACCTCCGCTGACGGTCAGGCATAGAAATGGAAATGAAGGAGAAGGTGCGCTGATGAGATTGGACAACACATGGGCCTGCATGTGGTGTACTTCGATGAGGGGTAGCTTCAGTGCAAGGGCCAGTGATTTTGCAAAGCCGCTGCCCACCAGCAAGGCGCCGATCAATCCCGGTGCTTGTGTAAAGGCGATCGCACTCAGGTCCTGCTGACGAATAGCGGATTGCGAAAGGGCAGCATCCACAACGTGTACAATATTTTGCATGTGCGCGCGACTGGCAAGTTCCGGTACAACGCCCCCATACCGTTGATGAATTTCCTGTGACGCAATCACATTGGATAGAATTTTTCCGTCGCGGCAAACGGCCGCAGAGGTTTCATCACATGAAGATTCGATGCCCAATATGTACGTGGGAGATTTCACGGTGGTTTACTTGGATCGAATGGCAACAACAGGGTCCATTCTGGAAGCGATCATGGCCGGAATGATACCTGCTAATATGCCAATTCCTACACAGATACCAATGGCGAGGGCCAGAATATTCAAGGACACATAAACATTGAAGCTGAACACGGAGGTGAGCACTGCGGATAAGATGACCACCAGGATCACGCCAATCAGTCCCCCAATAATGCAAATCATGGCGCTTTCCAGCAGGAACTCCATGAGGATGGTTCTTCGTTTTGCTCCAATGGCTTTTTTCAGTCCGATGATGGGTGTGCGTTCCCGGACCGTCACAAACATGATATTGGCAATGCCAAATGCGCCAACAATCAGGCTCAGTAGACCGATCAGCCATCCACCCAGGTTGACGCTGGCGAAAAGCGACGTAACGGCCTTGCTGAAGTCGCTAATCGCATTCAGCGCGAAATCATCTTCTTCGGTAGGGCCGAGTCGGCGAATCGAGCGCATGGCGCCTTTGAGCTCATCTTTGAGGGCTTCGGTACTCATGTTTTCTGGTCCCTTTACGATGATCTTGGGATTATTGAACCGCTCATTGAACAGCATTTGTCGCATGAACTTATACGAAAGCACAATGCTTTGATCGAATTCCCATCCTTCAATGAAGCTTTTTCCTTGTTTTTTCATCACCCCAACGATGATGGCTTTTTTGTTGCGCAGATCGACTTCTTTGCCAACCGCTCGTTCGGGATTGCCAAATAGTTTCTCTGCATTCTCGTACCCAATCACAACACTGGCAGTACCCTGATCAAATTCCATGGAATTGAGGTAGCGGCCATACTGAATTTCTATGGGTTGGATTTGATCAAATTCATCCGTCACTCCATGGTAATTGATACCATCGAGTTTATCGTTTTCAAATTGCATGAAGGACTGGGTTGTGAAATTAAAAACTATGTTGATGTCGGCGCTTACTTTTTCTTTGATCAATCGTGTTTCGATCAATTTAGGGCTGGGGCGGTTCAGGTATTTCCACCAGGGGTAATCGGCCCCTCCGGAATAGTCCCATTTATCAACATAAATCGTATTGGACCCTAGTGTTTTGATGCCGTCCTGAATATTGCGTTCCAGGCTGCTTACTGTAGAGAGAACGCCAATGATGCAAAAGATACCAATGGTCACACCAAAAAGGGAAAGAAAGGTCCTGAGCTTATTCTTGGACAGCTCCTGTATGGCCAGTTTCAGGGTGGTGATCAGTATCTCCAGGGTCTTTTTCATGGTGCAAATCTACTTGATTGCTGCCGACTTTCCCTCCAAAAATGGGTGAGCGGAACAATTGAAGTGACAAGCGGATTCTTGAACTCAGCGATGTACTATCTTTGAACCCTTTCCGATGAAGTACGATAGTGAAATAAGCCGCAGAAGAACATTTGCCATCATTTCCCACCCGGATGCCGGTAAAACCACCCTGACTGAAAAGTTTTTGTTGTTTGGTGGCGCCATCCAGACAGCCGGAGCAGTAAAAAGTAATAAGATCAAGAAGCATGCGACAAGCGACTTCATGGAGATTGAGCGCCAACGGGGCATCAGTGTGGCGACTTCTGTGATGTCATTCGAGTACAAGAACACGTTGATCAATCTTCTGGATACTCCCGGGCACAAAGATTTTGCAGAAGATACCTATCGAACATTGACGGCTGTCGACAGCGTTATTCTTGTCGTGGATGGCGTGAAAGGAGTAGAGGAACAAACGCGCAAACTCATGGAAGTCTGCCGGATGCGCGATACTCCGGTAATTGTATTCATCAACAAAATGGATCGGGATGGCAAGAACCCCTTTGATCTGTTGGACGAGATAGAAAAAGAATTGAGCATTCATTTGCATCCCTTGAGCTGGCCCATCAACATGGGAAAGGATTTCAAAGGAGTATACAGCCTCTATGACAAAAGCCTTCTGCTCTTTCAGCCCAATCAGAAGGTCGCCATTGAAGAAAGTGTAAAAGTGGATGATCTTTCTGTTCCCTTGCTCGATGAACTCATTGGAGAAAAAGATGCCCGCCAACTCCGGGAGGATGCTGAGTTATTTCATGGAGTGTACGGAGAGTTTGATCAGCAGGTCTATTTGGAAGGCAAGACTGCCCCTGTTTTTTTTGGAAGTGCCATCAATAATTTCGGAGTAAGGGAATTGCTCGATACGTTCATCCGCATTTCACCAGAGCCAAGAAGTCGACCTGCCACCGCCCGAACCATCGATGTTCACGATGATCGCTTTAGTGGGTTTGTATTCAAAATACATGCGAACCTGGATCCCAAGCACCGCGACCGTATTGCATTTTTGAGGGTGTGCTCCGGAAAATTTGAACGCAACAAATTTTATCACCATGTGCGGTTAGACAAAGATGTGCGATTCAGTAACCCCTATAGCTTTTTGGCACGCGATAAAGATGTAATTGAACAGGCGTTTGCTGGAGATGTAGTGGGATTGTTTGATACCGGAAATTTTAAAATTGGGGATACGCTCACAGAAGGAGAGGATTTTTATTTTACCGGAATTCCCAGTTTCTCACCGGAGATCTTCAAAGAAGTCGTGAACAAAGATCCAATGAAGACAAAGCAACTGGAGAAGGGATTGAATCAATTGACAGACGAAGGAGTTGCTCAATTGTTTACGCAGCACAATGGAAACAGAAAAATTATTGGCTGTGTAGGCGATCTTCAATTTGAAGTCATTCAATACCGCTTGCTGCAGGAGTACGGAGCTTCGGTTCAGTTCAATCCGCTTCCGTTTTATAAAGCTTGTTGGCTGGTTTCAGATGATAAAAAAAAGCTGGAGGACTTCATTCGATTCAAAACAGCAAATGTGGTCAATGATAAAGATGGGCAGCTGGTCTACTTAGCACAAAGCGAATGGTTTCTGAATACAGAGATTGCGAATAACCCGGATATACAGTTCTTGTTCAGTTCGGAAATACAGAAATGATCAAATGCCGGTGTAGTTGAACGGCGTAATGGTGAGTAATTCTTTTTTGACTCCCGGTTTAACCTTTAATTTTTTGATGAATGCCTGAATTGCTTTTTGGTTGATCTGTGCATTGCCTCTGGTGAGTTCTTTGAGTGCCTCGTACGGTTCAGGATATTTTTCACGGCGCAGGACTGTTTGGATGGCCTCTGCCACAACGGCCCAGTTGGCTTCGAGGTCTTTGTTGATGGCATCTTGATTGAGCAATAACTTTCCCAATCCCTTGTTGATGGAGTTAACCGAGATGAGTGTATGGGCGAAGGGCATGCCAATGTTTCGGATTACGGTGGAGTCCGTTAAATCACGCTGCAAACGGGATACCGGTAGTTTCGAAGCCAGGTGTTCCAGAATGGCGTTGGCAAATCCAAGGTTGCCTTCTGCGTTTTCAAAATCGATAGGGTTTACTTTATGCGGCATTGCCGAGGATCCTACTTCGCCCTTTCTGGTTTTCTGGCGGAAGTACTCCATTGAAACATAGGTCCATACATCCCTGCAAAAGTCGATCAAGATGGTATTGATTCGCTTCATACCATCGAAATGTGCGGCCAGCATATCGTAGTGTTCGATTTGCGTAGTATGCTGCTGACGTTGAAGTCCCAATGCATCACTGCAGAATCCATTGGCAAATTTTACCCAATTGTGTTTAGGGTATGCCACATGGTGTGCGTTGAAATTTCCTGTAGCTCCTCCAAATTTGCAGGAGTAGGGAATTTGCTCCATCAATCGGATTTGATTTTCCAATCGCTCAACATATACCTTAATTTCTTTACCCAATCGGGTAGGGGAGGCAGGTTGTCCATGTGTCCTGGCCAACATGGGAACTTTGTCCCATTCCTTTGCCAGTGTATTGAGTCGGATGACTAAATTCAGAATTGCAGAATAGTAGACGTGTTCCAACGCTTCTTTCCACAGCAATGGGATCGCGGTATTGTTCACATCCTGAGAGGTGAGTCCAAAATGGATGAATTCCTTGAGGTGTCCGAGCTGAAGTGCATCCAGCTCTTTTTTCATGAAGTACTCCAGTGCTTTGACGTCGTGGTTGGTAACCTTCTCAAGGTTTTTGATTTCGTAGGCAGTTGTTACATCAAATTCCTGATACGACTTACGCAGATGTTTTACAACACCAGAATCCAGTTTGAATAATTTCTCTTTTGAAAGGGCGATAAAGTACTCGGTTTCGATACGAAGACGGTATTGCATCAGCGCCCACTCTGAAAAATAACTAATCAGTCCCTCTGTCTGGACAAAATACCTTCCGTCTACTGGGGATAAGGCGGTGAGTGTATTCAGTTCCATTTTCAGTGGCGATTGGTGTAACTTGCGGCAAATTTACATCAATATCATTGGAACGGGAAATTCGGATTGGAGCAGTGAGCTACTTGAATACACGTCCCATGCTTTACGGCATGGAACGGGGCCTGCAACACCATCCTCATCGGTTACAGTTGGATTATCCATCCAATCTTGTTAAGGATTTAAATAATGGCCGGATCGATATTGGTCTGGTACCAGTGGCTGGTTTGCTCGGACTGAAAGAGTATGCCATTATCTCCGATTACTGCATTGGAACTGAGGGAGAAGTGGCTTCGGTCTGCCTGTTCAGTCGCGTCCCTCTGCATGAAATAAATGCGGTGCGACTAGATTACCAATCCCGGACGTCGGTTATGCTCTGCAAACTGATACTGCGAGATCACTTCAAACTTAATTGTTCATTCATGCCTTCCACTACAGATGAGGAGTTATTATCGGTATCGGGCACCGAGGCGGCGTTGCTGATTGGAGATCGGGCACTGATGGCGCGATCCTTGTTTCCTCATGTAACCGATCTGGGAATAGCATGGGTGGAAATGACGGGGCTTCCATTTGTTTTTGCAGTTTGGGTAACCACACAAACGTTAAGCGACTCTTTTTTGGTGAATTTCAACAAGGCTGTTGCAGTGGGAGTAGAACACCTGGATGCTGTAATTCGTGACATTCATTTTCAAGCGTATGATCTGAATCGGTACTTCAAAGAAAACATATCGTATCGGTTGGATCAAAACAAACGAAAAGCAATCGATTTGTTTTTGACGCGCGCATCATCACTCTGACGGTCAGTACCAAAGCCTGGCATCAAGATTTTTCAAACGCAATAAGGCGTCTTTGCCAATTGGCATTCTTTTTTGGCTATGAGGTATCGTTCTGATTTCACGCCATCCTTTTAGCCATCCCCACAGATCAAAGGAGGTTTTTCTTAAGTATTCAAATGACCACATCCATTTGGTGGTCCAAAAATATACCCCGGGTAAATACCTCCACGCCACAACGGATTTATTTTTCCAAAGCATTTTCATTTTATCGCGGTGAGGCGGCCTGCCGGCAGGCGATTCTTTATGCAACATAACCACTGCATCTGTATAAAGAATGCTATACCCTTTGTCAATAATGCGGTAACTCAAATCGTATTCCTCCATCCCATAAAAAAATTCAATCGGGTAGCCGTTCAATTCTTGCATGACTGTTTTTCGGATTGCATGTGCACCTCCGGCAAAATAATAGGTTTCAAATTCGTGCAGGTCTTTGCGTTTATGAAACTGTTTATGTGGAAAAGCATTCACCTGCATGGCTCCTGTACTGAAGTAGTTGACTTTGAACGATGCTACTGCAAGGGATTCTCCTTTTTCATTGAACAGATTGTCCAGTGCCATTAGAGCATTGCTGTTCTGTAATTCTCCGTCATCATCCAGCATAACTAAAATCGGAGCTGTTGCATAATACAGGGCCAGGTTCCGACCTTTGGCTACCCCCAGATTTTCTGCTGAATGGATGTAGCGGATAGGAAGTTCTTTATGCTGGTTGATGAACAGTTCCGCTTCGTTGTAGCTTTCAGAAGAATCGTTGTTGACAATGATGATCTCCTGAAGCAAGGTTTCTTTTTGCTCGAGTCCAGTTAGGTTATTCAATAAAGCCAGTAGTTCTGCTGGACGATTATACGTAATGATGATGAATCCGATGGATTTCACGAATGAATGGTTTCAGTCAATAATTCACGGTACCGGTTTTCAAAAGTAGTCATTCCAAAAACTTCTTTTGCATAGTGTTTGTTATTCTCTGCCATGTGTTGCAGCTGGTCAGGGTCTTCTATGAATTGGCGGATGTGATCGACCGCTTCTAGGATGATGATTTCATTATTTTTTATGGAAGTGAATAAAAATCCATGTTCCGCATCATGAACATGATGAGGAATATCGCCTACGGGGGTAGAGAGAATCACATTTCCCGCCATCATGGCTTCCGCAATGACTAATGGGAATCCTTCGTGCAGTGAACATAACACCAGCACATGTCCCTCTTGGTACAGAGCATTCAGTTGGGTGTCACTTGATAGGGCTCCATGGAAAACAAGATAAGGATGATAAGCAGTTGCAATGAATTCTTTGGAAACTCCAATCACATGAAAGCGTGTCTTCAGTCCTGCTGCACTGCAGCGCTCAGCAATCTGGGCAAACAATTCGGGTCGTTTATCCCGGTCAGGTCGACCAACAAATAAAACATTCAATGGAGGAGGAGGTTCTTTACTTTTTTCAGATAGGGGTGTATCGACCCCATTGGGTATGTATACAATACGGTGCTTTAGTATTTCGGGTACAGATAGCGATGTATATTGTTGTTCATGTTGTGCAATGGCGAATTTGCTGATCATGATCGTCTTTTGGTAAAAGGCGGCAAATGGTATTCTGATCCATGAAAACGAACAAAAGGCATGAATCAATTCAACTTGAGCAATGGAGGGGTCTATCCAAGGTGAAATTTTATATCCAAAATTGCTTTGACCATTGAAAACCACTGGACGTTTTTCGTTCACCCAGCCGGCAACAACTCCGCGGTAGAAAATATTACAAAAGTATATCCACTTGTTATCGGTGAATGTTGAAATGTCACATATCGTGTGACCCGTTGCCTCAAATGATTTTCGAAATCCCAGTGAATCTGATTTTCGGGTGAATAGTATCAGGCATTTTTTATCTTTTAATGCACGGGATATATTCAGATGCACCCGCTCTGCTCCCCCCAAATGGTGGAAAGGGAAAATCAATACGTAATCAACTGATATGTTGGGTAAGCGATTCTTGAACAGTTTCCCTGTGGCGACCAGTGGAAATAAGATGATGTCTTCTAGCCACCTTTTTAGCAGATAGAATGAATAACTCATCGTTTTATCCCTTTTTTAATTTCTTTAGCCGCGCCTTTGATCAAGTCGATCATCGCATAGAGCAGAGTTTTTGCCATAAAACCATTTGCTTGTCCCTTGATGAGCCCGTGAAACAAAAAAATAATTTTGATCCGAAACAATTTAAAAAACACATTGTGTTGTCGCTCCCGGGTGAAAGATTGTTTTCTGATTCGGTGCAGCACCAGCGGTTCTTCAAATTTGTGAAACATTACCCCTTCGGCAGCCATGCGCAACCATAAGTCATAATCTTCTGCTGCCGATTGTTCAGGATCGTAAAAATATTCCAGGAGCAATTCTCGCCTCATGATGATCGAAGGGTGAACAATGCAGTTGTTGGATGGAAGTTTTGCCCGAATTTTTTTTGCAGTGAGATACTGGCTGTCGTCTTTCCATTTTCCAATTTTATTGCCTTGCTCATCGATCAGTATGCAGGTGCTGCATACTACCGAATGATGAGGCAATTTTTGCAACTGAGATGCCTGCAGTTCCAGTCGGTGGGCCAATGAAACATCATCCCCATCCATCCGCGCGATGAATTTTCCTTTGGATACCCGAGTGGCTTTGTTGAGGGATACTGCCAGCCCAAGATTCTTTTCGTTTTGAATGATGCGTATGCGCTCATCCGAATATGCGTGCAAAATAGAGGCACTTTCATCTGTAGATGCATCGTCGATGAGAATCAGTTCAAAATCAGTTAAGGTCTGATTCAGTATACTGTCAATGGCCTCTCTCAGGAAAGGTGCGGTATTGTATACCGGCATGATCACGCTTACCAAAGGAGTGCTGGACATCTCACGTAATGCTTTTCTTTTTTCGTATAGTAATGGCCACTGCAACAATCAGCAGCACCACAAGCACCCATTGCGCATAGCGGGTAATGCTGTATCCAGTTAAGAACGATGCTGGTTCAAACCGAAATTGGATTTCATGTTGACCGGGTTCCAGGGAGAGTCCACGCAATGCATAATTGGTGCGAACGATCGGTCGTTCCTGCCCATCCACATAAGCTTTCCACCCTTTGTCGTAGAACACTTCGCTGAACACAGCGAACTGTGGAGTAGAAGCCGCATACGAATAGATGAGCGTATCGTGACCGGGTTGGGTAAGTTGAATGGAAGCAGATGAATCCTCTCCACTGATTTGTTTTATAGAAGAGCGGTCTTTTTCCTCTATAATAGCAGTGGAAGCGGCATTGAAACTATCCAGCGCTTTCATGGCATCTTTTGGATCCTTTACCCATTTGATTTCATTGACCAGCCATACGGCACCCAGTGCATTTGGATTAAACGAAGGGGATGGATTGCCAATCGAGTCGGGTGCAATGATATACCGGGTGTCCAGCATGTTCAACACCTCCATGTTCATGAGTTGTTTGGAGAGTTGATTTTCGATCAGATCCTGGTAGATGCTCAATTTTGCTGCATGGTAACCACCAACAGATCGGTGGTGATACGATGTGATGGCGTCGTTGAAAACATCTTGAGTTAAATTGAATACGCGGTAATGATTTCCGGTGTCTTGTTTGATTTGCAGATCGGCGGGTGTGGGTGAAAAATTGCCTTCGTATTCTTCCGGCTCAAGAAACTTTTCTGCATTCAGGTAGCGAGCGCTTACTCCCAGCACATCAAATGCGGACAAACAGATGAGTGCGGCAAGTGCGCCGGTTGTATTGAATATTTTTTTGTTGTAGAGAAAGATCAGCATGAATGCAATAGCCATCAGCAGTACAGATCGGATGAGATCATCTCCAAACATTTTTTTTCTGTCTTCTGCCACGCTTTTTATTATATCCGATCCAAGGGTGGTGTCGCCTTGCGACATGTTGGTGAGTTGTTGTTGGATAAAGCGATCATTAGCGGTTGTATAGTCAAAACTCATATATAATCCAATGGCAACGACAACAACTGCAGCAGCTGCCAGAGCAGTGCGTTTCAGGGATTGCAGTAGTTCTTCTTTGCTGAGTTCGCCGGAGAATACCTTATTCAGTGCCAGCATTCCCAAAAGGGGGATCGTCAATTGCGGAATGACAAGAATCATGGAGGGGGCACGAAATTTATTGTAGAGTGGGAGGTGTTCAAACAAAAACGTGTTGAATGTTGCAAAGTTTTTTCCCCACGACATGATGATGGCCAGTGCAGTTACTGCCAGGATCCACCATTTGGTGGGACCCCGAACCAGAAAAATTCCAAGCAGGAACAGAAAACAAAAAACAGCACCCACATAAACAGGTCCCGAAGTGCTGGGTTGAGGTCCCCAATAGGCAGGAAATGCGCCATACAGTTGGTTGCCCAGTTCCTGCGGTATATTCTTTTCGTTCAGGGTCTGAATCAGCTTTGAATCTTCTCCTAGTAATTGGGAGGCTCCGCCATAAACATTTGGAACCATCAGGGTCATGGTCTCGGCTTTTCCGTAGCTCCAGGCAAATGCGTATCCCGTGTCCAGTCCACCTTTTGTTTCCGTTGTACCCGTATCTTTAGTATTCAGCGCTGCTTGTCCCCCGCGTATGGTTGCTTTTGAGTAATCGTAGGTCGTAAAAATCATCACCGCATTTGTCAGCACCCCGATGAGTCCCCCCATTAATGCCAGCATTGCCGGCTTGAAAAAGCTTCCAATTGTCTTATTGTTTATGGCCGCTGCAAGGAGGGCTGTTGACATGCCCAGTGCTATGATCAGGAAGTAATAATCAATTTGGTAGTGGTTATGGGAGATGAGGATTGCGCTAAACAGAGCCGTCAGTGCTGTTCCGATCCATAATCTTCCTGAAAAGATCAGCTGCATGGCTCCTATCAATGCAGGCACATAGGCCATTGAAAGCATTTTGGTTTCATGTCCCACTGCGACAATGATGGAAGAGTATGAAGCGTAGGCATAGCCCAAGGCTCCAATGATCCCAATCCATGGGCTGATGCCAAATGCCCAACACAGAAAATAAAATCCCAGACAGGCCAATATGAAAAACCGGAAAGGTTTTGGAATGAACAAGGCAAATGCCTCGTTGGCATAATAGGGTAGAATATTATTGTTATTGGTGGCAATCTGAAAACCGGGCATTCCGCTGAACATGCTGTTGGTCCATAGGGGAGCTGTTCCTTTCACTTCCTTGTAATCGCTGATGTCCTTGCTCATGCCCTTCCAATGCACGATATCGCTTTGTTGAAGGACTTTTCCCTCGAGTGCAGGCTTGCAAAAAATCAATGCGAGGAGGATAAAAATGCCCAGGGAGCACAGGTGAGGAATGCTGGTCCGATAATTAATTGATTTCATCGATCTGAATTTTATCAATGCATACAAATATATTGAATTCAAGGGTCTGTATTTGTTGAGAATGAATTAAATTCAAGTCAAATCAGCGTCTATGGGAATTGTAAAAGAATTCAAACAGTTTGCATTGAGGGGTAATTTAGTCGACATTGCTGTTGCATTTGTAATGGGGGGTGCTTTTGGAAAAGTGGTTTCAACATTTACCGAAAAAATGGTTGCTCCTGTAATCGGACTAATGACCGGCGGTGTCAATTTTTATGATAAAAAGTTCATATTAAAAGGGGAGATCAGCGAGGTGCGCGACCAGAGCGGGAAAGTAGTGGTGCCCCACGCTGATGCTGTAGCATTGGAATGGGGGACATTCATTACGGTGCTGATAGATTTTATCATTGTGGCTTTTGCCATGTTTATGGTCGTAAAAGCCATCAATGCATTAAAGAAAAAAGAGGAGGCGTCATCTCCGTCTGTTTCGTCAACGGACAGCTTGCTCATAGAGATTCGAGATGCATTAAAGGCGAAATAATCATTGCGCCCCATTGTTTTTTATCAACCCCGCCACTACTTTGTCGATCGGTAGGGTGACTGATTCAGGCGTAAAATTTGTTAGCGAAATAGTGCGAAATGTCTCGGTCTCTCCGGTGGCATGGTAGATGGCCATTTGTTGCTCATCAAATTCAAATACAGAGCTGCGCAGCGGAACCCGAATGGGCTCCTCCGGATGAACCCGGTAATATATGGAAATGATTTGGTGCTCAGGATCGAATGCTGATCGTTGAAAAAAATCTGTTGTGTAGAGATGTTCGCCTACCCGTACTTTCAAATTCATTTCTTCCATGAATTCCCGGGCTAGGCACTCGCGTGTTCCTTCTCCAAATTCCAGTCCACCTCCCGGAAATTTAGTGTAGTAATTTCCTCGAATGAATTCGTCGCTGACCAAAACTGAATGATCTGAGGTAATTAAAATGCCGTATACACGAATGTTAAACATAGATGGATGTTGTTCCGGTAAATACATGCGTAGCGGGACCAATGAGCCGGATATCGGATATTGTTTCCTTGTTTATACGGGTGAATTCAACTTCCAGTTCTCCTCCTTTCACTTGAACGGATACTGCATGGTGCCCATTTTCGTGCGTCGATGCAATGGCGCACGCTGTTGCACCTGTTCCGCAGCTGTATGTTTCATCTTCAACCCCGCGTTCATAGGTGCGAATAGTAATTCCCTTTTTTGTTCGGGCAACAAAATTCACGTTAATGCCTTGATCGGCAAATGCAGGACTGTACCGAACTGTTCTTCCTGCATCAAAGACGTTTATCAAGGAAACATCTTCTACAAATTGAACGTAGTGCGGTGAACCTGTATTCATTACTGTCGCACCCGAACTTGCTGTGATTCCGGTTACATCTATCATGTGCAAACGAATCCGACCGTCTTCGAGTCGTTCTGCAGCATGGGGACCGTCACTGGCGATAAATCGATAGTGCTGTTGTTGTATGCCTATTTCGTACGCAAAAGCCACCAAACACCTTCCACCGTTTCCGCACATGCTTCCTGGTTTTCCATCGGTATTGAAATAGAGCATGCGAAAGTCATACCCCTCGGCTGATTCCAGCATCATTAAGCCATCTGCACCAATTCCGGTCCTTCGATCACACAACCCGCAAATTGCCGATGCAGTTAATTTTTCATAGCGGTGATCCCTGTTGTCCAGGATGATGAAGTCGTTTCCAGTGCCATGGTATTTGTGAAAAAAGATCTCCATTGTTTCTTATAAGTTGCGTAGCACGTGTTGAATCAATCGTTCGATGGCTGCATCCGGATGTTCAGAAAAAGTTTTGGCTTGGCGGTTGGCGACTATCGTGCTGAGCGACAAACACTGGTGCCCAAGCAATTTCCCCAACGCATAAATAGCAGCAGTTTCCATTTCAAAATTCAGGATGCGCATATTGCTCCACCGAAAGGCGGAAAGCTGTGTATTCAGGGCGGGCATGGACAAGCCGGATCGCAGATTTCTGCCTTGTGGAGCGTAAAAACCCGGACAGGTTACGGTAATGCCTGCATGGCAATTTGATGCAAATGTTGCCAGTAAATGCGGATCGGCAGTGGTGCAGTAGGGTTGAAGAGCGGGCAGCAGGGCGATCTGTTGCCTGAATGCACCGAGCATTGATTGTTCATGGTCATCCATGCGAAATGGATAAAAGTGCATGAGGTTATCCAATCCAATGGCATGAGTCGATGCAACAATACTATCGCATTCAACATCGGCTTGAAGGGATCCGCAGGTACCAATGCGAATGATATTGAGTCGTGTTCTATTCTTTTTTTCAGTTCTGGAATGAAAGTCGATGTTGAACAGCGCATCTAATTCAGTTAGGGCAATGTCGATGTTGTCAGGACCAATCCCGGTGGACATCACACTTATCGTTTTTTGTCCCAAACGACCCGTATGCGTCACAAACTCCCGTTGTTTTTTCTTGTGAGATACACCATCAAAATGCCGACTGATTTTTTCAACCCGAGCAGGGTCGCCCACCGTTATGACGGTATCCGCAATTTCACCGGGCAACAGATCCAAATGATAAATCGCACCGCGTTTATTCAGAATAAGTTCAGAGGCTTCTATTGTGCTCATCCGCTCAAATTTACTACTTTTGCTCCTTGTCAAGGCTAAATGCATTGACACACATGGTCCTGTGGCCGAGTGGCTAGGCAGAGCTCTGCAAAAGCTTCTACAGCGGTTCGAATCCGCTCGGGACCTCCAAGCGAAGGCAAATCCTTCGCTTTTTTTACAATGCTGAAGTATTCAAAATGGATGACGCTGGGAGTATTTGCTCTGCTGTGCATGTCTTGCTTTCTTCCGTGGAGCTACCATGCGGATGTTGACAAATACTTTACCGGTTTCTTTTCCGAAAAGAATATCTACGGCAAGCCGGCAAAAATGCTCCTTTCCCTGGGATCAATCACCGTGGTGTGTGCATTTATCCATCTGCTTTGGCTCAAACGATTGGCATTGCTTGCATCTGGATTGACTGTGGCCTACGCCATCAAAAACTTCTTGCTTTTTGGTTCGTGTTACCTGGGTTATTGCCCTGAAAAAGAAATCGGATTGTACCTGATGCTGATATCGTCGCTGCTATTGTTTGCAATGGCTTTTTTCCCCGAGGGGTACGATAAAAAAAAGCAAGCGGAATAGATTATCCCTTTTTACTTTCTTTGCTCCACGTGTCTTTGAGCGTAACGGTTCGGTTGAACACCAATTTACCTTCTGCAGCATGCTTGCTGTCTATCGTAAAGTACCCCTTCCGGATGAATTGAAAATGTTCGCCCTGTTGTGCACTTCCGAGACTGGCCTCTAATTTTGCATCAGAAATGACGGTCAGACTACTGGGGTTTATATAGCTAGTGAAGTCGCCTTCTTCATGAGAAGGGTTCTCCACTTGGAACAATCGATCATAAAGTCGAACTTCAGCATCAATTGATTCATCAATTGATATCCAATGAATTGTGCCTTTTACATGTATCCCGGAGCTATCCTGTCCGCTTTTGCTTTCCGGAATGTATTCGCAGTGCACTTCTATTACTTTTCCGTAATCATCCTTCACACAGCCGGTGCAGGTAACAATATAGGCGTTCTTCAATCGTACCTGGGTTCCAGGTGCAAGACGGAACCATTTTTTGGCAGGTACCTCCATGAAATCCTCCGCTTCAATCCAAAGGTTGCGACTAAAATGGAGGTCGCGGTATCCACCATTGTCCTCCCATTCCGGATTGTTTTCTGCAGGCAGCAGCTCTGATTGTCCTTCCGGATAATTGGTGATCACCAGTTTGATGGGATCCAATACCGCCATGCGGCGAAGAGCTGATGCATTGAGGTCCTCCCGGATGCAAAACTCGAGTAACCCCACATCGATGATGTTTTCGCGGCGCTGCACCCCAATTCGATCACAGAAATGGCGTATAGAGGCAGGGGTGTAGCCCCTTCTTCTCAGCCCGGAAAGCGTGGGCATCCTTGGGTCGTCCCAACCGTCCACCAACTCTTCCTGCACCAGTTGAAGCAACTTGCGTTTGCTCATCACGGTATAGGTCAGGTTCAGACGGGCAAATTCAAACTGGCGGGACGGAAAAATTCCCAGTTGTTCGATGTACCAGGTATAGAGTGGGCGATGCACTTCAAATTCAAGGGTGCAAATGGAATGGCTGATGCGTTCAAGGGAATCGGATTGACCATGTGCAAAATCGTACATGGGGTAGATGCACCAATCGTTTCCAGTCCGATGATGAGCGGTTTTCTTGATGCGGTACATGATTGGATCCCGCATGTGCATGTTAGGGGAGGCCAAATCAATTTTCGCACGCAGGACTTTTTCGCCATCGGTGTATGCACCTGCTTTCATTTCAGCAAACAAGCGCAAGTTCTCTTCAATGCTGCGGTTTCGGAAGGGACTGGGTTTGCCGGGTTCTGTCGGCGTACCTTTTGTAGCAGCTATTTCTTCGGCACTCAGGTCATCTACATACGCAAGCCCTTTTTCAATCAACGCAACGGCATATGCATAGAGTTGTCCAAAATAATCAGAGGCATAATGCTCTTCCTCCCATTCAAACCCCAGCCAACGGACATCTGCTTTAATGGACTCTACATATTCGGTCTCTTCCGTTGCAGGATTGGTGTCATCGAACCGAAGATTGGTCTTTCCTCCATACGCATCGGCCAAACCAAAATTCAGGCAAATACTTTTTGCGTGACCGATGTGCAAGTACCCATTGGGCTCCGGGGGAAAGCGGCTATGGATCTGCGTTGACTTCCCGGAAGCCAAATCCGCTTCAACGATTTCTTCTAAAAAATTCAATGACCGTTCTTCGCTCATGCGTATGAATTGGCCGCAAAGTTACTGAAATGAGGACTATCCGGGTAGGGCTTCCTGCAATTCAAGTACAGGAAGGCTTTCAGCAATGATGGCAATTGCTTCTTTGATCTGAGATGCAGTGATCACCAAAGGGGGTGCAAACCGTATTTTATCGCCATGTGTTGGTTTTGCAAGCAAGCCGTTTTGCATGAATGCTTCACACAACTGCCAGGCAGCTTGGGGGTCAGGGTGCTGAATTTCGATGGCATTCATCAGTCCCATTCCGCGGATTTCTCGTATGTAAGGCGACTGCAGCTGATACAGACCTGCCCGAAACAACTCACCCATACGTGCAGCATTGTCCGCCAACTGCTCATCCAACAAGACTTGAAGCGATGCAACAGCTACTGCACTTGCCAGTGGACTGCCGCCAAATGTTGAACCGTGCTGCCCAGGCCGAATGGTCAGCATGACCTCATCGCTGGCAAGCACAGCGCTGACAGGAAGCGTTCCTCCGCTGAGTGCTTTTCCTAAAATCAATACATCCGGTTGAACATGTTCATGATCGCAGCACAGCATCTTTCCGGTCCTGCACAGACCGGTCTGTATTTCATCGGCCATCATCAATACCCCATACTGATCGCAGAGTGCTCTCACTCCGGTTAAAAATCCTTTGTGGGGGACAATGATTCCTGCTTCTCCCTGAATCGGCTCAAATAAAAAGGCAACCGTGTTTGGATCACGGATGGCTTGCTCCAGTGCAGAAAGATCATTGTATGGGATTACCTGAAATCCTGGCATGTAGGGACCAAAATGCTCGTGTGCATGAGGATCCGAACTGAACGATACAATGCTGCTGGTCCTGCCATGAAAATTATGTTCGCACACCACAATTTTCGCCTTGTTGGGGGCCACTCCTTTTACTTCATATCCCCATTTGCGCGAGAGTTTGATGGCTGTTTCAACTGCCTCTGCACCACTGTTCATGGGCAGCATTTTGTCAAAACCAAAAAGAGAGGTGATGAATTGTTGGTATTCGCCCAATCTGTTGTTGTAAAAAGCTCTTGAAGTAAGCGTAAGTTGTTCTGCCTGCTCGTGGAGTGCTGCGATGATTCGTGGATGACAGTGGCCTTGATTGACGGCAGAATATCCGCTCAAGAAATCGTAATACCGTTTACCTTCTACATCCCACATTTCACATCCGCTGGCCATTGCAATGACCACCGGAAGAGGATGGTAATTATGAGCACCAAACTGCTCTTCCAGTTGCATATAATAAGATGGGGAATGCATACGTGCAAAATTAAGGAATATCAGGGAGTCAAACAATGCACGGTATACAGAGGAGAAAATCGACCGTGCCAGTCGGGTTCTTGTTCAAAAATCCCGTACATCGCCGAACCGGTACCGGTCATGCTGGCATACACTGCACCGAGTGCATAGAGCTGTTGTTTTATTTCTGCTAGTTGAGGGTAGATGGGAAACACACTGGATTCAAAGTCGTTGACCAATTCTTTTTTCCAAGTGGATACGGGTTGCTGTACAATGTCGCTGCATATTCGTGCAGGATGGTGAGGTTCAATGCGTGCAAAAGCCTGTGCTGTACTGATGTGCACTCCGGGGTCAATCAGCAAAAACGTGTAGCGGGATAGATCACAGGAGAGAGGCGTCATGTGTTCACCCCGACCGGTAGCATGCACTGGTTGATTGACGATGAAGTAAGGACAATCGCTACCCAACTGCAAGGAATAATCGATGAGTTGAACTGTGGTGAGTCCAAGCTGAAAAGTATCATTCAGCATGTTTAGCATGAAGGCTCCGTTGGAAGAGCCGCCGCCCAGTCCAGCTCCCATTGGAATATGCTTGTGCAAATGAATCTTAAACGGTCCAATGGATGGATAATTTTCTCTAAGCAGCTCGAGCGCTTTCAGGCAAAGATTGGTCGTGCTGTCGCCAGGAATATCCAAGCCCGAAGCAGTGAAATGATCTGTGTCAGAACGAATGCATTCCAAGGCGTCGTAAAGGGGCACTGGATAAAAAACAGTATCGAGGTTATGGTAACCATCTGGTCTTTTTTCAACCACTCGAAGCCCGAGGTTGATTTTTGCATTCGGGAAGGTGACCATGCCCTTATTTTTTCCTCGAGTTGATCTCGTCGCGAATGGAAATGGCGCGGATATAATCTTCGTTATCCAGCACTTCGTTCAACAACTTGTTCAATTCTTCCAGATCCAGGTTCTTCAGGTCCTCGTTTCGTGTGTTGTTGGTTTTAGCAGAGGCGGAAGCTTCTAGTTCTTTTTCAGGATTTTCCACACCTGCTACATCAAAGATGGAGTCATAGATATAAATGGGACAACCAAACCGTACAGCAAGTGCAAGGGCATCGGACGTTCTGGAGTCGATTTCAACCGTATCGAGTTCCGTACTGCACAATAATTTAGAATAGAAAATACCTTCTTGAAGATCCGAAATGATGACCTCGTGCAACTCAATGTTGAATGCCAGCATGAAATTCTTCATCAGGTCATGAGTGAGGGGACGAGTGGGTTTCATTTTTTCCAAGGCTACTGCAATGGCCTGGGCCTCAAATCCACCGATCACAATCGGAAGCCTTCTTAGTCCATTTACTTCTCCCAATACCACGGCATAGGAATTGGTTTGCGTGATGGAATGGGAGAGGGCAACGATCTCCAGTTCGATCTTCTTCATGCCACTAAATTACTCAAAATTATCCCAACTCTTTGACTGCCTGAATGATCTTGGGCATCACTTCAAACGCATCGCCTACAATGCCGTAATCTGCGGATTTGAAGAAGGGCGCCTCTGGATCTTTGTTGATCACAACTATGGTCTTGCTGCGGTTTACTCCTGCTAAATGCTGAATGGCTCCCGAGATACCAACGGCAAAATAAAGATTCGGTGAAATGGCCAGTCCCGTCTGTCCCACATGCTCGTGGTGCGGACGCCAGTGGGCATCTGCAACGGCGCGACTGCACGCGGTTGCTGCTCCTGTTAGCTGAGCCAACTCTTCAATCATTCCCCAATTCTCCGGTCCCTTCAACCCCCTGCCACCACTGATTACCCGGTCTGCTTCTGCCAAGGGAATAGCACCGGTTGTTTTTTTGATTTCTTTTACCATTATGGTAGATGAGGGAATGGCAATTTCAGGTTGACTGACACGGGCTACCCCTTCACCTGCACTGATTTCAAATGCATTGGGTTGAAGGGTGATGACTCGTTTGGATGAGTTCACCTGGATTTCTGTTACCGCTTTGCCGGAAAACACATTTTTGTTAACCCGAAATCCATTGGAAGTATCGGGCAGTGAAATAACCCCGGAAACAAATCCTGCTTTCAATCGGACAGCTACCCGGGGTGCAACCGACTTTCCGGTTATGGTATTGCTGAAAATTACCGTTGTTGCAGAAATGGAATTGGCTGCCTGATCAATCACCGCTGCCATGGCCTTTGTATCGGAGAGTGCTGAAAAAGATGGCACGTGAAGCACACGCGTTACACCATATTTACCAAGAGAGCTGAGATCGGCTGTGGTTTCTCCCACTACCAAAACAACGGCTTCTTCGCCGGAAGATGTTGCTATTGCTACGCCGTAGCAGATGGCTTCAAGCGATTGTTTTTTAACAAACCCATCCTGATGTTCTGTATAAATAAGGATTGACATACGCGTTTATTTAAATGGCTTTGGCTTCTTCTCTCAACAATTTCACCAGCAGTTCAGGGGTATCAGCGGGAATCAATTTTACTCCAGCTTTGGGCGGAGGCAATGTAAAGGATGCATTGTGGATGCAGAGTTCAACCGGCTGCGCTTCTTCTACCCGCAAGGGACGTGTCCGAGCTGCCATGATGCCCCTCATGTTGGGAATCCGTGCTTCGGCCATACCCTTTTGGCAAGATAAGACCAGCGGCAGAGGACTGCTCAATGTTTCTTCGCCGCCCTCAATTTCACGGTTTACGACCGCTGTTGAACCCTCAATATCCAGTCGCGTTGCCAGTGCGATATAGTTCGTATCCAGCAATTCTGCAACCAGCGCTCCCATCGAAGATCCATTTTGATCGATGGTTTCTTTACCGGTCAGCACAAGGTCATACGCACCTTCTCTTGCTATTCGCGCAATTTGATGTGCAATGAATTGCGGATCCTGCTCCTCGGTTTGAATGCGAATGGCTTCATCTCCTCCCAGTGCCAACGCCTTTCGTATAATGGCTTCACTATCGGCGCCACCCACATGAATCAGGTGCACTGCGGTAGAGGGGTCCTTCTCTTTGAGCTCAATGGCGCGCACCAGCGCATACCATTCGTCATAGGGATTGATGATCCACTGCACACCATCGGTTGCGAATTTCGTGTTGTTGTCAGTGAAAGCTATTTTTGCCGTGGTGTCGGGTGTTCGGCTGATGCAAACAAGTATCTTCATAGCGCTTGGTTTAGAAAGAAAGTTGTCATAACAACTAATTCCTATACAAATATAAAGCGCGATTGTGAATTGAAAAACCCGATTTCAACATTCATGATGGATCGCATGGCACAATTGAAAGAGCTGATCAAACAGTTTCCTGACGACATGTTCAGTCGGCATGCCCTGGCCATGGAATACCTCAAATCCGGTGAGGATAATCGTGCAAAAGAAGTCATGCTGGAGCTATTGTCCAAGGATCCGGGTCATATTGGGACCTACTATCATTTGGGCAAATTATATGAACGTATGGGCGACCTGCATCAGGCAAAAAAAGTGTATACAACGGGAATCGATACGGCTCAAACGATGCATGCTGCGCATGAACTACGAGAGCTCAATGCAGCACTGAATAACCTGTTGGATTTGATCGAGGAATGAAAAAAGAAATCGCACATACACGACTAGAACTGGAAGAGCTGTTTGTGCAGCACGTTTCAAAAGAGAAATTTTGGAAGCCAACCGATCGTTTGTTTATTGCCTGCAGTGGGGGCTTGGATTCTGTTGCACTGGTTCATTTGTTGCATGCTGAAGGCCAAACGGCTACGCTTCTGCACTGTAATTTTCAATTGCGCGGGGAAGAAAGCAACAGGGATGAAGCGTTTGTTCGAAGTCTTGCGGAACATGTAAAGTGGCCGTTTCGATCGATACAGTTCAATACGGAAGAAGAAGTTCTTCGAACAGGCAAAGGAATTCAAGAGGTCGCCCGAGACCTTCGCTACGCATGGTTCAACCATATGTTGGATGATGCGGGAACCGGTAATGCTTTTGTGTTGACAGCGCACCAGGCCAATGATGTTGCAGAAACCCTTGTCTTCAACTTTTTTCGCGGCACGGGAATCAAAGGACTTCATGGCATACCTGCTCGATCGGGCCGTGTACTTCGACCGCTGCTTCCTTTCAAACGGGATGCAATTCATGCCTATGCAAAAGAGAAGCAATTCACTTGGGTAGACGACAGTTCCAATCTCAGTTCCGATTATACCCGTAACCTGATCCGTAATGAGCTGTTGCCATTGGTTGAAGAGGCATTTCCACATTCAGTCGATACACTGGTGAACACCGCAAAACACATGGAAGAGACGGAGTCGATCTTCCGGGCGCATATTCACCAACACTTGAACAAGTATAAAAAAGTAAAGGCAAACGAAACTTCTTTTGCGGTCAAAGCATTGGCGTTGCTTCAACCATTGGATACCTTTTTATATGAGGCATTCGTTCCATTTGGGTTTTCGAGTAGGCAAATCCACGAAATAAAAAAACTGCTTGAAGCTCCTTCCGGAAAATACATGCGTTCAGCTACCCATCGTATTCTCAAAGACCGCAACTGGTTACGGGTGCACCCACTCCATGAAGAGGAGCAATCCTTTATTGTGGTCGATCATATACCGTTTGAGTTAAGAACAGCTTCATTTAATTTGTTGATTGAACCAATCGAACTGACTTCAAACAGTTTGGATAAAAAACCCCATCAAGAAATCGTATCAGCCGATCATGTAGAATTGCCACTTCTGGTAAGGCATTGGAAGCCGGGCGACTACCTGTATCCGTTGGGCATGTCCAAAAAGAAAAAGGTGGCGCGGTTATTGACCGACCTCAAGCTGTCATTGAAAGAAAAAGAACAGCAACGGATCATCGAGTCTGGTAAAAAAATTGTGTGTGTGTTGGGAAGAAGAATCGATGACCGCTTCAAATTGAATGCAACCACACGATCTGCGCTTCGCATTTCATTTACAGTACACTCCGAATAAAATTTTCGAGCAGATCTACTCCTGCAAAAATTCTGGCCATCAGGTAGGTGAAAAGGATACCATAAACACTTCCCCAGAAGTGAGCATTGTGGCCAATGTTTCCGCCATCTTTTCTGGCTAAAGAGGCCGATAGGACCAGAAAACAAAGACCAAAAATCCAACCCGGAATTTTGAAGGGTATGAAAAAGAAAAGGATGGGCATGTTGGGTTCAATGGTGATGGCAGCAAACACTACTGCAGAAACAGCCCCGGATGCACCCAGCGAGCGATAATTGATAGTGTCGCGGTACTTCAGATAATCCGGGATCACTGCCACAATTATTCCGGTTGCATAAAGCATTGAAAACAGGGCCCTCGATGCTTCTCCAAAGAGGGATAAATAGAGGTATTCTTCCAAGGCGGATCCAAAGGAATAAAAAGAAACCATGTTGAAGATGAGGTGTAGACTATCCGCATGCAAAACACCATGGGTGATGAAGCGATAGAGTTGACCTTCGCGTTTGATGGTGTAGGGCCAGAATACTAGATCGTCGGTTGTTTTGGGTCGACTGAACGCGAGCAGTGAAACTGCGGTGGTGATGAAAATAATCAAGGTGGTGATGCCCATAATTTATCGATGATGGTATTTTTCATTTCGGGTAATGGTAAAGGCACGATATACTTGTTCAGCCAGAAGAAGTCGAACCAACTGATGGGGAAACGTAAGTTTGGAAAGTGACCAGGTAAGATCGGCTCTTTCCAGCACCGGTTTATCGATTCCAAATGCGCCACCGATCAGGAACACGATGCGCTTTGAGGCATGGTTCCCCATTTTGGTGAACCAGGCTGCAAGTCCCTCGGAATCCATCTGTCGACCATGCTCATCTAATACCACCAGAACTGTCTCTTTATCCAGCCACTCCAGGATCATTTTCCCTTCGGTTCGTTTCAGGTCCATTTCGCTGAGCAGTCCCGCATGCTTTGGTGCTGGAATAATTTCCCATTTCACGGGACAGTATCGTTTGATGCGGGAGGTATATTCTTCGATGGCTTCTTTTAGGTAAGAATCATGTTGTTTTCCTATGCTCCAAAATTCAAGCTTCATGTGATCAACAAAGAAAACGAACAATTTTGTAATTTGTCCGGATAAACCGTTTCGGAATGAAAAAGTTTCAATTTCTGTTTTTGCTCATTTTTTGTTCGATTGTCAGTACCGCCCAAATCAAAAAGGCTCCCAACAGGGCGGAAGGGGATGGCCCTTGGCCGCAGCTCATTCTCCGCGGAGCCACGCTGATCAACAGCACCGGCGCGCCTTCTGTGGGACCGGTAGACATCGTTGTCGAGCAAAATAGAATTGTAGCGATCCGCAACGTGGGCTACCCGGGACTGCCCATCCGGGATGGCGCACGACCCAAGCTGAAAGAAGGAGGAAAAGAAATTGATTGCTCCGGAATGTACATCCTGCCTGGTTTTATCGACATGCATGGCCATATCGGGGGAACATCACAAGGCACCCCTGCCGAATATGTTTTTAAACTGTGGATGGCCCATGGCATCACTACCATTCGGGATCCATCGTGCGGCAATGGACTGGATTGGGTGCTGGATCAAAAACAAAAAAGCCTGAGCAATGCGATTACGGCTCCTCGTATTTACGCCTATACGGCTTTTGGTCAGGGTGCAAGAGGTGCGATCGCCACTCCCGCTCAGGCTGTGGAATGGGTCAAGGAAAATGCAGCAAAAGGGGCCGATGGCATCAAGTTTTTTGGAGCAGCACCTGCTATTATGGATGCGGCGCTGAGGGAGAACAAGCGACTTGGACTGCGATCCTGCATGCACCACGCACAGATGGATGTTGCCCGCTGGAACGTGGTGAATTCAGCAGAGGCGGGACTCACTTCGATGGAACATTGGTATGGGCTTCCTGAAGCCCTGCTGGAAAAGTCGACCCTACAAGACTATCCACTGAACTACAATTATTCCAATGAACAGCACCGATTTGAAGAAGCCGGAAAACTCTGGAAACAAGCTGCACAGCCAGGATCGGCAAGGTGGAACGAAGTGATGCAAAAGTTATTGTCGCTTGACTTCACCCTTGATCCCACATTCAATATTTATGAAGCCAACCGGGATTTGCATAAAACACGTCGACTCGAATGGCATGATACCTATACGCTTCCTTCACTCTGGAAATTTTATGAACCCAATCGTGAATCACACGGGTCCTATTGGTTCAACTGGGGTACGGAACAAGAAGTGCAGTGGAAAGAAAACTACAGGATTTGGATGTCGTTTGTCAATGAATATAAAAACAGAGGCGGTAGAGTGACCACGGGTTCGGACAACGGATTCATTTATCAAACCTATGGATTTGGATACATCCGTGAATTGGAACTGCTGCGCGAAGCCGGGTTTCATCCTCTTGAAGTGATTCGCTCGTCTTCTCTCTATGGCGCACAGGCATTGGGTGCAGAGAAAGATTTGGGTTCCATTGAAGTTGGTAAGTTGGCAGATCTGGTCGTGATCGATGCTAATCCGCTGGAAAATTTCCAGTACTTGTATGGAACGGGTGCAGTGTATTTGAATGAGAAAAACGAGATCACCCGAAAAGGAGGCGTTAAATACACGATCAAAGACGGTGTTGTTTATGATGCAAAAAAACTGCTATCGGATGTAAAGGCGATGGTTGATGACGCAAAACGCAGCAGTGGCTCTTCAATTAAACAACCCGGACTCAATTAGTCGATGATGAAAACAATTATTGCAACTTTTTTATTTTCCTTGCCACTGCTGCTCTCGGCTCAGTCGCTTCCGTCTATTGAAGAAAAAACCAAAGGCATGAAGCGGGTAGAAGGGTACTTGCCGTTTTATGTAGACGATGCCAATGGAAAGCTTTTTTTAGAAATCAATAAAGTCGATCAAGAACTGCTCTACGTAATGTCGCTTCCCGCAGGACTGGGATCCAACGATATTGGGTTGGATAGGGGATTGCTCGGAGGAGGTCGCATCGTGCGGTTCAACCGGGTGGGACGAAAAGTACTGATGACCGAGCCCAATTACGGATACCGAGCTGTTTCATCATCCGATCGGGAACGAGCTGCAGTTGAACAATCGTTTGCCCAATCCACGTTGTGGGGATTTGCATTGGAAGCCCAAACGGGATCTGTACTGTTGGTAGACGCCACTGAATTTTTAACACGGGATGCGATGCAGGCAGCCAACCGTATCCGCCGGATGCAGCAAGGCAATTATGCACTGGATCGAAACCGATCTGCGCTTTATCTTTCGGCCTGTAAAAACTTTCCGCTCAATACCGAACTGGAAGCAACCATTACACTGGTCAATGCCGACGGTATGGCTGGGAATTTCGTGGCCGATGTAACGCCTTCAACAGAAGCCATTACACTGCGGATGCATCACTCGTTTGTCCAATTGCCGGATGGGAACTACCGCCCACGAAAATTTGATCCCCGATCCAGTTTCAATGCGACTTCTTTTTTCAATTATTCTTCTCCTGTTTCATCACCGATCGATCAGTACGTGATCAACCGCCACCGCTTGGAGAAAAAAGATCCATCGGCCAAAGTAAGCGAACCGGTTAAGCCTATCGTTTATTATTTGGACAATGGAACACCAGAGCCGATTCGCAGCGCCTTGCTGAAAGGAGCATCCTGGTGGAACCAGGCATTTGAAGCGGCTGGTTATACAAATGCGTTCATTGTGAAAGTATTGCCGGATAGCTGTGATCCAATGGACATACGGTACAACATGATCAATTGGGTGCACCGTTCTACCCGCGGATGGAGTTATGGCGCAAGTGTAGTGGACCCCAGAACGGGAGAGATCATCAAGGGACAGGTTTCACTGGGTTCGCTTCGGGTGCGACAAGATTACATGATTGCAAAGGGATTGCTTTCGCCCTATGATGATAAAGCGATGAGAGAAGACCCCATGCTGAAGATGTCCATTGCTCGTTTAGAGCAGTTGTCCGCTCATGAAGTGGGACATACATTGGGACTCATGCACAATTATGCTTCGAGTTCTGTCAACCTTTCCAGTGTAATGGATTACCCCCATCCACGGATTCAGTTGAATAAAAAAGGGGAAATCGATCTTGAAAATGCTTACGACAACAAAATTGGAGAATGGGATAAAGTCGCCATCACCTGGGGCTATGCAGACCTTCGGTCAAGTAAAAATGAGGAAGCTGAGCTCAACGCTATTTTATCCAATGCCTCGGCTCGGGGCTTACAATTCATAAGCGACCGCGATGCCCGCGCTCCCGGGGGATTGCATCCGGATGCACATTTGTGGGACAATGGTGAAGAGCCGGTTGCCGAACTGGAACGCATGATGAAGGTCAGAGCAAAAGCCCTCGATGCTTTTGGGATCAATACCATACCTGCAGGAACACCCATGGCGATGCTGGAGGATGTCTTGGTTCCTGTATATTTCCATCATCGCTATCAAATAGAAGCGGTAACCAAGTTGGTGGGCGGAATGAATTATTCGTATGCGTTAAAAGGAGACGGGCAAGTGGTGACAGAACCCTTATCCAATGAAGTACAGCAAAAAGCCATGCAAGCCATTTTGAATTGCATGGATCCTTCCTTTTTGAAGCTTCCTTCTCGCATAGCAGCGTTGATTCCTCCTCGACCGGCTGGATATGAATTCAACCGGGAGCTGTTTAAGAAAAAAACGGGACTCTCATTTGATCAGCTATCCCCGGCAGAAGCCGCAGCCGACATGCCCTTATCGTTTCTCTTTTATCCGGAACGCATCAACCGATTGGTGCAGCATGGACTGAATGGCTCATATGGATACGATGAAATGGCCACTGCGTTGATTTCTGCTTCGTTTGCAACTGCTCGGAGAACTGGAATGGAGTTGGCTATTCAGTTGCAGAATGAACAGCTGGTGCTGACGTATTTGCTGGCTTCCAGTGTTGACGATAAGTTATCCTATCCTGCTCGGGCCAAAGTAGTATCGACCTTGAATGCATTGAAAACATTCTTGGAAGATGCACGCAAAAATGCAATTGACCCTTTATATAAAGCGCATTTGGATATGGCACTGGAACGGTATAAGTCGCCAGACAAAGCAAAGCCCACGCTGCATGCTGTTCCGCCTCCCGGTGCTCCCATCGGCTGCGAAGAGGATCTTTAATGTGCTGTAGATAAAGAAAGCAGTTGCTGGTGCAGATCCAGGACCTGTGGAATGATCAGGTGCTGTTCGTCATTGATCACGATGAAATCACACAATTTCATTTTGATGGATTCATCCAGCTGATGTTCCATGCGGGACAAAACATCTTCTCGTTGTTTGTTGTCCCGCTTCATTGCACGCTTAACGCGCAAGGGTTGAGGTGCGCTGACCCCAATGATGCAATCGAATTCACCCTGGCTTCCGCTCTCAAAAATTAGTGCTGCTTCTTTGATGGCATAAGGAGAGGATTGTTGCTGCATCCAGGTTTTTGCATCGTTGATGGTGTAGGGATGAACCAGCGCATTGAGTCGGCTTAGTTTTTCCGGATGCTGAAACGCCTGTTCAGAAAGATACGTCGTATCCAGTTGATCGTTTGTATAGGCTTGTGTAGAAAAGATTGATTTGATTTCCTGAATGATGACCGGGTGAGTGTTCATCAGTCGTTTGGCGGCAGCATCAGCTTGGTAGACAGGAATTCCCAGCAGGGTAAATATCCTGGCAACTGTTGATTTTCCAGAACCAATGCCTCCGGTTAATCCTACTTTGAGCATGCTTGAAAATTAATAAAAAAGCCCGGTTGGTGCACCGGGCTTTTCATTTATTTCGCGGGAGTTGCTTTTGAAAGTTGCTCGCTCCATTCCATGGAGATGGCCGACTTTTCAATTTTCATAAACGAACCAGGGCTCACTTCAATTTGAAGGGTATTGTCGTCGTTCATTTTATGAACGATACCGTGTATACCTGCGATGGTAACAATCTTATCGCCTTTCTGCAACTCTTCCTGAAACTTCTTTGCTTTTTTTGCTTTTTGTTGCTGTGGGCGAATCATGAAGAAGTAAAAAACCAGCACCATGCCTCCCAGAAGGATCAGCTGCATCATACCCGCATTGGGCTGTGCCTGTAAAAATAAACCTGTTGTCATGTTATGTGAATTGTTGTGTTTATGGATAGAGGTATTCGCCCCGAACCTCTACGTCAAAGTTCAAGGTATAGACAGCCTGCTTGGTGTTGGCTTGCAGCATGATGGCTTTTTGGTTGATTCCGGCTCTGCCTCGGCTATCAAATGTAGCTTTAATGACCCCCATTTCTCCGGGAGCAATTGGTTCTTCCGGTTTTTCTGGTATGGTGCAGCCACAGGAGGCAGATACATTTTTGATGATGAGCAATTCATCGCCGGTGTTTTTAAATCGAAACGCTACATTGACGAATTCGCCTTCTTTTACACTGCCCATGTGCTGAATGCTATCCAAAAAGAGGATATCCGTCAATGGGCCCGTTGGGGTTTCTGTTACTGCGGGTGACTGGACTTTTTTTTGGGATGGCAAAAACGAATCTTTTTTGTTCCATCCAATAACAGCCACTGCTGCCAGGAGAAAAACCGAAAAAATGATAGCAGGAGTTTTCATGCTTGACGATTTGACAATCAAATTTAGCGGTTTATGCCTGTTTTTTAAAGTCGATCTTCTTGAGTTTGCCTTCCAACTGAAGTTCCTTGTGGATGCTATCGAGGATACCGTTGACGAATTGCCCGCTTTGATGGGTGCTATAGCTTTTTGCAAGGTCAATGTATTCGTTGATGGTCACTTTCGTCGGAATGGTTTCAAAATACAGTAATTCGCATACGCCGAGTCTGATCATGATCATGTCCAGCAAGGCAATTCTATCCGGATCCCAATTCTTGAGTTTGGGTTTGATGAGGTCAAGGGTGAACTCTTTTTTATCGATGGCGGTTTTAAGCAGTTGTGTGGCATACTGGTTTTTATCTCTTCCAATGATTTCTTTGGTGTCCAGGCTTTCTGGTCTAGATAAGAAATTCAAAACCATCTGATAGATCATTTCAGCATCATCATCCCAGTCGATGAACAGCTCTTCAATGGCATCCGTAATGCTTTCATCGGCCATGATCAGATCGGTAAACAGATAGGAAATGATCTCTTTTTCAAATTTTTTGTCCCGTTCCGGAGCTGAGATGTAGTCCTGATACAGTGTCGATGCTGCCAGTCCCAGGTATATTTTCTTCACCAACTCTCTGTCCACCAGCAGCGCCAGTTTTCGGTCCTTGATGGACTGCATGAATCCGGTGGAGGAGGTGATGCGGGTCACCAGCTCATTCTCAGAGATTTTTGTGTTGACATTCAAGTCCTGTTCAGAGGGAAGATGCTTGCCAGCCCTGTTCCGGGAGTCGGTTTCGGCGTATTGCGCGACTTCCGTGATGAGAAAAATGCAGAAGAGGAAAAGGTTTTCGGTCTGCTCCAGGTATTTCTTTAACAAGGAAACTGCTTCTTTTTCGGAGAACTCACCCGATCCTGTTTCAACGGCGTATAGGCACTGCATCACTTTAACCCTGATATTCCTCCTGCTGATCATGAAAAGAGCTGTTTGAAAGCGCAAATATAGTCGATCGACACCGTCAAAAGCAATTATTTGTTAGGCTGTGAAATTTTGACATGATGAACGCCTATCTTCGTTGCCGATTTTCTGCAATTACGGCCGCAGATAGGTCGTCCGACTGACATATTTTCAAGAGGTGTGGCATGGTACGGATTTCGCTATTCAACGGCGTAAGGATGAAATCCTAACATTTATCAAATTACTAAAACCAAAAGTTATGGCGAAGAAGTTAACCATTACCCCCCTGCATGACCGGGTAATCGTGAAACCCGCTCCTGCCGAAGAGAAAACCGCAGGAGGCATCATTATCCCAGACACCGCAAAAGAGAAACCCCAAAGAGGAACCGTTGTGGCCGCTGGTCCCGGTAAAAAAGATGAGCCGATGTCCGTAAAGGCAGGTGACACCGTTTTGTACGGTAAGTACTCAGGAACGGAGATATCTGTGGAAGGAAATGACTACCTGATCATGAGGGAGTCTGATATTCTTGCTATTGTCTAACATCATTTAAAAATCAACTTTATGGCAAAACAAATATTTTTCAACCTGGACGCCCGCAATAAAATGAAAAAAGGCGTCGATACCCTCGCTGATGCGGTGAAGGTAACATTGGGACCCAAAGGTCGTAACGTAGTCATTGAAAAGAAATTCGGTGCTCCAGTGGTTACCAAAGATGGTGTCACTGTTGCTAAGGAAATTGAACTGGAAGATCCCATTGAAAACATGGGTGCCCAAATGGTCAAGGAAGTGGCTTCCAAAACTGCAGATGTTGCCGGTGATGGAACAACTACCGCTACCGTTCTTGCTCAATCCATCATCACTGAAGGATTGAAAAACGTTGCGTCAGGTGCCAACCCAATGGATGTAAAAAGAGGAATTGATAAAGCGGTTGAGCTGGTTGTAGCCAACTTGAGCTCACAGTCCCAGGCTGTTGGCAATGACATTAAAAAAATTCAACAAGTCGCTTCCATCTCTGCGAACAACGATGCCGAAATCGGAAAACTGATTGCAGAAGCCATGCAAAAAGTAGGCAAAGACGGAGTCATCACTGTGGAAGAAGCAAAAGGTACTGAAACGTCAATCGATATTGTTGAAGGTATGCAGTTTGACAGAGGATATATTTCTCCTTACTTTGTTACCAATGCCGATAAAATGGAGTGCGAGCTGCAGAATCCGTTCATCTTGATCTATGATAAGAAGATTTCTGCCATGAAAGACATCCTCCACATTTTGGAGAAAGTAGCACAGCAAGGTGCTCCTTTGTTGATCATTGCTGAAGATCTTGAAGGTGAAGCCATGGCGACCCTCGTGGTGAACAAGCTTCGCGGTACGCTGAAGGTGGCTGCAGTTAAGGCTCCTGGTTTTGGTGACCGCCGCAAAGAAATGCTGCAGGATATCGCGATTCTTACCAAAGGAATTGTCATCAGCGAAGAGCAAGGCTTCAAATTGGAAAATGCTGACCTCACGTATTTGGGTCGGGCTGAGCGTGTGACCATTGACAAAGACAATACCATCGTTGTAGGTGGAAAAGGAAATAAAGATGATATCAGCGCACGCATTGGACAAATCAAATCACAAATTGAGACCACTACATCCGATTACGATAGAGAGAAGCTCCAGGAGCGTCTGGCGAAGTTAAGTGGAGGTGTTGCAGTGCTGAATGTTGGTGCGGCCACTGAAGTGGAAATGAAAGAGAAGAAGGATAGGGTAGACGACGCGTTGCACGCTACCCGTGCTGCGGTTGAAGAAGGAATCGTGCCTGGTGGTGGTATCGCGTTCATCCGTGCGATTGAGTCGCTCGACAAGAAAAAAGGTGCCAACGAAGACGAAACAACCGGTATCGCTATCATCCGTCGTGCACTTGAAGCGCCATTGCGTACCATCGTATCTAATGCGGGTATCGAGGGATCCATTGTCGTGCAAAAAGTGAAAGAAGGCAAAGGTGATTTTGGATACAATGCCCGTACCGATCATTTCGAGAAACTGCTCAGCGCTGGAGTCATTGATCCAACCAAGGTTGCGCGTGTAGCACTTGAAAATGCTGCTTCAATCGCAGGCATGTTGCTGACTACCGAGTGTGTGGTTGCCGATAAACCCAAGAAGGAAGAGCCTGTGCATGCACACGGTGCTCCTGGAATGGGCGGTATGGATTATTGATTTTCTTCGAAACGAACATATCCAATGGGCTTCTGCAATGGAGCCCATTTTTTTTGACTTATTCGGAAAGATGTGTAGCACGGTTGCGGTACCGAATTGCTCCTAGAACAATGAAGAGTTGGGCAAGGATGTAGGTCGACATGATACTGATTCTGGCAAACGAAAATGAAGACCTAAATTTATCAAGGGCCAGCAGCGAATCGGATAAAACAAATAACGAAGCTCCAATGATGAAATACAGTGCTGTTTTGTTTTCCAGTTTTTGGTACTGCCAAAAGGCAACAGACAGCATGGTGCTGATGGTGATGCCGTAGACAAGCACCGGCGCCTTCATTTCGCCTAGTGTTGGCCATAACAAGTACATGAGTTCAATCAGGTAAGCGATTACTGCTATGATCATGACCGGACGAAGTTTGAAAAATGAATCCGATTGTGAAACGGTCCGCATGAAGAATACGATGTAAAAAATATGCGCTGTTAAAAACGCAAGGAGTCCAGGTACAAACAATCCCTCCAACTGCAATAAAATGTCGCCTACCCATGAAAAGAGCAAAGCAATCAGCACGGCATCCTGAAAAAAAGATTTTCTCCGCGGTGTTGATTGCAGGTACACCAGCCCCAGTAAAGGAATGATGAGCGGTTTGCTGTAGATTCTTAATTCTTGTTGACCTAGGGCGACTAAACTGATCTCTATTAAACTAATGATGCAAAACAGAAAGAAGACGATTCGGGTAAAAGGTTTCATACTGGCTTTATCGCATTATCTGTAATTTAGGGATTATTTATGGCATACTCAGAGGACGAACTCAAATTCATGGCGTATTGGGAGGAAAACCGGGAGCGTCAGGGACAACTTTCTTATCAACTGTTATTCGGGTTGCCGTACGGTCTGCTTTTTTCTCTTCCCATTGTAGCGAATTTTTTATTGGGTCGTTTTTGGTACAAACGAGCAGATGCCGTTGGACTCAGTCAATTCAATCCACTCGTGCTCGTATTGGCTGTCTTGCTGATTTCTGTATTCGTAGCTTATGTGAACCGAAAATTTCGCTGGGAACGCTATGAACAAAAATACCTCGAGCTGAGGGCCCGCTCTGGCAAAAATACTTGACTCCCTTCTAGAGATTCCGCATCTTTGCATCCTGAAAAGTGGACTATGAAAAAGAAAATTTTGGTGTTCGCATTGGTCTTGGCATCCGTATTGACTTCCGGTTGCCTCAAAGAAGGATCTTCATCGTTTACCTGCACGGCAACCATTCCCCCCATAACGGTTCCGGACACAGAAGTGCAGGCAGTGGAGGCCTACCTGGCCAGCAAGTCGATTACCAATGCCACCAAGCACCCCAAGGGATTTTATTATATCATTGAAACAGCCGGAACTGGCAAGCAACCGACACTGTGCACCAGTGTGGCGATCTATTATAAAGGCTATTTGACCAATGATACCGTCTTTGATCAAACCGGTGCCAACCCTGCAGTATTTCAGCTTTCCAATCTGATTCAGGGGTGGCAATATGGATTACCGCTAATCAAGGTGGGAGGAAAAATAAAACTCTTTTTACCGCCATCGCTTGCCTATGGAAACAGGGCCTTGTCCGGGATACCCGCTAATAGTATTTTGATTTTTGAAATTACGCTTGTAGGCGCTTAATCTATAACGCGCTTTTCGTCCACACATCCGTACGGCCAATAAACGTGAACCCTACATATCCTCTTACATCCAGGGTATTGGGTTCTTTCATGGTAATGATGCACTTGTATTCCTTTCCGTTTTTGGGATCGTAAATATGTCCGTTTTCCCATACCCGGTTTCCTTTGAAGTTGAATCCCCAGATGTTGACGAGCCCCATGAGCGGGCGACTGTGCAACTTTTCGTCGGGATGCTTTACATCCGTTTTAGGCTTACCTGAAGCAGGATCAACGGGTTCTTTTAACCACACAATTTTTCCCTGGTACTTGCCGCCATTTTTATAAATTTCAACCTTCGCGTTTCCTGATCCGGTCAGCCAAATTCCCATTAACTCGTCGGCTCCTTTTTTTTCCTGTGCATGGACGGAAAAAGTCGATAGCGCAAGGGCAAAGAGAAATAGATGTTTCATATTGATTCTTTAAAAAGTAATTTAACGATCAGGCACTGTTTCGTATGCATATTTACTCTAATTTTCGAAACGAAATACCATTTGTTTAATGGGACAATCGATTTCCATTTTTGATATGTTCAAAATTGGGGTAGGACCCTCCAGTTCCCATACCCTGGGACCTTGGAGGGCCGCGTTGGATTTTTGCACCCGGCTGGATCAAGAAAACCGGCTGCATCAGGTTACCTCCGTTGAAGTATTGCTATATGGATCACTAGCCAAAACAGGGAAGGGGCACGGAACCGATCTGGCGGTGATGATGGGATTGGAAGGCTTCAACCCTGAAACAATTGAAACAACTCAATTGCATGCTCGAATCGGTCAAATCAAAACCGATCGACGTCTTCAACTTTTTGGACAACAACCCATTTCATTTGATGCTGAAACCTCCATAGCCTTTTTATCTACTGAAATCCTTTCCTATCACCCCAATGGGATGACCTTTCTGGTGTCCATGTCCGATGGCGGATCCCTTGCTTCTACCTATTATTCCATAGGAGGGGGCTTCATTGAACGAGAGGGTGAAAGTGCAGTATCCAGCGGATCAGTAGTACTTCCCTTCCCAGTAGAAACAGCATCTGATTTACTGCATTGGTGCATGAAGACAGGCATGCCCATCCATGAAATTGTCATGGAAAACGAATCGGTTTGGAGAGCAGAATCAGAAACGCTGGAGGGCATGACCAGTATATGGACCACCATGCGGGATTGTATTTATTTGGGTTGCCATTCTGGTGGGGAACTGCCAGGTGGACTCCACGTGCGCCGTCGTGCAGCGGACCTGAACCGTAAATTGCTCAAAGACCACGCGTACAGCAACCACCAGGAATGGGCAGATGCCATTGCCCGCCATGGTTCAGATTTTAGCTATATCGTCGATTGGGTCAGCTGTTTTGCCCTTGCCGTCAATGAAGTGAATGCATCATTTGGCAGGGTGGTAACTGCACCCACCAATGGTGCGGCAGGCGTGATTCCAGCGGTGATCCAGTATTTTGTCACCTTCTGCAATGGAAACAGCTCCGATAAAGTGAACCAGTTCTTGCTGACGGCTTCAGCGATTGGAAGCATTTTCAAAAAAGGTGCGACGATATCGGCCGCCATGGGCGGATGCCAGGCTGAAATCGGAGTATCCAGTGCCATGGCGGCCGGGGCCCTCTGTGAATGCCTGGGAGGAACCCAGCGACAGGCACTGATGGCTGCAGAGATTGCCATGGAACACCATTTAGGGCTGACCTGTGACCCCATCGGAGGGTTGGTTCAGATCCCCTGCATCGAGCGCAATACCATGGGGGCCATTAAAGCCATCACTGCTGCTCAATTGGCCCTGCAAAGCGCTCCTGATTTTGCTAAAGTATCACTTGATTCAGTTGTTAGAACCATGTGGGAAACAGCACGCGATATGAATGAAAAATACAAAGAAACTTCCGAGGGGGGACTCGCTCTCCAAATTCCATTAAGTCTCAGTGAATGCTAGTAGGTCTTCACTACATTATAGAGGGTATCCCGCTCAACCGGTTCACGCCCTACTTGTCGGATCAGCGCTACCAGCTCTTCGGTGGTCATCGTTGGATGCTGTTCCTCACTACCGGCCATTGAATAGATCTTGGTGGAGTCGTCTATGGTGCCATCGATATCGTTCACCCCAAAGGAGAGGGTTAACTGAGCCTGTTGCCGACCAAGCATGGGCCAATAGGCTTTGAGGTGAGGGAAATTGTCCATGTAGATCCGCCCCACCGCATAGACTTTCAGGTCTTCTATCATGGTCACCTCTGAAATATGGCTCATTTCATTATCGTGATTCCTGAATTTAAGCGGGATGAAGGTGTTGAAGCCCTTGGTGCTGTCTTGCAAGGTTCGGAGCCGTTCCATATGATCAATCCGATGGGAATAGTTTTCGACATGTCCGTACAGCATCGTGGCATTGCTGTGCATGTCCAATCCATGGGCAGTTGCATGGATATCCAACCAACCATCGCCATCTACTTTGTCGGCACAAATTTGTTGGCGCACTTCCGGATGAAAAATTTCGGCCCCTCCGCCTGGTAGGGAATCGAGTCCTGCTGCATGCAGAAGGCTCATTCCTTCGTGCCGACTCATTTTTGCTTTTCTGAACATGTAATCCAGCTCCACTGCTGTAAATCCTTTGACATGCAGGTCAGGGCGATGGGCTTTGATTTGAGCGATGAGTTCTGCAAAAAAATGGATATCCATTTTGGGATGAACACCCCCGACAATGTGCACTTCAGTGATTGGTGTATTGTCGTACGAACGAACCTTTTCCATCATCTGATCAATGCTGAGTTCCCATCCTTCCTCTCGCTTGGAATACAACCGCGAGTAAGAGCAAAACTTGCAGGAGAACACACAGACGTTCGTCGGTTCTATATGGAAATTCCGGTTGAAGTAAGTACGATGGCCATGCATGCGCTCGCGAATGAAGTTGGCCATGGTTCCAAGTGCGGCCACACTTGCTTCTTCATAAAGGCGAATTCCTTCTTCTGGAAGGATACGTTCGTTGGCATCTATTTTTTCTGCAATCTGCTTGGTAAATCCCGAGAGTACCGGTAATGCTGCTAACCTTCCCATTCTGTCCATCGCTGCAATTTTGCGCAAAGTTAAGCAGGAAACCGCTATGCATTATGCAATTGCTCCTGCAATGCAGCCACACATCAGGCAGGCGATGGTCCCTCCAATCAAGGCTTTAAAGCCCAATTCAGTCAGGTTTTTTCGCTGGGAGGGCGCCAGCTGACTGATGCCTCCAATTTGGATACCGATGGAAGCCAAATTGGCAAAGCCGCAGAGGGCATAGGTGGTGATGAGAATGGAACGGGGATCGCTGATCAACCCTTCAGCTTTCATTTTCCCAAACGTGATGTAGGCCTGAAACTCATTGATGATGGTTTTTTCGCCGAGCAATTGTCCCACGGAAACCATATCCTGTTGTTTCACGCCGATCAGCCAGGCGACTGGAGCAAAAAGATAGCCCAGCACCATTTGGAAGGAGAGGCTATCGTATCGGCCTTTGCTGAACGCTGCGATAATCGGATTCAACCCAACTGCATGACCAATTGATCCCAATACCCAATTCATCACATACACCAGTCCGGTGAACACAATCAATATTGCACCAACGTTCACGGCCAGCTTCAAGCCATCGGTGGTCCCCATGGATATCGCATCCAGCATGTTGGTTCCGAATTTCTCTTTGGATAAAACAATGTTTCGATCGATCTCTTCGGTTTGGGGGAATAGGATTTTTGAACATACGATGGCTGCTGGAGCACTCATGATCGACTGACTCAGCAGGTGCAAAGCGAAATAATGTTGCTGGGCCGGGTCACTGCCACCGAGGAAACCCACATACGCTGCCAGCACAGACCCCGCAGTGTTGGCCATTCCACCCACCATGATGCAGAGAATTTCGCTACGGTTCATCTTGTCTAAAAAGGGTCGAACCATCAATGGTGCTTCGGTTTGCCCCAAGAAAATATTTGCAGCCGTTGAAACACTTTCCGCACCCGATACTTTCATTTTACTCAACAGATAAGCAAAAAAGTAAACCACCCGTTGAAGAATTCCCAAATAATAGAGCATGGAGGAAAGTGCTGCAAAAAAAATGATGATGGGAAGTGCTTGTATGGCAAAAGTATACCCCCAGCTTCCCGAGGCATCGGCCAGATTGCCAAACATGAATTCCACTCCTTTGTGGGCCAGGTCGATCAGTTCAACAAACTTATCGGAAATCCACTGCATGAACATCCGAAAGAAATTGTATTCGCCTTTGTTGAGGACTCCAATGGCAAAACCAATTTGTGCCGTAACGCCAATGGAAACCAATCGCCAGTTGATGGCTTTTCTGTTGTTGCTCAATGCATAGCACAAGCCTATCAGAAAGAACATGCCCAATAATCCATGTCCAAGGTGCTCCCAACGTGTTCCCATTCAGTTTTGGTTTACAGCAATATACGATTTATCTCAACTGCCTATTTCAAAATTTTGCTTTCAAAGACGCATAAAGAGAGGAGATATCTTCGGATAGTTTGAAGCGAATGATACAGGCGCTATACGTCAGTATGAATAGCAGCGATTTGATGAGAGTTGCTGCGAGAATGTGTTCAATGCGTATAAAAAAGATCAGCGGGACAGCTATGCCAACTGCCAATGCAATTGCTTTTATATTTTCCGTGCCAAAAGGCTGCATGCCATAGATCTTCTTTATATAAATAAACCGGACAGCATTGAATGCCAAAATTGATGAAACGCTTCCAACTGCAGTTCCCATGATGCCATAGTTCTTTGTTAGAAAATAATTGAGTACAATTGCAAGGACTACAAATCCCATATTGGTCAACAGATCGATTTTCCAGTGTTTTGACAATTGAAGGATTTGAGAGTTGAGTCCAGTTCCCAGGTCGATCAATTTTCCAATTCCAAGGATGATCATCAACAACGTGAGTCCCTGATACCCCTTCCCGAGCAGTTGTTCCAGTAAAGGCAGGCAGCAAAGCACAACCCCAAGAATCCCCAAAGCAATGATGAGTAAATTCAGTGCAGTTTTTTTGTAGAGTCGCTCCAGTTTATTTACATCATTATTTTTCCATGCCATCGCGATGGCTGGCGAGGCGGAAGCAACCAGGCTGCGTTGGGGGACTTCCATCACGGTAATCAGGTAGGTGGCAATAGTGAAAATCGCAGCATCTGCCAGACCACCTTGGGATTGTGATGCGATGATTAGGGTATCGTTGGTTTTGGCCAGGATATTCAACACAGCACTGGCTAAATACGCAATACCGTATTTGGTCATGATCGGCCCATACCGACGCGTAACTTTACTGGCACGAAAGGACCAGCTGAATTCACCACTTTGCCATACCACCCATGCCATCAGGGCAGCTGATGGGACAAAAAGCAGTGAATAGAATAGAATAAAATTTTCAAACCCAACAACTGTTCCACTGATCCATGCCAGAATCAACAGCAGTGTCAGCAACCGAAACAGAAATTCTTTCAAAAAATTAGCGACCGCGGTACGGCCTACAATCCAAGCAAAGACTTCCAAAACCGAAATGGTAATTAAAGATGCTGCCAGAGGGAGAACCAAGGGCAGGTGGTGCGCCAGCATCGGTGAGCGGTATCCAAATTTTCGCATGGCCCAGGGTTGCAGCCAAGGGAAAATCAGCACCATCAGTAGAAAAAAAATTCCTGCTGCACCCATACTCCATGTAAATAAATCATTTTGCTTTTTGGGGAGGTGGTGTTTGTAAAAGGGGTAGAACCGCATGGCAACAGGCAGGAGTCCAGCTGCACACAGCGTAGATACAATCAATGCGATATCCAGCAATACCCGGGTGAGACCAAATTGCTCCGGTGTAAAATAACGAGGAAACAGAAAGAGAACATTGAATGCGCCAATAGCAAAACCTGCATAGATGAATATAGAAGAGCGGATGCTTTGTTCTCTGATGGTCGACATGGGATTCTGCGCCCACTAAAATAAGTCATTTGACGGTTCCTAAGCCGTTATCCACCCTTTAGGCAAAAGATCTTGCGTGTCGGTTGGGCCTTCGTTGAACCACTTTTCTGGAGCAATCACAATTTTGTTGGGATTGGATGACAGCCAGGCACTCCACCAGCTAAAACTGCTGTTGGCGATGATGTGGTGCGAACACAGCGTCATTGCATGGAAATCCTGCAGTGCTGTTTGGTTTTCGTTCCCGCTGATGAGTTCAAACGGGCGACCTAGATCAAGGTGTTGCTTCACCCACTGGATATCGTCGGTAAAAACACAAATGCGAGAAGGGGTGATGTGTTGCTCCAATTTTTTCAACGCTGATGTATAGTAGTCGTTGTTCAGTTGGGCATAAAACGTGCTGTAAGGAGGTTTTAGGTAATCTCCTTTTCGAACATGCAGGCTGACAGTTGATTCACCCTTCAACGCAAACATCAGTGATTCCGATAACGGGAAACGGCTCAGTCCCTTGAGCAGGACGGCACGAATCTCATTGCATGCATCACTGAAGTAGTATTCGCTTTGCCAGTATCCTTTGATATACACGCTGCTTCCGGCATGCTGCACTTGGTTATCGAAATGGAAATGCCGCTCTTTGATAAATCTTTTCTGCTGTGTGGGAGTGAACCGGAGAATCATTCGTTTAACGAGTGAACCAGGAATGAACTGAGCCGCTTCATCGTTTGTGCACCAGTTGACTTCCGGTAGGAGATGACTGATTTCAGCTTCTCGGTGTGTATCGCGTTGATCGAGGGAAAAATGCAGTTTGTACTCGACTTGCTTTCTTTTGGCGAGTGAAAAGCCGGCGGCATACTGAAACAATTGATTGCCCAATCCGCCGGTGATGCGACTAATGATCATAGGATCAGGATTGGATTTTCTTGGTTAATACAAAAATTCCACAACCGTATTCCAGTCCAAAGTTCCTTGAGGCGGCTTCACTGTTCAAGGCAACATTGACGTTCAAGTCGCCTTTGTCGTCCACGTAAGCCCAATCTTTTATCAGCAATTCATTTTCAGTAAAAAGTGTTTGCAGCTGCTCCAACGAAAATACCCGATGTGCATTGAATTCGATTCGAGGGCGACCAACAGGCGTGGAAAAATAAAATGTACCACCCGGCTCCAGGCATCTAGCCAGGTTGGCAAACCCTTTTCGATGACCATCCAAATCAAATAGGTCGCCATATCTTCCCAATCCAAAGTGCTCTATGGCATGCAAGCAGGAAAGGGAGGGTGTTTTGGGGTCCAGTTGAAAAGCCGGATCCATCAGATCAGCTTGGGTAAAAACAATGTTTGCAGTACTGGATTGCAGAGCACGTATATCCAGTACTTCAATTGTTCTGAAACTGGCAACGTGTGCAATAAATCCATCTACTCTGGAGCCTACATCTACATGCCGACTGGGGTTGGCTTCATGGATTTTTTGTGCTACAAAGAGGTCTTGATGAAAATAATGCCCGCTGGCTGTACCTGCCTGATCGTATCGGTCGGCCAACAACGGATAAAAACTTTTCGCTGAAAAATCCCGTTGTCTTCGAAACGCGGATGTGAAACGGAGATAATCCCGCAGCATGGGCACGGTTCCTTTGATTCCCATCCTGAATTGATGAGTATAGATCCCGTATTGGGTCAGGAGATGCTTGAACTTTTCAAAACCCGTCATGACACAAAAAAACCGTCACGTTGTGACGGTTTCAAAAGTAATGATTTGTTTCTTACATGTGGGATTCGATCTTCTTCACAAAGCTTTGTTTGGGTTGCGCTCCAACCAGCTTGTCAACCACTTGGCCATTTTTAATGAAGAGGATTGCGGGAATAGAAGTAATGCCATATTCCATGGAGAGTTGAGGATTGTGATCCACGTTTACTTTGCCTACGTTGACTTTACCATCGTACTCTTTGGAGAGCTCTTCTACTACAGGACCAATTGCACGGCAGGGACCACACCACTCTGCCCAAAAATCGATCATGGATAACTTATCGGAAGCAAGGACCTCAGTTTGAAAATTACCATCCGTGTATTCTTTTGCCATGTTTATATGTTTTATTCAAGAAAGTGCAAATCTAAGTCCAAATCTGCGAACCCGACAAACAGTCTTTTCACATTTAGGCGGTATCAACCTGAACATCTATCAGGGGATTGTTTTCCAGAAACTTCGCCATATCGTCATTCATCTCAAACCCCTTTTCCAAGGTGCGCAATTGGACCATTAATTTCTCAACCTGATCCACCAAAACCAGCTTCAGGCGGGATCTGCCTGGGTTTTTCTTCAGGTTTTTTTGAAGAAAATCCACATGGTCCGTATTGACAGCACCGGCTTGGAGGGTCAGCTGGATTTGACGGGTGGATGTCCGCTTGATGGTTTCCAACAGGCAGATGTCCGATACCTTAAAATTCCATTCATTTCGGCTTTCCCACTTTTCAAAGCTGCCCCTGATGTGGATACAGGTGCCGGGATTGAAATAATTGGAAAACCGGACGTATTGGTCGCCAAATAGGGTGACTTCCGACTTTCCTGCAAAGTCTTCAATTGTCAGGCTGCCGTATTTCTTCCCTGCCCTGGAAATTTTATGTTGAGAAGCAGTTACCAGTCCCGCAATTCGGATGGTTTGCGTTGGATTTTTCATGAGATCGATTCCGCCCCTGAATTCATTGAAATTAGAAAGATTCATGATCCCATAATGCCGCAGTTCGAATTTATAGTGATCCAGCGGGTGGCCGCTGAGAAACATTCCGGTGATCTCTTTTTCTTTATCCAGAACCTCAGTCAGTGACCACGGTGCGCAGTCGGGGATTTTTGGCAGCGGAATATCCTGAACCATGGATAAATCGCCAAACAGCGTGTTTTGGTTGTTGGTCGATTGACCTTGCCAGATGTTTCCATAGCGGATGATCTTTTCCAACCCGTTCGAACTGTCGCCCTCCGGTTGAAAAAAATACTGAGCGCGATGAAACGATCCAAATGAATCAAAGGCTCCGGACATGGCAAGGCATTCAAGCGATTTTTTGTTGACGGTTCGCTGGTTGACACGCTTGACCAGGTCAAATAGGGATCCATAGTGGCCATTTTTCTTTCGCTCTTCAATGATAGAGGCCACTGCCGCCTCACCCACTCCTTTGAGTCCACCTAACCCAATGCGAATTTCCCCTTTTCGGTTCACGGCAAAGCTTTCAAGTGATTCGTTGATGTCGGGACCCAGAACGCTGAGTCCAATGCGCTTGCATTCCTCCATGAAGAAGGTTATTTTTTCAATCGAGCCTGCGTGGTTCAACACTGCAGCCATGTATTCAGAAGGGTAGCGTGCCTTGAGGTAGGCAGTTTGATAGGCGATGAATGCATAGCACGTACTGTGTGATTTATTGAATGCGTATTGAGCAAACGCCTCCCAGTCGGTCCATATCTTTTGTAGTTTTTCTTCGGGCAGTCCCTTTGCCTTTGCTCCCTGCACAAATTGTCCTTTCATTTTGTCCAGGACGGCTTTTTGTTTTTTACCCATGGCTTTTCTCAACACATCGGCATCACCTTTGCTGAACCCCGCAAGTTTTTGCGCCAACAACATGACCTGCTCCTGGTATACCGTAATGCCGTACGTTTCTTCCAGAAACTCTTTCATTTCATCCAGGTCATAGGCAATGGCCTCTTTTCCGTGCTTTCGGTTGATAAAATTGGGAATGTATTCCAATGGACCGGGGCGATAGAGCGCGTTCATGGCAATCAGATCTTCAAATTTATCCGGCTTCAGGTCGCGCAGGTATTTTTGCATACCGGGACTCTCAAATTGAAATGTTCCGATTGTTTCTCCTTTATGATAGAGGTGAAACGTTTGTGAATCATCGAGGGGTATCTTTTCGATATCGATCTCAACGCCATGATTCATCTTAATCAACTCCAAACTGGTCTTGATGATGTTGAGTGTCTTCAATCCCAAAAAGTCCATTTTGATGACACCGGCCTCTTCAATTACACTGCCTTCAATCTGTGTCACCCACATGGGTGAGTCTTTAGCGATACAAACGGGCATCAGTTCGGTCAGATCTTTGGGGGCAATGATGATTCCTGCAGCATGGATACCGGTATTGCGCACCGATCCTTCCAGTACTTCTGCTTCATGCAGCACCTTGCTGCGCAAATCAGTCGCGGAATAGATTTCTCTCATCTGCTTGGCATTTTCAATTTCGTCGGGATTGAGTGCCTCTTTTTCTTCCAGGCTGTTTTCTCCTTTGTAGGGTGCGTGCAGGATGCGCTTTAAGGAGATGCCTGGTTTTTCCGGAACCAGCTTTGCAAGTGCATTGGATTCTGGTAGTGGAAGATCGAGTGTTCGCGCTACATCTTTGATGCTCATTTTAGCGGCCATTGTACCATAGGTGATGATTTGCGCAACCTGTTGCTTTCCGTATTTATCCACTACATAGTCGATGACCTTCTGCCGACCCTCATCATCAAAGTCGGTATCAATATCCGGCATGGATTTACGATCCGGATTCAGGAACCGCTCAAACAGCAAATTGTATTTGATGGGATCGATGTTGGTAATACCAATGCAGTAAGCCACTACACTTCCTGCTGCTGAGCCCCTGCCAGGCCCTACAAAAACTCCAAGATCCCGACCGGCTCGGATGAAGTCGGATACAATCAAGAAGTATCCGGCAAATCCCATGGTACGAATGGTAAAAAGTTCAAATCCAATTCGCTCTTCAATTTCAGGAGTCAGGGTTTCGTAGCGTTTGTGTGCTCCTTCTCGCGTGAGGTGCTCGAGGTATTCGTCCTGATTGTTGAACGATTTTGGTACAACAAAGTGAGGCAGCAGAATATCTTTCTTTAAATCCAGTGTTTCAATTTTGCCGACAATTTCATTGGTGTTATCAATGGCCTCTTCCAGGTCATGGAAAACGCTGGACATTTCTGAGGTTGTCTTAAAATAGAACTGGTCATTGGGGAAGGCAAATCGCTTGTTTTTAAAATAAGCATCATCGTCGGTAAACTCTCGTGCTGCCGGAGTGGCTACTTTTTCTCCGGTATTGATGCAAAGCAGGATATCGTGTGCATTGAAATCTTTTTGATCCACATAGTGAGAGTCGTTAGATGCAATGACCTTGACATTGTATTTTTTTGCAAACTTGAGCAGGGTAGCGTTGACATTATCCTGTTCGTTCATTCCGTGTCTCTGCAACTCCACATAATAGTCCTCTTGAAATATATTGAGCCACCATTTGAATTCGTTCTCGCCTTCTTCTTCTCCCTTTTTCATGATGGTTTGAGGGACCAGTGCACCGAGGCAACAGGTCGTCGCGATGAGCCCCTCGTGGTAACGGTGGATCAACTCCTTGTCGATTCTGGGGTATTTGCTGTACATGCCTTCGATGTACCCCAATGAGGTCAGTTTGATGAGGTTTTGGTATCCTTTTTCGTTTTTGGCCAACAGGATCTGGTGGTGGCGGGGATCTTTTTCCTCTTTGGAGAAGGTTTTGCGGTGTCTGTTATCGGTTATGTAAAATTCGCAGCCCACGATCGGCTTTACCTTCAAAGGGCTATTTTTGTCGCCTGGGTCACTTCGGTGTTTGTAGGCCTCGGCCACAAATTGAAAGACTCCAAACATGTTTCCATGATCCGTGATCGCCAGTGCAGGCATGTTGTCTTCCATCGCCTTTTTGTAAAGGGATTGGATTCCAGCCGCTCCGTCGAGCAGGGAATACTGGGTATGGACATGCAAATGGGAAAATTTCGGCATCGTGTCAGAACGTCAAATGTCGCAATAAATCATTGATATGGGAAAGTGGTTTTTCCACAACAAACTGTATTTTTTTGTACTGCTGAGTGCGCCAGCATTCACATCGTCTTGTTCGCTGTTGAAGAAGGTCTATGTGGCTCCGGAACAACCGAATTCCCGTTATTTCAATCAGGCGGCAATCACTGTAGGTGCTCCATCCGTTCGCATCCCTTCTTCTCTCACCGAAACCAGCCTCACGCTTCTGGATGAACCCATGCCCAGTTCTTCTTTCAATCTGGGATTTCAAGGACCGGAATACATTCCTAATTTATTTTTCCGCTATGCAGTGCTGCTTGATGTGGAAGTAGAACAGCTGAACAATCAGCAATTGCTGGAGTACATTCATCAATGGTGGGGGACACCCTACCGAATCGGGGGAAGCACTTCAGAGGGAATTGATTGTTCAAATTTTGTCAAAGGGCTAGCCAATAATGTTTACCGTGTAGACCTTCCCCGAACATCGCGTGAACAGGCTGCGTTTTGTAAAGAAATCTCCCGGGAGGAATTAAAAGAAGGAGACCTGGTGTTTTTCAATACAGGTCGCGGGATTTCTCACGTGGGCCTTTACCTGCTCAATGAGAAGTTTGTGCATGCATCTACTTCCATGGGAGTAGTCATCAGCAGTTTAAATGAGACATACTGGAGCCGTCGGTATGTAAAAGCAGGGAGAATTGAGCTTGTAAATTGATCAAAACAGCTCTCTGAAGCCAACATAAAAGTTTTTATCCATTTCTATTTCTGCACCCTTGCCTTTGATCGCCAGCGATTGCCACTGTGTGGTTGGGCTGATCCAGCGTCGGTCGCCATTGATAAACAGTGCAACAGGAATGTTGAATGTGGAAATACAATCCGACCAGCGGTACTGAATTCCGGATGAACTCCGTTTGAATTCTAAGGTGGGAACTTGGGTAGTCCGCAAGTATTGATCAAACAAGGGACCAAGGTTTTTACCGGTTTCGCTGCTCCAAAACGTTTCTACATCTTTGGTTGTTGTTATGGCATGCCTGAATGTTGTATTCATCTTGCGCAACGACATTCTGAACTGTTCATCGTCGTTAACGAGTTGCCGCACATAATGAATGAGATTGCCTCCCTTGTAATACATATCGCCTGAACCTTCCTCGTTTACTCCGTATTTGCCGATGATCGGAATATCGTTTTGTATGAGAGACCGTGTGCCTTGCACATAGGCATCTCCTGCTTTAACGCCGTATTGGTGAGTGGTGAAAAGCGTTTCTGAATAATTGGTAAATCCTTCATGCACCCACATGTCGGCCACTTCCGCTGTGGTGATGTTGTTGCCAAACCATTCGTGGCCGCTTTCATGCACGATGATGAAATCCCATTTCAATCCCCATCCCGATGCAGAGAGATCCCGACCCCGGTAGCCATTTTGGAATCCGTTACCGTATGCGACTGCACTCTGGTGTTCCATTCCCAAATGCGGCGACTGTACCAATTTGTATCCGTCGGCATAAAACGGGTAGGGGCCAAACCAGTATTCGAAGGCCTTCAACATGGGTTGAACCTGTGTAAATTGTTTTTTTGCTTTTTCCAGTTCATAGTCCAATACCCAATATCGGCAATCCAGCATACCGGACTCTCCCGCGAACTGTTCCCCAAATTCAACGTATTTACCGATATAGGGAACGATGTTATAGTTGTTGATGGGACTACTGACTTCCCAGTCCCATGTGGTCCAACCCGCTTCATGCGATTGTTTCTTCTTTAACCGGCCATTGCCCACCGCCACCAGCGAATCGGGTGCAGCAATGCGCAGCAATGCTCCCTTGTCTGGCTCATCTCCCTGATGATCCTTGCACGGATACCAAACACTGGCGCCAAGTCCCTGACACGCCACGCTCATCCATGGTCGGCCTTGTTGATCGGTGCTGAAGATCCAGCCGCCATCCCAAGGCGGGCGAACTGCAACTTTGACCTGACCGCTGAATTTGAGTGCCAGGGTGTATTCCTTTCCTGGTTCCAGTGCAGCAGGTACGGTGATAAAATAGGCATCGCCTCTGCTCACATAGTTCAGAAGTTGATCACCGAGGTATGCTTTTTCCAATTGCATCGGTTCTTGAAGGTCAATCTGCATGTGCTGACCTTTTCCAACAACAGAGAACCGAATATCGACTTTGCCTTCAATTGACTTTTCCTTGAAGTGTGGTTTAACGTAGATGCTGTAATGCTGCACATCCCACCAATTTCTTCCCTCACCGATGCTGCCTCTCAGCGTGTCTTTGTAAGTATACGATTTGCTTTGGGTGTTCAATTGTGCACGTGCATGCGTAAAAAAGCACAGACCGATGAGGATACTAACGATGAGTCGCATGGAATCAGTTTGAAGAACTGGGTTTCAGTTTATTCTTAAACGCCTTCTCGAACTTTTCAAGTTTGGGACGAATTACAAAATAGCAGTAAGGCTGACTCCCATTTCGGTTATAATAATTTTGGTGGTAGTTTTCTGCGATATAGAAATTGGAGAAGGGTTCAATCGCTGTGACAATGGGATCGGCATATGCGCCACTGGCGTCCAGCTGTTTTTTAAAATATGTTGCACGTTCTTTTTGATGCTCATTGTGATAGAATACAACACTTCTGTATTGAGGACCTACATCGTTGCCTTGTTGGTTCAATGTGGTCGGATCATGCGTCTGCCAAAATATTTCAAGAATTTCGTCAATGGATACTTGGGTGGTATCAAAGGTTACCTGCAGAACTTCTGCATGACCCGTATTTTTTTCACAAACCTGCTCGTATGTAGGATTGACAACGTGCCCGCCGCTGTACCCGCTTTTAACACTGATGACGCCATTTACTTGCTGAAAAATTGCTTCAGTGCACCAGAAGCAGCCATTTCCTAAGGTTATTGTTTCTGCATTCATGGATGAGTTTTTGGAGTTTTTGTTGGGTTTGTTTTCTTTTTTGGAAGCCGACTGTCCGCAGGCATTGAAAAATAACAATAACAGTGCAGCAATGTGAAACGTAATTTTCATGCGTTGAACTTGTTGAACAAAGTTAATTTGATTTGGGATTGCCACCCCTTTTCGGCCTATTTTTGCCTATAGTTTAGCGTTGGTTTAACATGCGATTATATCCTGAATCTGCGGCTGTTCAATTGGAATTTGATAAAGTCAGGTCACTGCTGGTGGAGCTGACCAAGACAGATTTGGGTAAGCAGCAAGCCGAGGAATTGCGCATCCACACCCGACGGGCGTTCATCGAAACCGAACTTCGCCAATCGCATCAGTATTTACAGTTGCTGGCCAAGGGTCAGGCGTTTCAGCACGATCACGCCTATACCATCTCTAGGGAAATTAAATTGCTGGGCATTGCTGGCGCCGTCCTGCCGGGAGAGGCCTTCCTGGAAATCAAATCCCTGGCCGAATCAATTGAATACCTGTTTCGCTGGTTTGATGAAGAGCGTCGGACTGAATGCAATGCCCTTTTTGATGTCCTGCGGACTACCCATTTTGAAAAAACCATTCCTGATCAAATTACAAGAATCATCGGTGAGGATGCACGGGTAGTGGACACGGCTTCTGAAGAACTCGCCCGTATCCGCTACCAATTGTATAAAAAAAGAGGAGAGCAGCGCAGGACCTTTGATAAATTGTTGAACAAACTGCAGCGTTCTGGATACATTGCCGATATTGAAGAATCATTTTTGAATGGCCGCCGGGTACTGGCCATTTATGCAGAACATAAGCGCATCGTAAAAGGTATCTTGCACGGCGAAAGCGATACCCGCCGTACATCATTCATTGAACCGGAAGAAACCATAGATGTCAACAATGAAATTTTTTCGTTGGAAAGTGATGAGCGGGAAGAGGAGCGCCGCATTCTACGTGAATTGACCAGTCGACTTTCCGTCTATTCGCCTTTGCTGCAGCACTACCTGGATATTCTCGGCTCCTATGATTTTATACGGGCAAAGGCCAAACTCGCCCAACAGATGGATGCCCACCTTCCGCGTTTGAGTGATGGATCTGTCATCAAATTAATAAAAGCTTATCATCCTTTATTGTTCCTGTATAACAATCGGCAGAACAAACCGGTTGTTTCATTGGATCTGGAGCTGGATGAGCGCAATCGAATCTTGGTTATTTCAGGTCCCAATGCCGGAGGGAAGACTGTTTGCCTCAAAACGACAGGACTATTGCAAATGATGGTGCAGTCGGGACTACTCGTTCCTGCCCATCCTGAATCTGTATTTGGGATATTCAAGCAAATCATGATCCACATTGGGGATACCCAAAGCATCGAATTTGAACTCAGTACGTACAGCGCTCATTTGAAAAACATGAAGCAATTCATGGAAGATGCCAACGGTAGAACACTTTTCTTCATCGACGAACTGGGCAGCGGCAGCGACCCGCACCTGGGTGGCGCTTTTGCAGAGGTTTTTCTGGAACAATTGCTGAAGCGGCATGCATTGGGGATAGTGACGACCCATTACTTGAATCTGAAAGTGATGGCCAGTAAAACACCTGGCATATTAAATGGGGCGATGGCGTTTGACGAGAAAAGTCTGCTTCCGCTGTATAAATTATCCATGGGAAAACCCGGAAGCTCCTACACGTTTGCAATAGCAGAGCGCATTGGTCTACATGCTCAATTGATCAAGCGGGCCAAAGAGCTGGTGGATGAAAATCATTTCACGCTCGATAAATTACTGAACAGAACGGAGCAGGACCTGCGAAAGATCGAATCAAAAGAACAAGAGCTTAAAAAATTAATTCGAGAGAACGAGGCGCTCAAAAAGCAGATGCAGCATCAGATGCAACGTGAGCAGCACCAGCAGCAGGTGGAATTGCTCAAGCATCAAAATAAGGTTTCAGAAGACAAGCTGGTCTACCTCAAAGACATGGAGCGTAAACTGAAGCAAATTGTCAGTGATTGGAGAAGGGCAGAGGATGATGAAGAGAAAAAAGCCATGATGAAACATCTCCAGGCTCTTTTGTTTCAACAAAAAGAAAAGCAGGTCAAAGAAAAAGTGAAAACAAAATTGAATGCAAAATACGCTGAGTTAGAGGGATTGCCTGTTCCGGGTGATTTGGTGCTCATGCGACAAACCAACAAAGCAGGCACCCTCACCGAGATACGTGGCAAAAAAGCCATTGTGACGATTGGAAACCTGCCCATGCAGGTCAACTACTCTGATCTAAAAAGAATGATATTGAAAGAGACGGCAGCGGAAAAATGAAATATATTCACAGCAAACTGATTTCATGATTTCTCGTTTCTTGCGGATGCTTTATCTGGTGTTCTTTCTTGGTGGAACTTCTGCTTTGTTTTCACAACAAAAAACAAATCCTGACCTCATTCGTCCCAAAATGCAATGGTTTGAAGACGCAAAGCTGGGCATCTTCATCCACTGGGGAATTTATGCAGTAGATGGGGTGGATGAAAGCTGGTCATTTTACAACAAAAAGATCAGCTGGGAAACCTACATGTCTCAGTTGAAACGCTTTTCAGCAGCTCGGTACAACCCGGATGACTGGGCAGACCTGATTGCAACTGCTGGTGCCCAATATGCAGTACTGACAACCAAACACCATGATGGTGTTGCACTTTGGGACACGAAGGCCCATCACTACAGCATTCCCAAGAATACGCCTGCTGCGAAAGATGTATTGACGCCTTTTTATGCTGCCCTTCGCAAGCGGAACATTCATACAGGAGCTTATTTCTCTCTGATTGATTGGAGCCATCCGGATTATCCGGCATTCATCAAAGACAGTACCCGCTATCAGATCAAGGACGATCCGCAGCGATGGCAACGATTCCGGACGTTTTATCAGTCGCAGCTCAGTGAAATCATCACCCACATCAACCCCGATCTATACTGGTTCGATGGTGATTGGGAGCACAGTGCTGCAGAGTGGGAGAGCGAAAAAGTGAGGGGCATGATCTTGAAACGAAACGAAGGTGCGATCATCAATGGCCGTCTTGCAGGTTATGGTGATTATGACACGCCAGAACAAAATGTTCCGGTGAGTCGACCCAAATACAATTGGTGGGAGCTGTGCATGACCATCAACAACAATTGGGGGTTTCAGCATGCCGATACCAATTGGAAAACACCATCTCAAATCATTGCGCTGTTTGCTGATGTCATCAGCCATGGGGGAAATCTATTGCTCGATATGGGTCCCCAAGAAGACGGAACCATTCCACAACCCCAACGTCATGTGTTAACCGAGTTGGGGACCTGGAACAAGAAGCATGCTGCGGCAATATTTGGCACCAGTGCAGGTATTCCTCAGGGACATTTTTATGGGCCGACAACACTCTCGAAAGACTCGACCACTCTTTATTTATTTTTGCAGGGACAAACTGCGGGTCAGATCATGATCAAAGGACTTGATAATTCCATCCAACGCATCACTGTGCTGGGCAGCAATCAGCAGTTGAGCCATAAGGTAGTAGGAAAAATCTCATGGAGTCCGGTTCCGGGACTCGTATACATTGATGTCCCGCAAGGCGTTCAGGATCCGTACATGACTGTGCTGGAACTGAAGTTGGATAAGCCTGTACGGCTATATCGCGGAAGAGGCGGATTTGAATGATCAGGCAGTAAACGAAAAGACTTCTTTAAGCAGAACCCATTTTACTCCCGGTTCTGCCCATGGTATCCGTTGTTGTAAAGTAGACATCAATGTTTCCCAACGCTGCACTTCTGGATTGGATTCATCCATTTGTTTCTTTCGTTCAAAGGAAAAATCATCTGTGGTGGTGATCAACATGGTCAGTCGATTTCCTGTTCTGTAAATCTTCATTTCTACAATTCCACAATCACGCAGACTGTCCAATACCGATGGCCAAACTTCCTGATGATACCGATCGTATTCAGCAATCAGTGATGCATCATCTTTCAAATCGAGTGCAAGACAATACCTGTTCATGCATTATTTTTTATGTGATGGCCTTTCCAGCCAAAATAGAGTACGGCAAAGAAGCAGACCAGAGGAACTGAATATCCGATCTGAATATTGTCGTTGTAGGCGTCAATCAATCCACCCATGATGACGGGGAACACCGCGCCACCTATGATCGACATTACAATGAGCGAAGAGCCGGATTTGGTGTATTCATTCAATTCTTTGATCCCAAGAGAAAAGATAGTGGGAAACATAATTGACATGAAAAATCCAAGTCCACCCAACGCCACCATCACGTATTGCCCTGCTGCATACATGGCAACTGTGCATAGAGCAACGCACATTACCGCGTAACTGGTGAGAAGAAGAGGTGCGGAAACCCAACGTAGGAAGAATGTTCCGGCAAACCTTCCCGACATAAAGAGCAATCCATAGATGCCTAAATAATATCCGGCTGTTTTCTCATCGACTCCACCACCAGCTATGGCCATGCGGACAAAAAAGCTGGTTACACACACCTGAGCGCCTACGTAAAACAATTGTGCAATTACTGCCCATCGCAGGTGTGAAAATTTCAACGCTCCAGCAATGCTGCCTTTTGTGGCATCCTTCTTTTCAACTGGCTCAGGAAAGTTGTTGAAAAAAAAGATTGCGGCAATGATCAGCAACGAACCGCCTAAAATTCCATAGGGGAGTATAACCGAATTGGCTTCCTCTTGCAGGTACATCAACCGATTTGCATCGGACATGGCTGCCAGTTCTTCTGCTTCGTATTGTTTTCCTGATAGTATAAACAGCGTTCCAATCACCGGAGCCATGAATGCAGCCAGTCCGTTGAATGATTGTGCCAGATTCAGTCGGGTTGTAGCGGTTTCAGGCGACCCCAATTGGGTGGCGTATGGATTGGCAGCTGTTTCCAGCATCGTGAGACCGCAACCAATGATGAATAATCCTAATAAAAACACTTCATAGGTTCTTCCTCGCGCTGCAGGCACAAATAAAAATGCGCCCAGTGCAAAGACCAGTAAACCTGCAATGACGCCTTTTTTGTAACCATATTTTTTCAATACCCATCCAGCGGGAATGGCGGATAGGAAATAGGCAAGATAAACAGCTGTATCCACGAAGGTAGACTGCATGTTGCTGAGCTGAAGGGCCTTTCTCAAATGAGGAATGAGAATGCCGTTGAGGTTGTTGGCAATTCCCCACAGAAAGAAAAGCGAAGTGACCAGGATGAATGGAAGCAAAAGATGTTTTCTGGATGTAGACATGAGAAAATGTTAATGAATCAGTGAACGATCGAGGTGGACGTACCCTCCGTCTACATGAATCAGTTGACCGGTTGTATGGGAAGAGCGATCGGATAATAGAAATGCCACGGTCTGTGCTATCTCTTCCGGACGGGTCATTCTGTTTTCCAGGGGAATGCGATCGGTGATTTTTTTCAATGTGGCGGTCGGATCAGGAAGACTCATGATCCACTTCTCGTACAAGGGAGTAAAACTTTCTGCTACCACCACTGCGTTTACGCGGATGCTGTATTTCAAAAGTTCAACAGCCCATTCGCGGGTAAGTGCATTTCGTGCTCCATTCGATGCAGCATAGCCGGAAGTAGCTCCTTGCCCTGTTTCTGCAACCTTTGAGCTGATGTTTACAATGGATCCTTTGCTCTTTATCAAATAGGGAAGCGCCTCTTGTGTAAGCAGATAATAATGGATCATGTTGCGGTGCAGTGAGCGCATAAAATCAACGTAGTTGCCACCTTCCAGTGGAATGCCGTCGTTGATGCCGGCATTGTTGACCAGTCCGTCTATTCGGCCAAACGCATGAGCAACGTGGGCAATGACTTCCTTGCATGCAGCAGGATCCGTTAATTCTGCTGTAATATAGGCGCCTCTGCCAATTGTATTTACAGCATCGATGTTATCGGTCTCGTTTCGGCCCACCAGTATGGGGAACGCTCCCTCTTGCGCCAGAACCAATGCAATGGCTTGTCCAATACCTTTTGCGCCACCCGTAACCAGAATATGCTTATCCTTTAAGTGCAAATCCATTCTACAATCAATTAACCAATGGATAAGTTATAAAAATCTTTTGTATTGAGGCCAAAGAGTTTTTCTTGCTCAACCTTCGTTAATTGTGTTGCAAATTGTTCTACAGACTCAGTAACGCTACGATAGGTACCTGCCAATAAACAAACGGGCCAGTCCGACCCAAAACAGATTCGGTCGATTCCGAACCATTCAGCCGCTGTTTCCATATAGGGAAGCAAATCGTTGGTCGACCAGTTCTGGTGATGCGCTTCGGTAATCAATCCACTGATTTTGCAATACAGATTGGGATGTTTGGCAAGCGTTTTCACATCATCTTTCCACTGGTTGAATTCTTTTTTTGCAATGGCGGGTTTTCCCAGATGATCCAGGATGAGTCGGTTGTCTGGCAAGTGTTCAACAAAGCGAGTGAGTGCCGGTAATTGGTCGTGGTAGACCAGCAGATCAAATGTATATCCGAATTCTGCAAGCTTATTTACGTTTGCAGTGAACACCGGATTGCTCAGGTATTGATCATCGGGTTGTCCTTGCATGATGCTCCGAAAGCCAACCAGTTTGGTTGCTTCTTTCCATTGTTCCAACTCGGATTCGATGTTTGTCTGTTTGAGATCGGTCCATCCCACCACTCCTGCGATGAACGAATGGTGTTGGGCAAGCTGCAGTAAGAAATTCGTTTCTGCAATGGATTCATCGGCCTGTACGGCAACGGTAGCCTCTATGTTGTTTGATACGAGCAATGGTTCAAGGTCACTGGGTAAAAAACTCCTGCGGATTGCGGTCATGTGTTCGTGTATCCATGCATGAACAGCAGGGTTGTAATTCCAAAAATGCTGATGGGCATCAATGCGCATAGGCCATTGCCGTTTGTTGTTGCTCTCCCAGTCCTTCAATGCCCAATCGGACGGTATCTCCCGGTTTCAGATAAACAGGGTTTGGTTTTTGTCCCATTCCTACTCCTTCAGGTGTACCGGTGCTGATGACATCGCCGGGTAGGAGGGTCATGAATTGAGACACATAGCTGATGAGATGGGGGATCTTGAAAATCAAATCTTCGGTGGATGAATCCTGCATGCGCTTACCATTCACCTCCAGCCAAAGGTGGAGGCGGTGAGGGTCTTCGACTTCTTTTTTTTCTACAAAATAGGGCCCTAGCGGTGCAAAATGATCCGAGCTTTTTCCCTTCACCCATTGTCCACCTCTCTCCAATTGAAATGCACGCTCGCTGTAATCGTTGTGCAGGCAATACCCGGCCAGGCACTCCATGGCATGCTCTTCATCAACATAGCGGGCTTTTTTTCCAATGATCAGCGCCAGCTCCACTTCCCAATCGGTTTTTTCAGAAAATTTGGGGATGATGACGGGGTCATTGGGACCGCATAGTGCAGTTGTACTTTTAAAGAATACGACAGGTTCTTTCGGTACTTCCATGTTGCTTTCCTTGGCATGGCGTGCATAATTCAGTCCGATGCATACTATTTTAGAGGGACGCTCAACGCATGCGAGAAACGGAACAGGAATAGTGAGCTCATCGCAGGAGTCGGCATGAGCGATCACCCACTCATGAAGCTGTTCAAGTCCATTGTTGGAGAAAAATATTTCGTCCAATTTCATGCCGCTGTGGGTGATGTCAATGTGCCGACCGTTCTTGTCCAGCATCCCGAGTCCCGCTGATCCCTCCCGTTCAAATCGAAATAATTTCATGCATTCAATTATTTATTCGTGTAAAACCGCCATCGATGGCATAATCGCATCCTGTTATGAATGCTGCTTGTTTGCTGCACAGGTAAAAGGCCAGGTGGGCGATCTCTTCGGGAGTGCCCATTCTGCCGATCGGCTGACTCAACGATAGTTTTTCAAACATCTCTTTTTCCTGTCCCCCGTAATGTTTTTTTAAAAACCCATCCACAAACGGAGTGTGTACTCGAGCTGGGGAGATGCAATTGCATCGAATCCCCTTTTTTATAAAATCTCTGGCAACACTAAGGGTCATGGAAAGAATCGCACCTTTGCTCATGCTGTAGGCAAACCGTTCGGAAATCCCAACTGTTGCAGCAATCGATGCCATATTGAGAATGACACCTTGCTCTTGCTCTTGCATAAACGGCAGTACAGCATGCATGCAATTGTATGCCCCTTTAACATTCACCTGATAAATGCGATCCAAATCAGCACTGCTGGTTGTGACGGCATTGCCAACGTGAGCGATCCCTGCATTGTTGATGAGAAGACCGATTCCCCGTTCGATGGATAAAAGAGATACGAGTTCTTTTACCCTTTTCTGATCTGTGATATCGATTTCATGAAAAGCGATGGTGCTGTCGTTCAGTCCCCATTCGGCAATTTGCTCTGGAGTTGGTTTTTGCAGATCAAAAACGTCTACAATCGCACCCTGATCGTGAAATAATTTGGTGATGGAAAGACCGATACCGCTGCAACCGCCAGTAATGATGGTAAAAGGACTGCTCAGTTGAAATGGGTTGTGCGGCATGTGCGTTCGTTGTATGCACTCAATTTAGCAATTCCAAGAGTAAAATCTTTTTTCAATGTGTATTTTTATCATATTTCGCCGACTTCCATCAATTGAATATATTTAAAAGATGAAATTGTACAATTTGGGTGCTCATTGTGTGTTGGAACATGCCGAAAAATGGTATCGTATTTCAACTAACTGGGATGAGTTGGTCAATCGTATGGATCTTTATGATTTTCTCACGCAAATGATTGCTTCGCTGCCTGAACATGAACCCATAGCATTCGATCACTTTATTTTGCCCCCCCTTCACGCTCAAGAAGTATGGGCGGCTGGAGTGACCTATTACCGAAGTAAAGAGGCCCGTGAAAAAGAATCGGCGGTTGCTGGTGGCGGATCATTTTATGACCGGGTTTACGTGGCCGAGCGACCCGAACTTTTTTTCAAGTCGATGCCACACAGGGTAGCAGGTCACAACGATCGGGTGCACATTCGAAAGGACTCCACCTGGGATGTTCCCGAGCCGGAAGTGACCTTGTTTATTTCATCGCATGGAACAGTTGAAGGATTTACGATCGGAAACGACATGAGTTCCCGGAGCATTGAAGGAGAAAACCCTCTCTATCTTGCTCAAGCCAAGGTATATGAGAGAGGTGCTGCGCTGGGGCCTTGTTTGGCTGTTTTCCAGGATGGCATTCCAATGGATAGCCAATTATCCCTCACGATCTACCGCAACAATGAATCGGTATTCACCGGAAGCACTGCACTGACCGCTATTAAACGCACATGGAGTGAATTGGCAGAATGGTTATTTCGCGAAATGAGTTTTCCAAACGGAGTGATGCTGATGACCGGAACCGGGATCGTTCCCCCAGATGCATTTACCTTACGCCCCGCCGATCGCATTCACATGCACTTGGATCACGTTGGGGAATTGATCAACACTGTAGCCTACCGATCATGAAAAATATCTGTACTGCCTTTCTGATTTTGATGGTGTCGTTACCAACAGTTGCACAAGTTGCACCGGCTCCTTTTGGGGCTTTGCCATCGGCCCGACAACTCAAGTGGCACGAGACCGAAGTATATGGATTGATCCATTTTACCCCAACTACGTTTGAAAACAAGGAATGGGGATACGGGGATGCGAACCCTGGCATCTTCAACCCCACTGACTTCAATGCAGATTCGATTGTGCATGCGATGAAAGCCGGCGGGCTAAACGGTTTAGTGCTGGTGGCAAAGCACCACGATGGTTTTGCGCTGTGGCCCACGGCTACCACGCCGTACAACATTTCCCAATCTCCGTTCCGCAACGGGAAAGGAGATATGGTCAAAGAATTCGAGCAAGCCTGTAGAAAAGCAGGATTGAAATTTGGCGTGTATTGTTCGCCGTGGGACAGGAATCATCCGGGCTACGGCACTTATGAATATGTCAAGGCGTATCGGGAACAGTTGCGTGAATTGTATACCCGCTATGGAGAGTTGTTCATGTCCTGGCACGATGGTGCCAATGGGGGAGATGGTTATTATGGAGGAACCCGTACCACTCGAACAATTGATCGCAACACGTATTACGCATGGGATACAACCTGGCAGATTACTCGGTCGCTTCAGCCCATGGCCAATTTGTTCAGCGACATTGGATGGGACGTTCGATGGGTAGGCAATGAAAGCGGCTTTGCCGATGAACATTCCTGGGCCACCTTCACCCCAACCCCCGCCAGTGGAGAAAGCAAGGCGTTTCCCGGTAACCTGCAGCACGAGTACAATCCCATGGGGACAAAAGGGGGAGCGAATTGGGTACCTGCTGAATGCGATGTGCCGTTAAGAAAAGGATGGTTTTGGCATCCTGAACAATCCAATCAAGTCAAAACACCTCAACAATTGTTTCAATTGTACCTCAAGAGTGTAGGACGAGGAGCGGCGCTGGATCTGGGACTGGCTCCCAATACACAGGGAAGATTATCGCCAGAAGATGTGGAAAGCCTAAAAACATTTGGTGCGATTGTCAACCAAACCTTTGAATTCAATTTATTGAACAAGGCTGCTGTCCGAGCTTCCAATTCCCGGGGTAAGGAATATGCTGCAAGCAAGATATCGGATGATGATGTGTACACCTACTGGGCCAGTGAAGATGCCGTAAAAGATGCCAGTTTTGAATTCGAATGGGTCAGCGAACAATCCATTGATTTTATTCGCCTGCGTGAATACATTCCTTTGGGACAACGCATCGAACGGGTGAAGGTTGAAGAATGGGTTGATGGACAATGGAAGCCCGTTGCAACGGCCTCCACCGTAGGCGCTTGTCGAATCATTGCATTGGGAAAAACAGTAATTTCAAAAAAGATCAGAATCAGTATTCATGCTCCGGTTTGTTTGACCCTATCAGAATTAGGATGCTATTCCAAGATTAAGCTGTAATAAAAAAACAATGCACCATGCGTAATCTACTGTATGTTTTTCTTTTGACGCTTTCACTCACTGCTTCAGCACAAAAAGATTTTTTATCGGAATCCACTTCCGAGCGCGATGCGCGGATGCAGTGGTGGCGGGATGCTACGTTTGGCATGTTCATCCACTGGGGAGCCTATGCAGTGCCTGCAGGAGTCTACCAGGGAAAAGAAGTCAAAGGCATAGGGGAATGGATCATGAACTCCGCCAAAATACCCATTCCTGAGTATGAAAAATTTGTTCAGCAGTTTAATCCTGTTCAATTCAATGCAAAAGAATGGGTGAGCATTGCAAAAAATGCCGGGATGAAGTACATCGTCATTACTTCCAAGCACCATGATGGGTTTTGTATTTGGGACAGCAAAGTGACCAACTATGACATCATGGATGCCTCACCATTCAAACGGGATATTTTAAAAGAGCTTTCCGATGCGTGTAAAGCGGCGGGCATCAAATTGTGTTTTTATCACTCCATCATGGATTGGCACGAACCGGATGCAGAAAGCAAAAAAGATTATGCACACCAACATACTCCTCAACCGGATTTTTCCAACTACCGAGAAAACTATCTAAAGCCTCAGCTCAAAGAACTCATTCAGAAATATGATCCTGCTGTATTGTGGTTCGATGGAGAATGGATCCCGGAGTGGACTGAGCCGCAGGGTAGAGACTTGTATACTTATCTGCGGAATATCAAACCTGACCTCATCATCAATAACCGTGTTGGGAAGGGAAGAGCCGGCATGCAGGGCATGAACAAATACAAGGATGCAGCCGGTGATTTTGGAACACCCGAACAGGAAATTCTGGAAGGCACATCCGACAGTGATTGGGAGAGTTGCATGACCATGAACGATACATGGGGTTTCAAGAAGAGTGATAACAATTGGAAGTCCTCTGAAATCCTGATCCACAACCTCATTGATATTGCAGCAAAGGGGGGGAACTATCTGCTCAATGTGGGCCCAACAGCTGAAGGGTTGATTCCTGGTGCATCAGTAGACCGATTGAAAGATATGGGTGAGTGGCTAAGCATAAACGGAGAAGCCATTTATGCTACCCACAGTATTCGAAAATACAAAGAAGGGAATGTCAGTTTTACACGGAGCAAAGATGATAAAATCCTCTATGCAATTGTGACCAAGCCTGTAACGGGCGAATTGGTATTGAACAACATTGAGGTAAAAAAGGGTGCCAAAATAAAATTACTGGGATTGAAGAAACCCTTGCCCTATCGGGTGGATGAAAATGGGGTACTTAAAATTCAATGGCCTGAAACGTTGCCATGCAAGTATGCGTGGACGGTTCGCGTGGACGGGAAAGTAAAGGCATAAGCGACTAACCTTTTTCAAGGTTCAGCAGTCCACTCCAAATCTTTTTCGCAATACTGAAGGAGCCGGTCATCGGTTGTCGGTCTATTGCATGAACCGGTAGAATTCTTTTTGTAGAGCTGGTGACGAAGATTTCTTTTGCCTGCATCAGCGATTCAATAGTGATATCGGTACAGACGGTGGCAATGCCCAAGTCATTTGCCACTTGGATAACATTGGACCGGGTAATCCCCTTCAGCATTCCAGTCGCCGGAGTCAGGAGGGTATTGTTTTGGTCGACCATGAAAATATTGGATCGTGGACATTCGCTGATCATTTCGTTGTGGTGATACAGGACATCGTCAGATCCGTTCTGTTTGATCCAGTCCTGTAGCCAAATGGCCATGATGTAATCAGTAGTCTTTACTTCAGGGAGTTGCCGCTGGTAGGGGTAGGTCGACAAGCGAATGCCGGTTTCAGGAAATGCATCTTCCAGTGGCTTGAAGGCTTGCGGCATGATCAGCGTTCTGGCAGATTCCAGTGAGTAGGCATCTTTGCTGTCACCACCTGTAACAATGATGCGCATACCGGAGTGCGTAATGGCATTTCGTTGGATCAGTTCCATGACGTTAGTGACCAGTGATTGCCGGTTTTCAGCAGGCTTCAACCGCATGAATCGACAGGAAGATTCCAATCGGTCTAAATGCGCTTCCAGAAAGAGTGGAACTGAATGCTGAATGCGAAAAAAATCAAAAACACCGTATCCTCTCTGAACAGAAAGGTCTTTGAGGGGAAGTCCCGCTGATTCAAGGGGAAGAAATACCCCATCTGCATAGCAAATTTCTTTTCCCTGCATGGCGCAAACTTATGTGTTAAAGTCTGAATTTTGCAGTTTAAGCGAAACGCGTTAAAACACAGGCATGGAAATTGGCATTGATAGTTTTGCTGCCCGGATGAGCGGAAACAATGAACAAGCGGCGAGCGATACGGTTGCAATGGCTGAGTTGTTAGAGCGCATGGAGTATGCTGATCAAGTTGGCTTGGATTATTTTGGCATTGGCGAGCACCATCGTAAAGGCTTTCTGGATGCAGCTCCAACATTGATCCTGGCCGCTGCAGCTGCGCGTACCCAAAACATTCGGTTAGGAACGGCTGTCACCGTGCTCAGTGCCGTAGATCCTGTGCGGGTCTTTCAGCAGCACGCTACCTTGGATTTGATATCAGGGGGAAGGGCAGAGATGGTGGCCGGCAGAGGATCGTTTATTGATGCCTATCCTTTATTTGGTCTCAATTTGGATGATTACGATGAACTGTTTATTGAAAATTTGGATCTTTTATTGAAGATCCGGGAAAATGAAACGCTGAGCTGGTCGGGCCGCTTTCGACCCCCACTGCATGAACAATCCATTTATCCCCGTCCTCAACAGCAGCCTTTTCCAATTTGGATTGGAGTGGGAGGAACGCCTCGTTCTTTTGCCCGAGCAGGGGCCTTGGGATTGCCATTGATGGTAGCCATCATTGGTGGAGAGACCCATCGGTTTCGTCCGTTAGTCGACCTGTACCGTGAATCTGGTTTAAAAGCCGGACACAGCCTTGATCAATTGAAGGTTGGCCTCCATTCACTGGGTTTTGTCGCCTCCACCACTCAAGCGGCGCATGATCTTTTTTTCCCCGGATATGCAGCCAGCATGACCCGAATTGGAAAGGAGCGGGGATGGCCGCCGACCACACGTGCGCACTTTGAATCACAGGTGGGTCCCACCGGTGCGCTGCTTGTTGGGGGAGTTCAAGAGGTTGCCGAAAAAATCATCCGCCACTCCCACGCATTGGGAGGAATTTCCCGACTCACCTTTCAATTGGATACTGCTGAACTTTCTCACGAACAATTGCTGGAAACCATTAACTTAATAGGCAGTGAGTTGAAACCATTGGTTAACACAAAAATAAGTTTGGTATGATTTCGTATAAGCCGGGCGACTGGTTCACGTTTATACTTAAGATTCATAAGTACGAAACTTTTCGTCAGTTGATTCCGCTCATGATCGGTATCATGGCATACAGTGGGATCATTGGAGTGATTGAAACAACATCGTATGTAAACAGTGTTAAGTTGATTGAATTGACAAGGTCGATTTCCACCATCTATTCCATACTGGGGTTTACCCTTTCACTGATGCTGGTCTTTAGAACCAACTCTGCATATGAACGCTGGTGGGAAGGAAGAAAATTGTGGGGAGAACTGACCAATTCTTCTCGTTCTTTCGCCACCCATGCCTATGCCATTTTAGGAAAGGAACGTGAAGCAGAGCGAAGAACCTTGGCATCGCTGATTGGGGCATATGCCTATGCATTGCGCTATCACTTGAAAGGCGAAAAAATGGATCGCGATATGCTGGCCAATGCATTTGATCACCCTTCTCTGGAATTTTATGTTGAACAATTTCTATCTGCTCCGCACCAACCCATTGCCATCAATCGGGCTCTTGTGGCATACTTTCATGAGCTCAATGCACAAGGCGCAATTACTGCAGATCAATTTTTATTGTTTCGGAACGAACTCAATAAACTCATTGATGTATGTGGCGCCTGCGAACGCATCAAATCGACGCCCATTCCATATTCGTATTCGGCCTTCCTGAAAAAATTTATATTTTTCTATGTCATGCTCTTCCCGTTATTGTACGCAGTGCACATGAGCTATTTCATTATCCCCGTTACAGCATTTATCCTTTATGTGTTGGCCAGTATTGAGCTCATTGCGGAAGAGATCGAAGATCCATTCAATGATTCTCCCAATGATCTTCCCACGTTTAAGATGTCCAAAAACATTGCGATGAACGTGCGGCAAATCCTATTAGGAGACCATGCCTTGCATTTTTAATGGGCATCATTGATTTCAATCCAGTACCCATCGGGGTCCTGGATCCAAATTTGGTGAACGCTATCGATGCGGGTGGTAACCGACTGTTTTTTTCCGCTAACATCTTCATAGGGAACCCCATTGGATTGAAGCCGCTTTAAAAAGGCATTGAAGTCCGATACGCTGAAACAGGTATGCTGGTTTTTATAATACTCTTTTTTCTCTTTTGCTCCCAGGATGACATGCAACTGCCCCTGCTCTGAAATTTTATACCAAATGTGCCTTCCCAATCGAAATGGCTCTGGAATAGAGTCTAGTCCAATGATGGTAGAATAGAATTTTCCTGAAGCCTTTAGATCAGTCACATAAATAGCATTGTGATTGTGTGTGACTTTGATGGGTTGCACTTGAGCACTTAATGAGGAGGCGATGAAAAAAATCAAACACGCAAAAAAGAAGTATTTCCGCATACTCATTTTTTAAGCTGTTTAAAAATATGCTTTTTATACAGTATCGATACTAAAAATGCCCCGGATGGGGCATTAAAGGTGCGGAGAGAGGGGGATTCGAACCCCCGGACCTGTGACAGTCAACGGTTTTCAAGACCGCCGCATTCGACCGCTCTGCCATCTCTCCGGCGCAAAAGTAAAAAAACGATGTTGATTCATGAAATATTTCGCAACAATCCCTGTTTGACCGGCGTAACTTTGCCAAGATGCGGGACCTAAAAAAGCTGAATCGGTTTTTCTGGAAATACAAATGGAGATTATCCCTGGGGACGGCCTTCATCATCATCTCGAACTATTTTGGCATACTGGCTCCTCAGGTGACGGGCTTTGTGGTGGACCAAGTGAGTGTGTTGTTGTCGGGTTCTGCCTCAGCTAAAGCAACCGCTACTGATCCGATGCTTAAGTGGTTGTTTTCCTCCTTTGAGTTTGTAGTTTCGGATGTATATGCTTTTGTCTTTTTCTGCGGTGGGCTCTTGTTGGCATTGGCCCTGCTCAGGGGATTTTTCATGTTTTTGATGCGGCAGACCATTATCGTGATGAGCCGCCTCATCGAGTACGATCAAAAAAATGAAGTCTATTCTCATTATCAGCAACTGGACCTGATGTTTTACAAAGTCAACAGTACGGGTGATCTGATGAGTCGAATTTCTGAGGACGTATCGCGTGTCCGCATGTATACAGGCCCTGCACTGATGTACCTCATCAATTTAATTGTACTCATCAGTATAAGTCTCTATTACATGCTTGCCAAGAATGCACTGCTTTCTATTTATGTGTTATCGCCGCTCCCTTTCCTGGCCATTGCCATGTATTTTGTGAATACCTATATCAATCGCAAAAGCGAGCGCATTCAGGAGCAGCTCAGCGATTTGACCACCCACGCACAAGAATCCTACTCCGGTATTCGGGTCATCAAATCATTTGCCCAAGAACATGCTTCGCTTCGTTTTTTTGATGAACAGTCAGAAGCATACCGCAAAAGCGGACTTGTTTTGTCGGCACTGGAAGCCATCTATTTTCCCTCCATTGCTCTGCTCATTGGGCTCAGTACGTTGCTTACCATATACATTGGCAGCCGTTTTCAGCTGAATCATACGGTGTCAGCGGGTACTATCGCAGAGTTTGTTGTGTACATCAACATGCTGACCTTTCCGGTTTCTGCAATCGGCTGGGTGGCTTCGAATATTCAACGTGCAGCAGCCTCTCAAAAACGAATCAATGCTTTCTTGGATACTCAACCGGATATTCAATCACCTGCCAATGCACTTCCGATCCCGCATATTGATTCCATTCAATTTGACGCTGTCAGCTACCGCTATCCGCATACCGGAATTCGAGCATTGCATGAGCTGTCTTTTAGGTTGGAAAGGGGACAAAAAATGGCCATTATCGGTAAAACCGGTTCTGGGAAAACAACAATTGCGCAACTTTTGATCCGGCTCATGGACCCCGATTCAGGAACCATCCATATCAATGGAATTCCTGCAACACACATTAACCTCCGCGACCTTCGTTCCAGAATCAGCATAGTGCCGCAGGATGTTTTTTTATTCAGTGACAGCATTGAAAACAATATTGCTTTTGGAGATGCTCAGTCCAATCACGAAACGGCTACCGAAATGGCCCGGGATGCGTTTATTCTGGATGAAATCAATTCCCTTCCGCTGGGCATGAACACCACGATAGGGGAAAGAGGGGTCACCCTTTCCGGTGGCCAAAAACAGCGTATCTCCATCGCCAGGGCACTTTCCAAGGAGTATGATCTGTTGATACTGGACGATTGTCTGAGTGCAGTAGACGCCCGAACCGAATCGGCTATTGCAGCCAATCTCAACCGCATTTTGAAATACAAGACCACCATCGTCATCACCCATCGCCCCATTCCCAGCATTCATTTTGACTGGGTTTTGGAGTTGGAAGGCGGTTTAAGCTTGAGCATCAAAAAGTCAAACTAATTTTTCGTCTATTCCAAAACAATGTTATCTTTAGCCAAGACCAAAACCAACTAAATCTACCATTGTGGCGTACGAGAACGACAAAAAAATGGACAGCGTTTACAGTAAACGCATCCGTGCCGGTAAACGCAGGACTTATTTTTTTGATGTAAGGACTACCAAGGGAAATGATTATTATTTGACCATTACAGAGAGCCGCAAGCGGTTCAACGATGATGGCTACGATCGTCACAAAATTTTTCTGTACAAAGAAGATTTCAATAAGTTCTTAAAAGCATTGAACGAGGCAGTTGATCACGTAAAAACAGAACTCATGCCTGATTTTGACTTCGATGCGTTTAACCATGAATACGATGAAGAAGGGGGAGGAGAACCCACGCATCATGAAGCCCCTGCTGCTCATGAGGCGACTCCCGAACCTCCAGCTGCACCACCCGCGGAAGATGCTCCCGGCGACAATGGAGCAAATGAGTCGGTTGATAAATGGTAATTTTCTTCAGCACGTTTATTTCTCGCGCCATTCTTTGAATTGATTGATCAGTCCATTGGTGGATGAATCATGGCTACTGATGGGTTCGGAAGCGTTCAATTCCGGTAAGATCACGTTGGCCAGCTCTTTTCCCAATTCCACTCCCCATTGATCAAACGAATAGATGTTCCAGAGTATGCCCTGGACAAAAATCTTGTGCTCGTAGAGCGCAATGAGTTGTCCAAGTGTAAAAGGGGTAATCTGTTTGACTAAGATTGAGTTGGTGGGTCTATTGCCCTCAAACACCCTGTATGGAACATTTGCCGCTTTGCCATTCATGAGCGCTTCAGTCTGAGCAAAGAAATTGGACAATAACTTGGGGTGGTGATCCCCAATGGGATTGTGGCTGTTGGCAGGGGCTATGAAATCACAAGGGATCAGCGGAGTTCCCTGGTGAATCAACTGGTAAAAAGCATGTTGACCATTTGTTCCCGGCTCTCCCCAGATAATGGGACCCGTAGCGTAATCGACTTTCTTTCCATTCCTATCGATGCTCTTACCATTGCTTTCCATATTGCCTTGCTGAAAGTAGGCCGCAAACCGGTGCAAGTATTGATCGTAGGGGAGAATGGCTTCGGACTGTGCTCCAAAAAAATTCACGTACCACATCCCAATCAGGGCCAATTTTACAGGCAAATTTTCCTCAAATGGCCTGTTCCTGAAATGCAGGTCCATGTGATGCGCACCAGAAAGCAATTCCTCAAATCGGTCGTATCCGATGGTCAACGCAATGGACAATCCTATAGCGCTCCACAGGCTGTACCGGCCGCCAACCCAATCCCAGAATTCAAACATATTCTCCTTGTCGATGCCGAATTCAGTAACGGCCTTTTCGTTGGTGGAAAGCGCAACAAAATGGCGGGCTATATGTGCTGGATCGACAGCATGGTGTAGAAACCAGTTCCTGGCGGTATGTGCATTGGTCATGGTTTCTTGTGTGGTAAATGTCTTGGAAGCAACTAAAAACAAAGTTGAATCAGGCTCGATAACTTTCAGACATTCAGCGATATGTGTGCCATCCACGTTGGAAACAAAATGAACTGAAATGTCTTTTTTCCAATAGGGCTTTAAGGCCTCCGTCACCATCACGGGTCCCAAATCGCTTCCACCAATGCCGATGTTGACGATGTGGCGTATGGGTTTTCCTGTAAATCCTTTCCATTCTCCCGAGTGTACACGCGCACAGATGCTTTTCATTTGGTGGAGTACCCGCTGAATACCCGGAAGTATATCTTGTCCATTCACAAAGATGTGTTGACTGGAACGGTCCCGAAGGGCAGTATGGAGAACAGAGCGGTTTTCCGTTTGATTGATCTTTTCTCCGGTAAACATGGCCTCAATGGCCTGATCCAACTTACAGGACCTGGCAAATTCCAGGAGCAGTTTCAGGGTGCGGTCGGTGATCAGGTTTTTGGAATAGTCCACCAGCATATCGCCTTCCCGTTGCGCAAACGTTTGGAAGCGTAGGGGATCTTGCTTGAAGAGATCGGATAGTTTAGTACTGCTCAATTCTGAAGCATGATCTTTCAATTGCGACCAGGCAGGGGTGGAGGTTGGATTGATGGAAGGGAGCGGCATATCAAGCTTTTTTCAAGGTCTCTAAGAGGTAATTCATGTGATCATCGCTGAGGTCCAGATGCGTCACCATCCGAAATTTACCAGGCCCAATACCAAAGAACAGGATACCTTTTTCTTTCATCCGAGCAACGAACGATATTGCTTCAGCATCAGAAGTACATTGAGCGATGACAATATTGGTTTCCACGGACAAAACCGATTGAACAAATGATTTTTCAAGCAAGGCTTTTTCAATGGCTTTTGCCCGTTCATGGTCGATGTTTAGTCGGGTCACATGGTGCTCAATTGCGTAGAGGCCTGCAGCGGCCAATGAGCCGGCCTGTCGCATGCCTCCGCCAAATACTTTTCGGATGCGTCTGGCCTTTTTGATGAATTCTTTTTTTCCGAGCAGTAAACTGCCGACGGGCGCTCCCAGTCCTTTGCTCAGGCAAATTGAAATGGAGTCGAACAATTCCCCGTATTGTGCAGGGGTCTCGTTTTTTGCGACCAGGGCGTTGAACAGACGAGCGCCATCGATATGATAGGCTAAATTGTGTTGCCGGCAGGTTGTTCCAATTCCTTGCAAGTCTTCAAATGCATAACAACTGCCTCCACCTCGGTTGGCGGTATTTTCAACCACTACCAGTCGTGACACTGGCCGGTGGGGATCGTCGGGTTGAATGGCACTCTGCACGAGATCAGCATTGATTCGTCCTCTGTCGCCTGCCAATAATTTCACCGAACATCCGGCATTAAACGCAATTCCGCCCCCTTCATACTGATAAACATGAGCGCTTTCCTCACAAATGACTTCGTCGCCGGGTTGGGTATGGCATTTGATGGCGATTTGATTGGTCATGGTGCCGCTGGGACAAAAAACCGCGGATTCCATTCCAAATTTCTGAGCCGCAAGGACTTCCAGCTGGTTAACGGTGGGGTCTTCTCCAAAAACATCATCCCCCACGGGAGCGGCATGCATGGCCGCGCGCATGGCGGGGGAAGGCTGGGTGACGGTATCGGAGCGTAAATCAACCTGCATGCTGCGAATTTACCTATTTGAAAAATCTTAATCCCCAAGAATTCAAACTTTTAGTCAGCTTTTTTGTTTTTTTCTCACCCGTGTGGATGATTTTCCCTGAACAGAACTTTGATTCCTGCTCCCGGAAAATTATCTTTGCAATTGCCTCCGTATCCCGATGGAATAACAGTTTGTCTGTAACTATTCACCAACCCTAATCGTCCCATCAAAAAGGACACATCTCAACTTAACTATGAGGCAATTAAAAATAGCTACCCAGATCACCAATCGTGATTCACAAGCGGTAGAGAAGTACCTTCAAGAGATTTCTAAAATTTCAATGATCACCCCTGAGGAGGAAACCATCCTTGCCCAGCGGATTAAAATGAACGATCAGCGTTCACTCGATAAATTGGTTCAGGCCAATTTGCGCTTTGTGGTTTCAGTGGCAAAACAGTACCAGCACCAGGGACTTTCCCTCAGTGATTTGATCAACGAGGGGAATTTAGGTTTGATTAAAGCTGCCCAACGTTTCGATGAAACCAAGGGCTTCAAATTCATTTCCTACGCAGTGTGGTGGATTCGTCAATCCATCCTGCAGGCGTTGGCAGAGCAAGGTCGACTGGTTCGCCTTCCTCAAAACAAAATAGGTACCTACAATAAAGCCAATAAGGCATATATGGCTTTCGAACAGGAACATGAGCGTGAGCCTTCTACAGAAGAGTTGGCCGAGATTTTGGAAATGAGTGAAACAGAAATCAACAATATTTTCCAAAGCAATACCCGCCATACTTCATTGGACGCTCCAGTACATGAAGCAGAAGATGTGGCCATGGGTGATTTACTGGAAGGAAGCGATGATACGGATGACGATGTGATGAAAGATTCGCTTCGCGCTGAAATCAGAAGGGTCCTTAAATCATTGAGTCCTCGGGAAGCAGAAATTGTAAATGCCTATTTCGGACTGGATGGAGAAAATGGTGTCACCATTGAACAGATCGGTCAGAAATATGATCTCACCAAAGAACGCATTCGTCAAATCAAAGAACGGGCAATCAAGCGTCTGCAAAAGGCGCGCTACAGCAGTGCCCTAAAAGCATATTTAGGTTAAGAGGTACCCAAAGCCCCGCTTTTCAGCGGGGTTTTTTTAAACCCTTTTGTTCCCCGGTTGTTATCAGTAACATGAGATGGTTATGGATACTTTTGCTGGGTGTGATGACGGGTTGCGAGAAAGACATCACCATTGCCCTGGATCCAACTGCTGCAACATTGGTGGTGGATGCCACCATTGAAAACGACGCGCCTCCAGTGGTGTTCTTATCCAAGAGTCTTGATTATTTCGGGAAAATTGATCCAAAGGTTCTCTCCAATGCATTTGTTCGCAACGCCCGCGTAACCATCAGCGATGGAAGCAGTTCTGTGGTGCTGACCCAAGATTCCATTGTCAATCCCGGAGGGACAGTCGTTTTTTATACCACCGCTGCGACTTCACTCTTTTTCAGAGGTAAACTCAATACAAAATATAATCTTTCCATTGAGACGGGCGGTGTAACCTACACAGCAACAACAACGGTTCCAGCCATTACGCGACAACTGGATTCAGTTTGGTGGGAGAAAATTCCCCTGGCAAAAGACACCAATGATGTTCGGATCATGCTCAAGGGAAGAGATCGACCAGGACTGGGTGATTATATTCGTTATTACACCCGTGTAGGAAAAGGACCTTTTCTTCCTGGGTTTAACAGTGTGTTCGATGACCAGATCATCGATGGAACGAGTTATACGGTGACAGTCGACAAAGGATTTGACCGCAATACAGAGTTCAGCGATTCAACGGCCTATTTCAGAAAAGGGGATACTGTTACCGTTAAAGTGTGCAACATTGATAAAGTGACCTATGATTTTTGGAGAACCTATGAGTTTTCATTCCAAAGCATTGGAAATCCTTTTTCCAGTCCCACCAACATCTTAGGCAATATCAGTAACGGTGCGCTTGGATATTTTGGAGGTTATGCAGCCCAGCACCGATCGGTCATAATCCCCAAATGATGTACTTTTGCCCGACTAATTTTTCAGCATGAGTAACGATATTGAAAAAGTGAGTTGCCTGATCATCGGATCAGGTCCTGCCGGATATACTGCTGCAATTTATGCCTCCCGCGCCAACCTGCACCCGGTGTTGTACCAGGGTATACAGCCTGGTGGACAGCTCACCATCACAACAGAGGTAGAGAATTACCCCGGTTATCCGGAAGGCATTCAGGGACCGGAAATGATGGTTGATTTTGAAAAACAGGCCAAACGCATGGGCGCTGATATTCGCTTTGGGTTGGCGACTCAGGTGGACTTTACAACCCGACCGTTTAAGGTTTGGATCGATGAAGAAAAAGAAATGCATGCCGATGCAGTCATCATCGCAACAGGAGCATCAGCAAAATGGTTGGGACTGGAAAGTGAGCAACGCCTGAACGGATTTGGAGTTAGTGCGTGTGCTGTATGCGACGGATTTTTTTTCAGGGGAAAAGAAGTGGCCATTGTAGGAGCAGGCGACACCGCTGCTGAGGAAGCGCATTATTTGAGTAAGCTGTGCACAACAGTACACATGTTCATTCGTAAAGATAAAATGCGGGCCTCTAAAATCATGCAAGATCGAGTAATGAACACTCCCAATATCAAGATCTATTGGAATACAGAAACCGATGAAATACTTGGTGAAAAGAAGGTGGAGGCGGTGCGCATTCGGAACACGGTTTCAAATGAAACGACCGACATTCCTATTTCAGGTTTTTTTGTCGCCATCGGTCACCAACCGAATTCAGATATCTTCAAGGGACAGATCGACATGGATGAAACGGGATATATCAAGACAGTTCCTGGCACTTCTCGTACCGCTGTAGATGGGGTGTTTGCGTGCGGAGATGTTCAGGATAAAAACTACCGTCAGGCCGTCACAGCTGCTGGCAGTGGATGCATGGCTGCCATTGATTCAGAACGTTACCTGGCTGCTCAGGGTCATTGATTCCAGTAGAGCAGCAAATAGGTAATGGCCCCGGCGAGATATCCCAACAACGCCCAACCGCTGATCTTTTTAACGTACCAGAAAAATTCGATTTTAGTCAGTCCCATGGCCGCCACACCCGCAGCAGATCCAATGATCAGAATGCTCCCGCCCGTTCCGGTGCAATACGCCATGAATTGCCAGAAAGGATGATCCTGGGGGAAATCTGTCAAAGAATACATGCCTTGAGCGGCTGCCACGAGCGGTACATTATCGACGATGGAAGAAAGCACACCCAGCACCGCCACTACCATTCGGTTATCACCGATTTGGTCACTCAATCCATTGGCAAGTTCAGTAAGGGTGCCGGCTGATTGCAGCGCTGCAACACTCAAGAGGATGCCTAGAAAAAATAAAATACTGGGAGTATCAATTTTTCGAATGACGTAGTTGACGGAAAGTTTGTGTTTATCCGATAGGTCCTTTCCGCTGTGAATGATTTCTGTGACCAGCCACATGGCACCGAGCGAAAACAGCATGCCCATGAATGGAGGAAGTCCGGTCAGGGTTTTAAATACCGGTACAAATAGCAATGCGAGCAATCCGCTAAAGAAGACCAGGTTGCGTTCGGTTGGATGGGAATTACCCGATTCAGGAGCAGAAGAAAACGTGGGAGCAGGGGATTGACGGATCATGGTGCGAATGGCAAGAAAAGGAATCAATACAGCAACGATGCTGGGGATCAGTAAATGGGTGATCATTACTGGAGTTGTCAATTGTCCACCCATCCAAAGCATGGTGGTGGTCACATCCCCGATAGGCGACCATACCCCACCTGCATTGGCTGAGATGACAATCAGAGCGGCTACTGCCAACCGCTCTTTTTCATCCTTCATCAATTTCGAAGCAAGGGATACCATGACAATGGTGGTGGTTAGATTATCCAGTACGGCGGATAAGATGAAGGAGAGAAGGGTGATGATCAGCAGCATTCGGGTAGTCGACCGAGAAGTGATCTGAGAGGAGATGACATCAAATCCATCGTGGGCATCAATCAGTTCAACAATGGTCATTGCACCCATCAGGAAGAAAATAATGCCTGAAAGTTCTCCGACGTGTTCCAGTAATTCATGCTGAACCTGTTCGGGATCATGATTGCCCCATGCATAAAGCACCCAGCACATCACGCCGGTGAGCAAGGCGCTGGAAGCCTTATTGAGTCGGATCTGATGCTCAAACGCAATGGCCAAATAGCCCAACACAAAGACAAGAATTAGCATGTTCAACGATTATTCCGGGATGAAAATAGGCAATAATTTCAATCCCTAACGCAGTTTGAGGTCGGCAATGCTTTTGGGACGTTCCGCATCCAGCCATTTGAAATTTCGGAGCTCTTTTTTATCGTCTGGTATCTGGTTGATCGGGTAGGTAGAACCGGTCACACCATTCACCCAAGAAACACGTTTGAGTTCTTTATTTAAAAACTTCATTGTAATGGCATCCGCCATGGCATAACTCATGCCGATATAGGCGCTGTCATCGTCTTGTAAGTAATAAAGGCTTTCCCCGTTTCCTTTTGCTCTCAAAAAATCAATTTCACCATCTTTGAACTCTCCATTGAGTGTGTTTCCTTTGAGCTGGTTGTATTTTGCTTCTGAAGTGCGGTTTACGGAAAAAGCATTCTGAATAACAAATACCTTATCGGCCTTTTTATTTCGGGTCACGACAAATATAGTGTCTCCGGTAATTTGACTTGCTTGTGCCCAAATAACCGGGTTGTGATAAAAGCTGAAGGTAGAGTCGACAGAAGAATAGAAAAGAGAATCGCATTTTCCCTGAAGAGAATCTGAATAAATCCGAACATTGAAAAACGCTTTGTAATAGCGCAATGTATCAGACAGGATTTTTTTTGCAGAATCTTTTTTGAGAAAAGCTGAAAAAAGAGTGTCCGCTGAAATGAACAGAGAATCTGAATTTTGTTTGATGGCCATCAGGGGCCGTTCAAATGCCACTATTGCTTTTGTCTGATTATTGAAACGGGCTGCTCCTGCAAACATGGAAATTCCTTGAATCGTATCCTTGTAAATGACGTCGCGGTAGGCTGAACCCTCTCCGGATTTCTTATTGTAAACAATGGAATCCGCTAGAACAGTTTGTGTGCTATCGATGATCATTGGTCTTTTGTCGAATTGAGCATTCCCTTTTTTTAGGTTATAAAAGCCGCTTCGAGTAAGAATTTTGCTTTTCCCGTCATTGATAGTAGTGCGAGCTATGAATGTCGCAGTTTCTGTATTGACATTATACAATAGTGTGTCAGTTGACATTTTATATTCCGGGTCAACCAGGCTCACATTTTTTTGAAAATATACTTCTCTGATATCGGCGTAATAGATGCCCACTCTACTGGTCAGCACTGATTTTTCATTTACCACTTTTCCTCCAGTTGAATAGGTTCCTATTTTAGTTCCAACATTGTAGTCCAGCGCATCAGTGGTAAGTGTTCCTTTTCCATCTGTTAGTCTCACCTTGCCTTTCAATTGGGCAATCTTTGTATTGCCGTCGTATTTCATGTAATTGGAATACGTATGAATGCTGTCATTGTCGTTGATGTGTATGTTGTCGAAAGCCTCAATCTGATTCAGCGCAATATTTTGAATGGCGCTATCGCACTGAATCAAGGTATTGCCTTGTTTCATCAAAACGTTGCCGACCAGCATATTCAATTCAGTGCTCAGGTCTTGCTTTACCCGAATGAATTTATTGGCGCGTATAACCTGAACAAATTGAACCTGTGCAGGGTCTGCAGGTACTTGTGAATATCCAGGCTGTGCCCACGATACAAGTGCTGTCCATAAAATTAGCAGCCAGGGTGATCGCAGCATATTAACGGTTTGTGGCTGAGTCAGGAAGCGCGTTCATCAAAGGACCGCTTTTATCTTTTTTCCCAAACACCGATACATTGATGTATCGTTTGGGATGGAGCCGAAGGTCTTGCAGTAATATGTTCAGGCTGTTGGTAGTACTGTTCAATTGTTTATACAGCGTCTCATCGTTTGCAAGTTTACCCAGCGAGCCCTTTCCTTCATTGATGTTTTTCAACAGCACATTTAGCTGATTAATTGATTCATCCAGTGATTCGACGACTCCGGAGAGATCGCTGGATGCCAACTGCCTGGATACTTTATTCAGGTTTCCAATGATCTTGTCAATGGAATCGTTATTGTCTCGGATATTTCCAGCAACACTTTCCACGTGATCCAGGCTTTTGGCAAGTGCGCCTTTTCCGGGTTCGAGCAGACCATTGATGCGCTGGGTGGTTTGAGCAATTTCTCGAAGTGCAGTAGCAATGTGTTGCTGAGCTTGCTCGTCCAGTGTTGCATTTACTTTCCGAATGGTACTGTCCAGGGAAACGAGTGCTTTATTGACGTTTTCCATGGTGGGTTCAATGCGTGCCTGCAAATCATCGATCATGCTCTTGGAATCCACTCCTTTGAGGGTGTCGCCATCTGCTAAAAACGATGCGGAACTTCCCAACGTGATGTTGATGTATGTAGATCCCAACGGAACAGCACTGATGGTTCCATAGGAGTCTTTGGGAATGTTGATGCCACGGGTCAGTTGAAATGCCACCACAACGCCGGTCACATCTGCATCTTGTTCGTCGAGCGACTCAACAGAACCGACGCGGAGCCCATTGATTTTAATACCGTCTGCCACATTGAGTCCTTCCACCTTAGTAAACGTGATGTACATGGTTGCTTTTTTCTCAAAGAGGTTCTTCCCTTTAAGAAAATTGAAACCAAGGATCAGCAGGGCAATGGAGACTGCGGCAAGGGCACCGATTTTTGTTTCATTGGAGACTTTCATGTTCAAATTGTGTTGGTGGTCATTTGCCGTCGACGGCGATTTTATATTTTAATACGGCATTAGCGATCGCCCGAGTCATTTCTACTTGTCCCGATTCACTGTTCAAATAATCCTCTTCTTCCTGGTTGGTGATAAACCCCGTTTCAATCAGCACAGCCGGCATGTTCGTGGCCTGCAATACCCAAATTCCCATGTGGTTGCGCTGGAGCACCCCCATGCTTTTTCTCCCAAGAGCAGTGAATTCATTCTCAATCATCGAGCCCAACTGAACGGAATTTTTAAAAAACTTTTGCGACCATAAGCGGGCCTTGATCATGGCTTCAGGACTGTTCACATCGGGTACGTCCAAAACTTCTGCAGAAGACTCGTACCGTTCATCTGCAATGATTCCCTGCGCTTTTTCATCTGATCGATCTGCTGCCCATACATACGTGGATGTTCCGTACATGGGATTGGGAGAAGTTTTATATATCGGTACTTTTTTGTAGTACTTTTTTCGTTTACTGCCCTTGCCCTTGTAATAGGCTACGGACTTATACCCTGTAATGGTTTTTTTTGGCGGCGCAGCATTCACGTGAATACAAACAAACAAATCCCCTTTTTCGCGGTTGGCGATGTCTGCTTTTTCGCGTACATGGTGAAAAATGTCCGTTGTGCGGGTCATCACAATCCGGGTAGAGGGAAGTTCTGCCCGGAGAAGCGTATCCAGTCGTAATGCTAATTTCAATGTGATTTCTGCTTCTGTCGAGTATGTTCCTTTGGCCCCCTGATCCGTTCCGCCATGTCCCGCGTCGATGATGATGGTCCTGATTTTTGGGGGCTTTGTTGAGGACTGAGCGCGCATTTCGAAGACAAATACGTGAGTTGCCACCAATAAAATCAATGCTTTGATCGTTCCTTTCATGGTTACATGCTTTAAGAGCTTGGAATCCTTGGAATCTTCACAAGTTCTTACAACTTATTTGATTAATTTTGAACGCCAACACTTATGCTGCAGGCCGAAAGCAAATTTAGCCCAAAATCCCTTTCTTTCTTGATTTTGTGTTCAGGGCTGATTCTGCTTTTAACAATTCCACTAACAGCCCGTTCCCAGAAAAAAGACACTGTGGTTCAGGTAGCTAAAGTGGATACACTTCCCCTTAAAATTTCCAAAGATTCACTTACAGCGCCTGTTGATTATAAAGCAGAAGATTCAATGGTATTGGATGTCGATGCCAAAAAAATATTTCTTTTTGGTAAGACTGAAGTCAAGTACGAGGATGTAGTGTTGTCTGCCCCTCGCATCGAATTCAATCAACAGACGCAATATGTAATGGCCAAAATGGCACGAGATACAGCAGGACTCGTGATGGGTATGGCCAAACTGAAGCAAGGGGAGACGGTCACGGTCAGCGACAGCCTGAGTTTTAACTTCAAATCACAAAAGGGACTGACCTACAGTTCCTTTTTCCAGCAGGATGAGCTCTTCAATTTTGCAGAGAAAGTAAAAAAAATCGACAGCGAAACTTTTTTTGCCTCCCGGGGTCGTTTTACCACCTGTAACCTGGATACCCCGCATTTTGCTTTTCGGTTCAGCAAGGCAAAATTCATGAATAAAAAACTGGTAGTAACCGGACCAGTTCACCCAGAGTTTGAGGACGTACCGGTTCCTGTTTACTTGCCTTTTGGAATTTTCCCAATGAAAAAAGGTCGCCAATCCGGAATTTTGCCCCCGCAATTTACCGTTACTGAAGATTTTGGTGTGGGACTCGAAGGCTTGGGATACTATAAAGCTTTCAATGATTTTCTAGATGCCAAACTCTGGTTTGATTTGTATTCATATGGCTCTTGGCGAGCCAATTTCTCTCCTGCCTATCGGGTACGGTATCGGTACAGCGGTAATTTCAATATCAGCCTTCAAAATACAAAGTTTGCCTTCAAAGGCGATCCTGATTTCAGACAGAACAAAAGTTTTTTCGTTACCTGGTCGCACAGCATGGACAGCAAAGCACGTCCGGGTGTGACCTTCAGCGCAAATGTCAATGCAGGCAGCAGCAAGTACTTGTCGCTCGTTCCCAATAGTGCTCTGGTCAATCCGGGGTTTGGTGGAAATACAACGGGAGGAGGCAATTACATGCAGCCCATCAATTTTACCAACCAGTTGAGTTCTTCTATATCCTTCCAAAAAACATTTCAGGGAACTCCATTCAATCTGGCCGTAAACCTGAACCACAACCAAAATACAGCAACAAAAGTGGTGAACTTGAATCTCCCCGATATTGCTCTTGTCATGAACACCATTTATCCGTTTCAGCCGAAAGAATCGGTAGGACCGGCAAAGTGGTATGAAAAATTGGGTATAGCGTATAATGGAAACTACAAGGGACAAATATCTTTTTATGATACTGCATTTCAATTCAAGCAATTGATCGACACTTTTCAGTGGGGGGCCAGTCATGATATCCCCATCACGCTCTCGCTTCCTGCATTAGGCCCCTTTCAAATTGCACCAAGCGTTTCCTTCAGAGAACGCTGGTATGCCCAGAAATTTATGCGCCGCTGGAACCCGGTGACCGAGAAATTGGATACTTCCATTCAAAAGGGCTTTTATGCTGCCCGTGAAGTAACAACTGGACTTTCAATCAGTACAGCCGTATTTGGAATCTATCAATCGAAAAATAAGGATGCAAAAGTTCAGGCGATTCGCCACGTGATGCGACCCCAGGTGGGAGTGAATTACAAACCGGATCTTATGTCGCAATTCGTATACCGTGAACAAGTCGATCGCTATGGTAACAAGGTACTGATGTCTGCTTTTGATGGCAGTATTTTTGGGCCATTTGCTGCAGAAAAGTTTGGAGGGATGAGTTTTACACTCGACAATAACCTGGAAATGAAGGTCAGATCCAAATCTGATTCGGGCGAAGCCGAAATGAAAAAAGTAAAACTGCTGGATGGATTCGGCATATCCGGTGGATACAACTTCATGGTCGATTCGTTCAAACTATCCACGTTTAATCTTTACGCCCGCAGCAATCTGTTTGAAAAAATAAATATTACGGCAAACGCATCCCTGGATCCATATCAAACCGATCCTGCAACCGGATACCGCATCGATAAATATGCTTGGCAGGGAAAGAAATTCAATCTGGGATCCGTTGTAAACGGAAACGTAAACGTAACGGCCAGTTTCCAAAGTAAAAAAGCAAACGATAAGAAGAAAAAGCAAGATCTGGATGATGACGTCACACAAAATTTGACCAATGATCAGATCATGGCTCAAATGGAATACATGAGAAGAAATCCTGCTGAATTCACTGATTTCAGTATTCCATGGACCGCCAGTTTTTCTTACTCTCTTTCGTATACCCGTTTGTTGCAGCCGGATTATACATTCAAAAAACAATTGGTTTCCAGTTTCAATTTCAATGGAGATTTCAGTCTCTCTCCAAAATGGAAAGTTGGCGCCAACGGTTTTTATGACCTCAATACCATGAAACTTCAATCGTTGAGCGCATTCATTTCAAGGGATTTGCATTGCTGGCAGATGTCCATCAACGTAACGCCAATAGGACTTTATCGTTTTTTCAATATTTCAATCAGTCCGAAATCCGGTATCCTGCGCGACCTCAAAGTCAATCGTACCCGTTATTTTTATACCCAGTAGATTAACCCTTTATCTTTTCCCACATCAACTGGAACACATGTGATTTCAGCGATTGCGTGTTTTCAAATGCTTGAGGATCGATGGGAGGTAAGAACTCCATGGATACCTTTCCTGGTTTAAAGTATAAACCTTTGTCGCTCGGCAACATCTCCCGTGTTCCTCTAATGATACACGGGATGATTTTCTTCCCGGTTTCTTTTGAGAGCCGAAATGCCCCATCGTGAAATTCTTTCAAGGGCTGATCGGTCTTGTTGCGGGTTCCTTCCGGATAAATACACATGTGCATGCCGAGCGAGAGGACGGTCTTCATCGACTCATAACTTTCTTTTCGACTGCTGTCATTTTTTCTGTCGATCAGCACAGAGCCACGCTTGTAAATGATTCCAAACAATGGAATACGCGACATTTCAATTTTGGCAATGGTTTTATTGGCGCCAGGAATACCCGGACTGGTCAAGGGTACATCCATCATAGAATTATGGTTGCACACAACAATGTAGTTTTCCCCTTTCTTAAACTGTTCTTTTCCCATGATCCTTACCCGAATACCTGCCAGCGGAAAGAAAATGGCCATCCACCATTTGCAAAGCCGAATCGTCCATTCGGTCCGTTGAGGCTCTGGGAGGATGCCAAGTGACCAGATCAGCGGGACAAACACCAACATGGTGGTGGCAAATACCAACATCCCCCAGATGCACACTGCTCCATAAAAGAAATGGTTGAGTTGTTTCATTTAACTGATAAGCCAATCAATCGGCTCAATTCCATGTAAGATGAGGTATTCATTTGTTTTTGAAAAATGCTGGGAACCAAAAAATCCTTTGTCGGCCGAAAAAGGAGAAGGGTGGGGAGATCGAAGCACCAGGTGTTTTTTTTCGTCGATGTGCTTTCCTTTTTCTCTTGCGAAATTCCCCCAGAGCATAAAGACAACATGGTTCTTTTGCTCATTGATCAGCTGTATGACCGCATCCGTAAATTGTTGCCAACCCAAACCTGAATGACTATTGGGTTGGTTCGCTCTAACAGTGAGGGTCGCATTCAACAGCAGCACTCCCTGTTTCGCCCATTGGGTGAGGTCGCCATTGCATCTCGACATGCGAACACCAAGGTCCTGTTCAATTTCTTTGAAAATATTGAGCAAAGAAGGGGGAAGGGCAGTACTGTTTTGAACCGAAAAGCTCAGGCCATGGGCTTGACCGGGTCCATGATAGGGATCCTGACCGATGATCACCACTTTTACCTGTTCAAGGGGAGTCAGGTTGAATGCATTGAACAGGAGGGGGCCAGGAGGGAAAATGGGTTGTCCACTTGCTTTTTCTGCCTTTAATACATCAACCAAATGGAGGAAATAATCCTGTTTGAATTCCTTTTGAAGAGCAGATTTCCAAGAAGGGGCGATGTTTACGTTCATGGGGTGGTTGGACTCAGGTTGCAAGCTAAAAAAAATTATCTTTGCTGCCTATCGCAGGTCCCGTAGCTCAGTTGGATAGAGCGGCAGCCTTCTAAGCTGTAGGTCATTGGTTCGAATCCAATCGGGATCACTAAGAGTTCTACTAATCTCTGCTAATGCCTTAAAAATCAATCACTTTTGAGCATTTTTTCATTTATCTCACATTTTAATTCTGTTAAGTTCTATTAAAAAAATGGTAACCCATTTGGTTACTCATCATTTTTTATATTTTCTGCCACCATCCATACAAAACATCATATTAATTCAATCCAACTCAGGGGCATTAAAAGATAAAAACTCTGTTCACCCGATTGGATTCGAACCAATGTTATTTTTTAGAATAAAGTGCTTAAAAAATTGATTTTCAGTGAAATGCTAATATTTATTATAAATCAGTTATGATTAAAGTTTCATTCTACCAGATATTATCAAAGGGTAAAAACAAAAATGAGGGTCCAGTTTACATGAGAATCAAAGGAGTTGGTGAACCAATAAATCTGTCTACTGGGATTTACATCATGTCTACTGATTGGGATAAGAAAAAATCCATTGTTAAGTCAAAGAATCCAAAATTCTATTTCTTCAACTCAGAAATAAAGAAGATGGAATCACTTATCTGGAAATATTATGAGGAAAAGACTAAAAAGGGCAACCTATTGGATAGACATGTAAATCGTCAGCATAAAGTGGACAAGGATTTGCAATCAATGCTGCTCGCTTTTAGCAACGCCTTGAATTTGCAATGGAAGGTCACCGTTTCTTTGACCTGGTGCGCTGGGGCATTGCCGAAAAGGTGCTCAATGCGTATGTTGCGAAAGAAGGTATTGCGGGTAATGATTCAAATGGCAGAACATTCAGCAAGCGCAACTACCTTGCTGGAAAAGTGTTCTTGTCAAAACACAATTTGTTCCCCATCCCACAGGATGAAATCCTGAACTCACAGAAAGATGGCAAATCAGTATTGACACAGAATGCTGGATACTAATTCGGTTCACTGTTTTAAAAAAAGAGGCTGTCCATTTGGGCAGCCTCTTTTTTTATTCTGTATCCATCAATAGCTCAAAGAGTCGCTCGTATTCTTTTTCGGCCGATTGAAGCTCAGTGATGGTCGTTTGGTATTTTTTTTCCAGTACGGTAAATTGGTCTTTTTGAGTATACATCTCGGGATTTCCCAATTGATATTCAATTTCAGATTTTTCTTTCTTGAGTTGATTGACCCGTGCTTCTACATCATCAAATTGCTTTTGTAATTTTTTTCTTTCTTTTTGTTTTTCTTTATCCACGGAGGTGGGAACAGGTTTGACGATGGGTTCTTTCTTCTCTGGTTTGTTTTCCTTTTTTTCCTGAATTTGGCTGCGCATCCGTTCTTTCCATTCTACCCACTCGGCATAGGTTCCTTTGAATTCGACAATTTTTTCGTCGACAATCTCCCAGATTTTATTCGCAGTTCTGGAAATGAAATACCGATCGTGGCTCACCAGAATCAAGCTGCCTTCGTATTTGTCGAGGGCTTCTGCAAGTAAATCGACAGAATGCATATCCAGGTGGTTGGTCGGCTCATCGAGCATCAAAAAATTTGCCTTGCTGATAATGGTTTTTGCAAGAGCCACGCGTGCTTTTTCCCCTCCGCTCAATACCCGAATTCGTTTATCCACATCTTCCCCTGAAAACAGAAAGCATCCCAGTACCGTTCGTAACTCCAAATCGGTTTTATTGCTTCCTGCTGTTTGCATTTCTTCCAATACCGTATTGTCTAAGCGTAAATGCTCCAGTTGATGCTGGGCGTAAAAACTTTCATCTACATTATGGCCCCATTTGCGTTCACCTTCAAAGGTCTCCCGATCGGCAATGATCCTGAGCAGGGTTGATTTCCCTTTACCATTTGCTCCAATCAATGCAATTTTATCTCCACGTTCAATTTCACCTGTTCCTGCGGTCAAGATTCGAATATCCCCGAATTGTTTGTTGATGTTGTTAAGCGTGCAAATGACTTTGCCCGGGACTTTATCCACGCTGAAATTGATTCGGATATTGGGTCGTTCAATAACAGCCTCCTCCACGCGATCCAACTTGTCCAAACGCTTTTGTACACTTTGTGCCTGAGTGGCTTTTGATGCTTTTGCTTTAAACCGTTCAATGAAGCGTTCTTGTTGCCGTATGAAATCCTGTTGATTTTGAAAAGCCCGTTGTTGCAAATCCAGCCGCAGCGCTTTTTCGGATTCATAGTATGAGTAGTTGCCCGAATAAATATGCAGCCGCCGTTGATAGAGCTCCACTACTTTATTGACCATCCGATTCAGGAAAAATTTGTCGTGGCTCACGATGACCACAGCACCTTGGTAGTGTGACAAATACTTTTCCAGCCATTCTATGGATGGGAGATCCAGGTGGTTGGTCGGTTCATCCAGCATCAACAGATCTGGCTGCATCAAAATCATTTTTGCAAGCAGGACCCGCATCCTCCAGCCACCGCTGAATTCTTTGTAAGGGCGGGAGAGGTCGTGTTGGCTGAAACCCAATCCATGCAAGACATCCTCTGTTTTGTGATCAATGGAATAGCCGTCGAATACATCCATTTCATGCAGGAGGTCGGTATACTCCATTAATTTTTTTTCGTCCTCTGATTGTTCCAATTCCAGTCCCAGTACTTCCAGTCGCGACTGTACTTCCAGCACCCGCTCAAAGGCGGTTTTGGCGACTTCCAAAATAGTCGAACCTGTTTCAAAACTCAAGAGGTCCTGGTGCAGGTAACCGATGCTGGTCGATCGGCTCCGTTCGACCGTCCCGTTGCTGGGCTGGTACTCCCCAGCCAATAGCTTAAGCAAGGTCGACTTTCCTGTTCCGTTGAAGCCAATCAGGCCAATGCGCTCTCCCGGATGAATGTGCCAGGTGGCATCTTCCACAATGACGCGAGCGCCAAATTCAAAAACCAAATCCTGAAATCCTGCCAGCATGCTCCTGAAAATTGGTTGCAAATGTACTATAAACCAAATAGTTGATGAACCAAAGGTCTTCAAAGGCGTTATTCTAGCATGCGTTCCCTCAGTTTGTGGCTAATTTTTTCTGTTCTGCTTCAATTTGCTCAGTCTCAAGATCGGTTTACCATCAGCGGCTATGTGCGGGACTCGCTGAGCCGTGAAACCCTCATTGGAGCAACGATTCAATCGAAGGGGACTGGAAAAGGGGTGAGCTCCAACCAGTATGGCTTTTTCTCCATTACCCTTCCAGCCGGTGAACATGACCTGCTTGTTTCTTTTGTGGGCTATCTTCCACAAGAGAAGAAGTATGTAGTCGATCGTGATACGTCCTTTGATTTTTCATTGCTCTCAAAATCCAGCCTCTCTCAGGAGATCATCATTTCATCCCGAAAGCGGGATGCGAACGTCAAGAACGCACAGATGGGACAAATCGACCTCAGCGTAAACCGCATGCGTTCCTTGCCCGTGATATTTGGTGAACTGGATCCGTTGAAAACACTTCAGTTGTTTCCAGGAGTTTCAAATGCGGGTGAAGGCAACAGCGGACTGTATGTGAGGGGGGGTGGTCCTGATCAGAACCTGATTTTACTCGACGATGCTGTTGTGTACAATACCGGGCACCTTTTTGGATTCTTTTCCATTTTCAATGGAGACGCTATCAAAAATGTGTCGCTGATCAAAGGGGGGATGCCTGCACAGTACGGAGGCCGACTTTCTTCCGTTTTGGATGTTGCCATGAAAGACGGCAACATGAAAAAATTTCAAGTGGATGGGGGAATTGGTACCATTTCATCGCGACTCGCCATTCAGGGACCGATCATATCTGATAAGGCATCGTTCATGATTTCAGGTCGAAGGACCTATATCGACGCATTGGTAAAGCCCTTCATTAAAAAAGGTTCTCAATTTGACGGTTCGGGCTATTACTTTTATGATCTCAACGCGAAATTCAATTACCGTTTTTCCGATAAAGACCGGCTCTACATCAGCGGGTATTTTGGTCGCGATGTATTTGATTTTGTAAACAACAAAAGAGAGTTTGATGTCAACATTCCATGGGGGAATTCCACCTTGACGACTCGTTGGAACCATGTGTTCAGCAAAAAATTATTTATCAATACTACCGTAGTTTACAACGATTACGAATTCTCATTGGGTGCCCTTCAGAATAGCTTCAACTTCACGCTCAACAGTGGCATTCGGGATGTCAACATCAAATCGGATTTGGATCATTTTCTTTCCCCCGAACACCGATTGAAATATGGGGTTCAGTATACCTTTCATCGTTTTTCGCCTTCAGTCGTGAGTGGTCGACAAGACTCCGTAGTATTCCAGCCCAACAACGCTCAACTTAAATATGCCCGGGAAGTAGCTGCATACATTCAGGACGATTGGGAAGTTGGAGAGAGAATAAAAATCAACTACGGGTTGAGATGGAGTGGATTTCAGCAGGTAGGGCCGTATACCCGCTATGGGACCGATCCATTTGGAAACCGTTTGGACAGTACCCGTTTTAAAAAAGGAGAGCCCATAAAATTTTATGCAGGTCTTGAACCTCGTTTTACTATTCGGTATTCTCTCAACGACGAATCATCGCTAAAGGGGGCAATTAGCAGAAACCGACAATACATTCATTTGGTCAGCAATGCAGGAACAACACTCCCTACAGATGTTTGGGTGCCTAGTACCTTTCGGGTGCAGCCACAGCTATCCTGGCAATACTCATTGGGGTACTTTAAAAACTTGAATAACAATACCTGGGAGACGTCAATTGAAGTGTATTATAAGTCCATGCAGAATCAAATTGAATACCGAGAGGGGTATACCCCTTCGATCACCGATCCGGAAGAGGAATTTGTATTTGGAAAGGGGTGGAGTTACGGTGCTGAATTGTTCATCAATAAAACCAAGGGAAAGTTTACAGGATGGATTGGCTATACACTGGCCTGGTCGTGGAGAAAATTTGCAGATTTGAACCAAGGGAAAAAATACCCGGCAAAGTTTGATCGTCGACACGATCTTTCTATTGTGGGGACCTATGAATTCAGTCCGAAATGGAAGCTCTCCACTGTTTTCGTCTATGCCACGGGTAATGCAGCTTCTCTTCCCGAGCGGTTCTATCTAATTGAAGGAGTGCTCACCCAGCAATACAGCAGCATCAACAAGTACCGCTTGCCTTCCTATCATCGTTTGGATATATCTGTGGTTTATACCCCTGTTCCTAAACGTCCCAAGAAGGTCAGTTCAAATTGGGTGTTCAGTCTTTACAATGCGTATAGCCGGCGCAATCCGTATTTCTTTTATTTTGATCAGACCGGAAGTGCATTTGATGAAAGCTTACAGGTACAAGCCAAGCAAGTGTCCCTTTTTCCGGTATTGCCCTCGGTTACGTATAATTTTAAATTCTAGGATTTATTTCTTCAGTTTGAAGCGAATGGCACCGCTGGTTTGCTCATTGGAAGAAATGTTGATCTCGTAACGCTCTTTACCGGAATACACAATCATCAATGCAGTGTTGGGAGGAATAGAGCCCAGGCTTTCTGCATACATGATCAGATCATACTCCGCTTCTTCGTCTTCTACTTTTATTTGAAGAGAAATGGGTTGGGCAGTTAGCATTTTTGAAGCGACCAGTTGCTGCTGGTTTAGAAAAATGGATACTACATCGCCATCGATCTGACTGTTATCGTATACATCAATTTTTATGATGGGGTTGGCTACCTCAATGGTTCGAATAACCTGGTAGTTTCTTTTTGTGAGTTTTTCCTTGGTGCTCTCCGGAAGTTCACGTTTGGTTCCAGATTCAGAAGAGAGTGCTGATTTTGTTGTGGATTTCTTCTCTGCCTGTTCATGATTCAATGCCTGTCGGGATGCAGTGGTAGGACTTTCTGTTTTTGCTGCAGGTGGAACAGGTGTGGGGATGACTTGTTCTTTTTGTGGGACAGGAGCTTTTTTGGTGGGTGAGGCAGTTTTTGTGGTGGACGGAGAACTAGCCTTGGGTGCTGATGGAGCTGTATTTTTAACCAATGCCTTTCTTTCAAGTTGAGTGATGCCTGTGCCGCAATTGCTCTCTTTTGAAAAAGGCTTCCATTTCCCTTCCAATGCTTCTTTATCTTTTTGTTTGAGATAGGTCAGTTGGTGGGTCTGCAGACAGTTCTCAAAATCTGGAGGCGTATTGGTTTTCACTTTTTCAACTTCATTGACCACCAGGGATTTACTTCCTTTATCAAACGTGCCTTTGAGTCGGCAAATGACATAATACCGCTTTCCTGAAAGTGAAAAATACGTGTAGGAGTAGCCGGAGACCTGATTACCGCTTACCTCGATTTCCAGCACATAGTCGGTTCCCCGGGACTCCCGGTTTTCATTGGACACAAAACTACCGATCCACTGCCCGCTCAACTGTTGTGAATAGGAGGTAGAAATTGAACCGATCAATAAGAGCAAAAAGGGTAGTGTTCTTTTCAAATAGACTGCTTGTTTTGCTGCACCAAATTATTGTGAATCAGTCGCCTCTATACACAATAGTTCGTTAAATTTGCATCCGAATCGACATAAAACTTCAGCAAGTATGATCAATGTTCAATTTCCGGATGGTGCGGTCAGGAACTATGCTCCTGGCTCAACTCCGATGGATATTGCCAAAAGTATATCGGAAGGGTTGGCGAAAAAAGTACTTGCTGCTTCTTTGAATGGAACAGTATGCGACGCCGCTACACCCATTCATGCGGATTGCACCATGCGCTTGTTGACCTGGGATGATGCCGATGGTCGATCCACATTTTGGCATTCATCCGCCCACTTGATGGCCGAGGCAGTTGAGCAGACCATTCCGGGTGTCAAATTCTGGGTGGGTCCAGCTGTTGAAAAAGGCTTTTATTATGACATGGATCTGGGCGATCGGCATTTGACGGAAGAGGATTTGGTGGCATTGGAAAAGAAAATGAATGAGCTTGCCAAGAAAAATAGTCCCTATGTCCGAAAGGAAATCTCCAAGTCAGATGCAGTTCAGTATTTCGATGAGAAAGGAGATGAATACAAATTGGATCTGCTGGCGGGTCTTGAGGACGGAACCATCACCTTCTACACCCAAGGTGAGTTCACCGATCTGTGTCGAGGTCCACATATTCCTCATACCGGATTGATCAAAGCCATCAAGCTCACTTCAATTGCGGGAGCGTATTGGAAGGGAGATGAAAAGAATAAGCAACTCACCCGTATCTACGGAGTCAGTTTTCCCAACCAAAAAGAATTGGATGAGTACCTCTTGATGCTGGAAGAGGCGAAGAAACGCGATCATCGAAAGCTGGGAAAGGAATTGGGCATATTCACCTTTGATGACGATGTTGGGCCAGGATTGCCCCTTTGGATGCCCAATGGAACGGTGGTGATCGAAGAATTGGAAAAACTTGCGAAAGAAACGGAACTGGATGCAGGATACAAGCGAGTGGTTACTCCGCACATTGCGAAGGAAAGCATGTATTTGACCAGTGGTCACTTGCCGTATTACCAAGACAGCATGTACCCGCCCATGGAGCTGGAGGGGATCAAGTATTACCTGAAAGCAATGAATTGTCCGCATCACCACAAAATTTTTGCTGCTGAACCCAGAAGCTATAAAGATCTTCCTCTGCGATTGGCAGAATACGGCACGTGTTACCGATATGAGCAAAGCGGTGAGCTATTTGGTCTCATGCGGGTGCGTTGCTTGCACATGAATGATGCGCATATTTATTGTTCCAAAGAAGACTTTGCTGAGGAATTTAGGGCAGTCAACGACATGTACATCAAGTACTTTGGAATTTTTGGAATTGAAAAATATGTCATGCGCTTGAGCTTGCATGATCCAGCCAAACTGGGACAAAAATACATCGACGAGCCCGAGCTCTGGATAGAGACCGAACAAATGGTTCGAAAAGTTTTGATCGAATCGAACATTCCCTTCGTTGAAGTGCCGGATGAGGCCGCTTTTTACGGACCCAAAATTGATGTGCAGATCTGGAGTGCAATTGGCCGCGAGTTTACACTGGCTACCAATCAAGTCGACTTTGCACAGGGAAGGAGATTTGGCCTGCAGTATACCAATAAAGAAAATCATCCGGAAACACCTCTCATCATCCACCGTGCACCACTGGGAACCCACGAGCGGTTCATTGGATTTTTACTCGAGCATTACGCCGGAAAATTTCCTCTTTGGTTAGCCCCTTTGCAGGTAAAACTATTGCCCATCAGCGATCGCTTCAACGAATATGCACATGCAACCTGTGCAGTATTGAAAAAGGCCGGATTAAGGGCGGAAGTCGACGATCGATCTGAAAAAATCGGGAAAAAAATCCGGGATACGGAATTGATGAAAGTCCCCTACATGTTCATCATCGGCGAGAAAGAAGTGGGCGAGAACACCGTGGCTGTCCGCCGTCAGGGCAAGGGAGATGTGGGACAGTACAGCATTTCGGAAATATTGACTACCTTGACATCGGAAATCAACAATCGGCACAATAATTAAATCAAAAATCAAGAGCGGATACCCTCTGATGCCGAACAAGAGAACCGCAGACCATTATGGCATTACCTAATCGACCGTTCAATCGTCCAGGAGGAGGCTTCAGGCCCCGTTTCATCAACAAGAAAGAACCAGAACACAGAATCAATCAATTCATTCGCGTACCTCAGGTACGATTGGTAGGCGACAATGTCACAATGGGTGTTTATCCCACTCAAGAGGCCTTGAAAATGGCACAGCAGTTGGAATTGGATCTTGTGGAAATTTCTCCTCAAGCAGACCCACCGGTGTGTAAAATCGTTGATTACAACAAGTTTCTCTACGATAAGAAAAGGAAGGAAAAGGAAATGAAGGCCAAAAGCAAATCTGCTGAATTAAAAGAGATTCGCTTTACGCCGGGTACCGATGATCATGACTTTGATTTCAAAGCCCGCCATGCTGAGAACTTCCTAAGGGAAGGTAACAAAGTCAAAGCCTATGTTCAATTCAAGGGGCGTGCCATCATGTTCAAAGAAAGAGGAGAGCTGGTATTGCTCAAATTTGCTGAACGTTTGGCTGAAATCGGACAGGTAGAGGGTCTGCCTAAGTTGGAAGGGAAACGAATGCTCATGGTGATTGCACCTAAAACCGGCAAAAAGAAACCATCTGCGGCCACTTCCACACCGTCTTCCGAATAATTACACAGAACGACTTTTTTCATTGTTCCATTTTCCACTCAACATGTAAATGGAAGACATTATCAGAATGGATGACCAATAGAGCCATTCTGAGCCCCAGCCCCAAGCAAGGGAAAGGTTAAGTTTGTGCATCACTACGTAGATGAAAATACAGTACATGACAATGGTGATGAATTCAATCAATAAGTTGATTCGGGTGTTTCCTGTCCCGGTAACCGCATTCAGGCAAACGGTTGCTACCGACATGAGTAAAATCGCAACACCCACCACTCGTACAACCGGTACGCCCATCGTGATGAATGCTGGATCTGTGTCATAAAACGATAAGATGAGTTCAGGCAGCGTGAGCAATGGAATAACGATGAACAGCGATGAACCCAGACTCAGGTGGATGATCTTTCTGATCAGAGAGAGTACTTTGTCTTGATTTCCTTGTCCAATGATATTGGAAACCATGGTATTGGTGGTGCCGGCGAAGGCCCAGATAAAAATTCCGCAAAATCCAAATACCAATCGCATCAATTGACTGATATCCAATTCCATTCTGCCGTCGTGTGAAATCAGAATAAAAAAATATTCCCAACTGATGATGCTGATCGCATATTGCAGGATCAGGGGAGAGGATTGAACCAATATCGTCGATATGGTTTTGGTATCGATGGCCAATTGACTGAACAGTCCAAACCGTTTTTTCATCCCTTTTTGTTGAATGATCAGAAAAACGACTGCCATGCCGATGAATTCAGCAATTACGCTGGCATAGGCTGCGCCATTGAACCCCAGGGCGGGTAAACCCAGATGTCCGAAAATCAGTCCATAATCCAGCACCACATTGGTAAGGGTTTCTGAAAGCGTGCCCCAAATCAACAGCTGACTTTGGTTGGTGCCTACCAAGAGTGCGTTTCTCATTTGGTAGAGATAAAGAAAGGGGAGTCCCCATATCCGAATATGCAAAAACTCCATGGACTGCTTGTACAAAGCGGGGTCAGTGAATTGCTCAAATATGAGTGGTGCTATAAAATAGGTAGTGAAAATACCCGCCAAGGCTATAGAAAGGATGAGGTAGACGCTTTGTGTGAACAATTGGCCGATTTCCAAGAGCCGATCTTGTCCGGCCCTCCTGGAAATCAATGCCTGTATTCCGTTATTCAGTCCAAAACCTATGACAGAGAAAATAAGGTAATACACACCGGTCACTCCAGACGCACCTACATATCCCTCACCCAGTTGAGATAAAAATATGCTGTTGATCAGGAAATTGAATTGGGGAACAAGGATGGCAAAACTGATGGGGAGGGCCATGGTCAGGATTTGGCGGTAGCTGATATCAAGTTTGAGGTCCCTCTCCATGTGCTTCACATTTCTTTCCTAAGTCTGCAAACCTACGCTGTTTTGTCGGGAAGGGACCGCGAAATCCATTAATTTTGTACGGAACGTTATGGTTGCTGAACAATCACTTTTTCATTATGCTGCTGTCGATTCACCTCCATTGGAATCGCGTAAACTCACCATTGAACTTGGGGATACCTACTTGAGTTACTGCATCAGCAACCCTTCAGGTTCCTCCATTCAGTTGGCTGCATTTCTCCCCGCTGCATCAGCAGTCAACGACTCGTTTCTCACTGAGTTTCTCTCGTTGCCAGATTTGGCAACTGCATTTGATGAAGTGATCCTGGTCTGCAATACAAAAGAAAAGGTATTGATACCCTCTGTCTATCACAGCAGCGACGCTCGTTCCCAACTTATCGAGGCAGTGCATGGCGACTTGGGTGATCTGGTTACCCAGGAGGATGAAATTCATCAATGGGAACTGTATGTTATTTATGGGTGCAACCGCATCTTACTCGATACGATTTACAACCGGTTTCCCCATCTTCGTCAGGTCCATTTTGATACGGCATGCTTGCGGCATATTTTCAGAAACGTAACCGATAAGCCTTCTCAATGGATCAAGGTGTTTTTTTATCCAGGCCAGATCTCAGTTGCTGTTGTGAAAGAAGGGGCCTTGCAGATTTTGCAATGCTTTCCCTTTGATACTCCAAACGATGTAGTCTATCACCTTTTGCATGTATGTGAACGGTTCCAGCTCGACTGCACAACACTGCACGCGGAAGTAAGCGGAATGATTGATGCTCAATCCGAGGCATGGAGAGAAATTCAAAAATATATAGTGGACATTGAGCTGGAAAGCAACATCCTTTTGGATACGGCAATCTGTGAACAATCCGGCTCTCCGGTACATTATTTTACTCCTTTTCTGATAGCCCCTTCATGCGTATAATCGGTGGTGAACTCGGGGGCAGGCGCATTCAGCCGCCTACCAGTATGCCGCATACACGGCCGACTACCGATGTGGCAAAAGAAGCATTATTCAATATACTTGAAAATAACCTGGATCTTTCAGCCCTCTCTTCGCTGGACCTATTTGGTGGAACCGGTTGCATCAGTTACGAACTGTATTCACGAGGAACTCGCTCCCTTACCATCGTCGAGAAAGATGCTCAAATGGTGGGATTCATTAAAAAGACGCTCACCCTGCTATCCATTGAACACATTCGGTTGGTGCAATCCGATGTTTTTCGTTTTCTGGCCGATACGCGTGAACAGTACGATCTGATTTTTGCCGGTCCGCCTTATGCTCTCGGGAACATTGACGATCTTCCCCGATTGATCGTGAAGCATGAATTGTTACGAAAAGGAGGATGGTTCGTCTTGGAGCATACTCCACGAAACAGTTACCGTGATTTTCCTCACTTTCGATCAGAACGTAAATACGGCACAACTATTTTTTCCATTTTTATCGTTGAATAAATTCCTTGTGCATGAAAAAAACAGAAATCAGGGATCTCTTCAAGCAAAAAAGGAGATTGTTGGATCCAGATCAGGTATATGTATACCAACGACAACTGGAAGAACAGTTCGGTCAGTTGAGGATCTCTTCTCTTTCCATGGTACATGCATACATGCCGCTAGAGCTTAACCATGAGCCGGATCCATTCCCCATGGTTCATGCGTTACTGCATCGCTTTGTCGACCTGCGTTGGTGCGCACCGGTGACCATCCCTGATTCTGGTAGAATGAATCATATGCAGGTAGATGCAACTACTGTTTTTTCAACAAATCGATGGGGCATTCGTGAGCCAATAGAAGGGATACTTGTGGATCCAACGCACATTGATCTAGCGTTTATCCCCTTGTTGGCAGTGGATCAACACGGTCACCGTGTAGGGTATGGAAAAGGGTTTTATGATCGTTTTTTGTCCATTGCCCGTCCAGACATGATAAAAATAGGCTTATCGTTCTTTTCTCCCATTGAAGCTATAACAGATATCGATTTCTTCGATAAAAAGCTCGATTTTTGCATAACACCTGAACGGGTTTATGCATTTTAAGAATCTTTACCTCCGCTCTTTTCGACTTTTTCTTTTTCCGTTGGCAGTAGCATACGGGGCACTGGTCAGTATCCGGAATTTTTGTTATCAAAAAGGGTGGTTGGAATCGGTCTCTTTTAATATTCCGATCATTTGTGTCGGCAACCTTTCTGTAGGCGGCACCGGAAAATCCCCCATGGTGGATTATCTCATTGGGTTTTTAAAACAATCCTATCCAGTGGCTACATTGAGCAGGGGGTATAAACGAAGAACTTCTGGGTACGTGCTTGCCGGTCAAACCACCACAGCAATCGAGATTGGAGACGAACCTATGCAGTTCCATCTTTCCCATCCGGATGTTGCAGTTTCCGTTGGAGAAAAACGCATTGAAGCCATTCCGCAGTTGTTGTTTGACCGACCAGAAACAAAATTGATTGTATTGGATGATGCCTTTCAGCACCGGGAGATTCAACCCGGACTCAATATCCTGCTGACTGATTTTTCTAACCTGTATACGCGTGATTTTTATTTACCCACGGGTGATTTGAGGGATGAGCGAAAAAGTGCCATCCGCTCCGATATCATTGTGGTTACCAAATGTCCGGTTGACCTGAGTCAGCACCAGCGGTATGCCTTGATGCGCGAATTGAATCCTGCCCCTCATCAGCAGGTTTTCTTTACTTCCATAGCATATGAAACGCCGCGGCATTTGTTTTCGAGGGAACAGCGAAAGCTGTCCAAGCAATCTGAAGTACTCCTGGTTTCTGGAATTGCCAATCCGGAACCGCTCACCCATTACCTCCATGATGCAACAAAAACCTACGATGCGCTTTTTTTTAGTGATCACCATATCTATTCAATTGATGATTTAGCGACCATACAAGAACGATTTGACCGCATCAGTGATCCGAATAAAATGATCATCACGACTGAAAAAGATGGTGTGCGGCTGATGAAATTCGCAGAACGCATGCGGGCAATCCCCATCTATGTACTCCCCATCCGCATGCATTTTTTATTCAATGAGGCTTCCCTCTTTCAGGATAGCATTCGTGCGTATCCTGAAGCCTTTTATACAATGAATCATGGGTAGAAAGAACAATAAAAAAAAGAAGCAGGCTCCCAAATCCATCCAGGAATATGTCGGTGCAATTGAGATCACGCGATCGGGGATGGGGTTTGTGGTGGTGAACGGATTGGACCAGGACGTTATTGTGAAACCTCAACATTTCAATAGAGCCTTTCATGGAGATACAGTAAGGATTGAAATTCTGAGGGGTGATGTGCGGGCAGGTCGACTACAAGGAAAAGTCTCACGCATTGTCAACCGTAAGCAAAAACAATTTGTCGGGATCGTTGAAGTCAATAAGGACTTTGCTTTTTTTATCCCTGACTCCGATAAACCGATTCCCGACTTTTTTATACCCCTCTACGCGTTAAATGGGGCCAAAGACGGGGATCGTGTGATTGCGCAAATTGTGGATTGGGAAGAGGGTGATAAGCGCCCCAAAGGAGAGGTCATCGAATGCGTGAATGAGCGAAACCATGCTGATTTATCCATGAAGGATATTTTAATTCAAAATGGTTTTCTGATACATTTCCCAGAAGACGTTCTCGAATCGGCCCAACGTATCCCTCAGGCCATCACCAAATCAGAGATTGCCGCTCGAAAAGACATGCGCTCCACGCTGACCATCACAATCGACCCAGAAGATGCAAAGGACTTTGACGATGCCATCAGCTTTCACCGATTGGACCCCAATCATTTTGAGATTGGAGTGCACATTGCCGATGTCAGCCACTATCTCGAAGAAAATAGTGTGCTGGATCAACATGCCTATGAGCGCGCTACATCGGTGTATTTGCCAGATCGGGTTGTACCCATGCTGCCGGAGGAATTGTCCAACGGCCTCTGTTCGCTACGGCCCCACGAAGAGAAGCTTTGTTATTCCTGTGTTTTCAGCATGGACCGACAGGGAAATGTATCCGATGTGTGGATTGGAAAAACAGTAATAAAATCCAATCACCGGTTTACCTATGAGGAGGTGCAGCAGATCCTGGATACTGAAGTGGGACTGTACGATAAAGAGCTGATCACGTTGAATACAATGGCACAGCACATGCGGAAAAAACGTATGCGCATGGGAGCCATCAATTTTTCATCCCAGGAAGTGCGTTTCAAATTGGATGACCAGGGAAGACCGATTGGTGTAGTCATTCGAGAGGGCAATGCATCCCATCAGCTCATCGAAGAATTCATGCTGCTGGCCAATCGAACTGTTGCGGAGTTTATCGGTAAACATAAGGTTGGGAATAAACCCATGCCTTTGCCATACCGCGTTCACGATCAACCCGATGAAGATCGATTGATTCCTTTTGTAGAGTTTGCACGCAAGTACGGGTATACGTTTAATACGCAAACTCCCGAACAAATAGCTAGTTCTTTCAATACCATGTTGCAGAAAGTACAGGGACTCCCAGAACAGCGGGTCTTGGAGCAAATGGGAATTCGTACCATGGCAAAAGCAACCTATACGACTAAAAATATTGGGCACTATGGTTTGGGTTTTGAGTCCTATTGTCACTTTACTTCTCCCATTAGAAGGTATCCTGATGTGTTGGTTCATCGTATACTTTCAACGGTTCTCTCTGGAGCGTTTGAGGTGGATAAGAAACTGGAATCCAAATGCCAGCATTGCAGTGAACGCGAGCGTTCTGCCATGGAGGCAGAACGGGCTGGAAATAAATACAAGCAGGTACAATACATGTCCCAATTTGTGGGAGAAGAATTCAATGCCGTGGTATGTGGTGTTGCAAGTTTTGGGTGTTGGGCGGAAACCATTGATCATAAATGCGAAGGATTCATCAGCGCAACGTCCTTGCTGGATTATGATGATTTTATTTTTCATGAACATGAATATGCCCTCATCGGGAAGAGAAGTGCCTGGGCATTTAGAATAGGAGACGCCATTCGAATCAAGGTCATTGCTGCAAACCTGGATAAACGGCAGCTGGATTATGAATGGATACTAGATCCAGACGGCATACCCACAAAATTAAAACGTACAAAAAAATAAGAAGCAGCATTGGATTTGCTATCTTAGGGACTGTGATTTTTACTTCATGCAGGGGTTAGAAAATCTTCAACTATCATTTGAAACCTATTTTGCGCATCGGCATTTTCCGTCAGTGCCCAAGACACTCTATGACCCATTAGAAGAGTTCTTGGCCAATGGAGGAAAGCGCATCCGTCCCGTCATGTGTTTGTTGGGAAATGAACTGTTTGGCAATGTTCACCCAGATGCCTATCACATTTCTGCTGCGATTGAGTTGTTCCATAATTTTACCTTGGTTCATGATGACATCATGGATAAGGCGCCCCTGAGAAGGGGTAAGCCAACCGTGCATCAGGTTCATGGAGAACCCACTGCTTTACTGGGAGGAGATGTCATGTTGGTCGCTGCATATGAATACATCAATCGGATTGATGCAGCGTATCTTAAAAAAGTATTATCGCTGTTCAACCGAACAGCCCGTGAGGTCTGCGAAGGCCAACAGCTGGATATGGATTTCGAATCCCTCTCAAATGTGACGCTGAGTGATTACCTTACGATGATCACACTCAAGACTTCTGTATTACTGGCAGCCAGTTTGCAAATGGGTGCTATTGTGGGAGGTGCCAGTGAGGGAAATCAACAGCTCATCTATTCATTTGGAAAAAATTTGGGCATTGCATTCCAGATTCAGGATGATTACCTGGACGCTTTTGGAGATCCGTTGTCTTTTGGGAAGCAGGTAGGAGGAGACATTCGCAGCAATAAAAAAACCTTTTTGTTGATACATGCTCTTGAAGCGGCAACAGGTTCTGATCGCGAGCAGTTGCATGCAGCTCTTCTCGAAAATACAGAGGATAAGGTAGAGCGGGTGCTGGGGATTTATAAACGTTGTGGAGTAGATGTGTGGGCAGAAAAATTAAAGCAGGATTATCTCAATCGAGCACTTCACTCATTGGAGGAGATAGCCGTCTCTGCATCCCGAAAGCAATCGTTGGTAGCACTCTCACATTATTTAATCAAACGTGAAAAGTAGGAGGGAACCGTGAACGGATTTTTTCGAAAAAAACAGATCAGTAATTTAAGCGGTGCAGACAGTGTTCACTCTTCCGCCGATGGATTAAAAAAAGTGCTGACAGTCAAGGACCTCACCTTGATGGGGGTAGCAGCTGTGATAGGAGGAGGTATATTTTCTACCATTGGATCTGCTGCGTATGCTGGGGGACCCGGAGTGGTTTTATTGTTCATCATCACGGCCATTACCTGCGGATTCACTGCACTTTGCTATGCTGAATTTGCATCCAGGTTTCCCATTGCAGGCAGTGCATATACATATTCCTACATCAGTTTTGGGGAAGTCATTGCTTGGATCATTGGATGGGCTTTGATCCTGGAGTACGCAATTGGAAACATCGTTGTTGCCATCTCTTGGAGTGCGTATTTCAATAATATCCTGCATTCTATGGGTATTCATCTGCCCGAATGGCTGACGATTGGATACCATTCTGCACTGATTGATTATCAAGAAGCATTGTCGCGAGGAGACGATATTGCTCAACTGGCATTTACGCAGGCACCAAAACTATTTGGAATTCCATTTGTCATCAATCTCCCTGCATTCATCATTGTAGTATTGGTCAGCATACTGGCTTATATCGGTATACAGGAAAGTAAACGTACCGCAAACGTGATGGTGATCATCAAAATCATTGTACTGGTCATTGTGGCTTTGATTGGATTGTGGTTCATTTTTTCAGAGGGTACTACGGAGAACTGGACTCCCTTTTTACCCAATGGCATGTCCGGTGTCTTAAAAGGAGTATCTGCTGTTTTCTTTGCCTATATCGGATTTGACGCCATCTCCACAACTGCAGAAGAATGCAAGGATCCCAAGCGTGATCTGCCCAAGGGCATGATGTATTCCTTGTTGATTTGTACGGTGATTTATATTGTTACAGCACTGGTGATTACAGGTTTGGTGCATTACCGTGAATTTAAAAATGTTACGGACCCGCTTGCCTATGTTTTTGATCGCATTCAAATGCAAAAAGTTGGACTGTTTATTTCGCTCAGTGCGGTCATTGCTGCCACAAGTGTTTTGCTGGTATTTCAGCTTGGACAACCCAGAATTTGGATGAGCATGAGCAGGGATGGGCTGTTGCCGGGTGTATTTGGAAAAGTCAATCGTCGGTTCAAAACTCCAGGATTTTCTACTATAGTAGCGGGGTTGCTTGTCGCCACACTGGTACTGTTTATTGATGATCACCTGGTGACCGATCTTACCAGTATAGGAACGCTGTTTGCATTTGTTTTGGTCAGTGGTGGTGTGCTGTTCCTTCCTCGTATTGAACGTTCTTCCCAGCAGTTCACTATCCCCTTCATCAATGCGCGGTATGCAATGCCGGTCGTTTTTGGTATTGAATTGTATGCTTTTGCTCCTCGTATTGAATCGGTTCTTACGCACATGACCTCTGACTCCTATCAGGATATTCTTTTTCTCATTTTTATTTTTCTCTCCATAATAATCACTATCTATTCGATCATACGCCAGTATTCACTTATTCCTGTTTTAGGGGCGATGTGCTGTCTTTACCTCATGATTGAGATACCGGCAGCCAGTTGGCTGGTATTTTTTGGGTGGATGGGATTGGGCTTGAGCATTTACCTTGCATATGGCCGAAAGCACAGCAAACTGAATTCCACACATGAAATTTCAGGAAGGGGATAAGATTGTGGTCAATTCCACCGGAGAACGGGGAAGGGTAGTGGCCTGGATCAGTAAAAAAATGCTAGAGATTGAAGTGGAAGGTGTTTGCTTTCCGGTATATGCCGATCAGGTTGATTTTCCTTATTATGCTGACTTTACCAAGCCGAAGGAAATTTCTGTAAAGAAAGCGCCTTCATTACAGGATTTTCCGGTGGAAAGGAAGTCGGCTAGAACACCTGAACCGGATGGGATTAAACTCTCCTTTTTGCCGGTATTGGATACCAGTGTTTTTGATGAAGACCTCATTGCTCGTTTTAAATTATACCTGATCAATCAATCAGAAGACACTATTTGTGGAAGTTTTGAACTCATGTTTTCCGGTCACGTATTTATTGAAGTGCCCATCGAATTAAAATCATTTTCATCTATGTATGCAGTGGATATTCCTTTTGAGCGCATCAACGATCACCCAAAGTTTCATTTGAAACTAAAAAAAGGTGATGCCAAGCATTCGGACGGCAGCTGGCATCATTTGGACTATCGTCCAAAGGCAAAACAGCTGTTCAAGCTTGCCATGGACACAGTGGAAAAAAAACATGCCAGTTTTGATGTCAAACTCACTGAGCGTCTTCCTGAAATTCCCAATCAGCCAGCCTCAGCAGAAACCTCCAATGATTTAGGAATTGCGGCTTCGTCTGATCAGCTAGGAGTACTGCACCAAACCGGATTTCGAATCAAGCAATCTCAAAAGAAGAAGGGGGCATGATTTTCTTTTTTGGTTAACTTTACAATCCGCTGACTGCTATCGCGTATTCATACGAGGAAAGTCCGGACAGCACAGAGCATCGCACCGGTGAATAGCCGGGTTCCGGTCAAACGGAAACAGAGAGTGCCACAGAAAATAACCGTCCGCCCAGGCGGATAAGGGTGAAAACGGGAGGTAAGAGCTCCCGACCGGTAACAGTAATGCTACTGGGGGGTAAACCTTGCGTGCTGAAATGCCACATAGGTTGCAGGAACATTGTTGGAAAATGACTCGTTTTCCCCCTTCAGGGCTTGCAATGGGTAGGCAGCTTGATCCCTTCGGGTAACCGACTGGACAGATAAATGATAGCAAATACAGAATCCGGCTTATGGCAGCGGAAATTTCATTGGCCTCAGGCATTTGCCGGGGCCAATGGCCATTTATAGACCAAATGCGCGATGAATGGATGCATCTGCATCCACATCTTTAACGATGCCAATTGTGGGTGCAGTCCATACCCGGATATCGCTGGAGATGTTCTGAATCATCTCGGTATCGGCTTTTAAAAAGCTTTTCTTGTCTGGTGAGCTGATCTTGACTCCTTTGATTTCTTCACCGGCCTGTACTGAAAAAACATCGACCGAAAGGAGGGAAAGAATAAGGAAGAAGGATACGCAACCTCGTTTCATAGAATAAATTTTAGGTAGTGCTTTTGGTGAGGTTTGTGTGTCACCGTTCGACGCCGCAAATTTACGAACGATTGCCTGAAAAAGAGCCTGTAAATGTTAATTTTATTTGAAAAAATCTAAAATAAATCAATTTTAATAGATATAATATCAGTAAATATAGATATTAATCAATATTGATAGATATTATCTAAATAAGTTACTTTGAATCAAACAAATAATCGGTAATCTATCATTTTGATAGATAAACCCAAAAGATCAATCGAGGAAAACGATAATTAAATGAGGTCCAATGCTTTGGTAAAGGTTGTAACAACAGGAACCACCATCAGCGAAACGAGTGCAGGCAGATAAAAGTAAACCGCAACGGAAAGGGCCAGAGATGCAAAAAACAACAACCAGTAGGTATTTTTTTGGCTCTTTGTCATAGCAATAAAATTTGTGCAAATATACACCCCGATCAAATTTCAATGAAATCTAATCCCTTCAATGTCAATAAAATATTTTAACGTGTGCACTATACACATTATTCTTTTTTGCGTATATTGCTCATCCTGTTGAGGATGATGAAACTTGAAATATTTCTCCGGTTTAGTACCCGTCCGGGTCAGCGACTACGAATAGTTGGAAACATTCCTGCGATCGGCAATTCCATCCCATCTGCTGCGCTTTCTATGCACTACTTCAATGAAGAGTTTTGGACGTGTTCTATGCAGCTGCAGCAGGACCTGCTTGAGCAGATAAAAGAGTTCCGCTATCATTATGTATTGATAGAGGAGGACGGTTCGGTATTGGAAGACTGGGGTAGAATCCGGGGATGTTCTCTTTCGGAATTTAGCACCCATTGTTGCATCATCGATTCCTGGAACGATACGGGTGCTATCCAGACTACCTTTTATACTACTCCTTTTGTCACTATTTTTTCTGTTGTACGTCCCATTGACCTTCGGCCATCTCTTGCGCAACATGCAGTTCGTTTTGAAGTGAATGCTCCTTTATTGGAAAAGCATGAGTCGGTTGTCATAACCGGTAATCACCCCTTGCTGGGTAATTGGTTGCAGTCGGCGCCCTTTCCAATGAAATATGATGGAAAAAAATGGTTCGCTGATGTGCCTTATGAAGCAATGTCTTCAGGATGTGAATACAAGTATTGCATTCAATCGGAAATCACAAAAGGTATCCGATACGAAGAGGGGAAGAATAGATCATTTGTGCCTATTCGTCCAATGCAAGCATCGGAGTATTTTGTTCGAGACGGGTTTGTCCAACTCACTCCTCAATGGAAGGGAGCAGGCCTGGCCATCCCGGTATTCAGTCTTCGCAGTGCTTCTGGGTGGGGAGTAGGTGAATTCACCGACATCCAGTTGTTGGCTGATTGGGCATCTGCAGCTTCCTTGCGCATGATTCAGATTCTTCCCGTAAATGATACCACCTCTACCCATACGCGATTGGATTCTTATCCCTATGCTGCTATATCCGCTTTTGCGTTGCATCCACTCTATCTCTCCATCGATGCTGTGGCGGGAAAGAAATACGCCTCCCTCATCGCATCACACTCACGAGAAGGGAAACAATTGAATGAAAAAGAGCAGGTGGATTATGAAGAAGTCATGCGCATCAAGTGGGATGCCCTAAGTGTGTTGTATGCTACTATGAAAGATGAAGTATTCAGTCATGACGACTACCTTTCTTTCTTCGAGCAAAACAGGAGTTGGGTGGTTCCCTATGCTGTGTATGCCTATCTGCGGGATGCCAACGGAACGCATGAGTGGGAAAAATGGGGAAAGTCATTTGCGTTTTCCAGAAAATTGATGAACGATTTGATGGAAAAAGATGAGGAGACACGTGACCAAATCTCGATCCATTTTTTTGTACAGTATTTCTTGCACATCCAGCTTAAAGAAGCTCATGATTATGCCAATCGATTAGGCATAATCTTAAAGGGAGATATCGCAATCGGCGTGCATCGTCACGGTGCCGACACCTGGACACAACCTGAACTTTATCACCTCAACAAGCAAGCAGGAGCGCCCCCCGATGATTTTGCACTATCTGGACAAAACTGGGGATTCCCTACCTACAACTGGTCACGCATGAAAGCCGACGGATATGCTTGGTGGAAGCAACGGTTTACACAAATGGCCAGTTATTTTGATGCATTTCGCATAGATCATATCCTTGGATTTTTCAGAATCTGGTCCATTCCTGACGATGCTGTAGAAGGGATAATGGGCGGGTTCTATCCTGCGCACCCCATCCAAGAGCAGGAGTTGATTTACAATGAATGTTGGGTGGGTGAAGAGCGCTTGTGCAAACCGTTTATCACTGATGCCATCATCAGTGAAATGTGCGCACCTGCCCAGGCAAAAATCAAGCACTTTTTGGAACCTACTGGCAAGGGGGGGTATCAACTTGCTCATGCCTTTTCATCGCAACAGAAGATTGAACGCGTTTTCTCCTCATTGGATGATACGATGGAAAATCGTTGCCTGAAGCAAGCCCTTTTTGATTTGACAAGCAATGTCATTTTATGGAAAGATGATGTCCAGAACAATGGATATCATTTCCGTTTCAATGTACATAAAACATCCTCATTCAAGTATTTGGATGAACAAACACAACATCGGCTTATTCATTTGTACAATGACTATTTTTATCGCCGGCAAGAGGAATTGTGGAAAAAGGAAGGAATGGAAAAACTTCCTGCACTCAAAAAGTGTACAAAAGTGTTGATTTGCGGAGAGGACCTGGGTATGGTTCCCCGTGCAGTGCCGGAAGTCATGACCCGAATGGGCATGTTGAGCATGGAAGTTCAGCGGATGCCCAAAACATCCGGCATTCAATTTTTTGATCCTTCTCACGCACCTTATTTGAGTGTGGTAACTCCTTCTACCCATGATATGAGTACGGTACGGGAATGGTGGACCGAAAATCCTATTCAAACTGAATCGTTTTATCATCACGCATTGCACGCGACGGGAAATTCACCAGCACAAGCCTCGGGAGAGATCGTGGAAGCAATCATTCGTCAGCATCTTGATTCTACCGCGATGTGGTCGGTATTCCAGTTGCAGGATCTGTTGGGAATCGATGAATCCCTGCGCGTGTGCGATCCGGTCAAAGAGCGCATCAATGTTCCGGGAGATGCAAAGCATTTTTGGGGATATCGCATGCATCTATCCATCGAAGATCTAATGAATCATCCAACATTCAATTCCCATGTGCGTGAGTTGATACAATCAAGCTCCCGCTCATGATGAAAGTCCGCTGCTGGGAACGTCAACTTCCTTTTCATCAACCATTCACGATTTCCAAAGGGACAAAAACACATCAAGATACGTTTATCGTTGAATTGGAATGGAGAGGCATAAAAGGCTATGGCGAAGCTCCAGCAATTTCCTACTATGGCATATCCACTGCAGATATGAAGAGAGACCTATTCTCCAAAATCAACTTTATTGAGTCATTTGCATTCATGGATCCGCCTCGCTTTTGGCATTTTCTTCATCACTTGTTTCCCAAAAATTCATTCTTGGTATGTGCACTGGATATGGCAGGGTGGGACCTCTATGGGAAAATGAACAGAAAACCGATATATGATCTGCTATCGCTCCATGTATCTTCTACCCCGCAAAGCGATTATACCATTGGCATCGATACAAAAGAAAACATGATCCAAAAGCTGAGGTCGCATGCCGCCCCGGCCTACAAAATCAAAGTAGGTACTCCTGATGATTTGGATGTTCTCATCGCTTTGAGAAATGAGACCGATGCACTGTTGCGCATAGATGCCAATGCCGGGTGGACATATGAACAGGCCCTCACCATTCTACCCGTCCTACAGTCATTGAACATCCAGTTGATCGAACAGCCTTTTGCAAAGGAAGATCTTGCTTCCTCACGAAGACTAAAGGAACTCACTGCAATACCTATTATAGCCGATGAGTCCTGTGTTCATCCAACCGATACTGAAAAGTGCCAAGATAACTTCTCGGGGATCAATGTTAAACTCACAAAATGTGGGGGAATTACACCGGCAGTTGCCATGATGAAAGATGCAAAAAAGCGGAACATGAGCGTGATGCTGGGGTGCATGAATGAAAGCAGCATTGGAACCGCTGCAATGGCGCAGATCGCTCCTTTGGCAGATTATCTGGATGCGGATGGCCCCTTATTGCTGTCCTCGGATCTGGCCAGTGGACTTCAATGGGAGGACCATGCTCCCTGCCCTTCAAATCAACCCGGACTCGGAATTGTTCCGTTTCAGGAATTATTGGAGGCTGAAGCGTAACCCAGCTCCAATTGTTCGTGGTCGCCCCAAATGGGCAGCTCCAAAATCATAGGCGTACGCGATGTACTTTGCTCCCAGAAGGTTTCTTCCCCAAATGCTCATTTGCCATTTTCCAAACGAATAACTCAATCGGGTATTGACCAGTGCATAACCGGACTGAGCAATTGTATTGGCTAAATCAAAGTATTGCTTCCCGGTATGTTGCAGTTCAATGCGCCACAACAGGTTCCCCTTCTTTAAAGCAGGTTCCCATTGGATGGCCAGTAATTGGGTGATTTGAGGAGTATAGATTTGTCGTTTACCGGTTAAATCAATTTCTTGTCCATTGCTCACCGATTTCAACGACCGAAAGGTTGCATGCGTGGTGCCACCGTTGTAGATGAGTTCAACTTTTCTGGAAAGTTTTGTGGTCAATTCCCATTCCGCACCAATTGATTGGAGTCGCCCAGCATTTCTAACCAAGGTCACCCCATCGGGTATCAGTAAAACAGAGGTTTGAATATTAGTGAGCTGGTTCAAGAAGACACTTGCAGCGTAGGCCAATCGCTTGCTTTTGGACGTTGCTTTCCAGCCCAGCTCAGCCGTGTAGGAAAATTCTGGGGAATAGGGTACCAGGGGTATTTGGGAAGGATCGGAACCAATTGGAGTGAGTCCACCGCTCCTGAATCCGCGCGTATAACTGATATACAGCAGTTGTTGATCTTGGGGTGCATATTCGAGTACCAGTTTAGGAGAAAGTGCGCTGTAGCGTGTTCGACCAGTGGAGTCGGCAACAATGGTGAAGGGATCTCCTGGCTGTTTTTCATATTGGGAGCCAATGGTGAGCATGCGGTTTTCACGATCCCATCGGAGACCGGCTTTGATGTGCAGCTGTGCTGTAATGGGCGCTGTAAGGTGACCAAATGCAGCAAATCCATTGTTCCTGCTCAGATTCTTTGAGATCAAAGAAAAGTCGGTATCCTGTAAACCAATCAGTCCGGCATCGGCACCAAAGGTAATGGCTTGTTTAGTGGGACTGTATTGAGAAAATTGATACACGCCGGTTAGCCAGCTTATGCTCATGGGATTTTGGGATGGCTTTGAATTCCATCGTGCTTCGTGAGTAAAAACGCGATTGGTATTGAAGGATTTACCATAATTGTTGAACACCGAAACGATTGCAGCGGGTGAAAAGTCGGCGTCAAGCGAATTGGAGTAATACCTGTAATTCTGTTGATAGGATAATTGCAGTGTGAAATCCGATTGTTGCCCCTTATACTGGTACACAACACTCGTATTTTCAATTTGATCATTCATGTCTGCAATATTATTTTGCGAAAGCCGGTAGGGCTGTTCAAAGACAGCTTTCGGGTCACCGACCAGCGGGAATGCACCTGCATTGGTTGATTGATACCGCTTATACAGCAGTTGCAAAGACGACTGTTGAGTGATCAGGAATTTCAGCTGCGCGTCAATGCTGTATTGGGTTTGGTCATCGAACGATTTCCCTGTGAATTCATTGGTGTAAAATCCATTTCTGGATTCACGTATCAATGAAATCCGTGTAAACAATTTGTTGTTGATAACCGGCAATGAAGTCCCTAGGCTCAAGCGTGTCAGTCCATAATTTCCAACCTGTACATCGGCAAATGCAGATGTTTTGTTGGTTGGTTGTCGCGTAGTGATATTGACGATGCCTCCAAGGGCATTTCTACCATACAAGGTTCCTTGATTTCCACGAATGAGTTCAATGCTCTCAATTTCATTGACCATTGGAATATAGGTATCCAGATTGAATTGCGCCACGCCATCAATGTAGGTCGCAACAGCCTGTTCATAGGAAGTTGTTACAATGCCCCTCATTCCGGTAACCGTACGATTATCGCCAGATTGTGCCATCGACAAATTAGGAGAGAGACGGTTGATGTCATCTGTTGACCAAATGCGCGCCGACTCAATGGTTTTTGCATTCAGCACCGTTATGGATTGAGGGGATTTAATCCAGGGGCTGTTTACTTTTTCAGCACGCACAACAATAGCACTCAATTGCTGATATGCGGGTGAGAGGTTAATCACCGTGTCCATCGAATGTGCAATCGTTATGCCCATCAGGTGTGTGCTGTATCCTTTTGCGCTGATGAGAATTTCGTAACGACCTTTGGGAATGTTTGTATACACCAGGGTATCCGTCTTCGTTTTGTCGGCTACAAATACTTCATTGATGACGCTAGATTCGGGTTGAGCAATGGGGGCTCCATTTTCCGCTTTCACTATAATTCTAAGCCTATTTTTTTCCTGTGCGAACGAGCTAACGGTAAAACTGATGAGAAGAAGCGTGATAAAACTGGTCAGTTCTAATGTTTTCATGATAGGATTTCCTCAATTCTTTTTTTGTCTAGATCACAAAACAGATCAGCAATTGCACTGGAGCATTTATCCGTGAATTCTTTTCCTTTTTCTGGAGTGGCCAAGGCTGGATCTCCTGATCCGGTGTCGTTGGAGATCAGCGACCAGGGACGTTGGGCCCATGCCCATCCTTCTTTAAACGCTTGAGGTGAAAAGGAACGGGTTGCACCATCACCGGCGGTGGACAAGGGAAGCAGAATTTCTGGATGAAGGTGCATCATGACACTGGTCTCCATTTCGTCAGCATGATCTCCCTTGTTGACAAAAATTCCGGTGCGCTGATGGGAAGTAAACCAGTTGACTACACAGACAAAAAGGTTCGGGAACTTACCCGCTAACTCCCGAATCATGGCAACAAAATTATTGGCTCCGTGACCATTGAGGATCACCAGCTTTGTTATGTTGTGCCTAACCAACACATCGCATACATCCAAGAGAATGCTCAGTTGGGTAGAAGGGTTCATATTGATGCAAAAAGGGACGTCCAACTGACCTGTGTTTACCCCAAAGGGTATGGTGGGCATGACCAATACCTTTGTTCCCTTTTTCCATGCTTTTTCAGCAGATGTATACGCGATATGATCGACCTGATAATTGTCCGTTCCATAGGGAAGATGATAATTATGGGCCTCTGTGGCACCCCAGGGAAGAACGGCTATGTCAAATTTGTGTTGAACAATTTCTTTGTAATTGGTTTCTGCCAATACAAAAGGACGAGGTTGATTATTCATGGTGATGATGTTCGTTTTTGTGAAATGGCTTTGAGCGAATTGATGCTCACATTTAATTCAAATCCAATGAGCAAGACCAGGGAATTGAAAAAAACCAAAAACATCAGGATCAGTATACTGCCCAGTGAACCATAGATTTTATTATAGGAAGAGATATTGTTTACCCAGTACGAAAACAGATACGTAAAGGCGATGATGAGCAGAGTGGCTAAAAGAGTTCCGGGACTGGCAATGCTCCATTTTTTTTGCACATGCGGGGCGTAGCGGTATATCAATCCAATTGATAAATAAATCAATAAAAATGTAATGGAAATTTGAGCGAGATTAAAAAGAAAGGCAGCTGCACCTGCTTTGATATCCAGTGATGCCGTCAGCCACTTAAAAAATATGGTCTGTGTCAACATGATCAATATGGTAGCTATGACCAAGAAGATGATGAGCATGGTGAGCTGGATGGCACTCCAACGAATTTCTAAAAAGTTTCTGTTTTCCACTTCAATGTGCAGCATGGACTTTCGAAACGTTCGCATGATTGTCAATGTAGCGTTAGAGGAGAAATAAATGGCCAAAAGGAGACCAAATGAAAGTGTCCCTGTTCCAGCATTGAAGAAATCATCCAGCACCTGTTTAATCATGGAATAGGTACGATCATCCGGTATGATCGTGAACAGTAAAACCAAAATTTCCGCATACAGGCTTTTTGAACCAGGGATATAAGAAAGGAATGTGAACAAAAAGATCAGCAGTGGGGGTACAGCCATCAGAAAGTTGAATGCAATTGATGCCGCCCGCTCATTGAGTCCAATCTGCTGGGTTTGCTTGAGAAAAAAAAGAACAACATCGTACAGGGGTATTCCTTCGAATCCTGGCAGCCGCAATTGTTTGGACCAGTGAATGATCGCTTGAACCGGTTTGGTTTCGAGGATGATTCGCTGGAGTTTAATCATGATTGAATCATTGAATACCGAGGCTGTCCAACGCCTTTCGGTAGTTGCGGGCATTTTCAAAATGCTGTTTTGCGGTTGCGGCAAAATTATGCGCTCCCGAAAAATCAGGCTTTGCACAAAAATACAAATAGTTGGAGGTTTTCCCCTCCAGCACTGCATCAATGGAAACAGCGGATGGTGTACAGATTGGACCCGGAGGCAGTCCTTTTCGTTTATAGGTATTGTAGGGCGAAGCAGCACTTGCTGCAATATGACCTAAGGTCACCCTCCGGATGCTAAAGTCATGCAATGCAAATTTGATCGTGGGATCTGCTCCCAGTGGCATACCCAATCGAATCCGATTCATATATACACTGGCCATTAGCGGCTTTTCAAAATGCTCATTGGTCTCTTCTTCAATGATGGATGCCAGTGTTACAGCTTCAACGGTGGAGAGTCCTATGCGCTCGAGTGCTGCCCGGCGTTGACTGTTCCAAAAGCGGTCTGACTCTTTTTTCATTCTTTCCAAAAAGCCTTTTGCTGATGTAGTCCAGTAAATATCGTACGTATTGGGATGGATAAGCGACATAGCGCTTTCCGCATTGACTCCAAATGGCTGAAGGGAATCATCGTTATTGAGGAGATCCAATAGTTCTTTGCTTGAACAATCCAGCTGCATGCCAATCCAATCAGCCAGTTGAGTTCTGGTTCGGATTTTTTTTATGGTTAATCGAACCGGATCCTGTTTCCCGCCATGTAGTTTGCGGAAAATTGTGAATACTGAATTTCCACGGTGAATAATGTACCTGCCTGCATGAACGTTATTGTAGTAGCCGGTTGACCGAGCTAATAAACCAAAAATCGATTGGTGAAAGGGACTAAAATCCGCTTTCAGCAATTGATCGAGGAGTGCAACCCGGTCATCGGTTGAGGCAATGTACCATACTTTTTCTTTTTCGATAAATTGGGTGGAAGATCCAATGAAAACAAAATAGGACAGACCCGATAGAACCAGACTGATTAGAACCGTGGCGAAAACACCAATTAATCCGGTCCTTTTTTTAGTTTTTTTCTTGGTCTTTTTTGTGGCCATGATCCATAAAAAAACCCTGCTTTAATTAAGCAGGGCCCGTAGGTGAAAATAGTAAATTATTTGGTAGGAGCTGGAGCTACAGGTGCAGGGGAGAGAGGAGCATTCTGCACGGGAGCGGGACTGGTAGTCGTTGGAATATTTTTGATTGAATCATTGCTTTGATCCTTGGCCGACTGAATGAACAAGACGGAAACCAGGCAAAGCAAGGCCAATATACTAGAGAGGACCCAAGTGCCTTTTTCCAACACATCTGTAGTTTGCTTCACTCCCATGAATTGGTTGCTGAAACCAGCGATTGTGCCGGAAAGTCCACCGCCTTTTGGATTTTGAATTAAAACAATGGCTCCCAGAAGTCCAGATGCCAGGATCACCAAGATCAGGAATAATGTTATCATATACGGTTTGCTTTAATCTGTTCGATTTTGGCTGCAAAACTACCGCTATTGGCAGGATTTTGCAAACTTAATTTGGTGTAGATTTCTATGGCCTTATTTGTCAATCCTTGCTTCAGGTATATTTCTGCCATCGATTCAGTTACAATGAGTTCGTTTGATTCGGTTTGCAGTTCAGAGACGTCTGATGGTTGAAACAATTCACTGTCTTGCTCCGGTTGGGCATGCAGGCGTTTCATGGTCTTCAACCAGGCTGTAAAACTTTTTACTTTGGCGTCCAGTTCACTTTTTGGATGTTCAGTGGAGGCCGGGCGTATTCCCTGGGAAGCAAAATAATCAATGGTATGGTAGGGTTCAATGGGTATTTCCGGACCCACAGGGATGGGTTCTGGCAATACCTCTTCCTCCTCTTGAATGACTGTTTCGTATTGACTCAGCCGGAAGGAACCCCGTTCGCTTTCCTCGCTGAGCTGATAATTCAGCCAATGGGGAGAGGGGAAAAATAAAGCAGTCTGTGTGAGTGACTCGGGATAATCCAGGTGATACACCGATTTGAGCTTGCCGGTATATAAGAATTGGATGATGGACGAATAGGGGTGTTCGTTTGCGATCCCCCGTAATTCGTCGATCGTCATTTCCTCCAGGCTTTCTTTGCCAAATAGGGACTGAACAAGATAATCGGCTTCACGGGTCATCGTGCTAATTTAGTTTCCTTTACCAATTTGAAAAAATCCGGTTGAATATTTCATCTGTCAGGTTGTTCACCATCGTCTCGTTGAGCTGCGCTTCGGCCTGTGTAAGACTGATTTGAGCTGAAAAGGGAAAATTGCGGGTGATATCGGCTTCAAAATTTTTCTTTTCATCTTTTCGATTACGAAAAACTATGTGCACGGTCACATTCAGGTTGTTTTGTGAAGACTGCTGGTTGGAAATGCCAGAAGTATTGACCGAGTAATCACTGATGTATCCGCTTACTTCATAATCCGCATCGTTGTTGGTCTGCGACAAGCGGGTTTGGTTTACAATTTTCTGCCGAAGTTTATCCGTGAGTTTTGGGCTGAGCTGGGGATTGATGTACCGTGCTTTGTTCTCAATAAAAAAAACACGCACTGTTTGAACATCAGAAGGAATCGAGACATCCTTTAACGAATACCTGCAGGTTCCTTGTATGCTGAACACAACGGCTAGGAATAACAGCAATTTTCGAAGATTGTATTTCAATGCATTAGTCTTCAATGTCATACTCCTTTAGTTTTCTATATAGCGTTCTTTCACTGATTCCCAAATCCGATGCGGCGTCTTTTCGTTTTCCTTTGTGTTTACGAAGAGCTTTCTCAATCAACTCCCGTTCTTTATCCATGATATTGAGCGACTCATCCACTACTATCGAAGGGTCTAGATCGTTTCCATGAGAAAGGAGAACAGGCTGTGTTGGTGAGGCAGCAAGCATAGATCCGGCGTGGATCGTGTCGCTGGTGCTTTGAACAAGCGGCACATTGTGAATGTACTCGTCCTGAACCAGTTTGTTCATCGAATTCAAATTGGCTGGATTTTGAACAATCTCCAAAAACATTTTCTTCATCTCGGTGACATCTTTTTTGAGGTCAAAAAAGAGCTTATACAAGATGTCCCGTTCCGTCATGAATTCATGCTGACTCACTGCGTTTCCTCCCGCAACAACCATGGAGAGTTGTGGGGCGGTTTGTTTGGGCAGAAATCGTGACAACGTCTCGGCTGAGATTATTTTTTCTTCGGATAAAACCGAGATCTGTTCCGCACTGTTTTTTAATTCCCGAACATTTCCGGGCCAGGGGTAATCGATTAACATTTGTTTGGCTTCATCACTCAGTTGAACAGGAGACGTCTTGTACCGTTCCGCAAAATCAACGGCAAATTTTCTGAACAGCAAAATGATGTCTTCTTTTCGCTCTCTGAGCGCAGGAACCCGAATGGGAACCGTATTCAACCGGTAATAGAGGTCCTCCCGGAACTTATTGTTTTGGGTAGCCCCCAGCAAATCTTTATTGGTAGCCGCGATTACCCGCACATCGGTTTTTTGAACTTTTGAAGAACCTACTCGAATGAATTCTGCATTTTCCAAAACCCGCAGCAACCGCGCTTGTGTTCCCAGTGGCATCTCTCCAATCTCATCCATGAAAATGGTTCCCCCATTGACGGTCTCAAAATACCCTTTGCGTGCATCCAGCGCACCCGTAAACGATCCCTTTTCGTGACCAAACAATTCTGAATCGATGGTGCCTTCTGGAATGGCCCCACAGTTCACAGCAATGAACGGGTTGTGTTTTCGTGGAGATAACGCATGAATGATTTGTGAAAAAATTTCCTTGCCCACACCACTTTCACCCACAATCAACACGGTGAGGTCAGTACCTGCCACTTGACTGGCAACCTGAAGTGCATAATTCAGTGCAGGAGAGTTTCCGATGATCCCGAATCTGTTTTTTATGCTCTGAATGTCCATGTTCATCTTTTTAAGCTACAATGGTTCCAATCAGGGTGCCTTGGGTGCAGGTTTCTGCTTTCACCCTGGCATAGTCGCCCGGTTTTAATCCGTCAACAGATTTATCAAAAACCATTACTTTGTTCTGGCTGTTTCTGCCCATCCATTGCTGATCGCTGCGTTTGGAGTCGCCTTCTATGAGTACTTCAAACACTGAACCGAGGTCACGCTCATTGGAAGCAAGTGATAATTGATTTTGAAGGCTGACAATTTCTTCCAACCGTCGTTTTTTCACTTCAGGCTCTACATCATCCTGGTAGCGACGAGCAGCAAGCGTTCCTGGACGTTCGGAATACATGAACATATAGCTATAGGCATATTCAGATGTGCGCATGACGTCCAATGTATCCAGATGGTCCTGTTCATCCTCGGTACAAAACCCTGCGATGACATCGGCACTGATGGCACAACCGGGAAGAATCTCCCGAATGCGATTCACTTTTGCCAAGTACCACTCACGCGTATAGGTTCGATTCATCAACTGCAGTATGCGATTGGAGCCACTTTGAACTGGCAAGTGGATATACTTACAAATATTGTCAAAGCGCGACATGGTATGCAGCACGGCATCGGTGATGTCTTTGGGATGTGAAGTGCTGAAGCGAATGCGTAAATGGGGACTGATCATTGCAACTTTTTCAAGAAGTTGTGCGAAGTCAATCGTATGCCCATTCGCTGGATTCACCCAGTAATAGCTGTCAACATTTTGACCCAGTAACGTCACTTCTTTGAAGCCTTGTTCAAACAAGTCCTTGCACTCGTTCACAATGGATTGATCGTCTCTGCTTCGTTCTCGGCCTCGGGTAAACGGTACTACGCAAAACGCACACATGTTGTTACAGCCTCTCATGATGCTTACAAAAGCCGTTACACCATTGCTGTTCAATCGGACAGGAGAAATATCTGCATAGGTTTCTTCGCGACTCAATAAAACATTTACTGCCTTGGTACCCGATGTGGCTTCGGCTATCAAATCCGGCAATGTCCGATAGGCATCCGGTCCCACCACAATATCCACCAACTGCTCCTCTTCCAATAGTTTCCCCTTCAACCGCTCGGCCATGCAGCCCAGCACACCCACCAGCATTCCGGGTCGCTCCACCTTGATGCGCCTGAATTCTGTAAGTCTTTTTCGAATGGTTTGCTCTGCTTTCTCTCGAATGGAACAGGTATTCAAAAGCACGAGATCCGCCTGTTCAGCATCACGGGTGGCATCAAAACCTTCCGAGGATAAGATCGAAGCAATGATTTCACTGTCGCTGAAATTCATTTGACAGCCATAGCTTTCAATATAAAACCGCTTTGTGGCCTTTTTCTTGACTGGTTCCACTTGAATCATGTTGCAAAATTACAAAAATAGAAGGATTGTGACAAATTGTCACCCATTCCTATCCAGTTCAAGTTTTCGCATCAACCAGGAGGAGTGAACTGGGATGAGCCAACGCGAGCGCAGCTCAGAAAGCGTTTGAACGGTATTGTCAAAGTAAAGGGTATCGGGCGAAATGAATGCATGTTGCCAAGCATAGTTGAATTGGGAAAGAGGGAGCAATTGAACGGCATCTTTTACAACAAAGGCAAGAGAGGTGCGATCGAAGAGGAGGATACCCAGGTTGCGCTCCAATTCTTTCATAAAACGAACAGAGCTGTCGGTGCTGCAACCACTGACTCCATGCCCCGATTCATCTGCAATCAGCACAATAAACTGTCCATAAAAGATGGTTCCAAATCCCTTTACCGCTGCACCATGTGAAGTCCACTCGGTTACAAATGCCGTCATGCGTTCCTCGGCTTGGACGACTTCTGATAGGGTCAACAGCCGATTGGACTGATAAATCCATACACGGGATTGATCATCAAAATCAACGGGCAACAAATGGTGGAATTGTGGATTGATCATAAAGATTCCGCTATGAGTTCGGCAATATCTTTCACCAGCACCTGGTTCTCTTTTTCCTTTCCTTTTATACCATCGGTGAGCATGGTATTGCAAAAAGGACAAGCGCCTGCAATGATCTCGGCCCCGGTATGCAGCGCCTCTTCGGTGCGTTCCCAATTGATGCGACGGTTCCCTTTTTCTTCTTCTTTGAACATTTGTGCACCTCCAGCACCGCAGCAAAGGCCATTGCTGCGACAGCGTTTCATTTCCACCAAAGAGGCGTCAAGCGACTCAATAACTTTTCTGGGTGCCTCATAAATTCCATTGCTGCGACCCAGATAACACGAATCATGATACGTAATTTTTTTTCCCTTGTATTGCCCCCCTTCTTTTATGACAATTTTTCCCTCATCCAGCAACTGTTGCAATAATGTTGCGTGATGAATCACCTCATAGCTTCCTCCCAACTCAGGGTATTCATTTTTCAATGTATTGAAACAATGTGGACAGGTGGTAATGATTTTTTTTACCTGATACGCATTGAGCAATTGTATATTTTGATAGGCCATCATCTGAAACATGAACTCGTTTCCTGCCCTTCGTACAGGATCTCCGGTGCACATTTCTTCTGAACCAAGAATGGCGTAAGAACATCCAATTTTATTGAGGATCAGCGCAAAGGCTTTTGTAATGGATTGTGCCCGCTGATCAAAACTCCCGGCACAGCCCACCCAAAATAAAAATTCTGGATGATTTCCTTTTGCTATCTCTTCTGAAAGTAGGGGTACTTGCATATAGTGATATTCATGAGTGGTTCATCCAATCTGCCCGTTGCTCCGGAGAAAACTTCCACGGAGCAAAATTATTTTCTACATTTCCAAACATCATGGTCCATTCCTGCGGTGCCGAGCTTTTTTCCATAATCAGATAACGACGCATTTGAACAATGATGTCAAGTGGACTGATGCTCACCGGGCATTCTTCCACGCATGCGTTGCATGTTGTACACGCTCTTAATTCTTCTTCAGAAATGTAATCATGAAGCAAGTATTTCCCGTCATCAGTGGTCAACCCTTTTGAGATGCGCTCTCCAATGGATTCGCACCGGTCGCGGGTAGCCATCATGATTCTTCGGGGAGAGAGTTGCTTTCCGGTTTGGGTAGCGGGACATGCAGCGCTGCACCTCCCACATTCTGTGCAACTATAGGCGTCCAATAGATTTTTCCAACTCAGATCTCCAATATCCGCTGCGCCAAATTTTGGTGGGGGAGCAGACGATTGCTCTGTTGCCAGCTCAGGCTGAAAAGCATAGATGACCTCTCGTTGAACATCCGGCATATTTTTCATTTTTCCAACGGGGGTGAGTCGCGAAAAATACGCATTTGGAAACGCAAGCAAAATATGCAGGTGTTTGGATCGGCTCAGGTAATTCAAGAAAAGCAATATGCCGGTTATGTGCGCCCACCAGGAAAAACGTTCAATGGCAGTAAGTGTTTCGACAGAAAATGCGCTGAGGATTGGAACGATAAGAGAAGAAACAAGAAATGCTCCCGTTTTATGGTAGGCATACGGTTCGATGTCCAGGTTCTGTAAAAGAGTATCGCTCGCATTCATCAGAAGAAAAAGAGACATCAGTACAATTTCTGCGCATAAAATAATGGTTGCATCCAGCGAAGGCCAGCCCTTGAGATCGCTGTGACGAAACCTCCAAATAGGGAGCGCATACCTGCGGATCAAAAAAATGATACATACAACGATGACGCCAAGTGCCAGGCATTCGAATGAGTTGATGAATAGTCGATAAAAGGAGCCCAGCACCGGCAAAAAAAGGCGGTGGTTACCTGAAACGCCATCCAGTACAATTTCAAGTAATTCGATATTGATGATGATGAATCCGACGTAAATGATTAGATGCAGAATGGCAACCAAAGGATTCTTGAACATCTTTTTTTGTCCCAACGCCAGTAGCAACACATTCTTCCATCGCTCTCTCGGTTGATCATTTAATTGTTCTTCCCTTCCCAATTGAATTACCTGTACAATAGCAGAGAACCGCTTGTAAAAAACGAACCCTGCTACCAGTAAAAGAATACTAAAAAGAATTTGGGGCAGGTGAGTCATCGACTTCGTTTCTTGTGCTAAATTACAGTTTGTAAACATTCAATCAGGTAAGAATGCAACGAAAAATTATACTTACGGAAGAACAGTCGAAAATGAAGTTGCGCAGGATGGCATTTCAGCTGGAGGAGCATAACAGAGGGGAGGCTGAGGTATACCTCATCGGTATCCGGGAAAGTGGCTACCACATTGCCCAATTATTGGGATCGTTATTAACCGAACTTACGGCATTGAACGTTCAGGTTCATCCCATGACTATTGACAAGCGTTCACCATTGAATTGTACGCTTCCTGATGGGGTGGAGCTCAACAACAAGGCAGTCGTCTTGGTCGATGATGTAGTCAACAGCGGTAAAACCATGCTTTATGCATTGCTCCCTTTACTGAATGCTGCTCCAAAAAAAATTCAAACCCTGACGCTGGTCGAACGGAGTTATAAAACATTTCCCGTTCATGTAGACTTCGTTGGGTTATCGCTTTCTACTACGTTGCAGGACCACATCACCGTTGAGCTTCAATCCGGATCATTTCCGGTAGCGTATTTGCATTGAGGTCAATATGCAACGGCATGCAGTCTCCATTTCCCTTGAGTGTTCCATTCAAGTGCAGGGGCGGGAACTTTCAATACATTAAAAATTGAGAAAACGGTCTTCAAGGTTTTGTTTTTGGTGGGGATACGGGTCAGGTCCACATCAACCGATACTAGCACCCGTTTGAATCGCTTGATATCGGTTCTGTCCACCCCATTTCCATTTGCATCCTTCCACCTGTTTTCATACCCTCCCAGCATGGTACGGGCGTTGTACCCCACTGCAACATTCAGCCATGCTGGGAATGCGGATTGAGGAAAAAAAGATTTGGGATTGATGCTGGCCCAAATGATCTGGCCATTGTAATCTTTGAGCAACCGTTCCACATCTCCCGACCCAAACAGCTCATCGGCCCTTGGTTTGAGAGGACCATACTGATAAGGGGAATACGAAAGTTTTAACGTGATCCGCTGGTCTTTCCACAGAAGTTCCTGGCCGACAAACACCATCGCTCCGGTTGCATTTGCAGCCATATCCGGCAAACTGAATCCCCATTTGTCCGAATATCCATCCAAGACTTCAACAATGCCTAAATAGCTCATTCCACTCAAAGCACCCAACCAAATCGAGGATTGTTCATTCATGCCAGCCCAGCGCCAGATGTTGCTGGTATGCCGACTGATCTGGTAAGTAGACCAGACATGTCCTGCCTTGTCCATTTGTTGCCACTCTTTCCAGTCGTTATAAAAATGGAAAGGCGCTTTTGGGTAATTGGCATACCAGGCGTTGTTGAGCGAGTAGAGTGTACCGCCCCAAAGCGAAGCCTGCACACCTCCCAACACCCAACGCTTGTAAGCAGTTGATCGATGCGTACTGTCTTGACCATGAATGGCAAAGATGATCATGGTCAGCAACAGAATCAAGATTCCTCTTTTCATTATGTTTGCAAAAATAACCGGAATGGAAACAGCGATCCAGGAAAAGATTGATTCATGGTTGAACGGCAGCTATGACACTTCTATAAAAGACACCATCCGTTCTCTGCAACAAGAGAACCCTACAGAGCTAATTGATGCTTTTTATAAAAACCTTGAGTTCGGAACCGGTGGACTTAGAGGCATCATGGGCGTTGGCACAAATCGGATCAATACCTACACCATCGGTATGGCCACCCAAGGATTTGCCAACTACCTCAAGAAATGTTTTCCTCAACAGGAAATCAAAGTGGCCATTGCCCATGATAGCCGAAACAACAGCAGAACATTTGCTGAAATAACCGCCAATGTGATGGCCGCTAACGGGATCACCGTTTTTTTATTTGAAGCCCTTCGACCTACGCCTCAGCTTTCGTTTACCATCCGAAATCTCAACTGCCAGGGGGGAGTAGTATGCACCGCCTCTCATAATCCAAAAGAATACAATGGATACAAGGCGTATTTCAATGACGGGGGACAACTGGTGCCTCCCCACGATAAAAATGTCATCACAGAAGTCAACGCCATTTCCAGTGTTGATGAAGTAAAATGGTCGGGTGGAGCTCACCGCATTCATATACTAGGCAAAGAAGCAGACGATGCCTATATCCAAATGGTCAAGCAACTCAGTGTCTACCCAGATATCATCCAGCTGCAGAAAGACCTGAAGATTGTTTATACCCCCATCCATGGCACAGGATTCAAAATGGTGCCCGATGTACTACAGGCTTTTGGGTTTGAACAGATTCACGTGGTGGAAGAGCAAATGGAACCCAATGGAAACTTTCCAACGGTGGTGTATCCAAATCCGGAAGAGAGTGAGGCTATGCGACTGGGACTGGAAAAAGCCAAAGGAATCGATGCCGATATCCTGCTGGGCACAGACCCCGATGCAGACCGCGTTGGGGTGGGCGTAAAAGACCTCCATGGCAACTGGGTACTGCTCAACGGTAACCAGACAGCCGTCCTGGCATTCAATTATCTGATCGAAGCCCGAAAGAAAAAGGGAATTGCCAAAGAGAATGATTTTGTCGTTAAAACGATAGTGACCACGGATTTGATCGACATCATCGCCTCCCGAAATCACATCAATTGCTATAATGTACTCACCGGATTCAAGTGGATTGCAGAACTCATCAAATCAAAAGAACACGAGGAGCATTATGTCATAGGGGGTGAGGAATCTTATGGATTGATGATAGGAGATCAGCTCCGCGATAAAGATGCCGTAAGTGCTGTGGCATTGCTGTGTGAAATGGCGGCATTCGAAAAAAATCAAGGCAAAAGTTTGTATTCAAAATTAATTGAGATCTACAATACATATGGATTGTTCCGAGAACACCTAATTTCCATCACGAAAAAAGGACGGGATGGACAAGAACAGATTGCTCAAATGATGCAGCAATACAGAACAGCACCACCACTGGATCTGGCAGGAACCAAAGTAGTAGGGGTCTATGATTATGAAAACCAAGAAGCTAAGGATTTGTCCAACGGTCAAGTTTGCAAAATCGATTTGCCTAAAAGCAATGTATTGCAATTTGTATTGGAAGATGGCAGCAAAATCAGTGCTCGCCCATCCGGGACAGAACCCAAAATAAAGTTTTATTTCAGCGTTCAAGGTAAACTAGATGACTCATCCCACTTTGATCAGGCATATGCAGCACTGGGAGATCGGATTGATGCCATTGTGAAAGATCTGAACCTCTAAGGCGATATGCGAACTTCACAGGATACTTATCTGCATAAGGGACTTCGTTCGAAACTGGTCGACAGCATCCGAAGCAAAGGGATCACCAACGAATCGGTATTGGGCGCATTGTTATCCGTTCCACGGCACTTTTTTTTGGATTCTGCTTTTGAGAAACAAGCATATGAAGACCGTGCCTTTCCCATAGGTGAAGATCAAACCATATCGCAGCCCTATACGGTAGCCTATCAAACGCAGTTATTGGACATCAGGCCTTTTGAAAAAGTATTGGAAGTGGGTACCGGTAGTGCTTATCAGGCATGCATTTTAGCCGAATTAAAAGCAAAGGTCTATTCCATAGAGCGTCAAAAAAAATTGTACGATTCCAATAAGGGGTTTGCCTTACTTAAACAATACCCTGCACTTCGATTGTTTTACGGAGATGGGTTTGAAGGACTTCCAACTTTTGCCCCATTTGATAAAATATTAATCACGGCTGCGGCACCGCATATTCCCGACGCTTTGCTCAAGCAACTTAAACCAGGTGGGTGCATGGTGCTTCCTTTAGATGAAGGCGAGAACCAGCGAATGCATCGATTAATCAAACTGGACAATCAATCCTATGTCCAGGAAAAATTTGATGAGTTCTCCTTCGTTCCCATGTTGGTCGGGAAACGCTGAATTCAGGTTGACCAATCATTGCTGCATTTGCATGCCCTCTTGCATGCCGTCCATGCCGCTACGTGTGTTCTTGCGTTTGAAAAGAGAAGCGTCTACTTTTCCAAATCTATAGCTAAAATTAAGTCGGAACACCTGCCAATCGCGTCTTCTGGAGTTGGTTTGTGTGAAAAAAGGCGATTCTGAAAACGAACCATATACTTTGGTTTTGAGCACATCGTTCATGCTCAGGGTAATCGAACCTCGCTTGTCTTTCAAGAAATCTTTTCGGAGTGCGAATTCAAGTCCATAGTTGGGGACGATATACCCTTGTGCTGACGTTTGAACGAAACCGCCCCATCCTCCGCCTCCGGGAGGTCCACCCATTCCGCCGCCTCTTCCGCCGCTGCCACCAAAACCCCCACCACTGCTTTGTGGCAGGATCGATTTGCTTCGGTAGTCGCCCGAAAGTTGAAGCGTGAAATTCGACGGCAGCTTAAAATTGGCGTTGATCTTGCCGAAAAAGCTCCACAATGAATTGTTCAGATTCACGTCCAGGTTGCTGCTGTTGATGCTGGAGTTAAAAAAATTCAAATTGGTGGTCAACTCCAGCCATTTGGCTATAGGGTTTCTGGATGTTACCTCTAGTCCGTATGCTCGGCTGCTGTTCGCATTGATGAAGGTATTCACCAAGATATCTTTTCCAGGAATGGAACTGGGTTCCTTTACTTGGTAGCGTGTGATCAGGTTATCGGTTTGTTTGAAGTAACCGGAGACGAGTAAGCTGTGATTTCCTTTGAATGAAACTTGGTAATTGATTTCTGCTGAATTGGTGAATTCAGGAATCAACCCTGGATTTCCTCTGCTGATGTTGAGCGAATCGGTATAATCGACAAACGGCAAGATTTGAAAGAAATTCGGTCGGTTGATCTTTCGTGCATAACTAAACTGTAGATCCTGGGATGAACTGATTTGGTACGTTAAGTTGAGGCTTGGAAATAAGCTAAAGGGATAACTGTTGCTGAATGCTTTATCGGTTGGCTGATCGAGGCTATCCAGCAGTACCCCAGAATACGTAGAACTTTCTGTGCGCATTCCCGCCTGAAAGTTTAATTTTTTACCGATCACACCACTATAGGTAGCATAGCCTGCAAATACCTTGTCGTTGAATTTATAATTGGCATTGATGGAAGTGATGGAGATATAATCTCCTAGTGCAAAATTGAAAATATAATTAAGGTTCTTGCTTTGAAAGTCCCGAATCGCTGCTCTCGCGCCAAGCTCCATTTTTGATTTTTCAGAAATAGGAAGGGTGAAATCGGTTTGCAAGGTGTAAAACGTGTTGCTGCCCTTTCCGTTTTGCGTTTGGTCGATCAATAACCCTTTGGGCTGTTTTGTCAAATCAAAATATTGTGTTTTGAATCCTCCGTCGCTTTTATTGGTGCTGTTGTTATAGTTGAAGTCTGCGGTCAGCTCCATTCCCTTTTTACTGAACAAATGTTTGTATCCCAATGCAGCTCCTGCGTTGTTGAAATTGAAGCTCGATCCGGTGCTGCGTTCAGAAAAGATTGATTTTGTTCCGCTATTGAGGAGTGTATCGGTACGAATGGAGAGAAGATCAGTGTTGTCAAACTTTCCCTGAACGTAGGTACCTGATAAGGTGAATGTATTTCGGTTGTTGACGAAATAATCGAATCCGGCTCGATTGAAATTGAAAAATCCTGTGCTTCTGGGGTTATTGGTCTGATCGTAGCGAATGGTGGGGGTGGCAAAGAATTCTTCCCGTATGGAATTTCCTTGACCGATTGATTTTCGTTGGTTATACATTGCGCTGGCAAAGAGGTTCACTTTATCCTGCTTGATGTTGATATCCCCACCTGCATTGGGCATCAATCGGGAATCAATACCCGCCCGAAGGTTACCATTGTATCCTGCTTTTCTGTTTTTCTTTAAAATGATGTTGATGATGCCTGACATGCCGCCCGAAGCATCGTATTTTGCAGAGGGGTTGGTGATCAATTCCACTGTTTGTATTGCATCGGAAGGAATTTGATCCAGTGTAAGGTTGGTGGGTCTTCCATCAACAAAAATGGTAGGGGAGGCATTTCGCAATGAAACATTTCCATCAATGTCAACATCTACGCCTGGGATGTTTTTCATGAGTTCCGATGCGGTTTGTCCGGTTGACACCAGATTCTTCTCGACATTGAAAATTTTTCTGTCAACTCCCATCTGCATGAAGGGCTTGCTGGCTACTACCTTTACCTCCTCCAGTTGTTTAGCATCTACTTCCAGTCGGATATTTCCCAAATCCACATCAATATTGTTGAGCATGGAAGAAAAATCATTCCCGTTCATTTTGATATCGAACTTGAGGGGTTGCTCATACAGCAGGTAGCCAATGGCCGTAATGCGCAATTTGAATTGTCCCATTACCGGAAGGCCTTCAAGACTAAAATCACCATTTCCTTTGGTCAATTGACCCGATATCACGACATCTTTGCGTTTTTTTGTAACCGTATCGAGTTTATTTTGAATCAGTTGGATGGAAGCCGCTTCAACAGCCTTGTTTGTTTTGCTGTCCACGATTTTGCCATAAAATCTTCCCATATTCATGTTGGCGCCAGAGGGTCTGCCTCCAGTGGGAAATTGTGCAAAAGAATGAAAACAGAGAAAAATGAACGCAAAAGTCAAGAATTGACGCATATTGAGGAGATTATGGAGAATTGGATGTTTAACGGTGAAAATGCCTTCGGAAACCCTTCATAAAGAAAGGTTAACACGTATTAAACGGGATTGTTCATTGGGAGATGAGGGTGATCAGAATTTGAATGATTCCGATCAGGAAGCCTAAGATGCCCCCTATGATTTCAATGAAACGGAATTCTGTGGACATGATCTGGTTCAACAACGATTCAATTTTATCACTGGAGAAACGGCTGACTTTCTCCACCACAATTTGTTCGAGATCCAGTTGCGACTCTAAATTACGAACATAATTACGGATCAATTCCGGTAGGATTTCCTCCAATTCGTTCATGAATATTCCTTTCAATTGCTGGATGGTGTTCTCTCCAATGAACATGGAAATGATGGGGAATACATCGCTTAGTTTCACCCGTAAAAAATCATCTACTTTTTGGTCGACCAACGGCATCAATTTTTTGAGATTGTCCGGATGAGTAAGCTTTTGCTCAATATCTGAAAACGAGATCAACTCTGCGCTGACCAGTTTTCCTAACTTTTCTGCAAATTGTTGCTGGCGTTTTGGGAAAATTCCCTGAATCGTGAAGAACAGGATGCGGGTCGGTTGCTTTGGATGGAACAGCATTTTGATTGCAATCCAATTAGTGAACCAACCAATGAAAGCAGAAATCAGAGGAATCAACAAAAGAACGGTTGACATAGCGTGATTTCTGCAAAGTTACTGCATCCCGACTATGGAAATTGAATTTTGAAATGCTTGGCATATACGTTAAATTTGCCCTCCGTTCACGGAGGCTATAGCTCAGTAGGTTAGAGCGTCTGATTGTGGTTCAGAAGGTCGTGGGTTCGAGACCCATTAGCCTCCCGACAGTAGGGCCCAAAAGGCCCTTTTTCTTTTCTTAACAATTCTTTGGAGTGCAAAAAGTTTATTTTTGAGCATGTCATCAAAATTCACACAGTTTATGCTGAGTAAACGATCCATCCCCGTTGTTGTGCTGTTAGTAATCATTGGTTTCCTGTTCACCTTTACTTCATCCGGGATTGGCAATCCTCCGGATAAGTACCAGGTGATTTTACAACAGGTAACGGATATGCTGGAATTAGTGCATTACAGTCCCAAGAAAATTGATGACGAGTTCTCTAAACAAATTTTTAACAAGTACCTGGAAGCGCTGGATCCGGAAAAAAATATGTTTTTGCAATCCGATATCAAAGAGTTAAAAAAATTTGAATCGCTCATCGACGACGAAATGCATGGAGCACCGATTCAATTTTTTTATGCAGTCGATAAGATTTACGTCAAACGCTCAGTCGAAGCATCAAAGCTATATCCTGAATTATTGCAATCTCCTTTTCAATACACCAGTGACGAACTGGTCGATTTCGATACGGATAAATCCGATTATCCCAAAAATGAGGCAGCCCGAAAAGACAACTGGAGAAAACGGTTGAAGTTCATGTCGTTGGAACGCTATGCGGATATGCTGGATCAGCGGGATCAATTGAAAAAAGGTGATACAGCCTATAAGCCAGATGCCGTTCTTGAAAAAGATGCGCGCGACAAGGTGATGAAGATCATGAGTCGAAATTTCGACCGGCTCTTAACCAAAGCCAATCCTGACGAACGATTTGATCTGTTCATCAATGTCATTGCCGGGCACATGGATCCACATACCACCTTTTTCCCTCCCGTAGAAAAGCGCTCTTTCGATGAACAAATGAGTGGAAGATTTTTTGGAATAGGTGCTTCGTTGCGCAGTGATGAAGGGGGAGCCATTCGCATTGCGACCTTGGTTGCTGGTCTCCCTGCCTGGAAATCTCAGCAAATCGATGTGGGTGATCAAGTCTTGAAAGTAGGACAGGGTTCGGAAGAACCGGTAGACCTCACCGGCTTTGAAACCGAAGAGGCCGTAAAGCTGATTCGTGGAAAAAAAGGCACTGAGGTTCGGCTCACGCTCAAGAAGGCAGATGGAACACTCAAAGTAGTGATCATGATCCGGGATGAAGTGGTATTGGATGAAACCTATGCCAGAAGTGCTATTGTTCAGGAAAACGGTAGAAAAATTGGATACATTTTTCTACCGGAGTTTTATGCCGACTGGCAACGTCCCAATGGTCCTCGTTGCGCTCAAGATGTAGCCAGAGAAATCATGAAACTCAAAGAGGAAAAAGTGGAAGGCATCATTATGGATTTGCGCAACAACGGGGGAGGTTCTTTGCAAGACGTTGTAGAGATGGTCGGTTTATTCATTCCCGATGGACCCATCGTGCAAGTAAAGGGAAGAGAGGGCAATCCTTCTGTGTTAAGAGATCCGGACCGATCTGTACTTTATGATGGCCCGCTAACCGTATTGGTCAATGAATTTTCCGCATCTGCTTCTGAAATTTTTGCTGCTGCCATTCAGGACTATGGAAGAGGGGTGGTATTGGGGAGTACATCGACGTATGGTAAGGGTACCGTTCAACAAAATTTTGGACTGGAACCGCACAATAACCTGTTTAAAAAAGAGACCACTGATATTGGAACGCTGAAACTAACCTTGCGAAAATTCTACCGCATCAACGGAGGATCAACACAACTAAACGGTGTTGTTCCTCACATCGTTCTTCCCGATCAATATGAAACCCTGAAATACAGGGAAAAAGACAACCCGGATGCACTGCCCTACGATTCCATCCAAAAGGCATTTTTTCTACGGGTAAAACCATCCTTTGATTTGGAAAATGTGCGTGCAAAAAGCTTGAGTCGGATAAGTGCCCATCCTACCTTTTCTGCAATACGGCAATCTTACATGATGCTGGAAAAATCCAATGATAAAGTGTATTCCTTGCAGCTATCAAAATACAGACAGGAACAAAAAGAAATTCGTGAAGCCTTCAAAAAAATTGATGCCTCCTCCAAAGATGTAAGGAACCTGCAGGTTTCTATCCTTGGCGTGGATGAGAAGCGTCTCTCGGCCGACAAGGATAAGTTAGAACGCAGAAAACAATGGGTCACCAATTTATCCAAAGACATTTACATTGGAGAAACCTGCTTGGTCATCAATGACATGATTCAGCAGGGAATTCTGGTCATGAACAAGTAAGGACTATTTGCGAAGGCCTTTTGTAACCGAAGCGCGTTTCAATGCCTCATATGCATTGATGATTCCTGACGTTGAACAGAGCTCATCCATTCCAACCTTTTCATCCTCTGCTCCAGGGCGGACCAGTTTCTTTCCGGGTAGTTTTTGAACAGATGCTTCCAGGATTTGCTTTACCTGTTGACCCGTGAGTTCAGGGTAATACGATAACATCAATGCAGCCACACCGGCAACGACTGGACTGGCCATGCTGGTACCGTCTTTTTCTGCATAGGTATTTCCACCCGGAACAGTTGAGTAAATCCGAACTCCAGGAGCAAATAAGCTTACCTCTCTGCGACCATAATTGGTAAAAGGTGCAGCAAGTTCTTCATCAGTTGCTCCATTGGCCGCAACATTGATCCAATTGGTAAAAGTCTTTGAGGTATCGTTGTTTTCATTGATAGAGGGGTACTGTTCTTCGGTATCAATATTTTTAGCATCATTTCCGGCAGCGTGCACCAGCAGCACACCTTTTGATTCAGCATACCGCACGGCTTCGTCTACCCAGGCCTTTTCGGGGGAGAAGCTTTTCCCAAAACTCATGTTGATTATCCAGGCACCGTTGTCCACTGCATAACGAATGGCATTTGCAATATCCTTGTCGTGCTCGTCGCCATCCGGAACGGCTCTGACCGTCATGATTTCAACATGATCGGCAATTCCATTGATGCCGAGGTTATTGTTGCGGACAGCACCAATGATTCCTGAAACATGGGTTCCGTGTGAGGCGTCTGTGCCCATGATGTCGTTGTTCCCATAAAATCGGTCTTTGGGGTCAGTGTAGTTGTCCTGAACAATCGAGGCGCGGTAGGGGAATGGCTCTTTTTCCAAGGCTTCCACCTTAGATTTTTCTCCGGAGTAAAACTGAACCAACTCGGACACCAATGCAGTATTCGTGCTTTCCATCTGTCGGGTTTGTTGAAACAGTCCCAATAAATTAGAACGTGCTTTAGTAGCAGCTGGATCGCTGGTTGTGAATTGCTGGAGATCATCACCTGTGAATGTTTTTTTACCCATTGCCACTTGCAAAATGCTATCGGCAGCAGGAAGTCGTTCTACTATGTCCTTCAATACCAGGACATACATGGCTGCTTCCTTTGCCTGAGATTCCAGTTGAAACTTTGCGCGCTGATACAGGCGATAGGCTTCTTTTTTCTCAGTTGTGAGCTGGGTTTCATTTACCACTGAATCTCCAAAAAGTTTCTTGTACTTGTAGTATACCCGAGCGGCTTCATAACTATCTTTTCCCACGTTTTTTCCATCTTTCCCGCCTATGAAATTCCATCCATGTACGTCATCAACATACCCATTCTTATCGTCATCTATCTGATTGCCGGGGATTTCTTTTTTGTTATTCCAAAGGACTGGTTTTAAGTCTTCATGTGCTGTGTCGATACCGGAATCAATCACGGCAACGACAATCTTTTTTTTCGGCTTTTTCCCAGAGAGCAATTCGGCATAGGCTTTTTCTACGCTGATTCCATAGTTACCCTTCTCGGTAAAGTCTTCAAGGTGCCAGCCCTTTCTGTAGGGCTCCATGCTTGATTGCGCTTGGGCGAACGTTACAAGAGAGATGCCGATGCATATTAAAAGCAGGTAAGTAAAACGGATCTTCATAATTAAAGTATTGAGTGCAATTTATGCGATTTGATCACGAGAGGCTACTCTTGATTAATTTTTGTAAAAGATTAAGAAATGGATGTGCTTTTGCGTTTTCGATTGAGCAGCAGCATGAGCAGGATGGAGACTGGACCGGCCACCAATAGAAAAACCGTTTGAGTTGACCACAGCAACCAGCCCATCGCTAGTCCTGGAACCTCCTGAATACCATATAAACCGAGTGTTTTTTGAACAGCCAGTTGGTAAGCGCCGATCCCTCCTTGGGTTGCAATCATGGCAAAACTTCCAAATGTCAGCACGGTCAGTGCGGGCGCCCAGGAAAGCACATCGACTTCCTCCAGGCTAAAGAAGGCAAGTCGAATGCTGGTTAGGTACAAGAACCAGATAAGTGCCGTATAGGCGATGAAGAGACCTTTGTTGCGAACGTTGCGTACCGAAAGCATTCCTTCTTGTAGTCCCTTCAATATCCTCTTGATTCGAATCAGAATGGGGTGTGTGCCTTGGGTAAACAATCGAAAAAAGATCCACGTTCCCACCAAAAAGGCTGTCCCAATAAAAAGAAGATTAAGGGTATTGTTTCCGTCGGAACTGATGTTGAGCCAGATTTCCTGAGCGTAGCCACTGACCATCTTTAGTTGAAGTAAAATAGTCAAGAAAATGACCACCACCAAAGAGGCCAGATCAATGACCCGCTCCGTGACAATTGTTCCAATCAGCTTATCCACTGGTGCTTTTTCGTATCGGTTTAGAAATGTGCATTTCATGACTTCACCCAATCGGGGAAGAAGCAGATTGAGAAAATAACCAATCAGTACCGAAAGGAAAACATTATGCACTCGGGGACGAACACCCAGAGGGTCAATGAGCATTTTCCACCGCAGCGCTCGGATATAGTGGCTCAAGATCAAGGCACCGATACAGGGAACCACCCACATCCATTTTGCACTGAGAAAGAGTTGCTTAACGCGGCTAACTTCCTCATCCGTCAGGTGCCGGGTAGTTACCCAAAGAAGAAAGAGGCCAAGGGCGATGACAATCACCCACTGGATTGTATTTTTTACTCGTTGCGAAAGCATGTATACGGAAATTCAGGTTAAAGTTAGTCAATTCAGACACTTGGAGTTTTTTCAATACCTTTGCACACTGAATAGCAAATCGTTAAAATGGTCAGTAAGAAAAGAATACTTTTCATTGCCAACGAGATGTCGCCTTATCTGGAACTCACAGAGTTTTCAGAAACGGTAAACAAACTGGCGATCCGCTCCAATGAAACGGGTTTCGAGGTTCGGTGCATCATGCCCCGCTTCGGTACCATCAACGAGCGCCGCCACCGGTTGCATGAAGTAGTCCGTTTATCGGGCATCAACATTTCCATCGACAACAATGATTATCCATTGCAAATCAAAGTCGCATCACTTCCCAACGCTAGACTTCAAGTGTATTTTTTGGACAATGAAGACATGTTCAAGCGAAAATTTGTCTTTACCGACGAAAACGATAAGTGGTTTGACGACAATGGTATCCGTTCCATATTCTTTTGCAAGGGAGCTTTGGAGACGGTCAAGAAATTTGGCTGGCCACCAGATATTATCCATTGCAGCGGTTGGATGACCGGTCTCATTCCCATGCTATTGAAAACCGCCTACAAAAAAGAGCCGGTGTTCAGCAACAGTAAGGTTTTATTTACACTAGGGCAATCAACCTTCAAAGAGAAGTTTGGTGCTGACTTTGTGAAGAATTGCATGATCCATCCCGCAATTAAAGAAAAAGATCTTGAACCCTTTAAAGATGCCAATAATTTGGCCATGTTGAAAGGGGGTGCCACGTATGCTGATGCCATCTCATTTGGAGACGCCAAAGTCGATAAAAAGCTGGTGGAAGCTTTTTCAAAGGTGAAGGGTAAAAAAGTTATTCCTTATTCAAATGATTCTGATTTAACAGAGTATTTACAATTGTATGGCGACCTTGCGAGTAAGTAACGCATCCCATTACAAATCGTTGCCAGTGAGATACCGAACCTTGTCGCAAAACCCATTCTTCTCCGTTATTCTATTGTGTTGCATTTTTGCGGCTTCCTGCACCAAAATAAAGGGAACTGATATTGGAGCCGATTTGTTACCGGCCGTTGACAATGTCATTACATTCGACACAACTTTAGAAGTCATCGCTTCTGTTTTTCCAACCGAAGATTCGCTCTTGCCGCGACTCAATCAGGACTATAATGGAACCATCGGTGATCTCGTGTTGGGACAAATCACCAATGACCCCCAGTTCGGCAAATCATCGGCCTCTATGTTTTTTGAGCTCAAGCCGCCCAGTTATCCCTACTATTTTGAAAATACTGCAGATAGCCTTTACCTCGATTCTGCTGTGCTCTGTCTAAAATGGACCCATACATTTGGTGACACCAATGCAATTCAAACGGTTAATGTTCATCGCGTAGCCGAGACGCTTCGCACAGACACCATCTATTCAACAGGGAAGACGGTACGATACGGAGATTTAATTGGGACAAAAAGCTTTGCTCCAAAAGAACTGAACGATTCACTCTACTTGTTTCGTCAAACCATCAACAATCAACTTCGAATCAAGCTCAATCAGCTATTTGCAAAGTCGTTGCTGGCTTTTGATACCAGTACCCGAAGTCCCTACTACAACGATACCGCCTTTCGAAATATCTTCAAAGGATTCGCTGTTGTTCCACAGTCCGGCACCTCTGCCAATGCTCTCATGAGCTTCGATATTAGCGATACATCTACCCATCTTCGCATTTATTACCGATACGATAAAAACGGGAAACGCGACACAACATACCGAGACTTTGAGTACAAAAACCTCAATACAGGTGCAGCCATCAATAATATAGCCCGTTCCTACAATGGCAGCGAGGCAGCGCGGCACCTCGGTGTTCGCCCAAGAGGGGACAGTCTCGTGTATATTCAAGCCGACCCAGGAACCTATGCCTTACTGCGACTACCTGCTTTGACTGAATTCGCTTCTAAAAAAGGCAATGTAATGATTCACCTGGCCCAGCTCAAAACCGAAGAAGTGGTAACGGCCGGCCGACAACCCAATGTCTTTTCAACGCCAAATTTTCTCTACCTGGAACGATTAGATTCCCCCAGTACAGTCATCCGACCTTTTTTCACCGATGCATATCTGGGTGGTAAATACGAGCCCTTTGTTTTTGGCGGCCAACGAAAATTGATAACTGATGCATCAAATGCAGTTGTTTCCACATATGATTTCAATATCACGCGATACATACAGGGAATCATTACCAGAAAAGAGCCCAATCTAACCCTGAAATTGCATGCTCCTCATAACGTGCAATACAATGACCTGCTTGTCAATTTTGTGCTCAATGGACTCGGCAGAGGACATGTTGTGCTCGGTGGCGGTAATCATGCACAAAAACGCATGAAGGTCAGAGTAGTGTATTCAAAACTCTGATATTGCTCTATATTTGCAAAAAATCATCTTTTCATGCCATACCTGTTTACCTCTGAAAGTGTATCCGAGGGACACCCGGACAAAGTAGCCGACCAGATTTCTGATGCGTTGATCGACAATTTTCTTGCTTTTGACCCCATGTCCAAAGTGGCATGCGAAACACTGGTGACCACTGGTCAGGTCGTTCTGGCGGGAGAAGTCAAATCCACAGCTACGCTGGATGTTCAGAAGATCGCGCGGGATGTCATTTCTAAAATTGGCTACACGAAGAGTGAATACATGTTCGAGGCCAATTCGTGCGGTATTTTATCTGCCATCCATGAACAATCAGCCGATATCAACCGGGGTGTTGAACGCAAGAAAAAAGAGGATCAGGGTGCAGGCGACCAAGGAATGATGTTTGGCTATGCTACCAACGAAACAGAAAATTTCATGCCGTTGGCATTGGATCTTGCACACAAAATCCTTTTAGAGCTGGCTGCGATTCGTCGTGAAAAAAATTCAAAAATGCCCTACTTGCGTCCTGATGCAAAAAGTCAGGTAACCATTGAATACGATGACAACGATCAACCCCTCCGCATTGACACAATTGTGGTATCCACACAGCATGATGACTTCTCCAAAAATGATAAACAAATGCTGGATACAATCAAGCGCGATGTGATCAATATTGTAGTGCCGCGAGTAAAATCAAAATGCAAAAAAGGCGTTCAGCACTTGTTCAATGACAGGATCACCTACCATGTTAACCCAACTGGAAAATTTGTAATCGGTGGGCCTCACGGTGATACTGGACTGACAGGGAGAAAAATTATTGTCGATACCTATGGTGGAAAGGGTGCACACGGCGGTGGTGCGTTTAGCGGAAAAGATCCTTCAAAAGTAGACCGCAGTGCAGCTTACGCAGCTCGCCACATCGCTAAAAATCTTGTTGCAGCAGGAGTTGCTTCTGAAATGCTGGTTCAGGTTTCCTATGCCATTGGGGTTGCAAAACCGATGGGAATTTTTGTCGATACCTATGGTACTGCAAACGTTAAAATGACCGATGGTGAAATTGCAAAGAAAATTGAGCAGATCTTCGACATGCGACCTTATGCCATCGAAACCCGCTTAAAATTGCGCAATCCTATTTATCAAGAAACTGCAGCGTACGGCCACATGGGTAGAAAGAACGAAACCGTGAAGAAATCCTTTGATGTTCCCGGTGGAGGAAAAAAGACCGTGGAAGTTGAACTGTTTACCTGGGAGAAACTGGATTACCTTGGTCGGGTTAAAGCAGCATTTAAATTGACATAATCACCTCATTATCAATTTTTCAGACCCTCCACTTGGAGGGTTTGTTTATTAACGGCACATCGAACGTATGGGAAAATGGAAAATAAAAAATACGCGCCTCACGTATGACAATCCCTGGATTTCCGTTTCTCACCACGATGTGATCACCCCATCTGGAAATCCAGGACTCTATGGTAAAGTGCATTTCAAGAACATAGCGGTGGGCGTGATTCCCTATGATGTTTCTACGGGACAACTTTACCTGGTTCGTCAGTTTCGGTTTGTTCTCAATCAGCAGAGTTTAGAGATCCCAGAAGGAGGGTGTCTCATCGGTAAGCGACCATTGAGTGAGGCGAAACGCGAATTGAAGGAAGAGACTGGGATTGTTGCTAAGCGGTGGGAAAAGCTGTTGGACATGCATTTGTCCAATTCCGTTACAGATGAACGGGCGATCGTGTATCTTGCTTCTGAACTTTCATTTGGCGCAGCTTCTCCAGAAGAAACAGAAGATGTACGTGTAATCAAGATGCATTGGAAGAAAGCATACCAATTGGTTCTCGATGGTAAAATAACAGACGCCATGACGGTTGCAGCACTGCTTCGCTTCAAGTTGATACACATGGAAAAGAGAAATCATGGGAAATAAGTCGACCAATATCGTTGGGCGTCAACCCGTATTGGAGGCGCTGATGGAAGGAATTCGACTGGAAAGAATTTATCTCCAAAAGAATGCTATAGGCGAAGCAATTGATCGCATCCGACAATTGGCACGTGATCAGGCCATCCCAGTGAACCTGGTACCTCATGAAAAACTAAGCGCCATGACCCGCATTCAGCATCAAGGGGTTGTTGCCATCAATTCCATCATCGAATATGTTGAATTACAAGATGCGATTAGACTGGGTCATCAACAAGGTCAGGTTCCACTTTTCGTGATGCTGGATGGTATCACAGACGTTCGGAACATCGGCGCCATCGCCCGATCGGCCAAATGCTGCGGTTCTCAAATGATCATACTTCCTGACAAAGGAGTAGGTGCCTTAAATGAGGAAGCAATGAAATCTTCTGCAGGGGCACTTCAGAAAATCATGATCACACGCGTAAATAGTTTGCTCAAAGCCATTGATACACTTCGTATGAATGGAATTGAAATCGTCGTAACGGAGATGCAAGGGAAAGATCCTATCTATGCTACTGATCTCACTCAGCCCATCTGTTTGGTCATGGGAAGTGAAGACAAAGGTGTTCAACCATATATCGCAAAGGCAGCCACCATGAGGTGTTCAATTCCAATGCCAGGCGGATTTGAATCCTTCAATGTAAGCGTGGCTTCCGGAATTTTTCTTTACGAGGCAACCCGGCAGCGGATGCAACACTAATTGAGTTCAACCATGCACTTTCATTTATCCTTTGATCCGCCTTCACTTGAGCCAAAATTGAAGTGGAAAGAGTCGGTGCTGCTTATGGGTTCATGCTTCACGGAACACATGAATCGGTTTTTGCGAGCATCGAAATTTTCTTGTTGTTGCAATCCCAATGGCACCCTCTTCAATCCGATCAGCATGTTCAATGCTTTGGTGAATTATGCCGACAATAAACATGTGGGGTACTCTACACTGACTGAACACAAAGGATTGTGGTCAAATTGGCAATTTCATTCTTCTTTCAGCGACCCAGATCCAGAGGTGACACTTCAAAAAATCAATTCGTCAATAACTGCTGCTCATCTTTTTCTGGAAAAGGCAGATTGGGTCATTTTGACGTTGGGTTCAGGATGGGTATATGAAGTGGATCACAGTGAAATTGTTGCCAATTGCCATAAGCATCCTGCTGATCGGTTCACCAAACGATTGCTTCATCCAGAGGAGGTATCTCATGCATTCCAAGTGTGTTACAATCGACTCAAGCAGTTCAATCCCCGACTAAAATTTATTGTAACCATTAGCCCAGTTCGCCACAAGCGAGACGGCTTGATCGAAAATAACCGAGGCAAGTCGGTACTGTTCCTAGCGGTAGAGCAAATGATTCAACTACCCGGCGTACACTATTTTCCCGCTTTTGAATTGGTCGTGGACGATCTGCGCGATTATCGCTTCTTTACAGAAGACCTGGTGCATCCCAATGATCAGGCGGCTCAATATGTTTGGGACAAATTCTTAATTGCCGCTATTGATGGAGAAACCCGAGAAGGAATGGAACGCATCGGGCAGTTGAACACAGCGCTCCAGCATCGTCCTCTTCATCCTGAATCCATTGAACATAAACAATTCAAGCAACGGCACCTCACCATGGTACACGAGTTGTCCAAACGCTATCCCGGATTGGATTTTTCTGTAGAACTTGCTCACTTTTCCAGAGCCTGATTTCCATCATTAAGTGTTACCTTTAAAAAAACAATTGAGGCTATGAAATTTTTTTGGTTTTTGGTGGTAGCGATTCTAAATACTGCGATGCTGTATACGCTGGGCACGCGAAAGTTTCTGCCCCTTGACCTCGGAGCATTTTTAAGTCTTCAAGAAGGAGTATGGCAGAATGCAGAACACCGAAACCATTCGTATGATCAAGAATTGGCCATCACTGGATTGAGCGGTAAAATCGATGTATATTTTGATGATCGGTTAGTCCCGCACATATTCGCCGAGCAGGAAAAAGATGCCTATTTCGTTCAAGGATACCTGCATGCTTCCTTTCGACTGTGGCAAATGGAATTTCAAACCCATGCTGCTGCGGGACGACTCAGCGAGGTGGTGGGCAGTAAAGCGCTATCTTTTGATCGCAACCAACGCAGAATGGGCATGGTGTTCTCCGCAGAAAACGCGTTGGCGGAAATGGAAAAAGATTCAACCACCAAAGCAGTATTGGATGCATATACCGCTGGGGTGAACGCGTACATTGAGACACTGAAGCCCGCTCAGTTTCCAATAGAGTATAAATTACTGGGCTATGCACCAGAAAAATGGAACAATCTGAAATGTGCCTTATTCATCAAGCAAATGACCAATACCCTGGCAGGGTACGACCGCGATTTTGAGCTCACCAACGCCTATCGGCTTTTGGGCGAGAATGATTTTCGATTGCTTTTTCCTGAAATTCCCGACTCCCTTGATCCTATCATCCCTATAGGTACAGAATATACCGAGCCCGCTCAATCGCTGACCCCTCCAGCTGATGTTGACTCTCTTTATTACCAGCGCAACACCGTTATCACAGCAGAAGAAGAATTCAAGCCTGATCCATCCAACGGAAGTAACAATTGGGTGGTGGCCGGTTCAAAAACAAAAAGTGGAAAACCGATTTTATCCAACGACCCACATCTTGGACTGACCCTTCCATCTATTTGGTATGAGTTGCAAATTAATACTCCACTGTACAATGCCTATGGAGTTTCGTTTCCCGGACTCCCTGGGGTAGTCATCGGCTTCAACGATAGCATTGCTTTTGGATTCACCAATTCAGGAAGAGATGTGAAGGACTATTTTGAAATTGAATTCAGAGACAATAGCAAAAAAGAATACTATTTCAATGGACAATGGGTGCCTTCTACTATTCGAATTGAGGCAATAGGGGTGAAAGATTCAGCGGATTATTTGGATACCGTTGCGTACACTGTTTTTGGCCCCGCCATGTTTGACCATCAGTATCAACATCATTTGACGAACAATAAAGCCTATGCACTCAGATGGGTAGCACACGACTCGTCCAATGTGATGAAAATGTGGATCTTGTTGAACCGTGCTAAAAATTATGCTGATTACCGGACAGCCATCGGATATTTCAATGCGCCTGGGCAAAACATGATTTTTGCTTCAGCAACGGGCGATATCGCACTCTGGCAGCAAGGCACTTTCCCCTTACGCTGGAAAGATCAGGGCTTATTTGTAATGCCAGGGCGCGACTCATCATACATGTGGAAAGGGTACATTCCGGAAGATGAAAACCCCCATAGTGTGAACCCGACACAAGGCTTCCTCAGTAGTGCCAATCAACGACCGGCTGATAGCACCTATCCTTATTTTATTCCGGGTGTGTATGAGGTGTATCGACCTTTTCCCATTAATCGCCGGCTCACTGAATTGAACAGCATTACCATAGAGGATATGAAAACCTTGCAAAACAACAATGAAAATTCTTTTGCAGTGCAAGCCTGGCCCATTCTGGATGCTTATTTGGATCGAACGATGATCGATGTGGAAGAAAAGAAATACCTGGAATGGATACAGGATTGGAGTTTCAGAAATGAAGCCAACGATAAAGCAGTTGTATGTTTCAATGCATGGTGGGATAGTTTATATACAGGAGTATTTCATGATGAACTCACTTCAAAAACAGTTCCGATCATAAAGCCCGAAAAGTTTGTGCTCCTGGAAGCGTTGAAGCGGGATCCTCAATACAAGTTTGTAGACGACATCCGCACTCCCGATTTGGAAGACCTGACCACTCAGGTTACTCTTGCATACAAAAAAGCTGCAAAGGCTCTTAGTGTGTTGGAAAAAGAAAACCGAATAACCTGGAGCGTTTTTAAAAACACAACCATTTACCATCTGCTCAAAACAAATACGTTGCCATTTGCACGTAGCGGAATACCGATTGGGGGTGGACATGGAATTGTGAATGCAACACAGCACGATCATGGTCCGAGTTGGAAAATGATCATTGAAATGAATAGTCCAATTCAAGCAGTGGGAGTGTATCCGGGTGGACAAAGCGGTAATCCCGGAAGCCGGTATTATGACAATTTTGTCGATACCTGGGGGAAAGGAGAATACTACTCCTTGTTTTTTATGCAGCAACAGGACAGGAACACCAATCAGTGGAAATGGAAAATGACTTTTAACGCAAACTAATTCCCTGCCATGAAATTCTTTACTTCGTTTATTCTTTGTCCCATCATGGCCTATGCCATGGGCTTATTCCTACCCTGGTGGTCAGTTGCCGTGGCCGGACTCCTGGTAGGAGGGTTCATTCCCCAAAAAGTAGGATTCACCTTCTTGTCGACTTTTCTGGGAACAACTCTTGTATACGGAATACTTATTGGGCTGGTCAGCTACAACAATGATCATATCCTGGCCAATCGGATTTCACAACTTGTGACCAAACAACCAGGTCCTTCAGTCATTATCCTTATTTCGGCTCTTATACCTGGACTTTTGGCTGGCATTTCTGCAATGACAGGTCGACTTTTCACGCTACTGATTCGGAAATGAGCTTTTAATCAATGAATACACAGCTTGTAAGAATTCTGGGTGCATTGGTTATTATTCTTTGCTCGTGTACACGTTCTCATGCGCAATTGCTTCAGGGAAAGGTTTCTGATGAAAAGGGTCAGCCATTGGGTTTTTGTACCGTTGCGGTATTGAAATCTGAAACCCGACACATTACCAATCCAAATGGCCTTTTCGCCATCCCCTTACGCCCTGGGAAGTACCGACTGGCCATTCAGCATGTCGGTTATCAAACCGATACCCTCCTTGTGGAAATGGGTGCCACTGACCAACACGTGAAAGTCAAGTTAAAGCCCAATGTACTGCTCCTGAATGAAGTGGTGATCAAAGCAAATTCTAAAGACCCAGCCTATGCAATTATTCGCAATGCGATCCGAGAACGAAAAAACAATGCCCGGAGTACAGAACAATTTCAATGCGAGGCATATATCAAAGGTCTAATCCGTACCAACGATTACCCAGATGTATTGCTGGGACAAGTAATCAATTTTGAAGATGGGGATACTTCTAAGAAAAAAATCATCTACCTCTCAGAATCCATTTCAGATGTATACGTACAGTATCCTGCTCAAACCAAAGTGATTGTACGCTCTACACGCGTGAGTGGACAAACTAACGGCTTGGGATTGGCCACTCCACTGCTGATCTCGTTCTATGAAAACATCGTCAATCTCCCAAAGACCTTCAACCCACGAGGTTTTGTTTCACCCATTGCAGATGGCGCGTTGAGTTTTTATTCGTACCGCTACCTGGGAGCTTTCTTTGAAAATAACCGACTTGTAAATAGAATTGAAGTCACCCCAAAGCGCGACTATGAACCCTTATTTTCCGGCTATATTCAAATTGTTGAGGATACCTGGAATATCCATTCTGTGAGCCTTTCACTCAACAAACGGTCGCTGCTGGAATTTGCCGACAAAATAAAAATTGAACAATACCACCAGGAATTTGCAAAAGGAATCTGGTTGGTGTCGGCACAAACCATTTACCCGGATGTGAAATTCCTCGGTTTTGATGCGGGAGGATACTTTACAACCGTCTACTCCAAGTATAACCTTCAGCCCAATTTCCCCAAGAACTTTTTTGGCAATACACTCCTGATTTATGACTCCACTTCCAACAAAAAAACTGCTGAATCATGGGACAGTATTCGTCCCGTCCCTCTGCTCAATGCAGAACTACTCGATTTTAGAAAAAAAGATTCCCTGGAGCATCTTCGAGAAGACCCTTTGTACCTGGACTCATTGGATCGTATCCAGAATAAAATCACACCATTTGGTGCAATATTCAACGGACAAACCATGATCTTCAGAAGAAAGAAAATGTCCTATGAATACGATCCACTTTTGAAATCGGTCAGTTACAATACGGTGGAAGGAATAGCCCTTCAACTATCCGGGACCATCAAAAAAGATTGGAAGGGCAGGGACGAACTTTCCATTACACCCGTGCTTCGATATGGAACAACCAATCGGCATTTCACAGCTTTTTTAAGACTGGGCTATCGTTTTGGAAAAACCGATGTCAACAACCTCAATTTTTCATTTGGGAAACGAATCTATCAATTCAACAATGCCAATCCCATACCCCAGATCATGAACACCTTTTCTACATTGATGACGGGAAATAATTATATGAAATTATACCAGGCTGATTTTTTTCAAGGCCGGTATGCTCGGGTCATTGGAAACGGCATTGAGGTGCAATGGTCCCTTTCGTATCAAGATCGCACACCTCTGTGGAATACAGATACTTCCTATTCGTGGGGCCGATCAACTACCGTATTTAAAAACCTCACCCCCAATTATCCGACTGAAATATCATCTGCTCCCATGCCCCGTCACCGAGCATTCTCCACTACGTTCCGCATTGTGTACCGACCCGGGACCAAATACATTCAACTGCCGGATCGGATTGTATCGTCGTTTACCAATAAACCCGTCTTCAGTTTTCAATACACAAAAGGAATCCCGGACATCATGGGCAGTGCAGTGGACTACGACAAATGGCGGTTTGCCGCCACAGGAGATGCTAACTTTAAACTGGCAGGAGAATTGAAATACAGAGTTGAATTAGGAGGCTTTATTCGTTCCAAACGATTAGAAATTCCAGATTATCATCATTTCATTGGCAACCTCACGGGAAAATTAACTCCTTACGTAGAAAGTTTCCAGGTAGCCCCTTTTTATGCATTGTCCAATCGTGAAAAAATATTTCTTCAGACCAATATTGAATACCGGCTCAATGGGTTGCTGACTAATAAAATTCCATTGATTCAAAAATTAAATCTTCGGTTGATCACCGGCCTCAACGCGATAGCCTTTAAACATGTCCGTTATCATGAATTATTTTTTGGTGTTGACAATATTCTGAAGATTTTCAGAGTGGATTATGTTTGGGGATTTGGGAAAAGTATTCAGCCACAGAATGGATTTAAATTAGGTATACGGGGATTCTCAACCCTCTTCACCGATTACTGAGCTGAACGTTTTTGTAACTTTGCATCATGCCAACCCATCATAACCGTGTTTCCCGTAAATGGTTAAAAGAACGGGCCCTTGCAGATCCTACACCGCGGGTGACCCTTTCTTTTTACCACTATTTTGAAATCGAGCATCCTGGTGAATTTCGGGATTCGTGGTACAATCAATTGGTGCAATGGGATGTGTATGGAAGAATTTATATCGCTCATGAAGGCATCAATGCGCAGATCAGCTGTCCCGATCATCACCTCATCAACCTAACTGATTTTCTAAATACCCATCCAGCTTTGAAGGGTATTCGATTGAATAAGGCGGTTGAAGAAAAAAGAAATTCGTTTTATGTGCTCGACATCAAAGTGCGCAGAAAAATAGTCGCCGATGGAATCGGAGATCCTGAATTCAGCATGGCCAATAAAGGCCGGTATGTAAATGCACGGGCATTCAATGAACTCGCAAATGACCCCAATACCCTGATCATCGACATGCGGAATCATTATGAGTATGAAGTTGGTCATTTCAAGAATGCAGTTGAAATTCCCAGTGATACCTTTCGAGAGCAACTGCCCATGGCTATAGACATGTTTACAGCCGAGAAAGACCGAAACATCATCATGTACTGCACAGGAGGGATACGATGTGAAAAAGCCAGTGCGTGGATGTTGCACAACGGATTCAAAAATGTTTTTCACTTAGAAGGAGGGATCATCCACTACGTCAACCAGGCCCGGGAACTTGGTTTAGAGAATCGGTTCATTGGAAAAAATTTTGTGTTTGATGAGCGACTGGGTGAGCGCATATCTGAAGACATTCTATCTACCTGTCACACATGCGGTAAACCTTCTGATACACACGTGAACTGTGTCAATAGTGCTTGTCATCTGTTATTGATTCAATGCGATGAATGCCAGCAGAAATTAAAAGGCTGTTGCAGCAGCGAATGCCTCGATGTCGTTCAGCTTCCTGAGGAACAGCAAAAAAGCATCCGAAGGGGGGTGGATAAGGGCCAGAATATTTTCAATAAGTCACGTAAGAAAAAGCAGCAAGCCGGACCCTTACGGTAGGGCATCAATTGCTGCATTGACCTGATGTATAGTTTCCTCGTCGCTGAGCAAAGCGGGTACAAAAGGTTCACCAATCAGTTTTTCATACAGTTCAATGTATCTTCCTGAAATGGTGCTGATCCACTCATCGCTCATTTCCGGAACGACTTGATGCTCTTTTCCCATGAAATCATTGGCAATCAGCCATTCTCGGACAAATTCCTTGCTGAGTTGTTTTTGTCGCTCACCTTTTTCCTGGCGCTCATCAAAGCCATCTGCATAAAAGTAGCGGGAAGAATCGGGGGTATGAATTTCATCCATCAAAACGATCTGATCACCTAGCTTACCAAATTCATATTTCGTATCAGCCAGGATTAATCCTCTTGATTTGGCTATTTTTTTTCCTCTCTCAAAAAGTTGGAGACTGTATGCCGATAATTGTTCCCATTCTTCTTTGCTTGCCAGTCTGCTGTTGATGATTTCATCCGCAGAAATGTCTTCGTCGTGACCGGCAGCTGCCTTTGTACTGGGGGTAATCAAGGGAGTAGTGAAATAGTCGTTTTCTTTCAATCCATCCGGGAGGGTAATCCCGCAAAGTGTTCGACTGGTTTGATAGGTTCTCCAGGCATGACCAACCAGATTACCCCTAACGACCATTTCAATTTTGAAAGGAATGCACTTCGTTCCAATGGAAACATGAGGAGCAGGAGTGGCGATCAACCAGTTGGGGCAAATATCGCGTGTGTGTTGCAGCATATATGCGGCAATTTGATTCAGTACCTGACCCTTGAAAGGAATGGGTCGGGGTAAGATGACGTCAAAAGCGGATATTCTATTGGATGCCACCATAACCAGGTATGTATCCCGAATGGTGTATACATCTCGGACTTTGCCGCTGTAAATGGCTGTTATTCCATGGAAATCAAGGCTATTCATGCTTCGAAAATAACGTCAGGAGGGGAGACTGCCAATTTTTCCGATTACTGGCTGAAACGGCCAAGTTTCGGGGTTAATTTTTTTTTATGAGGGGAACAATAACTAATTTGTACCCAAAATCGACCAAAATAATCGCTTATGAAAAGATTGGTTTGCCTTGCAGTCACCCTGTTATGGATGCTGCCGGCATTTCTACAGGCTCAAAACGTTACGATCAGTGGACAGGTAAAAAGTGCTACAGGTGAAAGCCTTGGTGCCGTTTCGGTAACCTTGAAAGGCAGTCCCAGTGGAACGTTTACCGACAACAAAGGAAATTTTAACCTGAGTGTTCCTTCCTCAACTAAATTTCCAGCAACCCTGATCTTTTCTTCCGTTGGATATGAAATTTTGGAAGTACAGGCTTCTGGTGCTGGAGCAGTTTCCAGTGTCGTGATGACCCAGTCTTCGGTCTTGGGATCAGAGGTGGTGGTTTCTGCGACCAGAACCCCAACTCGTATTTTGGAATCTCCTGTTTCCATTGAGCGCATCAACAATACGGCTCTGCGCAATGCGCCTGCTGCCGACTATTTCGATATGACCTACAACCTCAAGGGAGTAGACATGGTCGCTTCGAGTCTTACGTTTAAAACGGTGACCACCCGCGGTTTCGCAGGCAGTGGTAACACCCGGTTTACACAAATTGTAGATGGAATGGACAATCAGGCTCCTGGTCTCAATTTTGCCGTAGGTAGCATCGTGGGCCTCAGTGAGCTTGATGTTGAGAGCATGGAATTGCTGCAAGGTGCGTCTTCAGCACTCTATGGCCCCGGTGGCATGAATGGTACATTGCTGATCAACAGCAAGGACCCGTTCAAATACCAGGGACTTTCCTTTCAAATGAAAAACGGTATGATGCACGTAGATGGCAAGTACCGGGATCCATCGCCTTATTACAATTGGGATGTTCGCTGGGCCAAAAAGGTCAGCGAAAAATTTGCTTATAAAATCACAGCGGGACTGATCCAAGCCAAGGATTGGTTGGCAGCAGATAATCGCAACGTTTTGCGTTCCGGTCCTTTTCTGGGCAGCATCATACCCGGAACAAGAGGTACCGATCCCAATTACGATGGCATGAACATATATGGTGATGAAACCACCATTGACCTCAACCTTGTCTTAAATGGTATTGCGGGTCAGGCTCCGTTCCTGGCTCCGTATATTTCTACGCTTACGGGTTCACCCAATCCAGTTTCCAGAACAGGATTTACGGAGAAAGAGGTGACCAATCCCAATACAATCAATTTCAAGATGGGTGCAGCGTTTCACTATAAAGTCACCAATTCCATTGAAGCGGTTGTTTCAGGGTTCTGGGGAACGGGTAATACCGTTTACACGGGAAGTGATCGTTACTCATTGCTGGATTTGAAAATGGGCCAATACAAAGCAGAATTGCGTCATAAGAATTGGAACCTGAGAGCCTATACCACCCGTGAAAATGCAGGACAGTCCTATAACACAACCATTACCACACGACTGTTCAACGAGGCCTGGAAGCCATCCACCCAATGGTATACTGAATATGGTCAGGCATACCTGGGCGGACTTCTCAACGGATTGAGCAAGTCCAATGCACATTCGTTTGCCCGTTCACAAGCGGATATCGGTCGACCCATCGTGGGAACACCTTTGTTCCAGCGTTTGTATGATTCGGTGCGTGCGCGTCCAATTTCTGCAGGGGGTGGTTTGTTTATCGACAAAACCAGCCTGACCGCTGTAGAAGGCCAATACAACCTGAGTCATCTGACCGGGGACTTTGCTGACATTCTGGTGGGCGGTAACTTCAGAAGGTTCTTATTGAATTCTGAAGGAACACTCTTTGCCGATTCGGCTGGTAAAATTCCCATCAATGAATATGGAGCTTATATTCAAATCGTAAAAGGTTTTGCGGATGATCGCATCAAGTTCACTGTTTCGGGTCGCTACGACAAAAACAGCAACTTTAAAGGCCGGTTTACACCCCGCGCTACAGCCTTGGTACGAATTGCAAAAAACAACCATTTGCGTTTTTCTTATCAAACAGCGTATCGTTTCCCTTCTACACAGCAACAATACATAGACCTGGCAGCAGGTGGAGCCATCCTCATTGGTGGTGTTCCAGATATGAAACGCCATTACAACATCGTGGCCAATCCCGTTTACTCCGTTGCAGCGTTGTCGCAAGGTCAGCTGAAAGTGCAGACCTTTGATGATTTCAAACCAGAAGCGGTAAAGTCCTATGAAGTAGGATACAAAGGGTTGTTGTTCAACTCACGGTTATTGATTGACGCTTACTATTACCTTGGAAATTACCAGGATTTCATTACCCGTGTAGTAGTGGCACAGTCCATCACCAACAATCCAAGTCCTGCTGACATTGCTGTTCCTTCAAAAAGAAGAATTCTTTCCATTCCCATCAACTCACCAACCCAAGTTAAAACCAATGGTTGGGGTGCGTCTTTGGAATACCGCTTCAACAAAGGATTCTTTGTTACTGCAAACATGTCATCCGACGAACTCGGCGAAGTAGAAAATGCATTCATCACCTATTTCAATGCTCCTAAATTCAGAGGAAATGCATCGTTTGGTAATTACGGAATGGGTAAAAACAAGCGTGTTGGATTCAGCTTGGTGTACCGTTGGCAGTCTGAATTTGACTACCAGAGTGATCTGGCCAATGGTGTAGTTCCTGCATACAGGGTTTTGGATGCCCAAATCAGCTATAAGCTTCCTAAAATCAGCTCAATGGTGAGGGTAGGGGCGAATAACCTGTTGAACCAATATTACATTACTGCACTTGCAAATCCATCCATTGGTGGATTGTACTACGTTTCATTTGGGTACAACATCTTCTAAACGAACCATTGATTGATCAATTCAAATAAAAGATTATGAAACAAGATAAATTATTCTCCAGGTTTTTTCTGCCGGTGTTGCTGGTAGTAGTGATCAGCTCCTGTACAAAGAATGAAAATGTACCGGAGCCAGAACCCCTACCAAATCCAGTCCCTTCAGGAAGCACCATTGGTGAAGTGTTGAACTCCAACGCAAACTTCTCCATTTTGAAAGCTGCTGTTACTAAAGCGGGACTGTTGACGGCTGTATCGGATCGGAACTCCGTTTTCACAGTGTTTGCTCCAGATGATGCCGCATTTCTTCGTTCAGGTATTCCATTGGCTGCAATCAATGCATTACCAGCGGCTTCTGTGGCCAGCATTGTTCAGTACCATGTAATTCCTGGTGCGAAACTGACTTCCGACAGAATACCCACTACATTTCCAAATGTACAAATGCCAACAGCATTTATCATTCCTGCACCCAATACCAACCCATTGGTTCGATTCAGCAATTTCCCTTCGAAAAGGGGTGCTAACCTTTGGGTGAATAACATTCCGGTAACTGCTGCAGACGTTGCAGTGGCCAATGGAACCATCCATGTAACTGCTGCAGTAGTTGCTCCTCCTACACGCGTATTGCTGGATACCATGTCAAGGGATGCGGATCTTCAATACCTGGTAGCAGCTGTGATAGCTGCCGATGCGGGTGTTCCTGCCGGATCACGCTTCCAGGATTTTCTTGCCAATGCATTGGCGAATTTCACCGTGATGGCCCCCACCAATCAAGCGTTCATCAATCTGTTCACCGCCTTGAGATTGCCGGCAAGTCCATCCACCTTCGCGCTGCTCCCAGCACAAACCGTGCGTGGAATTGTCGCGTATCATTTATTGCTGGCAAGGGCATTTGCCGCCAATCTTCCTACGACGCCCACACCAGTTAACTCGTTGTTGTCTTCGTCCTTACCGGTAGCTCCGCCACTGGTTTTTGATGCCACACAAGGAGTAAAAGGATTCAAGAATCCTACCTATTCCAAGATTATTGCTGGAGGATTTGACCGTCATGCCATCAACGGTGTTTACCACAAAATTGATCAGGTATTATTGCCGCAATAGGCAACAACTACTTTCGTAAAAAAAAGACCGATTTCAAATCGGTCTTTTTTTATGCATTATACTGCAAACCTGAAATGCATGATATCGCCATCCTGCACGGTATAATCTTTGCCCTGTACAGCCATTTTACCGGCCTCCTTGCAGGCATGCTCAGACCCCAGTTGTATAAAATCATCGTAGCGGATGACTTCCGCGCGAATAAACCCCTTTTCAAAATCAGTATGAATTACCCCTGCAGCCTGAGGAGCCAGCATTCCCTTGGTGATCGTCCAGGCTCGAACTTCTTGAACACCAGCAGTAAAATAGGTAGCCAGGTTCAATAGCTTATACGTAGATCGGATCAGCCGCACGACACCACTTTCTTTTAATCCCAAATCTTCCAAAAACAGCTTTCGGTCTTCATAGTGCTCCATTACGGCAATTTCACTCTCGATGGCAGCACTGACCAAGAGGATTTCAGCATGTTCATCTTTTACAGCATCGGTCACTGAGGCCGTATGTTTATTTCCGGTAACAACACTTTTCTCATCCACATTGCAAACATAAATAACCGGTTTTGCGGTGAGAAGGAACATATCATCGATGTGCTTTTGCCGTTCCTCAATGGTTACTGGTAAGGAGCGAACATTTTTGCCTTGCTCCAGATGCAGTTTAAGCTCTTTTAACAATTCAACTCCACGCTGGGTATCCCGGTCACCCGTCTTGGCCATCTTCTCGGTTCTACTCAGCTTCTTTTCAACACTCTCCAGGTCTTTGAGCTGGAGTTCAGTGTCAATGACTTCCTTATCGCGAATAGGATTCACTGAACCGTCTACGTGAATGACATTGTCATCTTCAAAGCACCTGAGCACATGGATGATCGCATCCGTATTCCGGATATTACCCAGGAATTGGTTGCCCAAACCTTCTCCCTTTGAGGCTCCTTTTACCAGTCCTGCGATATCCACGATCTCAACGGTGGTGGGTACCACTTTTTGAGGTTGAACTAATTTTTCAAGTTGTATCAACCGATCATCGGGGACCGTTATCACGCCAACATTGGGTTCTATGGTACAAAATGGAAAATTCGCTGCCTGTGCTTTTGCATTGCTGAGCGCATTAAATAAGGTCGATTTTCCTACATTTGGAAGACCAACAATTCCTGCCTGTAACGCCATTTCAAAATGTTGAGTGGCAAAGATACATATGAGCTTACATTACATTTGGTTCTTTTTTTTCATCGTCGCTTTTGCAACTGCTTGCGTCCAGTGGGTAATGACAGGAGACAGTACCATTTTTAAGACCGTAACTGACGGAATTTTTAAATCCGCATCAGACAGTGTCGATATTTCATTCAAGCTAATCGGAGTAATGACACTGTTCCTTGGATTCATGGGCATTGGCGAAAAGGCAGGTGCAATTCGATTTGTTTCCAGATGGGTCGAGCCGTTTTTTAGTCGACTCTTTCCGGAAGTTCCTCACCGACATCCCGCTTTTGGTCACATGATGATGAACTTCTCGGCCAATCTCTTGGGACTGGATAACGCAGCAACCCCTTTTGGGTTGAAAGCAATGGAAAGTCTTCAAAGCCTTAACCCCGATAAAGACCGTGCCAGTAATGCACAAATCATGTTTTTGGCTCTGCATGCATCCGGACTCACCCTAATTCCCATCAGCATCATTGCCATGCGAGCTGCCGTTATTCCTCCTGCCGCCAATCCGACCGACATCTTCATACCCTGTATGATCACTACGCTGGTGGCTACCCTGGCTGCATTGGTGATTGTTTCCCTGCGCCAAAAAATCAACTTGTTGCAACCCGTGGTTCTGACGTGGATCCTGTGCATCGCCGCAGGGGTAGGAGGACTCATTACTTTTCTTAAAACAAGCTTTGATCAAGAGGGAATAGCGACGTTTTCCACTGCACTGAGCAATGGACTCATCTTGCTGATTTTTTTGGTTTTTTTGCTAGGAGGTTTTTACAAGAAAATCAATTTATTCGAGTCGTTTGTCGATGGAGCAAAAGGAGGTTTTGAGGTGGCGATAAAGATCATTCCTTATCTGGTTGCCATGCTGGTTGCCATTGGCGCTTTGCGCTCTTCAGGTGTATTTGATCACTTGGTCAGTGGCATGCAAGCCATTATTGCAGGGATAGGTTGGGACACTCAATTTGTTTCTGCACTGCCCACTGCGCTCATGAAACCGCTGAGCGGTAGTGGTGCCCGGGCCATGATGATTGATACCATGAATACGTATGGAGCAGATTCGTTTGCAGGTCGACTCTCCGCTATTTTCCAGGGCACCAGCGATACTACCTTCTATGTTGTGGCTGTCTACTTTGGATCAGTGGGTGTTAAAAATACGCGGTATGCAATTCCCAGCATGCTGCTTGCAGATCTTGTGGGGATTTTAACTGCCATTTTAATGGCATATCTTTTCTTTGGATCCATATGAGAAAAATTTTATTGAACGACGTGCGCCTGTACGGATACCACGGTGTTCATGCATTGGAACGCATTATCGGAACTGAATTTCGAATCGCTCTTGTCTTAGAGCTTACGGAACAGCCCGTTCTGCATCTCAATGATTCAATAGATTATGAAAGGGTCTACGCATTGCTGCAAAAGGAGTTTTCCGTCACTGAACAGCTTTTAGAAGTTCTGTCTGATCGAATCATTGCCTCTTTGTTTTCGCAGTTCAAGCAATGCTGCTCAATAGAAATTACCATTGAAAAGCTGAATGCGCCGATCTCACATTTTAACGGGAAAGTAGGAGTGTGTACCCAGAAACAACGAGCAGAATGAAATGCCTATTGATGGTTGTTTTAGTTATGTTCAACTGGTTCTCTTTGATGGGACAATCCAGCGATTTGCTGGATGAGGCAAAATCATTGGAACGTCAATACAAAACACTCCAAGCTATTGCTGTCTACCAGCAATACCGGCAGTTGCATCCATCGGAAATGCAGTGTACCATTCGCATAGCAGAACTCTATGTCATGTATTCAGATGAAGTTCAAGCCACTTCAGAAAAAAAGATATGGCTGGATAGTGCCGCTCATGCGGTTCAATATGCATTCCAGCTGGATTCATTGCATGCCGATTGTTTTTATGCAAAAGCACTGGTTACCGGCAAACTCATTGATTATGTTTCCCTAAAAGAAAAAGCAGCGTCTACCAAATCCATCAAAGATGATGCCGATAAAGCACTGTTGATCGATCCCCAACACCTAAAAGCGGCTCATTTGTTGGGACGGTGGAACATGGAAGTATCTTCGCTCAACCCAGCCGCAAAAACGGCTATGAAACTGGTGTTTGGGGGATTACCCCCAGCATCAATGGACGTGGCCATTGAAATTTTTCAGCGAGTACGTAAACGTTCACCCAGTTTTCTTGCCAATAACCTGGATTTGGCACTCGCACTGAAAAAAACCGGAAAACCTCGAGAGGCAATTGAGCTACTCGAATATCAACTGAAATTACCTACAAAAACAGCCGAAGACGTGTTGATAAAAAAGCAGTCTAAAGCATTACTGGAATCTTTTCAATAAATTTAGATCATAAACAACCCAATCATGAAAAAGCACCTGTTTCTGATTGTATTTGCTATAGTTTTATCATTTTCCACTGTGGGACAATCATCCGTGTATGATTCACATGCACTTTTTCAACCCCTGTTTTACCCTCATTATGGAAACACCTATCGTTCAGGGAATGGTGAGCCTGGACCTGCTTACTGGCAAAACCGGGCAGATTATTCTATTTCTGCAACACTAAATGATGAAAAGAATAGCATTAATGCCTCTTTGCTATTGACCTATACGAACAATAGTCCCCATTCGCTCTCCTTTTTATGGTTTCAGCTCGACCAAAACCTGTTCAATCCTGAATCAAGAGGATTCGCTAAACTTCCAGTCGGTGGAAGGAGCCGATACGGTGATGCGGCCAACTATTTTAAAGGGGGGTTCTCCATCACGGGCATCAAAATGGTGCAAACTGTTGGAGGAAACCCATCCGAAACTTCACTTGTACACTCCATCACAGACACCCGCATGCGGGTTGAACTTCCAAAAGCAGTCCGTGCTTCTGGTGATAAAATCATGATTAAAATTGATTATGAATTTACAATACCCGATTATGGCGCAGATCGCATGGGGATCTTGTACGATGAGGATGGGAAAATCTTCTCCATGGCACAATGGTATCCGCGCATCTGTGTTTTTGACGACCTTCAAGGATGGAATACATTGCCTTATTTAGGTGCCGGAGAGTTCTATTTGGAATATGGGAATTTTGAGGTATCCATTACAGCACCTTCCAGCCACATCGTGGTGGCATCCGGTGATTTACTCAACCCATCTGAAGTAATGACGGGTGAGCAACTGAAACGATATCAAAAAGCTTTTCAGTCAGACACAACAATTCTAATTCGCTCTAAACAAGAAGTCAAGCGAGCGGACTCTCGGCCTTCAAAAAAATTGTTGACCTGGAAATATAAACTTTCCAATGCGCGTGACTTTGCCTGGGCATCCTCCACTTCCTTCATCTGGGATGCCGCACGCATCAATTTGCCCAGTGGAAAAAAGGCAGTGGCTCAATCCGTTTATCCAAGCAGTGTGGATGGAAAGAAAGGCTGGGGGAGAAGTACGGAATACGTCAAAGCCAGTATTGAGCATTATTCAAATCAGTGGATGGAATATCCGTACCCGATAGCAACCAATGTGGCAAGCAACCTGGGCGGTATGGAATACCCCGGTATTGTTTTTTGCGGTGCAGAGGCCCAGCAAGAAGCACTATGGGGAGTAACCGATCACGAATTGGGACATACATGGTTCCCCATGATTGTAGGCAGTAATGAACGCAAGTTTGGCTGGATGGATGAAGGATTCAATACGTTCATTAATGAAATTTCTACCCGTTCGTTTAACAAAGGTGAATATGCCACCCCTGTGGAAAACGTCCACGACATGGTCAAATATTTATTTGATGATAGTTCTGAAACATTGATGAAAATTCCGGATGCATTGAAGGAATATAACATTGGGCTAATGCTATACTATAAACCGGGTTATGCCCTACGCCTGCTGCGGGACGAAATTGTAGGGGAGAGGAGATTTGATTCTGCTTTTAAAAAGTATATCCGCGATTGGGCGTATAAGCACCCTACTCCCTGGGACTTTTTCAGGAGCATGGAAAATGGGTTGGGGGAGGATCTGAGCTGGTACTGGAAAGGGATGTTCATTGAAAATTGGAGATTGGATCAAGGGGTTGGGAAAGTGGAGTATATCGAAGGTGATAGCAGCCGGGGAGCAGTAATAGAGGTTCACAATTTAGAAAGACTGGCCATGCCGGTCGTATTGGAATACGAGTCGGATAAAGGCGAAAAAGGGAGAATCCGCCTACCCGTCGAAATTTGGCAAAATCAGCAGACCCATCGGGTTAGACTGCCCATTACATCGAAATTGAAACGGTTGGTCATCGATCCCGATAAAGTATTTCCCGATTACAACAGCAAAAACAACGAATGGATGGGGGATACCCAATAAGTCAATATTTTGTCATTTTCGATATTTTTCCCCTAATTTTGCACTCCCTGACCAGATCAGGGGTATTCCCAAACGGTTCCACAAGCGCTTTGTCTGTTCAAAGCCACCAGCAGGGGTAACGCAAAAAAGAATGTATGCCTAAGGTAAAAACGCATTCCAGGGCTAAAAAGACGTTTAAAGTCACCGGCTCCGGCAGAATCACCTTCAGAAAGCCCACCAGGGGCCACTTGCTTACTAAAAAGTCCACCAAACGCAAACGAGCGCTCCGCATCACCGGACAAGTTGGTCAGGCGAACCTTGATTTCGTGAAGCGGTTATTGCGACTGAAATAAGCACGATTATTCTCACACTTTAAACTCATTATCATATGCCACGTTCAAAAAATGCCGTTGCATCAAGGGCACGCCGTAAACGAATTCTCAAACAAGCAAAAGGATTCTATGGCAAACGCAAAAATGTCTATACAGTAGCCAAGAACGTCCTGGAAAAAGGACTTACCTACAGCTATGTAGGTCGCAAATTGAAAAAACGCGATTACCGCAGTTTGTGGATCGTGAGGATCAATGCCGCCGTTCGTGAAGAAGGACTCACGTATTCAGAATTCATTAGTAAATTGAAGACCAAAGGGATCGAATTGGACAGAAAAGTGCTTGCAGATATGGCCATGAACAACCCTGAAAGCTTCAAGCAATTGGTGAACACTGTTAAGGGATAGGCATCGGATGAGCAATACCTATACGGATCTGGTCAAGCAGACCTTTTATTTTCCACAAGAAGGCTTTGAAACCAAAGACGGTAACCTTCAGTTCAATGGAGTTGACCTCAAAGCAATCATCGAAAAATACGGTACACCGCTCAAGCTGACCTATCTTCCCAAGATTGGCACCCAAATAAAAAAAGCAAAATCCCTTTTTCAACAAGCATTCAAAAAGCACAAGTACGAAGGGAAGTATTACTACTGCTACTGTACCAAAAGTTCTCATTTTTCCTTTGTGGTAGAGGAGGCATTGCAACACGACATACATCTTGAAACTTCGTTTGCCTACGACATTGAGATCATTAATAATCTCTATAAACGTAGAAAAATCAGCAAGGATACGTTCATCATTTGCAACGGATTCAAACAAAAAGGATACACTTCTCGCATTGCTCGTCTCATCAATACAGGCTTCAAGAACGTGATTCCCGTGTTGGATAACAAAGAGGAACTGGAACGCTACAAGCGGACAGTAAAGGAGCCATTTAAATTGGGTATTCGAGTGGCAGCAGAGGAAGAACCCAGCTTTCCTTTCTATACGTCACGATTAGGAATTCGGGCAAAAGATATCCTCGAGTTTTATGTAGACCAAATTGAAGGGTACGAAGAAAAATTTCATCTCAAAATGCTGCATATTTTTCTAAACAAGGGTATCAAAGATGATATTTACTACTGGAGTGAGCTCAATAAAGTCATCAACCTCTATTGCCAATTAAAGAAAATTTGTCCCGAGTTGGATTCCATCAACATCGGTGGAGGCTTTCCCATTAAACACTCACTGGGTTTCGAGTACGATTATGCATTCATAATCAATGAAATCGTTTCGGTAATTAAAAAAGCGTGTAAAAAGGCAAGAGTCCCCATGCCCAATATTTTCACCGAATTTGGAAGCTTTACTGTAGGGGAGAGCATGGCGCATGTATATTCTGTTCTTGCTGAAAAAATTCAGAACGATAGAGAAATCTGGTACATGATCGATTCTTCGTTCATTACCACCCTTCCCGATACATGGGGGATTGGTGAAAAATTTCTCCTCTTGCCAATAAATAAGTGGGACAATGAATACCAGCGTGTAGTGCTGGGGGGACTGACCTGCGACAGCCATGATTATTACGACTCCGAGGAGCATGTCAATGAAGTCTTTTTACCCAAAACCAATGGATCGAATAAAGAACCCCTATACCTTGGATTCTTTCATACAGGTGCTTACCAGGACCAAATCAGCGGGTATGGAGGCATCAAGCATTGCATGATTCCTTCCCCCAAGCACATCATCATTGGGTACGATAAGAATGGAAAGCTGCAGGACTGGGTACATGCCAAGGAACAATCTGCTCAGAGCATGCTCAAGATTCTTGGATATTGATTCCTACTTTACTTTCAGTTTATAGTTTTTGTTGACCTTTGGATTGTTGAAATATTCATCGGCATCCTGCTGGCTGTAACGGGGATCGAATTCTACTAGCGGTAAATCAACCAATTGCAATTGTGCCTGTTTTAGTTCATCTCGCAACTTCCTGGTCTTATTGAGAATGTCCGGATCGCGGTCACCTATGATCATATTTTCCGTAAGCATGTAATCCAAGCGCTTGATGGTGCCCCTGACCTGCGAAGCGGTGTTTTGCTCTTGTACTTTATTTGGGGATACGGCTTCTTTCACCGGCACGAGTGTCAATCCTACAGAAGGCAAAACCTTTCCCATATTTTTGGCAGAATTGCTTTCTCCGGCAGTGGAAAGAATTGTCCCCACCATAGCAGTCGATGAACCGGTAATATCAAAACCTGTTCGCGTTGATTTATTGGTCTTGATATTTTTACTCACTACGTAAAACGTTAGTTTAAGGTTGGTTATATACTTTCGGATTTCGGTGACGACTTGCTGATGTTCCAAATTCTTTTGTGGGTAATTGATTCCTGTTCTGATGGAAATCCGAATGGTAGCGGTATCGGCATTCCTGAATTGGTCGGTTCCAATGAACTGCAATACCAATAGTCGTTGGCGAGCAGTATCGTTATCCCGGATAAAATCGTAGGGGATCATCCACCGAAATTCCTGATCACATTTGCTCACGTTTTGAAAATTGCTGATGGGCAGATTGGAATTGATGGTGATCTGCTCAATAGGAAAACTGCCTTCTTCACACAGAATTCGAAAACGAAGCGAATCTCCCTCTTCCAATTGAATGTTGGACCCAATGGTGGGCTTTAGTTTGGAAACCACAACCTCCGTGCTGTAGAAAAGAATGGTGAAATGGCTTTCAACGCGATCAGTTGCATCCCGCAAATTCTGTACTCCAATTTCAACCCGGTAGGGAACATCGTATTTTAATTTTCCACTTTTGAAGTAGTTTTTATCGGCCTTGAAGTAGAGTAGTCCAGTCGTTTTATCGATCCGAACCCCAATAGGAGCATTTTTAAGGTACCAGAAATACTGGTGGGTAAGCCGATTGATTTCCAGGTCATACTCCAAAGTGGAATCTACCTGCAGCGTAAAATAGGGATTCAGGTTGATGATGCGGAGCAGCGAATCGGGGTCTTTTACGGGTACTGGGAGGATTGAAACCGAATCTTTTTGCACAAGCAGGGTGTCTACCTGGCCCTTTGTAGTAAGAATGAAAAAGGATAGAAGAAGTGCAAAACCAAACGCCTTATTCAAAGGAAAGGAAGTTTAAGGCGAATTTACTTGAAAACGTTTCAAAATTGTAATTTTGCATAAAATCTTAACATTATGTATCCAGCACAAATTGTGATTCCCATGAAGGAGGAATTGACTGAAAATGGTTTTGAGGAATTGTTGACGCCGGTAGAAGTGGATACCACCCTTGCAAAAAAAGGTACAACTCTTGTTGTGATCAACTCAGTGTGTGGATGTTCTGCAGGAAGTGCTCGTCCAGGCGTGTTGATGTCCGTTAACAATTCACAAAAACGCCCCGACCACTTAACGACAACATTCGCAGGTTTTGATGTGGACGCCGTAAAACGCTTGAGAGAACACCTGCTCCCATATCCACCTTCTTCTCCGGCGGTTGCTCTTTTTAAAGACGGACAACTGGTCCACATGATTGAGCGGCATCAAATCGAAGGACGACCCGCCCAATTGATCGCACAAAATTTGATAGCGGCCTACGAAGAGTATTGTAACTGATTGCATGTATCCTAATCTCTATTTTTTTCTAAAAGAAACCCTAGGCATTCAACCCTGGGGTTTTACGCAATACATCAATTCGTTTGGTTTTATCGTAGCCATTGCGTTTGTGGTGGCCGCTTTCCTCTTGCGTGCAGAACTCAAACGAAAAGAGCAAATGGGACTCTTACTTCCTATGGAGGAACGCATCATCGTGGGTAAACCCGCGACTTTTTCCGAATTAGCGGTTAATTTTCTTTTTGGTGGAGCAGTCGGGTATAAACTGATTGGAATTTTTTTCAATGATCAGCAAGTCAATCCTCAAGCCTATATTTTCTCCGGAGAAGGTTCTATTCTGGGTGGAGTGTTGCTGGGAGGATTGTTTGCAGGGTTGCGCTACTTTGAAAAGAAAAAACAGGCATTAGCCAAGCCTAAAGAACAAACGATGATGGTTTGGCCGCATGAACGGGTAGGAGACATTACCGTATATGCCGCACTATCCGGATTCATCGGTGCTAAAGTGTTTGATAATCTTGAAAATTGGGATAGGTTCATACAAGACCCTATTGGAAACCTACTTTCTCCCAGCGGATTAACCTTTTACGGCGGTTTAATCGTTGCTTCCATCACAGTCATTTTGTTTGCCAGAGGAAAAAAAATCGGAATTCGACACCTAATCGATGCTGCTGCTCCTGCCTTAATGATTGCATATGCCATTGGTCGACTAGGATGCCATGTTTCCGGAGATGGGGATTGGGGAATTTTTAACTCGGCCTATAAGGTCAACGACCAAAATAAAATTGTAGAAGCCGCAGAATGGGAATATCATCAGACGTTGATGGACAATCAAGCGTTTACCCGCCAACTCATCCAGGAATACGGACATCTGGACAGCATTCCTCACGCGTCATTTAAAGGAGTATCATTTCTTCCCAATTGGTTCTGGGCCTACAACTATCCACACAACGTAAATGAAGTCGGCACCCCAATCAGCGGATGCGAGGGGCCCTACTGCTTCCAGCTAACCCCGCCTGTCTTTCCCACCACGCTCTATGAAATCATAGCCTGTTCATTTCTTTTCCTGCTGTTGTGGATGGTTCGAAAGAAAATCATTTGGCCCGGTGCTTTATTTGGAGGCTATCTTGTCCTCAACGGACTGGAGCGCTTCCTGATTGAAAAAATCAGAGTGAATACAACCTATGATATGTGGGGATTTCATCCAACTCAGGCAGAGCTGATTTCTTGCTGTATGATGATTGCCGGTATCTACCTTTTTTACAATTCACGCAAAAGATCCTTTTCCACTTCAAAATAACTATACATGCCTTCATTTGATATCAGCAGCAAAGTAGATGCACAAGCACTGGATAATGCAGTAAATGTGACCAAAAAAGAAATTACGAACCGGTTTGATTTCAAGGACACGCCCGTCGCAATCGAACTGAACCGTAAAGACATGCTTATCCAGTTGGAAGCGGCAGACGATATGAAGATGCGTCAGTTGGTGGAAGTGCTGGTTAATCGGGCCAATAAACAAGGGATCTCACCCCATGCATTTGACGTATCCAAAAAAGCCTATCCCAGCGGAAAAACAGTAAAACAGGAAGTCGGGGTGAAAAATGGCATAAAACAGGAAGATGCCAAAAAGATAACCAAGCTTATAAAAGAGTCCGGTTTGAAGGTTCAAGCCCAAATCATGGACGATATGGTTCGGGTAAATGGGAAGAAAATCGATGATTTACAGGCAGTTATACAGCTTTGTCGCTCAGCAGAACTCGAATTGCCTCTTCAGTTTGAGAACATGAGAAGTTGACACCTGCTCTTGCTTTTCAACTCAAAACCACTACCTTTGCACCCCAAACAGCATGGCAAAATCCATGCAACCTAAAATTCAGAAACATGAAACAAGGTATCCATCCAGAAGATTACAGATTCGTGATCTTTAAAGACATGAGTAACGGAACTTCGTTCCTGACACGCTCAACTGCACCGTCCAAGGAAACTTCAAAATGGGAAGACGGAAATGAATATCCGGTCATCAAGCTTGAGATCTCCAATACGTCTCATCCTTTCTTTACTGGACAAAACATTTTGGTAGACACCGCGGGAAGAATCGACAAGTTCAAAAAGAAATACGCAAAGAAATAACCAAAGCCCTCCGTTCAGGAGGGTTTTTCATTTGAGCATGAAAGCCATCTATTTAGATCAAGAAGGTTCGCACCGGCAATTTCTTCCACTCACCCTGACCCGATCTTATTTAGATCTCCGTGTGGGTATCTTATTGGTGCACGAAAAATGGACACAATTAGCTAAAAATCAGTCAGTTGAATTATCTATTGCATTAAATGCTTCAGATGATGCAATCACAATACCGGCTTGCAAGATCCCAAAACCTGGTCTTGATTTGGTTGAGTTCTTAAAGACCGGAACAGGGCAGGACGATTTTTTCTATACCCTTGATTCGGTTTGGGAGCTCTTGCGTGTGTTGCCTCAACTGATTCTGGATGATTGCACGTTGTTGGGTGGCCACACCGCTGTAACGTCCGTCACCAACGGGGTTCAGCAGTGGGGTAGTCATCCTTTTTTCAAAGATCCATTGGCGAGTGTGGAACCTTGTTTTATCCATACAGAAGATGGACCTGTTTTTATTGATGCAGGTGCCCGCATCATGGCCGGATCAATGCTGAGGGGACCCCTCTATATCGGGAAAAACAGCACAGTAAAAATGGGTACTGCACTCTATAGCGGAACGGTCATTGGAGATAATTGTATTGTGGGAGGTGAGATTAAAAATACCATCATCCATAATAACTCGAATAAGTCGCATCACGGATACCTCGGTGATAGCTATATTGGCGAATGGTGCAATTTGGGGGCCGGTACCTCCTGTTCCAATCTCAAAAATACAGCCGGAACAATAGGAGTGTGGAACATGGGTAAACGCGCTTTTGAAAAAGCGGGTGATAAAATGGGCATCATCATGGGTGATCATGTTCGAACGGCCGTAAATACTCAATTCAACAGTGGGACTGTCATTGGATCGTTTTCCAATATTTTCAATACGGGATTTTTATCTTTAAAGTATTACCCGCCATTCAGCTGGGGAGGTGAGGCCAGTGCCCCCTACCAGATCAGTAAGCTGTTGGTGGATGTAGAACGGTGGATGAAAATGAAAAATCAACATCCCGACACCCGTTACATGGAGCATATCAAAGAACTCTATAAACAGTACACAGCATGAGAAAGCAAATTGCCGCAGCAAACTGGAAAATGAATAAAACATTTCGAGAAGGCCAGTCCCTGCTGCGTGAGCTAGAAACCGGAATGCCTCAACTGACCTCCAATCAGTCAGTTGTAGTGGCCTTGCCGTTCCCATATTTGGGAATGCTTAAGCTGGAAATTCATTCCAAAAGCATCCAAATTGCAGCTCAAAACTGTCACCATGCCCGTGAAGGTGCCTTCACCGGAGAAGTTTCAGTTGTCATGCTCAAAAGCATTGATGTCCCGTATTGCATCATCGGTCACAGCGAGCGCAGAGAGTACTTCCACGAAACAAATGCCCAATTGGCCGATAAAATCAATCATTGCTTAGCAGCAGATATCACTCCCATTTTTTGCTGTGGTGAGCCACTTGCAGTCCGGGAAGCCAACAATCAAAATACATTTGTCGAAGCCCAACTCAACGAATCTTTATTCCACCTGGATGAAGCGGCCATGCAAAAAATTGTCATCGCCTATGAGCCCATTTGGGCCATTGGGACCGGCAAAACAGCTTCCTCGGATCAAGCTCAGGAAATGCATGCGCATATACGTGGGGTGTTGCAAAAACAATTTGGTTCTACCGTTGCATCCAGTATATCCATCCTTTACGGCGGAAGTGTTAAAGGATCAAATGCTGCAGAAATCTTTTCTCAACCGGATGTTGACGGTGGGCTGGTGGGAGGTGCTTCACTGATTGCTGAAGAATTTCTCAAAATTGTTGCAGCACTGAAACAATAATCAGGATTTTAATTTGCCCACTAGGTCGATGTAGGCTTGCATCGCTTCCTCGGTTGTTTTACCCCTCAAGGCTGCCCAGGCCTCGTGCTTTGCCTTGTTAACAAAATCAAATGGATTTTCAGGCGGCTCTTTGGTATTGTCTCCCTCGGTAGCTTGTTTGTACAAGGAATACAATTGCAACAATGTCTCATTACTGGGTCGATCGGTCAGCGACTCCGCATCTTTTTTTGCTTGCTCAAATTGTTCTTTCATAAGAGGTATTCTAATGACGAAAATAAGGGTTTTGCAGCCATTGAAAATGATTAACTTTGCGCATCCCACATGAAACACATTAGGAATTTTTGCATAATCGCACACATCGATCACGGTAAATCAACATTGGCAGATCGACTGTTGCAAACAACCAATACCATCAGTGAGCGTGAGATGATGGATCAGGTATTGGACGATATGGATCTTGAGCGCGAAAAAGGAATCACCATCAAGAGCCATGCGATTCAAATCAACTATTCGCACAAAGACGGACAACACTATGTGCTCAACCTTATCGATACCCCAGGTCATGTGGATTTCAGCTATGAGGTAAGCCGAGCTTTGGCAGCGTGTGAAGGCGCTTTGCTCTTGGTGGATGCTGCACAAGGGATTCAAGCACAAACCATATCCAATCTTTATCTGGCATTGGAAAATGACCTGGAAATCATCCCTGTCATCAACAAAATCGACATGGATGGAGCCATGATTGAAGAAGTAAAAGATCAAATCATTGACCTCATCGGGTGCAAACCGGAAGAAATCCTGCTGGCCAGCGGTCGCACTGGACTGGGAGTCCCCGAAATCCTGGAGGCCATTGTTCAACGCATCCCTCCTCCCCAAGGTGACCCCGAAGCACCTCTTCAAGCACTGGTTTTCGATAGCGTTTTTAATTCATTCAGGGGAATCATTGTCTATTACCGCATCATGAATGGAACCCTTAGAAAAGGGGATAAAATCAAATTTGTTTCTACCGACATTGAATATGGCGCCGACGAAGTAGGCATCCTTAAATTGAACATGCAGGAACAAAAACAGGTGGGCTGCGGAGATGTAGGCTATTTGATCACGGGCATCAAAAATGCCAAAGAAGTAAAAGTCGGAGACACCATCATCCACGCACAATTTCCGGTGGAAGGCATTAAGGGCTTCGAAGATGTGAAACCCATGGTATTTGCAGGAATTTTTCCTGTGATCACCGATGATTTTGAAGAGCTGAGGGATTGCATGGATAAATTACAACTCAACGATGCATCCTTAACCTTTGAATTGGAAACCTCTCAAGCCCTGGGCTTTGGGTTTCGGTGCGGATTTTTGGGACTCTTGCACATGGAAATTATCCAAGAACGATTGGAACGGGAATTCAATCAAACCGTCATTACCACAGTCCCGAACGTGAGTTTCGTGGCCTATGATACCAAAGGAACCCGCATACAGGTGAACAATCCAACCGAAATGCCGGATCCTACCGCTATGGAACGCATCGAGGAACCCTTTATTCGGGCACAGATCATCACCAAACCGGAATACATCGGCAACATCATGACCCTCTGCCTTGGAAAGCGGGGAATCCTGATAAACCAATCCTATCTCACACAAACCCGCGTAGAACTCATTTTTGAGATGCCGCTGACCGAAATCGTATTCGATTTTTACGATAAACTCAAAAGCCAAACACGCGGATATGCCTCGTTTGATTATCATCCCATCGGATACCGCGATAGCGATATTGTGAAAATGGACATCTTGCTGAACAGTGAAAAAGTGGATGCTTTGTCGGCACTGATCCATAGAAGCCGGGCACAGGACTTCGGTCGCAAACTGTGCGAAAAGCTAAAAGAACTGTTGCCCCGTCAACAATTCCAGATCGCCATACAGGCTGCAATTGGAGCAAAAATCGTTGCACGCGAAAATATCTCTGCCCTTAGAAAAGACGTAACGGCCAAATGTTATGGAGGCGACATCAGCAGAAAGCGGAAGTTGCTGGAAAAACAAAAAGAGGGTAAAAAGCGGATGCGTCAAATCGGAAGTGTGGAAGTCCCCCAGGAAGCATTTCTTGCAGTCTTGAAATTGGATGATTAGCCCCCGGATTTCTTTGTAGGAAGCTTTTTTTCCATCATGGGCTTTTCAACCGGAGCCTTTCCGTCTTCAAGTTTTTGGTCGAATACCTTTGATACATGCATCCATTTGCCATTTACCCAACGAAATCCTTCATAATCTCCATCGGGTATATAGGTGTATTTTTTTGTAGGTTCATTTGTTTCTGAAATGAGGTGATCGTAAATGATCATGTCAAGATCAGCGTCATACAGAATACGTCCATTACCATTTTTCTTGTATTCAATCCAAAAACGGGATCGATCGGACTGAGCTGCACTATCGTTTCTGAAACTAAAAAATGAACCGCCAAATACAGGTTTTCCATTTTCAAACGATAGCACTTCTATGATTTTGCGGGTGCTGCGGATCGAATATTCATCGTATCCCAGCAGGGTATACACTTGTTTACCATTGAATGTTTTCTGAACCACTCCATAATAAATAGCGCCGATCCACCATTCGTTATTGGTGACAGTGTCCTGTTGATTTTCAATGACAATGCTGCGGTCGATCAGCGGAAATAACCGTAAACTGCCATCTGAAGTCCGCAATTGAATGGCGCCATGACGACGGTGTGTGTCTTCGTCTCGACTCACTTGCCAGGTGAAGATCCTAAAACTACTGTCCGGTGCATACAAACGCGAAATCGTAGACAGTGACTCAAACGGATGGTAAAACGAATTCCGCGTTCGCAAAGCTCTTACCAGCATTCGGGTAAACGCGCTATCGCTTCTGAATCGGGTGGCCACTTCCTCCGACTGTATCATCCGGGTACCCAATTCTAGAAGACTATCCTCCTTCTTTTTTAATGACTGCTGATCCTGAAACGTGATGGGCGACTGACCAAAATGTGTCAGGTAAGAAAATAGCAATACGATGATTAGCGTCAGCGATTTCATGGATACTTGCTTAAATAACTTTAGGATCTGATCCGAAAAATGTTCCCAATTGTAGCGTTTCTTTTCCTCACGGATCTGTTGCTTGAAATCAATAGATCCTGATAATTCAAAAAACCGTTCAATCCCTTTTGCAATGGCCTCCGGGTCAGGAGACACTACCAGTCCCGTTTTTTCCGGTATCACCGATTCCTTCAATCCCCCCACATCGGTTACGATCATGGGTGTTTCAAAATGCATGGCCAAAGGCGTTACCCCACTTTGGGTCGCAGACCGATAGGGTTGAACCAATACATCCGCAGCACTGAAATAAAGATTCACCTTGTCATCTGGAATAAATCCATCGGAAAAATGAACGCGGTCACCCATCCCATAGGAACGAACCAGTGATCGGTATTTGTCACTGTCCTCATAGCATTCACCAGCCACCAACAAGTGCACATGATTTATTCGGAAAAAATCGTATTTCATGGCTTCAATCAACCAATCCAACCCTTTGTATGCACGAATCAACCCAAAAAACAATACCACACGACTGGATGCTGGAATTCCCAATTGTGCTCTCGCTGCATCAGGTGATAGGACAGTTCCAAAATGATCAAAAACCGGATGAGGCTGAAGGACCACGGGTTGTGTGAAGCCTAATTGATCGATGCTCTTTTTAACGGCTTGACTCATCACCAAGTAGGCGTCTACTGCATCATTGAAATACCGGGTTAACATTCGATCTCCCAAACGGGGTTCATGAGGCTGAATGTTATCGGCTATACAAATGACTTTTGTAGCACTTCCCCGCTTTGCCATCTGCAGTATTGAACCCAACGCAGGAGCAAGAAAGGGAATCCAATACCGCACAATGATCAGATCAACCTGTTGTTTTCGAATATAGCGACCAGTGGTTATCCAAGAAATTGGATTGATCGAGTTAACCATTCGCTTTACCGATAAAGAATGGGGACATGATTCAGAGGCAAACTGGGTTTTACCAGGGAAAAAGATGTTGGGGTACTGAACCGTAAACGTAATCAACTCTACTGCATGTCCAGCACGATCCAAATCAATTGCCAACCGATCACTGAATGAAGCAATTCCTCCTCGATAGGGGTGGGATGGTCCGAGCAAAACAATTTTTAGTTTATCGGACATTTTCTGAAATTATGAAAAGCCGAGTTTGGAATCGATGTTATAGCTGTTGCGGTCGCTTGCAGATCTGGATATCAGTTCAGCAACAAAACCTGCTAAAAATAATTGTGTTCCTATGATCATTACCGCCAACGCAATATAAAAAAGAGGTCGGTTGGTCAACGCAAACGCAGGATCGAGCAATTTTGAACCAATCAAATAAAGACTGCTGAAGAATCCAAACAAAAAAGACAATGTTCCCAATAAACCGAAAAACTGCATCGGCTTTTTTCCAAATTTACCGATGAACATGATGGTTGTTAAATCTAGAAACCCATTTACAAAACGCTCCCAGCCAAATTTGGAAACTCCATATTTTCTGGCACGGTGTTCTACTTCTTTTTCACCAATTCGTTTAAACCCAGCCCACTTGGCCAGCACAGGAATGTAGCGGTGCATTTCTCCATAGACTTCAATGTTCTTGATTACATCCCGACTATACGCTTTCAAACCACAATTGAAATCATTTAATTGAATGCCTGACATTTTGCGGGTCACGGCGTTGAAAAGTTTTGAAGGAAGATTTTTGGTCAAGACATTATCATACCGTTTCTTTTTCCATCCACTGACCAAATCAAATCGCTCATGGATAATCATGTGATGGAGTGAAGGGATTTCATCCGGACTGTCCTGCAGGTCTGCATCCATTGTAATCACTACATTGCCTGCGGCATGACGAAATCCTTCGTTAAGAGCTGCTGATTTCCCATAGTTACGCTTGAACCGAATGCCCTTGAACCGGGAATACTGAGCATGTATGGTTTGGATAGTCGACCAGGAATCATCGGTGCTCCCGTCATCAATTAAAATCACTTCAAACGAATACCCGTTGGCATCCATGACCTTCTGGATCCATGAACACAATTCAGGAAGGGATGCTGATTCGTCTTTTAGAGGTATGATTACGCTGATATCCATCAATTGCCAAATTCAATTTCTGGTTTCTTCTTTTTTACAATCGCCGCTACAATCAGTGCTTCAAAAAAATAGACAATACAGGATTGTGCGAAAGATTTGAAGAGATTACCCAGAGAGAACATATCCATTTCCACAAGTTGATCAATCTGCTTATCCACTTCTGTATCGGGAACCTTGAAGCGCTGCATAAATTCCATGGTTTTTTCGATGGTCAATTGCTTCACACTTTCTCCAAAAGCCACATCGATGAAATTGAACATGGTAAAGCTGAACAGGGTAGACAACAATCCGGTAAGCACGAAAACACCAAAACAAATCTTGAGCGCTCCCGAAAACGGCAAATAGCCATTCCCATTCTTTTTTGCAGCGCGTGCTCCGAGTACAGCAAAAACAATTGGAAGGCCGAATGAAGAAACCCAAACGATGGGACTTAAAAAATATTCAGAACCCAACACATAGATGATCACAAAAACAAAAATAGCGGCCAGTCCGGAAATCAGCCCAAACTGAAGCAATTCACGATTGTATTGTCGAGATAAATTATTCATATTATTCATTTTCATTGAATCGAGAATGGTACAACGTTCCAATTACCCGTCCTTTCAATTGAGTTCCGATGTAGGGACTGTTTTTCGATTTTGATTTATTCATAGCCGGTGTAAACTCCAGCTGTTCATTTTCTGTAAACAGGGTGATGTCGGCCAATTGTCCCTCTTCAATTGAACTTTTAAATCCAAAAATAGAACGAGGGCGATAGCAAATCGCATCCAGTACAGTATCCGTATTGAAGCCCAATGCAAGGAGAGTGCCAAAGGCAGATTCCAATCCCAGCGCTCCATAAGCCGCATATTCAAATTCACAGGACTTTACATCGTTGTGTTGTGCCGTGTGATGGGTGCTAATGATATCGATTGTTCCGTCTTTCACTCCTTCCACCAATGCCCGGCGATCCGTTTCGCTCCTCAGCGCAGGGGTGAGTTTATAGAATGGGTTGTACCCATTGAGCAGGGCTTGATCGGTAAACACCAAATTGTGTATGGGAACAGAACAAGAGATGCGCGAATTGGTTGCTTTCGCTTGTCGAATGATCTCCAAACTGGTGGCCAGGCTCACTCCGGTTATGTGCAGGTTGGATTCCGTGTATTCGGCCAGCGCAATGTCCCTTCTAATGGTAATTTCTTCTGAAAGAGCAGGCTTTCCGGGAAGACCCACTTGTGTGGAAACAATTCCCTCGTTCATGAGTCCGTTCGGTGATACACTTGGATCATCCGCCAGTTGGATGATTGTACCGTTAAAGGCTTTCACATATTGCAACGCCTTGATGAGTAACCCGGCTGACTGAACCGGCTTGTTTCCATCGCCAAAGGCAATGGCTCCCGATTGCTTCATTTCATACATTTCTGTCAGCTCTTTTCCTTCGGTATTGCGGGTGACTGCCCCGATTGGATGAAAAGCAACCGGCAATCCGGTATCTCTTCCGACGAGGTATTCGACAGCTGTTTTATTTTGAACGACCGGCAGGGTATTGGGAGTTAAAAAAACATGGGTATAGCCTCCTTGTGCAGCAGAATGTGCCGTTGTCCGAACTTCATCTTTGAACTCAAAACCAGGATCTGTTCCACTGACAAAAACATCTACCCATCCCGGGGATGCAGAATGTCCCTTTGCATTAATTATTGTATCGGCTTGACGATCAATGGTTGCAGCTATTTGAATGATGGTGCCTTGATCAATGAGAATATCCCTTCGCTGATTGAAATGTTTGGAAAATTTATCCTTGATGAGTGCGTTCCGTAAGAGGATTGTCATACGCTGGTGATTAGGCAAAAATAAACCTTTTTATTAACTTTGCACCGTGCGGGAAGTGGCGCAGCCCGGTAGCGCACTTGTATGGGGTGCAAGGGGTCGCCAGTTCGAATCTGGTCTTCCCGACCCAGAAAGAGTCATCAGTTGATGGCTCTTTTTTATGCAATAACATGAGTTTGGGTCACATTTGGGACACTTTTAGGTCAGAATTTTTACAAGTGATGAATAATATTCTTATCAAATATATTTACATCTAGCCATGAAACACTTATTACTACTCATACTCCTTTCATTTCTTTGTGTTTTTTCATTTTCACAAAGTCGATCTATTTCACAAACGACTAAAAAAATCGTATTTACAAGAGATGGTGGCAGATGCCAATGTTGTGGGAGCAGCGATAATTTAGAATACGATCATATCATCCCTTTTTCATGTGGTGGACAAGGAACAGTTTCAAACATTCAACTTCTATGCCAGAAATGCAATCGCAGTAAATCAAATAGCTGTTATTGTAAAGTCCACAATAAGAAAGTCGGTATCAACTGTTGTGATGGAAATGAAGTGAAAAAAAATTCAGCTAATTTGTCAAAGCAATGCACAGGAATAACTAAAAAAGGGACAAGATGCAAAAACAAGACCACCAATTCCAGTGGTAGATGTCATCTTCATTAAATCCAACTATTTAACTTACCTAACATGAATCAGAATATGTTATTTGCCATAGATGAAGGAACTGAAGAAATTATTGTTTCTGAATCTCCAAAAGGAACCAATAGGATCAATCTTATTGAGCGAATCAGTCACAAAGAAAATGAGCTACTTTATCAGGCTGTTTTAACCTTAATACTCATCACAAAAGATCCAAATTTTGAACCATCCATTTTTAAAGCAATGGATAAAGTATGTCAGTTACTTTATAGCAAAAAATCTAAATGAGATAAATCAATTATTGCACTAACCTAACACCCCTTCTAAGCTTCCCCCCTTAGAAAACAACCTATCTGTTTTCTTGACCATTGCTGGATCTAGTTCAACAGATGGTGCATGATGGGGTTTGATGCGGGCGTCAAGGATAATGGGGCCGCGACTGCACCAATGTTTGTTTTCGTAATAGGCACCAATGCCATGTATATCATGTGATGGATTACTCCTGGTAAAGGCAACCCACAAAAAGTTTCTGAGGTTGACTCCGGTAAATGCTGCATCATCACACCAAATTAAAAAAGGTGTGTTGTGAAGCTCGGATAGATGGGGTAGTAGTTGGCCATTCAGTACCACGACTTCCTTCTCTGTTTCTGCAGCATCTTGGAACTTCTTGGTTGAAATTGCAATTACACCCGGCATGATCATTCTAATGCCTGTCAGTCCGCTTACCTCTTTCAAACAAGTGGGTATTTCTGTCGCTAGTGTTCTAATTGGATCTCCATAGGCTGCAAACACCACCTTGCTTCCAGTGTTCAATCCTGTCCCGGAATAATCCAGTGTATCCATAGTGGTGTTCGTATGAAAATGGATATCTCTATCCAGATGAATTCGCTCTAACATGTAATGAAAGAATTGGGCCTCGTTATGGGTTGTGAGTTGATGGGTAGGGTCGGCAGTAATAAATAAAAACTTTGCCAAACTCAACTGCCCAGTTCCTAAAATATGATTGGCAATGGTCAGCAACTCTGCCGGTTGTTTTGTCGGCAAAAAAGGCGTGTACCGCTCACTGCCAATGGCTAGCAACAAAGGATGTACTCCTGCGGCATCAACGGCATGGACTTCCTTCACACCTGGAATTTCTTTCGGGATGGCTGTGTCGGTCATCTCATGAATCAATTGTCCGAATGAAGTATCCTCCTGTGGCGGTCGACCAACAACGGTAAACGGCCAAATGGCGTTTTTTCTGGCATACACCTTATGGACCTTCATCAAAGGAAAAGGATGCTGCAAACTGTAATATCCCAAATGATCACCAAAGGGGCCTTCAGGTTTATTTTCTCCTGGCATGACTTCTCCAGTAATCACAAAATCGGCATCGGTACTTACGGCAAATCCATCTTTATAGGTATATCGAAATCTTCTTCCACCCAGCAACCCAGCAAAGGTCATTTCACTCAACTCTTCAGGCAATGGCATGACGGCAGATACGGTATGTGAAGGGGGACCACCCACAAACACGCTGACCTTAAGCGGAATGCCCATTTTGTTGGCTTTGGTCTGGTGCACGCCAATTCCTCTGTGCAACTGATAGTGCAATCCAATTTCTTGATCAAGCCGATAGTCGTTACCCGATAACTGAATGCGGTACATCCCCAAATTGGACTTCATGATACCCGGTTGTTCAGGATCTTCGGTGTATACCTGAGGTAAGGTGACAAAAGCACCCCCGTCCATCGGCCAGTGATGGATCAATGGCAGATCAGAAATCTTGATCTCTTCATGCAGGACTGGTCTCTGAATGGGATTTTTGAGCGGCAATGCTTTAACCGCAGCAAAAAGAGCATCTATATTTTTAAACGGATGTTTAAGGGCATCCATAGGATTGTTCTTGATCGCAATCAAGCGCTGGACATATTCAAGGGTGTCGCGAAAAATAAAGCGACTTCTTTCCAACGATCCAAAGAGATTGGAGACTGCCCTGAACTTGGAACCTTTGACATTTTCAAAAAGTAGGGTAGGTCCACCGACTTCGTATACCCGGTGGTGGATGGTGGCCATTTCCAGAAAGGGGTCGACTTCCTCCTTGATGCGCACCAAATGATGATGCCGCTCAAGGTCCAATAAGGCTTCCTCCAATGACTGGTAGGCCATATGATTTAATTAGATGCGCTCAAACGCAGAAAAGAAGAAATCGCCTTCAATTTTGGCATTTTCATTGCTATCGCTTCCGTGAATTGCATTTTCTCCTACGCTGCGGGCAAATTTCTTTCGAATGGTGCCTTCTTCTGCATTAGCCGGATTGGTCGCACCAATAAGCTTCCTGAAATCCTCTACCGCATTTTCTTTTTCCAAAATAGCAGCCACAATGGGTCCACTGCTCATGAACGCAACCAGCTCACCATAAAAAGGACGCTCTTTGTGCACGGCATAAAACTCACCTGCTTTTGACTCGCTCAGGCGAGTGGCTTTCATAGCGACAATCTTGAAACCAGCAGCTTCGATCTGCTGCAGGATAGCACCGGTGTACTGACTGGCAAAAGCATCTGGCTTAATCATGGTAAAGGTTCTGTTGCTCATGGTGTTATGGCTTTAGGGCGCAAATCTACTCTGAAAACCAGCATCGCCCAACTAAAACCCCCTCAAATTGGATTTGCGGAAGGGGGGCATTACATTTGCACCTCCCCATGAAAAGAATCACCCGCGTTTTTGAGCAGCTCCGACCAACCGACCCGGTGGTCATCACCATGCACCAAAAGCCTGACCCCGATGCCATGGGTTCAGCCCTGGGGCTTTACCATTTCATCAAAAAACTGGGAAATCCTGCCGTGGTCATTTCGCCGACCAACTGGGCCGACTTTCTCAAGTGGATGCCCGGGATTGAAGAAGTGATTGATTTTGAATCTAAAGGTGAAATCGCTAAAAAATACCTTTTTGCTGCCAAGTGGCTGTTTTGTCTGGACTACAACAATTTTAGTCGCACCCGCTACATGGAGGGAATTTTAACCCAGATGGACTGCAAAAAGGTATTGATTGATCACCACCGTGAACCACAATCGGAATCATTCGACTTCGTCTACAGTGATCACACCAAGAGTTCCACCTCTGAAATGATTTACGACTTTATTAAGTTCTCCGGAAAAGCCGATTTGATTGATCAAGATATCGCCACCTGCCTGTATGCCGGAGTCATGGCCGATACCGGCTCCTTTCGTTTTTCATCCACATCCCCTGACGTTCATAAAATGATCGCTGAGCTGCAGGGGTTTGACATTGACCATCCTAAGATCCATTCCAATATTTACGACAATTTTCAGGAAAACAGGCTGCGGTTCATTGGACACGTTCTGTTAAACAGGATGGAATTAATGTATGAGTACAACACCGCGTTAATTGCCATTCCCAAGGCGGACATCCTCCGTTACCAGATTAAAACTGGCGACACGGAAGGGTTGGTTAATTTTCCGCTTTCCATTCAGGGTATAGAAATGGCTGCCCTGCTGATTGACCGGGACGAAGAGAGAAAATGGTCGTTTCGGAGCAAAGAGACGTTTGACTGCAATACCTTTGCACGGAAATACTTTAATGGAGGAGGACATTATAACGCATCCGGCGGGAGAAGTTCGCTTTCCGTTGATGCGAATATTGTTGAATTTAAAAAGGCATTAAAAGAGTTTTTAATCAATTAATCAATTACATGAAAAATTCATTCGTTCACATCTTGGGCCTTGCCCTCATTGCATTGCTCCTTGGTGCTTGTCAGAACATAGGCTTTGAAAAAACCAAGTCAGGATTGGAGTATAAGATAATATCCTCCGAAAAAGGGGACTCCCTGAAACATGGCGATTTCATCAAATTCAATTATCGCCTCACCTATAAGGATTCCATGGTGAGCAACTCCTATGATTTTATGCCCCAGTACCTGATGGTCGATAGCGTGGGCTTCTATCATGACATTACCGAATTTGTGAATAAAATGAAGGTGGGTGACAGTGCTGTCTGTTACCAAAATTATGATTCGCTTCAAAACCTATCCAACCTGGGAGCTGCCCCTCCTCCATACGTGAAAAAAGGGCAGAAGCAACAAATCACGATTAAAATTTTAGCTGTTTTCAAAAACAAAGATGGAAAATCAGGTCGTGATCTCGCGATTGAAGATTACAACAGTGAAATTCAGAAGTTCAAGGAGAAAGAGATGGCTGTGATCGAAAAATACCTTTCTCTTAAAAATATCAAAGCAGAGAAAATCAACAACAATGTTTTTGTCTCCATTGAACAAGAAGGGACCGGAAAGCAAGCCGATTCAGGTCAGCTGATTGGAATAAAATACAATGGCTACAATTTTGAAGGAAAATACTTTGATTCCAACATTGACACCAATAAACAAAACTTTAGACACGGCCTGGATACTTTCTTCTTTGTATCAAAATCACAAGGCGCAATCCAAGGTATGCTGGAAGGCATTACCCGATTCAAAAAAGGTTCCAAAGGAAAGATATTCATTCCTTCGAGCTTAGGTTATGGACCTCAGGGCAATCCTCCTGCAATCAAACCCAACGAGAACCTCATTTTCGATGTGGAAGTTGTAGAAGTAAAGGATTTGCCGGCAAATCCTAATCCAGCAGCTAACGTTAGGCATTAAGCGCCTTTACTAGCTGAATCACTTCCCGAGCTTCTGGCACGTCGTGCACACGCAGGATGTCCGCACCATTCAATAGTGCAACCGTATTGAGAGCTGTAGTCCCATTGAGTGCTTGTTCAGATGTGGTGTCTAATAATTTGTAAATCATTGATTTACGGGATAAGCCTGTAAGTATAGGTTGATTCAATTCCTTGAGTTCAGAAAGGTTCTTCAACAACTGGTAATTGTGCTCCAGGGTCTTTCCAAAGCCAAATCCAGGGTCGATGATCACTTGTTCGATTCCAGCGTGATTCAGCATGCCCATTGTTTCTTTGAAAAACAGTAGGACTTCTTCAACGACGTGTTCATATTGAGGATTGAACTGCATGGTATCCGGAGTGCCTTGCATGTGCATGCATACGTAGGGTACGCGCCAATGGGATACAACCGGCCAAAGTCGGAGATCGAGTTTGCCTGAACTGATGTCATTCACTATTTCAACACCTTTGGATAGGGCAAATTCGGCCACAACTGCACTGGTGGTATCGATGGAGCACCATTGATGTGGGTAGTGGGTTTTCACATACTCAATGCTGTAGGCAACCCGATCCAGTTCCTCCTGGTCTTCGAGATGGCGACTCCCCGGGCGGGAACTTCTACCCCCAATATCAATGATATCTGCACCTTGCTCATGCATCAATGATAACTTATCCTCCAGCTTACCGTTTTCGAGCGAACGACTTCCTGCATAAAACGAATCATCGGTACAATTCACAACACCCATGATGCGCGGAACATCCAAATCCATCTTTCTTCCGTGGGCCAAGAGTGAGTACATGCTTTTGCTTATTTTTGCGACCGTACTGAATTCAAATGTCGACGCATACAAATATACAATACGACAAGGCAGTGGAATCCTGCAACGAAATCTTTGTCAAAAAAACACGCGACTACGGAACCTCCTGGCGATGCTTGCGCATCATCTCCATTAACGATCAAATTTTCATTAAAGCCATGCGCATCCGAACCATTCAGGAGAAGAAAACCCAACGGGTAGGGGATGATATCATCAGCGAATTCAAAGGCATCGTGAATTATGGGGTCATCGGACTGATTCAATTGTCCATTGGCGAAAGCGAAATCCAGGATATTCCTCTTGAAACTGCTTCACAATTGTATTCCCAACACCTGACACTTGCCCGCGATACCATGCTCAATAAAAATCATGATTACGGAGAAGCCTGGCGCGACATGAGCCAGGAAAGTTTTGTCGATTTGATCCTCATGAAACTCAATCGCATCCGCCAAATTCTTTCCAACGATGGAAAAACCCTAATCAGTGAAGGAATAGACGCCAACTTTGTTGACATCATCAACTATGCAGTATTCGGCCTGATCCTCATTGAAGAAGAAAAAGAAGGTCATCATGCTTAACTACTATGCATAAACTGTTTACCATAGCAAGATGGTTCGTAGGACTGCTGTTTATTTTCAGCGGCTTAGTCAAGGCGAATGATCCGTTGGGACTCAGTTACAAAATGCAGGAGTTTTTTGAAGTTTGGCACATGGGGTTCTTGGACTCGTATACATTCTCCCTATCCGTCATCATCATCACCTTTGAAATTGTTGCAGGGGTTGCCTTGCTGATCGGATGGCAATTCCGATTATTCAGCTGGCTTGTTTTACTGCTCATCATTTTCTTCACGTTTCTCACAGGATATGCAGTTTTTTCCGGTAACATAAAAGAATGTGGTTGCTTTGGTGATTGCATACCGCTTTCTGCTGCTCAATCCTTTACCAAGGATCTTGTATTACTGGTCATCACCGCTTGGCTGTTCATCAAACGAAAAAGTATACAGTCTGCAATATCCCGTTTTAAAGCGGTGTCATTGATTATCCTGGCAACGATCGCTTCACTGTATATTCAATATTATGCTGTAGAATACTTACCTCCTGTGGATTGCCTACCCTATAAAAAAGGAGTGGACATCTATGAGCAAATGAAGATTCCTTCCAATGCCATACCGGACAGCACCGTCATCACGTTTGTCTATCAGAAAGACGGAAAAGAGGTGGAGTTCGATACCGAGCATTTTCCAGTGGACTTTAGCGACAGCGCATATTCGTTTGTTCGCCGATACGACAAGTTGATTCGAAAAGGAAATGCAGAACCCCCCATCAAGGATTTTGTCATCATGACACCAGAAGGGGTGGATACCACAGCAGCCATTCTGAACGATCCCCGAGAAATGTGGGTCATCTTTATCCGTCAAGTCGACAACAAAAGTAAAGCCTGGATCAATTCAATTCAAAAAATCAATGGATGGTCAATTGACAATCAGCGCCCGGTCATTGTTGTTACACCACAATTCGAAGCTGTGACGGATCTGTTTCAGCAATCAAACATTCAACTTCCTGTTTACAAAGGAGATCTTGTAGCCATCAAAACTGCAGCGCGATCCAATCCAACCCTTTATCAACTTCAGCAGGGAGTCGTCTTGGATAAACGAGGCAGAGCCAACATGCTCCAGCCATTTGGATTTACAGAATGACCACTTCTCTGACCGCTCCTTCCCCCATGGATTCATTGACGCGTTGAAGTATCAACTCTTTTTGAAAGACGAGTTCATTTTTTAAAGCAGCAACAGATGTTCGTATGAACAGTGTGCCGTTGCGCAATTCAATGGAATCGGTATACCGTGCAATGGTCTCACTCATGATGGCTTCCCAATGTTCTTCGATGGTAAGGGATTGCATCCTGGATTTCAGTCGACTGGATTCCAGAAACTTTTTCAATGCATCTCCCAGGGATAACGCTTCCGGCATTTTATAAAGCAATTGATTGGAAAGGTACAGAAATACCCTGCAATGCGTGTTGCATGCGCTCATGATGGGTATCGGTCAGGATTACCTGTCCCGCGTTTTTTTGCGTAACATGCACCAGCAACCGATGCAAACGCCCTGCATCGAGTTTTTCAAAAACATCATCCAGCAGGAGTATGGGCTCAAACCCATTGTGAGCAGTGAGCATATGAAAACACGCTAATTTGAGGGCGAACAACAGGCTCTTTTTTTGACCCTGAGAGGCCACTTGCTTGAAGGGAACCTGGTCCATTTCAAAATACAGATCATCACGGTGAGCGCCCAGGGTAGTTCGTTGACTATGGATGTCTTTCTGCCGTGCAGCGTTTAACGCTGCTGCAAAATCATCTTCCGGAATTCCTTTGATGTGCTCAATGGTTGGCTGCTCCGACTGTGAAGAAAAGTCGGCATACAAGCGTTCGACAACCGGTATAAATATTCTTAGAAAATCAAGACGACGTGCATTAACCTGTGTTCCCCATTGAACGAGTTGAACATCCCAGGCATCCAGCAGGGAATGATCGATGTGATAGGGGTCTATTGACCTGAGGTACTTATTTCGTTCCTGCACAACCCGGTTGTAACGAATCAACGCATTCAGGTATTCGGCGTCCAATTGAGAAAGCAGGGAATCGATTAATTTTCGACGCTCTTCACTGCCGCCGGAAATGAGTCCTATATCATCCGGAGCAATAAAAACTACGGGGAGCTGACCGACATGATGAGCGAAAACGGGTATCATTTCCTTGTCCACCCTGAGCTCTTTTTTATTGGTTTCCCGCAGAATGAGTTCAACTTCTGCCTCATTGTTCATTTTCTCGAATACTCCAGTAAGTCTAAACCCTTGTTCTCCATGACGAACCGACTGTTGATCTCCTTTTGAAAAATAACTTTTGGTCAAACAAAGCATATGGATGGCATCCAACAAATTGGTTTTTCCGGCACCATTTTTCCCGCAGATGGCGGTAACGTGCTCGGTAAACCGAAACTCAGCAGTAGCATAATTCCTGAACTGCACAAGGGATATGGTGGAGATCCTGAACATGAGGGAAAAACAGGGGTTGAGAAGAAGCGTAAAAATAGGGAATACCCGTGTTCAGTCCCCCCTGTTTTGGGATTTTCGCACTATATTTGCACAACTTTTTGAACGACAAATATTTTGTCCAATATGGCGGCAACCAAATTCACCAAGGAAACCTATCATTACTGGTACGAGATGATGCTTTTGCTCCGGAAATTTGAGGAGAAAGTGGGACAGCTCTATGGTATGCAAAAAATCCGTGGTTTTTGTCATTTGTACATCGGACAAGAAGCCCTAGCTGCTGGATGCATGACGGCCACGCGCCAGGAAGATCCGTTCATCACCGCCTACCGTGATCATGGTCTTGCATTGGCAAAAGGAATGACCGCAAATGAATGCATGGCTGAATTGTATGGTAAAGCAACCGGTTGCTCGAAAGGAAAAGGAGGAAGCATGCACTTTTTTGGTGTCGACAAGTATTTTTTTGGAGGGCATGGTATAGTAGGAGCACAAATTGGCACCGGTGCAGGTTTGGCGTTTGCAGAAAAGTACAAAGGCACCGATAACGTTTGCCTGACCTTTTTTGGCGATGGTGCTGCGCGACAAGGCATGCTCCACGAAACGTTCAACCTGGCAATGATTTGGCAATTGCCTGTGATTTTCATTTGCGAGAACAACAACTATGCAATGGGAACTTCTGTCACCCGAACTTCCAATGTCACCGATATTTACAAATTGGCCGATGCATACGAAATGCCAGCCGACAAAGTTGACGGAATGAGCCCGGAAGCCGTTCACGAAGCAGTATCCCGAGCAGTGAGAAGAGCCCGAGAAGGAGGTGGACCCACATTGTTGGAAATGAAAACCTATCGGTACAAAGGCCACTCCATGAGTGATCCCCAAAAATACCGTTCAAAAGACGAGGTGGAAGAGTACAAGGAAAAAGACCCTATTGAACATTGTAAGTCGAAACTCCTGAGTGAATTTGGATACCGTGAAGAAGACATTACACTGATCGATGATCGGGTGAAGTCGGTAGTAGACGAATGCGTCCGCTTCGCTGAAGAGAGCCCTTTGCCTGACGACAGTGAACTGTTGAAAGATGTGTACCAACAGCAAGATTATCCTTTTATTGTTGATTAATTCATACGCAGATATATGGCAGAACATAAAAATTTAGAGCAGGCCGACCAGGAAGTAGTGAATAAAGCAGTCGGTTTTTGGAACGCATATGGTAAAAAACTTTCAATTGGCATCGCTGCATTGGTGATATTGGTGGGAGGTTATTGGGCCTATGGAAGTTTCGTTCAAGCTCCAAAAGAACAGAAAGCCAACGAAGAAATTTTCATGGCTGAATCCTTTTTCAGAAAAGATTCTTTTAACCTGGCGCTCAATGGCAATGCAGCGACACCTGGATTGTTAAAAGTCATCAGCAAATACGACGGAACCCAATCTGCTAACCTTGCCCGTCTTTATGCAGGCGAATGCTACCTCCAGTTGGGCGAATTTCAAAAGGCAATTGATCAATTGGAAAAGTTCAGCAGCAACGGTGCAAAGCAAGTGGAAGCCAAAGTGGAAGGTTTACTGGGGGATGCCTATGCAGAATTGAAAAAGAATGAGGAAGCAATTGCACATTATAAAAAAGCAGGAACCTTGTTTCCCGACGATCAGGCAATCTCTTCTGAATACCTGTTCAGAGGCGCCTTGCTTTCTGAAATGAGCAACAAAAATGAGGAGGCCATCGAACTCTATCAGCTGCTCAAAGAAAAGTATCCTCGCACCGATAAGGGATTTGTAGTCGATAAATACCTGGCTCGCCTGGGTGTTGTCAGATAATGAACGTACACGTCTTCATACCTTGTTTCATCGATCAGCTCTATCCCCAAACGGGATTCAATACCATCAAAGTGCTCGAACGAGCGGGATGCACTGTTTCCTATAACCCTGCTCAAACCTGTTGTGGACAGCCCGCTTTCAATGCCGGGTACTGGGGAGAATCCCGCGAAGTATGCAATAAGTTCTTACAGGATACCGCTGAAGCCGAGTACATCGTCATGCCCAGTGCCTCTTGTGCTGGATTTGTGCGCAATTATTACCCGACGATCTACGACAAATCTTCGACTCCAGGCGTAACAAAAGGACTCAAAGAACGGGTATACGAGTTGAGTGATTTTTTGGTCAATGTTGTACACATTGATGACCTGGGCGCGCGACTGGAAGGAGTTGGTACCTATCACCATTCGTGTGCCGCATTGCGGGAATGTTCATTGAAAAAGGAACCCCTGCAGTTGCTGGCTAAGGTGGGGGGACTTGAACTGGTAACGCTGCCAGAAGAAGAGACCTGTTGCGGATTTGGAGGAACCTTTGCCGTAAAATTTGAAGGAATTTCAACAGCTATGGGGGATCAAAAAATAGAAAACGCAAAAAAGACAAAAGCTGAGTTTTTGATCTCCTCGGACATGAGCTGTCTGATGCACCTCAGCGGAGTAGCCGAAAAATCATCCGTTCCCATTAAAGCAATGCATTTGGCCGATGTGTTGGCCAGTGGATACTAATCGTTTGCTATGGCATATTGGCTCATAAAATCAGAACCGTTTAAGTACTCATGGGAACAGTTTGAAAAGGATGGACAAACCTTTTGGGACGGTGTCCGCAATTATGCCGCTCGCAACAATTTACGGAGCATGAAAAAAGGGGATCTCGCTTTTTTTTATCATTCGAATGAGGGAATGGAAATTGTAGGTATTGCCAAAGTAGTAAAAGAAGCCTATCAGGACCCCACCACAGATGAATCGGCCTGGGTGGCGGTGGATGTAAAGCCGCATAAACGACTGAAAAATCCGGTCTCACTGAGCTCCATCAAATCAGAAAAAAAACTGGTCAATATGGCCCTTATACGACTGGGCCGACTCTCCGTCCAACCGGTCTTGGAAACCGAATGGAATATCGTCCTAAAAATGGCTGGAATGGCCTAAAATCAGTAGATTTGTATCTATAAATCAATCCTGTTTTTAACGGCTCTTTTTTATTAAAAAATGGACGAAAACAATCTCCCTGAACAGACCCACGATACCAATCGAATAGTCCCGATCAACATCGAAGAGCAGATGAAAGCTGCTTACATCGATTATTCCATGAGTGTGATCGTTGGAAGGGCCCTTCCGGATGCCCGTGACGGTTTAAAACCTGTGCATCGTCGCATTCTATTTGCGATGAATGAATTGGGAATGGATTACAATAAACCCACCCGTAAATGCGCAAGAATTGTCGGTGAGGTTTTGGGCAAATACCATCCGCACGGTGATACGGCTGTTTACGATTCACTGGTGCGCATGGGGCAGGAATGGAACACGCGCTACCCAACCATCGATAAACAGGGAAATTTTGGATCTCCCGATGGAGAAGGACCTGCAGCCATGCGTTATACAGAAGCGCGTCTTCAGCGGCTTGCGGGATTCATGATGGACGACATCGATAAAGAGACGGTTGATTTTCAACTCAATTTTGATGATTCACTCGAAGAGCCAACCGTTCTTCCAACCCGTATACCTCATTTGTTGATCAACGGAAGCAGTGGTATAGCAGTAGGCATGGCCACCAATATGCTGCCCCATAATTTGGCAGAAGTCATTGATGGATGCATTGCCTACATCGACAACCGCAGCATTGAAATCGACGAGTTGATGCAATTGGTGAAAGCACCTGATTTTCCAGGAGGCGGAATCATTTATGGAATGGAAGGCGTTAAGTCGGCCATGCATACCGGTCGCGGTCGCGTTGTCCTTCGGGGAAAAGTTTCCATCGATACAAAAGCCAACGGCCGCGGGCAAATTGTCATCACCGAAGTACCGTATCAGGTCAGTCGAGATGTGCTTACCGCCCGTATTGGTCAATTGGTGAATGAAAAAATAATTGAAGGCATTACCAATGTCAACAATGAGTCCACTGAAAAAGAAGGAACGCGAATTGTAATCGATATACGCAAAGATGCGGTTGCCAATGTGATCGTGAACCAACTGTACAAGTTTACAGATCTGCAAACTTCCTACGGTATCAATAATGTGGCGCTGGTTAAAGGTCGACCTAAAATCATGAACCTCAAGGATCAGATTGGGGTCTTCATTGATTTCCGACACGAGGTCGTGATAAAACGCGCTCAATTCCAACTGAAAGAGGCGGAAAAGAAAGCGCATATCCTTGAAGGATACTTGATTGCACTGGATCACCTGGATGCCGTCATTCAACTGATCCGCAATGCAAGTACTCCGGAGTTGGCAAAAGAAGGGTTGATCACTCAGTTCGGAATGAGCGAAATACAGTCCAAAGCTGTATTGGAGTTGCGTCTGCAACGCCTCACCGGAATGGAGATTGAAAAGATTCGGGAAGAGTTTGCTGAAATCATGAAAGTGATTGCCGAATTGAAAGATTTGTTGTCGGATGAATCCAAACGATTTGAATTGATCAAAACTGAGCTTCGCGAGGTACAGGATAAATTTGGCGACGATCGCAAAACAGAGATCACCTACCTGGATAACGAAGTACGCATTGAAGACCTGATCAAAGAAGAGGATGTGGTTATCACAGTTTCTCACCTGGGGTACATCAAGCGCACATCAGCCGATGAGTACAGGGCACAGAAAAGAGGGGGAAGGGGTTCCATTGGAGGAAAGACCCGTCAGGAAGATTACATTGAACATCTTTTTGTAGCGTCTACACACCATACATTGTTGTTCTTTACTGAAAAAGGTCGCTGCTACTGGCTGAAGGTGTATGAAATTCCGGAAGGCGATAAGCAAGGAAAGGGTAGGGCCATTCAGAATTTAATGCAATTGCCGCAAGACGATAAGATTCGCACAATCATTGATGTAAAAAATTTAAGCGACGAGGCATTTGTACAGGAGCACTATATTGTCTTGTGTACCAGACAAGGCATCATCAAAAAAACCTCGCTTCAGGAATTCAGTCGCCCCCGTGCAACCGGCGTAAACGCCATTACCATTGTGGAAGGCGATCAGTTGTTGGATGCACGGCTTACCGACGGTAACTGCGAAATCATGTTGGCTGTTCAATCGGGCAGAGCCATTCGCTTCCCTGAAGAAAAAGTTCGTCCAACCGGTAGGGGTGCAATTGGCGTAGCGGGTATTGAAGTGGATGAAACAGGAGATGGAGTGGTGGGTATGATTTGTGTGAACACAAGTGATAAGTCCCGCACCGTTTTAGTGGTTTCGGAAAAAGGATTTGGAAAACGAACTCTCATTGATGAATACCGCATCACCAATCGCGGTGGCAAAGGGGTAAAAACCATCAACGTTACTGAAAAAACCGGTAAATTGGTAGGCATACTCGATGTGAGTGAGAAGGAAGATTTGATGATCACCTGTGCATCGGGAATTACCATCCGTATGCCTATTGCAGAAATCAGCGAGCAGGGAAGGGCTACCCAGGGTGTAAAACTCATCAAGTTGGATGAGGAAGATGAAATCGCTGCAATCACCAAGTTGGATGAAGAAAACGATCAAACAACAGAACCCCCAACACAACCATAATTATTTCAATACCATCACATGAGAAAGTTGCTCTTAACCCTAGTTGCTGCTGTCACCTTATACAGTGTCAACGGGCAGAACCTGACCAAAATCAAAGAAGCCATTACAGCAAACAAGCTGAACGATGCCAAAACACAAGTAGAAGCACTGTTGGCTCAACCCAAAAATCAAAAGAATCCCGAGATTGTCTATTTGAAGGGTAAAGTGTTGAGTGCCATCGCAGCCAATGCAACAGAACGTGCAGCCATGCCGGAAGCCAGGTTACAGGCATTGGATGCCTTTAAAAAAGCGTTGGAGATGGATAAAAATCAGGCGACCTTATTCCTGACCGTCGATAATTATCAACCTGTTTTCTCGCTCTATGCCAGTGGCTTTGAAGAAGCAGCAGGGTATTACAATGAGGAGAAATACGATCAGGCGTTGTCCACGTTCAAAACGACAGGCGTGATTGGCGACTACATCTTTTCACAAGGGTGGGGGTTGTATAAATTGGATACAACGCTGGTATATTACATGGGACTCTCCGCCATCAATGCCAAAAAAGAAGATGAAGCCATTGGATACTTCACCAAACTCGCCGATGCCAATGTAGGACGAACTCCAGATATGGCCACCCCTTATCGGTATTTGGCAAAACACTATTACGATAAAAAGGACGATGCTTCCATGAGCAAGTACATCAATGCGGGTATGACCTTGTTTCCCAAAGATGATTATTTACCCTTGTTGGCCATTGACCATGCCCGCGACAAAGGAGATCAGGCTGCATTGATGAAGCGTTTTGAAGAATTACTCGCGTTCAATCCTGAATCATTTGATCTTAATTTTGAATTTGCAAGCGAATTGTTCTCCGTAGCGCACGTTTCAGAATCCAGCAAACGTCCAGCAGATTACAACGAACTGTGCAAAAAAATAGAAGGGTTATATACCAAGGCGTTGTCTGCAAATCCCAATTCATTTGAAACCATGTTGGCCATAGGAAAACACTATTACAATCAGATTTTATTCATCGAAGATGATATCTATAAGATCAAAGGGACTAAACCTGAGGACGTAAAAAAGAAAGCTGATCTAACGGCTTCCATGAATGAATTGATCGACAAATCAATCCCACCACTGGAGAAAGTGTTTGGGCATTTTGATACCATGGGAAAACTGAAAGTGAGCGAACGATCTAATTTAAAATCGGCATGTACGCTTTTGAACTATTGCTTTGATCGTAAAAAAAATAAAGCAAAAGCTGATTTTTATCAGAAGAAATACGATGAAGCCGATAAGGCCCATCAATAAGTTCATGAACAAATGTATTAGCAGAGAGAAGCCATTGCTTCTCTCTTTTTTTTATCTTCACAACATGTCCATGATTTTAGGAAGGTCATCATTTGGGAATAGTGATAACCACGACAAGGTACTCTCGAGGGAAGAGGCAATGCAGTTATTGAATGAGTGGGTCTTGAACGACCGATTGAAACTGCACATGGTGCAGGTAGGGGGACTCATGGGGGATTGGTCGCGGGAAAAAGAAGAGCTCGATGACCATCAGTCCTGGAAATGGGAAATGGCCGGTCTCTTGCACGATGCCGATTGGGACCAGTGGCCACAGGAACACTGCAAACGGATTGTCGAATACCTGGAAGAAAAGCACATTTGTCCAGAAATCATTCGAGCCATCGCTTCGCACGGCCCCATCCATTTTGGAGTGCTGCCCGAAAGCAGGATGGACCATATGCTGTATGCATTTGACGAATTATCAGGCTTGATCCACGCATATTCCCTCATGCGACCCAATGGATACACCGGCATGGAACTCAAAGGCGTTATGAAACGGTTCAAAGAAAAAACCTTTGCTGCAAATGTAAACCGCGACGATATCCAGGATGCCTGCCAACGCGCCAACCTTTCGTTGCAAGACCTGATCCAATTCATCATCGAGCATCAGGGGAGTTACCAATTGCCATAAAGAACTTTTTACACTGTGTTGAATTCTTTCATAAATATCTACTTAACATAATATAAATTATAAGTAAATAATTCCTGTTTGTAAGCCGAATGCATTTTCATTAAATTGTATCTCAAACGATTGTGATGCGCAGAAGAGATTTCATTCGAACTTCATCACTGGCCCTGCCGGTGGTGCATTCCATAAAAAAAGATGATCCATCAGCTGAGTTTCCTGTAGTGGTTTCTACCTGGGATTTTGGAAAGGCGGCCAATGCAGCAGCCTGGAAAATTCTGTCCGCAGGCGGAAAAGCCATTGATGCAATAGAAACGGGTGCACGCGTTACAGAGGCCGATCAAAGCAATAAAACGGTTGGAGTTGGCGGTTATCCCGACCGAGACGGTCATGTTACCCTGGATGCCTGCATCATGGATGAGCATGGCAATTGTGGCTCCGTCATGTGCCTGGAAGATATCATGCACCCGATTTCGGTCGCCCGCAAAGTCATGGAAAAGACGCCCCATGTGATCCTGGTGGGACAAGGCGCACTGCAATTTGCTTTGCAGAATGGGTTTACCCGGCAGAACTTATTGACCCCCGACAGCGAAGCGGCCTGGAAAGAATGGCTGAAGAAAGCCAATTACAAGCCGGTCATCAATATTGAGAACTCCAGCTACCAACAAACTCCTTCCACAGACCACTTTCCCGGATCTATCGATAATCACGACACCATTGGCATCCTTGCACTGGATGCATCCCGGAACCTCAGTGGTGGCTGCACCACCAGCGGAATGGCCTTTAAAATGCACGGCCGTGTAGGCGACTCCCCCGTGATCGGTGCAGGCTTGTTTGTCGATAACGAAGTCGGGGCCGCCACCTCAACGGGTGTTGGAGAAGAAGTCATCAAATGCGTTGGTTCTCACTTAGTTGTAGAATTAATGCGACAAGGATTTACTGCTCCGAAAGCCTGTAAGAAGGCGGTTGAGCGAATTGCACAGCGCAACCCCCAAAAGGCAAGAGAAATACAAATTGGGTTCTTGGCCTTGGATAAGCAAGGCAATTACGGAGCCTATGCCCTTCAAAACGGCTTTACTTATTCCGTCAAAACAAAGGATAAGGAAATGGTTGTTGAAAGCGATTACCACTTTACTATTCGCCCACGATGATGAAATACGAATTGGAAATCATCGCCTTTGATATTCAAAGTTGCTCAGAAATAGAGAATTGCGGAGCAACCCGAATCGAATTGTGTGCGAATCCGCTGGAAGGAGGGACTACCCCATCGGCTGGAATGATCAAGGCTGCCAGATCTGCTTGTTCTATACAGCTTTTTCCAATCATTCGTCCACGGGGAGGCGACTTCCTCTACTCTGCTGCTGAATTTGAAGCGATGCGTGAAGACATTCAGCAATGTAAGTCGATTGGATGCGATGGCGTTGTATTGGGAATGCTCACTTCAAAAGGTGAAGTGGATCAAAAGCGATGCGCCCAACTCATAGAAGCTGCGGGCAGCATGGAAGTAACGTTTCACCGGGCATTCGACCGTGTACGGGATCCCTTTGAAGCCATGGAGTCGATTATCGCTTTGGGGTGCACCAGAATCCTCACCAGTGGTTTGCACCCCCACGCCAGCGAAGGAGCATTGCTCATTCGTGAACTGGTTGAGCGTGCAGGCACACGCATTCAGATCATGGTAGGATCCGAAGTCAGATCGGATAACATCCGATCACTGGCCTCCTCAACAACTGCCACTTGCTTTCACAGTTCTGCACGCATTGACAATTCTTCTGCAATGCAGTATTCCAATTCAGACATGCATGAGGCATTGAAACACGCAACCGTTGATCCCATGGAAGTTCGTCGGATAAAACAAGCACTGGATAACTACTTTTCGCCATCATGAATTTTCCGGAAATACACCACAAGCGAACTCTTTCTGTCATTTCAGTGATGATAGCCCTTGGCATTGTTTTTTGGAAATTCCTGACGCCAACACCAATTGATTACAATGCCCAGGTCAAACCCATTTTGAATCAAAAGTGCATCTCCTGTCATGGCGGCGTGAAGAAAAAAGGGGGATTCAGTCTGTTGTTTCGCGAAGAAGCTTTATCGCCAACGGAATCAGGTCATCCCGCGATCGTTCCGGGAAATTCTGCCAAAAGTGAAATGATCAAACGACTGCACGCAACAGATCCGGAGGAACGAATGCCCTATAAAGAGCCACCGTTAACCAAAGAAGAAATTGTGATCCTCACGCAATGGATCGATGAAGGTGCACCGTTCAATCTCCATTGGTCTTACCAGCCCGTTCAACTGCCCAAGGTCCCTACCCGATCTTTTTTTGAATGGTTCAGTCCACAGCCAACCAATGAAATCGATCAATTCATCGACGCACAATTATCTGAAAAAGGATTATCGCGATCCGAAGAAGCAAGTAAATCGATCTTACTGCGACGCGTCAGCTTGGATCTGATTGGCATTCCGGCGCCCGATGCGCTGGCCAGTCAGTTTCTTTCTGATCCATCGGAAAATGCATATGAAAGCCTGGTCGACTCTCTACTTCGACTTCCTCAATTTGGAGAACGCTGGACGGCCATTTGGATGGATCTTGCGCGATATGCAGACACCAAAGGATACGAGCGGGATTATATCCGAACGATATGGCGCTACCGCGATTGGTTGATCAAAGCGTTCAATGAAGACAAACCCTATGACCAATTCCTAATTGAACAACTAGCTGGCGATCTGCTTCCTGATCCCAGTGATGAGCAGTTTTTGGCGACTGCCTTTCACCGCAATACCATGACCAATGATGAAGGGGGTACCGATAATGAAGAGTTCAGAACTGCAGCGGTCATTGATCGTGTCAATACCACCTGGGAAGCATTGATGGGAACCAGTTTTGCATGCGTGCAATGCCATTCACATCCATACGATCCTTTTCGGCACGAAGATTACTATCGTTTCATGGCATACTTCAATGAGTCGCGGGATGAAGACACCTATGATGAATACCCGTTGCTCCGGGAATTTCAGCATAGAAGTCGCCAACAATTCGATTCTCTCATGACCTGGTTGAAAACATCAACCAACAAGGATGCCGTTGATTTTTACAGGCGAATGGTCAAAACAGGTCGGCCATGCATCAACAGCATTGCAAATGACTCCATGTCAAATGCCGCACTGGAAGACACCAAGTTTTTAAGGTTCCGAAAAAATTCTCTCGCGCGTTTCCCATCGGTCGATTTCACTGATAAACCACTGTTGTTGATTCGAATGCGATCGGGAGTAGCCGGTGGAAAGCTCTCGGTTGTGTTGGATCAGCCTAACGGGAAACCCATCGCTCAGCACTTCATACCCATCACAAAAGGAGAATGGGATATCCTGACGATTCCGCTGAACGGTTATCTTTCCGGAAAACACGATGTGTACTTTACCTATACCAATCCATCGTTAAAAAATAACAATGAGAATGGGACGCTGGTCGATTGGCTTACGCCTATCCCTGCATTTCCAAGTGCAAACAATTCGACGGTATACTTCACCTATTTTATCAACCTGTTGAATGAACCCGATGCGTTGTTCACTCCCATTATGGAGGACAATCCCGCGTACATGAAACGCAATACCTATGTATTTGAACGCGGAAACTGGCTGATGAAATCCAAACAAGTTCAAGCAGGCGTGCCAGCTGTTTTGAAAAACAATCAATTCAAGAACATGCAGTCGCGATTGGAAATGGCGATGTGGATGACGGATAAACAGCATCCGCTTGTTTCGCGCACCATGGTGAATCGCCTATGGGAACAACTGTTTGGGCAAGGCATTGTGGAAACCCTGGAAGACTTGGGATCTCAGGGAATGCATCCGACTCATCAGGGTCTGCTTGACTTTCTATCGTATCGGTTTATGTACGATGACGATTGGAGTATCAAAAAAACATTGAAACGAATGGTCATGTCGGCTACTTACCGACAATCATCCGTTGCCAGTCAACAGGCACTCAAAGAAGATCCTCTAAATAAATTATATGCGCATGCTCCCCGTGTTCGATTGACTGCCGAACAAATCCGGGATCAAGCTTTATGCATTACCGGAAAGATGAGTACTAAAATGTATGGTCCAAGTGTTATGCCCTATCAGCCTGATGGCATTTGGGCCTCTCCTTATGATGGACGATCATGGAAGAAAAGTGAAGGCGAAGATCAGTACCGACGAGCCATTTACACATATTGGAAACGAACAGGTCCCTACCCTTCTTTTATCAGCTTCGATGGCACTGCACGGGAAGTCTGCACCGCTAGAAGAATTCGAACCAATACACCATTACAGGCGCTTGCTTTGTTAAACGACTCAGCGTATTGGGATCTATCGGTTCAATGGGCAAGGCAATTATTGCCCGCTGCTGGTGCTGATGTGGGACAAGCGATTGAAAAAGGTTATCACCGTGCGACCGGATCAAACATCAATGTCTTGAAAAAACAGGCGCTTGTCGACTTATTTTCTTCAAGTTTACAGCGTATTTCTGCAGAACCTGAACGGCTCAAGCAGTTGCTGTCCGACAGCTCCAATCAACCGCACGCTAAACAATTGGCCGCATTGGCCATTGTCACCAATTCGATCCTCAACCTGGATGAGGTCATCACAAAAAATTGAATGATCATGTCCCTTGAAACATTGATACACGAAGCACACCACACATCGCTCTGCTATCAGACTCGAAGACATTTTCTTCATCAGTGCAAAACCGGTATGGGAGCTATGGCACTGGGAGCATTTTTAAACGGATGCGGATGGTCTTCTACCGATGGATCTTCAGCGGAACAACCCCTAAGGCCAAAGGCTCCGCATTTTCCCGGGAAAGTCAAATCCGTAATATTTCTCCACATGGCTGGTGCACCCTCACAATTGGAGATGTTTGATTTTAAACCAGAGCTGGCGAAAATGGATGGTCTGCCTTGTCCCGACTCCTTTTTGAATGGTAAAAAGTTCGCATTCATACGCGGTGTTCCTTCTTTATTGGGGCCGCAAACCCAATTTAACCGGTACGGTGAAAGTGGAACTTGGTTGTCGGACAACCTCCCTGAATTCAGAAAAGTAGTAGACGATGTGTGTTTGCTCAAAGCGGTAAATACCGATCAATTCAACCATGCGCCTGCTCAATTGCTGATGCATTGCGGAACCGCACGGTTGGGTAGGCCCAGTATGGGATCCTGGGTAACGTATGGACTGGGTACCGAAAACAGCAATCTTCCGGGATTTGTTGTGCTGACTTCCGGTGGAAGAAATCCCGACGCAGGCAAAAGCGTTTGGGGCAGCGGGTTCCTGCCTTCTGTTTACCAAGGAGTGCAGTGCCGTTCCGAAGGCGATCCGGTTTTATTTCTCAAAGACCCCAATGGGTTGAACAGAGACATGCGCAAGGCCTCCATTGAAACGATCAATCGCATCAACGAACAATCCTATGAGGAATACAAAGATCCCGAAATCATTGCCCGAATAGCCCAATACGAAATGGCGTTTAAAATGCAAATCACTGTTCCGGAGGTGATGAGCATAGCAGATGAGCCGGCGTATATTCATGAAATGTATGGGACTGTACCGGGACAAGAATCGTTTGCGAATAATGCGTTACTGGCCAGAAAATTAGTCGAACGCGGCGTTCGCTTCGTCCAATTATTTGATTGGGGCTGGGATAGCCACGGAACAGATCCTGGAACAGCTCTCGATCTTGGATTCATACAAAAATGCAGAGAAAATGATAAGGCAGTCACGGCTCTGCTGCTGGATCTGAAGCAAAGGGGAATGCTGGAAGAAACACTCGTCGTCTGGGGAGGAGAATTTGGAAGAACCCCCATGCAGGAAAACCGTGATGGCAAACAAAACTACCACAAGGGAAGGGATCACCATTCAGATGCATTCACCATGTGGATGGCTGGAGGTGGAATAAAAAAAGGATACAGCCACGGAGAAACGGATCCGATTGGATACAACGCCATCAGTGGAAAAGTGTCGGTCTACGATATTCAGGCCACCATTTTGCAACAACTGGGATTCCATCACGAAGAATTAACCTACCCTTTTCAAGGTAGAAATTTTAGATTAACAGACGTGTTTGGCAACGTCATTGATGAAATTATAGCATGAACCTGATCGAATTCTTTGGCAGATTGCATCCAGTGATGGTTCATCTTCCCATTGGGATTTTATTGCTCGCACTGACGCTGGATGGCGTGGAGTGGAAGAATCCCAAATTTCAATCACCACTGAATATACAGTTCATATTGTGGATTGGAAGTGGAGCTGCAATCTTTTCCGTTCTGAGCGGTTATGCGCTATCGCAAAATGGGGACTACCCTATAGATCAATTGGAGCAACACAAGCGACTAGGATACATCACCTCCATCTTCTTTTTGTTTTATGCAGCGGTTAGAAATTGGATGGTTTCAAAACGTATTGGACATCTCACGCTGACGCTATGCGGAATATTACTGCTGATCACAACCGGACACAAAGGAGGATCACTGACACACGGAGAAGGGTATCTGTATGCACTCGTTGAACCAAACAAAGATCAAAAAAACAGCACTGCAACGCTAACAGACGAAGAGGTGAAATCGATTGAAGATGCTGGATGGGTCATTGCTCCAATTGCAGCCGGGGACGGCAAGCTCAGAATTGTTGGCTTCAACATAGAGGGTTCTGCTCAACAGGCACTGAAACAACTGTCCAACTTTCCCGATCACATCGAAGAATTAAAACTTTCGTATGCTTCCATCACCAATGCCGACCTTCAATCCATCCGCTCATTGACAGCACTCAAAAAGATTTGGCTGGATCATACCCGAGCATCAGACTCTTGTATTGCGCTATTGCTGGAACTCGAAAAATTAAACTATATCAATCTTACATCAACGTCTGTTACAGAAAGCGGAATCATTCAACTCAAACAAAAAAAACCTCGAATAACGATTTACCCTGCCCTTTAAGCAAGGAAAGATTCTACAACTGTTTTCGGTACTGATTCAACAAGTGCATCTGATTGATGGCACGGTTTAGGTTATTCGCCTCATAGGTTATTCCATAGTAGATATCCCCCATCAGGTAGTCGGTCATGAACCGCAGGGCCTGCATCCACATCATGAATTCTCCTGCATAATAAAGTGCCTCTTTTTCTTGATCGGTAAGTTGGTCCGACATCTTTTCATTGTACCCTTGAAGAATTGCTTCTAGGTATTCTTTGCGGACACCTACTTGTTCCAGGTCCGTCTCTTCTTCGTTGCCGGGCGACAAATAGGTCCTGAACATATCACCCAAATCGCTGATGAAATAACCCGACATCGTAGTGTCCATATCAATCACACAAACGCCTTTTACAGACGCATTGAATAAAACATTACTGATTTTAGTATCATGATGCGTAACCCGTTTCTTGAATCCAGCCGATTGGATAATATGGAGATAGCGTTTGAGCAGTATTTCTTCTTGCACCATCTGCTGAATCAGTTTTTTTGAAGCAGTAATACGATTATTTACACCGGAAATCAATGCCTCATTGAATTGCTGCCAACGGTATAGAAGGTCATGAAACCCAGGTATCGTTTCTTTCAATGAATTGCAATCCAATGAAGCGTAGGACGCACTGAAACGGCCAAACTGATGGGCAGCTTCATATGCTTCATCAGATGAATTGCAGGTTGTGATGGCATGGCTATTGGGAATAAAAGGAGTAAGCCGAAAATATTCACCTTGTTCCCCACGAGCAAAAGCATGACTCGTTAGGGTTGATATGGGTGCAGGGAAACAAGGGTCCTGGCGGTGCTGGTGAGCATGCGTCAATAGTTGATTGACATTGTGCGCAATGGCATCGGGCATTTGAAATACTTCGGTATTGATCTGCTGAAGAACAAAATGAGCATTACCATCAACGCCAACTCCAAAAGTTTTGTGGATCAACCCCGCCCCTAACGGCTGAATTTCATAATCAATATCATCAGCAAAATACTGTCTTAATATTTTCCTCAGATCCATGATCAGTACAACAACCGAACTTTGATGGTTCCTTTAACGCTGCGGAGCAATTCAGCGGCATTTTTAGAAAGTTTTTTATCGACATCCAGCACTACATAACCAATCTGATCATTAGTTTTCAGATACTGTCCCAAGATGTTGATTTTATGCTCAGACAAACTGCTGTTGATTTCAGAAAGAACACCGGGTACATTGTTATGGATGTGCAATATTCGATGCGTACCCTCTTGAGGAGGCAGATTCAATTCTGGGACGGTATGGGAACCATTGGTTGCACCCATTTCCAGAAAATGCAAGAGTTTAACACTGACGTCCTCCCCTATATTTTGCTGCGCCTCTTCGGTTGACCCGCCTACATGCGGAGTCAGCAAAACGTTGGGCAACTGCTGAAGCGGAGTCGCAAAACGATCGCCATTTTTTTCAGGCTCCCAAGGATACACGTCAATTGCTGCACCAGAAACATGGCACTTTAATACAGCATCACGAAGGGCGTCCAAGTCCACCACTTCACCGCGGGCATAATTGATCAGGATAGCGCCTTTTTTAAATTGCTTTAATACGGCTTTATTGATTAAATTTTTTGTTTGGGAAGTTTCGGGAACATGCAGGGTAACAACGTCCGATTTAGAAACTACTTCTTTGATGGATGATTTAGCGCTGGCGTTCCCCAACGGTAATTTCTTTAGTACATCGTAGAAAAGTACCTTCATTCCCATGGCTTCAGCCAGAATGCTGACTTGTGAACCAATGTTTCCGTAACCAATGATGCCAAGTGTTTTCCCTCGCAGCTCATAACTGCCTTTAGCTTCCTTTTGCCAAATGCCATTGTGCGCTGCCGTATTTTTATCCAGGATCCGACGGATCAGAAGAATGGAAGCACCAATCACGAGCTCTGCAACCGATCGGGTATTGCTATACGGAGCATTGAACACCACTACTCCCCGTTTGCGAGCCGCTTGTAAGTTGACCTGATTGGTACCGATACAAAAACACCCTATGGCCTGCAATTTTAAGGCATGCTTTAGCACGTCTTCGGTAACGAGTGTTTTGGATCGTATGCCCAGTAAATGAACATCCTTTATTTCTTCGATGAGCTGTTTTTCAGAGAGCGCTCCCGAAATCTTTTTGACCTCTGTGTATTCTGCATCTTTGAACACTGCTACAGCAATATCGCTGATGTTTTCCAGCAGCAAAATCTTGATTTTGTTTTTGGGATAACTGGTTTTGGATTCGAGGGCCATTGGTTTTTAGTGTAATTTTGTACGAATCTACGATTTAATTTTCTGCGACCAATCCAGCTAGGTATGAAGAAATTGAAGCTGTTTGCATTGCTGTTTTTTTGTAGTGGTATTGTTTATTACGTCATCGATCAAAATATTCCTCAGGTAGTCACCCATTCCCTGGTCAGTCAATACAGGAACCTGGTTTCAAATGCACCGCTATCCAAAAAAGAACGCGATTTACGGTACTCCAGTGAGAAATTTTATCGCAGTACATTACTGAGATCACGGTTCAACGGTGGAATCATTGTTGCCAGAAATGGGAAAATAGTCTTTGAGGCCTATAATGGAAATGAACGCATCAAGTATGGAAAACCAATTGATTCCGCCACTTCCTTTCATTTGGCGTCCGTGTCAAAGACCATCACCGGGATGGCCATGTTAAAACTGTTGCAGGAAAAAAAACGATCGGTAGACGAGCAGGTCCAATCGTTTATTCCCGAATTCCCATTTACAGGAATCTCCGTACGCAATTTGCTCAGCCACAGAAGCGGTTTACCCAACTATGTCTATTTCGTTGAAAAATTCGGATGGGATACCCATAGGTTCATCACCAATGCCGATATATTGACGATGATGATTCAGTATAAAACACAACTGGATGTGGGTCGGCCCAATGCTTATTTTGACTACTGCAATACGAACTATGTCATTCTTGCCTTGATCATCGAGCGGCTCAGTGGAGTTTCGTATAAAAACTATTTAAAGACAGCATTTTTTGAACCATTGGGAATGAACCAGACCTTTGTTTTCAGCATGGATCAATCGGATCAGGTTCTTCCTTCGTATAAGAATAACAATCGACTGGAAACGTTTATGTTTTTGGATGCGGTGTATGGAGATAAAAATATTTATAGCTCCCTGCGCGACATGGTGAGGTGGGACATGGCCTTATATGACACCGTCCAATTTCCTCTTTCTATGCAAGAGGAAGCCTTCAAAGGATACAGTTATGAACGCAAGGGGGTCAAAAATTATGGATTGGGATGGAGGTTATATGAGCTGCCTACGGGTAAAAAAATAGTGTACCACAATGGGTGGTGGCATGGGAACAATACCGTTTTCAGTCGCCTGCCCCAAGATTCCACCGTCATCATAGTCCTGGGGAATCGATTCAATCGGAGTATTTACCAGGCCAAACGCATTGCCGGGATATTTGATGGATACGGCATTGATCTTCAAGAAGATGACTAAAGGTCGCTGAAACTTCATTTTTGACAGTTTTTGCCTATTTTTGCCGCCCCTAACCCGCCCTAAAAAAGAGCGGAAATCGTAGACCAAAAGAACGGTAACTGTTTATGGAAAATTTGATCTATTTAGTACCCGTAATGGGTTTGATCGGACTGCTTTACACCCTTGTAAAATTCAATTGGGTGGCCAAACAAGATGCAGGTTCCGAAAGGATGAAGGAAATCAGTAACTACATTGCCGAGGGAGCCATGGCCTTCCTGAAGGCAGAGTGGAAAATACTGGCCTATTTTGTGGTCGTTGTCGCTCTGCTCTTGGGCTTCATGTCGCAAAGCAATCCCAACTCCCATTGGTCTATTTCTCTTGCGTTTGTATTTGGAGCCTTCAGCAGCGCTCTGGCAGGGTACATTGGAATGCGCATTGCAACCAAAGCAAATGTTCGCACGGCGCAGGCTGCCAAAACCAGTCTTTCGAAATCGTTGAATGTTTCCTTTACCGGAGGTGCCGTAATGGGATTGGGTGTTGCAGGACTAGCCGTCCTAGGGCTGGGTGGCTTGTACATCATCCTCAAACAAATGTTTGCCCCAGGTAGTGAAGCCACTTCCGAAGAAATGGTCAAAACCATTGAAGTGCTGACCGGTTTTTCTTTGGGAGCAGAATCAATTGCTTTGTTCGCCCGTGTGGGTGGAGGTATTTATACAAAGGCAGCCGACGTGGGTGCGGACTTAGTAGGTAAGGTCGAAGCCGGGATACCGGAAGACGATCCACGCAATCCAGCCACCATTGCCGACAACGTGGGTGACAACGTAGGTGATGTTGCGGGAATGGGTGCCGATTTGTTTGGTTCATATGTGGCGACGGTATTGGCGACAATGGTATTGGGACAAGAAACACTGTCCAACGATAATTTTGGCGGTTATGCACCTATCCTCCTGCCGATGCTCATCGCGGGTGCGGGCATCTTGTTTTCGATCATAGGAACGTTTTTTGTCCGCGTAAGCGATGCAGCAGGCATCAGCACCGATAATGTTCAGAAAGCCCTTAACATGGGTAACTGGGGATCCATTGTGCTCACGGCTATTGCCTGCGCAGGACTGGTCTATTATATTCTGCCTGCAGAAATGAGTCTTCGGGGATTGACCTTCACCAATGACGGTGTTATGGGTGCAATCGTTGTTGGACTTGTAGTGGGTACGCTAATGAGCATTGTTACAGAATACTATACTGCAATGGGCAAGCGTCCTGTTCTTACCATTATTCGTCAGTCCTCCACCGGACATGCTACCAACGTGATTGGTGGCCTGGCTGTGGGTATGGAATCAACCATGATCCCCATCCTGATTTTAGCCGGTGGTATCTGGGGATCATACGAGTGTGCTGGTCTTTATGGTGTAGCCATTGCAGCTGCCGGAATGATGGCCACTACCGCCATGCAATTGGCAATTGATGCCTTTGGTCCTATTGCCGACAATGCAGGGGGAATTGCAGAAATGAGCGAACTGCCCAAAGAAGTCCGGGAAAAGACGGATGTGCTGGATGCCGTTGGCAATACCACTGCAGCCACTGGAAAAGGGTTCGCCATTGCCTCAGCTGCGTTGACTGCACTTGCCCTTTTTGCTGCCTATGTAGGGGTAGTCAACCACAACGGCTACACCATGCTGGGAATTGATATTTACAAAGCCAAAGTACTTGCCTCGTTGTTTGTGGGCGCTATGGTTCCATTCATATTTTCTTCGCTGGCTATTCGTGCTGTGGGACAAGCCGCTATGTCCATGGTAGAAGAAGTACGCAGACAATTCCGCACCATTGCTGGCATCATGGAAGGTACCGGTAAGCCCGAATACGATAAATGCGTGGCTATTTCAACGGAAGCCTCCATCAAGAAAATGATGTTGCCCGGTGCAATAGCTATCTTGTCTCCATTGGTGATTGGTTTTCTGCTTGGACCTGAAGCATTGGGTGGTTTCTTGGCCGGTGCAACGATAAGTGGAGTCTTGATGGGAATGTTCCAAAACAATGCCGGTGGTGCATGGGACAATGCAAAGAAAAGCTTCGAAAAAGGTGTTGAAATCAACGGTGAAGTGTTCTATAAGAAATCCGAGCCCCATAAAGCATCTGTTACCGGGGATACGGTGGGCGACCCATTCAAAGACACATCTGGTCCTTCCATGAATATCTTGATCAAGCTGATGTCGATTGTCTCTCTGGTAGTCGCTCCTACCCTTGCACAGCTCCATGAGGCTGATGCCCCGGTCATCAAAACAGAAGAAAAGACCATTAAAGTTGATGTAACCGCTGGTGATACCACCACAACCAACGCAGAAGTGAAGAACGGTGATACAGCGAAGATCGTCATCGATTAAACCTATTCCAATTTAAGTATAAACGAATCCCTCTTGAACAGAGGGATTTTTTTATTGAGGGATTTATTCTTAATTATTGAATTTTATTGCTTCATTACCTTAAAGACGATTTGTTGATTGACACCCCAATTGAGTACTACATAATATATTCCCAATTTTCCGGTAAGCTTAAGTTTCCTATCCACAGTCGTCAATTTCTTCTCTGATACAACACGGCCCTGCATATCCAGAATCTTTGCATTGACCTTTGACACAGTACCCAGTGACCAATCGACAGTTAGTTCTTCACTTGCTCCAGTAATCGGATTTGGATACACCTTAATGTATTGTCCATTGGATAGATCAACAGTGGCTGTTATCACAAAGTAGTAGGTTTCCGACATCTCAGCTGTGCATCCGTTTACAGTCGTTTTGACCGTATGATTTCCACTGCCCGTAGGACGGTACCGCTGCGATGTAGCACCATTCAGTGTATTCCCCTCTAGGTACCATTGGTTACCGGAAGTATTAGAAGAAATCAACTCTACTCCCTCCTTGGTGATAGTCGGCCGTGCCGGTATTGGGTTCACCGTCAATGTATCCGACTTGGCGGTAGCACTGCAGCCGTTTGAGGTTACAATCAGTCCATAGCGACCCGTCTCTCCTGCCGAGAAGCTTGACGACGTAGCTCCGGATATGTTCACCCCGTTCCTCTGCCACTGATAGGCATAGCCCTGTCCCGATGTTGCATTCAGGGTAACCTTAGAGCCTTCACATATCACAGAGGCACTCATGGTAAACGAAGCCGTCGGTAGCGGATTGACACTCACCGTTACCCCAGGACTCTTTGCTGATGTACAACCGTTCACCTTGGAAATAAAACTGTATGATCCACTCTGTGATACACTGATTGACTTGGTACCCGCAACCGACATTAGTGTATCGTTCCTGTACCATTGAAAAACTGAATCGGATGAGGCCGTGAGCAGGGAAGAGGATCCAACACATACATTTGTGGCGGAGGCCGTTATACTGCCCACTACTGGCCGAGGAGTCACATTTACAATTATCGGAACAGAGAAAGCAGTAGAACAGGTTGCACTGGCATATTTGATTTTATAAGTACCAGATGATAATACCGTGAGTACAGAATCGGTTGCAGCACTGAGCAGGTTATCATTCAAAAACCATTGAATGTTCTGGCGACTGGTGGCTATTAACCGCACAGAATCACCCTGGCAGAAGGTCGATTGTCCGGAAAGTGTAAGTGTCGGCACTCCAAGGTCACATAGTTGCCCGTTGGGATCAAATGTGAATTTGATTTCAGGTGCAAATGGAGATCCAGCAAAAGAAGCATCTACTGATTGAACAGACCAATAATAGGTTCCTGGCTTTAAATCAATATCCCAAACGCGTTTTCGACCGGTATTCCCTTCTTCAGGTACCATACGATAACCAGTTGGCAGTGAAAGTGAAACTACTTCATCAACTGTGCCAGGGGCAGTACCAACTCGGAGTTCATAGGAAAGGCCTTCAGAAGGAGTATGATCATCAGCAGCAGAATCCCAACTGAAACGAACTTTGTATACGTCACCTACGCGACTAATGATTTGTTGTTTTAAGTTAGATGGGGTAGTAGGTGCAGCATTTTCAATAAACTGATCAGATGCAGTTGCTTCAACCAATGCAGAAGTAAAAGTTCGATCCGTTGATGATTCTGTAGAAATATTGTCTTGATAAAATGGACGATTTCCGGAATTGGTAAAAGATCCTAAGGCAGTAATCACACGTGCGGATTCATTTTGAACGTTTTTATACACTCTGAATAAATCCCTCGAAGTAGTCGAGCTAATCCGACCATTTACCAAAATATCTAAATCACTATCAGCATCAAAGTCTCCAAATTCTATATTTAAATCGCTGAATTCATTTCCAAATAAGAATTGAGATTGTTCTACAAATCCTTTTGTAGTCGGATTGAAAATAGCAATTTTTGAAATTAACCCTGTTCCCTCTCGAGTTCCAGTATAAATCAAATCAGAATAACCGTCATTATTTATATCACCAAAATTCAATTTTGCATTTTCAAATGATTGAATTGGATTTGAAATGTTAACAAAATCTCCATTTCTGCTTTCATAGATATAAAATTTCTGTCCTGAAGTAAAGGATCTACCACTTGTTAGCAAATCCAGGTCACCATCTTTATCATAGTCGATTAAATCTATACTAGAGAAATCAAGGGGCTCGAAGTTAAATTTAGAAGATTGAACGAATGTTATTTTACCAGTAGTATAGTTAATTCCAGTATTTAAATAAGTGCGAGAAATCAAATCACCTTGTTCATTTTTATAAAAGGCTACAAAATCATTGTCAGAATCCCCATCTACATCTCCGAAATCAAAGTTTAGATCATATGATTGTTGAGCGATTAAAATGGAATCTAGATTGGTTTTTAAGCGACTAAATTTAAACCCTGGTGGTGTATTTTTATCTGTAGAAAGCGGACCGGTTGTAAAAATATGTATTTTACTTTGACCCGATTTATCAACCCCTGCAATCAAAATGTCGGGTTTTCCATCGTTGTTCAAATCAGATATTTTAAATCGAGTATTTCCAAGATAAATTGAATCTTCGAGCCCAAGTGATAGTCTTGAAAGTCTTCCCCGTCCAGTTTCACTTAAGCGAGGATCGTTTTTATATATATTCAATCTGAATTTTGGCAAAGTTGCATTAGATGGGTTAATGGGATCAGTAGAAGAAACAATTAAGTCTGCTACTCCGTCCTGAGTAACATCATGCCATTTAATATTTGGTTTATATAAAGCAAAAGTTTCAGTAGACCCATTTAGAAGATAGCTTTCAGGGAAATCATAATTTGATACAGTGTAATTGATTTTATTACTCTCATAAATACTACCACCATAAAGAAAGTCATAATCATTGTCTCGATCTATATCTCCCCATTTAGCCGACAACCTAAAGTTTGGATATATGGTTGCATCGGCTATCCCTCCTTGATTGACAAACTTCCAAGGGTATGTTAGTGTTAGAAATAATGTATCAGATGGCGATGATGTCAATTTATTGTTATCTACAACTTGAAGAATAAAGTAATATCTGCCTGGGTCAAGCTGAGTAAAGTATTTCGTTCCTATAATTAAACCAGTTTCGGGGTTTAATAAATTTCCTCCATTTTTATTCGCTTCTATCACAGTATAGGATTGTCCGGGTATTCCAGTCAATGATACAGTACCAATTTTTAACAAGTAGTTTAAGGAATTTGTAGGAGTAAGATCGTCTTTGCCAGGCTCCCATGAAACAATAATTCTTCCATCTCCAAAATCTTGAATTTGTGGTTTATTTGGCTTTAATGGTGACGTATTTTTTCTTTCAGGCTCAAATGTATAAATCTCAGAAAGTACTTGCCCCCCCAACGCTGCTGGTCTTTGACCACTGATTACTAAGTCCAAATCTCCATCATTGTCATAATCTGCCCAAGAAAATGCAGATCTGTCAAGATTCGGAATAATCGCAAATGACTTTTTCTCAAAACCCGCACCGCTTCCTGTATTCATAAAAAATACCGTTCTGGGCTTTGCTTGCTGATCTGTTCCAGAAATTAGTATATCTAAATCTCCGTCATTTTCAAAATCCGCAACACGTATTTTGCCTGATAAACTGTCAAGATTTACCACAGATTGAAAACCATTGGGGCCTCCATATATAATACGTGAAATCCTGGATATGTTCGTTCCACTTTCAACTCCTCCAGAAGCAATTATGTCTGTCCAACCATCTGCATTAATATCTGCTGATTCAATTGAGGCGTTACGCAAAGCCCACTCAGCGTAATATCTTATGTTTGATCCACTAAAATTATTTGTTTGATTGCTATTATAGAGTGTATTGGTAACTACACCAGCTGAAGACCCACTGGCTCTACCACTAAAAATCAAGTCCTGGTCACCGTCATTATCATAATCAACCCAATGAATTTCAGAATAAAGTGGATCAGAGGGGCCACCTTGATTAGGGAATAATCTTCTTTCAATTGAAAAAGTTCCTTTTCCATTGTTATTATAAATGGTCAATCGAGATAACCCTTGATTATCAATACCTGAAAGAGCCATATCTAAGTCTCCATCATTATCATGATCGCCAAATGCTAAATCACCTTCCCTAGTTGAAACAATATCAATCATTTCATTAAAAGTAAAGGTTCCTTTTCCATCATTTTTAAATAAGAATGTTGCAAGGTTATTGGTTGCAGATGTTCTTTGACCTGACGCAATCAAGTCTATATCCCCATCGTTGTCAATGTCTGCAAATTTCATTGCACCTTTGAACAACTGGGGCACTTTAGTTCTATCGAAAACTTCGGTAAATACCCCATTGGTGTTCTTATAAAGCTGGAAGAAAATCCCTGGTGTCTCACCCATTGCAGCAAGGTCTAAGTCTCCATCACTATCGATATCGCCCCATACAAATCGAGGATTGACCATTTGTGGTAAGAAAGAGGTCTTTTTGACTAATGCATTAGATGCCTTTATATTACTAAGCCCGGTATAATTACCTGATTTTAATCTTATAATTATTGCATAGTATTGAACTGTTTCTGAACTCAATGTATCTCGAATCACATCTGTAAATGACTGATTTCCGAACGAACGCCTATAACTATTGAGAATTGTTAGTGCTTTATTAGTCGACCGATATACTATAATTGAATCAATTAAGGTTTTATCATAGAAGTTCCAAGGTATAAAAATTGAATCACCGCTTCTTTGGATATCATCCAAGAAAGGCGATGGTACAGAATTGTTATTTTCCACCGCACCTAAGTCAGGTAGGCTTCCACTTGGATTAGGTCGAACCGTGCCAGCAAAATCCCTCGGTGATCTTGGTAAATCTGTGCCAGCATAACCCATACCAATGCCCCAACTCCAGTTCTGTAGCCTATAGTCTCCTCGCGCGCTGTCCACAAAACTCACTGCATTAAACGTATTGCCTGTGTTGCGGCGAACATCCAACAAGTTGAGGTTGTTGATTTTTGCAGTAGCAGAGTCGGTACCGATCACATTGTTCAGAATGTTTAGTTTAGCTATAACAGTATTACTGCCATCCGAAGTAACATTCAGTTGTAACCTTGCCTCAGCAGAACGATTATTTTGAATAATATTATTATAAATATTAATATCCGATTGCGCTCTTGACGAAATCATTACTGCACCCCATGTAGCATTTTGGGTATTGTTATTGACAATTGTGTTGTTATAAACATTAGCCCGACAATCCGTGCGATCACCCATATAAACATAGATAGACGCATTACCCACGTTTGCCGATACTATATTATCCCTAAAAACAAAATTATAAGTGCTCGCAGAATGTATCATGAGTTGGTGACTCCATGGATACCTGTGACGCGTACGTGTAAACATGTTTGCAGCCAACACCACCGAATCTCCCACTGTCCCACTCTCACTTAAAAATAAGTGACCCTCTAACTGATTATCAGAAAACACAGTATTACGTATCGAAGCAGAATCCCTGACACGTATCAAACTTGTAAAAGAACTCTCAGCACCGTTTCTAAAGAATACCGAACTATCAATATTTAACCTAGATATATAATTTAGCAAGGAATTATTAGGGATATTAGCCGTAAAGTGCATCCTTCGTAAATTCCATCGGTTCGTACTCTCAAGTACTGGTACTCGAGAACCTCTGATCGTAAACCCAATCAGCTGGTGATACAAACTATTCGCATTACCAAATGCAACAGCAGAATCATATATCAATGAAGATCCTAATGAAGTACTACCATCTAAAATTGTCTTACTAATTACAGACGTATCCCCTGTAAAGATATACTCGGATGCAATCGTCAACGGTCGCTGCGTATGACGGATGTTCAATCGCTCTCGGTGTACACCCTGCCTCAAAATAATCGTATCCGTAGATTGCGCTAACCTCAACGCACGACCAATTGTCTTGAACGGACTATTGCTGCTACCACCATCTAAATCACTTCCCTCTGGTGATACATAAAAATATCCTATCGCCACCACCTCCAGCGTATCGCTGGCTACACCAGGTACCCCAACCGAGTCCACAGACCGCACGTTATAAAAATATCGTTGGTTTTTTATAACTAAACTATCCTGATAAGATGAATCAGCTACCTCCTTGGCAACAAGATTCAATACTGATTTATCTGTACCTCTATAAACATTATATTTAAACCCACTTCTAGCTGTCCATCTTACTCCTACCACACGTGATGAACCTGATACCCTAAAATCAGACACCTTAGCCGACAACGTATTTGGTACAACACTCACCTCATTACTCATACCACTCTCTACTCCAGCACTGTCTATCGTCTTCATCCGGTAGTAATACCTCGTCAAGTTCGTTAAACCAGTCCCATCAACATACTCCTTGCTTGTAACGCCTATCGTATCCGTTACCACTCCACCTGTTGCATTATCCGCTATCGGACTGGTTGAACGGAAGACTTTATAGCGTGATATACGATTACCAGGAATCTGTGTCCACCTTAACCGTGAAGATCCATTACCCCCCTCTGCCAGTACTATAATCGGTGAAGCGTGTTTTGCTGGGTTTTCCACCGCACCTAAGTCAGGTAGGCTTCCACTTGGATTAGGTCGAACCGTGCCAGCAAAATCCCTCGGTGATCTTGGTAAATCTGTGCCAGCATAACCCATACCAATGCCCCAACTCCAGTTCTGTAGCCTATAGTCTCCTCGCGCGCTGTCCACAAAACTCACTGCATTAAACGTATTGCCTGTGTTGCGGCGAACATCCAACAAGTTGAGGTTGTTGATTTTTGCAGTAGCAGAGTCGGTACCGATCACATTGTTCAGAATGTTTAGTTTAGCTATAACAGTATTACTGCCATCCGAAGTAACATTCAGTTGTAACCTTGCCTCAGCAGAACGATTATTTTGAATAATATTATTATAAATATTAATATCCGATTGCGCTCTTGACGAAATCATTACTGCACCCCATGTAGCATTTTGGGTATTGTTATTGACAATTGTGTTGTTATAAACATTAGCCCGACAATCCGTGCGATCACCCATATAAACATAGATAGACGCATTACCCACGTTTGCCGATACTATATTATCCCTAAAAACAAAATTATAAGTGCTCGCAGAATGTATCATGAGTTGGTGACTCCATGGATACCTGTGACGCGTACGTGTAAACATGTTTGCAGCCAACACCACCGAATCTCCCACTGTCCCACTCTCACTTAAAAATAAGTGACCCTCTAACTGATTATCAGAAAACACAGTATTACGTATCGAAGCAGAATCCCTGACACGTATCAAACTTGTAAAAGAACTCTCAGCACCGTTTCTAAAGAATACCGAACTATCAATATTTAACCTAGATATATAATTTAGCAAGGAATTATTAGGGATATTAGCCGTAAAGTGCATCCTTCGTAAATTCCATCGGTTCGTACTCTCAAGTACTGGTACTCGAGAACCTCTGATCGTAAACCCAATCAGCTGGTGATACAAACTATTCGCATTACCAAATGCAACAGCAGAATCATATATCAATGAAGATCCTAATGAAGTACTACCATCTAAAATTGTCTTACTAATTACAGACGTATCCCCTGTAAAGATATACTCGGATGCAATCGTCAACGGTCGCTGCGTATGACGGATGTTCAATCGCTCTCGGTGTACACCCTGCCTCAAAATAATCGTATCCGTAGATTGCGCTAACCTCAACGCACGACCAATTGTCTTGAACGGACTATTGCTGCTACCACCATCTAAATCACTTCCCTCTGGTGATACATAAAAATATCCTATCGCCACCACCTCCAGCGTATCGCTGGCTACACCAGGTACCCCAACCGAGTCCACAGACCGCACGTTATAAAAATATCGTTGGTTTTTTATAACTAAACTATCCTGATAAGATGAATCAGCTACCTCCTTGGCAACAAGATTCAATACTGATTTATCTGTACCTCTATAAACATTATATTTAAACCCACTTCTAGCTGTCCATCTTACTCCTACCACACGTGATGAACCTGATACCCTAAAATCAGACACCTTAGCCGACAACGTATTTGGTACAACACTCACCTCATTACTCATACCACTCTCTACTCCAGCACTGTCTATCGTCTTCATCCGGTAGTAATACCTCGTCAAGTTCGTTAAACCAGTCCCATCAACATACTCCTTGCTTGTAACGCCTATCGTATCCGTTACCACTCCACCTGTTGCATTATCCGCTATCGGACTGGTTGAACGGAAGACTTTATAGCGTGATATACGATTACCAGGAATCTGTGTCCACCTTAACCGTGAAGATCCATTACCCCCCTCTGCCAGTACTATAATCGGTGAAGCGTGTTTTGCTGGGTTTTC
>Ga0194133_10000041_pt1 | contig 240170 bp, 224 predicted proteins | sample TA2KigOf40mmetaG_FD_155448 | JGI IMG/M metagenome (GOLD analysis project Ga0194133, IMG submission 155448) | Freshwater microbial communities from Lake Tanganyika, Tanzania - TA2015055 Kigoma Offshore 40m | ecosystem: Environmental > Aquatic > Freshwater > Lake | place: Tanzania: Lake... | reverse complement strand
GGACCTTCGAGGTAAACATGATGTTTGGGGTGAATCAGTTGGGGTTCCTGCTTTTTATGTGGTATAGATGACATAGTTGTTAGATTTACTTTTTCAATCCCGACATTTGCAGGGAAGCAACTTGAACTACTTCACAAAATTATGCGGATCATATCTTACAACGTAAATGGAATTCGTGCAGCAATAAAAAAAGGATTGCTCGAATGGCTGCAAACAAACCCGGCAGACATCATTTGTCTACAGGAAACAAAGGCCAGAAAAGAGGATGTGGACTGCAAACCCTTTCATGCAATGGGGTACCAAGACTTCTGGTTTAGTGCCCAAAAAAAGGGATACAGTGGTGTTGCTGTATTTACTAAAATAAAACCAACGCATGTAGAATTAGGCAACGGGCATGGAATAAGTGATGAGGAAGGACGAGTCATTCAGTTAGACTTTGGTAACATTCGACTGATCAATGCCTACTTCCCCAGTGGCACCAGTGGCGAGGAAAGACAGCAATACAAATATCAATGGCTGGATGAATGTTACAACTGGCTGGAACAATTAAAAAAGAAACATCCGCAACTGATTTTATGTGGTGATTATAATATTGCACACCAAGAATTAGATATACATGACCCTAAGGGAAATAAAAATTCGTCCGGCTTTCAGCCAGCAGAACGCGCTTGGATGACTAAGCTATTTGAAAGCGGTTGGACTGATACCTTCAGAAAAATTAATCAGGAACCGCATCACTACAGCTGGTGGAGTCAACGGTTTCCCAGCGTGCGACTACAAAATAAAGGGTGGCGTATTGACTATATCAATGTTACTTCAGCCCTTGAGAAAAAAATAAAAGACGCGTATTTATTGCCCGCTGTAAAACATTCTGATCACTGCCCTGTTTACTTGGAATTAAAAAAATAATCCATGTATATCTATAATGTAACAGTAAAGGTGGACCACGCTATTGTCAAAGACTGGGTGCATTGGTTAAAAACAGAGCATATCCCTGAGGTTATTGGGACGGGGTGTTTTTCTACCGCAACCGTGCTGGAACTCCTGGAAAATGTGGATGAGGAAGGGGCTACATTTGCCGTGCAATACAAAACAGGAAAACTCGAAGATTACAAGCGTTATTTAGCTGATTTTGCGCCAGGGTTACGGAAAAAAGGGCTGGATAAATGGGGTGAGCGGTTTATTGCTTTTCGCACCTTGATGAAAATCGTGGATTAAGGGTGTATAACACCTATTTTTCTTTTTCCTAAATGAAAAAGCGGCTAAATTTGTCCCTCTTCACTTTTTAAAACCTAATGCATGAATAAGGGAGACTTGATTAATAAAGTAGCAGATGATGCTGGAGTAACTAAAGCGCAAGCCAACGAAGCAATTGACTCATTGATTGAGGCCATTGGCAAAACACTAAAGGGTGGCGGTAAAGTTACGCTGGTTGGTTTTGGTACTTTTTCTGTTTCCAAACGTGCCGCTCGCAATGGAAGAAATCCAAAAACCGGAGAGAAAATTAAAATAAAAGCGCGTAAAGTTGCTCGCTTTAAGGCCGGCAAAGAGTTAGCTGAATTACTCTAAACAAAACACATAAACCACTAAATCAATACTACCATGGGAAGAGGTGATAAGAAAACCGCTAAGGGAAAACGCTTCAAAGGTTCATTTGGCAAGAGTCGTCCTGCTAAGGTTACCAAAAAAGCAGCCCCTAAAAAAACTAAATAAAACGGTTTGCATACGCAATAAAAAAGGAAGCCTTGCTTCCTTTTTTATTTAACCAGTGTTCCTACTTTATCGCCGGTTACAACCCTGCTGAGATTGCCAGGTTGATTCATATTAAATACAATGATGGGGAGTTTATTCTCCATGCATAGTGTAAATGCAGTCATATCCATCACCTTTAATTGCTTGGATAAACATTCTGAAAAACTGATTTCCTCAAAACGAGTGGCTGTAGAATCCTTTTCCGGATCAGCAGTATAAATTCCATCCACGCGTGTTCCTTTCAAAATCACATCCGCTCCTATTTCGATTGCACGCAAAGAACCTGCGGTATCTGTGGTGAAATAAGGATTACCGGTGCCAGCTCCAAATATCACTACTCTTCCTTTTTGTAAATGTCTAATGGCTCTCCGACGTATATAAGGTTCCGCTATTTGTTCCATTTTGATAGCACTTTGTAACCGGGTGTATACGCCAATTTTTTCTAACCCCGCTTGCAAGGCCATGCCGTTGATTACCGTAGCCAACATGCCCATATAATCGCCGTGCGCCCGCTCTATTCCAGTTTCCTGTTCGTTCATTCCTCTGTAAATATTACCCCCACCAATTACAACAGCCACTTGCACACCTAATTCGGTAATGGCTTTAATGTCCTTAGCATATTGGGAAATAATGGAGGTGTCAAATCCAAAACTTTTATCCCCCATCAGGGCCTCCCCCGATAATTTCAATAAAACGCGTTTGTAAACAGGTAACATGCAGTTGTCTTTGGTGAACGAAGATAACCAAATTAAAAGGGCAAAAAAAAGCGCCCGTGGTAACGGACGCTTATATTCTTTTAAAGCAACTATGCATTAGCCTAATGCTACACGCTTAAAGCTAGTCACTTTTACATCGCCAGATTCTTTCAGGTAATCCCCTACTGACTTACTGGCATCTTTTACGAACGCCTGGGCCGTGAGGGTTTGCTCCTTGAAGAAAGCACCCATTTTACCTTCAGCAATCTTAGCGATCATTTCTGCAGGCTTTCCGGCCATTTTAGGATCCTGATTCATCAACTCTACAACAATACTTTTTTCACGCTCAATCACTTCAGCAGGAACAGAAGCGGCATCAACAGCAACCGGATTCAAGGCTGCAATTTGCATAGCTACGTCTTTACCGGCTTCTGCAGCAGGCTTGTCCATACCCACCAACACACCAATACGGTAAGCACCATGGATATAAGAAGCTACATAAGGCGCGTCAATACGCTCAAATTTTGTGACACCAATTTTTTCGCCAATGGTTGCTAATTTCTCATCTACCAAACCAGCAGTAGTCAAGGCACCAATTTTTACATTCATCAACTCATCGAGCGAGTTTACATTGTTAGCTATCGCAGCATCGGCAATACTTTTTCCAAAAGCAACAAAGTCTGCATTCTTAGATACGAAATCAGTTTCGCAACTGACACATACTACAATCCCTGTTTTGTTATCAGCAGTAGTTTGTGCAATCACAACGCCTTCTTTTGCTTCGCGATCACTACGCTTAGCAGCCACTTTTTGTCCTTGTTTACGCAACCAATCAATGGCCGATTCAAAATCACCATTTGTTTCAGTCAATGCTTTACGGCAATCCATCATTCCGGCGCCGGTTGTCTGACGAAGTTTATTGATATCCTGTGCACTAATAGTTACAGTACTCATAATGATTAATAATTTTTAAGGCGAACACTTGCGTGTACGCTACAGAACTAATTAAAAAATAAATTACTTACGGGCTCCACCAGGTCCGCGACTTACGCTACCACCTGTGGTACGACGACGTGTTCCGGCTCCACCTCCTCCACCACGACGAGCACCACCGCGTCCACCTTCCGCTTCGGCTTCAGCTAAAAGTTTAGCCGCTTTTCTTTCTTTTTCGTCATCGGTAGTTTCTTCCGTTTCGTCATCCTTAGCTGCTTGACGCTCTGCTAATCCTTCCTCAATTGCTGCAGTAATATAGTTAACCAGAATAGCAATTGATTTAGTAGCATCGTCGTTAGCAGGTACCGCAAAATCCACTTTATTAGGATCGCAGTTTGTATCCACCAAACCAAAGGTGGTAATGCCTAAGCGCTTCGCTTCAGCTAGTGCAATATGCTCATGCCCGATATCAACCAAGAACAACGCAGCAGGTATACGTCCCAATTGAGAGATACCACCTAATACTTTTTCCATTTTGTCTTTATCACGGCTGAGGGTCAGACGCTCTTTCTTTGTAATACTTTCAAAAGAACCATCGCCCAGCATCTTTTCAATGCTCTGCATTTTTTTTACGCTCTTACGAACGGTGTTGAAGTTGGTCAACATACCCCCTAACCAACGTTCTGTTACATAAGGCATATTAACACGCTTGGCACACTCATTCACTATATCCTTGGCTTGTTTTTTTGTTCCAACAAAAAGGATCTTCTTACCGCTACGTGCAATTTGCTTTAACGCAGCTGCCGTTTCTTGTAAACAATCAACCGTTTTGTTCAGGTCGATGATGTGAATACCTTTCTTTTCAGCAAAGATGTAAGGCAACATCTTGGGATTCCACTTCTTTTTCAGGTGACCAAAATGTACACCGGCTTCGAGAAGTTGCTGTTGTAAAGATGTATTATTTTCCATATGAAGTATAAGTACTTTAAAATTGATTGAAGGCGATTAACGTTTGGAGAACTGGTAGCTACGACGTGCTTTCTTGTGACCGAATTTCTTACGCTCTACAGAACGTGGATCACGTTTCAATAATCCCGCAGCTTTCAGTGCCGGACGAAATTCAGGATTCAAGTCTACCAATATGCGGGAAATACCCAACATAGCAGCTTCTGCTTGTCCTTTTACGCCTCCACCAGCAGCATTAATTTTTACATCGTATTTGCCCATCACTTCAACAGTTTTGAGCGGACGTTCTACTTGATTTTGTAAATAAACCAGAGAAAAATATTGTTTGTAGTCTTTGTCATTCACCGTAATTTTTCCGTCACCCTTAGTAACGAAAACGCGTGTTACGGCTTCTTTACGACGACCTACGCTGTTCTTTTGCTTTTCCATTGATTAGTTATTTGTACGATTGATTTCAGAATTTAAGTTCCTTAGGTTGTTGTGCGCCATGTGGGTGTGCAGCACCTTGGTACACAAATAATTTTTTGATCATTTTGCGACCCAATCTGTTTTTAGGGAGCATTCCTTTTACAGCGCGCTCGATAACCACTTCTGGACGACGCTTCAATAAACTGGAAGCCACTTCTTCTTTTAAACCGCCTGGATAACCCGTAAAATGGTCATACATTTTTTGATCCAGTTTGTTGCCGGTCAATACAACCTTTTCACAATTGGTTACAATTACATAATCCCCTGTGTCTACGTGTGGAGTGTAGCTGGCTTTGTTTTTTCCGCGTAATACAGCTGCAATACGGGAACACATACGACCCACGGTTTGATTAGTACCGTCCACAACAAACCAGTTGCGCTTTACGGTAGCCTCGTTCGCATGTTTGGTAGTGAAATGTAGTTTACTCATGATGTTTTATTTGAGGTCCCGCTATCCCGGAACCTGATTAAAAATGGACCGCAAAGGTAAGCGGGCCCGATTACACCACCTTGAAAAAAAGGATTAATTTTTGGAGAGGCCTTTGTAATAGATTGATTATCAATAAATATTTTGACCAGCTTTTTTAGTCACTACTGAAAAGCCGTCAAAGCCCTTGTCGGGCGACCGGAATTCTCAAATGCACCGAGGGTATACCCCTTCCAGTTTCCGTAAGATTGAGGTTCCCAATATAGAAGTCCCAGACCTTTTTGATCGGGGATGGAACGAAGTTGTGTTTGTAATTCTTTTAAGAACAGATAACAAGCATCAGCTTGATCCCATGGCATTCCCACTTCGCAAACCATTACAGGTGTGTTGTAACGATTCACCAGCTCTATCATATTGGCTTTGCATTGCGTCACTAATTCAGGCCAATTTGATTGCGTTGGGTAGAGTGAAAGCCCAATCAAGTCCCATACCGCCCCATTTTGTTTGAGCCCTTCTAAATTCCAGCGAAATAACCCGGCATCATAACCATTGGACAAATGCACCATCACTTTAATAGCGGGATCTATTTGCTTAACCGCTTCATAACCGGCTTTAAAAAAACTGGCATAATTCCCCATTTGTTGTGATGCTTTTCCCAAGGGCCAAAGCATTCCATCATTGGTTTCATTACCAATTTGAACCCAGGTTGGTGTAACGCCCCGAAGAATTAAAGCTGTAAGGACACGAGATGTATGAGAACGAACAGAGTCACAAAGGGCACCTACTCCAAGCCCGGACCAAGCAGCCGGTGGATTTTGTTTACCAGGATCAGCCCAACTATCACTGTAATGGAAATTTAGCAAAAGCTTTAGCCCCGCTTGCCTGACTCGCATCGCTTTCTGTATTACATCTTGCAAACCATTCCAGCCCTCTGCAGGATTTACCCAAACGCGCAATCTGATAGCATTGAATCCTAATTCTTTCATCAATAAAACTGGGTCTGTTTCGGTACCATTAGCAGTATAAAACTTACGACCCGCTGCCTCCATCTCCGTGATCCAGCTGATATCAGCTCCCTTAACCAGGAATTGATTGGTGGGAGTAGGCGGCATATTTTTTTTACCACAGCTTACTAAAATACTGCTCGAAAAAATGAATGATATTATAATAAGTCTGATTGTCATCAATTGCAGCAATGCTATTTATTTAAAGATAAAAGAACGGCCCCGAGTTGGAGCCGCTCTTTATCCAATAGAACCGTCAATTAGTTGATAGTAACAGTCTGTGTGTTTTCATTCAACGTGATTGTATAGGTGCCAGCTGTAGTTGGTGTCTTGAAATTTGGACCACCATCCCACTTGATACGGCGAGGTGAACCAGTAGACTGACTTCCGCCACTAGCATCCTCATAATCGAAAGCACCCCATGCATTACCCGCTAAGAATTTGATATCCTTATTAGCTTCCAATGCAACAGTAATAGTCCAAACGCCATTACCACCGTATGTCATTTGTGGGCTGGCTCCTGGATTCCAAGCAGCAACACCAGTCAATCCATCACCTACTACACGCATTTCATTAGCAGGAGAAATTTCATAACGGATTCCATTTACGTTACGACCATTCCAGATTACACGGTAACGACCTGTAGCACTTACATCAGGCATATTAGGACCATTTACCTCCATGGCAGATCCACTACCGCCGTTAGATCCATAACTGCGGGCATTAGCAGCTGAAATATCACCACTGTTCCAGTTGTTGAAGTCAATCAACTTCCAACCGCCAGAGGAATTAAGGTTAGTTAATCCTACAAATAGATTTTTTTCAGGATGTCCCATCGCATAGTTGGGGAAGGAAGCACCAGGATTCCAACCGGCACCTGTAGCACCACCCACAAATCCCATACGACCTTCGCGGATATCGTATTTCATATTAGCGCGGTCAATTGAAATACGGTAAACACCTGCAGTGCTTACAGAGAAGTTTGCACCATTCTGAGCCAGGTTATTATTGGTTCCACCATAGTTAATTGCCCAGTCACGACCCTGTGTTACTTTAAACTCTGCGTTAGCAGGCAAATAAATATAGGTGTAATATAATTTATTCATCGCTTCTGGACGAATATCACGAATCAGCTCAGGGGCTGTTCCGGGATCCCAGTTGTTACCATTACCAGTTGCAGACTGATAGCCACCAGGCATGTAGAAACGAAGGATGGGAACATAGGTATTGATCAATACGTTAACTGTATTGGAGAAAGAGGTAGCGCCTTGTGCTGTTACCGCACGAACGCGATATTCTATTCTTCCTGGATTGCCACCAGCAACACCTTCATTCAAAGCCGTTTCGTTCATTTCAAAATTGGTCAAGGTTACATTCAAACGATTTGCCCCTACAGCAAAATCACGAGGAGAAGCAAAATTCTTTCCGGCAGAATCATATTGCAACGTGTACGTAATATCACTAGTATACCCAACAAATGAACGTGTCCAGGTAAATGTGTTACCAGGATCATTTGAAGTAGCTAAACTAGGAGACAAGGTTGCGTTTTGAGATACTAACACAGAAGGATCTTCAAACGGCGTTACAGTAATGCGAAGTACATTAGACTCTAACTTCTCATTATTATTACCATAAGAAGAAGCCACTTTCACATCGAGTGAATGTGTTCGTCCTAATGCAAAACCATAATTCAGCAAAATACCATTTAACTCACGACCTGTAATAGCGGTGTTGCGAACACCCATTACAGTTTTAGTTACTACACGGCTAAAGTTGCGACCTGCTGAATCAATAGAGAGAACGTATTTATAGTTAGCAGAATCTGTCCCGTGATTTGGGTTAGTCCAGTTAAAACTGATCACATTGCGGGTACTATCCGCCAATGTAGATGTTACACTGGTAAAGTTGGAGCTAAGTACTACAGCATTACCTGGCTTGTAAAAAGGCAGGTCAGCTACTTTAGTACAGGCTGCGATTCCCAGTACCAGACCCAGATAAAAGAGTTTACGCATATTTTTCATGGCAGTACGTTTTTAGGTTTAGAGTCTGGTTAATTTGTATTTACCAGTCTGGAAGTTTACTTCTATTTTGTAACGACCAGCTCCCGGGCTTTGAAACGCAGGGTCAGCGTCGCGCTTTTCAAATTCACCTCCCAATGCAGCTGCTGGTGCTAACGCGTGGTATTGTGTTCCCCAAACTCCTTGTGTTTGGATCAACTTGTAATAACCACCTGCATTAAAAGTTACATCATCTAAAATGTATAGCAATGGGTTGCTGGCATCTCTTCTGAACTTCTGCGATACATTATACGGAGCACCCATTGGATTACTCCAACCAGAGGCAAACGCATCCCCAATGGCCCAAAGACCTGCATCATTGTATCCACCTGCTTCAGTTCCTGGAGGCTCAACCGCAAAATCCAGGTAAGGTGTAATACGAACGGTGATAGTGTTAGAAAGCAATGGAACCGTACCATTGATCAAAGAAGCTCTCACACGCATTTGCATATTGTATGCAACACCTGCACGCAATTCCATTTTACCTAATACGGTATTCAAATCTTTTACAGTCATACGGGCTCCCAGCTCCTTTGCTATCGCAAGCTCTTGCTTATTAGGACTAGCAAAGTTTCCGCCTACCGTATCAACTTGTAATAGGTAAGTAACATCTTGAGAACTAACTCCCGTAGTAAAACGGTAATTAGGGTTTGTCCAATTCAACACGAGACCAACTTGATCTCTGTTCTCTTTACGAAGTACTACTGGTGCTGTAGCTGTGGTAGACAACACAGGGTTGGTGCCACCCAGGTACATGATTTGATTTTCTTCTTTATCGCAGGAAACAATCCCCATCAAGAGGAAGGATCCTAACAGAAGTTTTGCTATGTTTTTCATGGCAATCAATTTTATTGTTGATTAGAAGCCGGGGTTTTGGCTCAGGTTTGGGTTAGAAGTTCTGTTAGAGGCCGGTACAGGGAATAAATTATACTTGCTATCCACTGCAGTACCAGAAGCTACACCACCTTTCCAAGGCCATAGGTAGGTACCCGTAGTTAAGCGACCATAACGAATCAAGTCAGTTCTTCTGTGTCCTTCCCAGTACAACTCACGTGCTCTTTCATCTAGAACAAAATCAAGCGTTAACTGGCTGGCAGTAATATCAGCTGATGAACTTCCATTGTGTGCACGCCTACGGATGGCGTTGATATAAGCCAATGCTGTAGCAGCGTCACCACCTGTTCCGCCACGAAGTGTTGCTTCGATGTAGATCAAATGCATTTCAGATAAACGGAAAAGAGGGAAATCGATATCTGACCAATAACGAGTTGCATCAGAAACTGGCTGTCCGTCAGAGCGAATATTTCTCCACTTATTTACGTGTAGCCCATTGCTGAAATCTGCTACATCATTGATAGAGATTTGAGCAGGACTAGTACCGTACAAGGAAGTGGTAAACATAGCGCGACGATCGGTAGCTCCTGTTAAATCAGGAAAGCGATCCGCTAGTCCTTTTGTAGCACGGTAGCCAAACCAACCTTGGTTGGTTCCAAAATCTGCATAATCTCCACCCGCAGCGGCGTGGATAAAGAAAGTAGTGTTACCGTAAGAACGAGCTTTCAATCCGTCGCATGTAATAGCAAAGATGATTTCGTTAGTACGCTTATCATTATCCGCCATGAACAATTCACGGTAGTTGCCATGCAGCGAATAACCACCTGCAATTACTTTACTAGCGTAAGTGATTGCATCGCTCCAACGAGCAGAACCCGTGTACACCTGTGCATTCAAATACATACGTGCCAACAAAGCCCATGCAGCGCCTTTGTCTACACGACCATATTCATTGGTACGAGGATTTTTTAATTCATTCTCAACAGCTTTCAATTCTGCTTCAATATAGTTGAAGAGATTAGCTCTAGAAATTTCCTGAGGCAGGGTAGTTCCTACCTGATTGGCTTCTGTGATAAAAGTTGAACGACCGAACAGATCCATCATCACCCAGTAATTGAAAGCACGAAGGAAGCGCGCTTCTGGGCGTGTAGCTTTGATAGCATTTACTTCATCAGCACTCAACTTACGAGCAGCTAATTTTTCATCAGTAGACTCACGGAGGTACTCGTTAGCTACCATGATGTTATAAATTGGACGTGCATACATTCCTTTTAAGAAAGGATCAGCACTGGAGTAGCTAAGATTATGGAAATCTTTGATGGTTTGGTCATTCCAAGATACTACTGCTTCATCAGTAGGAAGCTCCTGACAGTTAAAGAAACCACGAAGAAAAGGTGATTGAGAACCTTCATCCAATCCTTGAATATCAGAAGCACCAGCAGGACCACTGTTACCAGTGGTAGCCAGTCCTCCATATACTTTAGCCAATACCTGACGATATCCGGCAGCAGTGGAGTAAACATCTGCTGAAGTCAGGTCATTGGGTGGAAATAAATCCAACTTTTTTGCACAAGCACTGAGAAAGAGAACTACTCCCAGCAACAATGTGTTTTTGATGACTATATTTTTCATGATGCGTTGATTTTAAAATTAAAAGTCAAGATTGAAGCCAATTGAGTACACACGAGGGCGTGGGTATATGTTGCCATCTACACCACCATCACCCGCATTCTCAGGATCCAGTCCGCCATATTTTGTAATCATAAAAACATTCTGGATACTAGCATTCACACGTAAAGTGGCTTTGTCATTGAACACGCGCCCAGCTTCATACCCGAAATTGATATTATCAATACGGAAAAAGGAAGCATTATCCAAGTAGTAGTCAGACAAGTACCAGTTGTTATTGAAATTGGTTGTCAATAAATCACGTGTTGCATTACCAATAAACTGTACGGGATTCTTAATGGAACGCATGGTTGCGTTATTAGAATTTACGTTGTTGTAGAGGTAATTACCCAACATACCGTGGCCGGCAACTCCAAAAGAGAATTTCTTAATACTCAGAGAAGTGCTGAAACCTAACAATACATCGGCTGCTGGCTTCTGACTGATTTGACGATCATCGTTATTGATTAAACCATCACGATTGGTATCCTCAAATAGGCCTTCAATTGGCTTACCATTTTGATCATAAATCTGCTTCAACATATAGAAGCTGTTGGGTGAATAACCTACCGCATGAATACCGATTGTATTTCCGGTACCACCCCCAATTCCTGTAACTTCTTGTCCTTTGAATTTAGGATCAGGATTACGTAACAGGTTTGTGATGGTGGCTTTGTTGTAGGTGTAATTCATATTAATATCCCAGGTCACGTTTTTATTGCGTATAGGTACCAAATTTAAGGTTACCTCTACCCCTTCACTGTTGATATTACCTACGTTGGTAACAATCTCATTTACAAAATTGGCACCAGAAGCTACTGCCACATTTGCTAACAAGTCTTTTGTTTTACGCTTGTAAAAATCAACCGAACCACTTACTCGGTTATTGAAGAATCCATAATCCAAACCGAGGTTGGTGGTAGTAGTAGTTTCCCAACGTATAGAAGGATCATAACCCGCAGGACGCAGGTAATTAACCCAAGCCGTACCGAATTGCTGCATCGCTGTGTTATTACTAACTGTATAGCGCGGCAGATAGGAATAGTAGCTGATTCCATCTTGCTGACCAGTAACTCCCCATCCAAAACGGAATTTTAAATCATTCACCTTGCTGGAGTTGCGGAAAAAGTCATCGCGTGCTTTCCAGGCCAATGCCAGTGAAGGGAAATAACCTGTACGATCTTTAGGATTCAACTTAGAACTTGCATCGCTACGGATCGTAGCAGTCAACAAGTATTTATCCATCAACGTGTAGTTGATTCTTCCGATATACGATTCCAATCTGTACTCCGGACGATCCGTTAAGAATACAGGCTCGGTGCCAATGATGGTATCTTTTTTCGCAGGATTCGCGCGATCAAATATGGCGCGATAGCTTAATGCAGGGAAATTAGATACATCGGTAACAAAGCTCTGATAGCTGTGCGTTAACAACACATCAATTTTACTCTTGATGCTTTTCACCTCTTTGGAGTAGAATAACCCTACATCAGCCAACTGGTTAATTTTTTGTTGCTCGTAGTATTGACGACGACCTCCAGTCACATAATTGGTAGCTGCTACAGAGTCTATATTGTTATTTCCACTTCCAGCTGCAAAATCCATACCTACATTGGCTTGGATTTTTAAATCTGGTAGGAATGGAAGTTTATATTCGGCTTGTACATTACCAATCATACGGTTAACCGTAGAACGATTATCACGTAACATTAATAAGGCAACCGGATTACGGTTAGAAAGATCATTTGGAACGGCACCATTTAACCACTCATAATAACCTCCCCATCTGTTATTGCCACTCAAAACCGGTTTTGTAGGGTCAAAGCTCACTGCATTTCCAATCGCGCCCTCATTGGCAAAATTGTTACGTGTTTGAGAAGCCTTCACTGAGATATTCAATGATAGATTATCATTCAACAATTTGGGAGAAAGATTGATAGCAGTAGAGATACGACTGAAATTATTAGTACGAAGAATACCATTTTGGTTTAAGTAACCGAGCGAAGCACGGAAAGGAATATTACCAAGGCTTCCAGAAGCACTGATAGTATTATCAGCTCCAATGGCGGCTTGATAAATTTCTTTTTGCCAATCAGTGTTGGCAGTGCCCAACATGTTTTTATACATGTTGCTTCCAGTTGCAACAGCATCTTTATTTATGATATCGCGTACTTCATCAGCCGTTAGCACATCCACATAATCAGTAATCATTCCCACTGAAGTAGTATTGCTAAAGTTGAAACGAAGTGCTCCTTTTGTGCCTTTCTTAGTAGTAACAATGATCACCCCGTTAGAAGCACGTGAACCATACAAGGCAGTTGCAGAAGCATCTTTCAAGATGGTCATTGACTCAATATCATTGGGGTTGATTGTATTCAGCAAGTTGGCAGACCCTGATACGCCATTTCCATCAACAGGTACTCCATCAATTACAATCAATGGGTCGTTACTTGCATTAAGTGAAGCACCACCGCGAATACGGATTCGGCTTCCACCTCCTGCAGCACCACCACCTGTAGTGATAGAAAGACCTGCTACTTTACCCACGAGGAGTTGCTCAGATGAGTTGATATTTCCCTTCTGGAAATCTTTGGCAGAGACAGCCGTAACAGCACCAGTCAGGTCTGTCTTACGACGTGTACCATAAGCTACCACCACCACATCACCCAGTGTGCTGTTGGCAGCAGCCAAAACCACATTCACAGTGGTTACACCCTGAATGGAAACTTCCTGCGTTGTAAAATTAACAGAGGAAAGTACCAGTGTATTGACAGTAGAAGCAACACTGATTCGAAACTGTCCCTGTGCGTCAGATTGAGTGCCGGCATTACTTCCCTTGACAGTAACACTCACTCCTGTAAGTGGCGCACCATTGGCATCAGTAACTTTTCCGGTAATCACTCTATCCTGCGCATAAGAAAGTTGCGCAACGAGTGTTAGCATTACAATGCCAAACACTCTCGAGAGTCTAGATAATGACATAAGCAATCATTAATGGTTAAGCAATCAGATTTGGGGACACACTAAATGTGTATACGATACACAATATTAAGAAAATTTTAATTCAGCAAAATTTCTTGTTTAACTTTTTAACGGGCACCTACTTTATAGAGCCTTCCAGGACGGTGTGGAACATCGGTTTCCATCTCCTTAAGGTCTGTCATCCAATCCTTTAGCATGATTTTTTTCCTGAAATTTCTCCGGTCTAACCCCACCCCTAATATAGCTTCATATACCTCCTGAAGCTCACGTAAAGAGAACTTGGGGGGGAGCAAATTGAAAATAATAGGTCTTTCCATCACTTGTTCACGCAAACGTTTGAGGCAAGTATCCAATATCTCTTTATGATCAAATGCTAATTTTTGTATTTCGCTTACTGTATGCCATGAAACTGCTTTATGACTTAACTGAAGTCGATGATTTCTGATATCTACTAATGAATAATAGGCAGTGGTAACTACACGGCCTGATGGGTGACGTTGAATATTTCCAAAAGACTGCACCTGTTCCAAATACACATCATCCAATCCTGTTCTATCTTTTAAAACTCGATAAGAAGCTGCATCTAAATCTTCATGAGGGTCAACTAAATCTCCCAAAAGAGAATGTAACCCATTAAATTCTTCCAGGTCAGACTCAATCAACAACACTTTTAATTCTTTATTCTCATAGCCGAGAATCACACAGTCTACTGAAACAGCAATGTTGAAGTAATCTTGCCGATTTCTTTTTTCGGATGCAGCGCTTTTTAATGTTAGCTTTGTAGTAGGCATACTTGTTGCTTATTGAATTACAAATCGAACCACCGTCTCTGCACCGGGAGCTGTCACTTTTATAAAATAATTGCCAGCAGAAAGTCCTTGCATTTGCTGTTGCAAGGAAACTCTATGTGTGCCATTTGTCAATGATCCATTTTGTACCACTGATAGCTGTTGCCCTGCCAAGTTAAATACTGTAGCAGTTACAATACCAGCAGTGGGAATTCCCAATACCAAGTCTACCGCATTGGTGCCACTAACTGTGCGGCTAATCAAATTGGGAAGCACTTTTGCGCTAAAGGTAGTAACGGTTCCACCTCCACCAGTACCTCCTCCACCCCCTCCTGTGCCACCACCTCCACCGGTATTGGTAATATTTCGATTCACATAAACTTTGTATTCGCCCGGCTGTAGTAAAATAGATTGACCTGCTCCAGTAGCATTAAAAGTTGCACCAGACAAATAATCATACCAGGTTCCCGCATTGGGAAATGTAATGGAAGCCTGTGAAGCAGCTACATCAAAATTGCCCAATACAACAATATTAGAAGTATCCGTTGTTAACTGTAGCCATTTGAATGGTCCATTGAGCGAATGCACAATCCTGTCAGAGGTAAAATTATTTTTATAAAGAGGGTGTTGTCTAAGTTGATTCAACTTACTGTATACAGTAAATACTGCTTTGCGATCTGCTATTGTTTGATAATCCCAGCGAATGGGTTTGTTGGAAGTCCTGCAATTATTGTTAACGGTGCCATCTGGACAATGATTAATGGAAAAATCATAACCCACTTCACCAAATTGCCAGATCATACGGGGTCCTGGTATCAGCGTGCCAAATGCTGCAGTTAACTCCATGCGTTTTAGCGCGGTAGCCAGGTTTCTAATATTGTAGGTTCCAAATGAATTACCAAACTGAAGCGATTTGTACATCAACCGTTCTTCATCATGGCTTTCCATATATCCTACCAAATGCGGCTTAGTCCATCCTCTTGCAGTAAAAATGTTACCACTAAAATTTGAGTTCGGTAAAAATCCCATGGCAGCTTCTTGAAACTGATAGGTATTGTTTGCCCATAGCAACATACCGTAGTTAGAAAGTTCAATTTCTTCCGTGTTGTCTGCAAAATGTTCGAGAATCACATAACTACCCGGAGATTTTAATTGCATGGTATCGTAATAGCGTTTCCAAATGGCAACCCGGCTAGCATCATATCTTCCCCATGCAGCCACATCCGTTCCTGTATTATTTTGTGTAAACCCCTTGGAGAGATCAAATCGATAGCCATCCACTTTATACTCTTTTAACCAATGTTCCATGACACGGCTACTGAAGTAACGCGTAACTAAACTTTCATGGTTAAAGTCATTGAACACATTAAACGGATGTCTGGCTGTTTCATTAAGCCAAGGATTATTGGAAGCGGGTTGATTACTGGAGCTGTTCCAATAAAGCGCGGCAAGCGGATTACTGCCAGTAGTATGATTCAATACCATATCCAGAATAACTGCTATCCCTCTTCGGTGACAGGTATCAACAAATTCCTTCAAAGCATTCTTAGTGCCATAATATTTATCAGGAGCAAAGAAGTAAGATGGATTATACCCCCAACTTTCATTGCCATCAAATTCACCTACAGGCATTAACTGAATTGCGTTGACTCCTAATCTTTGTAAATAAGAAAGTGTATCACGTAATGTTTTCCAATCATGCGCGGCTACAAAATCGCGTAGTAACATTTCATAAATCACTAATCCTCTTTTATCAGGACGCGTAAAATTGGTGACTGTCCAATTATAGGAAGGTTCATTAGTTTGTAACACACTCACGATGCCGGTGGTTCTTCCGGTAGGATACGGTTTAAGATTAGGATAGGTAGCCGGTGTGATGTATTGATCATTCCAGGGATCCAATACTTTTTCTGCATAGGGATCCCCTACTTTCAAGGTACCATCCACTAAATATTGAAAAGCATATTCTGTGCCTGGTGTGAGACCTGTGATACGTAACCACCAGTAATTTCCATCCTGGGTACGATTCATTGCAAAAGCTGATTGTTCCAGCCAGTTACTTCCTGGAAAATCTCCAATCACCGAAACACGTGATTTACCTGGGGCATAGAGCACTAACACCACGCTGGTATTCCCCGGTTCGTAATTAATTCCATCACGCACACCAACCGGAAGTGGAGCGGTAGTGACTCCGCCGCTTACAAAAAAACGAAGGGTATCTCGCTTAGTGGTGGCCCCTGAAATGGCTTCTGCAATTACGGTTTGATCACCTGATGCTGTTATGGATACATTCCCTGAAACGGTGGTAGCATTAGCAGCCGTTTGGAGGGGGGTTCCATTATGAATTAGTCGTAGTGAAGTGGCAGACAAGCTAGTGATTGCCGTTACCGGAAGTGTTTGTCCTACTTGTAAATTGATAGGTTCAGGAGCAGGTGTTGAGGTAGGTTGATAGGGAGGTTCTGAAAAACGAACTTGTAGTTCATTGCTATAAATCGGGATAAACATATCAGACCCGTCCGTATTAGTTTGCTTTAATGATCCATTTCCATTTCTAAAAAGGATGGCCACTTTTAGAATTGTTTCCCCTGCCGGTACCCCGTAAAAACTGCGAACATTTGTAATGTCATACCGCCATTTATTACTACCCATTGAAGTTGCTTGTAATCCCGCTACCTGTTGACCCCAGGGACTTTGGGCTCCAAACTTTACATACCTCCAATCAAAAGAGGAGGTACTCAGATTTGTAATAACACCTGTGTGTACATAGACATCGCTTGTGTTGGAATAACCATTTAACCCTCTGTTTCCTTTGGTAGCATCAACTACCACGGATAAATTGTCATTATCCTTTGGAAATACAGGCGTCCAGGTTAATAATTGTGCAACAGAGGCAAAGACTGACCCGCAGATCAGTGTCACAAGCAGAAGGATCCTTTTCATATGGCAGCATTTTCGGCAATTACGAATATAACAAGTAATATGTATCTGAAACACATTAAATAGTTGGAATTTTACTTATAGCTTAGCGCACATGTACAGGAAAGAGCAGACCCCCAAATGGATGGAGCGAACCCAAACCCTGCTTCTGGCACTAAAAAAGGGAATACCCGCTGCTGCCATTGAAGAGCTGAGAGCGGTCCTGCGTTTTCATGAAAACCGGTATTATATTTTATCGGATCCGTTGCTTTCTGATTATGCGTACGATCAACTTTTCAAGGCACTTGAGAAAATTGAAAAAGAAAATCCAACACTAATCAGTCTTGATTCCCCTACCCAACGTGTGGCACATGAATTAACAAAAGAATTTCCCACTGCACAACACCTGGTACCTATGTTATCCTTGGATAATTCTTACAATGCTGAGGACTTACTTGATTTTGACAGAAAAGTGCGAGAATTATCAGGGCTTACAGCAATAAGTTATTGTGTGGAACCCAAATTTGATGGAGGCAGTATCTCATTGATTTATGAAAATGATAAATTAGTGCGGGCGGCAACTCGTGGAGACGGTGTAGCAGGAGATGAGGTAACCAATAATATTCGACAAATACATTCTGTTCCTTTAACAGCTCCTTTCGCTGCCTATGGAATACAGCAAGCAGAGATTCGCGGAGAAGTGTTGATTAATAAAGAAAATTTTAACAGCTATAATCAAAGCTTAACCGCACAGGGTTTGGCACTGTTAGCAAATCCGCGTAATGCGGCTAGTGGCACACTACGGCTGAAAGATCCCAGAGAAGTGGCCAAGCGTAATCTGGAAGTATTTGTATACCACTTAAGCTATTTCTCCTTGCAAAAAGAAGAACAATGGCCGGTGGCACTGCAAACACATGCCAATACACTAAGTCTACTTTGGGACTTAGGATTCAGAAGCCCGGAACGTGAAAAAAAAGTATTTAATACCATTCAAGAAGTAATTGAGTATTGCCTGGCATTTGAAGCAATACGCGATACCCTTCCCTATGAAATTGATGGGATGGTTATAAAAGTGAATGAAGTTGCACTGCAAGAAAAATTGGGTATGACTTCTCATCATCCTCGTTGGGCCGTTGCATACAAATTCAAAGCCAGACAGGCCACTACAAAATTAATTGGCATTGAATTTCAGGTTGGACGAACCGGAGCCGTTACACCAGTTGCTAAATTAGAACCCGTTGCTGTTGGTGGCGTGATGGTTTCAAGTATCTCCGTACATAACCAGGAATATATTGCAGAAAAAGATCTACGAATTGGCGATCAGGTATTAATCGAAAGAGCCGGAGACGTAATTCCACAGATTGTAAAATCACATACCGAAGCGCGATCAGGAAAAGAAAAATCGATTCTGTTTCCAAGTGTTTGTCCTGTTTGTGCCAGTAAGTTATTTAAGGAAGAAGAAGAAGCCGTGTGGCGGTGTATCAATACAGAATGTCCGGCTCAAATAGTAGAGCGAATCATTCACTTTGTTAGTAAGGACGCACTTGATATTCGGGGGTTTGGAGAGGCCAATATCAGAAAATTTGTGGAACTGGGTTTACTCCATGATATTCCAGGCATCTACACACTTGATTTTACACAAATAGCCACCTTAGAAGGTTTTGGTAAAAAGTCTATTGACAATTTACAACAAGCCATTGCACTCTCTAAAAAACAACCTCTCCATCGATTGATTTATGCGTTAGGCATCAGATACGTGGGTGAAACCACTGCACGAACCTTAGCCAATGCAGTTACACATTTATTAGATTTTCAACAATTCACGGAGGAAGAACTACAACAATTAGAAGATGTAGGCACAAAAGTGGCCAGTAGTATTTTTCAGTTCTTCAGCAATGCTGAGAATATTGCCCTGCTGAAAGCACTGGAAAAATTAGGATTGACACTTAAAAATGAAAAGAAAGAATCGCCTGTCACTGGCAACCTCATTGGTAAAACCTTTCTTTTTACGGGCACACTTTCCAAATTAAAAAGAAGTGAGGCAGAAGAAATGGTGAGAACTAACGGAGGTCACTTGTTAAGTGGCGTGAGTGCCAAATTAAATTACCTGGTAGCAGGGGAGGAAGCTGGCAGTAAATTAGAAAAAGCAAAAAAAATTCCTTCGATACACATTATCAACGAACAGGAATTTATAAATCTGCTGGGAATATAGTCTGCTAAATCAATTTTTGTGCTGCCAGATATTCAGCAATTTGAATAGCATTGGTAGCTGCCCCTTTTCGAAGATTATCGGATACAATCCAGGCATTTAGTGTGCGCGGTTGTGACTCATCTCTGCGTAATCTTCCTACAAACACTTCGTCTCTCTCGTGTGCATCCATTGGCATAGGATACGCTTGTTGAGCAGGCTCATCTACCAACACTACTCCGGGTGCTGCTTGCAAAATTTGTTTGATATCGACTAATTCAAATTCTTTTTCAAACTCCACGTTTACACTTTCACTATGACCACCCATTACCGGGATACGTACCGTGGTGGCTGTTACTCGAATGGAATCGTCTTGCATAATCTTGCAAGTTTCTTTTATCATTTTCATTTCCTCCTTGGTATATCCATTATCCAAGAACACATCAATTTGAGGAATTACGTTGAGATCAATGGGGTATTTATAGGCCATGGGATAGTCCGTTAACTCACCAAAAGCTTTCCGACGTTCGCCCAGTAATTGATTGACTGCTTTGACACCCGTCCCTGTTACACTTTGGTAGGTGCTGACCACCACCCTGGTGATTTTATATCGCTTATGCAAGGGGTTTAATACTACTACCATTTGAATGGTAGAGCAATTGGGGTTGGCAATAATTTTATCAGCGGCTGTTAATACACTGGCATTGATCTCCGGTACTACTAATGGTTTATCAGGGTCCATTCGCCAAGCTGAGGAATTATCAATCACAGTAATTCCTGCTGCGGCAAATCGGGGCGCCCATTCCAACGAAGTAGCACCACCTGCAGAAAATAATGCAACAGCTGGCTTGTTATCAATAGCTGTTTGCATGCCAACCACTTTATATATTTTTCCGGCATAAGTAATTTCTTTGCCCACTGATTTTTCAGAAGCTACTGGAATCAATTCGGTTACAGGGAAATTACGCTCCTGTAAAACTTGTATCATTTTTGTACCCACTAATCCGGTAGCACCTACTACAGCAACTTTCATCTTTTATTGATTTGAATTGCGAATGTAACACGCAACAGAATTTTTCTGATGCATTCAGCGAAAAAAAACAATTTGATGACTTGACAAATAAGTGAACGACTGTTAGTTTTTCATTGTGAAAAATCAAGTTTTGCTATGGCTGCTATGGACCCTTTTGTTGACTACGCATAGGGCAACCGCACAAGCACATCATCGATTGGTAATCCAGGAAATCATGGCAGATCCCAGTCCGGCTGTATCACTACCCTCGTATGAATGGATTGAAATTAAAAACACATCTAACGAGGTTATTGCCCTACAACAATGGCGTTTTGCAGCAGGTTCCTCAGTAAGCAGTCCTTTTCCTCTCTACTTTTTGGCACCCGATAGTCTTTTAATTGTATGTAGCACCGTGGCACAAGTTGCACTCAATAAGTATGGTAAAACCCTGGGACTATCCAGTTTTCCCTCACTTAGTAATGATGGAGAGATGCTTTCATTGAGAGATCCTGCTGGCAAAACTGTGCATGCCGTTAGTTATTCTACGGATTGGTATGGATTACCTTGGAAAGCGGAGGGAGGCTGGACATTGGAATTGTTGGATCCCACTAACCCCTGTCAGGAACAAAATAATTGGAAAGCAAGTATAGCTGTTACTGGGGGAACGCCTGGGAGTAAAAATCAAACAAGTACTACCACTATAGATAAAATACTGGCAAAAACAAGGTATGCCTTTTTAAAAGATGCGTCCACCTTGCACCTTGTATTTAACAGGCCTGTGGATAGTGCTACTATCTGCAAAGGGGAATGGATACAGCTTGCACAGGGAATTTTTGTTCAATCAATCCGGTTAGTTCCACCAGCTTTTAAGGAAGTCATTCTTACGTTGTCCCAACCCATACTACCCGATAGTATGATTCAAGTCAAGCTAAATAAAATCACCAACTGTTCAGGGAGTATAGAGTTGGAATCTTGGACAATCAAAACAGGCTTGGCAAGTCCTGTGCTTCACGGCACTGTTATGCTAAATGAAGTGCTATTCCATCCTCGATCAAGTGGCGAAGAATTTGTAGAATGTGTAAATACCAGTAAAAAAATTATTGCCCTGTCAGAGCTGCGAATGGCAGTAAGAAATAGTGGAGGCCAATTAGGTAGCAGTTATAAACTAGCGGCAGATCCAATTGCACTATTACCTGGGCAAACTATTGCGTTTTCAAAAGATACAGATGCCATTAAACGAGAATACTTGATACCTGCCACTGCCACATTGCAAAAAGTAAATCCATTTATAACACTCCCCAATGAAGAAGGTAGGCTGGTGCTCCTCAATACACAGGGAGAAGTGCTGGACGAACTCCATTATGACGAGTCTTGGCATTTTGAGTTGCTACAACAAAAAGAAGGGGTTTCCCTGGAAAGACTTGATCCAACTGCTCCGACACAAAATAAAAACAACTGGCATAGCGCTGCTTCCACCAATGGATTTGCCACACCCGGACAGAAAAATTCTCAAACAGTTAATAGTAGTGCTACACAGGAAAATTTTGAAATCATACCGCCAGTATTTTCACCGGACTTAGATGGCTGGGAGGACTACTGTCGTTTACAGTACGGCAATATGAGAAGTGGACAAGTAATTTCAGTAACCATAGTAGATGCCAATGGAAATTTTATAAAAAAACTAGTCCCTCGTGCGCTTTTATCAAGTAATGGTCATTTTAGTTGGAATGGCACTAATGAATCAGGCAAAACATGCCATGCGGGCGTTTATATATTTATTATTGAACAATACGATTTAAGTGGAAAAACAAAGACTAGTAGAATTCCGGTAACCATCACCTATAGTTTTAAGAAAATTTAACAACCATAAATGGAAACCTGTACAGCATGATTTATCTTGCGTTGGTCTTTAAAACAAAATCAACTCTATGCAAAAGCAACTTGTAGTTATTGTAATACTAATTAGCAGTTTTTTCTCGACCAATAGCTGGGCGCAACTGACTCCCAGTAAATTTCAAGAAGCAGCCCCTCGTCAAAATATATATGTAGAACTGGGTGGAAATGGTATTGCCTTCAATGCCATGTATGAAACACGATTTAAAAAATCAGCTGATGGGATAGGTTTCAAAGCGGGCTTAGGAGGATTCACCAACTACTATGAGAAAGTATTTACGCTGCCTTTGGGTGTAAACTGGTTACTCACTAAGGATAATAAACACTTTTTTGAAATGGGATTTGGTGCCACCTTCTTACATTATGAGGATACTTTTGATTGGGGTTGGCCTGGTGGTAGTTATGATCCCTATCCAATGGATGTTGCCGGACTAACCATTGATGCCAAGAACTCCGTATTTGGCCATATGACATTGGGCTATCGCAGACAGCCAGCTAATGGCGGTATCATGTGGGGTGTTGCTGTAACACCACAGTTTAATGAAAACGGATTTTGGCCAGTTTGGTTTGGCTTAAAATTCGGATACTCCTTTGCAAGGAAGTAATCAAAAAGGAAAGGAGACAAAAAAGCGAAAGAGCCTAGGATAGTTCAATATCAAAATTGACCAGATCCTTGAATAAGCGAATGCGTCCGTTGATATCGTCGTGATTCACCTCTTTCAATCGGGTTGGTCCAAACTTTTCTACACAGAAGCTGGCTAATGCTGAACCTGCGATGATTCCTCTTTTCATATTTTCAAAAGAGATATCTCCGGTCTTTGCCAAAAAGCCCATGAATCCTCCGGCAAACGTATCGCCCGCACCTGTTGGATCAAATACATCTTCTAGTGGTAATGCAGGTGCAAAAAACACTTGATCACCATGAAATAGCAATGCCCCATGTTCGCCCTTTTTTATTATCAGGTACTTAGGGCCCATATCCATAATACTTTTTGCAGCCTTTACTAATGAAAACTGTCCGGTTAGTTGACGAGCTTCACTATCGTTTACCATCAGCATATCTACATAACGTAGTACAATCTTTAAGTCTGCCATGGCTGTTTCCATCCAAAAGTTCATGGTATCCATTGCAATAAAGCGGGGACGGGTACGCAATTCCTGGATAACATTCAACTGCAACTTGGGTAAAAGATTTCCTAACATTAAAAATTCAGCTCCCTGGTAAGATTCCGGAACCTTTGGGTCAAAATCAGCCAACACATTGAGATCCGTAACCAAGGTATCGCGGCTGTTCATATCCTCGTGGTAACGACCCTTCCAGAAAAAGGAAGGTTTGTCTTTTACCACTTCTACCCCATCCAATTGAACGCCACGTGCACGCATATCAGCCAACTCTGCTTCTGGAAAATCATTTCCAATAATAGAGATCTGTTGCACTGGCTTTATAAAATTGCTAGCTGAATACGCTACATAGGTTGCAGAACCGCCTACAATGCGGTCTGTTTTTCCAAAGGGTGTTTCAATGGCATCAAAGGCCATGGTTCCAACAGTAATTAATGACATGGGGCAAACCTAGGTTAATTCATCGTATCAAAAAAGCCAGTAATTCACTACCTTTCCACTCTTTGTTTACCAATGGCAAAAACACCTAGAAAGAAAGCATCCAAAAAGGGATTAATACTGTTGAAAGCCGCTACTATGTTTCGTCAACGTGGTTTTTCAGCTACTTCCATGCGAGACCTGGCTGAGGCAGTTGGTATCGAAGCCGCCAGCTTGTACAATCACATTCGCTCTAAACAAGAAATCCTTGAGGCCATCTGTTTTGAGATGGCTAATCTTTTTAACGAACATATGGATCAAGTAGAGAGTAGTTCGGCCAACACCATTGCCAAAATTGAACAACTACTTGGTTTTCATATTCAACAAATGATTGATAATTACGAACAGGTTTTTGTGGCTGATCGGGAATGGCGTCACCTGGAAGAACCTTATTTATCAAATTTTCAAACACAACGCCGAACCTATCGGAAACGTTTTGCAGCGCTAATTGAACAGGGTATTGAAAAAAAAGAAATCAGATCGATTGATGCGCCAACAGCTGTTTTAATTTTATTACATGCCATTGGTGGTATTGAAAGCTGGCATCGAAGCAGAAAAAAAATCAATGCCCGCGAGTTAGAAAAGAATATGCTGACAATTTTAAGTGACGGGTTGCGCAAAAACGATTAAACATGTCGTTGCACTTTCACCGATTAACTATAAAAGAGGTAAAAAGAGAAACCGCTGATTGCGTATCCTTGGTTTTTGAAATCCCCGATTGGTTACTTCCTTCCTTTCAATTTATACAAGGCCAAAATATAGTATTGAAAGCCACGGTTAACGGACAAGAAATGCGTCGTAATTATTCTATTTGTTCCTCACCACTGGATCAAGAATTACGGATTGCCATAAAAAAAATTAAAGGAGGTGCTTTTTCTACTTACGCCAATGAAAATGTGCAAACCGGAGATGTGATGGAGGTCATGCCCCCAACCGGAAAATTTTATACGCCGCTTGATTCCACGCAACAAAAAAAATACCTGGGGCTGGCTGCTGGAAGCGGAATCACTCCCCTTCTTTCTATTATAAAAACAACACTGGCTACGGAGCCCTTAAGCAGTTTTACCTTAGTATATGGTAATCGTACCCGGCATTCTGTTATTTTCTTTGAACAATTAGAGGCACTAAAGAATCAATACATGAATCGGTTTAACCTGATCCATATATTGAGTCGTGAAAAAACTGATAGTGCACTCAACTTTGGAAGAATCGATCAAGAAAAACTAACAGCACTAAAAAAACTGATCCCTTACAATCAACTTGATGATGTGTTTTTATGTGGCCCTCGTGAAATGATTGATACAGCACTTGTCTTTTTGCAAGAACAGGGATTAGACAAAAAGCAATTACACGCCGAACTTTTTAATGCAGGTAATGCTACCACCGCTACGGGCGCTAAAACCTCATCCGAAAAAACTTCGGTTAAAAGTCAAATCAGTATCCGATTAGATGGTAGACAACTTGAAATTGAAATCCCCTTGAACAGCAATGCCACTATACTGGATGCAGCGCTGGAGCAAGGAGCCGATTTGCCTTTTGCCTGCAGAGGAGGCATGTGTTGTACCTGTAAGGCTAAATTAGTGGAGGGTGAAGTGAGCATGGATATTCACTGGGGATTGGAAGAGGAGGAAATTGAGCAAGGTTATATCTTAACCTGCCAAAGTCACCCGCGAACAGAGAAAATTGTGGTGGATTTTGATAGTTAATGGCTAGTGGGTCTTCTACAATCGCCCTAACAATTGTTAGTTTTCAATAAATTTGTACCTAAAGCTTTTGTATGGGAACGCATAATCTGGAAGAACTCTTTCAAAACAAGATTGATCTGGAGATAAAAATTGAACCCAAGAACTGGATGCCTGAGGCGTATCGCAAAACAAATATTCGGCAGATTAGTCAGCACGCACACAGTGAAATTGTAGGAATGCTACCTGAAGGAAATTGGATTTCACGCGCTCCTTCTTTAAAAAGAAAAGCTATTTTGATTGCCAAAGTTCAGGACGAAGCCGGTCATGGCTTATACCTATACGCAGCTGCGGAAACACTGGGACAATCCCGCGAACAAATGTTCAATGATTTGCACAGTGGAAAGGCAAAATACTCTTCCATCTTTAATTACCCCACACTTACATGGGCTGATATGGGTGCCATAGGTTGGTTGGTAGATGGCGCAGCCATTATGAATCAAGTGATGTTAACGCGTACCTCCTACGGCCCGTATGCCAGAGCGATGGTAAGAATATGTAAGGAGGAGAGTTTTCATCAGCGGCAAGGTTTTGAATCGCTATGGGTACTTTCAAAAGGTAGCGAGGAGCAACGTGCGCTATGTCAGGATGCAATCAATCGTTGGTGGTGGCCGGCACTCATGATGTTTGGCCCTATTGATAGTGAAAGCACCAATAGTGACATGAGTATGAAATGGAAGATCAAGCGAAAAACAAATGATGAGCTTCGCCAACAGTTTGTAGACATGATTGCCGAGCAGGTAAAATTATTAGGAATGACATTACCTGATTCCAACCTCCGTTGGAATGAAGCCCGTAAGCACTATGATTTTGGAGAAATTAATTGGGACGAATTCTGGCAAGTAGTAAAAGGAAATGGTCCGTGTAACAAGGAAAGATTAGAAGCCAGAAAAAAAGCTTGGGAGCAAGGTGCTTGGGTTCGCGAGGCCGCACAAGCATATGCCAACAAACAACGTACCCGTAACAAAGCCGCTTGATTCTTATGCAATATTTTATAAAAAAAGTTTACTACGGAGATATCCCTGATGCCAGCGGTGGTGCTGCTTCATCGAATGAACCACAACAACCTAATACAGACTGGCCACTCTGGGAAGTTTTTATACGCAGCAAACAAGGACTGGATCATAAACACGTAGGAAGTTTGCATGCTACCGATGCAAAGATGGCAATTGAAAATGCAAGAGATGTTTACACCCGACGCCAAGAAGGACTGAGCATTTGGGTAGTAGAAAGCAAATACATCACCGCTTCCAATCCCGCCGAAGCCGGAGAGTTGTATGAACCTGCTGTAGACAAAGTATATCGACATCCTACTTTTTATGACTTGCCTGATGAAGTCAAACACATGTAATTAAATTCATGCAACAAGCACTCCTTGATTATACGCTCTATCTCGCAGATAGTGCACTGATACTCGGTCAACGAAATTCAGCTTGGTGTGGGCACGGTCCTGTACTGGAACAAGATATTGCTATTACTAATATCACATTGGATTTGATTGGCCAATCCAGAAGCCTTTATCAATACGCAGCACAGCTAAATGGAGGAGATGCCACAGAAGATACATTAGCCTATTTACGTAGTGAAAGAGAATATAAAAATTGTTTACTCGCTGAACGCCCCAATGGGGATTGGGCACAAACTATTCTCAGGCAATTTTTATTCAGTTGTTTTCAACGTGAACTCTACACACAATTAACCAAGGAAAAAGATACTACCCTCGCTGCCATAGCTACTAAATCACTCAAAGAGGTAACTTATCATTGTCGTTGGAGTGGAGAATGGGTATTGCGCCTGGGAGATGGCACTGCAGAAAGTCATACGCGTCTTGTTACCGCACTGGAAAACCTTTGGCCCTATACGGGCGAACTATTCAAGGCCGCTGATTATGAATTAGCCATGGGACTTGATCCGGCTGCCTTACAAACAAATTGGTTAGCAGCCGTGCAATCCACACTTGAGGAAGCTACGCTTTCTCTTGCGTCACTTGCTTCTTGCTTTATGCATGTAGGTGGTAAGAAGGGGGTTCATACAGAGGAGCTGGGCTATATTTTAACTGACTTGCAATATATGCAGCGCGCCTATCCTGGCTGTGATTGGTAAACTATGAATGCTACGTTGTTGCATACGGAAGCTACAGCAGCCTGCTGGAAATTAATGGATCAGATTTGTGATCCCGAAGTACCGGTACTCTCGCTCAATGATTTAGGAATCGTTAGAGCCATTGCTGTTAAAAGTCCTCCCAGTGAGGTGGGAATTATTGATATAACTATTACAGCTACTTACTCAGGTTGTCCTGCTATGGATTGGATAGCCAATACCATAAAAATAGAACTCCGCGCAATGGGTTATCAATCCATTACCGTTAACCATGCCATCTCTCCTGCCTGGACCACTGATTGGATGTCTGAGCAAGGAAAAGAAAAATTAAAAGAATACGGTATTGCTCCTCCTGAAAAAAGATTTAGCATTCCAACAGATGGCATTCCTTGTCCCCAATGTAAAAGCGAACATACCCGTTTACTTAGTGAGTTTGGAAGTACTTCCTGTAAAGCATTGCTACAATGCCAGGACTGTGGAGAGCCTTTCGATTATTTCAAGTGTCACTAAATAGCAAATACTACCTTCGTTAAAACAGTTTGCATGGGCTCTATCTTATTTGAAATGAAAGATCAGGTAGCGGTGATAACACTTAACCGCCCTGAAAAATTCAATGCATTTAACAGAGAGATGGCTTTACAATTACAAGCGGTATTAGATGAATGTGTCGCTACTACTTGCCGTGCAGTAGTAATTACAGGAGCCGGGAAAGCATTTTGTGCTGGACAAGATTTAGGCGAGGCTGTTGATCCGCAGGGTCCGGGTATGCATCGCATTCTGAAAGAACATTATAATCCACTCATCACACGAATTCGTTCTTTACAAAAACCAGTTGTTGCGGCTGTAAATGGTGTAGCAGCAGGTGCAGGTGCTAACCTGGCGTTAAGTTGTGATCTATGTATAGCCAGTGACAGCGCCACTTTTATACAAGCCTTTTCAAAAATTGGATTAGTGCCTGATTCAGGAGGTAGTTTTTTTCTTCCACGATTAGTGGGCTGGCAACGTGCAGCCGGATTAATGATGTTGGGTGATAAAGTGGGAAGTGCTGAGGCCCTTCAAATGGGATTGATCTGGAAAACAGTAGCAGATTTACAATTACAGGAGGAAGCATTAGCCATAGCTAAACAACTGGCAACGATGCCCACCCAAGCACTGGCCCTTATAAAAGAACAATTGAATCAAAGTGCTACTAATAATTTAGCACAACAACTAGCCCTGGAGGACCAATTACAACAACAAGCGGCTGCTACAGACGATTTCAAAGAAGGAGTGGCTGCTTTTTTGGAAAAAAGAAAACCCGTATTCAAAGGACAGTAAAATAATTTATGTCAATATCCGCAGACCAACTAGCGCAACAAGTGGTGCAACACATGATGCAGGAGGATCGCTTTTCACAATGGTTAGGCATTGAGGTAATAGCTATAAAAGAGGGCTATAGCCAAATTCGAATGCAAATACGTGAAGAGATGGTGAATGGATTTGGAATTGTACATGGTGGCATTACTTTTTCGTTGGCAGATAGCGCTTTTGCCTTTGCTTGTAATAATAGAAATAATTTATCTGTGGCGTTGGACACTTCCATCAACTTTACAAAACAAGTAAAAGTGGGTGATCAATTAACTGCTACCGCCACTGAATTGCATAATGGGAAAAGCACCGGACTCTATCAGATCACTATTTGTAATCAGCAGCAAGAACTAGTAGCACAGTTCAAGGGACTTTGTTATCGAACGCATAAAACACTGGTTTAATTTTTAGTATGTTCTACTCCTTCAATGGTATCAGACCAATTGTAGACCCCAGTTCATTTGTACATCCGCAGGCCGTCATTACTGGCGATGTAACGATTGGAAAAAATTGTTATATCGGACCAGGTGCCGCCCTTCGGGGAGATTGGGGAAAGATTATTCTTGAAGATGGATGCAATGTGCAAGAGAACTGTACTATTCATATGTTCCCGGGTCTATCCGTTTTACTAAAGGAAGGAGCACATATCGGACATGGTGCCATTATTCACGGTGCTACCATTGGCAAAAATTGTTTAGTAGGGATGAACAGTGTTCTCATGGATCATGTTGAGCTCGGCGATGAATCGATTGTTGGCGCTCTCACCTTGGTACGCGAGGGAGAAAAAATTCCTGCACGCTCGGTAATAGTAGGTAACCCAGCAAAAATTGTAGTCGCTGTCAGTGATCAACAACTGGCATGGAAAACAGAGGGGACACAATTGTATCAGACATTACCTTCCGTTTGTGAAGCATCCTTGAAACCTTGTAAGCCTTTACAAAAATTTCATCCACAAAAAGCAATTCGAAAATTTTCATACACTACCTGGGGAAGTAAAAAGAAATAATCTACTTCGGTAACACTTGTTCAAGTGTGGCTGCTAGTTGCTCTCCACGTAAAGATTCTGCCACTACTTTTCCTGCCGGATCCACTAATACATTATAAGGTATCCCTTGGATATTATAGAGTGGAACAACCGGACTGTTCCAAAATTGCAAATCACTAACCTGTGTCCAGGTTAATCGATCTTTCATCACGGCATTCATCCAATCATTTTTTCCATCAGGCTGATCTAATGAAACACCTAATACGGTAAAATTTCTATTCTTGAATTTGGTATAGGCCTCTACAACCGTAGGATTTTCCATGCGGCATGGCTTACACCAGCTTGCCCAAAAATCCACTAATACATAGCGGCCTCTGAAGGAGCTGAGGCTAATCATTTTCCCATTGGGATCTGGCAATGAAAATTCAGGAGCCGTTTGTCCAACTAAACCCTGAGGAGCTTTAGGTTGTGTAGCCATCATGATACTAACAGCTTCCAATCCCTTATGCTTGGGATTCTTTTCACTTAATTTTTTAACCAAGGATTGAACCTGCTCCATAGAATAGCCCGGTAGTCCTATTGCAGGATTGCCAGCCATACTTTGGTAATACCCTAAAACCAGCATGGAGAAGGCTGGATTGGAGTTACTATTTAATAGGGAGTCGGTAGACTGCTGAACTGATTGAACCAATAAAGAACGTTTTGTTGCTAACTCGGCTATGGTGGACGTGATAACAACAGGGGCTTGTTGAAGACTGTCTAATTGTTTACCAATTACAAAAACCTGTTCCAATTGCTTATTGAAAGCAAGCATATATGCTTGTAAGGATGTACTCAGCGGCGAACCTGTTACTTCATAACGATCCGGAAAATCAAGATTGGCCAGATTATAGTATAACGTCAGCGATACAGCTACCCCATCATTCACCAAAGAGGCGGCTGGGTAATCTTGTTTTTCAAGACGAACATTGAAAATAGTTTCCTCTTCGGCTTTTGCTTCTAGTGTGAATGAACCATCTTTTGCAGGTATCACTGAATCAACCAACACGCGCTGCATGGTTGCCATAGGTACTTCTTCCAGATAAATTACTGCGGCAGTACGACCGATTAGTTTTCCGTTAACAGTAAACTTATTTGATCCGTTACCGGTACAGGCTACTAGCAAAAGCAAGAAGAAGCCAGCAATAGTTGGTTTTATAGACATAGTTTTTTTATAAGTCCCCCTAGAGTAAAGATTTGACGGCGGAAATTACTGCAGGTAATTGATTGGCTTCTTGTCCGCCCGCTGTTGCCAGTGTTTTTTGTCCACCTCCGCCCCCCTTGATTAAAGGGGCTACTTTTTCCTTTATGATTTTTCCGGCATCGAATCCGTTGGATTGTACAATAGATTCAGCTACACTAACAGCTACATAAGATTTCCCTTGAATTTGTGCAGTAAGTACGGCTATATGATTTGGGTGTAGTGTTTTCAACTCTATACAGATTTTTTTCAATGCCTCTGGATTATCAACAGCAAGCTGTTTCCCTAAAAAAGCTACCTCGTTTACTGTTTCCATTTCTGACACCAAGGATTTGCTGCGCTCCCGGAGTTCACGCATTTCTAAAACCTCAAGTTGCTTTTTTGTTTCGGCATTTTCCGTTTGGAGTTGTTCAATAGTCCGCAACAATTCTTTTGGATTCTTGAACGCTTGCTTAACAGCATCCAATAGGTCTAATTGTTCCTGCAGGTAAATTGCTGCTTGCTTTCCACAGCAGGCTTCTACTCTTCTAACACCGGCAGCCACTGCAGTTTCCCCTGTGATTTTAAAATAACCCAACTGTCCTGTTGATCCTACATGGGTTCCACCACAAAGCTCCACGGAATAAGTGGGATCCATGATTACCACACGTACAACATCTCCATATTTTTCTCCAAACAACGCCATGGCGCCCAGCTTGAGTGCTTCCTCCTTAGACATCGATTGAATCACTACAGGAATATTGGCTCTGATTTTTTCATTGACAATAGCCTCTACTTGGCTGATCTCAGCCTCACTCATTTTAGCAAAATGAGAAAAGTCAAATCGCAGATTAGCTGCATGCACCATTGAACCCTTCTGTGCAACATGCGTTCCTAACACTTGCCGAAGCGCTGCATGTAATAAGTGAGTAGCACTATGGTGTAAGGTGGTTTCCAAACGATTTTCCGCATTCACTTTAGCCGTAACAGTAGCTGTTACCGCAGTTGGCATGGCAACCGTTACATGTACAATCAGATCATTGTCCTTTTTAGTATCAATCACCTCAACAGACTCTCCCGCAAAGTCTAACCATCCGTTATCACCAACCTGTCCGCCACTCTCTGCATAGAATGGCGTTTTTTCTAAAATCCATTGATAAGCCTCTTTCCCTTTTGCGGTTACCTTTCTGTATTTGAGAACCCGTGTAGTAGCTTCTAAGTTATCATAACCCACAAATTGATTAGCTCCCTCTTGTACCACTACCCAATCTGCAGCATCCACCGCCGTAGCAGCACGACTGCGATCTTTTTGTATGTTCATCTGCTCTTCAAATCCTTTTTCATCCACCGTCAATCCTTTTTCAGCTGCAATCAACCGAGTAAGATCAATGGGGAATCCATACGTATCATATAATTCAAAAGCAGCGGCCCCTGCAACAGTACCGGCAGAAGCAGCAATTAATTCTTCAATTCGACGTAATCCTTTTTCAAGCGTGCGTAAAAAAGCCTCTTCTTCTTCGCGTACTACCCGTGTTACAAAATCAACTTGTTGCTGTAACTCAGGAAAAACTTTTTCAAACTGTTTTGCCAACACAGGTACTAATTGTGCCAACAATGGTTGTTTATATCCCAGATAAGAATAATAATATCGAACTGCACGACGCAGAATTCTACGAATCACGTAACCGGCTCCGGTATTAGAGGGAAGTTGTCCGTCTGCAATAGTAAAACTGATAGCGCGAATATGATCCGCCAGCACACGAAAAGCTACTGCCTCCCGTGTATCAGAACCATCGTACTTTTTACCAGTAATAGATACCACTTGTTGGATAGAACCACTAAAAATATCAGTATCGTAATTGGACGATTTTTCTTGTAACACACGAACCAATCTTTCCAATCCCATACCCGTATCCACGTGTGTAGCAGGTAATGGCTCAAGGGATCCGTCTTTTTTTCTATTGTACTGGATGAATACGTTGTTCCATATTTCAATTACCTGCGGATGATCCTTATTGACCAATTGTTCTCCGGGAACTTTCTTTCGTTCTTCATCTGATCTGCAGTCCACATGAATTTCACTACAAGGTCCGCAAGGACCCGTATCCCCCATTTCCCAGAAATTGTCTTTTTTATTACCGAACACAATTCGTTGGTCAGGTAAAATTTCTTTCCATTTTTTTAACGCAATGGAAGAAGGAGGTAATCCTTCTTTAGCATCGCCCTCAAAAACAGTAGCATACAAACGATCCTTGGGAATTTTATAAACCTCAGTCAGCAATTGCCAACTCCATTCAATAGCTTCATTTTTGAAATAATCACCAAAACTCCAGTTACCCAACATCTCAAACATAGTGTGGTGATACGTGTCTACTCCCACTTCCTCCAGGTCATTATGCTTTCCACTGACACGCAAGCATTTTTGTGTATCGACCGCCCTTGCATAAGGGGCTTTTTTGTTTCCCAAAAAATAGTCCTTGAATTGATTCATCCCTGCATTGGTAAACATGAGGGTGGGATCATTTTTCACAACAATGGGTGCAGAGGGCACAATGGCATGGCCTTTAGCCTGAAAAAAGTCCAAAAAAGCCTGTCGGATTTCACCGGAAGTCATCATACGGGTAAATACTATATTTGTTTGCCTGCGAAAGGGACAAAGGTAAGGCAATAAAGGAAGCCAGATCCGGCATGAAAAAGGTCAAATACTATTATAATACCCATACGCTCCGCTATGAAAAAGCGGTTACCCCGTTACGGGTAAAACTGCTACGTGTATTTGGCTTTGTGGCAGCTTCGCTGGTAACCGCATCACTGATTGCCTATTTTGCTTTTCGATTTGTGGGTTCGCCCCGTGAAAAAATGCTAGAACTCCAAAATAAGGAAATGCGGGAGGACTACTACCAACTCATTGAAAAAGCAAGTGTACTGGATCAACAGATGAAGGAGTTAGAGACCCGAGATAATGATATTTACCGCGCCATTTTTGAAGCTACCCCCATTCCAGATAGTGCAAGGGCTAAAAAAATAGAAACCGAGTTGGAGATTGCAAAAATTGAACAAATCAGTAGTAAGAAATTAGTTGGCTCTGTAGCGGCAACATTGGATAATCTGGTTCAACGGATTGGCGCACAAGAAAAATCCTATGAAGAAGTAAATCAATTAGTAAAAGATAAGGAGCGACTCCTGGCACATACACCCGCTATTCAACCAGTTAGTAATAAAAATTTAAAACGAATCGCCTCCGGCTTTGGATACCGTATTGATCCAATTTATAAAACACCTCGTTTGCACCCCGGTTTAGATTTTACGGCTCCACAAGGGACACCTATTTATGCAACGGCTAATGGAAAAGTGGAAGTTGCCGGGAATCTTGGAGATGGTTATGGCAGACATGTAATCATTAATCACGGGTATGGTTATAAAACCCTGTATGGCCATATGGTTCGTATAAAAGCACGGGTAGGCCAATCTGTCAAGAGAGGTGAGGTGATTGGCTGGGTGGGTAGCACTGGAAAATCAACTGGGCCGCATTGCCATTATGAGGTGATAAAAAATGGATCCCCTATTGATCCCATCTACTTTTTTTATAATGACCTGACACCCGCACAGTTTGACCGCATCCTAAAACAAGCGGCAGCTTCAAACCAAAGTTTGGACTAAACACGTTTTTTCCACAGATTGAGTTTTGAGAAACAATAGACCTTGGCTTTGTTATCTTTACAAGAGTCTATGCAAAAGAAGCCGTTGACACAAACCAGTTTTGATTTTGAAGATCTTTCCGCAGTGCGGGAGGAAACGCCGGATAACAATATTTCTGAAACAAACATACAGGAGCCAACTCCCCCCATTACTGCCCCTGAAACACCTACCACGGTGGTAGTAGAAACACAAGCCGTTACGGAAAAAGTGGAATCTGATATAGAACCTGCTGAAGTAAGTGGCGTTCGTATTAGAGCTATTCGAAAAAAAGAAGTAAGTACCGGTGGAAAAAGAGGAAGAAAATCGATGCGCGAAATGGCCAGCCGGATTGATCAATTACAAGTGCCCGCCGATGAGGAATTGTTTAAGAAGCAATATTACACCATTGGTGAAGTGGCAAAGATGTTTCAAGAGAATCAGTCTTTGATTCGGTATTGGGAGTCTGAGTTTGATATTCTGCAACCACGTAAGAATAAAAAAGGAGATCGATATTTCCGTCCCATCGATGTAAAAAATCTGGTATTGATTTATGACTTGTTACGCAGAAGAAAATTTACCATTGATGGGGCAAGAGATTTTCTGAAAAAAAATAAAAAGGCCGAGGAAAAATTTACCTTAATCCAATCGCTACAACAATTACGTGCCTTTCTGGTAGAATTACGTTCCAATTTTTAGTGCCCATGAAAAAGATAATTTTCTTTTTAGCAACCTTGCTTGTTGTTTACACCTGCGATGCGCAAAATCGATTTGAGATACTGGTAGAGCGCCCCAACGAAAAATCATTGGTAGGTGTTTTATCAAAAGAGGTGTTAAACAGTGAAACTACTTTCACTTGGTTTGCAGAAAATTACAAAGCCTATCAACCCCATACAGGAGGACTTGCTACTTTAAAAAATTATCGAGACTCCTTACAATTGCTTGCCTTCATGGGAACCTGGTGTGAGGATTCACATTTTATAATCCCTCGCTTTTTTTCAATGGCGGAAACCGCAAGTATTGACCCCCAGCGGATAGTATTAATTGGGGTGAACCGAAAAAAAGAAACCTGGGGTGACCTGACCAAAACAATGGATATTGTAAACGTTCCTACGATTCTGGTGTTTAGAAACGGAAAAGAAATTGGACGTGTGATAGAATATGGAAAATACGGCCAGTTTGATCGGGAACTGGGAGAGATTATTCAACAATCATTCAGTGGGCCACGCTAAACCCAGCGTGTGTGCCGCTTGTAATAATTCAAGATTTACCGCTTCTCTGATTACATTGAAATCAGCTATTGGCAGAGCGGCCGTATAGTATTCAATATCCACTACCACACGATTTAAACGAAGATCACTGAGTGTCACACTGGACTGCTCAATACTCTCGCGTTGTAAAATAATACGAGCCCTATCTACAAACTCCTGGAGTAAATAGGGCGTATTGGTGCTGGCAAATTCTAATTTTAATTCGGCGCGACGTTGTGTGCGTAATGAATAATTATCCAAAACGCTATCCACCATTTGTTTATTAGGTACGGTTACAAATGTTTTTTGCTCCGTGCGAATACGTGTACTTCGTAATCCAATTTTTTCTACGGTCCCGGTGATAGTATTCACTTTGACCAGATCTCCGGTAGCAAATGGCTTATCAAAGAAAATTATAAAGGAAGCAATTAAATTTTCTAAACTCTCTTTCAGGGCTAATGCAATGGCGGCACCCACAATGCTTAAGCCAGTCAATAAGCTGCCAATATTCCAACCAAATGCAAATCGGATACTAACCAAGCCCGCTACAATAATGATTAAGACCTTAAAAAAATCTTTAAAGAATACAATCAACTGATTATCGGACTGGTCAGGAGTTTGTCCCGCACGTTGCTCCAGCAAAATGGCTGCAAAATCAATAGCACGAATAATTAAAGAAGTAAAAGTTGAGATAAGCAAAAGCGTACCCAAGCTATTTAATAACTCTTTGGTATCAAACTTATAGATTGAAAAATTTAGCGCCGGAGGAAAATTTAAACGATAAAGCATTACCACAGTAACCAATACCAATACAAATCTTTCCAGTGGCCCAATAACTAATTCGTTGAATAAAGGACGCTCTACTTTCTTTAGTAAGTGACGCAGCCATCTAAATAACAGCCCTGCAAAATAGTTGGAGATCGGATGACGAAATACCCAAACCAACGAAACTACCACTCCTACTACCAGGTAGTCGCTAATTTGATTATTCCCCCATGGTTGTTGCCAGAAACTGTTCATAACAATTGCTAACTAAATATACTGAATTATACCTGTGAAAGAATCAGCGATTCGGTCTAACAATGGATTGCTCAGTTTTTTGGTGAGCTTTTAGCGATACTGTTGATCCCTCAAGCACTGCATATGTGTTATAGCGAATCCAGTCGCCAAGATTTATATAACGAGCCTCTCTGGCCAACGCAGGAATACTTATGGGCCAATCGATGGGCAGGTGTCGGTGCCCAAATAAAAAATAATCAATGGGTTCGGTTTCCAGGTATTCAGTGCAGTATTGGAGAATCCATTCCCTGTCCGGGCCAAGAAAATGCTCTTCGCGATCAGCTGTTTGAGCTCTGCTCTTTTGACTAAAATAAGAGGCAAGTCCCAGCCCTACTTGAGGGGGAAGCATACTAAATAACCATTGACACACCGAGTTTCTAAAAATTAGTTTGAGTCTTTTGTACCCCTCATCACCAGGCCCTAATCCATCTCCATGTCCCAGATGCAGGCGTAATCCATTTCGAACAATAGTAACAGGTTCAAAATAAATTTTCAAGTTCAACTCTTTAGAAAAATAATCCTGGACCCACATATCATGATTCCCCACAAAAAAATGTAACACAATCCCCTGGTCACTCAACTCGGCCAGTTTACCTAATAGTCTTGTATATCCTTTTGGAACAACTTTTTTGTACTCATACCAAAAATCAAAAAGATCTCCCATCAAAAAAATCTCTGTTGCATCTTTTCTTGCTTCCTCTAAAAATTTACAAATTGTTTTTTCGCGTTCAAGACTACGCAGCGAATCTGGAGCACCCAGATGAAAATCGGAAAGAAAATAAATTTTTTGCGCTTGTAACACCCTCACTATTTAATTACACGAAGATGGAAAACTTTTTTTGAATCTTATGCTTCCACTAAAAATAGATATACTTCTTTAGGACCATGCACCCCAACTACCAACGTCTTTTCAATATCGGCAGTTCGGCTTGGCCCAGTGGCTAGAGCAAGTAGAGAAGGATAATTGGGGCCGTATTTTTCTCGAACTCCCTGTAATGCATCTTTAATATCATACACAAGTTGGTCTACAAAAGCAATACAAATATGAATTGGTGCATACACACTAGCTGTTCTTCCTTGTATTTGTGCACTGCTCAATAAAATAGAGCCTGTTCGAGCTACTAAAAATTCACACCCAGTCACTGCTACACTACACTCCGCTAAATCAGTTTGCGTTAATCTTTCTTCCAGTGGCTCACCAACTAATTGTATCAATTTTTGATCTGCACAAAATACAGGAGCCCAATCTTGTTTTCTTACCAAACTTCCGAATTGAAAAGCCAACTCTTGCCGATTGATACAATAAATAAATTTTCCTTGCAATTGTATGAACTGCTCAGCAAACTCAATCTCTAACTCCTGTGTAGGCCCGGGAAAAACTGCCTCACCCTTTTCACTGCCAGGAAATGGCATGGGTGTTTCGAGTGCCAGTGCTTCCCGAATTCGCTTCAGCATATTTTCCTTGGCAGGTGAGATATTCATAATCAAGCATTGCTTTCGGTAATGCTATTCTCCTGATCAGTTGATGAGGTCGTGAGGTGTGTTTCAGTAGACGCACTTTCAACAGGAGTTATGTCTTCTGTAGTAATGACCTTTTTTTCCTCATACGGACGCTTTCCAATCAAAGCCTCAACATCACTTTGAAATAAAACTTCTTTTTCCAACAGCGCATTAGCCAGCTTTTCAACTTCGTCTTTTTTATCCGTCAGCAATTTTTTAGTTCGTTCGTAAGCGGCATCAATTAGATGACGTACTTCAAAATCGATCAGCTTAGCTGTATCATCAGAATACGGTTTGGTAAATGCACTTTCTTGTAGCGGATCGTAGAAACTTACATTACCTACTTTTTCATTCATGCCATATACAGTTACCATCGCATAAGCAGTACGAGTAATTTGTTGCAAATCATTTTGCGCGCCGGTTGAAATCTTTCCAAAGAAAATATCCTCACTGGCACGACCACCCAGCGTCATACAAATCTGATCACTAAGTTGATCGGTATTATAGAGATACTGCTCCTTAGGTGTATACTGCGCATAACCTAATGCTGCAGTACCACGAGGAACAATAGTTACTTTCAACAGCGGATACGCATGCTCCAAAAACCATCCGCAAATAGCATGACCTGCTTCGTGGTAGGCAATGATTTTTTTCTCCTCAGGAGAAATGATCTTATTCTTTTTCTCCAGTCCACCTATCACACGATCCACTGCATCCTGAAAATCCTGCATGTCAACAGCCTCTTTGTTTTTACGTGCCGCAATCAAGGCTGCTTCATTACAAACATTAGCGATATCAGCACCCGCAAAACCAGGCGTTTGCTCTGCCAGTTTATGGATATCCAGCGATTTGGAAATTTTAATGGGCTTGAGGTGTACTTTAAAAATATCTTCTCTTCCTTTTAAATCAGGTTTATCAATAGAAATCTGTCGATCAAAACGGCCCGGACGCAATAACGCACTATCAAGCACATCCGGACGGTTGGTTGCAGCAAGTACAATGATACCGGTGTCAGTTCCAAAACCATCCATCTCCACCAACATTTGATTAAGTGTGCTTTCCCGTTCGTCATTACTCATCATGGCATTCTTACCACGTGCACGACCAATAGCATCTATTTCATCAATGAAAATGATACAAGGTGCTTTTTCACGCGCTTGTTTGAAAAGATCCCGCACACGACTGGCTCCCACTCCCACAAACATTTCTACAAAGTCAGAACCACTCAAACTAAAGAAGGGAACCTGTGCTTCTCCTGCCATTGCTTTTGCCAACAATGTTTTACCGGTACCCGGAGGGCCAACCAATAAAGCTCCTTTTGGAATTTTACCTCCCAGGTTTGTATACTTCTTTGGATTTTTTAAAAAGTCCACAATTTCCATGACTTCCACCTTGGCTTCATCTAAACCAGCCACGTCTGCAAATGTGATATTTACTCTTGTTCCTTTGTCAAATAAGGTAGCCTTGGATTTACCAATACTAAAAATTCCTCCACCGCCAGGACCCCCGCCAGCGCCACCACCCATCTTGCGCATCAGCAAAACCCAAATGGCTACAAATAATAAAATGGGAAGGATTAATTGAATAGCTCCGCCGATCCAATCTCTTTCACTTTCTACTTCATAAGGTACTTCGGTTGCGGTATAGGGAACTTGATCACGGACAGCGTTATCTCTTTTTTCTCTATAAAAATCATCCATTGATTTTTTGAATCCGTCTGCACCAGTAATCTTAAAAGCCATATGTGGACCTTTGGGCTCTACTTTACCGGCCGCTTCTTTTATTTCTTTGGTATGTGCTTTTTGACCAGCAGGATTGAGGTATACTTTTACCAACTTTCTATTGTCGATAATGATGTAGTGATCAACCTGACCTTGTGCAACCATATTCTTGAACTCAAGCTCATTAATCTTGGCCATATTAGGAGTCATGGGCCCAAATAGGGGAGACCCAATCAAAAAGACCAGAATAATTGCATAAAGCCAATAAATATTGAATTGCGGGCCTTTCCGACTGGAAGTTCCCGGAGTTTTATCTCCTGTTTTTCTTTTTTCTCTGTTTGGTAACATAACTTTTATTCCTCTATAACTTATAATGCCTGAAACGCTAAATTGTTTAACCCTTTATCATTTAGATGCCCCCACCTCAGTAAAACCAGCATCACTCCACATTTCCTCTAATTTATAGAAACGACGTAATTCCGGAGTAATCACATGCACCACTACATTCACATAATCAATCAATACCCACTGCATTTGCTTTTGTCCCTCCTGCCGATACGGCTTTTCTGCACATCGATCAGAAACTTCATCCATCACATGGTCAGTGATGGCCCTGATCTGAGGCTGATTGCCTGCTTCGCAAATAATAAAAAAGTCGGCGACTGCCTCGTTGATCTTCCGTAGGTCTAATAAAACGATTTGCTCGCCCTTTTTAGCTTCAATGGCGGCAATGATTGTTTTGATGATCTTGGAGCTCTTGGTGAGACGTTTGACCCCTTTTTTTCCAGCAGAGGATCCTTGTGTCCTTCCACCGGCTAGTACTGCCAGTTGTTCCAACTATTCGATTGCTTTAGTTTCGTATTTCTTTAACCTTGTAAAAATACATAATTAATTGCCACCTCTTCCGCATCCCTTAGGTAACCCTTTTGTGAACCTCCCCTCAGTGGACAGCACCAATGAGGAGGCCCGCCGATACATTTTAGCTGGTAAAGCCGTTCCCGGTATGGCCATTTTCACAGCGGATCAGCACAGTGGGAAGGGGCAGCGCGGAAAAAAATGGCAGGGAGAAAAAGACCAGGGAATTGCACTAAGCCTGTTACTAAAACCTACTTTTTTAACGGTTCAACAACAATTTCTGCTCAGCGCAATGATAGCCCTCGGAACCCGAGCCTGGCTAGCATCCCAGGTAGCCACCGATGAATTTTGTATTAAGTGGCCCAACGATCTTTACTGGGATAACCAGAAAATCGGGGGTATATTAATAGAAAATATTATTACCAGTAGTGGCCAATGGAATTGGGCCATAGCGGGCATAGGAATCAATCTCAATCAGGTTCAATTTTCCAGCGATTTACCCAATCCGGTTTCATTATTTCAATTAACCGGAAAGCAATCAGAGCCATCTATCGCTGCTAGTAGCTTATGTGCAGCATTATCTGATTTTTTGCAGACAGCAATGCGTATGGGCCAACATAAAATACTAGAACAATATCAACAGTTCCTTTACAATCGTGGTCAGCTCTGTAATTTTTCAAGAGCCGGCGCTAGCTTTCAAGCCATCCCGCTTGGTATTACTGAGCAAGGCGAACTCTTACTGGATAGAATTGAAAAACCTATTCAGCACGGCGAATTAGAATGGAAAATAAAGACCGACTAGTCTTCAAAAAGAATTTCCTGTGCATGCGCACTGCTTTTAGGCTTAGTAATGATGCGTTCAATTTTACCAGCAGCATCAATGATAAAAGTAGTACGATGGATCCCCATGTAGGTATTCCCATACATCTTTTTTTGGCCCCAAACGCCATACGCCAGTGCAATGGCGTGATCCGTATCGGTAATTAAAGTAAAGGGCAGTTTATTTTTAGCAATGAACTTTTGATGTGATTGTTCATTATCCGGACTTACTCCAATCACAACAAATCCTTCTTTTGTTAGTTTCTTGTGGTTGTCTCGCAAATTACAAGCCTGCGTAGTACAAGTTGAAGTAAGGTCTTTGGGATAGAAATAAAGAATTACTTTTTTCCCTTTTAGCGAAGAGAGTTTAAATGGTTTCCCGGCTTGATCTCGGGTAGTAAATAAAGGAGCTTTGTCTCCAACCTGTAGTGTACTCATTTACTTTTTCTTTTTTTTGACAGCTTTCTTACTTGACTTTTTAACCGGAGGTTGGTACGGAGACCGTTTGATCCACCAGGTTTTGGTAGTGGTGTTCCCCACCAGATCCTCTACGGTTACCGTTAATTTATGTACTCCATAGGGACAACGATCATCAAATCGATAGATCCAACTGCGGCCTTTGTCATTAGTAAAACGTATCCAACTATCATTTAGTTCGGCACGGAAACGTTTAATACTTCCAAAATTATCAGTGGGAGTAAAAACCAAACGAGAAAGTGCACTTACATTAATTGTATCCCCTTTACCGACTAGTGAAACCTGCGGAGAGATGGTATCAACAAATGCTTGGAAATAACCAAAGTCGTCAAATTCGGCAGACAGCCATTCGCCCTCCCAATTTGCCTTTTTTACTTTTTTAACTGCGCCATAGGATCGCTGTACAATTATCTTGCTTTTAAGGTTTGCAGGAATGGTGTGCTCAGGTTTTAACCGCACTGTAAAATTGAGGTGAACCGGAATAGTTGGATCATTCAATTGATGACGCGTGGTGATAGCTCCTGGTAAGATTGGGAAAAGGTCACGGCGATAAAAAATGGGAAGACTGTCATACAACCCCATAGCAGGAAAATCAACTTGAAAATCTGGCTTACGAATAGATACCGGATTGCGAGGTACAAAATGCGTGGGTTCCTTTCCGGGCAGTTTAGCGGGATTGGCAGCGGCGCCTAACCAAGGGTTAGTAGTTTTTAGTAGAAACTGAAGCGTCGATTGATTACCATAAGGATCGGCAACCCGTACCACAATTTGGTGTGGCAATGTATCCGTTAGTTTAATGACTCCATCAGATTGATAAGGATGATACGCCACACCTCCCTCTCCCGGGAGCATGGAAAGATGTTGATAGTAGGCGCCACCCAGCTGCTTATGTCTGTAATCAATATGTGCATTTATATAACCTGTTTGCTCATAATCGATACTATCTAAAATAAAAGCAAGCATTGTTTGTCCATCTACCTCCAATGTAGCTGCATAAATTCCATTGGGATTTGATGAGCCGCTTACCTGGTCAGTTGCTTGGATGGCCAGCCCAATTTGGCTGAATGATGTAGTAAGGACTTGGGCATTGGCCAATGTATAACCCGTTGTTGTTTTTTTAATGGATATTGTCCGAGGAGACTGCCCATTGATGGTGCGGCCTCTGTCATATAATGCCAGACCCTTGATTACCGGAGGTACTTTGTCCTCCAATGGAAAACCAAAAAGAAGTGGATTCAACCGACGCTCTGTTTTAGTATCCATGATTTCAAAATGCAAATGTGGTCCTGCAGAACCACCGGTATTCCCACTATATCCTATGAATGTGCCCTTGGAAACCGGGAATTGATCAGGTGAAAATTTAAGTTCAATAGCCCATGACTCTTGTTGATATTGCTGGTTGGTAACATAGGTTTCCAACGCTGGTGCAAAATCATTCAGGTGTGCATATAAGGTGGATAGACCATTAGGATGATTGATTATAATAAAGCGTCCAAAACTAAGCGGTCTAACCCCTATCGATGCAATATAGCCGCCCGCTGCTGCATAAACGGGCAGGTTTTCCTTAGCCTGTGTTCGGATATCTAAACCCATGTGCCAGTGGTGTGTACGAAGCTCTCCAAAATTGGCAGTGAGCCCCATAGGAATACCCATAGGATTTCTAAAATACCCTCTTGGAATTTGAGGAGCCTGTGCGTAGGAAACAAGAAAAGCGGAGAAAAGAAATGAAAAAAGAAGGAGTTTTTTCTGCATGCTCAAAGGTAAGGTCCCTGCCAAGAAATTTATGGCGTAAACACTCCTTACATGCCTTGATTTCCCTTAGCTTTGCACAATTTGTTTTTTTAAAAATGCCAAAAGATACCTCCCTCCGCTCCGTCCTGATTATCGGCTCAGGGCCCATCATTGTCGGTCAAGCCTGTGAGTTTGATTACTCGGGTACACAAGCTGCTCGTTCTCTTCGTGAGGAGGGCATTAAAGTAATCCTTATCAATAGTAATCCTGCTACTATTATGACGGACCCCATGATGGCAGACAGGGTATATCTGTTACCACTTACTGTTGAGAGTATTGAGAAAATATTACAAGAAAATCAAATTGATGCGGTGCTTCCCACCATGGGAGGACAAACTGCTTTGAACCTCGCAAAAGAAGCAGAGGAGTTAGGCATCTGGAAACAATACAATGTTCGTTTGATCGGGGTGGACATTAAAGCCATTGATAAAGCAGAGGACCGCGAGAAGTTCAGACAGTGGATGATTCAGTTGGGTGTACAAGTAGCAACTGCAAAAACAGCCAACTCATTTTTAGAAGGAAAAGAATTTGCACAAGAAATTGGTTTTCCGTTGGTAATTCGTCCTTCGTTTACATTGGGCGGAACCGGTGGAGGATTTGTACATGATAAAGATGATTTGGACGAAGCATTGAACAGAGGCTTACAAGCTTCTCCGATTCATGAGGTGCTGGTAGAGAAAGCAGTATTAGGATGGAAAGAATTTGAATTAGAGTTACTACGCGATGCTGCCGATAACGTTTGTATAATCTGTACGGTAGAGAATTTTGATCCCATGGGGGTTCACACAGGTGATTCCATTACCGTGGCGCCTGCTATGACACTGAGCGATACCGCTATGCAGTTGATGCGTAATACTGCTATTCGGATGATGCGTGATTTGGGAAATTTTGCCGGAGGATGTAACGTACAGTTTGCATTGAACCCCGATACAGAAGAAATCATTGCCATTGAAATCAACCCAAGGGTGAGCCGTTCCTCCGCACTGGCTAGTAAAGCAACCGGTTATCCCATTGCTAAAATTGCAGCAAAACTGGCCATCGGATATAATCTGGACGAACTAGAAAATCAAATTACAAAAACCACTTCTGCTTATTTTGAACCAACCCTGGATTATGTGATTGTCAAAATCCCGCGTTGGAACTTTGATAAATTCAAAGGTGCTAATGATACACTAGGATTACAAATGAAAAGTGTGGGCGAAGTGATGGGTATCGGACGCAGTTTTACTGAAGCCATTCAAAAAGCTTGTCAAAGCTTGGAGAATAATGCGGTAGGACTTGGATATTATGGTAAGAGTTTGATGCGTGCTGAGGAATTATTGGATTATATCAAAACGCCAAAATGGGATCGCTTATTCCGTATCAAGGATGCCTTGCAAGCTGGTATTTCAGTGAGCTCTATTTCCAAAGCCACCAATGGAATTGATCGTTGGTTTTTATATGAAATTCAAAAAATAGTCAACCTTGAAAAAGAGTTGGCAAAATATAGTTTGGAAGAACTTCCACTGGCTTTATTGGAAGAAGCAAAAGTGGAGGGATTTAGTGACGAACAAATTGCGCGTATTGTTCGTAATGGCGATGAGGATGCAGTGTATGAAAAAAGAAAAAAAGCAGGTATTACACGCGTTTACAAAATGGTAGATACCTGTGCCGCTGAATTTGAAGCTAAGACGCCCTATTTCTATTCCACTTTTGAAAAAGGAAATCATACGGAAAGTGTGGTTTCTGATAAGAAAAAAATTATTGTGTTGGGATCCGGTCCTAACAGAATTGGGCAGGGCATTGAATTCGACTACTGCTGTGTGCATGGTTTATTAGCCATTAAAGAAGCAGGATTTGAAGCCATCATGGTCAACTGTAATCCCGAGACTGTTTCCACTGATTTTGACATGGCCGATAAACTATATTTTGAACCTGTTTATTGGGAGCATCTTTGGGAAATTGTAGAACATGAAAAACCCGAAGGCGTCATTGTACAATTAGGCGGACAAACCGCCTTGAAGCTGGCTGAACGATTACACCAACGTGGTATCAAAATAATCGGTACGTCCTTTGATAGTTTGGATATTGCCGAGGATCGTGGTCGATTTAGCGATACGCTAAAAGAACTGGGGATTCCTTATCCTGAATATGGAACCGCTTGGAATGTAGACGAGGCCGTTACAGTAGCAAATAAAGTTGGTTATCCTGTTTTAGTTCGTCCTTCCTATGTACTGGGCGGACAACGCATGCGAATTGTGATCAATGATGAAGAAGTAGAAAAAGCGGTAGTTAGTTTGCTCAAACATATTCCTGGTAACAAAATTTTGATAGACCATTTCTTAGATCGTTGTCAAGAGGCAGAGATTGACGCCATATTTGATGGCACTGATTTTCATGTGATGGGGGTAATGGAACATATTGAGCCGGCCGGTATCCACTCGGGTGATAGTAATGCGGTGCTGCCTGCTTTCAATCTCTCCCCACTACTTATTCAAAAGATGGAGGGGTATGCAGAGAAAATTGCACGTGCCTTGAAAATTCAAGGTCTTATCAATATTCAGTTTGCAATCAAAGACGGAAAGGTTTACGTAATTGAAGCAAACCCGCGCGCTTCCAGAACTACTCCGTTTATTGCCAAAGCTTATCAAATTCCTTATTTGAATGTAGCCACCAAGGTGATGTTGGGAACACATAAATTAAAAGACTTCAATTTTGAGAAAAAACTGAAAGGTTTTGCCATTAAAGAGCCCGTGTTTAGCTTCAATAAATTTCCGGGAGTAAACAAAGAACTAGGTCCTGAAATGAAATCAACTGGGGAGGCCATCCGTTTTATTGATGATTTACGTGACCCTTACTTCCGTCAATTATATAAAGACAGGAGCATGTACTTGAGTAAATAGCTGTTCCCTCTTGTATTGATCAAATAAGGCAATTATACTGGCAGTGTGTTACAAGCGCTGCTTTTTTTTATACATCGGACTCCCTTTTTCTTTCCCTTCCTGGGACTTTTTCTGGGTATTCTAATCCAGGAATACGTATCTATTGGAGATGTTTGTATTGTTTTGTTTGCTAGTGCAGGCCTGCTATTACTTGTACTATTTTATTGGGTATCCCCCAAAAAAAGATTTCAATGGCAACACTTACTCCCCTTAATCTATTTATTATTATTTACTACTGCCGGACAGCTGCTTCTAAAACAAAAGGATATCCGTCAGCAAAAAAACTGGATTGGGAAAAAGGAAGTACAATTTCCCGGGGCCACGTTGGAGTTGCTTATTGAAACAGTACCCGTTGAAAAATCAACTACTACGCAATTAGTAGCAAGGGTATATTCATTACGAAATGAAAAAATACAACAATCTGCTGTTGGAAAAATTTTACTCACCAGCTATCAATCTGAAATTCTCAGTCAGCTGCAACCGGGAAATAAAATCTTATTGCTTAAAAAGCCAACGCTGTTATTACATACGGGTAATCCGGGCCAGCGAAATTGGGCACTATATGTTGCTCGTCAACAAATCACGCATCGATGCGCAATAAAAAATGGTGACCTTATTCTACTTGATAGCAGTTATAACCACTTTTCTTTTACAAGACTACTCAACACCATCCAACAGAAAATAGTAGCGATATTGAATGCCACCATCCAGGATACAAAAGCTGCCGGACTAGCTGCAGCCCTGCTGATTGGGTACAGACAACAGTTAGATCCCGTTTTACAAGAGAGCTATAGCAAAACAGGTGTGGTGCACATCATTGCTATTTCCGGGATGCACTTAGCATTACTGGGGTGGTTGCTACAATTTTTTGTGGGCCCGCTTGAAAAAAGTAAAATAGGACTATTGCTTTCTCAGTTAGTAATAATTGCTATCATTTGGATGTTTACACTGCTGGCAGGAGCTACCCCTTCGGTATTACGAGCAGCCCTTGCATTTACCATTCAAGCAATAGGAAAAATGATGGGGCGCAAACCATCTTCGCTGAATACAGTAGCGGCTGCAGGCTTTTTTTTGTTGGTGCTACAACCCTATTGGCTATGGGACTTGGGTTTTCAATTATCATTTGTGGCAATACTAAGTATTCTACTTTTTGCAAAACCAATACAAGAATTGCTGACAACGCGTCACCGATTCATTAAACCCATAACCACGTTATTAGCAGTTACCCTAGCGGCTCAACTATTAACCACCCCTTTTACTGTATACTACTTTCAGCAATTTCCACTTGGGTTTTTAGTAAGCAATGTAATAGCAGTGCCGCTTTCCAGTTGTATTCTTTACATCCTTCTACTATTGCTATTCACTGCGCCTATCCCTATTATAAATACTGCAACGGGGATGCTTGCCCAAAAAATGATACAATGGATGAATCAATATATTCAATTTATTAGTGAAATACCCGGTATACAATTGGATGAATTGCATTGGACTTGGGGTGAGGCCGCTTTACTATTGGGTATCATTTGCACAGGAGCGGGTTGGTTATTACTAAATAGTAAAACAGGTGGCGTATTAACGGGTTGTTGGGGTTGCTTGCTGATGGCTTTCCAATATGGAGATATTTCACTTCATCAAAAGCAAGAAGCAATGGTGATCTACCAATCAAAGTCCGGCTCCATGCTCAGTTGGATCAAAGGAAATCAGGCCATACACCTGCTTGACAGTAATACCTACACAAAAGATTTTAAAAAAAATGGATTGCTAATTTCCAGTAATCGATTTTATCGCATCCATCAGCAAAAAGAAATGCTGCTAACTCCTCACTTCCAAATTGGCCGATGGACAATGCTGGTACCCCACCGGAAATATAAACCAACTATGCCTACCGAAAGCGAAAAAGAAATTCTACTCCTTGTCACAAAGTCTGCCCCCTATAATGGAGTAAGTTGGATACAACACCACCCTATCTCCTTAGCCCTTTTGGATGGAACCCTTGGCACGCGAACCCGTGAAAACTGGAAAAAACTGCTACTTGCACAAAACATTCCCATTCATGATATGTTAACCGATGGTGCTTTTGTATACTCCCCTCCATCAAGTACATTTGCTCTTCTTCCAACGCTCCACACTCCATGAATAAAACCATTCGCACCGCCCTCATTTCAGTTTTTTATAAAGACGGGTTGGAACCCTTAATTAGTTTGCTACACCAACAAGGAGTAACGATTTACTCCACCGGGGGTACACAAACTTTTATCGAATCCCTGGGGGTACCGGTAGTCCCAGTTGAGCAATTAACGGGATACCCTTCCATTTTAGGAGGACGTGTAAAAACTTTACATCCTTCAGTATTTGGAGGGATCTTAGGTAAACGCGAGGATGCCACGCATGTGCAGGAAATGGAGCAATACAAAATTCCCACGCTGGACTTAGTTATAGTTGATCTATATCCATTCGAAGAAACTGTTGCTTCCACTACTGATGAAAAAGCAATTATTGAAAAAATTGATATAGGCGGGCCTTCCATGATTCGTGCAGCAGCAAAGAACTTTAAAGATGTAATTGTCTTGGCAGCCAAAACAGAATACAATACACTCGTAACACTGCTTACGCAACAAGAGGGTGCTACCACACTGGAACAACGAAAAGAATTTGCTGCCAAAGCATTTCAAGTGGTGGCGCGTTATGATGTAGCCATTGCAAAATATTTTGATCCAGCTGCAACCTTACAATTTGTGGAAGCTGCCGGCAACCCACGTTCCTTACGCTATGGTGAAAATCCACACCAAGCAGCTACCTTTTATGGGGCGTTAACTTCTTTATTTACGCAATTAGGAGGCAAAGAACTTTCCTATAATAACTTGGTAGACGTAGATGCCGCTCTACAACTTATTCGCGAATTTGATACCACCACTTTTGCCATTATCAAACACACCAATGTTTGTGGAGTGGCGCAGCGAGCCACCGTAAGAGAAAGCTGGGAGGCAGCGCTGGCAGGTGATCCGGAGAGTGCTTTTGGCGGAGTGCTAATTACTAATAAAACCATCGATATTGAAACGGCAACCGCAATCAATGCTATTTTCTTTGAGGTGTTAATAGCACCGGCATTTGATCCGGAAGCGCTGGCAATCTTGCAGAGCAAAAAGAATCGGATTTTGCTGGAGCAAAAACAAAACTTAACCGACTCCGTTTCTTTTAAAAATGTATTAGGAGGTGTTCTGACACAAGTTCCTGATCAGGGTAATGCCGCCACCTGGAATGAGACAGGCGGACGCGCGTGTAATGAAATCGAAAAAGCAGATTTATTATTTGCTAATATTGTATGCAAGCATTTAAAATCAAATGCTATTGCATTGGTAAAAAACAAACAATTAATTGGAAAGGGATGTGGACAGACTAGTCGAATTGATTCCTTAAGACAAGCCGTTGAAAAAGCAAAACAGTTCAGTGCAGATTTAAAGGGAGCGGTGATGGCCAGCGATGCTTTTTTCCCTTTTAATGACTGCGTAAGAATGGGACATGAAGCAGGCATTACTGCATTTATTCAACCCGGAGGTTCTATCCGAGATCAAGACTCTATTGATTATTGCAAACAAAACGGACTAACCATGGTCATTACCGGGCTTCGTCACTTCAAACACTAATGGCAAGATTTGATTTCAACCAGCTATTCCTTCAAACTCCTGCAGAGACGCTTAGGAAGCTGGCTGAGTTCAACCCCTTCACCCTTCACAAAAAAGGAACACGAACCAAAGCCATTTTTGCCTTAGCTGCAGTTTGTGTCTTATGGGGAACAACCTGGGTTGCTTCAAAAGAAGGCGTTCGTCATATACCTGCCTTGCAATTGGCTGGTTTAAGGCAATTGAGCGCAGGAATACTTTACGTTACCTATTTTTTAATTATCAGAGCCCCTTTCCCAAAAGGGAAAGAGTGGCGACCACTACTACTATTAGCTCTCTTAAATTTTATTCTCAGCAATGGGCTTAGCACCTGGGGTGTAAAATATATTTCAGCGGGATTGGCTGCAATTATGGGAGCCATTTTTCCCATCTGGTTAGTAGTAATTGGTTTATTTACTTCCAAAGAAAGATTACCCAAAAAAGCTATTACAGGTTTGCTGGTTGGATTTACCGGTGTCTGTATCATATTTTATGATCACTTGCTGGATTTTCTGGATCCTTCTTTTCGATTTGGCATCATGCTTTCCTTGTTGGCTACCTGGAGTTGGGCCTTTGCCACTCTTTACACGAAGCAGCAAGCAGCTCACTTCAATCCGTATTTCAGTATGGGAATCCAAATGCTTCTTTCGGGAACCGTTTTAACGGTGGGCACGCATGTTACCGGATTTGCTATTCCAATAGAATCAATCCCCTGGCAATCCTGGGCTGTAATTGGATACATGGTATTGATGGGATCCGTTTTTTCTTTCTTGTGTTATCTCTACGCACTGCAACATTTACCAACGGAGCAGGTATCGATTTATGCTTATGTCAATCCCGTGGTAGCTCTTTTACTTGGAGCTTGGCTGTTTGATGAAAAAATTTCCTTCTTTATTATCATGGGAGGTGCGGTGGCATTACTGGGTGTATGGCTGGTGAATCAAGCTTTTAGAAATACTACCAGTGTTGAACAACCCGAAACAGAGGGCATGTGAGCGCTACTGATCGCCGTATTTATCACGCCATTGCTGATTGAACGTTCTATCCGGAAACGTGAGGGGTCCGCGTTGAGCGGTCCAGGCCGTGAAAACTTTATTGACAAACCAATTTTTCATTTTTCCATTAGCCATATTCATAGCCGGTCGGAACAACATGGCCTGCTTCCAAGCTTGCCAGGCCGCTTTTTCTTTCCAATTATTCTTTTTCTCGCGCACGGATTGATTTCGATTCTCCAGTAGTAATTCGTGGAGATTTATTTTAACAGCACAGACAGCCGTACAATTTCCACAGAGTGAAGAGGCGTAGCTAAGGTGTTTGTATTCATCCAACCCTTGCAAGTGTGGTGTGATTACAGAACCAATCGGACCACTATAGGTAACACCGTACGCATGTCCACCAATATTTTTATAAATCGGACAAGCATTCAAACAAGCACCACAACGGATACAGTATAAACTTTCACGCTGTCTTTCGTCCGCCAAAATAGTAGTGCGGCCGTTGTCCAATAAAATTACAATCATCTCCTGTGGGCCGTCTGTTTCCTGCGGCTGACGAGGACCCGTAAGTAGTGAATTATAAACCGTAACACGTTGGCCCGTTCCATAGGTAGCCAGCAGGGGCCAGAATAATTGAAGATCACTCCAAGAAGAAATTACTTTTTCAATTCCTACCACCACAATATGTGTGGATGGCCATGCACAACTCAATCGAGCATTCCCTTCATTTTCAGTAACAGCAATTCCTCCTACATCCGCTACAATAAAATTTCCACCGGTCACACCCACCTCTGCCTGCACATATTTTTTACGTAGTACTTCGCGTGCTTTCAAGGTTAATTGCTCCGGAGTTGCATTAGGATCTGTGCCAAGTTTTTCTGCAAAAAGTTTAGCTACATCTTCCTTGCTTTTATGCATGGCAGGTGTAACAATATGATAAGGAGCCTCCCCATCTAATTGCTGGATGTATTCGCCCAAATCCGTTTCAACACTCTCCACTCCAATAGAAGCCAGATAATCGTTGAGATGAATCTCTTCGGTTACCATGCTTTTACTCTTTACCAGTGTTTTACAATTTTTTTCCCGACAAATTTTTCCAATTGCCTCTTGTGCTTGTGTAACATCTTCAGCCCAAATAACTTTTGCACCACGTGCCGTGATTATGGATTCAAAAAGTTCTAGCTGTTTATCCAGCGTGGCAATAGCTTTCCATTTTGCATTTTTTGCTTTTTCACGGGCCAGCTCAACATTCATGAATTGTTGCTTTCCTTTCGGCACCACCGCATTATACTTACCAATATTAAAATTGATTTTACGACGATGTTCCCGATCAGCAGCCTTTACCGTACTACTTGCTAAAAATTGTTCCTGGATTTCCTTCACCTCCATAAATATGCTACGATTCTTTCAAAGATAAACTACTCTTTTTGTTTCCACTCACCTTTTGCCAGTGTATCCAACGCTTCCCAAAATGGTAACCCCCACTTACGGACAATTGGTTCTTTTAAAAACTGATAAACCGGCACTTTTAGTTTCTTACCCAATTGGCAGGCCGGTGTGCATACTTTGGGACGGGGTTCGTAATTAATCCTTTCAGTATTGGCATACTCACTCTGCTCGGCAATGATGGGATAAAGGTGACAGCTAATGGGTTTTTTCCAATCTATTTTTTTCTCAGCATACGCTTTTTCAAAAGCACAGTGAATGGTGCCATCTTTTTCGCGTAGCCCATACACACATATTTCTTTATCACTGGGTAAGGTAGGCGTAACCCAACCAAATTCCTCATGCAAAACATATTTACCATTTTTTTCAATCTCCTTCACAGCTGCCTTAGTTAAATAAGGCCGGACAATAGCATAGACTTTATTGATAATGGCTTTCTCTTCTTCTTCCAGCGGTGCGCCTGCATCGCCATCCTCACAACAAGCGCCTTTGCATTTAGTCAGATCACATACAAATTGCTTCTCGAGCACATCGTCACTAATTATTTTATTGTCTACGAGTATCATATTTATTTTTTAGGGTCCCCGTTTCTCCACCGGAGTGTTTGAATCAAATGCAATAAATCCTCTTTTAAAAAATTATTCACTACTCCTAATGAATCCGCATTGGGAGTTGCGTCAAAGTAAAGGGCGCCTCTTAAAAAATGTTGTATGGAATCCGTTACAAAAAATTGGTTGGCGGTAGCTGTATTACCACCTAAATCAAAATAAATACCCTCAATCCCCACTGGTGTACTGAATACACTGTCTTTAATACCGGTAGCCATATTAATGTGTTGTCGATATGCCATTCTAAATCCATCCTCCACTAATGAATCAAGTTTATTCTTGTTATCAATTGGCTTATAACTAATATGAATTCTACCAGCAAATCGAGGAAACTCAATATTGATCCACCAATCTTCTGCCCGATCCTGAAAAAAGGTAGAATCCTTTTTTACCTGAGCATATACCGGGTATTCAAACGTATAGGGATAGCCCGGCTGATCAAAAGTCTGGTATTGCTTGGCAGGGAATTCAATAGCAAAATAGCCTCGCTTTTTCCCCACGGTATAAGGACTGTTGCAGCTGCTGATTGCAATACCCACCATAAAAACAAATCCTATGAAACGTATCAGTTGCATTATTTTATAAAGAGGGATAATGAATAGATACTTGAACACGTTGAATTCGATTTTGTTCTATTTCCAACACTTTAAATTCAAAATCTCCAAATACAATTACTTGATCCTTGGCAGGAAGTGCCCCCACGCGCTCTAATAATAATCCAGCCAACGAATCACTATCTCCTTTTACTTCCTCGAAGGTATCAGTGGGAACGGATAGGGCTCTGCATAAATCAGTTAGCAAGATTTTCCCTTCAAATAGATACGTATGATCATCCAGTTGTTGCCCCATTGCTTCCTCCTCATCAAATTCATCACGAATATCCCCAATTACTTCTTCCAGAATATCCTCCATAGTTACTATGCCACTGGTTCCTCCAAACTCATCCACCACTACTGCAAAATGGATACGACGTTGCTGGAATGTTTTCAACAAATCTTCAATAAGCTTTGGTTCAGGAACAAAGTAAGGAGCTTGTAATAATTTGTGCCAATCAAAATTAGCAGGCGCTTCCAGGCAAGGAAGTAGATCCTTTGTATAAAGTATCCCTACTACTTCGTCCAAACTTCCTTTATACACGGGCAATCTTGAATAATGCAACTCTTGCACACGTTGTAATAAATCCGGAAAAGAAAGTTGATAGTCAACACCAGATACATCTAATCTGCTTCGCATGATTTGTTTGACGGCAATGCCCCCAAACTTAACCACACCCCTCATGATATTTTTTTCTGCAACGGAAGCTTCCTGATCAGATTTAAATTCAATAGCGTCGTCTAATTCTTGTTTACTGATTTCTTGTGACCGATTGGCACCAGTAGTTCTAGCAATTTGATCCGCCAACTTCACTAGCCAATTACTAAGTCCAAATAAAAGTGCATGTAGTCCTGCCGCTACAAATGACCAATCATGGGCAAAACGAAGATTATGTTGGGTGCCCCAAATTTTGGGAAGTATTCTGGTGGTAAAAAAAACTAAAAAAACAAGTAGTAAAATACGAACTAATACCGCCAGCCATCCCGCAGGGAACAAAGGAAGTATAAGATAATTAGCCAACAAGATGCTGCAAATATTTACAAAGGTCCCAGCCATGAGCAAGGTGGCGTACAGCTGCTTAGGTACTGATAGCAATTGCACAATACGTCTGGCAGATTCATGTTGCTTGGTTTTAAGCACATCAATATCTCTTTTGGAAAGGGAGAACAATGCAGCTTCATTACCTGCAATCACAAATGATAATAGCAGCAGTAATACCAATACTATAACCAGGAAAGTAACTCCCTGTGGCACTACAGCCAGGAAATGGAATAATAAATAAGAAACAATAAATAGTCCGTTTGACGGAGGCTCCAAGCGAAATGTTTTTGATGAACGCGTTACAAATTTATTGAATTTAACGCGTTTGCTTAGAATAGAATAGTTTGTGTGGCGGATGCCTGCAAATATTGATTGATCAACTGTGGGAAAGCTTGGGCTTTCAATGCTGTTGCATCCAGCCATTTCCAGTCTGTATCCAATATGGGCTTTTTCCGCAATCGGATTCGGATAAACTGCCCTACAATAATCTGATGTGACAATGTTTGCCGATAAAGTGGTGAAATAAACTCAACAGCATAGGCATTGGCAGGAATCAGTTTGTTTTTCTCTGCCAACTTCAATAAGGTTTTTATGGAAGCTTCTTTATCCAATTCCAGCATGGGGAAAGTTGTCAGCCCCTGCCAAATATCCTTTTCAGTTCGAATCTTTACAGGCAATTTTCCTTGATAGGAAGGCAATAAAAAATAAAACCAACGCTGCTTCAACACAATTTTTTTATGCTTGACGGGGAATTGACTAACTTTTTTTTCCTGAAAAGCCACACAGGTTTTTTTAAAAGGACAGCTTTGACAATGAGGGGCAAGCGGCTTACAAATGGTAGCACCAAAATCCATGATTGTCTGATTATAAATACCAGGTTGTTCGGGATCTAATAAGGTATTGGCTAATTCAGTAAACCTCTTTTTACCTTCCGTTGAGTCAATGGGAAGATCAATGCCAAAAACCCTGGCCAATACACGAAACACGTTACCATCCACCACAGCGTGTGGCAGATTGAAGGCAAAGGAGGCAATAGCCGCTGCTGTATAAGGCCCTACTCCCTTCAGTGACTTGAGGCCCTCAAAGGAATCGGGGAAAACTCCTTTTCTTTTTTCAGCAATAAACCGAGCTGTTTCCAACAAATTCCGGCATCGAGAGTAATATCCCAAGCCTTCCCAAAGCTTAAACACTTGATTATCATCAGCTTTTGCAAGTTTTTTAACTGTTGGGTACGCTTTTAATATCCGCTGGTAGTAGCCTAACCCCTGTTCCACCCTGGTTTGCTGTAAAATAATCTCACTTAACCATATCCTATAGGGGTCTTTTTCCCCTTTCCAAGGCATTTTTCGGTGGTTTTTGGCCAAATTCCATGCAAAAAGCGTGGAAGAAAAGGAATTTTGGGACTTTTTGGCTGGCATTAGATCATAAATCTAAAAAAAATATGTCTATTTATTTGATAATCACAATATTTTAGCTTAGATTGGCAGAGTAAACTCAAAACACGCATCATGAGAAAGGCCGACCTTGTAAATCAGATCGCGGAAAAAACTGGTATACCTAAGGTGGATGTACTTGTGGCTCTTGAAACTATGTTCAAGGAAGTCAAAGACACGCTTACCGGTGGCGAAAACATTTACATAAGGGGATTCGGCAGTTTCATCACAAAAAAGCGGGCTGCAAAAATTGGTCGTAACATCAAGAAAAATGTAGCCGTTCATATTCCAGAACACTACATCCCCGCCTTTAAGCCTGCAAAAGAATTTGTTGCCGAGGTGAAGAAACTGAAAGAGCCCAAACCTGACACTGGACCTGGTGAGGAAGATTAAGCGATCAATCCGGTAACTTTGCCCGGAAAATCTAGATCGTGAAAAAACCCCAATTAATATTGGCGGGCATTGGCTTGTCCCTTATAATTCTACTTTTTGTTTTTGGCCGTTTTGTACCTGAAAAAGAAAAGGTTAGTGATACACCATTGGCTGCAACTCCAGCTATCAATACGTATTCGATTGATTCAGCACGTGTTTCGGCAGAAAAAAACCTGACCAGCCAACTTAATTTAGCACTGAAAAGTCTGGAAGAAAAACTAAAAACTGCAGCAACCCCCGCTGCACAACTCGCTGCCTATCAAGAACTTGCCCATTTTTGGTCCGAAGAATCCCCGCTTTTTGAACTGTATGCGTGGAACGAAGCTCTTGCTGCACGATTGGAAAATTCCGAAAAAAGCCTCACCTTCGCAGCCCGTTTGTTCCTAGATAACCTGCAAGAGGATCCGGATGGCCCACGACGCCAATGGAAAGCTTTGCAAGCCAAGGACCTATACGAGCGCTCTTTGAAGATCAATCCCAACAATGATTCCACCAAGGTAGGACTGGGTGCTTGCTATTTATTTGGCAACATCAGTACCAACCCAATGGAAGGAATTGCACTTATCCGGGAAGTAGTACAGCAAGACAGCACCAATGTTTACGCTCAACTAACCCTAGTGAAAGCCTCCATAGTATCCGGACAGTTTGATAAAGGAATCACTCGTTTACAAACTGTGATAAAAGTAGAACCCCAAAATATAGAAGCGCATTTGCTACTGGCAGATCTCTATGAAAGAACGGGCGAAAAAATGGAAGCCGTAAAGTGGTATGAAAAAAGCCTGCAACTGATTGAACAACCTGAAATCAGGCAAGCAATAAAGGATCGGATCGGAGCACTAAAACAATAGTTCCAAAAACAAATTGAAAAACTAATTTTTAACAAATAAAAAAAATTCTGGTATGCCTTGTGGTAAAAAGAGGAAGCGTCATAAGATTGCGACGCACAAGCGTAAAAAAAGACTGAGAAAGAATCGTCATAAGAAGAGAAACAAATAAGTAATCGGGCTTTCTTGGCCCGGTACTAACTTTTTGTTTTCAGTCCCCGGTTGTTTTCGACTATTTATTCGAAACTGTTCTCGAACATTGTAGCCGTTTACGCAATTGCGTATTTTATCAGCCGGTTTTTACCGTCTCCTGTTCCTATAATTAATGGAGCAGGTTCCATAGGTAATACAGTACCCAAGCTGTAATGAACAAAGAATTAATCATCAATGTCACCGCGCAGGGTGTTGAGATAGCACTGCTCGAGGACAAAAAACTCGTTGAGTTACATAACGAGAGAAGTGACGCCCGCTTTGCGGTGGGTGATCTCTACCTGGGGAAGGTGAAAAAATTAATCCCCGGTTTAAATGCCGCCTTTGTAGATGTAGGATTTGAAAAGGACGCCTTTCTCCATTATACAGATTTAAGCCCCTACATAAACTCACTGCTGAAGTTTACTCACTTTTCAATTAATGATAAAACTGAAAAAGGACTGGACTTTAGCAAATTCACCGTTGAACCTGAAATTTTAAAAACAGGAAAAATCAGCGAGGTGATGAACGGAAAACCTTCCGTACTTGTACAGATACTGAAAGAACCCATTGCTGCAAAAGGACCTCGTTTAAGTTGTGAGATTTCATTACCCGGCCGTTTTGTGGTATTGACGCCCTTTAATGATGTGGTGGCTGTATCCAGAAAAATACATTCTGGCGAAGAAAGAAAACGTTTACAGAAACTGATTGAAGCAATTAAGCCCAAGAATTTTGGAGTAATTGTCCGTACGGCTGCAGAAGGTAAAAAAACAGCTGAACTGCACGAGGACCTGGCTACACTTACGGCCACCTGGGCTACCATTCAACAGAATTTAAAAGGTGCCGTTCCTCCTGCAAAAATTCTAAGCGAACAAACCAAGACAACCAGTATCCTGCGAGATTTACTCAATGCTGATTTTAATAAAATTGTAATCAACGATAAAACGCTGTACAACGATACAAAAAGTTATATCCAGCGAATAGCACCCGAAAAAGAAGAAATTGTTTCTTACTATGGAAACGGATCCTCTATTTATGATACCTATGGAATAACCAAGCAAGTAAAATCCGCATTTGGGAAAACCGTAAACCTGGATAGTGGAGCTTATATCATTATCGAACACACGGAAGCACTGCATGTAATTGATGTAAACAGCGGTTATAAAAGTGTAGGAAGTAATCAGGAGCAAAATGCTCTGGAAACAAATCTGGAAGCTGCAGAAGAAATTGCACGTCAGTTACGCTTACGTGATCTAGGAGGCATCATTGTTGTAGACTTTATTGATATGAAGTTGCCGGAGAACAAACGTAAACTTCATGATAAAATGGAAGCGTGTTTGTCTCAAGATCGGGCAAAGCATACCATACTTCCCATCTCCAAATTTGGCATCATGCAGATTACGCGTCAACGCATGAAGCCAGAGCTAACCATCAACACACAAGAAGCTTGTCCTACTTGCAATGGCACAGGGAAAATCACGTCTACGCTATTGTTGGAAGACGAAATCGAAAAGAACCTAAGCTATTTGATTACACATAAGCATACACAACTTAAACTAGTTGTTCATCCAATTCTCTACGCTTATCTCACTAAAGGTTGGTTCTGGAAAACAAAGATGGCTGGTTGGAATAAAAAATTCAGCCAGAAAACAACTGTCGTTGCAGACAGCTCCTTTCATCTGACCGAATATCGTTTTTTTGATAAGAACGAAGAAGAGATCAAACTCTCCTGATCTAATTAAATTATCGTTCGCGACTGTTCAGGTAAATCATGATATACTGAATCAGTGTAACCACTGCAGCAAGTGCTGCTACCACGTATGTGGTGGCTGCCCATTTCAATGCATCTTTTGCCAAGGGGTACTCTTCTGAATTAGTAACATTTGTTTGCTCCAACCAAGCAAGTGCGCGCTTACTAGCATCAAACTCCACAGGTAAGGTCACCAAACTAAATAAAACTGTAAGAGACATCATGATGATCCCAATCAACAACACCGTAGCGTTGTTGCTCACAGCCAACATAATAATCCCTGCCATCAATATCCAGTTAACAATGGTAGCACTAAACTGAACTACCGGTACCATACGGCTTCTGAAAACCAAGGGACCATAGGCTGTGGCATGTTGTACAGCATGACCACACTCATGGGCGGCTACTGCAGCAGCTGAAACAGATACTCCGTTGTACACATCTGGGCTTAGGTTTACTGTTTTATTGAGTGGGTTATAATGATCGGAAAGAAACCCATCTACAGAAGTAACGGTAACGTCATATATACCATTTTCGCGCAGCATTTTTTCAGCTATCTCCTTGCCTGACAAGCCTTTAGATAGTTGAAGCTTACTGTAACGGCTAAATTTCCCCTTTAAGATAGAAGACACTAAAAAGCTGATTCCCAGAAATAGGAGGGATACGAGCATAATTTCGTTGGTCATGAAAATTGATTGTTTTAATATTCAAAATTACTACAAATTTATAGCCACCCGCTCAGGCACTTTTTAATACGTCTTTTTGTCATCCCAAAGGGGGTAAAAAATATTTAAAGCTGAGGGTTACCTCGGTTTCGTCCGTATAAAAAATGATATTTTATTATTGATTATCAATTACTTAAGTATATAGTTTGCCCTCATTTATCCCCCCTGTCAGGGAGGGGGAATGAACCAAAAGTTATGCACAACACTTAAATTTAATTTTAAAATCACCCCTCCCTTGCTAATTTAGCAACAGAATTTAATGGGTTAGTAAGTAAAAGGGTCAGTCGAAAGATTGGCCCTTTTCATTTTAAGTATGAGTAAAACTAAAACATCATTTTTCTGCCAACACTGCGGTCATCAAAGCGTAAAGTGGTTGGGTCAATGTCCTGGATGCGGCACATGGAATAGTTATGTAGAGGAGATTGTACACAAAGACAATGCAAAGGAACATCAGGATTGGTCTGCCTACGGCGAAGAAAAAAGAAAAGGAAAAATAACTACGCTTGATCAGGTTAAAAGCAATCAGGAGCGTCGTATTGTAACGAGCGATGCGGAGTTGAATCGTGTACTCGGCGGTGGCATTGTGCAAGGAAGTTTGATATTGGTTGCAGGTGAACCAGGAATTGGAAAATCTACTTTGTTTTTACAAACTGGTCTTTGGTTGAAGAATGTTTCCGTACTCTATATAAGCGGTGAAGAAAGTGAACAGCAGATAAAGATGAGAGCGGATCGATTACAATTACAAAACCCGGATTTTTATTTATTGACTGAAACCAACACCAGTGTAATTTTTCAGGAGATAAAAAAATTAAAACCGGGATTGATTATTGTTGATTCAATTCAAACGCTTCAAACTCCTTTTCTGGATGCATCAGCAGGTTCAGTATCCCAGATCCGCGAATGTGCAGCAGAATTTCAACGCTTTGCAAAAGAAACTAACACACCGGTATTTTTGATTGGTCATATTACTAAAGAAGGGCAGATTGCAGGTCCCAAAGTATTGGAGCATATGGTAGATACCGTATTGCAATTTGAAGGGGACCGACACTATGCATACAGGATACTGCGTACACTCAAAAATCGCTTTGGGAGTGCTGCCGAGTTGGGTATTTATGAGATGAATGAAACGGGTATGCGAGGCGTTCTTAATCCCAGTGAAATTTTACTCACACAAAAAGAAGAAGCACTAAGTGGTATTGCCATTGCTGCCACGCTTGAAGGAATGCGGCCCTTATTGATTGAAGTGCAAGCATTAGTTACGCAATCTGTTTACGGTACTCCTCAGCGAACAGTAAGTGGGTTTGATCTGCGTCGCTTACAATTATTATTGGCAGTATTAGAAAAAAGAGGCGGGTTTCAATTTGGCAACAAAGATGTATTTCTAAATATTGCGGGCGGGTTGAAGGTTGAAGATCCTTCCATTGATTTAGCAGTATTGTGTGCGTTACTATCCTCCTACGAAGATATACCACTCCCCTCCTCGATTTGTTTTGCTGGCGAAGTGGGATTGAGTGGAGAAATCAGAGCGGTTAATCGGATTGAGCAACGTATTGCAGAAGGTGCCAAATTAGGCTTTGAAAAAATTATTGTTTCCCGATATAATTACAAAGAGAAAAAAAATAGACCTGCTTCCAAACAAAGTGGTATTGAAGTAGTGGCATTAGCCCGGGTCGAAGAACTCTATCGTTACTTATTCGAAAGATAAACTTGCAGTGGGCGTACTTACTAATTGGGCAGCCGCAGCTGCCAGTCTTTTTTATCCGCATTATTGTGCAGGTTGTGGTTCAGATCGATTGGATCCACAAACTGAAATTTGTTTACGTTGTTTACACCGACTCCCGCAAACTCATTTTACGGAACATGCTGATAACCCCGTTGAAAAAATTTTTTGGGGACGAATACAGGTACAAGCAGCCACCAGCCTTTTTTTCTACTCGCAGGACGCTATCACGCAAACATTATTACATGAATTAAAATACCGTGGTAATCAGGCGTTGGGGATTCAATTAGGAAGTTTATTAGGAGCAGCACTTAACAATAATAGTCGCTTTACAGTGGACGTATTGGTTCCTGTTCCCCTTCATCCCTCCAAAGAAAAGAGCAGAGGGTTTAATCAGGCTACACTTATTTGCCAGGGGATTGCTGCCGTGACCGGACTACCCGTTTGCGAAAGCTTACTTCGAAGAAATGCCAAGCGTAGCACACAAACAAAAAAAGACCGGGCTGAACGTTGGGAAAATATGTTGGGCATTTTTGAAGCAACGCTTCCTGATCAGTTGAATTACAAGAATATACTATTGGTGGATGACGTAATCACAACCGGTGCCACATTGGAAGCCTGCGGGCAGGCTTTGCTAGAAGGCGGAAATCGGAAATTATGGATAGCCAGTGTTTGTTATAGCAATCGTTAACCTTTTTTGAACTAAATTGTTAATATACAAATTCACCATTATGAAACTTATTCTTCTATTGGTTTCCACCCTTTTTATGATCAACACAGAAAATTCTATCTATCAGTTCTCCGTACCCGGATTAGAGGGGAATACCATCGACTTTGCCAGTTTCAAAGGCAAGAAAATATTAATTGTAAACACGGCTTCAAAGTGTGGGCTGACTCCGCAATATGAAGGGCTTGAGCAACTCCACAAGACCTACGGAAAAAAACTAGTGATTGTGGGTTTCCCTGCTAATAATTTCATGGGACAGGAGCCTGGTTCTAATGAAGAGATCAGTGCATTTTGTAAGCGCAATTACGGCGTTAGCTTTCCGATGGCAGCAAAGGTTTCTGTAAAAGGAGGTGATGTTCATCCGTTATTTAAATACCTCAAGGAACAGGCAAAGGCCAAAAAATTGGAAGACCCTGTAACCTGGAACTTTGGAAAATTTTTACTGGACGAAAAAGGAGAACTCATTGCAACTTTTTCTCCCCGTACCACCCCAATGAGCGAGGATATTACAAGCCGACTACAATAAGTTGTAATAATTGAGGGGTACTGCCCTTTGATTTAGGGAAGGGAAACCCTACATTCGCCTTCCATGAACTGGGATGCACTGATAGGTCAGGAGCCACTAAAAAAACAATTAACTGAGTTGGTATTACAAAACCGACTTAGTCATGCACTTCTTTTTATTGGAAAAGAAGGAGTGGGAGCTTTGCCACTTGCCATTTCTTTTGCACAATACCTGGTTTGTGAGAAAGCCGTCTCCGCAAACCTCTCTGCACCTTGTGGAGTTTGTCCTGCCTGTAAAAAAGCCAGCGAACTGGTTCATCCTGATATTCATTTTTCTTATCCAACCGTAACAAAAAAACCTGGCGAAAAACCGATTGCCACTGATTTTATAAAAGAGTGGCGAGAGTTCATGACACAACATCCCTATGGAAATCTCTTTGACTGGATTGAATTCATCAAAGAAAAAGATAATAGCCAAGGGAAAATTACAGCCGAAGAGTGCAATGATATAGTGCGAAAGCTAAGTTTGAAAAGCTTTGAAAGTCCTTGGAAAATTTTGATACTATGGTTGCCTGAGTTGATGGGAAATGAAGGAAACAAGTTGCTCAAATTGATTGAGGAGCCTCCTGCGCAAACACTTTTATTATTGGTAAGTGAAAATGAGAGTGGCATACTTTCCACCATTGTGAGTCGTTGCCAACTCATCAAAGTGCCCGCGCTGGAAACAGATGTGATTGAAAAGGCGCTGATCGAAAAAAATAAAACCGCTCCCGCAATTGCCGGACAAATTGCTGCATTGGCAGATGGTAACTACCGCGAAGCGTTGATGCTGGTACAACATGCCGAAGAAGATTGGCAAGAATTAGTAAGAAACTGGTTGAATTCCATTTTAAAGACTGGTCCGGTTGCCCAAACAAAATGGGTGGAGGAAGTTGCCAAACTAGGAAGGGAGAAACAAAAACAATTTTTACGGTACTTCAATCATTTATTGGAGCAAGCAGTTCATTACAAGATTCAAGGAGAAAATTTACTAATCAGCGATACAGAAAAGGACTTTGCAGCCAGATTAAATAGAATCGCCGGTTTTGAACAACAAGAAGCCATGATGCGTGAAATTGACCAAGCGCACTACCATGTTGAAAGAAATGCAAACGCTAAGATTCTCTTTCATGCCTTGACAATCAAGCTCTACCACATCATTCAGGACAATACCGTACTTTTGTTGGAATGAGTTGTTCTGGATGTGGGACCGCAACTGGCGGAAAACCAAATGGATGTAAAAGTAACGGCGGATGTAGTTCAGGCGGTTGTAACCGTATGAACGCACATGATTGGTTACGTAATCTTCCTTTGGTGGACACAGACAGCCAATGCCGGGTAATTGAAGTAAGCTTTAGCCAAGGCACCCGCAAAGATTTTTTCCGCAACCCCTCTTTACAGCAATTTGAAAAAGGAGACCTGATAGCCGTTGAAGGCGTGGGTGGATTTGATGTGGGAGAGGTTTCACTCACCGGAGAGATTGTTCGTTTGCAATTGAAAAAAAGAGGCGTTAAGGAAGATAATCCCGAAATGAAAAAAGTTTTACGACTAGCTACTGATCGGGATATTGAATTACTCAAACAAAATAAAGCGCGGGAACCTGAAGCAGTTATTCGTAGCCGAGCCATTGCTAAGCAACTCCGACTGGATATGAAAATTAGTCAGGTAGAAATGCAAGCGGATGGTCGTAAAGCCACCTTCTTCTATATTGCCGATGGACGTGTAGATTTTCGTGAATTGATTAAAGTGTACGCATCAGAGTTCAAAGTAAAAGTTGAGATGCGTCAAATTGGAGCCAGACAAGAAGCTGGTAAAGTAGGTGGAATTGGAAGTTGTGGTCGAGAACTCTGTTGCAGTACCTGGTTAACTGAGTTTAAATCTGTCAACACAGCAGCGGCTCGTTATCAAAATTTATCGATCAATCAAACTAAGTTGAGTGGACAATGTGGCCGTCTCAAATGTTGTTTGAATTACGAACTAGATACCTATTTGGATGCGCTCCAGCATTTTCCTGACAATTGTGATGTGTTACAGGTTGCAAAAGGAAATGCATTCTTAATTAAGAAAGATATTTTCAAAAATCTAATGTGGTACACGTTGCCAGATAGCAACAAACAATACCCGTTGACACTGGAGCGTGTAAGAAAAATAAAAGAACTCAATAAGCAAGGTGTTCGTCCGGAAGAACTCGAACCAGTAGAAATTACTTCATCCAAACCCAAAGAGGATGTGCCCGAATTTGTGGAATTGGTTGGACAGTTCAGTCTTAAAACACTGGATCGTGCGGCACAACGTAAAAGACAACAGCAGCAACAACAGCGGAATCCTCGCAACAATAATAGTAACAGTGGAAACAAACCAGGTGGCCCGCAACGCCCTTCAGGCCCTTCTAATCGCGGACCACAACGCCCACCACAAAATCAACCCCGCGGCCCGCGTGGGAATACACCTCCGAGGAAGGAGAACTAATTTATATTTAATTCATTGAGTAAGGCGTTGGATACTAGTTGGTGTCCTTGATCATTCCAATGTACATCGCCAGGTATAAAATATGAACGAATAACGCGAGCAGCTTGCGCAGGATCGGTTTCTATAAAATATCCATACAGATTAATCAATGGGATTTTTTCCTGCTTACAAAAATTAGTCCAGGCTTTCACATAACTATCCGATAAATTTCCTCTGCGAATTTGCTCCGGTCGTGGAAAGATTACCAAGGTCAGCTTTCTTTGGTTAGACAGACATAATTGCTGTAGTTTTTTTATGTTCTGCAAGGCCAACGAAAATCCCCGGCTAGCCCATTTATGGTAAAGAGCAGGTTCGTGTAGCCACTTATCACGTTCCTTGTAATAATCTTCCTGATCCCAGCTTATTGAAGGAGTTATGATTTTATTAAACCGAATTTGCGCCTTCTCATATACGCTAAGTGTTGTTGAATAATGCCAAAATCCAGGAGTCCAGTTTTCATATACAATTTCATCCTGAATATCTGCATTATCAAGTACCACCACTAAGTGATCAAAAGTTAGTTGCTGGTTCTCTATCCATTCCTTCATTTTTAAATAATACAAACGAGGGGAATAGGTAACAACTCCAGCATTGAGCACTTCAATATTTTGTGTCTGGTAGGTTGCCGCTATTCTACCCACAAAACTAGAGTCAAATGATACACCCACTCCTTCAGTAAATGAATCTCCAATAAAAACAATACGTTTCTTAGAAGCACCTGATATAGATATAGCACCCGTATCCCTAGCTCGAAATCCCAATGAATTAGTTCGATAGGATTGTTTAAAATCACCCCAAAGATCAATTCCTGAAAATTGAGAACGAAGGTCATGATGATAACGCGTACTCTTGATTCGAAGTTTTGACTTGTCGGCAAGGACTCCATGATAAATATAACCAACACCCCCATCAAGCAAGAGGAATACCAAAAGAAAATAAAACGGATAAAGTATTTTCTTCATGAGCACAGCGTCCTTATTCATCAACACCAATAGCCCGATAGATCGCGTCTTGGATGCGTCCTCTGATTTGCAGTTGGCCTAGTAAATTATTGGCACGAGTGGGATTAACTCGGTTGGAAAGAAATACATAAACCAGCTCTTGTTTGGGGTCAACCCAAACACAGGTACCTGTAAAACCAGTATGACCAAAAGTAGCAGGAGAAGCTAAAAGAGAAGGATAGGGATCTTTTTTGAACTGATTATCTTTTTCAGGTTTATCAAATCCCAGACCACGACGACTATTTTCCAATTGATAATTGCTAAACTGTTGAATAGTGGATTCCTTTAGATATCGTCTACCATTAAACTTTCCTCCTTGTAATAGCATTTGATAAAGTATGGCCAAATCATACGCATTAGAAAATAACCCGGCATGGCCTGCTACACCACCAAACAAGGAAGCGCCTTCGTCATGAACATCCCCGCGCATTGTTTGCTTTCTGAACTGAGTCTCAGTTTCTGTAGGCACAACCGATTGCACCGGAAAACGTCCGCGTGGCGTAAAACCAGTAGTATACATTCCTAATGGACGGTAAAAATTATCCTGTACATATTGTTCCAATGTTTTTCCAGTGAGCTGTTCAACAATCAATCCCAAAAAAATAAAATCATTATCACTATAAACATATTTGCCTTGTGGTCCAAGTGGACTTTTTAAAATACGCGCAAGTAAAGTATCCCTCCAATCATCTCTTCGATATAAATTTTCTGCAACCCGTACGGTGAACCCTTTTTTAGCTACCGTAGCATATAAGCTGGTGTCGGGGTTACCATTTGCATCGATAGTTTCTTTATAAAATGGAATGAAAGGAACCAGTCCTGCCTGATGCAACAGAATGTCCTTAATACTCAATGCTTCCTTGTCTGATCCCTTGACCCATGGCAGGTAATCTTTGAGTTGCCCTGACAACTTCAATTTTCCTTCTTCTACTAATTTCATAACGGCCACTGTGGTAGCTGAAATTTTTGTCACTGAGGCCAGATCAAAAATATGCTCAGGTTTAATAGGCGTAGCATCAGTAACTGCTTGCTGCCCTACTGATTTTTGGTAGAGAATTGTACCACGTTGAACAGCAAGCACCACTGCACCTGGATATGCTTTTTTTGCAAGTCCCTCCTCCAATATGTAATCAACTTCTGCTAACCGCTTTCTGAGTTGAACGGAAGAATGCTTCACCTTGGGTTGCTGCACTCCATCTCCCAATGTAAAATCGCAAACTTCCACTTGTAATCTACCTCGAGCCGCAAAATCACCTTGTAGCCAATCTGCTGCAATTTGATTAGTGATTGAATCATCTTGTTGTAATGCAACCAATGAGTTGGCGGTGCAGAAATTTTTTGCAGCTAATACGTTTCCAAAAAGTAACGTGAGGGTGATATCTCCCTGTAATGCATTACCCAGGTATGTAGCAGCCGTACTGATATTAAAATTATTCATTGGCTTATTGGCATAATCATGTAAGCCCACTAATACAATATCATAGCCGTTTGTTTTTACTGCTGTCAAGATAGAGTCGGCCTTACCAATAGAATCACGATAACTTAAATGATAGAAAGCAGCGTTCCAATCTTGCTGTAACCGTTTTCCAAAAACAGTAAGTTCTTTTCCGCCTAATTGCACATAAGCCACACGTGGCTGCTCTTTTTTGAGTTGCGTACGTAAGGCAGCAGGCATTTGTCTTAGCAGCGTAAGGCTCTTACGTGCTGCTTCCTGACGTAATGCATTAGAACGCTCATTCAGGTCTGCAATCAAATTGGTAGTATCTACAAATTGTGGACGACTTAACCCCAATCCATATTTTGCACTCAGTAATTTTTTAACCTTAGCATCTACTTCTGCTTGTGTTAATCTTCCATCAGTGATAGCCTGTTGTATAACCTGGATAGATTCTGAAACACTGGCAGGTAAACATAGCATATCATTTCCTGCAATAATTGCTTCTACGGCAATGGTTCCGCCTGGATAATATTTTGCAATTCCTTTCATTTCCAACGCATCCGTAAAAGTGAGACCTTGAAAATTCAACCGATTACGTAATACGCCGGTGATTGCAGGTTTTGAAATAGAAGTCGGCCTATTTGTAGCCGTATCTATAGCAGGCACCGAAAGATGTGCCACCATGGCACTACCAATTCCTGCTTCAAAAACTTTTTTAAACGGATACAATTCTACAGCATCCAGTTGATCTAGCGATTTGCTAATGATGGGTAAATCATAATGTGAATCAACATCAACATCGCCATGACCAGGAAAATGTTTTGCGCAAGCCATGATTCCTGCGTCTTGCATTCCCTTTGTAATGGCCACACCATATCGTGCCACTTTTTCTTTATCAGCCCCAAAGGATCTAAATCCAATAACGGGATTATTTGGATTATTATTTACATCTACCACGGGTGCATAGTTGACATGAATACCTAAGCGTTTGCATTGTTCGCCCATGGCTATTCCAATACGATATGATAAAGAAGCATCATTGACAGCCCCCAGGCTAAGTTGATAGGGTAATCTATCTACGCTATCTAATCGCATGCCCAAACCCCACTCCCCATCAATAGTAATGAGTAATGGGGTTTGAGCAATAGATTGGTAATGATTAGTGAGTAACGCCTGACGAACCGGACCGCCTTGAAAAAAACAAAGTCCACCCACATTATAATTTCTAATATCACTTTCTACTTTGGCAATATGATCAGCTCCCAGGTTAGAATGTGCTCGAATTACCATGAGCTGAGCAATGCGTTGATCAGGAGTTAAACTATTAAAAATACTATCCACCCACTTTTGCTGGGCGCGCTCCCGATTGCCTTGTGCATTGGCACTTAAAGTGGCTGCCAGTACCAGTAGTAGACAGGCCTGCTGAATGAATGTCCTCATTGGCTAAAAGTACTTCATTTGAGGCAAGTATTTATTGGTGGCAGGGGGCAAAGCCGTATTTTTGAAGGCTCGATAATTGCCACCCCTTGATACAGATTTTACCCGACCATATTGCCAATCAGATTGCTGCCGGTGAGGTCATTCAACGCCCTGCCAGCGCGGTCAAGGAGTTATTGGAGAATGCAGTGGATGCAGGTGCCAGCTCAATTGATTTGATCATTCAGGATGCAGGTAAATCCTTGGTACAAGTAGTTGATAATGGAAAGGGGATGTCAGTGGAGGATGCCCGTCTTTGTATTGCCCGACACGCCACTTCCAAAATAAGCAGTATTGAAGATCTGTTCCATATCCGAACCATGGGTTTTCGTGGGGAGGCACTGGCCAGTATTGCCGCTGTGGCACAGGTGGAGCTAAAAACAAAACAAGCTACCAACCAAGCAGGTATTTTTATAGAAGTTGAGCATAGTGCTATTACTCGTGAGGAGCCAATAGGTGTGGCTACCGGCACCAGCCTGGCCATGAAGAATTTGTTTTTCAATATTCCAGCTCGACGAAATTTTTTGAAGAGTAATGCAGCGGAGATGCGTCATATTGTGGAGGAGTTTACAAGAGTGGCGCTGGCTTTTCCTGCTATTCAATTTTCACTGCACGCCAATAACCAGCAGCTCTATCAACTGGAATCCGGTAGTTTAAAACAACGCATAGTCCAATTACTCGGCAACAATTATGCTTCCAAATTAGTAGGCGTTCAAGAGGAAACAGATTATTTAACCATTCGTGGTTTTGTAGGTAAGCCAGATTCAGCACGCAAAACAAGAGGAGATCAATACTTTTTTGTCAATAACCGATTTATTAAAAGTTCGTATCTCCATCATGCCGTGATGAACGCTTTTCAGGCGTTATTACCAGCTGATCATTTTCCGCTCTACGTATTATTTATTGATCTGGATCCACAACAAGTAGATATCAATGTTCATCCGACCAAACAAGAAATAAAGTTTGAGGACGAAAAAATTGTGTACGCGTTTGTCCAAGCGGCCATCCGTCATGCCTTGGCACAATTTAGTATCACCCCTACTCTTGATTTTGAATTAGATGCTTCCATACAGCAACTTGATTCCATACAACAACCTTTTACTGCGCAAACACGTTCAGCTATTCAAGAAGGTAACTTGTACCAGCATTTTACCAAAAAAAATCAAGCGCATCGGATTGAACCAGACTCCATGCAGCCGGCTAAAAATTGGAAACCATTTCAATCAGTTGCTGCAGCATACAATAGCAATATAAAAGAAGATGCAATAGCAGTAACTAAGTTGGATTTGCATCCGGCAACTGCCTCGGATTCAATTTCCGTATTTCAACTTTTAAACTCTTATATCCTTTTTTCACAAGCCAGCACATGCACGTTGATCGATCAGCAAGCAGCGCATGAAAGAATTCTCTATGAAAAATTTATTCAACAACGTGCAAATAAAAAAGCCACTACACAGCCGTCACTTTTCCCTTCTACGCTCTCACTCAATGCCGCTGATGCCAGCTTACTGGAGGAGTTGCTATTGGATTTGACAGCGGTAGGTTTTTTAATTCAAAAAATAGAGACCACTAAGTTTCAAATCCAAGGTATTCCTGCCGGATTTGAAAACGGAAAAGAAGAAAGCATCTTGGAGGCGGTGCTGGAGGAATACAAGCACTTTAATACGGCGTTGGCCTTGCCGCTTCATGAAAAATTATGTAGAAGTTTAGCCAGACAACAGGCCCTCAAATTAGGAACAGTATTGAGTGAGCGTGAAATGAAACAATTAATCACCGATTTATTTGCATGTAACCAGCCACATATGTCTCCTTTTGGTGTACCGGTATTTAGAACACTACAAAAAGATGAGATAGAGCAGCTCTTGGCAAACCGTTGATCAATAGGTTGCCCGGATATGGGTCAAGAACTTTTCAATTTGCTTTCTGATCTCCGCTGAACTGGAACGATGATTATTTACTAAGGTTGAAAATAAAAGCAATTTTCCTTTTTTAGTATAGAGATAGCCACTTAAGGCAACTACACCACTGAGTGTTCCCGTTTTTGCATAGATCGCTCCACTTTCTTGTTTGTAATAGCTAGCCAAGGTACCCTCTCCACCGGTAGGAAAAATTACTTTGATTCGGTCCATGCCAAATTGATCCTTCATTTTTTCCAGGATACGCACAAAGTCCTGTGGTGAAAAAAGATTATATCGACTCAATCCGGATCCATCGGCCCAACGAGGTTGTTGAGGCAAATCGGCAAAATCTGTTTTTAGTAAGGTATCGATAAGTTGTTGATCACTCATTCGATCTAATAATCGTTGACTGACCATCAGCAGGGATTGTTCTGCAAAAAAATTATCGCTTTGATGCATGAGCGGCTTGAGTAATGAATCAGTAGGGATGGAATAAATTAATTTTCCAGCAGGCTTTCTACTGGATAATTGTACGGTGGAATTAATTCCAATTTTATTCAGGGTGTCTTGTAAAAATTGAAAAGCTGTAACACCATTTGTAGTTTTGAAGGGTATGGTAGCGCCCCTAAAAGAGCGGCTGGCAGCAACAACACTAAATTGATTTTGATCGAGCAACCGCTTTACTTCAAATTGATCGCCCTTCCCTAACTGCTGCATCATCGATTCATTCATAAATGGTGGGCGCATTGCCAAGGATGGAACTGCTTGAAGCTGGTTATTTTTCCGAAGAAAACTAACTACATTCCCATAAATGGGAAAAGCACTTCGCTCTGCCAGATACGCTTCTTGATAATCATCCCAGGACCATCCACTACCATAGGGCGTAAATACATGTTGCGTAGAATAGTCAATGACTACTGGTCTATTTTCCAGCCGCATTTTATCCCAGAGTGGCTGAAAGCTAAATTCTGCTAATAAAAAAGTAGGATCCCCCAATGGATTAACATAAATGACTCCTGCACTATCTCTCACATAAGCACTGGGTATACTATCTCCTAGATACTTCATAGCAGCATAACAAGTAGGGATCTTGGTATTACTTGCCGGAACAAAATAATTGTCCCCTTGATAGTTGAACCAATATTTTTTAGTGGTGGGATCGTAGATGCTGATACCAACATGAGCCGTTTGAAAAGAAGCCTGTTTAATAATTTCTTTATTCGCTTTGCGTTGTAACGCTTGCGGAATACTACATCCTACTAAAAAGCTACTAAGCAGGATTATTAAAAACTGTATGTTGTATTTATTCATGGGGTTATTATCCTCTTTCTTGCGCGCGTAACCAACGCTCAGGAATTTCATTACTACTTGCTAAAAGATAATCTTTATAGCTGCAGGCAATGAATTTTTTATCGGGTAATTGCATCCACCAACGTCCGGTTTTTTTACTTTGTAAAAACACGGTTTCCACTTCGGCAAAAGCCATATAGTACTCATTGAAAGAATCTTTTTCAGTGAGCGAGGCTTCTCGTTTGCCTCGGCTTCTTCCGTCTAATAAATACCAGAGCTGTTGGGCAATTTGTTTAGCGGTAAGTTCCTGCCGATCCAATCGCGGATCATATCCATACACCCCCACCGTATTTACAGTAGGACTCATACCGGCATAGCGGAATAAAGTACAGGCTTCTTCGCCCGTTAATCCATTGGGAGAAATTGTGCTTGCCGGAGAATGTGCGTTACTCAATGCGCTCATATCAAAACTAAAAAGATGGCTATTACGAATCACAGGTTCCATTTCGTCCAATGCTTCTTTTACATTGCCCACCCGATAGCAATCAAATCGTAATTTATCGAGGGTTTCTAAAACAGTAGGATGAACGTAGTAACTCTGAAACGCAATATGATTATAATGTTTGAGGTAGTTAGGCATACCCGTGAGCATTTCCATCAAAAAATGTTCAACTGGTAAAATGGCATCCGGATGCAAATCAATCAAGGCGTCTACACAGGTAGCTTCAATCAACTGTCGGGTGCTGGCATAAGACTGGTATTGTGCCAAGGTAAGATCATGCGAACCGCCCAGTATAATAACTGTTTTCCCTTCTGCACTAAGCGCTTGTACTACGGTTCGAAGTGCAGCATAGGTATCAGTGATACTAGCACCCATACGAACATTACCTACATCAGCAAGCTTTAAATCCGCATGCCAGTAGTACAATGAATAAAATTGACGACGAATGGCATCCGGTGCTTCCTCTTGTTGTTGTTCAATTCCAGCACCTCGGTGTTCCGGACATCCTACCAGAACAAAGGAAGCATCCTCCAATTCCGGCATATATTCCTCATAGGTGGCAATTGAATACCCTATCTGACCTTCTTTATATCCCGCATCCTGCGAAAGAAAGGCTTTATTAACCGGCGATAAAAAATCGGCAATTCCAAGCTGATCGGACATAGACGCAAGATACTTAATTGAAGGTTTGGACTTACTTTTGTCAGATGAAGAATCTCCGGGATCAAATTGAAAATCTTCGTCAGGAAATCAGTGCATTTCAAACACAAGACCCTGCACAGGTCGAGGAGTTTCGTATTAAGTACCTGGGCACAAAGGGGCTGCTCAAAAATTTGATGGGGTTACTAAAAGAGGTTGCTCCCAAGCAAAAGAAGGAAGCCGGTCAACTATTGAATGAATTCAAACAGTTTACCGAGGCACATTATGAATCACTTTGTGCTGCATCAACGCCAAAGGCTTCAGCAAAAGATGCCCCTGCAGATTTATCCTTACCTGGGGATTCCTTTCCGGTAGGATCCCGTCATCCGGTTACCTTAATGCGCAATCAGATTGTATCCATTTTTCAGCGGCTGGGATTTGCAGTAGCTGAAGGACCTGAAATTGAAGATGATTGGCACAACTTTGGTGCTTTGAATTTACCGGCCCATCACCCTGCCAGAGACATGCAGGACACTTTTTATATCCAACAAAATCCTGATTGGGTTTTACGCACGCATACCAGTAGTGTACAAATTCGGGAAATGGAAAAAGGAAAACTTCCGATTCGTATGCTAATGCCGGGTCGTGTTTATAGAAATGAAACTATCAGCGCACGCAGTCATTGCTTTTTTCATCAAATTGAAGGACTGTATATCGATAAGGATGTTTCATTTGCAGACCTGAAACAAACGCTTTACTTTTTTGTACAAGAAATGTATGGCCCACAAGCAAAAGTTCGTTTTAGACCTTCTTATTTCCCATTCACAGAACCCAGTGCTGAAATGGATGTGAGTTGTTTTATTTGCGAGAGCAAGGGTTGTCATGTTTGTAAAAAAACAGGATGGGTTGAAATTTTGGGTTGTGGTATGGTTCATCCTAACGTTTTATCTAATTGTGGTATTGATCCGGAACAATACACGGGATTTGCTTTTGGCATGGGTGTTGAGCGCCCTGCTATGTTGAAATATGGCGTTAATGATCTCCGCCTCTTCAGTGAAAATGATGTTCGCTTTTTAAAACAGTTTACAGCCGCTACCTGATAAACCAGTGCATATGGATATCCATACAATTGGGGTTTGCGGTGCTGGTACTATGGGAAGGGGTATTGCGCTGACCATGGCTGGTGCTGGTTTCTCTACAGTTCTTTTTGATTTAAATCCACAGGCATTGGAACTAGCCAAGCAAGAGCATGAAAAAGAATTAGCAAAATCAGTTGAAAAAGGAAAGATTACCGAGGCAGCCAAAGCAAAAACCTTGGCATTGATCCGCTATACTCCTGAACTGGAGGAATGTTTAGCGGAATTGTTCATTGAAGCCATTGTAGAAAAGCCGGGAGCTAAGGTGGCACTGTTCAATCAACTGGCAGAATTGAATCATGGTGATTGCATTTTTGCAAGTAATACTTCTTCCCTGTCAATTACTGAGCTAGCCAAACAAATTTTACATCCGGAACGAGTAATTGGTTTGCATTTTTTTAATCCTGCCACCTTGATGAAATTAGTGGAGGTAGTACAAACTCCATTCACCAAGCCTGAGATTCTTGATACAGCTATTGCACTCATCCAACAAATTGGAAAAACGGCTGTTGTCTGTTCGGATGCTCCGGGCTTTATAGTAAATCGAGTGGCCCGTCCCTATTATATTGAATCCTTACGGTTGGCTGAAAACAAGGCCAGTAGTTTTGAACAAATTGACCGTTTATTAGAATCAGCTGGTTTTAGAATGGGGCCTTTCCGACTAATGGATTTAATTGGGAACGATATTAATTATGCTGTTAGCTGTTCAGTGTATGAACAATTAGGAAAACCAGAAAGACTGGAACCCTCCTGGATACAACAACAATTAGTGCAACAAGGTAAATGGGGTAAAAAATCCGGAGAGGGCTATTACACGTATCATTCATGACAAAAAACATTCTGCTTACCGGTGGTACTGGCTTTCTTGGCTCTTATATTTTAGCAGCCTTAGTACAACAAGGTTATACTGTTTATGCGTTGCGGCGTGGCTCAACTACTCCAAACTGGATCGATCCAGTCTTATTGGAAAAAGTGCAATGGATCACGGGAGACGTACTGGATATTGTAGGACTGGAAGATGCCATGGAAAATATGGATGCCGTAATTCATGCAGCCGCTATGGTATCTTTTAATCCAAGCGAAAGAAAACAACTATATCAGGTCAATGTAGAGGGCACCGCCAATGTGATCAATGCTTGTCTTGAAAAAAATATAAAACGATTGGTGCATATTAGCTCCGTTGCAGCACTGGGAAGAAAAGTAGGTGGTGGGCTGGTTGATGAAACAGCAAAATGGGAAGAAAATCCTTTACAAACGCATTATGCGCGTAGCAAATACAAAGCCGAATTGCATGTATGGCGGGGACATTCCGAGGGACTAGATACAGTTATCCTCAACCCAAGTACTATTCTCGGTTTTGGCGACTGGACCAAGAGTAGCTGCGCTATTTTTAAGCAATTGCACGATGGATTCAAATGGTATACGCCCGGACTCAACGGATTTGTGGACGTACAGGATGTGGCAAAAGCAACACTATTATTATTGGAAGACGGAAAAAATGGGCATCGTTATGTTGTGAATGGAGATACTTGGGCCTTTCGGCAATTACAAGAGCAAATTGCAAGCGGTTTTAATAAACCGATTCCTCAATTAAAAGCTAATGCGTTTATTTTAGGGCTGGCCTGGCGGATTGAAGCTGTTCGTTCTATAATCACTGGCAAAAAACCGCTACTTACCAGGGAAAGTGCTGGCGTAGCGCAAAGCAAAACTGAATTTGATAACCGAAAACTACTTTCAGCTTTTCCTTCTTTTCAATATACTCCGCTTGCTAAAACCATTGAGCAGGCCTGTGCACGATATCGTACGCACTACACTTGAGTACCTTTGATTTTTTCCCAGAGTTCAGGGATGCGTTTGATCCAAATTCGTTCTCTTTTCTTTTTCATGGCTGTTTCAGTAGGCGTGCCAAAGTAAATTTGATTGCCGGCCAGGTCACCTGGTACACCACTTTGTGCTAATACTGTTGCCCCTTTACCAATTCGAAGCGTTTTATTTATACCAACCTGACCCCATAAGGTTACCTCATCTTCAATGGTTACCGCTCCCGCAATGGCTACCTGTGCTGCCAACAAGCAATTGCGGCCAATAACAGTATCATGCCCCACATGAACCTGATTATCGAGTTTAGTTCCTGCGCCTATGATAGTATCGGAGGTTACGCCCCTATCAATAGTACAGCTGGCTCCTATTTCCACCTCATCATGTATCAATACACGTCCACAGCTATTCATTTTTTTATAATGCACCGGACGATTTGTTTTTCGGTTGTAATAAAATGCATCGCTTCCAATAACGGTGCCTGCCTGAATCACTACATTATTACCAATTACACAATGATCCAAAATAGTTACGTTTGGATGAATAATACAATTAGTGCCAATTGTAACATGATTACCCACATAAACGCCAGGTAGTAATAAGGTGTCCTTTCCAATTACAGCAGTTGGACTGATTGGCTGCTGCGATGGATTAAAAGGGCGATAAGTTTCTACAATACGTAAATAGGCCTCAAATGGGTTCTCCACAACCAGCAATACTTTTCCTTCGGGCACTTCCACTTCCTGGTTTATGATTATAAAACTCGCTGCAGATTGGATACAAGTAGTGTAATATTTGGGATGGTCAACAAAAACTAAATCACCTGCTTGCACACGATGAATTTCATTGATACCAGTTGCAGCAAATCCATTATCTCCAATGAGTGTTGCATGAATTAACTGTGCAATTGTTGTAAGCGGAATGGGATTTTCAAATTGCATGTGATTTGATTTTTACAAAGGTAGTAGTGATAGCAATGCAGCCTTTTGATTACGCTTATCCACATGGATTTTTAAAATGTTGATAAAATGGATGCGAAAAAATTTTTTTAATAAACAAATAAGTTCTTAATATTGTGTAGGGAAATTCGTTTCCCAGTACTTACTAACCCATCCATATAGATCCCTCCGGTTTCGGAGGGATTTTTTATTTATCAATTCTGATACCTTTACACAAAGCAATTCTATGCTTAAATCAATGACCGGCTTTGGTAGAGCTTCTGTTTCCGTAGGAGATAAAGTTCTTTCCATTGACCTCAAATCGCTCAATGGCAAACAGTTTGAACTACAGTTAAAAATGCCAGCCATACTCAAACCGTATGAGTTTGAAATCCGAAAATGTTTAGCGGAAAATTTAGGACGGGGCACTGTAGATTGTCAAATCAGTTTGAAAGAAGCCGGCCCTTCTGTTCCTGTTTCAATCAATACGCAGGTGGCTCGTTCGTACTACCAACCGTTAGCACAATTAGCCACTGAACTAGGTTTAGATACCACTCATTTGCTGCCTTCACTATTGAAACTGCCTGATGTAATAGTTTCCGGAGGTGATGGTCTGAAAGAAGAAGAATGGGAATTATTTAAAAAAGGATTACAGGAGGCCATCAAGGCAATTAATAAGCATCGTAATGAGGAGGGGAAAGCCCTGGAAGTTGATTTACTAGAGCGAATCAACCAAATTGAGAAGCGACAAACTGCCATCACTGCTTTAGATCCGGTGCGTCGAGAAAAATTACGCGCTTCCATGAATAAGTCAATGCAAGAGCATCTCAAAGAAGAAGCCATTGATCGAAACAGGCTCGAGCAAGAGCTGATCTATTATATCGAAAAGATGGATATAACCGAGGAGTTGGTTCGCCTTAGCAATCATTGCAGTTATTTTAGGGAGCAGGTAGCAACAGCCGAAGAGGGAAAAGGGAAAAAACTCTCTTTTATACTACAAGAAATAGGCCGCGAGATCAATACCACGGGCTCCAAAGCGTATGATGCCGGCATCCAGCGGTTAGTGGTAGAAATGAAGGACGAACTGGAAAAGGCAAAAGAACAGGTGCTTAATATACTCTAGCAGAATCCCTCTCTTTTCCGCTTAATTTTGCCAGATGCGGCAATGTGGTTTTCTTTTTAATCTGGTGCTTTTTTTCCTGCTTACTATAGGTAACTTTTCTTGTACCCCTATAAATTTATACGAGCAAACCGTTGCTATTCCCGCCCACCGATGGAGTAGCCGCTTTATTCCTCAATTTGCTTTTGTAATTAATGATACAGCCGCCCGCTATGATCTTTCAATTACACTACGTCATAGGGACCTGTATCACTATAATAATATTTGGCTGGAAATAGATTTGGAGAGCCCAGATGGAAAAAAATATAAGTTCAAGACTGAAAAACAACTAGGCACTAATCAAGCGGGCTGGCTGGGCACCGGAATGGATGATATTTATGCGCATCGCATTCCCCTACTCAATGAGTTAATTGAAAAACAGGTATCACTTCGAAAAAAAGGACGGTATATCGTTTCCTTCAAACAAATTATGCGCGAAGACCCACTGGAGCAAGTGATGAATATTGGACTTCGAATTGAAAAAAGACCCTGATGGCTACCGATACTCGTAAGCTAAAACTCAGAAGAACTACCATTGTTTACTGGTCCTTATTGGTCTATATTCTTGCTGCACTACTATGGTGGTTAATTTCACTTGAAAAGCAAAATCAACGTATCCGTGCTGAGCAACTTCAGTTATTAGAATTGCAGGCGCCACAATTAAACCCCATTGAAAAAGAAAAAAGGGTAGCCGTTATTGAATCACTGGCCAGCAGGAACAGTACAAAATACATAAGTGAAGGAATTACTTTTTTAATAGTAATACTGATTGGTGCAGTAGGTGTATTTAGAGCTGTACGCAGGCAGTTACGCGCACAACAACAACAACAGCAATTTATGATGGCGGTTACACACGAGTTAAAAACTCCCATTGCTGTAACCCGGTTAAATCTGGAAACCATGCAACGCTATAAGTTGGAGCCAGAAAAACAAGAGAAATTGATCCGTATTGCACTAGACGAAACCAGCCGTTTGAATTTTTTAACTAATAATATCCTGGTATCCTCACAATTGGAAAATAAAGGTTTTGCCGGCGAAAAGGAAGAACTGGATTTTTCATTGCTGGTTACTGACTGTATCAAAGACATGGGGAATCGATTCCCGGGCCGGATCATTGATTCGGTTATTGAGCCTGAGATAGATTTACTGGGAGATGCGCTGCTGCTTCAAATTCTTTTGAACAACCTATTGGAAAACGCAATCAAGTATTCGCCGGCAACATCTATCATTACGGTACAGTTAAGAAAAGTGGGAAAACAAGTGGTGTTGGAAGTAGCCGACCAAGGGGAAGGGATCGCTGATGCTGAAAAGAAAAAAATATTTGAACGATTTTACCGAATCGGTAATGAGGCTACGCGTACCACCAAGGGTACCGGCCTGGGATTATATTTATGCGAACGTATTGCTAGTCATCACCAGGCCACCTTGGGTGTGAGTGATAATTCTCCAAAAGGCAGTGTGTTCCACGTTAACTTTGCTCCATGAATCAGCCGGAAAAAGGATCCATACTATTAGTGGAGGATGAAGAAAACTTACATGAAGCACTCAAGTTAAATCTTGAGTTAGAAGGGTATGGTGTTAGTTCAGCTTTTGATGGTGCAGCTGCTTTAAAAGCAATAGCCAACGAATATTTTGACTTGCTTATTCTGGATATTATGCTTCCAGAGATGGATGGACTAGCCGTTACCGAGTCAATTCGTATCAGCAATAACGAAATTCCCATTTTAATCCTGAGTGCCAAAAATACCAGTGCAGACCGGGTCAGTGGGTTAAAAAAAGGGGCAGATGATTATCTCACAAAACCCTTTAATCTGGAGGAGCTTTTATTACGCGTACACAAACTCATAGATAAAAATAAACGACTCCAGGACAGAAATTCGGTGGACGAAAAATACCAGTTTGGATCTAATACCATTGATTTCAAAGCACAAGAAGCCATTGGAGTTACGGGGGAACGTATTCAACTTTCCAAGAAGGAATCCATGCTGCTGAAAATGCTTATTGAGAATAAGAACGAAGTTGTCCCTCGAGAAAAAATTTTACAAACGGTATGGGGCTACCAGGTTTATCCTACCACCCGCACCATTGATAACTTTATCCTGAATTTCAGAAAGTACTTTGAAACAGATAGCCGTAATCCACGCTATTTTCATTCTGTACGCGGTGTAGGATATAAATACGCAGAGTAATTAATTACAGATCCCCTAATCGAGGACGTATTACAATTTGTTCAACGCAAGCCTGCGGGGATAGCTGTGCAGCCTGTAGCACCATTTTGGCTACATCGTCCGTTTCCATAATTCGTCCTGCAGAATTATCAAAATTGCCCCAGGAATCTGTTAATACCGCCCCGGGATACACGCCTGTTACTTTAACACCGGTAGATTTTAGCTCCTCTCGCAGATTTTGAGTAAATCCGTGCAATGCATACTTGCTGATACTATACGAACCCCCATTGGGATAAGGCTGAAGTGAAGCAATGGAGCAGATATTAAAAATATGCCCAGTACCGCGTTGTAACATGGAAGGGAGTAAGGCACGTGTTAGGTGATAAGCGCTACCTAAGTTTACGTGTAATTGATTTTCGAGTTGACCCATTGGTTCATCGGCGAGTGATCCAGGCTGAAAGAGTCCTGCATTATTGATTAAAATATCAGGAGCAGAAAAAGATAAACACCAGCGTCCCAATTCGGTTGCCTGTTCAGGAATAGACAGATCCGCCGCTTTGCCATGAATAGTAATGCCGGGAAATTGCTCGCGCAAAGCGTTGATGGTAGCTTCTAATCCTTGTGCTTGTCTGGCCGATAACAATAATTCATAACCCGATGCAGCAAAGTGTTGAGCCAATGCCTTACCAATTCCGCGCGATGCGCCTGTAATAACTACTGTTAGAGCCATACCGATTGTTTATACGTATTTTGCAAAGGTATCAACCCACTATTAAATCAACCCATTTGTCTTTACAAGCTGTCTACAAACATATTTTCTTTGATCTGGATCACACCCTCTGGGATTTTGAAGCCAACGCCAAAGCAACCCTGCAACATCTTTACACAGCGCTAGACTTAGCTAAGCGTGGAGTAAATGACTTTGAGTTGTTCTATCGGAACTATCTTCTACATAATGAAAAACTATGGGAACGTTACCGAAATGGTTTTATACGCCAAGATGAACTACGGATCAAACGCATGTGGTTAAGCTTATTGGATTTTAAAATTGCAGACGAACCCTTAGCTGAGGCATTAAGTACAGGATTCTTGGCTTTACTTCCAAGCCGGACCTTGCTTTTCCCACATACCATTGAAGTATTGGATTACTTACATAACAAAGGATATGCCCTGCATTTAATTACAAATGGCTTTGAAAAAACGCAGCACAGCAAGTTAGAATACTCAGGTCTTACACCCTATTTTAAGGCAGTGGTTACTTCAGAAGCTTCCGGGAGTTTGAAACCAAAACCAGAAATTTTTACTTACGCCCTCGATAAAGCAGGAGCAACCGCAACAGAGAGCATCATGATTGGAGATACCTTAGAAGTAGATATTCTGGGTGCACGTAATGCGGGTATTCATCAGATTCATGTGAACCACATTTCGCAAGTAAAAGAATCACTTGCTGACGGAAGTTTTCCCACTTACACTGTATTTTCTTTGCTGGAACTTAAAGCGATTCTCTAATCAAAGCGTAGCAAGTACAGTTACACCACCTTGGGGTTTGTCTCCCAACTTGACTAAAATTTTTGCATCAAGCGGAAGCAATAGATCTACTCTTGATCCAAATTTTATAAAACCCATTTCCTCGGTTTGCTTTACCTGTTGGCCAGGTTTTAAATAATTGACAATACGCTTTGCTAATGCACCGGCAATCTGCTTAACCAGAATCTCTTTGCCTTGTGTATTATAAACCACACTGTGTCTTTCGTTTTCAGTAGAGGACTTTGGATGCCAAGCTACCAGGTATTTACCGGGATTATATTGACTATAGACTACCTGGCCGCTAATAGGATTTCGGTTGACGTGTACATTAAGCGGACTCATAAAAATAGACACCTGAATACGGCGATCTGTAAAATATTCATCTGCCTGCACTTCTTCAATCACCACTACTTCGCCATCCGCAGGTGCAATCACAGCTCCCTCTTGTATAGTATGAACGCGGGAAGGAATTCGAAAGAAAGAAAGGATGAAAAGCCAAAAGCCAGTGGTAATAAATAAGGTAAGACCCATCACAAGAGTATTGGCAGTTGCATAACAAACTCCAGTATTAATTAAAACAACTAGGGTTGTAACCAATAAAATAGTAGGAGTTCCCTCGCGATGTAAAGTCATTGCATTTTCATTTATTGGACGCAAATATAGGTATTGCCTTTTCTAGGAAAGGAACAATCGAATATAGAGCCAAATAACAGGTGTGGTAACCAAGACGGAGTCAAATCGATCTAAAAATCCACCATGCCCAGGTAAGATTGAACCGCTATCCTTGATGCCAGCCATTCGTTTAAACTTTGACTCTAACAGATCTCCCAGTGTTCCCGCAATGGCAGCTAGCATAGCAATTACATACCAATGATAAGAGTCAATAGGAGTCAATTGTCCCGGCATCAACAGATCTCCCAGCAAATAATCCGCCGTGATGCCTCCTGCCAATAAAGTGAGTAATATACCGCCTAATGTACCCTCCCAGGTTTTTTTAGGTGATATAGGCGAGAAAGGTGTTTTTCCAATAAATGAACCCACGAGATAGGCCATGGTATCATTGATCCACATACACACAAAAATAAATAGGGGCCACTGACTCCAGGCTGGAGCAGTAATCCCAGTTGCTGCATTGGAAAATTTAAAATGATGTAGATCCAAAAAAAATACCCAGCTCAGCGTGATATAAACCAGACCCAGCAGAATATACAGCAGTGAACGATTGAACCCCTCAATAATTTTTTGATACTCCACCCAACAACCGGCATGAATGACTACGACCAAGATCCAAAAAATAGTATCATTCCATAAAAGAGCATAAAGCATCACCGCCACAAAGAAAAAAGCAGTGATGGCCCTTGTAGTAAATATGGAACGATTGAATGGCATTAATTATATAATTACTCCTCAATAATTTCCTCCGTTGTTTCAATTTGTTGGTCCGATACAGGATTGCCATGTTTGATCATCCAATGCAAATTCATGGTTACCATTAGTGCGCTGACTAAACCAGCATAGAGCAATGCGTCCTGCGCAACCACAGGTTCTTCATTTAACATAGCTGGATCAAAATATACCAGTGTGATAAGTATAGCATCGTATACAAAATGAGCAAGTATAGCAACCCATAAACTACCACTGTACCAATAAATAGCCCCTAACAGAATCCCTAATGCCAAGCGTGGAAAGAAACCATAAAACTGCATATGCAAAGCCGCAAATAAAAATGCAGAAAAAATGATCGCAGGCCAAGCTTGTCTAAACTGTCTTACAAAAATGCGTTGTACTACTCCTCTGAATAATAGCTCCTCTCCCACTGCCGCCAATCCTGCTACAAAAAATAAATTCAATAAAAGATCTTTTACCGTATGACGAGATAGTAATGCTTTTACCGTTTCATTAGCCTCATCTTCCTTAGAGCGAATCCAATGGGTGAGTTCAGCCGGAAATTCAATAGCGCGATTGATCTCTCCTAACCATTGTACCATGGGAAGAGCAATTAAAATAGCAACGGTACCTACCAACCAAAAACCTGGATAATTTGGTTTACGCAGACCCAGGTATGTTGAAGTTGCCACTGTTGTAAAATATTTTCCTGCAAACCAACTGGGAATTAAAAAAAGTCCAATAAACTGAACAGCCTGCATTCCTCGAATAAAGAAAGGAAGCCAGGGATGTTTTGGATCGATCGTATCTAAAGCACTAACCTGCTCCAGAGATATACCCGTAATAATTGTCAACGCGTAGGTGCCGAGCAACCCAACTGCAAAAAAACTAAATAGTGAGATGCTGAGTAATAAAAAAAACTGTTGACCGGCTGTTTTATACTGAAAAAGTCCCTTCATGAATCCGTGGCTGTTTAGGTTGTAAATTTGTGCGTTCTTACTGAACTACGTAATAATCAAAAATAGGTAAAACCCAACGATGGTCAGAATTGGCACCACTTCCTTACCCGACTTTCCACTCTTGTTGGCACCCATGGAGGATGTAAGTGATCCCCCTTTTCGTGCGGTTTGCAAGGATAATGGAGCTGATCTGATGTATACGGAGTTTATTTCCTCTGAAGGATTGATTCGAGATGCTATCAAAAGCAGGAAAAAGCTGGACATTTTTGATTACGAACGTCCCATTGGCATACAAATTTTTGGAGGGGATAAAGAAAGCTTGGCGCTTGCGGCCAAAATTGTAGAAGTAACTCAACCTGATTTACTGGATATAAATTTTGGTTGCCCGGTCAAAAAAGTGGCTATGAAAGGAGCCGGTGCCGGAGTATTGCGTGATATAGATTTGATGGTACGATTAACAGAAGCTGTTGTGAAATCTACTTCCTTGCCCGTTACTGTTAAAACACGTTTAGGGTGGGATCACGATAGCAAAAACATTGAGGAAGTAGCGGAACGTTTACAAGATGTAGGAATTCAGGCATTGGCTATTCACGGAAGAACAAGAATGCAACTTTACAAAGGAGAGGCCGACTGGACACTGATTGGTAAAGTCAAAAATAATCTTCGAATCAAAATACCCATTTTTGGAAATGGCGATATCGATTCGCCTGAAAAAGCATTGGCCTACAAGAATCGATATGGAGTAGATGGGATCATGATTGGAAGAGCTGCTATTGGTTATCCTTGGATTTTTCGTGAGATCAAACATTTTTTTGAAACCGGGCAACACTTAAATCCACCCAGCGTAGAAGAAAGAGTAGCCGTATGTCGTAAACATTTGCGTCGCTCCATTGAATGGAAAAATCCGGTAGTTGGTATCAATGAAATGAGAAGACATTATGCCAATTATCTCAAAGGGCTTCCTAACATAAAAGATTTCCGCAACCAATTAGTTACCTTGAAAACAGAGGAAGAGATTAATGCGGTCCTTGACAAGGTTGCTAGCACCTATGCCGGCTATCAATTTGAAAAAACATCCATTGAGTTAATCAACTATCATCAACATTGTGCTGTTAATTAAGGAACAATCGCTTTGATCAATCGAGGATCAAGCGGAGATATAGAAGGGTCCATATAATGCGTGAGTCTCCCCTCCTCGTCAATTAGATATTTAGAAAAATTCCAAACAGGCTCCTGCTTATTCCATCCATTTCTTGCAGGATCAGTGAGCCATTGGTATACGGGATGCTGATTGATCCCTTTTTTTACATCTGCTTTTTGAAACAAGGGAAACGTAACTCCATAATTCACCTGGCAAAAAGAAGCAATATCCTGTTGGTTCCCCTTTTCCTGTTCTTTAAATTGATTGCATGGGAATCCAAGAATTACTAAGCGATCAGCATACTGTGTATATAAACTTTGTAAGTCTGCATACTGTGCCGTGTACCCACAATCACTGGCGGTATTTACAATCAATACTTTCTTCCCCTTCAATCCAGCCCAATCAAATGAGGCGCCGTTGAGTCCCGTTGCTTGTAGTGAGTAAAAAGATACCGGTGCCGGCGTTGCTGCTTGTACAACAAACTGTGTGTTTTTATTTCCAGCCTTGGTAAGCCAAAGCAAAGCAGGATAAAAAGTTTTTAATAATTGTTGCCGAAAAGTCATAGCACGGTTGTTACGGTTTTGCCAGAAAAAATATAAAATACCTGTCAACAGGGCTACGCCTAACACTGTTTTTAAAGGAAAGCGCTTGTTCATCCTATTAATTTTTTAAATAAGCCCAGCTTTCCACGAAAAGGCGGATACTTAATGGAGGGATCTGGCCAAGTGGGTGTTCGTAAAACACTTTTCTGATGACTGAATGTATCGAAAGAGTATTTGCCATGATAGGCACCTACTCCACTGGTTCCGCGACCTCCAAATGGCAAACGGTGATTTAACAAATGTAATACCGAATTATTGACACAGGCTCCTCCTGCCGGAATTCGTTGTAACCATTGCTTTTCATTTTCCTTACTTTCTGTGTAGACATAGAATGCAAGAGGATCCGGATTACGCGCTATAATGGAACAAGCCTCTTCAAAAGAGGTATATGAAAGAATTGGTAGTAAGGGCCCAAAAATTTCTTCCTGCATCAATGGAGAATCCAGTTTCACATCCGTCAATAAAGTAGGAGCTATATAACGCGTGTCTCGATCATAAGTACCGCCTGCCAGCACGGTTCCCATCGATAGATAATTGACTAGCCGATCAAATTGACGGGTATTGATGATTCGCCCGTAATGCCCACACTGCGATGGATCTGCTGAAAAAAACTGTTCCATCACTTTTTGCAATGCAGCAATAAACCGATCCCGTACTGACGCGTGTACTAAAATATAATCTGGTGCAACACAAATTTGTCCGGCATTATTCCATTTGGCTAAAGCAATTCGTTTGGCAGCTACTTCAATGGAGGCATCCTCTTCTACTACGCATGGACTTTTTCCGCCAAGCTCCAAGGTGACGGGCGTTAGTTTATCTGCGGCCATCCGGTAGATAATTCGTCCAACAGCCGTACTGCCGGTATAAAACACATGATCAAATCGGAATGAATCCATCAACGAGGGCACCACCGTAGCGCCGTCTCCCTCTGTGAAGTAAACATAGGAGGACTCAAATACAGCCGTAACAATTGTTTTCATGATAGCTGCTGTTGCTGGCGCAAATTCACTAGGCTTTAGCACTACACAGTTACCGGCAGCAATGGCTCCTACCAATGGATTAAATAAAAGTTGAAAAGGATAATTCCAAGGCGCAATGATCAAAACCACACCCAGTGGCTCAGCCATGATACGGCTGGAGGAAGGAAGATTAAGTAGATTAGTACGAACGTTTTGCGGCTGTACCCATTGATCCAGTTTCTTTATAGCAAGATTAATTTCAGCGATCACTAATCCTGTTTCAGCCACCCAAACTTCTTCCGGGCTTTTGTGTAGATCTTGATACAATGCGGTATTAATAGCTTGTTCATGTTGCAGAATCGAATCACGCAATAATCGTAACTGCTGTTTTCTAAATTCAACTGATTGCGTTACGCCAGATGCAAAATATTCCCGCATCTTTGTTAAAGTTGGGACATGGTCCATATCTAAAATTTGAACCAAGTTAGGAAAACCTCCACTATGGATGATGCACATTTCATGAAGATGGCGCTACAGGAAGCAAAAAATGCTATGCAGGAGGAAGAAGTTCCCGTTGGTGCAGTGGTGGTGCAAGACGGGAAAGTGATTGCAAGAGGACATAACATGACAGAACGTCTTCAGGACCCAACGGCACATGCGGAAATGATTGCCCTCACCGCTGCTTTTAATGCCTTGGGTAGTAAATACCTGCCTGAGGCCACTTTATATGTAACAGTTGAGCCCTGCCCTATGTGTGCAGGTGCATTGTTTTGGAGTAAAATAGGTCGTGTGGTATATGGCACTGCCGACGAAAAAAATGGATATAAGCGGTTGGTGGGATCAAATTGGGCACTGCATCCTCAAACAAAATTATCTATGGGTTGCTGTGCAGAGGAAGCCGCACAATTAATGAAGGATTTTTTTAAAGCCCGTCGTTGACCAACCAGTCTGTCGTAATTTTGTATTTCTAAAAAAATAATACATGCCGTTTACACTTGCGCCCCTTCCATACGCTCATGAAGCATTGGAACCACACATTGATACACTTACCATGCAAATTCATCATGGAAAGCACCACCAAGCTTATGTCGATAACCTGAACAAAGCAATTGCAGGGACCCCTCATGAAAATAAAACAATCGAGCAGTTAATAAAAGAGGCAGGTAGCATTTCTCCTGCAGTTCGTAATAATGGAGGGGGACATTGGAATCATACATTCTTTTGGGAGAGCTTAGCACCACAAGCAGGTGGTGAGCCCACGGGTAAATTAGGAGAAGCTATCCAAGCAACATTTGGATCCTATGCATCATTCCAGGAAAAATTTGCTGCTGCTGGCATGACACGTTTTGGAAGTGGTTGGGCTTGGTTGATTGTAAAAGAAGGGAAACTGGAAATCTGTTCAACTCCTAACCAAGACAATCCACTCATGGATATTGCAGAAGTAAAAGGAACTCCAATAGTAGGTGTTGATGTTTGGGAACATGCCTATTATTTAAAATACCAGAATAGAAGAGCTGATTATTTAAGTGCCTTTTGGAATGTGATCAATTGGAATACCATTGCTGCGCGTTTCGAAAAAGCACTGTAAGAAATTACATTAAGGAACAGGATCATAGCCGCTGCTTCCCCAAGGATGACAGCGGCTAATTCTTTTTACAGCCAAGCCTAATCCCTTCCAGAGGCCATGTTTTTGTAAAGCCTCAGCGGCATAGTGTGAACAGGTAGGCGTGAATCTGCATTTAGGCCCCAGCCATGGTGAAATCACCCATTGATAGATTCGAATGAGTACTAAAAAAGGGAATATCAAAATCCTTTTTATCATACAAACAATTAACCGAGATTGGCTTTTATTTTTTGCAGTGCCTTGGCTACTGCTTGATATAATTCCTGAAAATCAGTAAAATCTTTTGCAGTATAGATTAAAAAAAGATCCAATCCTTTAGTGGTGGTTGCTGACAAAGCTAGTGCCTGCTTTTGCAAACGATACGCCTCTCGAAGTTGACGCTTGATACGATTGCGGTCTACTGCTTTTTTAAATAAACGAGCCGAAACTCCTACCCCGGCACGAACCCCCGGTTGTTCTACTGTATTATAGAACACTCGAATCATCCCTACGTTAAAGCGTTGTCCTTCTTTGAAAAGTTGATCGATGGACTTGCGGGATTTTAGTCGCTCAGTTTTGCCAAATGTATTTCGGATCATTCGGTAGAAATAAAAAAGCTCCGGTTTTTCCGGAGCTATAAAGTTATCAAAACCTCGATAGAGGTTCTATTATTTCAGTTTGCTCTCGTCAGAAACTGTTAGCTTCTTGCGACCTTTTGCACGGCGGCTGGCTAACACTTTACGACCATTAGCGGTTTGCATACGCTTACGAAATCCGTGTACTGTTTTACGGCGTTTACGATGCGGTTGAAATGTACGTTTCATAATATTCTCAGTTTTTCACGTTTGATGAAAGATGAATCGGGAGAACGATTCGGATTTCCATTTTCCTGCGGCAGGTCACCACACCCGACGCTTTGTGAAAGGACGGCAAAGGTAAGGCTTTCAAGGGAGGTGAAAAAGAAAAATAAGCTCTTATTAATCAGCTATTTAGCACCCCCGGGTATTAGTTGGACTTCTTGTGAGCTAACAGGGGCCCCAAAAAAATGAGCAGCCTGTTTATCAAAGGCAACAGCGCTATCTGTGGTATTAAAAGTAAGTGTTGACTGCTGTAAGCAACGGTTAGCAATTTCAGGATGTCTTTTGAGATAATCAACCAAGCTATTAGCTACAATTTCACCTTGCGAAAGTAGCTGCACAGTGGGAGGAAGATATTGTCTAATTTTTTGCTCTAACAAAGGATAATGGGTGCAGGCCAACAATAAAAGATCAATAACAGGATCTTTTTTAAAAATGGCATCGAGATGTTTTTTTACAAAATAGTCAGCACCAGGTCCTTCCTGTTCGTTATTCTCAATCAAGGGCACCCACATGGGGCAAGCTTCTTGATACACTTTTAACTGCGGATAAAATTTTTCTATTTCTATTGGATAGGACTGGGATTGTACGGTTCCTTCCGTAGCCAGTATTCCTACGGCCCCTGTTTTTGTGTACTGCCTCAACACTTCGGTGGTGGGTCTGATTACTCCTAACACGCGATTAGCAGGAGCCAGTTGCGCCAGCTCTTTTTGTTGAATAGAGCGTAATGCTTTTGCAGATGCGGTATTACACGCCAAGATTACCAAGGGACAGCCCTGATTGAAAAACCACTGTACAGCTTCGAGCGTGTACTGGTAAACAGCCTCAAATGATCGATTGCCATAGGGCGAACGGGCACTATCCCCCAAATAGTAAAAATCATATTGTGGAAGTTGTTTCACTAAACTGCGAAGGACAGTCAGCCCTCCATAGCCAGAGTCAAAAACACCAATCGGTCCTTTAGAAGTTGTAAGAGGCTGCAGCATACTACAAATGTATGCACCGAAAAGTAAAGCGCCCGATCCATAGGATCGGGCGCTACTTATACCTATCAAAAATTTATTTAGCGGCCGGAGCTGCGGGAGCCTTTGGCAAGGTCAACTTTAGCTTTGCTGCAACAGCGGCAATCATATCATCCGCATCAGGTGCTACTAGTAAAGATTCCTTATTCATCACATGCGTATACCCTTTTTCTTTAGCTACTGCACGGATAGCATCATAGATTTTTCTATAAAGAGGAGCCAGCAATTCATTTTGCTTTGCTTCCATAGCCTGGTTTACAATTTGCTGCCAGTTCTGAATAGTATTAATCAATTGAGGCAACTCTTCTTCCAATTGCTTTTTCACAGCAGCTGGCGGCGGCTTCAACGTGTCTTTATATACGCTGTCCTTGTACTGGTAAGTTTGAATCAAAGAGGCATACTGAGGATTGATAGAATCCTGCTGATAATTCGTGAGGATGGAATCAAATTTGCTGATCTCAGGCATTAAAGAGAGAACATTCTCCACATTAATATAGCCAATCTTGATCTGCGCCTGGGATGTATTTGTAAACCCAAGCAAACCGATCAACGCCATAATAGCTACGTACTTTTTCATGTTTTGGTTTTTATAAATAGAAGTTGGTGTTAGCGTATTCCTAATTCTTTCAGGACCTCCTCGCTTTTATCAAGTTTGGGGTCGGCAAATATAATGGTAATTCCCTCACTTTTGTCCAGGACAAAATCGTACCCCCGACTGGCAGCCAGCTTTTGAATTGCATTATAAACCTTATCCTGTACTGGCTTTACAAGCTCTTGTCTTTTTCTAAAAAGATCCCCTTCAAACCCAAAGCGCTTGCGCTGCAGATCCCGTAATTCTTTTTCTTTATTAAAAAGCTGATCCTCTTTTCTTTTTTTCAATTCCGCCGTTAGCATCACTTGCTCTGCATCAAACTCACGATACATACGATCCAATGAGGTTTGCATACTATCGATTTGTTTTTGCCAGGTTGCGGCCATGACATCCAACTGCTGCTGAGCCGTTCTGTACTCAGGCATCTTTTCAAGGATGTAGCGTGTATCAACTATTGCATATTTCTGTGCAGCTCCAAAGAGTGCTGTAATCAGAAAACCGAATACTAGTAAGCTTTTTTTCATACTATATATTTATTCTGGTTCAAATCCTAGCATAAAGGTGAAGCGAGAAATTCCTTTCAATCCATTGGACTGTCCGGGAATAGCACGATCTAAACCAATTCCATAGTCAAATCCAAGTAGTCCAAACATGGGAAGGAAAAAGCGCATACCCACTCCTACACTACGACGTAAACGGAAAGGATTATAATCTTTGTAATTATACCATCCATTGGCTGCTTCAAAAAAGCTAAGCGCATAAATAGTGCTGCTGGGATTAGTTACCAATGGGAAGCGAGCCTCTAACTGATATTTGTTGAAAATAGTAAAGAACTGACTGGCACTTTGTTGATCCGGATTGATCGTAGGATCTGATGTTTGATAAACCGGATAACCACGATGTGCAACAATATCATAACCTAGTAAACCAAAGTTGTTTGTCAAGCCGGCATCACCCACTTGGAAACGTTCAAATGGGGAGTAAGGAAGATCCGGATTGTAACGTCCCATGAATCCGTACTTAGCAGCCAACTTCACTACAAGCTGTTTGTTCTTTTCGGTGCCTGCACCCAATGGTTTTCCAATGGGAATATACCACTCCGCATTAAAACGCCATTTGTGATATTCAGGTCTGCGATACGCATTGTAGCCCGATCCAACATTTCCCAAAATAGAATAAGGAGGTGTCAATTGTACACTGGCCAGAAAATTAGATCCACTGGTAGGAAATATAGGATTGAATACGGACGAACGCTGTAATGCAATTTTAACACTCACATTATTGGAGGTTCCGGAGGTAAAGTCAGCACTGAAAATTGGATAATTGGCAAGCTTATAGCGCGTGTAATTAAAAGTGAGTACCAGGTTAAAATAGTCATCAGGCCATTTCAATTGTTTACCAAACGCAACAGAGAAACCACTAGTGCTGAGATAATTGGTATCAGAACGTGCTTTATCAATTCGTCCGGTAAATGGATCAAATGCATTGGAGAAACGACTGCTATTGAAACCAAGTGTCAATGAATTTCTTTTCTTTCCTCCTAGCCAGGGCTCCGTAAAGGATGCACTGTACGAACGATACGCGCGCCCATTGGACTGTAATCGTACACTTAATTTTTGTCCATCCCCTGTTGGAAGTGGATCCCAGGCCGATTTTTTCCAAATATTTTTTACAGAAAAATTATTAAAGGTTACACCCAGTGTACCGGTCAAACCAATACCACCACCCCAACCGGCAGAAAGTTCAAGCTGATCAGCTGATTTTTCTTCTAACTGCCAATTGATATCTACTGTTCCATCATCCTGATTAGGAACTACACCCGGATTAATTTTTTCCTGGTTAAAGAACTGCAGGTTTCCCAATTCGCGTTGTGAACGAATCAACTGGGCACGACTGAACAATTCACCAGGTACGGTACGTAACTCACGACGTACCACATGATCTTTTGTTTTTTCATTTCCCGCAATGGTTACGTTTTTGATACGCGCTTGCGGTCCTTCCATCATTCTTATTTCATAGTCGATGGTATCATTATAAACAGCAACCTCTACTGGTTCGGCACGGAAAAACAAATAACCATCGTCCATGTAGTATCCGCTGATATCACCACCTTCTTGCGAAGCTTCTTTTCCCAACCTTTTATTCAATATGGCTACGTTGTAAATATCTCCTTTATTAATGCCCAACAATTGATTGAGCAGTGAATCAGAGAATTTAGCATTGCCCTTCCAAACGATATTTCCGAAATAATAACGATGCCCTTCGTTGATTTTAAAATCTACATTTAAATTTCCTTTTGCAGTGAGATATTGTGTATCGGCAATAATCTGCGCATCGCGATATCCCAAGGAATTGTAATGATTGAGTAACTTCTCTTTGTCTTCTTCGTACTTCTTATCATCAAATTTTGCAGAGCTTAATAATTTCAGTCTAACGTAGGGATCTAATACGCGTTTAGTACGGCTAGGTGATAGAAAACCCAGAGTTTTAAAATAATCACGAACACTGGCACGTGTGTTTGTTCCGTAAGGACCTGCTTCCTGATCAGGTGATAATGTGATTCGTGTGGATTCCTTGGTGCCTTTAAATTGTTTTTTCAAACGCAAGTCATCTACCTGCTCATTCCCATAAAAATTAATATCGCCAATTCTAACGCGGTTTCCCTTGGCAACATTAATGAATAGCATATTTGAGTTGGCAAAAGTGGGATCTGGCTTTTCTTCTAATTTAACTGCTACATTTCTGAAACCTTTCTCCGCGTAATGCTTGGTAATTTTCTCAATGATTTCCCGACGTGTATTCTCCGTGATAATGGTCTGTTTGGTCAAACTGATTTTAGTAAGGATATCTTCTTCCTCCGTTTTGCGAATTCCTGTGAATTTATAATTTCCAAGACGGGGTCTTTCTTGCACGTTGATCTCCACCCATACTTTATCATCTTCCAGTTTGGTTACAAAAACCTGCGCACCAGAAAATAATTTCTGTCTCCATAAATTACTAATGGCTTTACCAAAAAGTTCAGCGCCGGGATGTACAAACTTATCTCCGGGCTGCAGGTTTGCAATGGAGTAAACAATGGAAGTATCGAGATAGCGAAGACCAGTAATTTTTACATCAGCAACGGTATATTCTTTTACAATGCGGGCTTTTTCCCATTCTAATAAGCGGGGATCTACTGAAGTAGGTTTAGTGGTGTCCGGTTTCTCCTGCGCTTGAGCAGTAGAAAAAAAGCTTAAAAAAGTAAGCCCGAGGAGCCATAAAAAAGGGGGCAAGGAATTTAAACGCATCAGTTTCAGTGTATTATATAATACCAGCGCCTGGCCGGTCGGCAAATTAAGGCTTAAAATCGAAAGTCTTTGTTAAAGCTGCTCACTGATTTTTCCAAAACGCCTCTCCCGTTGTTGGTAATCCAACAGGGCCTCATACAGGTTTTGCTTTCTAAAGTCCGGCCAACACACATCTGTGAAGTACAATTCAGCATAAGCCAACTGAAAAAGCAAGAAATTACTTATTCGGTATTCACCACTGGTTCTGATCATTAACTCGGGGTCTGGAAAAGCATGTGTAGAGAGATGGTCTTGAAGAGTTTGTTCAGTTATTTGGGTAGATTTAAGGTCTCCTTCTTCAACAGAATAAGCAATTCGACGAACAGCCTCAACTAATTCCCAACGTCCACTATAACTAAGTGCCATTACTAAATTCAACCCCGTGTTAGGGGCGGTCATCTCCAATGCTTCGGCTAATTCATCCCGTGCAAATTCGGGCAACATATTCAGGTCTCCAATCACATGCAAACGAATATTATTCTTATTGAGTGTTGGAACTTCTTTTCGAATAGTTGTTACCAGTAATTGCATCAGACCTGAAACTTCCTCTGCCGGACGATCCCAATTTTCTGTAGAAAAAGCATAGAGGGTCAAGTACTCGATACCCAGTTCAGCAGCGCCCTCCACGATATCACGTACACTTTCCACACCGTGGTAGTGACCAAACAATCGGTCTTCCCCTTTATCCTTAGCCCAACGACCATTCCCATCCATGATGATGGCAATGTGGCGAGGCAACCGGTCCTTATCTAATTGGGTGGGAGCAAGAGCTGACATAGAAGGTTTCGATCAGTTGCAAAGTTACCCATTTTAGTCGGCAGCCGGGCATTTATAACTAAACAAGTTGAAACTGAATGTAAGCTGCGCGGTAACAAATTGATCACGCTGTTTGCTGCCATTTCCGCGTTGTCTGCCAGGAATTCCAATGGGAGTGCCCAACTCGTATGACCTATCACTTAGTAATTGTGCAACAGAGACCCCTCCGGGTGGCTTTGGAAATGCAGCAGGATCTACATAGGTAGTACTGACATCATCCAAATAGTCTGTAGTAGTAAAACGGTGGACTATTTCCAACCCAATATTGTAACGGCCTCCACTGATTGCATATTTAAATCCTCCTCCAAAAGGAATACTCAACGCTGTTGTACTATACATTTTTCGATCGGGGTAAAAGGGACTATTCTGTCCTTCTGTCCCAATGGGTAACTCTCTAAAATAAACACGCTGGTCATTTAAGAAAGTGTAAGGATCGTAATTGAAAAGTCCTACTCCCAATGTTATGTAAGGTGTAAAGTTGAAACCTGGTTCCTGTGGATCAAATCGAAAAAAATTAAAATCCCCTTGTAGCGCTACTTCCCATATTGATGAATTAAAACTCAGATTTCGTTTTACTTGAAAAGCATTTTGTGTATTGTATTTATCAGCATAGCCCAGCTCCGCATAACTCACGCCTACTCTTGCGGCAATGTAGTTGCCTAGGTTCTTTTTAAAATAAAAGCTGGCGGCAGGTTTGGGTCTGTTTAGTCGGGTGGTTGTGTTCAAGTCTCCAAAATAATGGGCAGAACCCGCTCCTATTCCCACTTCCCCCAACAGATAATCACCTTGTTGGGCTTGTACGGTGACAATGGAACTTGAAAAAAGAAAAACTCCAATCAGCAATAACCAATAATTTATCCGCAGCATACAAGAGAAACGTTTAAAAAAGAGATTTGGTATTTATCAATTACGCTTATCGAGCCCCCAGGTAAGTTTATTGTGGAGCGTTTGTAAGAAATTATTCTCACTCAACCGTAACAAGCTGATAGTAAATTGTTCCTTTCGTATGGCCAGCTGAACATCTTTATGTATAATTTCCCGACGGGCATCCAACGAACAAATTACTTGCTCAGCCCTGCTTTCTACCTCAAAAGAAATAACATGATCATCAGGAACCACAATCGGACGAACATTGAGATTATGGGGTGCTACCGGGGTGATTACAAAACTCTGTGAATCCGGGAAAACAATAGGTCCGTTACAACTCAATGAATAACCAGTAGAGCCCGTTGGGGTTGCTACAATTAAACCGTCTGCCCAATACGTATTTAAGAACTCGCCATTGAGATACGTGTGAATTTTTATCATCGAATTGATATCTCTTTTAAGAAGAGTGAACTCATTCAACGCATAGGGTACATCGCCAAACAAGGGAATATTTGCATCGAGATGAATCAATGTTCGATGATCCTCAACATAGGTCCGATTAACCAGTGAACGAACGGCTAACTCAACTTGTTCTTTACCAATACTGGCTAAAAAACCTAAGCGACCAAAATTGATTCCCATCACTGCAATCTTTTTATTGCGGATCAACGCAATCGTATCCAACAAGGTGCCATCGCCTCCTAAACTAATGATGTGCTCAATATCCTCGGTTAACTCAGCTGATTGCGAAAATGTTTTGGCTTGTGCTGATAGACGGACTTTATCCTTAATCTGTTCGTAGAGTGGTAAGTAAATAATTGGCTCGATCTGTTGCTGGTATAGCGCCTCAAAAAAAAGTTGCAGCGGAAGAAGTTGGGCTTCATCAAAAACCCGGCTGTATATCGCTGCTTTCATGTCAAAAACTACTGGTGCGGTGCAAAAATAGTCCGTTTTGACCGAAATTATTAAAGCTATACTCTATACGAATGGTTAAATCGTATAAGGAGAGTATATCAATTCCAAATCCAGCTGCATGTAAAAACTTGTTTTGCAGAAAATTAAATCCTGGCTCCGGGCTGTATACATAGCCGGCATTTGAATAAAGTTTTCCAAAAACACGAAAGGGAACCGTACTGATAGAAGCACGCTTTCGAACAAAACCGGGCAACGGAATATTGACGCGAAATAATTCACGTGCTATACTACTACGAACATACCCACCGGCAACTCCGTCTACTACATTGTATTCAAACCCTCGCATAAAAATTTCTTCATATCCTAAAAAACGTCTGTTCACATATGGTTGCTTGAAGGGAAGTTTTATTCCGGCATAGGATTCAAGTGTCAAGATATTTTTCAGTCCCAGCGGCCAAACCTTCATCGTTTGCCAATGCAATTGCCATAGGTTGAAAGCAGGCGTGATCCCTAATTTGCTAGCGCGAACACGTGTAGCAAAACCCTCACGCGGATAGGGGATATAATCCATCTTGGCGTACGTGAATTGATAATAAAATTCTGGGGATTGATTCAGCCGTCCAGGCACCCGAAAGTAATCAGGGTTAGCAAGAAGTACTGTGTCTTCCACTTTTTCACGGAAATAATAAATACCAAGATTATGTCTTGCAAATAATTTTTTTCGATAGGTGAGCTCCCCACCTACACTCGCAAAAGAGCGAATAAACCCAGGTGTTCGTAAAAAAACTTGTTTATCGGCGATAGTATTATAATTGATCTCACGTCCCCTACCGGTACGAGCTGCCAATCGAAAACCCCATTGCATTTTTCTGTCAAAATAGGGCTTCTCATAACTAATAGACAACTCTCGAGTATACCCATTGATAAGCCATAATCGAAGTTTATCATTATGACCGGTTGTGTTATTATACAATAATTTTAATCCATAGTTTACCCGTTGTAAGCTGGCTTTTTGATCAATCAACCATTGATTTATATTACGATCCACCAAATCAAAAAAAGGAAAAGGAAATAAATACCAGCGTTCAACCACCTCCACCTTTATCTCCAAACAGTTGCCTTCAAACTTACTGGCGTAAATACGAGCGGAATGAAATAATGCCGTATTCATAAGTTGCTGTTCGCCCTGCTGAAACAGCTCAATCAATTGCGATAATGAAAATGACAGGCCGGGTTTAAATGGCACTTCACGCAACACAATATTGGAACGCGTTTTCTTATTACCTGAAACGGTGATAGCCGCAATCAAAAATGTTGATCCGGTATTGGCTTGCGGAAGTGTATAGTTTGGGATGTACCGAAGTACCGTAGCACTTTGTTCGGTAGCAGGAAGTGAATCAACTGCATTATCAGCTTGCTGCGCCCGTAGCAGATTTACAGACAGCGCAAAAACAGTGGCCAGTATAATATATGATTTCCATTGGTACATACGGATCTGTCTCCAAAGCAGAATAAAGGGAAACGTCAAATCTTTAGATAATGAATCAAATGATCGTAATTACTTTTTAATTCGTTTGCATACTGTTCTTCACCTACATAAAACCGAACTGTATAGTCATAGCGCTGAAAAGTGGCAATGATGTCAGAAACTTCATATTTATTTAATCGAATAGTCAATTGAATGATTCCTGTTTGTGCATTCACTACTGTATTCAACTGTACTAACTGGGCATCATTGGACTCCACTAGTTTGGCAACCTCACTGGCCGTATAATGTTGGGCTTCTTTTTCGAGTACCAGCAAGGCCCCTCCCTCTTGTAGCCCTAAAAACTTTCCAACCGCAGTAGTTAATTCATGCACACTAATGATAGCAATCAACTCTTGCTGATCCGTGACTACAGGTACTAGTGTAAGACTTTGTTCGCCCATCACTTGAATAGCTGCTAGAAAATGATCCGTAGGTTTCACAGCAGGACGGGGCAGTGGCCAAGCTAATTGTTGCAGAGCTGTTGAATCATCCATTACTTCATACAAAGCTTCTTTGCTCACCAACCCCAAATAGGTATTCCCTTCCACCACTGGCAGATGACTCAACTGTTCGTCCTCCATTATAGCAAGGGCTGTGGCAACAGATTCAGTGTGTTGCACCCAGGGGTATCCAGCGTAATTAAGATCCTGTATTTGCATCGACCAATGGTTAGGGATGCTGTAATTTATTTAAAAAACCATGAAGAATTTTATTGAATTCATCAGGCACTTCCATCATGGGAGCGTGTCCGCACTTATCAATAAAATGTAATTCGCTGTTTGGTATCAACTTATTAAACTCGTGTCCTACAAATGGGGGCGTAATAGTGTCATTGTTTCCCCAAATCAATAAAGTAGGTTTACTGATTTGATTCAATTCCTCCCCCAGGTTATTTCTAATAGCACTTTTAGCCAGTGCAATGATTTTAATGACCTTCAAGCGATTGTTAGTAATACTGTATACTTCGTCCACTAACTCCTTGGTTGCAACGGCAGGATCATAAAAAGTCAAGGCCGTTTTATTTTTTATATACTCATAGTCCCCACGTCTGGGATAACTATCTCCCATTCCATTTTCAAAGAGTCCAGAGCTACCTGTAAGGATTAATGACTTTACACGTTCAGGATTCTTCAACGTATGCACCAAGGCCACGTGGCCACCCAAGGAGTTACCCAGCAAATGAACTGCACGCAAATCCAGTGTCTCCAAAAATCGATTTACATATTTAGCTAAACCGCCTACAGAAGTATGGAGGATATCCATATCTAACAGCGGCAGTAATGGAACAATCACTCGATTATGAGAACGGAAATATTCAATAAGGCCTGAAAAATTACTCAGGGCACCAAACAGACCGTGAAGTAGAATCAAGGGTTCACCTGTTCCTTCCTCCACAAATCTGAACTTCTCTTTTTGTTTGATCTCGTATTGCATGGGTTCGCTGGTCAATCGCTCCTTGCTAAATTAGTCGTTTTCAGTCAATACCCAAGATGGGCAATCAAGGTGCAGGAATCTGCTCTTTGACTTGCTCAAAAAAATCTTGTAATTGCTGATACATACCCTTGAATACAGGAAATAATTTTGCAAAACTATCCATTACCCAAGGACCAATTTCTTTTAAATAAGGGTACGTGATTGATTCCTCCATTCCAGCTGTGGGAAAGAAAGGAAGTTGTAGTAAATAAAATAAAACAATACTGCAGGATAGTAAGTAGATAGCCCAATAAAATAAAATACCTCCTATTGTGTTAAGCCATCCCAGTGTAACCAGTTGCACTCCTTTTTCCAATGCGTTAGCCCCTAATCGTATCAGCAAAATCACACCCACTAACACTAATAAAAAAGATAAAGGAGGAACCCATTTACCCTCCCAAGAAAAATAAGCACGTAGGTAGGCGGTTGCCACCACAGATAATTTCATAGCCGCAGCTAATCCTACAATTATGGCAACCAATGAAAAAATGCCAACAATCAATCCTCGCTTATAACCAGTATAAGTAGCAAGCACTAATAAGATTAATAGGAAGATGTCGAGGAACATAATTACTAATTATTGACCGCTTAATAATTCACGTACAATTGTTGCAATCATTTTTCCTTCTGCTTTTCCTGCCAACTCTTTACTGGCCAGTCCCATCACTTTTCCCATATCAGCAGGAGAGCTGGCTCCTGCTTGTGCCACCAATTGTACCAAAACAGCACGCACGGACGCCGCATCCATTTGTTGAGGAAGAAATTTTTCAATTATTACAATTTCTTCTCTTTCCTTCTGTGCTAAATCTTCACGTCCTTGCTGTGTGAAAATTTCCAAGGAATCTTTTCGTTGTTTGACCATTTTCTGCAACAACTTAATCTCCCCGTCTTCAGAAAGTTCACCTGCGGCACCTTCTGCTGTTTTGGAAAGTAGAATAGCCGCTTTGATAGCGCGCAAGGAACGAAGTGCCGCTTCATCTTTTGCCAACATAGCTGCCTTTAATGCTGTCATGATTTGTTGTTCGAGTGCCATATACTATTATGCCTTGTTTTGTTGTAATTGTTTTTCTCTGAATCGAGCGTAAAATGATTTAGCAAAATTCTTCATATCCTCTACCTGATCAGCGTACTGTGTGGCGCGGCCATAGGTATCCGCCATAGTCATCAGTGTTTGATAAAAAAAATCTGCCATTTCATCAACCATCATTTCTTTGGTCCATAAATCAATACGCAGTGCGGCTTTATCCGCCGGATCCCAGAAGGAAAGAAACATAGCACGTGCCGGCTGATTTTCTGCAGCTCCTGTATCACTGGCTTTCCAGCTAATAGAGGCAGGGATGCGATTTTCATCAGTTTTTACCTCGATATGAATGGTTGATTGTTGCATACTAAAATTAATAAGTGACAAAGATACGCAAGGGCTAAGTTGGTAGCAGGAATGCGTTTAATCGTTTTTGGCAATTGCTAGTAACTGCGTAAATGCAGCCTGGTTATCCAGCAGCAGAAAAAGTGACTGCTGGGTAATCACTACCTCTTTTCGGTAGAACTCATCCTTATAAACACGCATCAACTGCTCCGTTAATTGATCAATAGGGGTTACCCCCGCTACTTCTTTTTCTGGAAGCACTAGTAATGGGACTTGTAACTGACTGGCTTTACGATATTGAAAATCCAATTGATCGGTAGCATCCAGTGTGAGCAATGCATACGCACCTGCTTCCTGCAGCGCCTCTTGTTCTGGAGTTTGTACAGGATTAATCACTACCGCTGTTTTGTATTTATACGAGTTGAGTTTTTTAACAAGTGCAGGAAACCGGGTTGTTATGTCCTGTGAAAAAATAAGCTGTAGCGCAGATTGTTGCCGACGTTTAAAATGTGAAAAGGCTTTCAATACGTTTACTAATGCAACTTCACCAGGAATATTGCCTATTACTTTTATATAAAGCGCCGATGGTTGCAAAGATTGCGTCTCATAAATCGGAGCCAACACCGGTGGTATTATGGCAACCGCATCTGAGAGCAAACACTGCATTTTTTTGTAATGATCTACTAACAGAACAGAAGTAATTACAATTTTTTTTGCACTTGCAATTTGTTGTACTACTTGTTTGGAAATGGGTATTGCTGCTGGCTGACTAATCCACAACAGTTGATTGATAGCTGTTGGAATCGAAATGCCCAGTTCGGTGATTACTAAATCAGGACGCAAAGCAGCAAGTTGTTGGCCAAGCAAAAAAGAGCGTAAAAAAGTGAAATAATATCCCAACCGTGGTAATGGGTGGATTAAACGAGCGTCAATAAAAAAGGATGACTTCGCTGGTGCCAGCATGATACATTCATCCATGGGCCTTGCAGCCACCCATTTAGCCATCAGATTAACTAAGCCTGATTGCTCATAGTGTCTTCGATGCCAGGGGATAAGAAAGATAACACGCATGGTTGACAAAGGTAGGCAGCCGTTACTTGTCAGCTTACGAGCGGTTTATTACCTTTGGTGTTATGGATGTTACTAAAATGGAGTACAACACCACCCGCCAATACTTATCAATGCGGGAGTATGGTAGGCACGTACAAAGAATGGTTGATCATGTAAAAACTATTCAAGACCCCGAGAGAAGACAGCGAAACGCAGAGGCCGTTATTGAGCTGATGGGATTTTTAAATCCTCAACTTAAGAACATGGAGGATTTCCGTCATAAACTTTGGGATCACTTGTTTTTGATTGCAGATTTTGACTTGGACGTAAAATCACCTTACCCAATCCCTACCAGAGAATCGCTGAAGGCAAAACCGCAACCACTTCCCTATCCAAAACGTCACCCACGTTATTCGCATTTAGGTAAAAACCTGGAGTTGGTTCTTGATAAAGCGTTGAAAGAGGAAAATCCCGATAAAAAATTAGGTTTTGCCAATGCCATAGCTTACTACATGAAGTTGGCGTACAACAACTGGCATAAAGAATTAATTTATGACGACGCTATCCAAAGCGAACTGGATAATTTAACCAACGGACAACTTACATTCACCAATACTCCATATATCAAAGCGTATAGACCTCAACCGGAACGTGATATGGGAAGAGGTGGTTATGGAAAGGGAAGAGGAAAATACAGACCCCAGGGGAATGGACGTTCAAACCGTCCTGGAGGCAACTTTAAGAAAAAACGATATTGATCTTTCCTTGCGAAAGATCTTCCTATGTCGAATCCATCCGATAAGATTATAATTATTGCAGCACCATCGGGAGCTGGCAAAACATCTATTGTTCGCTTTTTATTAGCCCGCTTTGAACACCAACTTGGTTTTTCTATTTCCTGTGCTACCCGTAAACCCCGCATCAATGAAAAGGATGGCGTGGATTATTATTTTATCAACGCGGAAAACTTTCAACAAAAGATTAGTGAGGATCAATTTGCTGAATGGGAAATGGTTTACGAAGGAAAATACTATGGAACCCTACGAAGTGAATTGAATCGTATTTGGTCTGATAAAAAAGTCCCTCTCTTAGATATTGATGTCAAGGGGGGGCTGCGAGTAAAAGAAAATTATCCGCAAAGCCTTTGTCTCTTTATTCAACCTCCCTCACTGGAGGAGCTTAAAAAAAGATTAGAGGCAAGAGGAACTGAAACGGCCGCAAGTTTAGCCACAAGGCTGGACAAAGCATCCCTGGAGATGCGTTTTAGCATTCAATTTGACAATATCATTATCAATGATCAGCTGGATAAGGCTTGTGAAGAAGTAGCAAGACTGGTAGCTGCCTATATAGCGTAATATGATTGCTTGGGATACACTTTTACTGTTTGTTTCTACGCTTCTACTAATGGCCTTTTTTGCAGGTATTGAAATGGCGTTTTACAGCGCCAATCGACTAAGTCTTGAGATCAAAAGAAAAAAGCAAGAAAGCGTCGCTAAAACGGTGGGTACGTTCTTTGAAACCCCGGATCGATTCCTGGGGACTACTCAACTTGGTTTCATCCTTTTTTTAGTACTTCTCAGTTTACAGCTCAGCGATGTCATGCAATTAGTTTGGCAGCGCTTTCAAATTGGCACGGACCTATTTCGTTTGTTTGTTGAAGTGTTGCTGGCTACGTTGATTGTAATGATAGGGGGAGAATTTTTTCCCCGCGCTCTTTTTCGGGCAAATAGTACCACTTTATTATTACGATTTGCACCAGTTATACAATTATTCTATCGACTATTTTATCCAATTGCCACAGCACAGATGGACGCCGCTGAATGGGTGCTGAAGTATGTATTCAACCTACGGCTGCAACCTCAAAAAGGTTCTTTACATCGAGCAGATCTTAAAAATCTATTTGAAGGAGTGGCTGAAGAAAGAAATGAACGAAGTGCCCAGTTGATGGAAAACGCCCAGGAGCTTCCTAAAATACGTGTCAGGCAGTGTCTGGTGCCAAGAAAAGAAGTAGTGGGTGTTGACAGCCGTTTATCTCTAAAACAATTACAACAAACATTTATAGACACTAAACTGAGCAAGCTGGTTGTATATGATGGAAACATTGACCGTATCATTGGTTATGTACACCAACTTGATCTTTTTGCGCAACCAAAGCAGATTGCCGAGATACTGCATCCAATCCCCGCAGTTCCTGAAAGTATGAGTGCCTCAGACTTAATTGGGAAGTTTAGCCGAGAGCGAAAAAGTATTGCCTGGGTCGTAGATGAATTTGGAGGAACAGCCGGAATTGTAACTATGGAAGATGTGTTGGAAGAACTTTTTGGAGAAATACAAGATGAATATGATACCGAGGAGTTTTTAGAACAAAAATTGGAAAATGGGGACTTTATTCTGTCCGGTCGTTTGGAATTAGATTATTTGCAAGAAAAATACGGGCTTGAGTTTCCCGGAGAGGAAGCGGAAACACTGTCTGGCTATATTATCAATTACCACGAAACCATCCCTACGCAAAAAGAATGTATCATCATTGCAGACTATGAATTTGAAATTCTGCATGTATCTGATACAAGGATAGAAACAGTTCGCTTGCATCGATTACAACGTTGATAAGACCTTTACGAGCCTTATCTTTGTATGAGATTTTTTGACATGTCCCTATTTGATTTCCTAAATAACAGAGAACCTGCAGCCGGTGAAATGACATTTATTGATCACCTGGAAGAACTGAGATGGCATATCATCCGCTCAGTGATTGCAGTGTTAGTTGCCGCTATTTTTATTTTTATTAATTCCGACTTTGTAGTAGATAAATTATTGTTTGGTCCTACTAAGCCCGATTTTATTTCAGCTCTTTGGCTTTGCAAAATTGGAAACCAACTTGGAATTGGAGATACACTGTGTTTTAAGCAGGTGGGAATTAAGTTTTTGGAAACAACCATGACAGGGCAATTCATTGCCTCTGTTACACTCTCTTTCATTGGCGGATTGATCCTTGCATTTCCCTATGTATTCTGGGAGTTTTGGCGTTTTATTAAACCGGCCCTTTCTCCCACGGAGCTTAAAAAAACCCGAGGTGTAATTTTTTGGGTGTCTCTTCTTTTTTTCACAGGAGTATTATTCGGCTACTATATTCTTACTCCTTTTATGATCAATTTTTATTTTAACTATAAATTGAGTGAACAGATTCAGATCATGCCTTCTTTTTCGGACTATTTAGAAAATCTGATTTACACCACATTTGGAATTGGGATTTTATTTCAACTTCCATTACTCATGAGCTTGCTTACCAGAATAGGAATTGTTTCTGCACGCTTTTTAAGACAATACCGTCGGCACGCATTTGTCATAATTCTAATTGCAGCTGCTGTAATCACTCCCTCCACCGATCCCTTTAGCTTAACCATAGTGACCATTCCACTTTACTTACTCTTTGAAGCCAGTATTATTATTGCATCGCGTATTAATAAACGGCAGGAAAAAGAGCGAGCTGAAGAGTGGAGTTAAATTTTAATTCATGACTAGTTCCTTTAATTTACAGTTGCCTGTTGCATTGGGAGGTGACCATGCTGGCTTTAATTATAAAGCACAATTAATTGCTTTCTTGGAAAAAGAAGGAATCCCCGTACTTGATCTGGGACCATTTAGCGAAGCTTCTGTTGATTATCCTGATTTTGCACATCCAGTTGCAAAGGCAGTAGAAGAAGGAAAAGCCGCTTGTGGCGTTTTAATTTGTGGTAGTGGAAATGGGGTTGCCATCACCGCTAATAAACATGCCGGTATTCGCGCCGCACTTTGTTGGGAAAAAGAATTAGCCCAATTGGCCCGTTCTCATAATAATGCAAATGTGCTTTGCTTACCAGCCCGATTTGTTTCAATAGAGGCTGCTACAGCCATGCTTGGAGCTTTTCTGGAAACTCCTTTTGAGGGTGGAAGACACGAAAACAGAGTACAGAAAATCGCATGTAGCTAAGATTAGCCGTTCATCCCAGTAACTAGGGCAACCCATCAATTGGGAGTATATTTATCCTCTTCAAAACAATCCGCTATGTACAAACTACTCTCGTTATTATTCCTGTTGGCTCCGCTGAGCCTACTGGCACAAAAAAAAGATAAAGCAGTTATAAAAGCTGCCTCCACCATCACCGCTGCAGATATGCAACGACACTTGTATATTATTGCTGGTGCAGAAATGGAAGGAAGAGATACGCCTTCACCTGGACTTGAAAAAGCAGCCACGTATATCGAAAATCATTTTAGTTCGTTGGGATTAGTAGCAGGCAACAACGGCAGCTTTCGACAATATTATCCACTCTATAAGGATTCCATGACAGCTGCTTCCTTAGAAATTAATGGAAACGCTTTAAAAATGGGAGAACAGTTTGCCCCCTTCCCTACAAATTACAGTGCGAGTATGCGTTTTGCTGAAGTTGTGTTTGCCGGTTTTGGTATTGTAGATGGAGACACGCGAAATGATTATAAAGATTTAAATGTTGCCGGAAAATTGGTGCTGATTGCTGATGGCACACCGGCTGATTACAAGCCAGCTGCAGGTAATGCCCGTTCTATGAATGCACCAGGTTCTCCCAATGGGAAATTAATGGCGGCTATGAGCAGAGGTGCGGCAGCAGTACTGGTGATCCAGGCTAATTTTCCTCGTAGAGCCGGCACTATGGGTAGTAATTGGAGTATGAACGGTTTCCGTGCTACACAGCCCGTATTTGGTTTCTACATAGCTGCAGAAAAAGCAGCTACGCTTTTACAAACAGAGGCAAGTGGTTTATTGGATCGAATCAAAAAAGGAGAAGTCCCTGCAAAAACCATTAAAGCAGAAGTAGTATTACAATATGCCAAGGAAACAGTAAAAACAGAAGTTTCCAACGTATTGGGAGTTTTAGAAGGAACTGATAAAAAGGATGAATATGTAGTTATCACTTCCCACTATGATCACATTGGTAAGAGAGCTGATGGCACAATTTACTACGGAGCCGACGATGATGGAAGTGGTACAACCGGTATTCTGGAATTAGCAGAGGCGTTTGCGCTCGCTAAAAAAGAAGGAAAGGGACCTCGCCGTAGTATTCTTTTTATGACCGTGAGTGGAGAAGAAAAAGGATTATGGGGAAGCCGCTACTATTCAGAGCATCCCGTTTTTCCATTAGATAAAACTACTGTTGACTTGAATATTGATATGATTGGTCGTATCGGTAGTGATTATCTTAAGGACAAAGATTCATTGAACTACGTATATATTATTGGGGATGATAAACTGAGCACCGACTTAGCGCCTATCACCGATCAGGTCAATACTACCTATGTAGGTATGAAACTAGACAGACGTTACAATGACCCCAATGATCCGAATCGTTTTTATTTTAGAAGCGATCATTACAATTTTGCTGACAAGGGCGTGCCCATTATTTTCTACTTCAATGGTGTGCATGCTGATTATCATAAACCTACCGATACGCCAGACAAAATAAATTATCCGCTTATGGCCAAGCGTGCACAACTAGTATATTATACTGCTTGGGAAATGGCCAATCGGAATGAGATGCTGAAAAGAGATTTGAAATTGGAGATACCTCCGCGATAAGTAACAAATCAACTAAAAAAGTCCCGCCAACAACAGCGGGACTTTTTTTTATAAGTGGTGCGCGTTACTACCAACCTAAGATCCAAGCAAAGATCAACGGCGCTACAATAGTCGCATCACTCTCCACAATGTACTTGGGTGTATGAATATCTAATTTACCCCAGGTAATTTTTTCATTGGGCACGGCACCAGAGTAAGAGCCATAGGAAGTAGTGGAATCACTGATCTGACAGAAATAACTCCAGAAAGGAACATCATGCCATTCTAAATCTTGGTACATCATGGGCACTACACAAATTGGGAAATCGCCTGCAATTCCACCCCCAATTTGAAAAAAGCCAACTCCTTTGCCCCCTGAATTCTGACGATACCAGTCGGTTAACCAAGCCATGTATTCAATACCGTTTTTAACGGTGCTGGCTTTTAGTTCGTTTTTAATAACATAGCTGGCAAAAATATTACCAGTTGTGCTATCCTCCCAGCCGGGTACTACAATGGGGAGGTTACGCTCCGCAGCGGCCACTATCCAGCTATCCTTGGGGTCTATTTCGTAATACTGTTTTAATTCTCCACTCAACACTACTTTATAAAGAAACTCGTGCGGGAAATAACGTTCTCCTTTTGCCTCTGCCTCTTTCCATTGCTTTACCAAATGTTTTTGTAATCGACGGAATGCTTCTTCCTCAGGAATACATGTATCCGTTACACGGTTGTAATGATTCTCCAACAAGTCCCATTCTTCTTGTGGAGTGAGATCCCGATAATTAGGAATGCGCTTGTAATGAGAATGTGCTACCAGGTTCATCACATCTTCTTCCAGATTAGCACCTGTGCAACTAATAATATCTACTTTACCTTGACGAATCATTTCGGCAAGTGATACTCCAAGTTCTGCCGTACTCATAGCACCGGCAAGGGTAACCATCATTTTTCCGCCTTCCGTTAAGTGCTGTTCGTATCCTTTTGCGGCATCGAGTAACGCGGCAGCATTAAAGTGACGATAATGATGTTGAATAAATTGGGAAACCGGACCTTTACTCATAGCTAAAATTTGATCCGCCTTCAGATCACAATACCGTGAGACATTGCGGGCGGTGCAAAGATATAGTTTCACACAATTGCGAGAATGTTCAGACCTTTACAACATGCGATTTTTCCTATTTCCACTACTACTTATTATTTCTTGTTCTGCACTGGCGCAGGTATCAGAAAAGGATTCCATTGATTGCAGTATTCCCCTAAAAGAGGGTACGCTATCGGGTACATTGTTCACACCCCGTGGAATTATAAAACCACCCGTGGTGCTTATCATTGCGGGATCGGGTCCCACGGATAGAGATGGAAACAGCACCATGATAAAAGGTAAGAACAACTCGCTGTTACAACTCGCGGATAGTTTAACCAAGTATGGTATTGCCTCCTTACGTTATGATAAAAAAGGAATTGGCAAAAGTCAGGTTCGAGGTTTAAAGGAAGAGAATATGCGATTTGAGGATGGCGCTACTGATGCGTTAGCTTGTATTAATTGGTTACGTGAAAAGGGATTTAAAAAAATATATATCGCAGGGCATAGTGAAGGCTCACTGGTAGGACTGGTGGCAGCACAACAAACAAAACTCAAAGGATTCATTAGTATCGCAGGGGCAGGAAGACCCATTGACCAGGTACTACGCGAACAAATAAATAGTGGGGGCGGGCCTGACTCCATAAAATTATTAGCTAATCGCTATCTCGATACCTTGTTAGCTGGTCAACGGATTGCAAAGCCCAACCCAATTTTGTTCTCCATTTTCAGACCGTCTGTACAACCTTATATGATTTCTTGGTTACGTTATGACCCGAGTAAATTAGTGCAAACGTTACGCTGCCCCGTTTTATTGGTGCAAGGCAATAAGGACATACAGGTGCAAGTTGCTGATGCCTTGCTGCTACAAAAAGCTAGACCCTCCGCTCGGTTAGCGGTGATAGAAAACATGAATCATATATTTAAGTTAGTTACTTCAATGAATCCAGCTGATAATATTAAATCATACAGTGATCCTGCTTTACCTATAGCTTCCTCGCTGGTAGAGGAACTGATAAAATTTATTCATCCAAATCGTACTTTGTAACTATGAAAGCAACTAATTGGAAAGCCAACACTCGTTATGTGCATGCCGGAGCACATCCGGATCCCTCTACCGGAGCCATTATGACTCCCATTTATCAAACGTCTACCTACGTGCAAGAAGCACCGGGTGTCAATCAAGGTTTTGAATATGCGAGAAGTCAAAACCCAACGCGCACCGCATTAGAGGAGGCACTTGCTGTGTTAGAAGGAGGTAATTATGGACTTTCCTTTAGTAGTGGGGTGGCCGCTACCGATGCGGTAATAAAACTATTATCCGTGGGTGACGAAGTAGTGTGTGGAAACGATATGTATGGAGGGACCTATAGACAGTTTACAAAAATATTTCAGCGTTTGGGTATCACTTTTCATATGGTGAATACCACCGATGCAAGCGAAGTAGCCAAAGCCATTACCCCAAAAACAAAATTGATCTGGTTGGAGACACCTACCAACCCGTTAATGAATATTAGTGACATTGAAGCGATTGCGGCATTGGCAAAAAAACAGGGCATTTTACTTGCTGTAGATAATACGTTTGCTTCTCCAGCCTTGCAACAACCTTTATTGTTGGGAGCAGATATTGTGATGCATTCAGCCACCAAATACCTGGGTGGACATAGTGATGTGATTCAAGGTACCTTAGTTGTAAAAGATCAATCACTGCGCGATCAATTACATTTTATCCAAAAAAGTAGTGGTGCGGTACCCGGACCCATGGATTGTTTTTTGGTGTTACGTGGTATCAAAACATTGGGTATACGTATGAAAGCGCACTGTGAGAATGGAGAAAAAATTGCAAACTGGCTAGCAGCGCATCCGAAAGTAAAAAAAGTTTATTGGCCCGGTTTTACAACGCATCCCAATCATCTTATTGCCAAAAAACAAATGAATGGATTTGGCGGTATGATTTCTTTTGAGTTGACCGGTGATTCAGTAGAAGAAACTAAAAAAGTACTGTCTGCAACCCGCTTATTTTCATTAGCTGAAAGTTTAGGTGGCGTAGAGTCCTTGATCAATCATCCCGCCACCATGACACACGCTTCGATTCCTCGTGAAGAGCGTATTAAAAATGGGTTGTCCGACACCTTAATCCGCTTGTCGGTAGGTATTGAAGATGCAGATGATCTGATTGCGGATCTGGCCCAAGCGATTGGATAAATGGATCCACAACCTCTTTATAAATTGCTGGAAGAAAAACTCCAGCAATACAACCGTCCTGATTTTATTCCCAATGATCCTATTGCGATTCCGCACCGATTTACGCTACAACAGGATATTGAAATAGCTGGTTTTTTTGCTGCCATTTTTGCCTGGGGTAACCGAACTACTATTCTTAAAAAGTGTGACGAACTGTTGAGTCGAATGGATCATTCTCCATTTGCATTTATCCAACAACACCAAGCGGTGGACCTCAAACGATTTTTATCTTTCAAACATCGCACCTTTCAGCCAACTGATATTCTCTATTGCATTCAATTGCTACAATACCATTATCGGCAACATACAAGTTTGGAAACAGCCTTTTGCAAACAGACAAAGAATATGGAAAGTAGATTGAATGCCTTTCATACTTATTTTTTCTCGTTGCCAGATGCGCCTGCAAGAACACATAAACATATCTCCTGCCCTGCAAAAGGTTCTACTTGCAAACGATTAAATATGTATTTACGATGGATGGTCAGAAAAGATCAATGCGGTGTTGACTTTGGAATCTGGAAAAAAATTAAACCTTCTTCGCTAATTTGTCCGGTGGATGTGCATGTGGCACGCGTTGCACGCACGCTTGGTTTGATTGATCGCAAACAAACAGATTGGCAAACCGCCGTAGAATTAACCACTGCGCTTAGCAAATTTGATTCGACTGATCCTGTAAAATATGACCTGGCCTTATTTAGCTTGGGTGTGCATGAACAATCTCGAATCCTCAAGACTTCTTTTCAAACATCAGGGACCTAACTTTTTCTTGGTCCTCTTGCTCTTTATGTAAATCAAACATAGTGCCAAACACTAAATCCCATAAGGTAGAACTTACCCCAAACCCCTGGTGTTCGTTTTTATAATGATGAAGATGGTGATTTCTCCAGAGTGGCTTCATCCATTTAAAAGGCGGATTCCAAGCATGAATAGCATAATGCATGGAGCCATATAAAAGATACCCCAGCACAAAACCTGGGAAAAACATAAATACATAGGACCCCATACTGATACGCATCAGAAAAAAAAGAGTAATAGCAATCAGCAAACTGGGAAGTGGCGGCATAAACAATCGTTGACGATCCCGGGGATAATGATGATGGTTGCCGTGCAGTGTATACACAAATTTGATTGAACGTGGTGATTTCGGAATCCAATGAAAAAGGAACCGGTGTGCCACATATTCAAAAAAGGACCAAAACAAAAGCCCGCCCAAAAAAACAAATAAAATGGTAAGTGCGGGAAATCCAAGCAGGGTACCAGCGCGGTAAAGAAAATAGATGATAACTGGCAAATACATCCCCCAGATAACCAGTGGATGTGACTTAGTGAGCGCCTCCATCAATGGGTTTTTAAATAAACGCGCTTGCCCTTTATTATGTATTTTTTCAAATTTCATGGCGCAAAGATAATGCGGTTTTCATTGGAAGAAATGAGCATGGTCATGCCAACATCATTAACTTCGCTTAACGAATGTTGCACCTATGAAATTGTTGAGCTACTACAAAGAGGACCGCGAGCAGTTGGGCGTACTGATTGATGGCACCGTTTACGATATGGAACTGCTGCACCCGGATTTACCAAACAGTATGAATCTGTTTCTCAACTTTTGGGATGATTATTTCCCAGTGGCACAGGCTGGAGAGACGCTCATAAGAGAAGGACAACGTTCTATAAGCGGAGGACAGCCAATCGAAAGCTTACGATTAATGGCCCCAGTCCCCTTTCCTTCCTCCTGCCGGGATGGCTATGCCTTTCGCCAACACGTGGCAGCAGCCCGCCGTAATCGGAAGGTGGATATGATTCCCCAATTTGACGAGTACCCGATTTTCTATTTTACCAACCACCATAGCATACAAGGGCCAGGTTCTATTAACTGCATGCCCGATCATTTTGAAAAATTAGACTTTGAACTGGAGGCTGCCATTGTAATTAGTAAACATGGAAGAAATATTCGTGCCTCCGAAGCGGATCAACATATTGCTGGACTGATGATCATGAATGATATGAGTGCAAGAACCTTGCAAATGGAGGAAATGTTGTTAAATCTGGGGCCCGCTAAAGGCAAGGATTTCTCAACCGTAATTGGACCTTGGTTAGTAACATTAGACGAACTGGAACCTTTTGTTACAAAACCAAAACCTAATCACCAGGGACTAAGCTGGAATCTTTCAATGACCTGTAAGGTAAATGGCGTCCAAGTAAGCGCTGGTAATTTGGGCGATATGGATTGGACTTTTGCAGAGATTATTGAAAGAGCTTCCTATGGAGTAGACCTTTATCCCGGCGATGTAATTGGAAGCGGAACCGTGGGCACGGGATGTTTTTTAGAATTAAATGGAACAGGAAAATTGAATGACCCTCTTTATAAGGAGCAATGGTTACAGTCGGGTGATCTAGTAGAAATGGAGATTGAAAAACTGGGCATATTATCTAATACCATTGTAAAAGAAGAAGAAGACTGGAGTATTTTGAAACAGAAAAAAACAGGACAGCTTTAAATGCTATTTGATTTTTCAAAACTAAGTCCGGCGGACCGCCAGTATTACTTGCAAAATGCAATAGCGCCCAGACCTATTTGTTTTGCTTCTACCATTGATCAAGAAGGAAACGTCAACCTGAGTCCATTTAGTTTTTTCAATGTATTCTCAGCTAATCCTCCCATTGTTATTTTTTCACCGGCCCGGAGAGTACGTGATAATAGTACCAAACACACCCTGGAGAATGTATGGGCCGTTCCGGAAGTAGCTATTAACTTGGTTACATTCGACATGGTGCAACAACAATCGCTAGCCAGTTGTGAATTTCCCAGAGAAGTTAATGAATTTGAAAAAGCTGGCTTTACTGCTATACCTGCCACTCGCATCAAACCTCCATTGGTAAAAGAAAGTAAAATACAACTAGAATGTAAGATTGTTGAGGTGAAACCATTGGGTAATGAAGGAGGAGCGGGTAACCTGGTGATTTGTGAAGTGCTTTGTATGCATATCAATGATGTGTTATTGGATGACAATAAAAAAATGGACCCTCGTCAGCTCCCCCTGGTAGCCCGATTAGGAGGTGATTGGTATACGGTTGTAAACGAACAGAATTTATTCCAGGTTCCCAAACCAAACACCTCGCTGGGTATGGGTATTGACGCCTTGCCGGTTACCATTCGTACTAGTCAAATTTTATCCGGTAACGACTTGGGTCAACTGGCTAATTTTACCAGCATCCCCCCCATTGACCCGGATTTTCAAGACCCCCATTTAAAGCAGATTGTCCAATACTTTTCAGTTAATCCGGACGAAATGGAATTGGAAATACACCGCTATGCCAGCCAATTACTGAGCAAAGGGGAGGTCAGCGCTGCCTGGCAAGTATTGCTTTACTCAGTAGTTTCCTGATTTACAATAAATTAAATCCAGATTTTCCTTAAATATTATCAGGGCAGTTCTGCTGAAGTTTAGGGAAACTAAAATATCTTTGCGCGCAACAGCTTAAGTAGTAAATGCTTAACTTAGGTTGCCGTTTTAGCTGAACCAAAAAAACTGATATGAAAAAATTGTTTTTCTTGTTGGCCCTGCTGACACCCTTTGCTTTATTTGCCCAAAAATCTATGGTGGGTGTTACTGGCGGTATCACAATGGCTAACCAATATGGAACTAAGGGTGGTGCGCTGATTAAAGATGATCAAAAAATCGGCTATGCACTTGGATTAGTAATGGAAACTCCAATTTCAAAAAGCAATTTTAGTTTTCAACCTGGCATTTTCTACGCGCAGAAAGGAAGAATTGAAAATGTAAGCTTCAAGGAGCAACGCCATTGGAGTCTTCGCTATGCTGAATTGCAAGCCAATGTACTTTACAACTTAAAGTGTAATAAAGGTGGTACTTTCTATGCGGGTGGTGGACCCACTTTAGCTGCTGACTTACCTTCATTTGTAGAAACACGTTTACTGGATACAGATCCTACTTCTCCTACTAGTAATGACTTTGTAGCAAGTGGTAAACGCAGTGTAAGTTTTGGTACACAAGCTGCTTCTGATTTCAAAGGACCCGATTGGGGAGTTAACATGACAATTGGCTACCGCACAAAAGCAGGTTGGGCAATTGGTTATAACTACACAATTGGATTGCGTAACATTATGCCTGTAGTAACAGGTGATGATGGCGTTCGTAATCACTTTATGGGTTTACGTATCAGCTACTGGGTTAAGAATAAATAATATTTCCCGCTTTGCGGGATAGTCAAAAGCCTCCTGCATAGGGGGCTTTTGCATTGATACCCCGGACTAAACAAATACCTTTGCGCGCGAAACAGTAGAAAAAATAGAATATGAGTGCACTGCAACTTTCGGAACAGGAACAATTGAGACGCGAAAAACTCGCAGAATTGATCATGATGGGTATTGAACCCTACCCGGCTCCGCTATATCCGGTTAATACCTACTCTTCAGATATCAGGGAGAAAGTAACTGATGAGAACATGGCAGCCTATGCTGACTGCTGTGTAGCAGGACGAATCATGAGCGTACGCGATATGGGAAAGGCAAATTTTTCTGTGCTACAAGATGCTAAAGGAAGAATGCAGGTATATATCAAACGCGATGAAATTTGTCCCGGGGAAGACAAATCGCTCTATGATTTGGTATGGAAAAAATTAGTAGACATTGGAGATTTCATTGGTGTAAAAGGGTATGTGTTTCGCACAAAAACCGGTGAGCTCACTATCCATGTAAAAGAATTCACACTACTAAGTAAGTCATTGCGCCCTTTACCCATTGTGAAAGAAGCAGAGGGACAAACCTTTGATGCTGTAACAGACCCCGAATTTAAATATCGTCAACGTTACGCAGACTTAATTATTAATCCAGCTGTCAAGGAAACGTTTATCAAACGAACTAAACTGATTAATTCCATCCGCAGTTTTTTAAACGAGCACGGAGCCTTGGAAGTGGATACACCCGTTTTGCAAAGCATACCCGGTGGAGCCGCAGCGCGTCCATTTATTACACACCATAATGCATTAGACACTCCACTCTATTTGCGTATTGCCAACGAACTGTATCTGAAGCGACTGATTGTAGGAGGTTTTGATTGGGTGTACGAGTTTAGTCGCAACTTTCGTAACGAGGGTATGGATCGAACGCATAATCCTGAATTCACTATTCTGGAATTTTATACAGCGTATAAAGATTATTTCTGGATGATGGAAACCACCGAGCAATTGCTTGAGAAAGCCGCGCTGGATGTTTGTGCAACAACAGACGTGGTAGTAGGTGATAAAACCATTTCATTCAAAGCGCCTTTCAAACGCATCAGCATCTTTGATGCCATTCAGGAACATACCGGCTTTGATGTAAGCCGTATGAATGAAGAACAACTTGGTTCTGTTTGCAAACAATTACATATCTCAGTAGATAAGACCATGGGTAAAGGCAAACTCATTGATGCCATCTTTGGAGAAAAATGTGAGAATCATTATATCCAACCCACCTTTATCATTGATTATCCGGTAGAAATGAGTCCGCTTACTAAAAAGCATCGTGACAAGCAAGGGCTGGTAGAACGATTTGAACTCATGATCAATGGAAAAGAAATTGCAAATGCCTATAGCGAACTAAATGATCCTATTGATCAACGCGAGCGTTTTGAAGAACAAGTGAAACTAGCTGCACGAGGTGATGATGAAGCTATGTTTATTGATCAAGACTTCTTACGCGCACTCGAATATGGAATGCCTCCTACGGCAGGAATTGGTTTTGGTATTGATCGTCTCTGTATGCTATTGACCAATAATCCATCTATACAAGATGTATTACTATTCCCACAGATGCGTCCAGAAAAAATAGTTACGGAAGAAGAGGGACAGGCTGATCAAGCATGAATACGCTTCAGTACTACTTTAGTCTACAAATAGATCCGGGTAGAGTTCGGCACCGGGAACCACGGAATAATGAGAGAGGTCGGTGATGCCTTCCGCTGCTAGTACTTGTTCATCAAGAAAAAGATTTCCGGTACAGGTTGATGCAGGCTTACGTAGAATATAATAGGCTGCATCAGCAAGTATCTCTGGCTTGCGACTCATATTTGCCAGCATTTGTCCCCCCAATAAATTTCGTACAGCAGCTGTATCAATAGTAGTGCGTGGCCATAGTGCATTAGCAGCAATTCCCTCTTGTTTGAATTCACGCGCCCAGCCGATAGTTAGTAAACTCATGTCATACTTACTAATGGTATAAGCTACATGATTGGCAAACCATTTTGGATCTAGATTCAAGGGAGGAGAAAGCGTGAGAATATGCGGGTTGCTCCCTTTGCGTAGAAAAGGGACACAGGCTTTTGTAACCAGAAAAGTTCCGCGGACATTGATATCATACATCAAATCAAATCGTTTTGATTCTGTTTGCTCCGTAGGAGTCAAAGAAATGGCAGAAGCATTATTGATGAGGATATCAATACCCCCAAATTGCACTACTGCTTGATCAACGACCTGTTGAATTTGTTCTTCAAACCGTATATCACAGGGAACCGCTAATGCCTTACCACCCGCTGCTTCCATTTCGGCAGCAGCCGTGTAGATAGTGCCGCCAAGTTTGGGATTTTCTTCTATACTTTTTGCAGCAATTACAATATTAGCTCCTTCTCGAGCCAAGCGAAGTCCTATTGCCTTTCCAATACCACGTGTGGCACCAGTGATGACAACTGTTTTACCTTCAAAAGACATGATCGATTCAATTAATATTCTGGAAGAACGGGTTTAGTACCGGTTATAGTATCAATACGATTCATCACGTCGGGTTTCAACAACTCTAACGCATCCAGCGCTTTCAAATTTTCCAGTAATTGCTCTTTCCGTGTAGCTCCCAAAATAGCCGTTGTAACATTTGGGTTTTTAACACACCAGGCAATGCTTAACGCAGGCAAACTAACACCTAACTCAGCTGCCAGTTGGCTCAATGATTGTACGGCATGAAGCACTTTGTCCTGCATCCAACGATCCTTAAGCCATTCAAATCCTTTGATTCCAAAACGACTATCCTCAGGTACTCCTTTGTTATACTTACCCGTTAACATTCCAGAAGCCAGCGGACTCCAAATAGTAGTACCTAGTCCTAAGGTTTTGTAAACCATCAAAAATTCGTTCTCAATTTTATTTCGCTCAAACAAATTGTATTGTGGTTGTTCTACAGTGGGTCCAATCAAATGATGTTGTTGTGCTATTCGATGCGCCTCCATAATTTCTACCCCACTCCACTCGCTGGTACCCCAATATAAAATTTTGCCTTGCATAATGAGATTGTGCATGGTCCATACTACTTCTTCGATTGGTACATTTTTATCAGGACGATGACAGAAGTAGAGATCCAAGTAATCTATTTGTAAACGCTGCAAGGCTTCATGACAGGCTTCTGTAATATGTTTACGACTCAGCCCATGTTGATTAGGTTTATTGTCTTTACCGCGCCAACCCCAAAACACTTTTGATGAAACGGTATAAGAAGTACGATCCCAATTTTTTTTCTGGAGCACGCGTCCCATCATTTTTTCACTTTCTCCAAGGGCATACACTTCGGCATTATCAAAAAAATTGACGCCGTTATCATAGGCAATCCCCATTAATTCATCGGCAATCGAATCATTTATTTGTTTATGAAAACTAACCCAACTTCCAAAGGAAAGTACACTTAGTTGAAGACCTGTACGGCCCATGTTACGGTATTGCATAGTTGCTAAAATTGAGAAATGTAAAGGTAGTTCTTATTGACTCTTGGGCGCATTTACCAGTCCAGTGGTGGATTTAAAAGTAATTCGTTTTAAATCTTGGGTGGCTTCCAGCCCCTGTCCACCTACAATCTGCTGCCCGGGACTACGGTAACTTGCAAATTTATCCGTATAAAAAAGTTTTGTATTCTGATCCCACCAGAGTTCAGGGGATAAGAGCGTATCTCCCTTGTCTGTAATCACAACCACACTATCTCGAAGAAATACTTTATTAAGATTTTCGTAATAGATTCCAAATTTTGCATCTAAGCGAGTTTCTATAATGGCACTATCATTGTAAAAATCACAGTGAAGCGTTCGAGGAAATGTCATCTGTATTGTATCCCCTGCCTCCTTAACCATAAAGGGAGATTTAATACGGGCCTTCAGTTTTCCTTCCTGACTGATGGTACTTACCACATTAGTGGCTTCCTCTTTGAGTCGTAACTGTTTAGTCCAATTAGTCAGCACACGATCATCGTTCTCGCAGGAGGAGAGTAATAAAATAAGAGAGACTGATAGGAATGTCCAACTGGACTTAATCATATTGTCGCTTGATAAACCAAATATCACTTAGCGAAAATCCAAGTGTGAATCTGAATAAATTATCCTGTAACAAATTTTGCTTATTTCCGCGCTTAATATACTCTAAGGCTACGTTGACAAAAGTAATTTGATTGGGAGCTTGACGGCTGATAGAAATAGGTAACCCTGTACCAAAGCTGGCACCCAAACGAGGGGTTTTATTTGTCAGACGAACATAATCGGGCCCTACAAAAAATCCAAATCGATAATTGACATTGGTAAAATAACTGCGGCGTGGGACGGGACTAATTTGTGCGCCTACTCGAATTTCCCAGGTGTCCTGAATGGAGTCTGCTTTGCCAAAAAATCGATAGTCACTCCAAGATTGTTTATTGTAATCTGCTCCAATCATCCAACCACCTTCCTTATTAGGAATAGCGTATTTCTGCCACACAAATCCAATGGTATAAGAAGAGGGTAAAATCAATGTGCCCTTACGCCCGCGGATATCAGCAACACTATCCAAGCGAACTTCTCCCTGCGCTTGGTCATAATAGAATGTTTCGCGCAGTATATCCTGTTCAGCTTTTAATTCTTGTCCTAGATTTCCATACGCTCCTAAAGTAAGCGTCATGCTTTTATTTAATGGAATCTGGTACTGTAACCCGGCACTGGCTTGTAATTTTCCAAATGTTGTTTTTGTTTGAAAATTTGCCTGATAATAAGACACTGAATCGTTAATCAAGCTTCGGCGACTGCTGTAATCTTTTTTTCCAAATAAATATCCCACGTTAACTCCCACACTAAATTTTTCTTCCAATCCAAACTTCTCTTTGCTAAATAAGGAAAGCCCTGTGCCGGCAGCAGCTAAATAAGAACCTCCATCGCCTCGGTAACGGGTAATGGCACTATCAATGGCAGCTCCAGTGATTGGATCTGTTAAGCGTTCGTTCTTATCAATACGATAGCTGATTCGGGAAACCGGACGCAAACCAAAACTCATACCCCACCCTCTGCGAAGCGGTAATCCCACCTGCATGTAAGAAAAAACCGCATTACTGGCTTTAAAACTTTTTGTAAAAGATGGATCCCGCAAGGTGCGATTGTCAACATTCACCCCCATATCCAAGATGGCACGACCAGAACTTAATTTTTTTGACTTTTTTTCTTTCCATGCTTGAAAAGATGAAAAAGAAGCTGGGTTATTAAAGTTGACAGAAAGCTGATCTGCATAACCCGCAGTAATTCCACCCATACCTCTGTTATTGATATTGGTAATTGCTGTCAGATCTCCAATCCCGTAGCGAGAATATGGGGAATTATCCTGTGCAAAGGCTGGAACCAACCAAGTGGAAACAAATAGGGCGGCTAGGCCGAATGATTTGTATAACAAATTGATACTGTTAGGAATTATTGACTTCGCTGATGGCATAGAGCCCCTTGTAGATTAAATCAGGGTCCGCAAATATCCTGTTTTTACAGTGGGTAGCCAAATAGGGCAGATCACCACCGGTTAATAGCACGTTAAAGTTCTCATAACGAGCGCTATACGCATCAATAAATCCATCTATTTCAAAGGCCATACCCTTAATAACCCCCGATAAAATGTTGGTGGTAGTATCGTACCCGATCAAAGGGGCATCCGCATCTGGTTTGACCAAGGGCAATAATGCCGTGTAATGTTGGAGTGATTTTAAACGCATTTCAAGTCCTGGAGAAATTCCACCGCCTAGAAAAGCATGCTGCGCATTTATAAAATTATACGTGATACAAGAGCCCAACGCAATAACCAGTGTGTGCTGATTGGGATAATAATGAACCGCTGCAGCTGCAATAGCCAGCCGGTCAGCTCCTATTGTCTCAGGTTTACCCACAGGTGTACTAAAAGCCAAACGTGTTTGGTGATTGAGTTTATGAAAGCGCGTATGCTTTGTAAGTACCTCCTCTAATTCGGGATTATGATTTACAACTGAAGAAAGAATGGATTTAACCGGCTGATATTCTTTGACCAATTTCTCAATTGATTCCTTTGTGTCTTCAGGAAGAGTAAAAGCTTCACGTAGAATAGCCTTATCAAATACGGCTACTTTGCGACGGGTATTTCCAAAATCAAAGCACAGGGTAATTGCCATGATGCAAAGTTATCCTTTTTGTAAGGAGTCAAACCAAGTCAATGCAGTAGCCACAGTTTGCTTCCAGCTAAACTTTTCTAACAATTGTCGTTGGCCATTTTCTGCCAGTTGAATTCGTAAGGTTGTATTATTAAATAGTGAAGTGAGTGCTGAAATAATTGCAGCACTATTTTCAGTTGGGAATAATACGGCTGTTTGATTGTTAATGGCATAATCAGCGTGGCCCCCAATATCGGTGCAAACCACTGCGCAACCGCAAGCCATGGCTTCTGCAGGAGGTAAAGCCCAACCTTCCCCCAACGACGCGGATAGAAAAATAGCATGTTGGTTATACAGTGTTTTCAAATTCTGGGGTTTTTGGTAATAATTCACCCAGACAGGTAAGGAGGTTGGACGAGGATATACTCCAAAAAAACTAAAATGTATAGCTGGGTAGTGGGCGCGTAAGGATTCAAGAGCTGCTACTATATATCGTGTGCCTTTTCTAGACTCCTCAGAGTAGAGTGCTAGCACCGATAAATTATTCCGTGATGCAGGTGTAACAGATTGTGAAAAATAGTTCGTGTCAATGGCATTAGGTAATAGTTGAACCGTAAAACCTGATTCCTTTTCCACAAGCCTACAAAGCCAATTAGAGATTGCTGCATGCTGCAGTGACAATCGGTAAGAAGCTTTTACTAATTCCTCTTGTCCGGTCCAATTTTCATAATCCTGAACTAAGTTAACTGGAACGCCTTTCTGTGGGGATAGCGAAGCCAATGCGTAGGCAGATTGCCACCACGTAGAGAAAAGAATATCACCGTCGGGAACAAAGGCATCACTTATTTCATCTATAATTTTTGAATGGACACTACTATCAAGCGGAAACCAAGAAGGACGGGCCGCACCCCTGACTGTAAACACCAATCGCTTCCACCACAATGGTGAACGCATTTTTTTAAAAGGTCTACGCAAGGAATGTAATACTGTTACTTGATGCCCTAGCGCAACAAAACGGTTGGCATACTCATACATAATACGAGCACCCCCCACAGGTTTGGTAACAGGAAACGGAAGAAGAATGGTGATGCGCAATTTTTAAAATAGATTTGTACGTACAGCAATTTAATAAACCATTTTATTAGTTGCCGAACTAATATGAAAGAATCCCCATCCGTAGTAATGGATTATCCCGCAGTTACTGTGGTACTGTGTACCTATAACGGAGAGCGCTTTATAGATCAGCAACTGTATTCAATCCGTAACCAGTCCTATAAAAAGATAGTTATTTTAATTACAGATGATGCTTCTACCGATGGGACCTGGGAAAAATTGAATGCCCATGCTGCTGCTGATCCAAGAATCCAGTTGTATCAAAACAAAAATAATCTAGGGTATAATCAGAATTTTAGTCAAGCCTGCGCACGTGTCACTACTCCCTTACTGGCCTTTGCAGACCAGGATGATTTATGGCATGAAGAAAAAATTGAACGCTTGGTCAAAGCACTCGATAAAAAATTGCCCTTGATCTACTGCAATTCAAGATCCTTTACAGGAGATACTCCGCTAACTACTCTGCCAAAATCACTCTATCAACGATTTGAAGGAAGCAATATTCTTCAGCTCAGCTTATTTAATACAGTGAATGGTCATGCTATCCTAGCCCAAACAGATTTTATAAAAAAGATACAACCCTTTCCAGTACACTTATTTTATGATTGGTATATAGCAGGAAAAGCTGCCCTCGAGGGTGGCGTTCAGTATTTGCCTGAACTCTTAGTTTACCAGCGTATGCATACTTCCAATGCCTCAGTATTTGGAGAAAGAGCTGGTGAAAAAAAGACAAAATTGCTGCACATGGCTGCCGTAAGAGCGAATTGTATAGCTTTTGCTGAAACGCCTGGCATAACCAGCAAATCGCTTCTGCTTTTACAAGAATGGATTGCTCGATTAGACCAATTGATTGAAAAGCGAAAACCCTGGCCATCATTTATTTTTATGATGCGGCACCGAGCCGATTTGTTTTTTTATAAAAAAAGAAAAATTGGATGGCCCTCACACTTCAAACACGCCATTCGACTGTTACAAACCTATTTGAAGCATAACTAATTTCTACCGTTGCTGTATTGCTACGGGATATTGATTGATCTTTTGCTGAATGGTAAAAAATAACCCGGGTACCGTTTGTAATTTTTTTCCTGCAGCTAGTTTTCGTAACCAACGCCTACTTTTCATAACGCCAGGGACCAACTTAATAAAATCGATATAAGAAAGAAGAGGTGTAAATCTAAAAGTGATCAAACGAAATAGTAGTTCCAATTTTAATTGCAACAACCAACTCAACAGATAAAGTCCATCTAAATGAATAGCATGGAGTAGATACTTATTCCGATTATAAATACGATTGATTTGCTTTTTTCTTTCAGCCAATCCAATGGTGGAAGAAGTGCGATGCGCACAGATAGCTTTATGTTCGTAGTAACTACTATATCCTAAACGCCATGCACGCAAGGATAGCTCGGTATCTTCTACATAAAAAGGAGAGAACAATTCATTGAAGCCACCCAGCTCCCAAAATAATTTTCGATTGATAAATGCATTAGCCCCTGAGCTATAAAAACAAGGAAATGAAAAATTGGGAGGTGCTACTTCGGTGGGAATAAAATCATAACTGGTTTTAATCTTAGCACCCTGCAATACAGGATACTTTCCTCCATCCTGGATTTGATCGATATCCCATCCTACTATTCGACCACTAACGCTGAATAAACTAGTTTGCTGGCAATAAGGAAGTATAAATTCAAAATAAGTGGGAGTCAATTTTACATCACTGTTTAACAGTAATATCCAATTGTACTGAGCTGCCTTTATACCAATATTAGCCGTTTTAGAAAATCCACCATTGCATGGTACTTGAATGAGCTGTACCTGCGGAAAATCTTTTGCCAGCATAACCACTGATTGATCGGTGGATGCGTCATCCACAACAATTATTTCATAGTGAATCCCTGTAGCTAAGAGTGCTTCAATAGCAGGAGGAAGAGTTTGCGACAATAATTGTTCCCCATTATAGTTGGGAATCACCAGCGATATGCCTTCAATAGGTTGCACGGGTTAAAATTAGTGTTATCCCGCTTACCTTTACAAAGAAGGATTATGCTGTATGCAGTGGGAAGCACCATTAGAAAAAATTAAGGCGGGAGACCGAAAAGTACTGGCTCGATTAATATCAGTAATTGAGAACCAACAAGAAGGGTACGCCTCTTTATTGGAAAATCTCCCCATGGGCACCAAGCCCGTTTTTGGCATTACTGGCCCACCAGGTGCGGGGAAAAGCACATTAGTTGACAAACTAATTGGGAAGGCTGTTGAAGAAGGGAAAAAAGTTGCGGTCTTATGCGTTGATCCCTCTTCCCCCTTTCATCAAGGCGCCATTTTAGGTGACCGTGTTCGCATGTCCTCCTGGTATGTTCATCCCGATGTATACATTCGTTCATTGGCTTCACGCGGATCGTTGGGAGGACTACACCCCAAGATTATTGAAATTTGTGAGCTATTACAGCAAGGCGATTTTGACTGGATAATTATAGAAACAGTGGGAGTTGGGCAGAGTGAAATTGAGATTGCCGGATTAGCCGATGTAACTGCCGTGGTATTGATCCCGGAAGGTGGTGACGAAATTCAAACGATGAAGGCCGGTCTCATGGAAATTGCAGATTTATTTGTTGTGAATAAGGCGGATCGCCCTGATGCAGTAAAATATGTGAACCATCTTAAGTTAATGCTTGCCCCAGTATTTGCAAGAAGCCAAAAGGAGATTCCTATTTTACAAACTACTGCTATCACCAATGAGGGTATTGAGCAGCTTTATCAAACATTACAACAACTAGCTGCGGTAGAGAAACAAGAGGATAAAAGAAATAGTGTACTAGCAGAAAAAGCATATCGGCTTATTGAAGCTAAAAGACTACATGATATTAATCGTAATCAATTGGCAGCCCTCATTAAAGAAGAAAGAGAACAGGGGAAATTCAATCTCTATCGATTTGTAGCAAGGTATTAATCAGCCCTGCTGATTACTCTTCCACCACCGGTATCCTATATAGCCAACAATAGCAAAGGGAGCAAAAGCCAGATAAAGTATCCCTGTATTCATCCCTTCAGCGGGTCCTTCTCCAAGTTGTTGTGCAGTTTTAGTACAGATGGAACACTGAGCCTGAATGGCAACTTGAATTAGAAAAAAAATGATGGTTAAAAGAATTCTCATTTCGCCATAAAATTAAAAAAATCTTAAAACGCTTCCGCCTCCATTCTCTTTTGCACTTTCTTACGCTCCTCCTCATTCAATACCAGCTTACGCATACGTATAAAATTGGGTGTTACCTCAATACATTCATCATGCTGGATATATTCCATACACTCTTCGAGTGTCATTAAGGTTCTAGGTGCAATCCGTGTAGCGTCATCACTACCGCTGGCACGGTGGTTTGTTAACTTTTTAGCTTCTGTTACGTTTACCACCAGATCACCGGGTTTGATATGTTCTGCTACAATCTGGCCAACATATACATCCTCCCCTGGCTCAATAAAGAAAGTACCGCGATCTTGTAATTTATCAATAGAGTAGCCAGTAGAACGCTCTTGAAATTTAGAGATCAATACTCCATTATTTCTTCCAGGAATAGGACCTTTCCAAGGTTTGTACTCACTAAAACGATGCGCCATTACTGCTTCGCCTGTGGTAGCAGTCAACATCTGTGTACGCAACCCAATCAATCCGCGAGAAGGAATATCAAATTCCAAGTGCTGCATTTCGCCCTTGGTTTCCATTACCAACATCTCTCCTTTTCTACGACTTACTAAATCAATTACTTTAGAAGCAAACTCCTGTGGTACATCCACCACCAATACTTCATAGGGTTCGCATTTTCTTCCATCAACCTCTTTTACAATTACCTGAGGCTGACCTACTGTTAACTCATACCCTTCTCTACGCATGGTTTCAATTAGAATTCCCAAATGGAGAATACCTCTTCCATAAACTAAAAAACTATCTCCTTCATCGGTATCATGTACACGAAGAGCTAGATTTTTTTCAATTTCTTTCATCAATCTATCACGTAAGTGACGAGAAGTAACAAACTTTCCATCCTTACCAAAGAAGGGAGAATTGTTGATGGAGAACAACATGTTCATCGTGGGTTCGTCCACACTAATCACGGGTAGCGCCTCCGGATTTTCCGCATCAGCAATGGTATCTCCGATATTAAAATCTTCGATCCCCACCACTGCACATAAATCGCCAGCAACCACCTCGGTCACTTTTTTCTTACCCATTCCCTCAAACACATATAATTCTTTTACACGAGTCTTGCGGATAGTTCCGTCTCCCTGTACCAACGCAATAGGTTGGTTTTCTTTAATACTACCACGACCTACTTTACCAATAGCTATACGCCCTAAGAAAGAAGAATAATCAAGTGAGGTAATCTGTAATTGCAAGGTGCCCTCACTTACTTTTGGAGCAGGCACATGTTTTAAGATACCATCCATTAAAGGAAGAATATTGTCAGTTGGTTCGAGTGAATCATTGAACCATCCATTTTTTCCACTTCCATAATAGGTTGGAAAATGTAACTGTTCTTCCGTTGCATCTAAATTGAAAAACAATTCAAAAACCGCATCATGCACCTCATCAGGTCTGCAGTTAGGTTTATCTACTTTATTGATAACAACAATGGGGTGTAAATTTAATTGCAACGCTTTTTGGAGTACAAAGCGTGTTTGAGGCATCGGTCCTTCAAAGGCATCCACTAAAAGAATAACCCCATCGGCCATTTTCAGTACGCGCTCTACCTCTCCCCCAAAGTCAGCGTGACCAGGGGTGTCAATAACATTGATCTTTACATCCTTGTAGGTAACGGCTGCGTTCTTACTAAAAATGGTAATTCCACGCTCACGCTCCAGGTCATTACTATCCATGATCAACTCACCCGTTTCCTGGTTATCCCGAAAAACTTTGGTAGCATGTAAAATTTTGTCCACCAGGGTAGTTTTTCCGTGGTCAACGTGGGCAATAATAGCAATGTTTCTAATATTCATGAGCGCTTGTTAAAGACGCGCAAAGGTAGCTCATTTCCTGGCAATAAAGGGTTAATTTTAAGTGTAAATCATAGGTATGAAGCCGTTAAAGATAGCAGGTCTGGTACTAGGATTGCTAACCATTATTTATCTGGCGGGTCCTAGGCCTGCAAAACCCGTATATCAATTAATACTTCCAACTGTGCCCTCACAGCCTGATTCGCTGGAACGCTATGTGCAGCAACAAGAAAGTAAGCAATTACTCAAATTGGGTAATGAAGCCCGAATTGTTTGGGATAATGATTCACTTAAAAATCAAACTGAGTTTGCGATAATATATCTGCATGGATTTTCTGCCTCACAAATGGAAGGTGATCCCGTACATCGAAACATTGCAAAAAAATTTGGATACAACCTCTATCTAAGCAGATTAGATGATCATGGCGTGGATACTAGTGCTCCACTCAGTAAATTCACCGCAGTAGGATTATGGAATAGTGCACTGGAAGCATTAGCTATTGGAAAAAAATTAGGAAAGAAAGTAGTATTAATCTCTACATCCACCGGGGGGACCTTGGCATTAAAACTAGCCGCTGAATTCCCAGAGATTGCTGCTTCGTTTCTTTTCTCGCCTAATATAGAAATCAACGACAATAAAGCTTGGCTATTAAATAATCCTTGGGGTTATCAAATAGCAAAGTCAATGGTAGGTGAAATGAGAACAGTTTCGGATACCACTGCCGTTTATGCCCGCTATTGGAATTATCAATACAGAACATCGTCTGTGGTACAACTGCAACAATTACTTGAAACGACTATGAAGGCTTCTTTATTTGAGCAGATTAAACAGCCCACCCTACTACTCTATTATTTTAAGAACGAACAAGAGCAGGATCCTGTTGTAAAAGTTTCCGCGATGAAACGAATGTTCAGACAATTGGGTACCCCCGACTCACTCAAATCAGCAGTAGCCCTTCCCAAAACCGGAGATCATGTTTTAGCCTCACCGATTAAGTCAAAAGACGTTGCGGGAGTAGAAAAGGCTTGTACAGATTTTGCCATTCGTGTTTTACATTGGAATCCACAAACACCCTAACTATTTTCTAGCAGGCCAGGCTAGTTGCTGCGCTTTTGATTCTGTACCTTCCCACTTCAATCGCTTGCTATGTTACGTTCCCGTATTGCAGGAATTGGGAAATACCTTCCTGAACAAATAGTCCGCAATCAAGATTTATTGCGTTATATGGATACCAGCGATGAATGGATCCAAGAAAGAACAGGTATTCAAGAAAGACGATATGCGCATAGAACCGCTGAAACTACCGCTACTATGGGAGTAGCAGCTGCACAAATTGCCATGGATCGAGCAGGAGTATCCGCCACTGATATTGATTTTATCATTTTTGCCACTTTGTCTCCTGATTACTATTTCCCTGGATGTGGTGTGCTGTTACAACGCGCCATGAAAATGAAAGAAATTGGCGCACTCGATGTACGAAATCAATGTAGTGGATTTGTGTATGCACTCAGTGTTGCCGATCAATATATCCGAACCGGTACGTATAAAAATATTTTGGTGGTGGGTGCTGAAAAACATTCATTCGGCCTTGACTTTAGTACCCGTGGAAGAAATGTCTCTGTAATTTTTGGAGATGGTGCTGGTGCAGTGGTCCTGCAGCCTGCCCGTGATGACCAAGAGGGGATCCTTTCAACACATTTACACAGTGATGGCGAAAGTGCAGAAATACTTGCCATGTACAATCCAGGCACGCATGCCAATCATTGGAAAGCAGAAGAGTATGCTTCATTTGATGAGGCAGAGATGGGTCAATTATTTTTCAGTCATGCCATGATTGACAAAGGGCAAATTTATCCCTACATGGATGGTCCGGCTGTTTTTAAAAAAGCAATTGTAAAATTTCCAGAGGTAATTCTGGAAGCATTGGGTAAAAATGGATATACACCCGCTGACCTTACATTACTAATCCCTCACCAAGCTAATCTACGCATTGCACAGTTTGTACAACAAAAACTGGGATTACAGGATAATCAAGTTTATAATAATATTCAATATTACGGCAATACCACTGCGGCCTCGGTACCCATTGCATTATGTGAAGCTTGGGAAAAAGGAAAAGTAAAAGATGGCAATCTGGTTTGCTTAGCTGCATTTGGAAGCGGCTTCACTTGGGGAAGTGTTTTATTAAAATGGTAAATAGGAAACTACTTTATATCATTAACCCAATTGCAGGGACCGGCGCTGTCACTGAACTTGAGCATTGCATTCAAAAAGAACAGGCCAGCGTTGCACTTCCTTACACCATAGAATATTCTAACGCAGACGGGAATTATCAAGCATTAATAGAAAAGATAAAAAACGAACTTTTTACAGATGTAATAATAGCAGGTGGTGACGGCACGGTCAATCAAGTCATTAATGCCTTACGGGAATTACCTGTTCAATTTGGCATCATTCCTGTTGGCTCTGGAAATGGATTAGCGCGTGCAGTCAAAATTCCAACTAATCCACAAAAAGCAATTCGGTTTTTATTTCAACACAGGGCTTGTCCAACCGATGGATTTCTAGTCAATCAACATTTTGCTTGCATGTTGAGTGGTGTGGGCTTTGACGGAGTAGTGGCTCACTCTTTTGCCAAACAATCCACTCGTGGTTTACTTACCTACTGCAAAGAAGTAGCCCGGCATTTCAAAAAAGCAGCAGCTTATCGCTTTACGCTTCTTCTAGAAAAAAATAAAATTGAAATAGAAGCTTATTTAATCAGTGTTGCTAATGCCAATCAATATGGTAACAATTTTACAATTGCTCCGGCGGCAAGGCTAGATGATGGGCTACTGGACGTAGTGCTACTTAGCAAACAATCCAAGTTACAATTAATAGGAGTCACTCTTTTACAGTTGATGGGAATCAATAGCGCACAACCAATCGATTCTTTAGATACAAAGGCCTCTGTTATTTATTTTCAAACGGCATCAATTACTATTTTGAATCATCAACACGCAGCCGCTCATATAGATGGAGACCCAATAGCTTCTACTGACAAACTACAAATTCAGGTAGTACCCAGTGCCTTTCGGCTGATCAGAAATAATAATTGAACCAAGGATAATAATAGTAGCATAGCCACCAGCTGATGAAGCTGCGCCATCCATTCAAAAATCCCCCATTGACCAGGAATAATTTTTGTACTGGTTAGCACAGATAAAATTCCTAACACCACTTGCAGCAGTACTAAAATAGCAGGCCACTTACGGGCGTGATAAAACCAAGGAGAACCCTGTTGTTTATATAACTGTACCGTGTAAAAAAGAATAGCTGCTAAAAGTAAGTAAGCTAATCCTCGGTGCATAAAGTGCACAAAAATTAAATTATCTACCCAATTAAGTGCGCCTTCGCTGCTTTTGTACAACCCAGTAGGAATCCACTCCTGATTGATAGTAGGCCAGGTAGGCGCTGCAGTAGCTGCTTTATGTCCTGCCATGAATGCGCCATATATTAATTGCAACAGCAATAGAGCCATGATCCAACGAAGTGGCTTTTGTAAGTACTGATTATATACTTTATCCGCAGCAGGAACCGTCAACTGCAAGGCAAACCAAAACGTATAACAAAGCAACCCTAATGCAAAAATAAAATGAAGCGCAAGGCGAGTAGGCTTTACATAAATAGCATCACCAGTAAGTCCGCTGGCTACCATTATCCAGCCAATAGCACCTTGTAAGGCCCCCAATAGAAATAAAATAAGCAAGGGCTTTACCATATGTGATTTGAAATAACCCCTCCACCAAAAAAATAAAAAAGGAATAGCAAAAACAATTCCAATCAATCGAGCCCAGACACGATGAAACCATTCCCAGAAATAAATCACTTTAAAATCAGCAATGGAAAAGTCAAAATTCAAGTAGCGGAACTGTGGTGTTGACTTATATTTTTCAAATTCAATCAACCATTGTCCATCTGAAAGTGGGGGTAGCGCTCCAGTGACTACATTCCACTCTGTTATGGATAAACCAGAACCCGTTAAGCGGGTAATACCCCCTAGTAAAATCTGAACCACTATCATTGCCATACCCGTGTATAGCCAGTAAACAACAGCGCGGGAAGAAGAAGTGTTTTCCATGGCCTACAAAGGTAATGCCGACATTTTTAACTGTAATTTTTTGTTGAGCAATATTTCGGAATTTGCAGGCATGTTGGCACCCTTTTTCCAAGATATCCATGTAGAAGCAGGTCTTGATGAAGCGGGTCGCGGCTGTTATGCAGGTCCCGTGTTTGCAGCTGCCGTGATACTGCCAAAAGATTTTTATCACCCGCTTCTCAATGATTCCAAACAATTAAAAGATAAAGAACGAGACTATTTACGACCTATAATCGAAAAAGAAGCCATCAGTTTTGGGGTAAGTCAAATTAGCCACGAGGAAATTGATCAAATCAATATTCTAAAAGCCAGTATCAAAGCCATGCATCAGGCCGTTTCTTTATTAAAGAAAAAACCAGGTCTTTTATTAGTAGATGGCAACCGATTTATCCCGTACAAAAAAATACCTCATCATTGTTTTGTCAAAGGGGATGGTCGTTTTGCATCAATTGCAGCAGCCAGCGTGTTGGCTAAAACGTATCGTGATGAATGGATGGAAAAACTACATCTAGAATTTCCACAATATGGGTGGGATCGTAATAAAGGATACGGCACTGCGCAACATAGAAGAGCCATTGAAAAATGGGGGATATGCTCCTACCACCGAAAAAGTTTTCGCATACTTCCTGATCAAGCGTAAAAAGACTAGCTGATAGTCCAGACTTCGTTTCCTTTTAACAGCTTATCCAAATCTGCTGGTTTACGAGAAGCCGCTTCTTCCAACTGCGCAGCCATTACATCTTCGTAACAAGAGCGATCTGTTTGATAAAATACACCAAAAGGTCTTGGCAGGTGTCCCTCTATTTGTGGATCATCGAATATTCTTGTGAGAATTTGGGCTTTGTAGATATCTTTTTGATCATGTACCCAACAATCAGCTGCACTATATCCTTGCGTAAAATCTACAACAACAGGTTTAAACCCATCCAGCTTAATCCCCTTATCACCATTGGCGCCAAACACCAAAGGTTTGCCTTGCTCCAAGAATAAGGTTTCAGTGGCTTTACTTCCTTTCTCTGTAAAAATTTCAAAAGCACCATCGTTGAAAATGTTACAATTCTGATAGATCTCTAAGAAAGAAGCCCCCTTGTGTGCATTGGTAGCAAGCAACATAGCTTGTAAGTGTTTAGGATCTCGATCCATGGTACGAGCTACAAATGTGGCGTCAGCTCCCAATGCTAAAGCAGCTGGATTAAAGGGGTGATCAATACTCCCCATTGGAGTACTCTTTGTGATTTTTTTCTCTTCTGAAGTGGGGGAATACTGCCCCTTGGTTAATCCATATATCTGGTTATTGAACAACAGTATGTTCACATCAAAATTTCGACGAAGCAAGTGAATGGTATGATTACCCCCAATACTCAAGCTATCCCCATCGCCGGTAATGATCCAAACGCTTAATTCAGGACGACTGGCCTTTAGACCACTAGCTACGGCCGTTGCACGTCCGTGTATTGAATGCATCCCAAACGTATTCATGTAATAGGGGAAACGACTGCTACACCCAATACCTGAAATAAATACAATATTCTCTCGAGGAATACCTAAAGTAGGCATCACTTTCTGAACCTGCGCCAGAATAGAATAGTCTCCACAACCAGGACACCAACGGACTTCTTGATCAGAAGCAAAGTCCTTTGACGTTAATAAAGTGGGGGTGGTTGCTTGGCTCATGCTAGAGTATTAGCTACAAAATTAGTGAAACTCAGAAACAGTAGTGGCCCTGTTCCAAGAGCTGGTCTGCAATTTGTCTGCGTGCCGCCTTGGCATTGAAAGGATCCGCCTTGGTAAAACGCTTCAAACCAAGTAGAATCATTCGGCCTTCCTCCCCTTCTGCAAATCCATTGATAGCATCCTTACCATATTTATTAACCCTGTCAGCAGCATCATATAGATAAGTTCGAAGGATATTCAGTTGCCCGGATACTGCCGCCTCACCTTTCCATACAACCAACTTCATCACGCGTAACAGCGTGCTCTCAGCATGAAAAACTTCAATGGACATATCAGCCAGATTCATCAGGATTTCTTGTTCCTTTTCTAGTTTCATCATTAATTTTTGTACAGCAGCACCAGCGGTCATTAGAATGGCCTTTTTGAGATTAACTATCAATTTTTGCTCAGCAGCAAAAGGCAATTCATCGGAAGCCACAAAATCAGGAATACTCATTAAATCCTTTTGAACTGCCATGGCAGGTCCCATTAAATCCAAACGTCCGGTCATTGCACGCTTGAGTGTCATATCCAACGCCAATAATCGGTTGATTTCATTAGTACCCTCGTAAATACGATTGATCCGACTATCCCGATAAGCCCTAGAGATAGCATACTCGGCGCTATAGCCGTTACCACCATGAATCTGTACACCTTCATCAACCGCAAAATCCAATAATTCACTTCCATACACTTTTAAGGCGGCGCACTCTATAGCATATTCTTCGGCACCCGCCAACAAGGCTTCTGCAAATGGTTTTCCATCGGCCAGTAACTCCTGTTCTTTTTCATCAATCCATTTTGCGGTACGATACAAAGCAGACTCCGCTACAAAAGTTCGGATCGCTATTTCTGCAAGCTTATGTTTGATTGCACCAAAGTTTGCAATGGGTTGTTTGAACTGCTCTCTGGTTTTTGCATATTGAATAGACTGATTCAATGCTGTTCTTGCACCTCCCAACGTAGCAGCACAAAGTTTTAATCGGCCGATATTGAGAATGTTGAATGCAATCTTGTGCCCTTTCCCAAGTTCGCCCAACATATTTTCCACAGGAATTTTACAATCTTGGAAATATAATTGAACAGTGGACGAACCTTTGATTCCCATCTTTTGCTCCTCTACTCCTTGTGTAAATCCAGGCGTTCCCCGTTCTACTATAAAAGCAGTAAACTTATCTCCATCCACTTTGGCAAAAACGGTATAGACATGCGCAAAGCCACCGTTTGTAATCCAACATTTTTGTCCGTTCAATATATATTGCTTGCCATCAGTGCTTAATGTGGCAGTGGTTTTTGCTCCTAAGGCATCACTACCACTATTGGGCTCAGTAAGTCCATAAGCACCTGCCCATTCACCACTAACCAGTTTAGGTAAGTACTTCAACTTTTGTTCTGATGTTCCAAAATAAAGAATTGGCAACATTCCTATTCCAGTGTGGGCGGCTACCGCTACTGAATAAGAGTGACCCGCACCCAGGTATTCATTGACAATAGTGGAGGTTACAAAATCTTTACCTAAGCCACCATACTCCTCAGGTATAGAAGTAGAAAGCAGCCCTAATTCTCCTGTCTTTTTTACCAAAGAAGGCATAAGCCCTTGTTCTAACGAATCAATACGTTCAATGATAGGGAACACTTCTGTATCCAAAAACTGCATACACATTGCGCGTATCATCTGTTGCTCTTCAGAAAATTCTTCTGGAATAAATGTTTCAGAAGGATGGGATTCACGAATCAACCATTCACCCCCTTTTAAACTTTGCTTAATAGTTTCTGCTACAGACATAAGAATTTATTTTAAGTGAGTTTAGCCAGGTTATCATAAACAATTTGTAGTATTTGCTTACAAACTTCCACCTTGTCTGTGGGTACGCCACGTAATGCTTCCAGTAAGGTTTGATCTGCCAATTTGAGGGTCTGCTCCTGCAATTGCTGTCCTTCTTTGGTCAGGTAGATCAAATTAATACGCCGATCGTTGGCAGCCGCTACTCTTTTTACTAATCCCGTTTTTTCCATATTGTCAACTAAACGCGTAATACTGGGCTTATCTCTAAAACTAGCCTTACAAAGTTCTTGTTGGCTAATCCCATCTTTTTTCCAAAGATGATAGAGTACGCTCCATTGTTCAATGGTCAGATTCAGACCTATCCCATTGAATTTTTTTTGCACGCGACGAGCAATAGCTGTAGAGGCAACTCCGGTGATAAAGCTGTACAGTTCTCCACGCTTGAATTGGTTGTTTGGCATATAGTTGTTTAAGCAACTATCAAATTTACGTCATTCCCCACTACTTGCCAATGAGCTAAAAAAAATTAACAATAGAAAGCGTGCACAGGCCTTGGTAGATTTGTACCATGCTACTCCCAGGACTATTGATTTTAGCTACATTTCTTTATGGAGGCTTACTCTATTATTTTAAGTGGGGCTGGGAGGCTATACCGCAAGATCCTGATCCGTCAATTCAACAAACAGATTGGCCCCTTGTTGCCATTATAATCCCTGCCCGTAATGAGGAGCAAAATATTGGCAATCTATTGCAAGCGCTGGCTACACAATCATACCCACTCAACAAAATGGAGGTATTGGTTATTGATGACCACTCTACAGATAGAACAGCAGCCATTGTGAGTCAATTTCCTTTTGCAAAAAGTATTTTATTGGAAGAAGAGGGAATTGTAGCCTATAAAAAGAAGGCACTGGAAAAAGGTATTGCTAATACCAAGGCTGCTTGGATTTTATGTACAGATGCTGACTGTATCCCCACAACGGACTGGGTTTTGATAATGATGCAAGCCCTACTTTCAAAACAGGCCAGCTTTTTGGCTGCTCCAGTTTACTTGAAAAATAATGGCAGTTTATTAGGTCGATTTCAAACGCTTGATTTTTTAGTATTACAAGGAATTACCGGAGCCGGGCTTCAATTACGGTTTATTTATATGGCCAATGGGGCTAATCTCGGATATCCGCGTACGGTATTTGAAACGGTTAAGGGTTATGAAGGCAATGAAAAGGTAGCCTCTGGTGATGATTTTTTTCTTTTACATAAAATAAAAGAACAGCCCGCTGCTCAAATTTATTTTCTAAAAAAGCAGCAAGCTATTATGCAAACAACTGCGATGCCTGATTGGACCTCTTTCATACAACAACGAATTCGCTGGGCCAGCAAGTCTCCCTATTACTCAGATATACCATTAAAAATAGTGTTGGCCAGTGTATGGATGTATAATACGTTACTAGTTGTTGGGGCGTTACTTACCATACTTAATCCCACTACCGGAAAGCTACTCCTTGTAGTATGGCTTTGTAAAACCATTGTAGAGTGGCCTTTTGTAAAAAGCGTAGCAGGATATTTTAATCATCACATACGGTGGTTAGAATTTTTTCTTTTTCAGCCCTTGCATGTGTTATATATTACCGGAACCGGACTATTGGGGCTGCAAGGATCCTATGAATGGAAAGGCCGTCAGCTCCGCTGATCAATCTCCTGCTAAAAAATTAATCAAATGCTATAGTTTTGATGGACTAACCCACAAACATGTCCAACCTACGTTTGTCTGTTTTTGTTTTATTCCATTTGCTATTAGCAGGATCAATTACTAATGCGCAGGATGCTACGATTCGAAAATTACAAGTAGAATCATTGCGTCCGGTAAAAAAATATGTCCCAGATTCCTTAATAAAAAAATGGAAGTCAGGAGGAAACTATACGCTGACAGTTGGACAGGGCAGTTTAAGTAATTGGGCTGCGGGTGGAGATCAATTCTCGTTTACACTGAATACCATTCTTCAGCTCTTTTCCTACTATCGTAAAGGACGTAATAGCTGGGATAACACGTTAGACATTTTCTTTGGTTACATCAATACTACCTCATTGGGTAGTCGCAAAAATGATGACCGTTTTGATTTGATTTCCAAATACGGTTATTCACTCAATAAAAAAATAAACCTGGCTACATTGTTTAATGTTCGTTCGCAATTTATCCCAGGCTATACTTATCCGAATAATGTAAAAACATTTGCCTCAACGTTTTTGTCTCCGGGTTATGTTATTTTCAGCCAAGGCCTTGATTTTAGACCTAGCAAACAATTTTCTGTTTTCTTTTCGCCCATTACAGCACGTTGGGTTATTGTTACCAATGAGACATTATCGAATCGGGGGGAGTATGGCGTCAAGTCCAGGTCTAAAAGCATTGGACAATTTGGTGCATTTGGAACTTTCACCGTTGAAAAAAATTTTAATAAAAAGGTATTGTACAAAGCCAGGATTGACTTATTCTCTAATTACCAGCGTAAGCCACAAAATATAGATCTATTTGTAACCAATGTATTGACCACCAAGATTGGAAAAAACTTAGCACTCAGCTGGAACGTTGATTTAATTTATGACGACGATGTGCGATTGTTTGGATCTAAAAAAACTTCTCCTGGATTGCAAGCAAAATCAATTATTGGTTTTGGATTGCAAGTAAAATTTTAAAATGGGTCAAAAAAAATTGATTCGGTTTGCGGAGTTAAAATCATTCTCAAATGTGCTGGAGTTCCCATCAAAGGCAGCGGGGAATTGGTCAACTATATTTGACAACAATAATCCAATTACACTAGAACTTGCCTGTGGTAAAGGTGAATATGCGTTGGGGCTAGGCCGATTATTTCCAGACAGAAATTTGATAGGCGTTGATATAAAGGGAAATAGAATCTGGGTAGGAGCCCGAAAAGCGCTGGAAGAATCACTTTCAAACGTTCGATTTCTTCGTGCACAAATTGAGCAGCTAACTGATTTTTTTGCCCCACAAGAAGTAGCAGAAATATGGATCACGTTTCCTGATCCACAGTTACGGTTTTCGAAAGCGAAAAAAAGATTGACACATCCCCGCTTTCTTCGTCTTTATCAAAAAATTCTTTCGCCTGGTGGACGTATTCATCTAAAGACTGATAGCCCTGCGCTGTATTCCTTTACCTGTTTAGTAACGGAACACTACCATTGTCCCATTTATACTAAATCAGAGGATGTATATGGACAAGCGGCCGTATCACCCAGTTTGTCAATCAAAACACATTATGAGTCACTGGATATTGCGGGTAGTAACCGAATTTATTATTGTTCTTTTTCGCTACCCGATTCACTAGGAACAGCAAGCACGGATCAATCTTTTAAAGAAATACTGGCACAGCATGAAGGAATCGAAGCTCCCTAAACAACCCTTAAAAAAACTGTTACCCTCGGGGAGTCCTGAAAATGATTTCTTCAACCAGGTATGGGACTTGGTGCGTCAAATTCCAAAAGGTCGTGTTACATCCTATGGCGCTATTGCAGCTGCATTAGGTGTCAAGTCTGGAGCCAGAATGGTTGGTTGGGCAATGAATAGCAGCCATGGACAAAATCCGATAGTACCTGCCCACAGAGTGGTAAACAGAATGGGTCAGTTATCAGGTAAAAATCATTTTGCCTCCCCTACCCTCATGCAAGAATTACTTGAGAAAGAAAAAATAAAGGTGATCAATGACCAGATCATCAACTTTGAAAAACACTTTTGGGATCCCCTTAAGGAATTATAGACTACTGATAGTACGGACTAATTAGCCAGTACACCAGCACACCAGTTACCGCTACATAAAACCAAATTGGCCAAGTTATTTTAGCTAATTTTTTATGCGCAGGCCACTCACTAATCAGGGCACGATAAGCGGTAAATAAAATAAATGGCAGAATCAATCCGGCAAGCGGAATATGTGTAAAGAGAATCACATAATAAATTGTTTTTAACGTACCGCTACCACCAAAACTAGTTTCCCCTGCCAATAAATGATGGGCAATATAGCTTAGAAGAAATACCACAGACAACAAGAGAGCTGCCATCATAAAATTACGATGCAGTGCATACTGCTTTCTTTTCACGGCCCATAAAGCCGCTATTAAAAGAATTGCCACGGTACCATTGATAAAAGCATTAGCAGTAGCAAAGACATGTACATCAAAACCAAGATCCACGTCAAGTTTAATTCGTCCTAATACAACTACCGCAGTAAAAACAATCAATGAAAAAGCAATAATTAACCGGCTAGCCAACTTATCATTCTTTTGCAAATAAGGCTGTAGCATATATTATGATTTATTTTTCTTTAATAGTACCATCAATAAAAATACACCCAGGATAGCCAGCAAGAATGAAATGGCCATCACCAGCAATTTGCCTTCAAAGAAGCTTCTTCGATTCGGGTTCTTTTCCATTGTGAGCAAAATGATATCTCGCTGCAACTGGGATAGCTCATCGGGATCTAAGCCACTATAATAGCCACGGACCTGATGGTTAGCATCAATCAATACAAACTTATCACTATGAACAAAATTAGTATCCACCTTTTCGCCATCAAGAACGCCCAATTTCATCTCATCGATTGCAAGGGAATAAATTTGTTTCTTATCCCCGGTTAACAACCACCAGGTTTCAGGGTTAATCTGAAATCGATTAGCCCAATATTGCAGACGAGCAAGACTATCTCTTTCCGGGTCAATGCTAAACGAAAGAAAATGAATATCCCGGTTGGTCCGATCACCTACTCTCTTCCCATTATGAATGGTTTCTGCCAATCGCTTCATATTCTGCGTCATCCCAGGGCATATTGTAGGGCAGCGCGTAAAAAAGAAATCAGCAACAATGATTTTTCCCTGCAATGCGTCCCAACCCACTTGATTCCCCAGTTGATTTTGCAGCGAAAAATCCGCTAAGCGGTGCCACGCTGTATCAATTACTTTTTTTCCTCGTTTGGTAGTTTGATAGACGGAGTCAGGAAAATAATGCCGGGGCAGCATGATGGCATCCCGACTATTTACCTCTACAATCCAATAAGAGAGTAGCGGTATAATCAGCGCGATTAATATTCCGTATAACGCAGTTTTATTCAGGCCTAGTGTTTAGTAGGCATAGTAGACTCCTTGTAATGCGCGTCATATTTATTGCGCAGGTTCTTGTAGGAGTTACCATCCCAGATGAAAGCAGCAATAAACCAAATGAATAGCAGCAAGGGCACTACAATGGTCATAATCATATTACGAATTTCATCACCCAAGTGCATGAAAACAGAAACAATATAGTACGCCTTTGCCAAGGTCAGGATACAAACCATTCCTTTAAACATCAACACTAATAATTCATTGGGAGCTTCCCCTTTGTGCATGTTGTAGATGAGCAAGCCTATGGCCAACTCAACGACGGTTAAAATAGAAAGCAGAATAGTTGTATTCTTTACTTTCTTTTTAAAAGTTGCATCGTCTGTATGATGATGAATAGTTACTTCTTCAAAAGCGGGATGTTGCATATCAATTCAATTTCGGTTACTAAAATTCGTTTAGATCAAATAAAAACATAAGAATACAAATACCCATACCAGATCCACAAAGTGCCAGTATAGTCCTGTTTTTTCAATCATGAGATAATGACCACGACGAGCAAATACATCTTTTTGCGTCATGATCAGCATGATGATATTTATAATTACACCAGAGAAAACGTGAAATCCATGAAATCCGGTAATGCCATAAAAGTATCCCCCAAAGGCAACCGGACCGTTTTCACGAATATGTAATCCCTCTACATCAATTGCTTTAATCAAATCAGCATTGGATAGGGCCGCAAAATTGGTATGTGCTGCACCCTCATGACCATGTCCACCCATCTCAGCCAAACGAACCAAGGTTTCACGAGGCGTGTTTTGAATAGCGGTGGCTATATCAGCTTGAGAGGCTAAATCGCCCCAGGGATTAATACGAGTAGTCTGTCCTACTATATCCAACTGACCGTTTACCAAAATGGCATGTTTGCCTGTAATTAAGTGATGCCATTCCCAAGCTTGACAACCCAGGAAGGCCGCTCCGCCTACAATTGTCCAGAACAACCATTTAATTACTCCTTGCTTATCGTTATTATGTCCTGCATGTACTGCCAACACCATAGTTACAGAAGAAATGATGAGGATGAAGGTCATAACGCTCACAAAGGCCAAGGGTAAATTGGCATGACCCGCACCTGGAAATGCATTGAAAACTACGTTAGGATCGGGCCAAAAATTTTGACTAAAACGAATGGTACCATAGGAAATGAGAAAGGCGCCAAATGTGAAGGCGTCGCTCATGAGAAAATACCACATCATGAGTTTTCCATACTCCAGGTTAAAGGGACTTTTACCCCCCGTCCACCATTTTGTTTGTTGTACAGCTGCAGTTGTTGCCATATCTCGAAATTATACGTTATGTTTTAATCAATTGTTCAGCGCTGACCAATTACCAAGAAAAATACCAGCAAGTAGATCCATAATAGATCTACAAAATGCCAGTACGTAGCGGCAATTTCAATCGGTACTGAACTATAAATTTTTACTCTTCCTACAAATGCTTTTGCTACCAGCACTAACAAGGCCACAATACCTCCAGCAACGTGCAGCGCATGTAAACCAAAAATCACATAAAGAAACTGACCGGCGCCAGATCCTTTGAAAGTGATTTGTTGTTCCCAGAGCTTTTCAAAGCCTACCCATTGTAAACCAATAAATGCTGCCCCTAGTAACAAGGTTACAATCATCAGCAAGCGGTAACGTGCCATGTTTCTTTCTTTGAAAGAACGCAGGGCTAAAATAATGGCACCACTACTAATCAAAATAGCTACAGTAGAGGCCCAAAATACAGAAGGCAAGGTAACTGGCTTCCAACCTGCTTGATTACTTTTTACAATAAATGCACTGGTCAATCCGGCAAACATCATGATCAGACTGCCCATGGCCACCCACAGGGTAAACTTGTGGGGATGCATTTTTTTTGTAGTAGCGTTACTCACCATTTCTAATTTCTTCATCAGGCTTGCACTGCTTTGCTCAGCAATAAAGCAAACAAAATCAGCGGCAAGTACAAATAGCTTCCAAACATAACAGCACGAGCGGCTTTTACCTCCATCGTTTGATACAGACGAAGCGATCGTGCAATCATAAACAGGTTGGCAAAAATGACAACTGCGATACTAATTCTACCGGCAACATCTTGATAAGTAGACATCCCAATAAAATAAGGCAACAGTGTCACTGGTACCAATAACAACGAATAAAGAACTGTCTGCAGGGCAGTAAACCGCGTAGGGCCTTGTTCAGATGGAAGTAATTTAAACCCTACTGAACTGTAGTCCTTATGCGCCACCCAGGCAATAGCCCAAAAATGGGGGAATTGCCAAAAGAACTGAAAAGCAAACAAGATCCATCCCCCTAGTGAAAACTGATCGTCGCCGGCTACCCAACCAATCAAGCAAGGTAATGCTCCAGGAACGGCGCCCATTAATACCGCAATTGAATTGATTTTCTTTAGCGGCGTATAAATAAACGCATAGAGGAACAGACTGAATGCAGCCAGTGATGCAGCCATCCAGTTGAACCAATAACCTAGTAATACAACACCAATAATTCCAGTAAGGATCGCAAAAAGCCAACCCTCACCCGGAGTCATACGGCCAGCAGCAATAGGTCGGTTGGCGGTTCTTTTCATCTTCGCATCTGTATCACGTTCCACCACCTGATTAATTGCATTGGCGCTACCGGTTATCAGCATCCCACTTACAAAGAGCAAGAGTATCATCATCCAGTGGTACTCAACCACCTTGGGTGCCAGCAAGTACGCAATGACACTGCTGAACACCACCATGATACTCAGCGAAGGCTTCATTAACATCAAATAATCTTTCACTTTCATCAGCGCCTCTGCGTTTCAAACAATTTCAATCAAACATTGATTAGCCAATCAGCTATACTCAATGTTTACTTTCACTCGCCCCTACAGGCTCGGTTTGAGGAATAAACTCACGTCCATCCTTCGCATAATCATATGGCCAACGGTGAACCTCAGGAATATCTCCTTCCCAGTTACCATGCCCAGGATTAATTGGTGTAGTCCACTCAAGTGTATTAGCACCCCAAGGATTTTCAGTGCGTAGTTTTCTTCCTTTATAAATCGAGTAAAAGAAATTCACTACAAAAACAATTTGCACTACAAAAACGATGATTGAAACAACGGTGATAAACTTATCCAATTCTCCAAACTGATTAAAGTTTACCCAGCCTCTCTTATCTAAATACCGGCGTGGCACACCAGCAAGACCTTGATAGTGCATTGGCCAGAAAATTAAATACGAACCTGCGATCGTGACCCAGAAATGGATATACCCTAATGTATTGTTCAGGTAACGTCCAAACATTTTAGGGAACCAATGATACACACCAGCAAACATTCCAAACATAGAGGCCACACCCATCACAATGTGGAAGTGAGCCACCACAAACATGGTATCATGCAAATGAATATCGATAGTAGAGTTTCCAAGGAATATTCCAGTTAAACCACCGGAGATAAATAAGCTCACAAATCCAATTGCAAATAATGCAGCAGGGGTAAAACGAATATTTCCTCTCCAAATAGTAGTTAACCAATTGAACACCTTAATAGCAGAAGGTACAGCAATCAACAAAGTCAATAACACAAATACAGACCCCAGGAATGGATTCAACCCTGTTACAAACATGTGATGCGCCCAAACCAAGAAGGCAAGAATGGCAATAGCAAATAAAGAACCTAACATGGCCATATATCCAAAGATGGGCTTACGGCTATTTACTGAAAGGATTTCAGAAACCATCCCCATTGCTGGTAATAAGATGATATACACTTCCGGATGACCTAAGAACCAGAACAAGTGCTGATACAAAATAGCACTACCGCCTTCGTTAGGAAGCACCTCACCGTTGATCACGATGTCACTTAAGAAAAAGCTGGTACCCAGGTTACGATCAAATAAAAGAAGAATAGCACCAGAAAGTAAAACTGGGAATGATAATACACCCAAAACTGCTGTGAAGAACATTGCCCAAATAGGTAACGGCAAACGAGTCATGCTCATTCCTTTGGTACGCATGTTGAGAATGGTAGAAATATAGTTTAGGCCTCCTAGTAAAGAGGAAACCACAAATAGTGCCATACTAACCAACCACAAATCGGTTCCAATTTTTTGTCCATCACCTGCTTGACGAAGTGCACTTAATGGTGGATACATAGTCCATCCCCCAGAGGCAGGGCCAGTTTGTACAAATATGGAAGCGGCCATTACAACACCAGCCAAAAAGAAGAACCAATAAGAAAGCATATTCAAAAAGGGAGACGCCATATCACGTGCACCAATTTGAAGGGGAATAAGAATATTCGCAAAAGTTCCACTGAGGCCAGCCGTCAATACAAAGAATACCAGAATGGTTCCGTGCATGGTAACCAGACTATAATAAAATTCAGGTTGTATCTGTCCCCCCTTTGCCCATTTACCAAATAATGTTTCCAGAATGGGAAAGGTCGCTTCTGGATATCCCAGTTGCAAACGAAATAGCACTGAGAAAAACCCACCAATAATCGCCCAAACAATACCTGTGATTAGGAATTGCTTACCGATTGTTTTGTGGTCCATACTGAAGATGTACTTCGAAATAAAGGACTGTTCATGGTGGCCATGCTCCTCATGATGGGTTGCGGCATGCTTCACCTCCACTACTTGTACTGTTGTTGTTTCACTCATGGCTCTTGGTTTTTTCGAATACAGAAAATAATTACCTGATAACAGCACCCGCTAATGGTGCCGCACTTGCTATCTCTTTTTGCTGGGGAGGATCCTTATCAGGATTTGCTACAAGGTATTGTGGCTTTTTAGAGGCTAACCAGGCATCAAATTCTTCCTGGGTTTCAACCACAATGATCCCGCGCATACTCCAGTGACCTTTCCCACACAATTGATCACAAGAAATTTCATATACAAAATCAGGATTACTAGTTTTTACTTTCATCTCTTTAGTTGTGAACTTGGGAGTGAACCACATGGTAGTAGGAGTACCAGGCACCGCATCCATCTTCATCCGAAAATGAACCAATCCCACATCGTGAATCACATCCTTAGCTCCAATAACCAATTGAACGGGTTTTCCTACAACCAAATGCATTTCCTGTTCCACATAAACATCATCATGATTGGCAGGATCTTCCCATAATTGACCAACCGGATTATTATTAGCGGCATCTACCTTTTTAAAATACTTCTTGCCTAAAATACCATCTGCCCCTGGGTAACGAAACTCCCAACCATACTGCTTCCCTACTACTTCAACCACCATTGAATCCTTTGGTGCTGGGCCTGTGATTTTAAACCAATAGAAAATTCCAAATCCAACCAACACAGAAAGTACAATAGCCGGAATCACTGTCCAGATTAATTCCAGCGTATTGTTATGTGGGTAGTAAAAAGCTTTGCGATTATCTGATTCCTGGTATTTATATGCAAACCAAAAAAGTGCAATCTGTGTAACCAAGAAAACCACAAAGGTGATTCCCAGTGTAACATAAAGCATACGATCAACTAATACCCCATGATCAGAAGCGGGTTCGCCCAAAATTCTATCCTTCAGTAATTCGTTACAATAATAAACGCCAATCAAACCCAGCACCAGAAAGGCTAGTAACAAGAAGGCATTGATCTTGTTGCTTTGCTTTCGTGCATTTTCGTACCCACGAATCATGGCCACATACTCACTGGCCTTCGCGATCTGGAAAACAACTACCAGAAAGAGAATTAGAATGGCGGAGATAAGTAATGTCTGCATAATGTATCTATCAGCTTTTAAGTTCAGTTTTCAAATCGAATTCACAATCAATTGTCAAAAAATCAGGTATGGTGTATCAAACTTTCTTTCACAAATGGATGATTTCGGGCTAATAAAGGTGCTTTTGCCAATGCACGACCAGTGAAGTACATGATCAATCCCACAAACCCAAGTGCTACCCCTAAATCATAAATAATGTTTGGAACCTTATCAGGCGAAACAGCCGGAAATACCATTTGATAAAAGTCTAACCAGTGTCCAAAAATAATTACCAACGCCATGAATGTGATGGTACCATAATTACGCTTAGCACTGCGACGCATCAAAATCAAGAGCGGCGCAATAAAATTGATGATGAACATCATCCAGAAAATTCCTTTGTAGATGCCGTGCGCACGTGGCTGAAAATAAATAGTTTCCTCAGGGATGTTTGCATACCAGATAAGCATGAACTGAGAAAACCATAGATAAGTCCAAAATACGGAGAAGGCAAACATGAACTTACCAAGATCATGTAAGTGCTCATCATTGGTATATTCGAGGTAACCGTTATTTTTTAAGAACACCACAAATAAGGCAATCAGTGCAACACCGGAAACAAAGGTGCTGGCAAATGTATACCAGCTATACATGGTGCTATACCAGTGCGCATCGATACTCATCAACCAAAGCCAAGGTAAGGAGGACATTACAGTTAAAGAGAAAACCACTATGTAGAGTGCCGCCCAAACAGTATTTTTAAAAATATATTTTTTACGCTCGTCCATGGTGGCCAATGGTTCGTCATCAATGCTGCGAGATAACTGACGCATTTTCCATCCGAGAACAGACCATAGCAAAACAGTCAAAATGGTTACAACCGTAAAGAAGGTTTTGTTTAGAAATCCCTTTTTGTAGTTTAGGATTTCATCGTGCTTTACATGTTCAGCATCTGTCCAATGGTAAATAGTATGATTATCTCCAAACACAATAGCCAGTAAAATAGCAGCACAAATCACACCCACCACAGGAATAACAGCAGAGATAGCTTCAGGCACACGACGGAAAGACATTTGCCAGCCACCCCAAGCTAGGGTAGTGATACAAACAAAGAACATAGACGCATTCACCACTAACAAAAAGAAAACACTGTTTTGCAATAAGGAAGCCCAGAAGCGCGCTTGTTCATGAGGATCAGTACTGGAACCACTGGTCACCCAAAGACCAATAATAGAAAGTACACCAATCGCAATTAGCGATAAAGCGACCGTGTTGTAATTTTTGGGAGCGGTAAAAGTTGAACGGATTGACATCTTGCTATTTTTAAAGGCAGGAATTTCGTTTAGTTAACTGCGGCTGTTGCAGGAGCAGCTGCTTCGGCCTGTTTTGCTTTGATGTAGGCAACAATTTCCCAGCGCTGCTTGGTGCTTAACTGTGAGCCGTAGCCACCCATCAGGTTTTTACCATAGGTGATTGAGTGAAACATGGTACCCTCCGCCATAGTAGTAGCAATGGGATCTGTAACCAGATTACGGGGAGCAGCCGGATAAGGTCCATCACCACCCTTCCAAAGGGGACCATTCCCATCCAATTTGGTACCATGACAAATACCACAATTGATTAAATAGATACGCCCCGCTTCCTTCATGTCAACCGCAGCTACATCTAATGGATTTTTAACCACCGCTGAACGTGCATAACCTGCAGAATCATTTTTAAAAGGATAAGAACCCATTGCACCACGTGCAACAGTACCTTCTACAGGTCTTGCATTGTAGTGAATACCAGCCTGCGTCAATGCCTCCGTAGAGGAATACGTTTCTAACGCACGGCTGTAGGACATATCTGGCATATACACTTTTCCAGTATCTCTTCGCACTTCATTACATCCGATTGTTACCACTAGCAGGCCAATCATAGAAGTAAGTATCAAAGCTTTTTTCATCATCAATTCGATTTGAATGATTGAATCTTATTGTTGTTCAAAACGCATTTTCTCATTAGCATAGTTACCCAGCCACCATCCAGTTTTTTTTGTTTCCACCTTTACATCGGTAGCACCCGCTGCTTGTAAAAATTTTACAGCCTCTTCTTCGTTAGTGGTACTAGTGCACTCAATAGCCATCACAAAGGTGTCATCGGTAGAGCGAGGATTAAAATGATCTTTCTTAACAAAAGGTGCCAATTGACATAGCCAGCAAAAAGTAAGCACCATCCCCACAGCCGCAAACAATACCGTTAACTCAAAAGTTACCGGAATCCATGCAGGAAGTGAAAAATAAGGCTTCCCACCGAAATTGATAGCCCAGTCAATGGTTAGCGCCCACGTGATAAATCCAACAGCGGTGGATGTTCCGGTGATACCATAGATAAAACCTGCGGTATGTAAACTTGTATCGCGTAATCCCATCTCCTTATCCAAACCATGAATAGGAAAGGGAGTAAATACATCATGCAGCTTGTAGCCAGCACGACGTACTTTTTTTACGGCAGGAAACAACACGGCTTCGTCCGTAAAATTGCCAACAATAAATTTCTTTTTTGCCATATGCTTTAAGTTGCGCGATTAATTAATGATGATCGTGCAAATGATGTTCGCCAAATTGTGTGACCGTATCTTCTTCTTCCTTACTCATCTTACCCTTGTAATTCTCTCCACTGCGTTTTAAAATATGCTTAATTTCCGCAATGGCAATTACAGGGAAGTATTTAGAGAAAAGGAAGTAGCAAGTAAAGAATAAGCCAAAAGTGCCAAGGTAAAAACCAACTTCCCAGATAGTAGGCGTGTAATACGTACTCCAGGATGAAGGAAGATAATCCCGATAAATAGAGGTAACGATGATCACAAAACGTTCAAACCACATACCGACATTAACCAGTATAGACATAAAGAAGGTCACAAATAGATTACGACGCATCTTCTTGAACCAAAAAATTTGGGGTGAAAGAACGTTACAACCCATCATGATCCAATAACTCCAACCATAAGGGCTGCTAAGATTTAAACGATTTTCTTTAAAAGCAAACCACTCATAATCTACGGCACTATACCAGGCCATAAACAACTCAGTTAAGTAAGCAATTCCCACAATAGACCCTGTCAACACAATTACTTTATTCATCACTTCTATGTGTTCGATGGTAATATATTCTTCAAGTGATAAAACCTTACGCGTTACAACCAGTAGTGTTTGCACCATGGCAAATCCGGAGAAGATGGCACCCGCAACAAAGTAGGGAGGGAAAATGGTAGTATGCCAACCGGGTACCACAGATGTAGCAAAGTCAAAGGATACGATAGTATGTACAGAAAGTACCAGTGGCGTACTCAAGCCAGCCAATACCAGTGAAAGAGATTCATGACGCTGCCAGTGTTTGGTAGAACCTGTCCAACCAAATGCAGCAACTCCATAAAAAGTTTTACGCCATTTCAACTTGGCACGATCACGTAAAGTGGCCATATCAGGAATCAAACCAGAATACCAGAACAATAAGGAAACAGTAAAATAAGTTGAGATCGCAAACACGTCCCACAAGAGTGGTGAATTGAAGTTCACCCAAAGTGGTCCACGTGTATTAGGATAAGGAAGAACAAAAAACGCATTCCATACACGACCCATGTGCCAAATGGGGAACTGACCGGCACACATTACGGCAAAGATGGTCATTGCCTCCGCCGCTCTGTTCACACCTGTTCTCCATCCCTGACGAAATAATAATAAGATAGCAGAGATCAGCGTTCCAGCGTGACCAATACCTACCCACCATACAAAGTTGGTGATATCCCAACCCCATCCAATGGTACGGTTCAGATTCCACTGCCCTGTCCCGTAGGTAACTTCCATAGCTACGGATAAAATTCCAAATAACAACAAGGCTACAGAAATAGAAAACCCAATCCACCAAAGGCGGGATGGTTTGTTTTCCACGGGTCGACAGATATCCTCTGTTACCTGATGATAGTCCTTGGTACCATCGACCAACGGAGCTCTTACCTGTGATTCGTATCTAAGTAGTGACATAGAAGTGGTTGATAGAGTTGGTTCAGGAATTAATGATGTGCGGCTTCGGGTTTAGCTGTTTCATGTTTTGTTTCAGTTCCGTGTGCAGCAGGAGCAGCATGGTGTTCTTCAACTTCCAATACTTCATCCGTATTGCGAACTTTAGCCAGGTAGCTAACATTCGGCAACACGTGTAATTGCTCCAACACATAATAACTGCGATTAGTATTGTTAGCACGAACCGCAGTGATAGCACTATTCGGATCATTTACATTACCAAACACAATGGCATTAGCAGCACAAGCGGTTTGACAAGCTGTTTTTGCTTCGCCATCCTGCAAAGGACGATTTGCTTTTTTGGCCTCCAACTTAGCAGCTTGTAAACGTTGGAAACAGAAAGAACATTTTTCAATTACACCACGAGAACGAACCGTAACATCTGGATTTAACACCATACGTGTTAATTCATCGTTCATTTGTTCTACCACTGGATCCAGCTTACCTACCAATTGCTGATCGCGATTATTCGGGAAGCTATCAGCGCCAGTATAATCCGCCCAGTTAAAGCGGCGAACTTTATACGGACAGTTATTAGCACAATATCGTGTACCGATACAACGGTTATATGTCATTTGGTTGATCCCCTCTGAACTATGGTTAGTAGCAGCAACAGGACAAACGTTCTCACAAGGAGCATTGTCACAATGTTGACACATCATAGGTTGGAATACAACACCTTTCAGTTCATCTGGATTGGTAGCATCGCTAACAAAATAACGGTCGATGCGTAACCAGTGCATATCGTGATAACGCAACACTTCGCTCTTACCAACAACAGGAACATTATTTTCTGCATGACAGGCCACCACACAAGCACCGCAACCGTAACATGCATTCATATCAATGTTCATTCCCCATTTAATACCAGGTTGAACATGCGTGGGATATAAGGTTCCTTCTGAACGATAGTCAGTTGTTTTTCCATCCTTGCTTTTACCGTAAGTTTCCTCAAGATGATTACGGTAGTCAGGAATAACAGTTGGATGTTTAACCAATGTAGCCAATGTAGTTTCACGTACCACTTCCACTCGATCATCATAGGTATTGTGAATCTGGGATTGTGCTACTTTTTCTTTACGACCTGCATCAGCTACCGTTACAATACCTTGATAAGAAACACCGTTACCGGTTTGTGAAGTAAAGATGTACGCATTTTTACCAACACCGGCACAGGTTCTTCCTAACTTTTCACTTCTTCCATATCCTAGTGCTACTGCAATGGTGTTAGATTGCATACCTGGAACAGCCAGTACGGGCAATTCCATTTCTTTTCCGCCCATTGTTATTTTAATAACAGGTTTTAGCGGATAGAATTCGTAATTATTAATTTCTTTTTCTGTGCCATCAATCAAGTTTACACCGAGTAACTCTTTAGCCATAGTCATGCTAACCAATGCATAGTTACCCCAGCTGGCTTTAGAGACACCATCCGGTAATTCTTGTAACCAAGGATTGGTAGCACCTGTACCCGTTCCAATAGAAGCTTTTTGATACAATACAATTTCAGTTCCTGTTACTGCAGCAGCAGTAGTGATAGCTTGCGCTGCAGCAGCTAATGCAGTACTGCTGTAAGATCCTGCTGAAACAGGGAGCGCTTTATCTTGTATTCCTTCTTGTAAAATAGTATTGAAAGCGTCTTCAGCACCTAATTGTCCGATCCAATATTGCTTAAAATACTCTTCATAGCTATTATCGTTTCCGCTCCACTTTAACAAGGATGTTTGGAAAGCTCTTGTTTTAAAAAGCGGATAAATAGTAGGCTGAATAAAACTGGTTACCCCTGCTTTTGGTGAAGCATCTCCCCAGCTTTCCAAATAATGATTCGAAGGAAGAATGAACTGACAGCATTCTGTAGTTTCATCCAAACGCTCACTGAAAGAAACAGTAGTTTTTATTTTTTTCAATGCGGTCTTGAATGCTGCAGCATTATGGTAAGTATACACAGGATTAGCTCCGTACACAAGCAGTGTACCAACCGATCCTGCTTCCATATCTTTTACCAGTTGTTCAAAATCAGCATCAATACCTGCACGATAATTAACAGGCTTACCCCAATCAATAGTTTTTCCGTAAGCACCAATGGCTTGATTGATTGCGTTCACTACCACCTGTGTATTGGTATCATTGCTTCCGCATACAACTAAGGAGGCGCCTGTATTTTTACGAAGATCAGCTGCTGCTTTTTCGATGCCCGCTTTCAATTTAGCGTCCTTAATTCCTTCAGCACCTTTTCCACTTACAGCACTTAACAATGCCAATGCAACCAATCCTGTCTCAGAAGGACGGCAAACAAATCTTTCATCAGCGCTGGCTCCTGTCAAACTCAAGTATCCTTCGAATTGATAGTGCTTGCTCATGGAAGGATTCTTCTCATCAATCTTGCGTCCGGCTGTATAGCCTTTTGCAAACTCAACAGGGCTCAACCAAGAACCCAAGAAATCTGCACCCAAACTCACAATCACTTTTGCCGCACCAAACTCATAAGAAGGTAAACGACGTCCAAACCCTGTTGCTTCATTAGCTAATAACATTCCACTGAAAGAAACCGCATCATATTGTACATGTCGTATACCAGGATAAGCAGCAATAATTGCTTTTGTAGATGGGGAATTAAGCGTGCTGGTTAACAACACTGTTGAACCACCCGCTGCTTTGATGGCATCAGCCACCAACTTATCCATTTGTTCGTAAGTAGGCACTTCTTCAAAACGAGCTTCTTCACCGTTTCCTACTTTTTGCTGAGGAAAACGAAGACGGTGTGTATCATAAAGATCAAGTACGGAAGCTTGCACACGAGCAGAAGTTCCACCACCTGTAAATGCACAACGATCATTTCCTTCTATCTTAATAGGGCGGCCATCTCTAACCTTAGCTAGGACAGGAACCACATCACCTTCTTGTACAAAGGTGGTTGCATAATATTGGGCAACACCTGGAATAATATTTTCCGGACGATTAGCAAATGGAATAGCCTTTTTAACCGGAATCTTACAGCTGGCAGCCAAGGTTGCCGCGGCGGTGCTGAATCCGAGATATTTTAGAAAATCCCGGCGAGGTGCCGTGGCATCCAAAAGACCTTTGTTATCCATCCCTTCGAAAGGCAACTCTTCCCGGAATTCATCCTGGTTTTGTTGCTTGAAGCTTTCGCTTTCATTGACCTCCCCGAAGCTCTGCCAGTACTTTTTTTGGCTCATAATTTCCTTAGTTGGTGGGTTCAAATAATCTTAATAGTGACATTTTTGACACTCCAGGCCGCCGATATCCTTCACCTTGATGCTATCCATTTTCCCGGCCTTCAAGTCATTATGAAACTTTTCGTAAATGCTATAGAATTTATTACCTTTTGTGCTGTCGTAATTGAATTGAACATTAGATTCACGATGGCAATTGATACACCATCCCATGCTCAAATCAGCCACCTGTTTTACTTCGCCCATCTCATTAATTGCACCATGGCAACTCTGACATTGAACCTTACCGGCATTTACGTGCTGAGCGTGGCTGAAATAAACGTGATCAGGGAGATTGTGAATCTTAACCCACTCGATTGGCTTTTTGATCATAGAAGGATCCCACTTGTTGGGTTGATCTGGATCAAAACCGGCGTATTCATATAGTTTCTGAATCTCAGCAGTTCCGTCAATTTCATTTCCCTCTTCATCAAATAGTTTGGGCCCTTTTTCATAAGCCTGGATGGCTTTGTGGCAATTCATACAAGTGTTTACCGAAGGAATAGCTGCGTGCTTACTTTGTTCTGCACTTCCGTGACAATACAAGCAATTGATCTGGTTGATACCCGCGTGTACTTTGTGAGAGTAGTAGATTGGCTGCACGGGCTGGTAGTCTTTTTGACGACCCAAACCAATAGCACCCTTGGCCACCATGTAACCACCAAATACAAATAAACATATGGAAATCAAAGTAATATAAGTTTTATTGCGCCAGAAAGGTATACCTGCTGGTGTTTTAACACCTTCTGCTTGATCAGAAAGCTTTCTCAGGTTGCTGTTTACCTGCATAAGGATCAGCGCAATCACACCAAGAAGCAAGGAGATAACTCCAAAAAATATAGAATTCCCACCGCCTTCTTCCACCACTTCACCACTGCCAGCAGCCGGTGCCGGAGCTGGTTTTGCCGCTTCGTTTACATAAGCAACAATGTTGTCAACGTCCTGGAGTGTAACATCAGCAAATGCTGTCATCATAGAACCATACTCTGCTTTCAACCCCTGTGTGTAGGGATCTTTGGCCATGTATGCCGCAGGATTATTGATCCAAGCGAGCAGTTCCTTGTGATCGGCCCATTTGTGACGCTCTTCCAATCCGGCCAATGCAGGACCCGTTCCTTTTTTGAGCACATTGTGGCAAGAGGCACACTTGCTCATGAATATAGTTTTCCCTGCTCCAGCATCCTGTGCATTTGAAATAGTAACAGAGAAAAACAAAAAGGAAGAAAGGAAGAAAATTAGATGCGTTGAAAATTGTTTGGTTGACATTATAAACGCGGTTAAGCTGAAATGTGGAAAAAATTAGGCTTGTCGCGCGCAAAATTACGCCAAGTAGCCTTCAAAAATGCAGAGAGTTTAACTTTTTTTTCTTGCATAACTCTGTTGCAATTCAAGGGATTTGGAGGAGTTTGACGTAAAACAAAATTTGCCTGTCCCGAAATGGTAAAAAACAGCCAAAACCCGTCTTTGAAGATGAAAAAAAGGAGAGGGGAAGGTATTTTTCAAGACCTTTACGCCCTCAAAAACCTGGTTGCAATCACATGTTTGAACGTTTACGTGAAAAATGGAAGGTAGGCCCCCTGCAATTGGGGTTGATCCTGTGCACATTTGCCATTGGAGGAAGTGCAACCGGATGGGCCGCCAAAAAAATAATGAATTTAATAGCCCCCCCGCAGGATTGGATCTGGGCTACTCTTTACATCCTAATTGTAACGGCATTATGGCCTTTGATGGTTCTTGTTATTAGTATCCCCTTTGGACAATTTCTTTTCTTTCGTTCTTATATCAAAAAGCTGGGCAAAAAAATGAGCTTTTTGCGTTGAACAACATTGGTTCAACCGGCATTCTACATCTTTGTGAAATGAAACGCATCGCCATCTTTGCTTCAGGTACAGGAAGTAATGCGAAAAAAATCCTTGCACATTTTCAATCCAGTAACAAAGTTCAGGTAGTACTCATTGTTTCAAACAAGCCAACGGCTGGCGTATTGAATTTTGCAAACGAATATTCGGTACCCACATTACTGCTGGAAAGAGAAAGATTTGTAAATGGAGATGGATATGTGTCCGCATTACAATCAGCAGGAATTGATTGGATAATTTTAGCCGGTTTTCTATGGAAGATCCCTCCAATACTGGTTAAACACTGGGAAAAAAGAATCATAAACATTCATCCTGCCTTACTACCTAACTACGGTGGAAAAGGAATGTATGGAGAAGCCGTGCACCAAGCGGTGATAACTGCAAATGAAAAAGAGAGTGGTATTACCATACACTATGTTGACGAACAATATGATCATGGTACAACCATTTTTCAAGCCACCTGTCCGGTTTTACCAGCAGATACGCCAGCTAGTTTAGCAAACAGAATTCACACGCTGGAACATTTGCATTATCCAGTAGTCATCGAAAAAGAAATTTTATCTCAGGTAGATTGATCACTACAAATGACCAAACTGCAGCACTATATATTACTGGGATGGACCCTTCTCGTTGGAGCCACCACAAGTGTTGCGCAGTCTTATTTAATCAAAGGAGTTGTCTATGACAGCTCAAGAAATTTTCCACTTGAACTAGTGAGTGTGCTCTCTACCAGAGGTGAAGGAGCGGTGACCAATGCAGATGGCTATTATCAAATTCGTGTTACAGATCGAGATTCTATTTGGTTCAGCTATTTGAATAAACCTACTATGAAATTCCCGGTTTTAAAGATTGCAAACCCAATGCAGTTTGATATCTCCTTGCAGGTTAGCATCCCGGTGCTTCGAGAAGTGAAAGTATTTCCACGCAATTACAAATTAGACTCCATTCGTAACCGACAGGAATATGCCAAGGTCTTTAATTATAAAAAGCCAGGTCTCAAAATTGTAACACCACAATATGGGGCAGGAGTGGGGCTGGATGTGAACGAACTGATCAATATGTTTCGATTTCGTCGAAATAAAAGTATGCTTGGATTTCAGCAACGACTATTGCTGGAAGAAGAGGAGAAATTTATTGACTACCGATTTAATAAGGCCTTGGTTCGTCGCTTGACATTATTAGAAGGTGCTGAACTGGAAAAATTCATGCGCTTATTCAGACCCTCTTACTCATTTACCAAACTGTCCGGTGATTATGAGTTTAGGCTGTATATCAAGCAAAGTCACTACCGATACAAGCGAGGATTACCACCGCTGGTTTGGGAGGAAGAAAATTTGCTGGAACAATAGCCAATCCAGAAAAAACCAGCGTTCAAATTTGTATCTTTTCAATATGAAAAAACTGCTTGTCATATTATGTTGGCCTGGCTTGCTGCTTGCACAGGCTCCTACTCCCTGTGCGTTATTGATCAAGAATGGAAAAATTATTGACGGGTCTGGCAATAGCTGGTACCGTGGAAACCTGGTTATTGATAATGGGAAGATCGTTTCCATTTTTCGCGCTGCTGCAAATAGTAATGAAGAAAAAAAATGGCAGCCAACTCGAGTTATCGATGCACAAGATAAAATCATTGCACCGGGATTTATAGATGTACATACCCATATAGAAGGAGATGAAAAAAGAGATCCTGAAGCTAAAAGCTTTATCTATGATGGCGTAACCACCTGTGTAACTGGCAACTGCGGTTTGTCACAAGTGGATGTTAACCATTATTACAATTTTATTGATTCGCTCCAACTATCCATTAATGTAACTATGTTAATCGGGCATAACGATATTAGGCGTGCTGTCATGGGCAGAGCTAATCGAGATGCTACCGATCAGGAACAATTACAAATGGAGCAGTTAGTAGAAAAAGCTATGCGAGACGGAGCCGTTGGGTTGAGCACAGGTCTTATTTATATCCCTGGCACTTTCAGCAAAACACCTGAGATAATTGGACTCGCCAAAAAAGCAGCCGCCTTTGGTGGTGTTTATGCCACTCATATGCGAGACGAGGGTGACAGTGTAACGCAAGCCATTGAAGAGGCATTAACCATTGGACGTGAAGCGTCAATCCCTGTTCAACTTTCACACTTTAAATTAAGTGGGCAACAAAACTGGGGACGTAGTAAAACAACTATTGCAATGGTTGAGCAAGCCAGGGCGCAAGGTATGGATGTAACTATAGATCAATACCCGTATACAGCCAGTAGCACTTCGATCAACACATTAATTCCGGATGAGATTTTAGCAGATGGCCAAGATTCCATCCGTGCAAGACTAAAAAGACCTGAGGTTCGCAATTATGTAACGGAGGCAATTCAAAAGCGATTGAAAAAAAGAGGACTTAAACATGTTAGTTATGCGGTGGTAGCTTCCTTTGGTCCTGATTCTACATACAATGGAAAAAGTATAGAAGCCATCAATCTGCAGTTAGGTAATAAACATCGTGTGAAAGAGGAAGCTAACGTAGTCATGGACATCGTTAGTCGAGGAGGGGCCAGTGCTGTTTTCCATGGAATGGGAGAAGAGGATGTAACACGCATCATGCGATATCCATTTAATATGATTGCCAGTGATGCAGGTATTCGTGTGTTTAATGCCGGAGTACCTCACCCGCGTGGATATGGTACTAATGCAAGAGTGCTGGGACGTTATGTACGCGAAAAGAAAGTAATGGAACTAGAGGAGGCTATCCGCCGGATGACCTCATTGCCAGCACAAAAATTTCAATTAGTGGACCGTGGACTACTACAACCTGGTATGGCTGCAGATATTGTAATTTTTGACGAACAAAAAGTAATTGACCTTTCTAGTTTTGAAAAACCGCATGCGTATTCGATCGGTTTTGAGTATGTAATTGTAAATGGTAAAATAACAGTTGACCAACAAAAACACAATGGTACACGTGCAGGAAAGGTGTTGTACGGTCCCGGAAAATTAAAATCATAACCACATGCAAACTATTTATCGAAACCTATTTGCTGTTTCCATTTTATGGATATTAATTACTACTACAGGTTGGTCTCAAAAACTAGAAATAGCAACAGCTCCTCAGGCTGGCGGATTCTCAGCAGAGCGATTAAAAGTGTTAGATGTCCGCTTGAATGAGTGGGTAGAAAAAGGATGGATGCAAGGCGGAACCATACTGATTGCGCGGAATGGAAAAATTGTTTATCACAAAGCAGTAGGCTATAATGATATAGAAGCAAAAGTGCTAATGAAAAAAGATGACATTTTTCGAATTGCTTCTCAAACAAAAGCCATCACCAGTGTTGCTATCATGCAACTATTTGAACAAGGAAAATTATTATTGGATGACCCTGTTTCAAAATACCTGCCCGCTTTTCGTAAGCAACAAGTGTTAGCCACTTTTAATGAAGCAGATACTACTTACACAACAGTTCCAGCTAAATCCGAAATTACTATTCGTCAACTACTCACGCATACATCCGGATTAGGCTATGCACAAATCGGATCCAAGGAAGCCAACGCTATCTATGCAAAAGCAAATTTAACAGCCGGTATTGGTGTAGTTGGCGACGATTTATTAAACGCCATGAATCGATTAGGCAAACTTCCTCTCATGCATCAACCCGGTGAACGCTGGACCTATGGCTTGAATACTGACTTATTAGGTTGTTTAGTAGAGCAGCTCTCCGGGAAAACATTAGATCACTATTTTAAAGAGCATTTATTTGAACCACTTGGAATGAAAGACACCTACTTTCATATCCCTGCTCCAAAAGCAAATCGATTAGTAAAACTATACCGAGAGATGCCGGGAGAGAAATTGGAAAAGTCTGCAGGTAATATGCTCAACGGTAGAACTATTACACCGGATTATCCTTTGGAAGGAAGTACCTATTACTCAGGTGGGGCAGGACTCTCTTCAACTATAGAAGACTATGCCATCTTTCTGCAAATGTTATTGAATGGGGGAATCTATAATGGCAAGCGCATACTCGGTCGAAACACCGTAGACATGATGATCACTAATCAAATAGGTGAAGTGCCCTACAGCAACCAGGATAAATTTGGTTTAGGATTTTCTATTATCACAGATAAAAGTCAGGGACGAACTCCCGCCAATGCAGGAACCTTTGCCTGGGGCGGTGCCTTTGCAACTTCGTATTGGGTAGACCCCAAAGAAAAAATGGTGTACTTGTTTTACCGACAATTGCAAAACACAACCAAAGGAGAAATGGTAGAAAAATTCAGAGCCATGGTCTACCAAGCGATACAAGACTGATCAATAAGATCGTAGTTTTTGAATAGCAGCATCTAGTCTTGCGGTAGCTAAAAATTGTTTTTCCAAGACTGTGCTAAAAGGAACTGGCGTGTCTAGTGATGCGCAACGCATCACTGGCGCATCCAACCATTCAAAACAATGCTCCCCAATCCAAGCAGCAACTTCTCCCCCGTACCCCCCCGTAAGTGTGTCTTCATGTAATACTAACACACGACCGGTATCACGCACTGCTTTTTTGATGGCATCTGTATCCAATGGCAAAAGTGTTCGCAAATCAAGAATTCCTATGGAATAATCCGGATGCCTAGCAGCATATTCAATAGCCCAGTGTACCCCTGTGCCATAGGTGATAATGGTAATTTCTTCCCCACTGGAAATTTGTTTAGCCTTACCAATCTCAATTTCATAATAGGTTTCAGGCACCATCCCCGTTATAGAACGGTAAAGTGCTTTATGCTCAAAGAATAAAACTGGATTGGGATCGTTCAACGATGCAATCAACAATCCTTTTGCATCAATGGGTGTGGAGGGATAAACAACCTTTAATCCGGGAATATGCGTGAACCACGCTTCATTACTCTGTGAATGAAAGGGTCCTGCTCCTACGCCAGCTCCCGTAGGCATCCGAACAACTACATTAGCATTTTGTCCCCACCGATAATGAATTTTAGCCAGGTTATTGACAATTTGATTTAATCCAACCGACACAAAATCTGCAAACTGCATTTCTACCATTGAAGGATAACCCTCAAGAGAAAGCCCCAACGCAGTACCAAGAATAGCACTTTCACAAAGTGGCGTATTTCTTATTCGTTGCGCTCCAAATTGCTGTACAAACCCTTCCGTAATTTTAAAAGCACCTCCGTAGGCGGCAATGTCCTGTCCCATTAAAACAAGACGAGGATCTTTTTCCAACTGTTGTTTTAACCCTTCACTTATAGCGTCTACAAAGCGTGATTCTCTACCTTGATCATCAGTGGTTAATACAGCCAACGGTTCCATTCGCGGAGCATACACATCATTCAATTCATTTTCCGGAACAGCAATAACAGGAGCAGGCGCCAGTCCAATGGCCAGTTCTGCTTCTATTTTTTGTTTGAATTCATTTTTGATATCCGCAACATCAAAATTTGTTAGTACCCCTTGTTCAATTAGATAGCGTTCGTAATTTTTTATGGGATCCTTTTGTTCCCAGGTAGTAAATAATTCAGCAGGTACATATTTTGTTCCACTAGCTTCCTCATGGCCACGCATCCGAAATGTCATACACTCGATGAGATAGGGCTTTTGGTTTTTAATACAGTACTCTCTAACTCCTTTGATAGTATCGTATACGGTTAAAATATTATTTCCGTCAATACAAACTCCTTCCATTCCATAGCCTGCCGCTTTATCTACTAGTCGTTCACACCGATATTGTTCTTGCACCGGTGTACTTAATCCGTATCCATTATTTTCAATCAAAAAAATAACAGGCAGCTCCCATACGGCTGCCACATTCAACGCCTCATGAAAATCTCCTTCACTAGTACCACCATCACCTGTGAATGCTAGCGAAACTTTATCTTTTTGGGCTAGTTTAGTTGCCAAAGCGGCTCCGTCCGCTACGGCCAACTGAGGACCCAGATGTGAAATCATTCCACAGATATGATGCTCCTTACTCCCAAAATGAAAACTACGCTCTCTTGCTTTACTATATCCTTGTTGGGTCCCCTGCCATTGGAGAAATAATTGATGTAGCGGCATTTGCCGGGTAGTAAACACACCCAAGTTGCGATGCAGCGGCATGATCCATTCATCATCTTCCAGTGCCAAAGTGGCTCCAACAGCAATCGCTTCTTGCCCAATCCCACTAAACCATTTAGAAATTTTTCCTTGTCTTAATAAAACCAACATTTTGTCCTCGATCATGCGGGGCCATAATAACTGCCGGTAAAATGAAAGCAATTGTTGATTTGATAAATCCTTACGATCAAAGGTCATGGTACAAATTTGAGAAAATAAATCTAACAGCCATCAGACTACCACTAGTTCATAGAAATCTGCCGGATTTAAATAACGCTGAGCCAATGCTTGTAGCTGTTGCGCATTCACATTGCGTATCGTATCAATGGTTCGATGAAAATGAGCAGGGGGTAGATTATTTAATAGTAGATTCTTCCATCGTGCAATCAATTGAAAGGGGCCGTCCAGATCTCCCAAGAGCCCTCCCATCATATAATTACGGACCAAGTTCAACTCTTCCTCCGAAATTGGTTCATTACACAATCGGTTCATTTCTGCATAGACCTCCTTTATGGTAGCCTCACAAACTTCTTTTCCAGCTTCCGTACTAATCATCCAGGCAGAAGTTTGCTGTAGATTGAGTAGATAACTATGAATACCGTAGGTGTATCCTTTTTCCTCCCGAATATTACTCATGAGTCTTGAACCAAAAAATCCTCCAAAAACGGTATTCAAAACAAGTGCTGGTAAAAAATCAGGATGGTGCCTGTCAGGAAATGGTCTGGCCAGACGAATAGCACCCTGTACACCTGCTGGGTCATTTTGAATATTGAATTTTTTTTGAGTAGCTGGATGGCAGGGATGCATAGGCAAATCCGGAATAGTAATCGGAAGATCTCCAAAATATCGATTCAATTTTTCTACTATATCACCAGGTATTTTACCAGCAACAAAAAGTTGAAAATGTCCCTGTTTGTAATAGCGCTCATAGAATGCAAGCAAGGCATCACGAGTCAGCGCATCAAAAGAACTGGGAGAACTATATTTCCCATAGGGATGTTCCTCCCCAAATAAATAAGCATCAATTAAACGACCTGCTACATAATCTGATTTACGCAGATTGACAGACAACCGTTGTTTCATGTTTTGCTGGTAGAGCAATAATTCATGCGAAGGAAATACTGATTCAGTAAGCACTTCCCGTATCAGCGGTAATAATACATCAGTATGCTTGTTTAAGCAGTGTAATGTAATACTTGCTTGTTCGTTATAACAACCCCTGTTAACATAGGCCCCTACATAATCAATCTTCTCATCTAATTCATAAGCGGTATGTGTAGTAGTGCCGGCTCGTAATAAATAATTGGTAGTAGCTGCAATCAGATTTTGACTCTCGTAACAATTACCCGCTTTATAGAGCCATTCAATTTGTAAAACCTCCTCGGCCCCCGCATCAATCATATACACATCCACCCCATTAGCTAATTGATGATGTGTGTAGGGTTTTAATTCCAGCTGATAATGTACCGCATCAACTATCGGAGGCATTTTTTTACGATCAATCATGCGGAAGGGTTTGCGTAATAATAAAGCGTGTTTTGATTCTCAGATCGAAACAACTCATTGGATACAGCTGCAATTTGTGCAGTTGTTACCGCAGCATACTTACTGAGTTCCAGGTTCATCCAGGCTGCATCACCAAGTAATTCATAATAAGCTAAACTGCTGGCACGGCTCATTACACTCATATCTTCAAATGCAATAGCGCTTTCTGTTTTGTTTTTTACTTTCTCTAATTCCTGTTCTGAAGGGGGTTGAGATAGGAATGCATTGAGCTGTTCTTGCAGGGCTTGTTCTGCTTTTTCCATGCTAACGCCCTCCACTAGTTTTCCTTCAATAGTAACCAACCCCGGATCACTACTTCCAAAATGATAACAGTCTATATGTACAAATAATTTTTGCTCCTTTACTAATTGCTGATGTAAACGAGAGGAGGCGCTACCTCCCAGCATATCGGTTAATAAATCGGTAGCGTGGTAAGAAGCCCCTAACCGATCCGTCATATGCCAGGTTTTACAAAGAAGATCTAATGGAACGGGAGCTTGTATCATTTTAAAGCGGGCAGCCGTTTGAGTAGGTTCAATGGGCAACTTACGCTGGTACCGCGTTCCTGAAGGAATAGGACCAAACCATTTTTCCGCTAAGGCACGCACTTGTGCAACATGCACATTACCCGCCACAACCAGAATAGCATTGCAAGGCGTGTAGTATTTAAAGAAAAAATCTTTCACTTGTTGCAAACGTGCTTGTTCAATATGTGCCAGTTCTCGACCAATAGTCATCCAACGATATGGATGCACTTGATAAGCCAAGCTGCGCATATGACTCCACACATCACCGTACGGTTTATTTAAATAATGCTCTTTGAATTCTTCGCAAACCACTTTTTGTTGTACGCCTAAACTCTTTTGGCTAAAGGCCAATGAAAGCATTCGATCACTTTCTAACCAAAAAGCAGTTTCCAAATTATCGGCAGGGAGTTGTATATAATAATTGGTAAGGTCATTGGTGGTGTATGCATTGTTCTCGCCACCTGCTAACTGCAAGGGTTCGTCATAATCAGGAATATGTAGAGACCCTCCAAACATCAGGTGTTCAAATAAATGTGCAAAGCCTGTTTGATCAGGGTCTTCGTCACGGGCCCCCACATCATATAGCACATTCACAACTGCCATTGGAGTAGAAACATCCGTATGTACCAACACACGAAGTCCATTAGAGAGTGTAAATCGATCAAATGTTATCATGAAGGGGCAAAGTTAACTGTTCAGCAGGCTTTCTTAATGGAAGAGGTGTAACTTTGCGGCTATGTTAACAGATCAGTTATTACATCGTGCCTTACAATTTGAATCGCTGAGTCAGGAAGAGGGTTTGCACTTATTCAAGCAGGCGCCTTTGGCTGATTTAATGTATGTGGCGGACGAACTCAGAAAAATCCAAGTTCCACATGGTAAGGTAACCTGGCAGATTGACCGCAACGTGAATACTACCAATGTATGTATTGCTAATTGTAAGTTCTGTAATTTCTATCGTATACCGGGTCATCCGGAGTCTTATATTACCGATATAGATACCTATCGGCAAAAAATTAAAGAAACCATTCAGTTTGGTGGTGATCAATTACTCTTACAGGGTGGACATCACCCAAAACTGGGACTACAGTTCTATGTAGATACATTTAAAGCCATCAAATCAGAATTTCCTGATATACGACTACATGCATTAGGACCTCCTGAAATTGCACATATTACTAAACTTGAAAAAAGCACACATCATCAAGTCCTGAAAACGCTTCAGGAAGCCGGCTTGGATTCCTTACCCGGTGCCGGTGCAGAAATTTTAGTAGACCGTGTTCGTCGCTTAGTTTCCAATGGAAAATGTGGTGCACAAGAATGGCTTGACGTGATGCACGAAGCACATAAACTTAATATTACTACTTCTGCCACCATGATGTTTGGGCATATGGAAACATTGGAAGAACGGTTTGAACACTTGATAAAGATTCGAGAGGTACAAGCACGTAAACCGGAAAATGCAAAAGGATTTTTAGCCTTTATTCCTTGGACCTTCCAAGACGTAGATACACTGTTGGCAGAGATACGTGGTGTAAAAAACCTAACTACTAAAGAAGAGTATATCCGGATGATTGCCATCAGTCGAATCATGCTCCCCAATGTTAAAAATATACAAGCCAGTTGGTTGACTGTTGGCAAAGAAACTGCTGGCGTTTGCTTACATGCAGGCGCTAACGATTACGGATCAATCATGATTGAAGAAAATGTGGTAAGCGCTGCCGGAGCCCCGCACCGATTTACGTATAAAACTATTCAGGAAGCAATCCGTGAGGCAGGATTTGAACCACAACTTCGCAATCAGGAATATGAATGGAGAGAAATTCCTGCTGCTATTGAAGAGCAGGTGATCAATTACTAGTAATGTAAGATTCTTTCGACTGCCATTTCGAGCGTTTCTTTTTTCTTCGCAAAACAAAAACGAATCACATGATCATCTTTTCCATCCGCATAAAATGCAGAAACCGGAATGGTGGTAACGCCCGCTTCTTTGGTGAGTCGCGTAGCAAAAGCTACGTCACCCTCTTGACTAATTTTATTATACCGGGCACAAATAAAATAACTGCCATGACTAGGTAGTAATTCAAACCGGGTGGGTTGCATTAATTGTATAAAATAGTCTCTACGAGCTTGCATGAAGGAGCCTAAACTCAAATAAGCTTCTTTATTTTTTAAAAAGGTAGCTAAGGCAACCTGTGTGGGTGTAAAACAACTGAAGGCGTTAAACTGATGAATTTTTCTAAACTCTTTCATCAGCGAGGGGGGGGCAACACAATAACCTAGCTTCCATCCAGTACAGTTATACACTTTCCCAAAGGAGAAACAAACAAAACTTCTTTCTGCTAAATCAGGATAGCGTAAAATACTTTGATGGGGGATATTATCGAAGATTAAATGTTCGTACACCTCATCACTGAGAATTAAAATCGAAGTACCCGCAACAATCTTTCTTAATTCTTCTATATCAGTGGGACTCAATACGGCTCCCGTTGGATTATGCGGAGAGTTAATAAAAATCACCTTTGTACGTGGTGTTATAGCGGCACGTACAGCCTCCCAATCAATTCGATAGTCCGGGTATACCAATGGTAAACAAACAGCAATACCCCCATTCACTTCAATATTTGGGATATAACTATCATAGGCAGGTTCAAATAAAATCACTTCATCGCCTGGATGCAAAACAGCGGTAAGGGCTGAGTAAATGGCATACGTACCGCCGGGTGTAATGGTAATGGAAACATCCGGATCTACCGTAGTTCCATACAAGAATTGAATTTTTTCAGCAATTGCTTCGCGCAACGGCATCCAGCCAGGCATGGGAGCGTATTGATTATGATTGTCGCGCATGGCTTTTGCAACCAACTCGACCAATGCAGTATCCATTGGAAAATCAGGAAAGCCTTGTCCCAGATTAACGGCCTTATGTTGCGCTGCTAATGCGCTCATCGTAGCAAAGATGGTAGTACCTACCGCGGGAAGTTTAGAAGTAATTGTCAAGGTATAATTATAAGTAGTGTTCGCCCATATTGCGTTTTACTTCAGCAACATATTCTTTGATTTGCTGTTCTTTATCTTTCTTACAAATCAATAACGCATCCTCCGTATCAACAATAATATAATCGCGTAAACCTTGGAGCAATACTAATTTTTTATCAGGTGCATGGACCATACAATTATTGGCATCCACAACCATTACATGCTTACCAACCACTGCATTCCCGAAATAATCTTTTTCCATGTTGTCCCAAGCACTATTCCAAGTTCCGAGATCACTCCAACCAAAACTAGCGGGAATCACAAATACATTGGATGCTTTTTCCATAACACCAAAGTCCACAGATACATTAGTACACTGCGGATAGATTCGCTCAATAGCTTCCCGTTCTGAAGGAGTGTTGAAATACTCTTTCTCTGCAGCAAAGACTTCGTACACTTCAGATAGATGCGATTCAAAAGCCGTAAGTACGGTGCTAACTTTCCAGGTAAAAATGCCAGCATTCCATAAAAAATCTCCGCTAGCTATAAATGCTTTTGCAATTTCCTCGCTGGGTTTCTCTGTAAACGTTTTTACTTTAAATACATCAGGAGCGGCTTGTAGCATTTCATGCTGGATATAACCATACCCTGTGTTAGGGTGTGTTGGCTTGATTCCTATAGTCACTAATGAATTGGTGTTCTCCACAAAATCAAGCGCCCTAGAGGCTGTTTGTACAAATTGTTCTGTCTCTGTTACCAAATGATCCGCAGGTGCGGCAATCATTACTGCAGAAGGATCCTTAGCCTGTAAATGAAAAGCAATGTATGCAATACAAGCTGCTGTATTTTTTCGGGAAGGCTCTGCAAGAATATTAGAAACAGGTAATTCAGGAAGTTGCGCCTTTACAGTGTCTACATATTCATGTGATGTAACTACATATACATTAGCGGGAGGTACTACTTTACTGTACCGATCATAACTCTGCTGTATCAAGGTTCGTCCTAATCCCAATATGTCCAGAAACTGTTTTGGATAACGGGTTCTACTCATGGGCCAAAACCGGCTTCCAATTCCACCGGCCATAATGGCCACATACTGATTGTTCTTCATAGGATATTTTATAACAACCCCTCGCGCAACAAATCATGAATATGAATGATGCCGAGGTATTGCTGATTTTCTGCAATTGCAATTTGTGTGATCTTCTTTTTTCGAAGCAGATCCAACGCGGATACGGCTAATTGGTCTGGTGAAATAGTAACAGGATCTTTAGTCATCACTTCTGCTGCCGTTAATCCATCGATTGATTTACCCTGATCTAGTAAGCGACGTAAATCCCCATCCGTAATGATACCAACCAATTGATCAGCCTGATTCAATACGGCGGTAACGCCCAAGCGTCCTGCCGTCATGGTTACAATTACTTCGCGAATTGATTGGTTTATTTTTACGGCAGGCTTTTCATTTTGCACACCCAGGTCTTGCACACGCAAGTATAGTTTTTTACCCAAGGCTCCCCCTGGATGAAATTTTGCAAAATCCTCTGAACGAAATCCTTTCATCTCCATTAAACAAATAGCTATTGCATCCCCCATGACTAATTGAGCAGTAGTACTGCTGGTTGGTGCTAGGTTATTTGGACAAGCTTCCTGCTGTACTGTTGTATCCAAAATCAAAGAAGCTTGTTGAGCTAATGAAGAATGAATATTGCCTACCATGGCAATAATAGTGTTACCAAAATTGCGAATCAATTGTATCAACGCTCGAATTTCAGGACTTTCCCCACTTTTACTTATAATAATCACTACATCATTTTGCTGGATCATCCCTAAATCCCCATGAATGGCATCCGCAGCATGCATGAATAAAGAGGGCGTACCGGTAGAGTTGAAAGTGGCTACAATTTTTTGGGCAATCACTGCACTTTTTCCGATACCGCTGATTACTATACGGCCATTAGTAGTTGCAATTGCTTCAACTGCTTTTACAAAATGATCATTTATAGAGGAACGTAGCCCTTGAATTGATTGGGCCTCTAACTCGAGGGTTCGTAGGGCGGTTTGCTGAATCAACTCCTTCATAGGCAGGGGATCGGTCTGCTTCACATTCTTTTGTTTTCCGGAATCGGGAGTCAAAATTAGCCCCATTTAGCTAGAAATCAGTCCTGTTTACAAATGTGGAATTTTAACTAAATATCTCTTCCACAGCAGCGTTATTCTAAGTATATTCGTTATCCAGCCAGTTGTTATTCATTTTTGAGAAAAAATTGTTTAACTATTTAATAATCAATTACTTATTGAGGTAAGGTCTTGGATGGCCCTACCAAATAAAAGGACTACCTTAAAGAATTCATGAGCACGCTTACCAAAAAGACCCCTGCTAAAAAATCACCCGGAAAGAAAAAAGCTTCCAGCACGGCTCCTAAAAAAGATCTTCACCAGGCTTTACAACAATACTTTGGTTTCAAAAAGTTTAAGAGCACACAGGAGAAGGCTGTCGAAAGTTTATTAGCCGGACACGACACTTTTGTGATTATGCCTACTGGCGGCGGCAAGAGTTTATGTTATCAACTACCCGCCTTACTTAGTGAGGGGGTTGCCATTTTTGTTTCGCCACTGATTGCACTGATGAAAAATCAAGTGGATTTAATTCGCGGATTTAGTAGTCATGACCAGGTTGCACACTTTTTAAATTCTACACTTTCCAAAAAAGAAATACGCGCCGTACAAGATGATCTGTTGAGTGGTACTACCAAAATGCTTTATGTAGCTCCTGAAACATTAGCTAAGCAAGAGAACCTTGAATTTTTTTCTGCATTGCCTATTTCTTTTTTTGCCGTGGATGAAGCGCACTGTATTTCGGAATGGGGACATGATTTTAGACCAGAATACCGTCGGTTAAGAGAAATGATGACGGAAATCAATGCAGCTGCACCCGTGATGGCCTTAACAGCAACCGCTACTCCAAAAGTGCAAAGTGATATTGTTAAAAATTTAGACTTAAGAGATCCTACTATTTTTATATCCTCCTTCAATCGTCCCAATCTTTATTATGAGGTATTGCCTAAAGTAAAAAAAGCACAGACCGACGAGAGTATTGTTCGATTCATCAAAAGCATGAAGGGCAAAAGCGGTATTATTTACACGCTCAATAGAAAAACTACGGAAGAACTAGCAGATGTGCTGATGGCTAATGGAATCAAAGCAGTTGCCTATCATGCCGGACTGGATGGTAAAGTACGTGCGGAAAGACAGGACCAATTTTTGGGCGAAGAGATGCAGGTGATCTGTGCCACTATTGCCTTTGGGATGGGAATTGACAAACCAGATATTCGGTTTGTCATTCATTATAATATTCCAAAAAGTATTGAAAACTATTATCAAGAAACAGGAAGAGCCGGACGTGATGGATTAGAAGGACGTTGTATTTTATATTACTCTCATAAAGATGTTTCAAAATTGGAACATCTGATGCGAGATAAACCATTGAGTGAACGAGAAGTTGGTGCCCAATTGATTCATGAAACAGTTGCCTTTGCAGAAACAGGAGTGTGTCGCAGAAAAGTATTGATGAGTTATTTTGGTGAAGAATTTACACAAGAGAACTGTGGTCAATGTGATAACTGCAAACATCCAAAGGAAAAGATTGAAGCAAAAGAGGAAGCCGCGTTGGTGTTAAAAGCCATTCGACAATTGGACCAACGATTTGCTACTGATTATGTGGTTCAAATTATCGTTGGAAAATTAACGCCTCAGATTACACTCTTCAGACACGAAGGGTTGGAAGTGTTTGCTAGTGGAAATAATAGAGATGCTTTTTTCTGGCAATCCCTGATTCGACAAATGATATTGGAAGGGTTCTTGTCAAAAGATATTGAAGAATATGGCGTTTTGCAAATCACGAAAAAGGGAGAGGCCTTTTTGAAAAAACCAAAATCCGTCCATATCGTATTGAACAAACAATACGAAAATGCTGATGGAGAAGATGATTGGGAAGTAGCAGAGGAAGTTGAAGAGCTGACTATTGATCAACCGCTATTCAAACTATTGGTAGACCTACGGCAACAAGAAGCTAAGAAAAGATCCTTGCCCCCCTTTGTAATATTCCTGGAAACCTCGTTAAAAGATATGGCTACCACCTACCCAATCACGTTGGAGGGATTAGAAAAATGCCAAGGAGTAAGCAAGGGCAAAGCCATTAAATATGGTAAACCTTTTGTGGACTTAATTGCCACCTATGTTGAAGAGAATAATATAGAACGGCCTGATGATTTTGTGATGAAGAGTGTGGTAAATAAAAGTGGAGATAAAGTTTACATTATCCAGAATACCGATAAAAAAGTTTCACTTGAGACCATTGCAAAAAATAAAGGATGGCGTATGGACCAAATGTTGGAAGAAATGGAAACCATTGCAGCCAGCGGAACACGATTAAATCTTGATTACGCCATCGATGAAATGATCGATGAAGAAGAGCAAGAGGAGATCATTGCTTATTTCAAAAGCTGCGAAACCTCCTCGCTACAAGTAGCACAGGAAGAACTCGCTGAATTCAACTTTACATGGGAACAGCTTAAAATAATGCGTATCAAATTCCTGACCAAGTACGGAATGTAATGACGCTATTATTTATTGCTTAACTTTTTGGTTTCTCCAATAACTTGAAGAATTGATCCAATTGTGGTAAAATCACAATACGCGTACGACGATTAGCCGCACGACCTTCTTTGGTACTGTTATCAGCTACCGGCTTGTATTCACTACGGCCAGCAGCTACCATTTTAGCTGGATCTAACCCATATTTTGATTGTAACAAACGCACCACGGTGGTAGCACGAAGCACACTTAAATCCCAGTTATCACTAATCACACCACTGCCATTGAAGGCTACTCCATCAGTATGCCCCTCAACCATAAACTCCAAATCAGGTTGGTTTTTGAGCACCATTGCTACTTTACCCAACACTTCATTAGCGTGGTCTGTTACTTGATAGCTGCCTGTCTTGAATAATAACTTATCAGAAATGTCTACATAAACAACCCCTTTATCTACTTTAATATTGATATCCTCATCCGCTAAATTTCCAATGGCACCTTTTAAGTTGATCACTAAAGCCATATTCAGTGAATCCTTGTAAGACATCTGCTGCTGGATATTTTGAATATAGAGGTCTTTAATACCCAGATTATCCATTGACTTTTTAATACTCTCCGCCTGCTGTGTAGAAATCACGGATAAGCTTTCAAGTTGCTTGAGGGTTTGATTATTATTAGCCTTCCAATAATCAATTTGCTCTTGTAGCTCTTTAATACGTGCAGTTAATAATGCCTTCTCACGTTCTAAGGTTTCTTTCTGACGAGTAAGTATTCCTTTTTCTTCGCCACAAACATTGTTTTCAGATTCCAGTGTTTTGTACCGGTCTTGCAATTTTGCAAATTCTGTTTGTGCATTTTTAAACTTCTTGCTACTTACACAGGAAATCAAAAAGAGTGGCGCAACGGCAATAAAAATAAATGAATGTAAACGCATGGATATAAATTGAAGGTTAGTAATGCAAATATAAAAATCAACTCGTATTACTAACCTGTTAAATTTGTAGATGCAACAAAAAAGAAAGGCCGCAGTTGGTTTCATATTTGTAACCCTGTTTTTAGATGTTATGGGGTTAGGCCTGATAATCCCTGTGTTGCCCTCATTAGTAGCCAGTCTCAAAGGAGTGCCAGTCAATGAAGCTAGCTCCTATGGAGCCGTGCTGATTTTTGCTTATGCCTTTACCCAATTTTTTTGTGCCCCGATAATAGGTAACCTCAGTGACCGATATGGCAGAAGACCAGTTTTACTACTTTCCTTATTTGGTTTTTCGGTGGACTATCTCCTGCTCGCATGGGCCCCAACATATTCTTGGCTACTGGTGGGAAGAGTAATAGCTGGTATTGCTGGATCAAGTTTTAGCACAGGAAGTGCCTATATAGCTGATATCAGTGATGAAAAATCCCGAGCCAAAAATTTTGGAATGATCGGCGCTGCTTTTGGGTTGGGTTTTATTCTGGGGCCCGCGTTAGGAGGTCTGTTGGCAGGCTGGGGTGTTCGAACTCCATTTTATGCCGCCGCCATATTATGTCTGATCAATGGCTTGTATGGTTTTTTCATTTTGCCGGAATCACTACCATTAGAAAATAGAAGAGCATTTGATTGGAAAAGAGCCAATCCATTTGGAGCATTAAAGATTTTTACTTCCTTCCCACAGGTAGCAAAACTGGGTATCGCTTATTTTCTTATTTACATGGGGGGCCAGGCAGTTCAGAGCACCTGGAGCTATTTTACTATTTACCGCTTTAGTTGGAGTGAGAGCAGGGTAGGGTTTTCCTTAGCAACGGCAGGCATTCTAGTAGCACTGGTACAATCCCTATTGATCAGGGTCATTAACCCACGTATAGGGAATGAAAAAAGTATTTATCTAGGACTCTCATTATATACACTAGGGCTAAGCCTTTTTGCATTTGCCACACAAGGATGGATGATGTTCTTTTTTTTAATCCCCTATTGTTTAGGCGGGATTGCAATCCCCTCCCTTCAATCAACATTAGCGGGCCTTCTTCCTGTAAATGTTCAGGGCGAACTACAAGGAGCCCTAACCAGCATTATGAGTCTCACAGCTATGCTGGGACCTTTAATCATGAACAATTTATTTTCCTACTTTACCAGTCCTGGCAACCCTGTATATTTTCCCGGAGTAGCCTTTTTTATGGGAGCAATTTTCATATTTAGTGCATTGATTATAAGCACATTAGCATTTGGACGAGCAAACACTCGTTAGTTTAATTTTTTCTTGGCACCTTTGCAGCAGATCGGGCAATCTGATCCAACGATTACAAGCCATTATCCATGTCATTAGCCTCTAACTTTTTCTCTACGGAAACAGCCAAGGCCCGTGCTGAATTAGAAACCTGGGTCAATCAAATTTCCAAGTATTGCGAAGCATCAACTATTCATTGGTGCGATGGTTCTCAGGAAGAGTATGATAATCTCTGCGAACTATTAGTCAAGAAAGGAACCTTTATTCGACTTAACCCAGCAAAAAGACCTAACAGTTTTGCTTGTTTTAGTGATCCGAGCGATGTGGCGCGTGTAGAGGACCGCACATTTATTTGTAGTCTGCGAAAAGAGGATGCCGGTCCCACCAACAACTGGATGGATCCGGTTGAGATGAAAACCAAATTGAATGATTTGTTACGAGGAAGTATGAAGGGGAGAACCTTATATGTGATCCCCTTCTGTATGGGACCTGTCGGTTCGCCCTACTCAAGATATGGTGTACAGCTTACCGACTCTGAATATGCAGTAGTGAATATGCGAATTATGACCCGCATGGGCAGCGATATCCTTCCTTACCTACAAAAGAAAGGATATGTGAAATGTTTGCATTCGGTGGGGGCTCCTTTAGGTGGTCCACAAAAAGATAGTTCCTGGCCTTGTAACCCCGACGTAAAATATATTTCACATTTCCCAGAGGAAAGATTGATTATTTCTTACGGAAGCGGCTATGGCGGTAATGCGCTCATGGGTAAAAAATGTTTTGCCTTACGTATTGCCTCGGTAATGGGTCGTGAAGAAGGATGGTTAGCCGAACACATGTTGATCCTGGGTGTAGAATCACCGGATAAACAAAAGACCTATGTAGCAGCAGCGTTTCCAAGTGCTTGTGGTAAAACAAATTTTGCGATGTTGATTCCCCCCAAGGAATTCAGTGATTGGAAAGTAACCACCGTTGGAGATGATATTGCCTGGATACATAAAGGAAAAAAAGGAGCCTTACATGCTATCAATCCGGAAGCGGGATATTTTGGTGTAGCACCAGGTACCAACTACCATACCAATCCCAACGCGATGGAAACCATCAAGGCCAATACCATTTTTACCAATGTGGCCATTACCCCTGATAAAGATGTTTGGTGGGAAGGACTGACTAAAGAAGTTCCCGAGGGATTAACTGATTGGACGGGTAAACCCTATGATCCCAGCACTGGAAAACCGGCTGCACATCCAAACTCTCGTTTCTGTGCACCCGGACACCAAAATCCAGCTATTGATGAGGATTGGGAAAACCCAGATGGCGTAACAATTGCTGGATTCATTTTTGGCGGAAGAAGAAGCACCGGTGTACCATTGGTGTATCAAAGTTTCAATTGGAATTTTGGTGTTTATCTGGCTACCACTATGGGAAGTGAAATGACCGCAGCGGCATTTGGTGAAGTGGGAAAAGTTCGTCGTGATCCCTTTGCCATGCTGCCTTTTATGGGCTATCACATTGGGGACTATGTAAATCACTGGTTGCAATTTGGAAGAGATCTCTCTAATGCGCCACGTATTTTTAGTGTCAACTGGTTTAGAAAAGATAACAATGGACAATTCCTATGGCCAGGCTACGGTCAAAATATGCGCGTGTTAAAATGGATTGTAGGACGAATTCGTGGGCAGGCGCAGGCTGTTGAAAGTCCAATTGGATGGAGACCTCGTTATGTTGATATGGATTGGAGAGGCATGGAAAGTTTTTCAAAAGAAGACTTTGATAAAGTGATGATCATTGACAGAGAAGAAGGAAAACGTGAATTGTTAGGTCATCAAGAGTTATTTGAAAAAGTATACGACAAACTTCCCAAGGAGTTTTTCTTTATGCGCGAATTATTGCTCTCAGCCCTTTGGCGCTCCCCAGCGAAATGGGAATAACAGCCTGAACAGGGTTAGATATTTCGTTACTTTGCGGACAACTTAGTATATGTCCAAAGACCAAGTATTTCGCGAAGAAATTAACAAAGCCAGCGATTTTAAATTCGGGGCCAATGTAGCCCATGTGTTTGACGACATGGTCAATCGATCCGTCCCTTTCTATGGTGAAATTCAACGGATGGTAGCAGAACTCGCTGCCGACCATGCAAGAGAAGGAACCTTTGTCTACGACCTGGGTTGCTCAACGGGAACCACGATGATTGGAATGGATACATTGGTAGACAAATCCATCAAATTCATTGGGATTGATGATTCACCTGAGATGCTGGATAAATGCAAAGCAAAATTTGATGAGATCAAATTTGATCGTCCCTATGAATTACGCTGCAAAGATTTGGGACAGGGTGTAGAAATTGAAAATGCATCGGTAGTAGTACTCTGTCTTACACTACAATTTGTTAGACCTATTTATAGAGAAAAATTAATCCAGGATATAGTAAGCGGACTGAATAGTGGTGGCGTTTTAATAATCGTTGAAAAAATTCTCGCCGAAGAAAGTAATTTCAATCGTGACTTTATTAATTACTACTATAATTACAAGCGTCGCAACCAATACAGCGAATTAGAAATTTCGCAAAAACGAGAGGCATTGGAAAATGTATTAGTTCCCTATAAATTAAGTGAGAACATTAACTTACTACGTGATCAGGGGTTTGCACATTGTGAGGTGTTTTTCAAGTGGTATAATTTTACCGGACTAGTAGCCGTTAAAAAATAATCTTCAACCTATTTTATGATTGGAATCGGTAATTTCTTTTTCAAGTACCGTAATATCATTTTTATACTTTTTTACGGTGCCCTGTTTTTGCCATCCCCCGCACTATTTACAGAAGCTAGCTGTGGACCTACGTATTATTGGTGGCCCATTGTAATGGGGCTGCTCACAACCGTTTTAGGACAAGCGGTTCGTGGCGCCACTATTGGACTAGCTTACATTGTCAGAGGAGGAAAAGAAGGAAAACCATACGCCGATGGGCTTGTAACAGAAGGGATTTTCCGTCATTGTCGGAATCCGCTTTATCTGGGAAACATTTTAATGCTATTAGGTGTAGGTATCCTGGCTAATTCCCTTTTCTATGTTGCCATTATGGTACCCGTATTTTTATTTATCTACCAGGCGATTGTTTTAGCAGAAGAAAATTTTCTGCGTGGAAAATTTGGAGCAGGTTTTGATGCGTATTGTGCAGATGTCAATCGCTGGTGGCCTCGTTTGCAAGGACTCGGTGCCACACTTTCAAGTATGGAGTTTAACTGGAAGCGTTGGATCCTCAAAGAACATACTACTCAATACATTTGGTTAGCTGGAATTTTTTTACTCCTATTCGCCCCGATTCCTACTTGGCGTTACCCGGCAATAGCATGCCACGATCAACTATGGCGTGATGAATTGCTGGGAATTTGTCTTACTTCCTTGACCGCCCTTTATATCTTGATACGAATATTAAAAAAATCAGAAAGGTTTACTGCATAATTTTAATAAATGATCGAAAGTGTACCTTTTAATAAGGTCTTCTTATCATCATTCAATTGAATCATATATACGTAAACACCAGCCGGTAATAATTTTCCTTTATACTGCCCATCCCAAAAAACGGAACTGTAATTCGAAGATTCAAATACCAATTATTTCACAATCCTGCAACAGCAGGCACCTCATTGAGGGGCCTTTTTTTTGAACCTCAGGCAGTTAGCAGATTCCCTTCTTCGTAAACAATGCGTCCCCAGACTTGTTATTTTTGCAGAACAATTTTAAACTGATATGATTAAGACTGGCAACCCCATAGTGAGTATTTATACGGAAATGACCCCTAACCCCGAAACCATGAAGTTTGTAGCTAATAAGCTTTTATATCCGGGAAAGAGTGTGGACTTCCCAGATGTGGCAAGTGCGGGACCTTCACCGATGGCAACTGAGTTATTCGGTTTTCCTTTTATCAAGGCCGTTTTTATAGCCAGCAATTTTGTAACACTTACCAAAACGGTAGAAACAGACTGGAATGATGTTATCCCATCTGTTCGTCAGTTTTTAAAAGATTATTTAGAGGAAGGAAAGCCGGTTATCAATGAAGAAGAATTGGCTGCTGTAAAACAAACCGTTTCTAATGAGGTGGCCGCTGACGATGATGATGTTGTAAAAAGAATAAAGGAATTATTAGACAATTATGTTCGCCCTGCTGTTGAAATGGACGGTGGTGCTATTCAATTTAAAAGTTACGAAGCAGGTACTGTTAGCTTAGCTATGCAAGGTAGTTGCAGTGGTTGTCCTTCTTCAATGATCACACTCAAAGCAGGGATTGAAGGAATGATGAAACGAATGATCCCTGAAGTAAAAGAAGTGATTGCCGAATCAGAATGAGCAGCAACCTAGTGCCTGATTTGTTGGAATCAATTGCACAAACATCCTGGTTAGAATGGGTAGCTGCCGCAGCAGGAATCATCAGTGTTTGGTATAGTAAAAAAGAAAGTAGCTGGGTCTATCCTACTGGTCTGCTCAATACTATTATTTATACCTGGTTAAGTTTTAAATATCAATTACCTGGGGAAGGTGTTGTTAATTTTTATTATACCGCCATGAGTTTATATGGTTGGTATAATTGGTCCCGAAAAGATCTTACACAAAAACCGATAATACAAATTAGCTATAGCAGCAATCAAGAGTGGATACAACAAGTTTTGTTCTTTATTGTTATATATATAGTGCTGTACGGATCGCTTAGCGGAGTAAAAGAATATTTTTTTGAAGGCGCTATTCCTTGGGCAGATGCACTAGCTTCCGCAGCTGCTTTCACAGGAATGTGGTTGATGACACAAAAAAAAGTAGAAAGTTGGTATTGGTGGATCCTAACCAATATTACTTCGATGCCACTCTATTTTGTGAAAGGATTAAGAGTCACGGCGCTTTATTATTTAATACTTTTGCTCCTCGCTTTTGCAGGACTGTTTAGCTGGAAAGAAAAAGTGAAAAAGCAACATGCTTAAAAAAATTGTAATCATAGGCCCCGAAAGCACCGGAAAGAGCACGCTCTGTCAAGAGCTGGCTGAACATTTTGAAACCATCTGGTGTCCGGAATATGCTCGAGAGTATTTGCTAACTAATGGAACAGATTATAGTTTTCAAGACCTCCTGACCATTGCTAAGGGACAAATAGCATTGGAAGACCAATTAGCAGACAAACTAGAATTAAGAGCCGCTCCACTGTTAGAGCAGGATTATGATATACCTTATTTCATTGATACAGACATGAGCGTTATGAAGGTATGGTGCCAGTTTGTTTTCAATAAATGTCATCCGTTTATTGAAGAACAATTAGCTAAACGAGAAGTAGGTCATTACCTTCTCTGTCAACCCGATTTACCCTGGGTAAAAGATCAACTGAGAGAATATCCGGATCAGGCTACGCGTGAAAAACTATTTACTATTTATCGTAATTGGTTGGAAAACCAATCCGTTCCCTGGACACTGATTCAAGGAAAAGATGTAGAAAGAATGAAGCTGGCCGTTCGCGCTGTTAACCGCATCTTAGAAACTTCTTACGTTACCGATTCTCAATAAGTCTGCGAATGGTTGGCTCCGATTGCAAATGCATCATTTGTCGGAGAATAAAATTACTTCTCCCCTGTACAAACCGAGAAGTGGGTTTTACTTTATACCGTTGGGGGTTCGGTAGCGCTGCTGCTATCATTGCAGCTTCACGTCTGGTCAACTGTTTGGCAGATTTGCCAAAATAATATTGCGCAGCCGCTTCAGCTCCAAATACTCCTTTACCCATCTCAATAACATTCAGGTATACTTCAAGAATTCTTTTCTTACCCCATAGTAATTCAATCATAGCAGTAAAGTAAACCTCGAGTCCTTTACGAATCCAACTTCGGCCTTGCCATAAAAAAACATTCTTAGCGGCTTGCTGGCTAATAGTACTGCCCCCTCTTAATTTTTGAGGTTTGCGTTTGTTATAGGCCATTGCCTCTTGTATCCGTTTCCAATCAAATCCATAATGTTGGGTAAAGAGTTGATCTTCCGAAGCAATCACGGCCAAACGCATATATGGAGAAATTGCAGCTGCCGAAACATAGTCCCTGCGCATCCCGTTTCCAGTAACCCAATTACTCAATTGTGTAATTGTAATAGGAGGATTGACCCAGCGTAAGGCCAGGATATAGACAAACTGAAAAATAAAAAGGTAAAAAAGAATTCGTTTTACAATATGCCACCAGGAACCAGCAACAGCAACGCGCTTACTCATATAGTCAACATTGACCTGTTTCCAGAAATTTTTCCCAATCAACTAACATCTTTCCTTTCATCACACGCGGAAATTTATGTTGACTTCCCAGCTTTCCTTTCACCGCCATAAAGTCTAAAAATTGTTGCTCGGGTAGCACTTCCAAAAAAACTTCTTTTAAGGCACTGTTTCTTTCAGTAGCATAGTCATCATTCAAGACGCGTAAATGTTGATCAATTTTAGTGCGTAATAAAGCCGCATCTACTTTATCATCAGTGGCAACATACCAACGATGTGCAAAAAAACTTTGATAAGGAAACCCCACCACCGTGTATTCTGGTATACTAATATTGAGTTCGTTACTCACCAACTCGATGGCCTTGTTCATATTATCCACACTCAGGTGTTCGCCAGTCAAACTTAAAAAATGCTTGATACGCCCCGTGATTACAATTTCGGAACGTTCAATATCTGTAAAACGTATAGTATCTCCAATTAAGTACCGCCAAGCACCCGCATTAGTGCTCATGAGCAATGCATACTCTTTTCCTTCTTCTACCTCGTGAATCATTTTGGCTCTAGCAGTAGGAAGCGGGTTTCCACCGCTATCAAAATTCGATTCATCAAAGGGAATAAACTCAAAGAAAATATTATTATTCAAAATCAACTGCATGCCCGATGCATGCTCGCGCGTTTTAAACCCAATAAAGCCTTCGCTGGATAAATAGTTTTCTACATACACAATGGGTTTGCCCAATAATTTTTCAAAACCTTTCTTGTAGGGTTCAAAGGCAACACCGCCATGAACAAAAAAACTCAGGTTGGGCCAAATCTCATGAATATGGTTCAGCTTGTATCTTTCAATCACCATTTCCATCAACATCTGACACCAGGCAGGAACGCCCACGAGGTAACCAATATCCCATTTGGGTGCTTGCTCAACAATCTCTTGTAATTTTTGATTCCAGTCACTGATGGCTGCAATGCGTCCACCCGGCTTATAGAAAGTTTGAAACCAAAAAGGCCTCCGCTTTGCAAGAATTCCACTAAGATCACCGGCATACCAACCTGCTTTTCCTTTCTTAAGATCTGTAGCACCCCCTAATATTAGAAACCCTTTAGTCATGGCGCGCATATTGGCCTCTTCATAACGAACCAGACTAATTAATTGACGGAGGTAATTCACCATATTACTCCGCAACAAATCACTAGTAACAGGAATATATTTACTAGCTGCTTCGGAAGTACCAGAACTTAATGCATAATACTTGATCTTACCCGGCCATGTCACATCAGGTGTGCCGTCCAAAGTTTGTTTCCACCACTGATCGTATATCTTATTGTAATCATGAATAGGGACCAGCTCCTGGAACTTCTTATCCGGATGTTTACTCAACAGTGCTTGATCAAAATGATATTGTTGACCAAATGCGGTAAACCGGGCTTTTTTCAACAACTTTTTGAGCACCCGAAGTTGTTGTCTGCGGTTATCATTAATGGGAATCTGGAGAATAGAGGCCAGTGCCCGCGGAATTTTTATGTCAAGAATTGACGCCATCGCACGGTTTCAATTGTACTGCGAATATAAGCATTTGAGCGGGGGACATATTATCTTCGCGCATGCTCCACACTATATTACGTGAAGCTGCAGAAGCAGGTGCAGCAGAAATACTACGCTTTTTTCAGGGCAATTTTGAGATCAGCAATAAAGAAGGCGTAAACAACCTGGTTACAGAAGCTGACCACGCCTCGGAGAAAGCTATTCTCAGTGTAATCAAAAAAGCGTTCCCTGATCATCAGATATTAGCAGAGGAAAGCGGCGCACTCGAACAATCCTCCGACTATAAATGGATCATAGATCCTATTGACGGAACTGTAAATTTTGCGCAAGGCATTCCGCTCAATTGCGTTTCTATAGCGGTAGAATGGAAAGGCTCCATGATTTTAGGAGCCGTATATAATCCACATTTACGAGAATTCTTTTTTGCAGAAAAAGGGAAGGGCGCCACGTTAAATGATAAACCCATACAAGTCAGCAAAAAAACTTCTACACTAAAATCCTGTTTAGTAACAGGCTTTCCTTACACCTATATCAATGAACCTAACGGACCTATTGAAGTATTTGAACGATTTGTTCGTAAGGGGGTTCCCGTTCGTCGGCTAGGTTCTGCTGCTATCGATCTATGCTGGGTTGCTTGTGGGAGGTTTGATGGATTCTTTGAGCAAAAATTGGAACCCTGGGATAGCGCAGCCGGGTATTTAATTGTAGAAGAAGCCGGTGGAAAAGTAACAGACTTTAAAGGAGGAGCTTTTTCAGTCTATCAACATAAACTGATTGCCACAAACAGCTTGATCCATGAAGAGGTGGTGGAAGTAGTTAATGGACGTAAAGAACTTTAAAATAGTACCATGTCAAATCAACGCACAGAGATTAGTTCACTAGGAGAATTTGGACTGATTGATCATGTAACAAAAAATATTGAATTACAAAATGCATCTTCCATTGTTGGAGTAGGAGATGATGGTGCAGTGATTGATCATTTTGGAAAACAAACTGTGATCAGTACGGATCTTTTGGTAGAAGGTGTTCACTTTGATTTGATCTATACGCCCCTAAAACACCTGGGGTACAAATCAGTGATTGCAAATATCAGCGACATCTATGCCATGAATGCAACACCCACACAACTTGTAATCAGTTTGGGGTTAAGTAATCGTTTTAGTGTGGAAGCAGTGGACGAACTATACGAGGGAATTTATGCAGCTTGTGAAAAATATGGAGTAGATCTTGTTGGAGGTGATACTACTTCGTCCCAAAAGGGATTGATCATTTCTATTACCGCTATAGGCGAAGTAACACCCGATACATTTGTAAAGAGAAGTACCGCACAAAAAGGGGATTTGATTTGTGTGAGTGGAGATTTGGGTGCCGCCTATATTGGTTTGTTATTTTTAGAAAGAGAAAAGAAGATATATCTCGAAAGTCCGGGTGTACAACCTGACCTGGAAGGCGAAGCGTATGTGGTAGGACGTTTATTAAAACCAGAAGCCAGAAAAGATATCATTGAATTTTTAGCAGCACAAAAAATTCAACCCACTTCCATGATGGATATCAGCGATGGGCTCAGCTCTGAAATATTACACATCTGCAAGCAAAGTGAATTAGGCTGTGTCCTCTATGAAGAAAAAATTCCAATTGCAGAAGCAACAAAACAAGCAGCGTTTAAATTTGAACTCGATCCTACGGCTTGTGCATTAAGTGGTGGTGAGGATTACGAACTCTTATTTACAATCCCACAAGCTGAATATGATAAACTGGTACTGAACGAACAAATCAGTGTAGTAGGTTATATGACCGATGCTGAACAGGGGGCACAGCTATTTACAAAAGGCGGCAGCAAGTACCCCATCACAGCACAGGGGTGGAATCACATGAAAGAGTAAATACTCTAAGACAAAAGCACAGATGCGGGTATTTGTAACTTCTCATGAAAAAGCTTAGCCAAATCTAATGTTAATGGTTTTTTCTTGTTTAATATAGCAGAAACATATCCCTTACTCCCCACTTCCTCAACAAGGTCTTTATTTCGCAAACCTTGCTCTCGCATTTTTTCCTTTATGACTTTAATCGGATCAGGTTTGGGTACTTGATAATGAATATCTTCATAATGCTTAATAAGTAATAGAACCAATTGAATCTTTTCACCTAATGGAGTTGTAGGCTTGACTCCTTTATCTAACTGGACTGCTACCCAGCTCAAGTAACTCAAATATTGCCTTTTTGTTTTTATTAGTTGTGGAGACATCTTTTATCTTTTATACTCAACCAGTTTGACATTTATTTTATTATACTCACTATGTGTACCAAACCACTTTATTTGAACAACTCGGTAATCAAACACTACGCGCACTACCAGCCGATAGTGATTACCGCAAATATTGAAAACCACGCGATTGTCTCCTACCAAGCTTGCACTACCATACACTTGCTTAAGTTCATTAAAGTCTTTGAACGAAGCATTTAGTATTTCATAATACCACTCATATAAAGAATTTGCAGCACGGGGATACTTGGCTGCAAATTGCAAAATGGTATTTCGGGCAATAACATTAGACATTATAAAATTACAAAAGTTTACTAATAGTAAACTTTTTAATTTCTTATTTTTTACTCGCGTTTGAAACGAATTAATCTGATTTGAGCTTTGTGAACAAGTGAAAAGGATTGATTTACTGATGATTATACCCTAATTGTGGGTTTAAAAACAGTATTCGGCTTTGATTAATAAATTGTCATTTTGTCTCCTATATCAATTTTTTTTAAATTGATGTAAAATTTTGTAATGAAAAGCAAGCTTGCTTTTATACATGGTGTAATGATGATGCCTATGGTGCTCCTGGCACAGCCCCGCCGCATCAATAACGATTTAACCGTAGCCGAAATTCAGAATATCAAACTGGAGTATATTCAGCAGATAAGAACTGTAAAAAAAGATACCTCCTATTTTGCGATCATTACTATTACTGATGTTAACCCTGCTACTGTCAATACAATAAACCCGTTGGGAAATAAAAGAGAAATTAACCTCTTTACGGAGAAGGATTTCATCACATTTAAAAGCAGTATTGATAAAGCAATCACTACCATAGATACAAAAGATAAAAAAGGATTTAGTGGCGGGCGATACAATGAGTATACTATTGAAACACAATTTGATGCTACAAATAACCGCTTTCGCGCTAAGTTAACACGTGACCCAATTGGTATTTACGAGGGAAAATTTACTTACCTCTACTTAGAGGACCTTTGTAAGATTTCATCTTGGCTATCCACTATTGATATGGAAAAGCCTACACTTTTACCAATGCGCAATCCAGTTATACAAACAGATTTGAATAGTGAAGCTGCCAAAGCCCCACCAATTGCCAAACAATATCAGCAAGAGGTAAAAGCTGGAAGTAGCGGAATCAATAAAGAGCAACTCGTTATGATTGCTGGGAAATGGTATAACCAGGTACTTAGAAATGATTATAAAAATGGGGGCTATGAGAGTGGGTCTACCGGGGACTATGAGCCCGTACGGATAAATGAAGATGGTACTTGGTTATATTATGGTAAAAGAGGCAAGTTATCCATCACACCATTTACAACAGCCGATGCACTAAAATGGAAGATGACCAAAGAAATTCCAAAGTGGAAACTCACGTTTCATGATTTTTCAAATGGGGACGGGGAAGGTTATTTTACAGTTGACCCCGCAGGTAATCCAAAACATGTGGTAATTAAGTTCAAGATTTATGAGCCTCGTGAAGGATATTGTACCTGGACTCAATATCGCAGGAGCTAGTGATCAGTGGCAATCCCAAATCTATCTCCATCTTTTAGGAATGGCAAGGACTGACGTACTTCCGTGAGTCTTTCTTTGTTCAGCGTGAGTGTATGGATTGCTTCTTGATCTTTTTGGGCGAACAAGATCTCTCCTAACGGATCAATCACCATACTATCTCCGCTGTGATAAATTCCTTTTCCATCTTCGCCAATTCTGTTCACACCAATTACATAACACTGATTTTCAATAGCCCGCGCTTGTAATAATGTGATCCAAGCTTGTCTTCTTTTTTCTGGCCAATTAGCTACATACACCAGTACATCATATTCAGGTTGGCCATTGGTGATTTGTTGCCGAGCCCATACTGGAAAACGTAAATCATAACAGACTTGCAGATTGAATCTCCAACCATTTACAACCGTAATCAATCGTTTATCCCCTGCAGTATACTGTTGATCCTCCCCCGCAAAAGCAAATAAGTGACGCTTATCATAAAAACCATAATCACCAGTAGGCAACATCCAGATCAGTCTATTGAAATAACCTCCCTCTTCTTCAATAATCAAACTTCCGGTCAAAATCAAACGATACTGAGTTGCCATTTTGCGCATCCATTCCACCGATTCACCATCCATTTTTTCTGCCAATTGAGAGGGGTTCATACTAAACCCCGTGGTAAACATTTCTGGTAAGAATACCACCTGTGTTTTCCCGGCAAGCGATGCAATTTTTTCTTCAAAATGCTGCCGATTAGCCCCTTTATTTTCCCAATGAAGAGGGGTTTGTACTAAGGAAACGGTAATGCTTGACATAAATTAAAGTTTGGAAACAATAGAACGAACCAGCGTGGATTCAAACCCACGACCGACCAAATAATCGATTGTTTTTTTCTTCCGAATTATATACTGATACTGCTTAAGTGATTCATACTTTTTAACCGCCTGCACCTCCAGCACTTTTTGATACTCCTCCTCTTCAATCTGCTCCAACGCCTTGCGTATGCAATAGGCGCTGACCTTTCTTTGTTGTAGCTCCAACTTGATATGAATTCGTCCCCAATGTTTAGCCCTCCATTTTCCGCCTGCATAGGCAGTAGCAAAACGCTCCTCATTGAGATAATCATCCTGGATTAGTGAGCTAATCAATTCATCGTGAAGCCGGGAAGGACACCCTAATTGAAAGAGTTTTTCCCGGACCTCCTGGTGAGAACGCTCCTGATAAGCACAGTAATGTCTCAATTTTTGAAGTGCCTGTTCGGGCGTTAATGGCTTTTTATACATCCCTCCAAATCTACCATAAAATCAGTAGTTTCGCCATCAACCTATCAATAGAAATGGTATGAAATTCATTGCGAATTCCTCGGTGCTTTTGAAACAGTTGCAACACATTTCCGGTGTAATCAACACAAACACAGTTTTACCCATTTTGGAGGACTTTTTGTTTGAAGTTGAGAAGAATAAACTAACCGTTGTAGCCACTGACCTGGAAACGGTGATGCGTGTGCAGCTTGATATTGAGGCTAAAGATACCGGAAAGGTTTGTATCCCTGCCCGTATTTTGATGGACTCTTTAAAAAATATTGGTGACCAACCGCTCACGTTCAATATCGACAAGAATTTTGCTATTGAAATCACCAGCGACAATGGAAAGTATAAAGTGATGGGCGAAAATCCAGATAACTTTCCAAAAGAGCCCAGTGCCGATGATACTACTTCCTTTGAAATGAGTGCAACAGCGCTGCTGAATGCTATCAATAAAACATTATTTGCTACCAGCAACGATGACCTCCGTCCTGCAATGACAGGCGTGTATTTTGAATTAGATAAAAAAGGATTGCAATGCGTGGCTACAGATGCACACCGACTGGTTCGGTATAAGCGCACCGATATCAAATGTCCTAAAGCAGACTCTTTTATTGTTCCCAAAAAGCCATTGAACCTTGTAAAAGCAGCTATCCCTGATACCGAGCAAGCCGTTACCATAAGCTACAATAGCAATCATTTATTCATTCGGTATGGCACTACGCAAATGAGTTGTCGATTGATTGATGCACGTTTCCCGGATTATAAAGTAGTAATCCCTACTGGAAATCCCTACACCTTGACTGTAAATAAAGCTGCATTTCAAAGTGCGCTGCGTCGGGTAAGTATTTTCAGTAATAAAAGCACCAATCAGGTGGCATTGAGTATTACGGGTAGCGAGTTACAATTAGCAGCCCAGGATGTTGATTTTAGTTTTGAAGGGAACGAACGCATGAAATGCCAATATAACGGAGAGGATTTAGTAATTGCCTTCAACGCTAAATTTCTAATCGAGATGTTGGGAGCAACTGAAAGTGAAGAAGTAATCATTGAATTATCTACGCCCAATAAAGCAGGAATTCTTAGACCGTCTGAAATAGAGGAAAATGAAGAACTGCAAATGTTGGTGATGCCGTTGATGCTCAATCAATAAACCCTTTATCATGTGGCCGGAGTGGATAAACTACTTTCAAGATCTTGAGCAACGGCCGGCCGAAAGACTAGCCCTTTTAGTCGGAGGGCTTTTATTTTTTTGGATACTCGAAGGAGCTATTCCACTCTTTCAACTTCCGTACCAAAAAGGAAAGCTCAAGCATGCTAGTATCAATTTTGTTTTTACCATTATTCATTTGATCATTCACACGTTACTAGCCATTTTAATTGTGGCCTTATCTGATTGGTGTAATCAGCAATCATTTGGGCTGGTCTATTGGAGTAATGCCGGAATTGGATTAACCATACTCATTGGTGTTTTAGCACTAGATTTTAGCAGTTGGCTGGTTCACTGGATCATGCACCAGCAAAAATTTTTATGGCGTTTTCATATTATACATCATAGTGATCAAAAAGTAGATGTAACCACAGGGCTTCGACATCATCCGGGAGATAGCTTATTAAGAGGACTCTTTTTTTTATTATTGATATTCATTTCAGGTGCGCCCATGTATACGGTGATGATCTATCAAACACTGGTAGTAGTGGCCACAGCGTTCACACATGCAAATATTAGCTTGCCTGCTACACTAGATCGATTATTAAGTTGGGTGTTGATTTCTCCCAATATGCATAAAGTACATCATCATTGGAAACAACCTTATACCGATAGTAATTATGGTGCGGTTTTTTCAGTGTGGGATCGAGTATTTGGCACTTTTCGTTTTTTGGATGCAAAATTAATTCAATACGGAATTAATAGAGATTATCCGAAAGAAAAGGACGAGGACTTATTGAACTTATTGAAAAGTCCTTTTCAAAAACAATCACACTAAACAGCAGGTATGAAAGCCATTGCGTTAATTCCTGCACGGTATGCAGCCAGCCGATTCCCAGGAAAACTGATGCAACCCCTGGGTGATAAAACTGTTATTAGACATACGGTGGAAGCTACGCAAGCCACCCTGTTATTTGATGAAGTGATTGTAGTAACAGATAGTGATCAAATAGAAGCAGAAATAAAAAAATTTGGCGGGGTATGTAAGAGAAGCACCAAAAATTTTGAAAGTGGTACGGATCGGATTGCAGAGATAGCAGCCACGATGGAAGCAGAAATTATTGTAAACGTACAGGCAGATACCCCATTTATAAAAAAAGAACCCCTTGCTGCATTACTTAAAGCATTTGACACCCCTGGTGTTGCGGTAGCTTCGTTGATGCAGCCCATTCAACATGCTAAATTAGTGCAGGAGCCCAGCGTGGTTAAAGTAGTTACGGACCTCAATAACGATGCCCTTTATTTTAGCAGAAGTCCCATTCCCTATAATCGTGATAAAAGCAGCACCACTATATACTACGAACATATTGGTGTATATGCGTTCAGAAAAAAAATACTCCTTGAATTTACTACCTGGCCGGTTTCCAGTTTAGAAAGCATTGAAAAATTAGAGCAATTACGTTACCTGGAACATGGTGTTAAGATACGAATGGTAAAAACTGATTATAGCAGTATAGCTATTGACACACCAGAAGATCTGGTGCGTGCCAATATTCATCTGGCTAACATTTAATTAGTCTTAGTTCATACGAACATCACGCATCTCACGCATCATAAAGCGAGGCATACCCGGCATAGTTTGTGGCTGCTGTTGTGTTTTACCTCCCATTTTATTGAGGTTGAACAAGAAGCTAACCAGGAAATACCTGCGCAACACCATACTACGTGTATCCTGTAAATAGTTGTCACCGGCCGTACGAGTAATGCTTTGATTCTGATTGAGCAAATCGTTAGCAGATAGTTTTAACTCACCATTTTTATTTTTAAACAGGAGTTTGCTTACACTAGCTCCTAACAAGGGAATACTTTGGTTAAAGCCGGCTGCACGTCCTGTGTTAATCAGGTAATCAAAATTAGTGGTGATAATAAAGTTTGCAGGAAGCTTATAGGTAAGATCTGTATTATAGGTCTGTGTCCAGTAATCTTCGTTGAGCTGCGTATTGATTGAGTAAGCCAATTTGTTATAACCGAGATTAGCCCGTAAACCAATATCAAATTTATCTTTGTTAATATTGATACCTAGCCCCTGCGTAACCGTGAAAGTTTGTGTGATATTTTCTCTTTTGTTTATTAAGCTGATATCACGGAGGTAGAGCATGGTGTTAGTGACACTTACATTAGATCCTTTTAACTTAGGATTTTTGAATGGAAGACCTAATGTAAAAAATGAAAACCCTCTTAGGTAACCATTCACATTGGCGTAGGTTGTAGTTTGCACAGGACCCCTTGTAGTAATACTGTTTACAATACGATTACTAGTAGTGCTGATATTTACATTAGCCGCTACAAAACGGAAAGTGGCCAAGTTAAACGTGTTATATCCCAAGTTTACACTATGTGTAAATTCTTGTTTCAAGTTTGGATTACCGATACGCACATTAAGTGTATCAGTTACATCAGGTACATTTTGTAACTGTGTAACAGAGGGTTGGCTAGTACGACCATTGTAAGAAAACCTGAGATTCTTGCTACGCGAAGGAGTGAAATTAAAATTGGCTGTTGGAAATAAATTAGTGAAATTCTGTTTGATCAATGAATCTTTTCCGGTAGCCGCTTGATAGGTATGATTCTCTAACAAAGATTGCTGCAAGCCAACACCCAATTGATAATTATATTTTTTCTCTTGTACACGGAAGTTCAACCCAGCACGATGCGCTACAAATAGGTTTTTAAATTCATTGGTTTGAAGCAAATTGGGATTATCATACTTGCCATTGCCCGCATTATAATTAAATGTTTCTTTTTCAGAGCGGCTAAAGTTGTTGGTATAGGCATAGTTAATCTCTAACAACTTGTTATTACCAAATGGCTCAGTGTAAGAAGTACTTACTACGTTGTTCCGTGTTTTAGTGGTTTGTGTATACTGTTGATTTTGAAAGAAGTTAAAAAACGGATTGCCGTCTGGGCGGAAAAACTGATTACTTGAAATTGTTTTTCCATCAGCCTCGCTCATACCTATGGTACTATTTAATCCAATGGTAATGGTACGTCCAATTTTTTTGAACTTCCTACGGAACAAAATATTATTATTAAAATTCATTCCATCACGGACATTTGAATTTTGTGAGTTAGTACTAATAGCTCTGTAGGAACGCGTGGGAGTCTGCGAAGTAGTCAAACTGGAATCGTAGCTGAGGTTATCAGAATGTTGCAGTGTTAACTGAGGAGTATATAAAATAGAAGTAAGTGAATCAATCTGATATTCAAACCGAACGTTAAATCGATGGTTTTGATTTAAATTATCAGAACGAGAAGTCCTGTTTTGAAAAGCAGTGGAGTCGTTTACAAAGAATGTCTGACGAAGTGTGTTTTGCTCTTGCACCGGTCTGGAGTCAGAGAAAAAATAACTCCCGGTAAACTTTGCTTTACCAGCCCATTCATTATTGAAATTAAGTCCGGATGAAAGCGAACGAATAATTCCGGTGTTCTGTCCGCCAAAACCACCAAAACCTCCTCCACCGCCACCTCTTCCCATGGTAACTATCTGCATTCCGCCACCTCCACCGCCGCCAAAGCCGCCGCCGCCTCCACCAAATCCACCACCTCCTCCTCCGAAACCACCCCCACCTCCGCCAAAACCACTAAAGCCGCCCATAGTGCTGATGATATCATTAAAAGAGAATCCCTGCTTATTTATATTATTAGCATTAAATAATACTGAAAACCGCTTGTTGCCATTAAAATTGTTAAAACTTAGATTGCCTTCAAATCGATCGTTACTACCTGCACCAGCTAACGCCCGCGTAAAATAGCCTTTGTTCTTGTCCTTCTTTAATTTGATGTTGATGGTTTTGCTTCGGCTTCCGTCATCAATTTTTGTAAACTTCGATTGTTCACTCATATCATCAAACACCTGTACGCTTTCCACCATATCAGCAGTAAGGTTTTTAGTTGCCAGCTTGGGGTCGTTTCCGAAAAATTCTTTCCCGTCAACAATTATTCGCTGTACCTGTTCGCCCTGCGCTTTTACATTTCCCTCCTTATCTACTTCCATGCCGGGAATTTTCTTTAGTAAATCTTCCACGGTGGCATTAGGTATTGTTTTGAAACCACTGGTATTAAATTGAACCGTATCATTTTTTACTACAATGGGAGACTCTGTAGTAATAACAACACCTTCCATCATTTTATAATCCTTGTTCATTACCAGTGTACCGAGATCAATTATTTTTTTATCGGTGGTGATGCTAAAGTTTCGACGAATTTCCTCAAGCCCTTTGCTGCTCACAATAAGACGATAATCACCGGGGAGTAAATTCTTGATTTCAAAACCACCTTGCTTAGAGGATAATACAAAACTGGTGAGGGAAGAATCTTTGGTACTTACTACGGATACCGTTGCATCCACAATTGGCTGCTTGGCACTAGAATCAGTAAGCTGACCCTTGATTACTCCATCGGCCCGCTGGGCCATGACTCCATTTCCAACACACAAAACCAACAGGAGCAAACTGATATATTTTCTCATAAACGTATTTGAAGTCCGCAAAGATAGACGTAAAGGGGCAGGGAAACTTGTTAAAACTTAACTGAATAGATATTCCACGTCTTCGCGGGATAAGCTCTTTACAAAGCCTGAATCGTCCGTAATAATATCTTTTGCAAGAGCGCGCTTCCGATCTTGCAATTGAAGAATCTTGTCTTCGATACTATCCTTACAGATCATTCGATAAGCAAAAATATTTTTAGTCTGCCCGATTCGGTGAGTTCTGTCAATGGCTTGTTGCTCTACAGCAGGGTTCCACCAAGGGTCCATGATATAGACATAATCAGCAGCGGTGAGGTTTAAACCCACACCTCCTGCCTTGAGGGAAATCAGAAATACACGAATCTTATCCTGCTGCTGAAATTGTTGAATAGCCTTTTCTCTCTCTGGGGCGGTAGTGCTTCCATCAAAATACACATAAGGAATTTCCAGCTCCTCAAGTTTTGTTCTGATCAACGCTAACATGCCTAAAAACTGTGAAAAAACAAGTGCCTTATGATCACTGATATTTTCTTTTAATTGACGGGCTAACTCATCGAGTTTAATAGAACAATTGGGATATTTTTCCTTTTCATTTAGTATGGCGGGGGAATCACAGATCTGTCGCAATTTCATCAACCCCTGTAAAATAGCAAGTTGCGTTTTTTGTATTCCTTGCATTTCAATTGATCCTAATATTTGATTTCTATAATCATTACGATATGCGTCGTAAATGTCTCTTTGCTCCTGCTCCATCTCGCAGAATAATACCATCTCTTGTTTTTCGGGTAAGTCTTTGGCCACTTGCTCTTTGGTTCGTCTTAAAATAAAGGGATAAAGAAGCTTTCGGAGATGTTCTTTTCTATCTGGCTCACCAAGTTTATCAATGGGAATAGCAAACTCGTGGCGGAAAAACTCAACAGATCCCAGCATTCCGGGATTTAGGAAATTCATCTGCGCATAAATATCAAAGGTGTTATTCTGTAAAGGAGTACCACTCATACACAAACGATGTTGCGCTTGTAATAATTGAGCGGCGCGCGTAACCTTACTGGTTGGATTTTTAATAGCTTGCGATTCATCTAAAACAGCATAATCAAATTTGAGTGTATTCAAAATTTTAATATCACTACGCAACGTGCCATAAGTAGTAATGAGAATATCAAATTGTTCTAATGCTTCTTTATTTCGTATGCGTTGTGGACCATGATGAATACGATGTTGCAATGAAGGAGTAAACTTTTTAATTTCATTTTCCCAATTATAGATCAGTGTGGTAGGACAAATTACAATGGCACGAAGTTTCCCCTCTTGATTTTTGAAATATTCAAGATAAGAAAGTGCTTGTACGGTTTTCCCCAATCCCATATCATCTGCGAGAATACCACCCCAGTTTACCTCTTTAAGGTAGTTGAGCCACTGATAGCCGGATAACTGGTAAGGACGGAGTACCGGCTGTAAAGATTTGGGTGCTTGAATCTGCTTTATTTGATCAAACTGTCTTAGCTGTTCATATTTTTCTTCAAGCTTTAACTCCAGCTCCTCCTGATTTTGATTGGCATACAATTCATCTACCACCCCCAAATGATAACGGGAGAGTTTTAAGGTATCCGTCTTTCCTTCACCTACTCTAAATAGTAAGGCATACTTTTTTAGCCAATCTTCTGGAAGAATACCTAAGGTACCATCACTTAATTGTACAAATTGTTGATTGTTGGCTAAGGCATTTTTAACATCGGCCACAGTGATTTGCTGATTACCAAATGCAATATTCACCTTGGCATCAAACCAATCAGTATGACTACTAATAAATATTTGAGTTTTGGGCTTAGCCGTATTAAACCGGTAGTGTTGCAAATTTTCAAAACCAAATACTGCGGTCTTGGATTCCTTCATTGCATCAATGAATAAAAAGAACCAGTTATTACGCAATACCTCCGTGCCCTTTAATGCATAGGTTCCATCCTCAGCATTATGTACAAATCCAGAGTGCAAAGAAGCCAGTCTTTGTAAGAACAATTCTTCCTTATCACGATTTCTGTGCACAACCATTACCCCCTCTGCCTGCGGAATCAATACGCGATCCCCATCAGTAGGGCCTGCCTCAAATCCTTCATACACAAAATTGGGTTTGAACACCAGGTAGTCTCCTTTCTCTGTCAATTGAATTCTTGCTTCGGGATTAACCCCGCGGATTTCTTTAGTGAGTGATTTATCAAATCGAACGCTATAGGTACGAGAAATCGGTAAAACAAATTGTTGCATGGTCTGTGTCCAACCCGCTACCGGATAATTGATTTTGCTATCTGGTAAAAACGTTTCATTCAATTGAATAATCTCTTTGGTTTTCCAGCAATAACAAACACCATTTTGTTCAAACAAGAGCGGGGAGGCACACTCGTTATCTTTTAAACTTAATTCCAGTGCACCAACCTTCACCTGGGCGTGAACAGTATAGTGTGTATTCTTTTTAATTAGAAACTGAGGAGCTAAATTTTCACTACTCAGCTCCAGCGACTCCAGGTTAGCTGTTTTAAATGTTTTTCCCAATTTGAGTTGGAACACAAATGGAGAATCCGCTAACTCACGAAATAAACGATGCAATTTAGGAAGCAGGTACTCTGTAAAAAGCTCTTTTGTTTCATCCGGTAAATCATCTCCTTCCTGATGGATAATATTATCCCAGATTCCCGAAAAAGGAGAATTACGGCTTACATATTTTTTTACCTCAGCCTCTTGTAATTTTCGTACGGCTTGTAACAATTCACGATCAGACTCATTGATATCATCAACATCTACAAAACGTGAAATATCTAATTTTTCCACTCTTCCCGCAAACCCATCATTAGTATGGGTTGGTTCCCCCATCACTGCATCAATTGAAAATCGTGGAAATTCTTTTTTATTAAAATTTATAATAACGCCAATCCGACGGGAGGGAACCGCAATGGCAGGGGCCACTATCTCTTCTTCTTTTACCAATGGCTTTGTCGGAAAAAGTACAGGTCTTGAAGCTATAACGGGAGCGGCCACTCTTTTTATTCCGGCATCCAATACACGCAAAAAAGGCTTGCCATCCTTATAGGCAAATTCAAACTTACCTGTCAGATCATCCTGTAAAGAATAACCATAGGCCTCTAGTAGCTTATTTTTTTCTTTATCCCAATTACGAATGCTGTCAAAATAATTAGCACCATGCGTGTTCAATAATTGAAGCAATACAATCACCTTGGGTAAACACAGCGGGTGTTGCGTGTCTTCATAATCACAACTGGTATCAAAACTCCGTTCTTCGTTTTTTCTAATTAATACCTCAATTTCTTTACCCTCTAATGAAACAGTTGCTTTAACGGTCTCATTTTCTGCAAATGCAATGGCCGCTTTTTTTGTGCGTAAATATGTTTCCGCTTGTGAAAGGATTTGTGGACCACAGAGTAATCGAATATTTTTTAAATCGATGGTTTTCATTTTTACCACCGTATGCCGCTGATCATATTGAATTTGTCCTGTTTGTAATTGACCCCGATCCAGCAACTCTTGTAACTGAAGCAAGGCGGCTATTTCGTGTCTACAAATATCACCTAGGTTATAGGGGCAAGAGCAACGAAGAGAAGTAGCACCCGGCTCTTTAAAGTGATGTATATAAACTTTGTAATAGGTACTATAGCTATCATCACGAACCCGAAACGTAGCTGTACCAAACAGCTCATCGTACTCAACAAGTTCTACAAATCCTATAGCATGTATTTTTTTCCCACGACGAATTACTTCATCAGTGCCATGTGTATAGATATATTTTACAAGATGCGGTAGTGCCACAATTATCGAGTTACCCCTTGCAAATTGGAGAACCTACAAATCTAAAGGAATAAGCGTCATATTTCCCTGTGGGAAAAAATAAAGAAGCAGATAAGTCACAAGCGGATTTCACAAGCGAAAAATTACCTATCTTAGAAGATTTATTTTTTTACAATCAGTTTACCATCCTGATAAACAGGTAAGACGTTAGCTACGTCAGGAGTCAGACAAAATTCAATGTCTTTGATCAATCCAAATCGTTTTACCAATCGATGATAATGTGTTAACTGAGGCGCGAAGCCCAATAAATCATTGGCATGCTTTTGATAAAGTGTAGTAGCCATCATAGAACTATCACAATGGATCGTAAAATATTCCTGTACTCGATCAATCACAGCACCAGCAAAAAGCGTATCCTCTAGGTTAAACCGGTCTTTCCAACCCGCACAGCCTAATACAACGTCCTTCCCCTCGCTGATCAGAAAGGAACAAACAGCGGAGAGGTTAGGAAAACTACCTGCAATAATAGTAGAAGCGTTTCTATCTAATGCCATTTGAAGCAGACGTGTTCCATTAGTGGTGGTTAAAACCAAATTGCGATTTTCAATAAAAGTTCGCGTATACTCCAGCGGTGAGTTTCCGTGTTGTAAACCTTCTGCAATCATCCCATCGCGTTCGCCTGCAGCAATACCATCAATATTTTTTCCCATTTCAATTGCCTTGGGAACAGAATCTACGGGGATCACCGCCCGTGCACCATTATATAAAGCGGCCGCAATAGTAGAGGTAGCACGAAATACATCAATGATTACCACCACACTGTTGCTCAGATCATAAAGGTGTAGAAGAGCGGGAGAAAGAGAGGTATATAAAGTTGGCTTAGTAGACATAATTAATTGGCGTGCGCAAATTTAGAATTAATTCGACAAAGGAAAGCAGCAGTCGGAAACTGTTTTAGCGCACTAAGAGTTTTTTCCAACGATCTGTTTCAGCATAGTTTTTTATCAGTCCAATTTTTTGTTGGAGATATTTTTCCATATACTGATTAAAATAAACAGCATTAAATAATCGACCTAGCTGACCATAGGGAAATTCATAAGTGAGCAGGTCTATCATCAGCATCCCATTATCAATAAGTTTAAAGTGATGCTCGTGTCTGAACATGGTCAGGTCCCCCTGTAATTGAACCTCTACATACATTTCGGGCTTAATCATTTCTACAATTTTGACACGTTGCAACCGCTCTTTAAAAAGATGAAAAGATTTCCAAGTGATTGTTTCGCCCTTTTCCAATAAACCAAACCGCGTACCCGCCACGGCCTCTGTTTTGTTTACTACATGGGCCTCTTTGTGCACACTCACATGTCTGCTAAGATCAAACACAATATTAGCTGGTGCCGCAATAAACGTAGTCAGATGAATTGTAGGCATACTCAAATAAAAGGTACTTTGACAATTTTTGCTTTTAATTGCTTATCACGAACCTGTATATTGACAACGGAATCAAGAGTGGAATAACCCACTTGTACATATCCCATTCCAATGGCTTTGCTTAAACTTGGAGATTGTGTTCCGGAAGTGACCACTCCAATAAGTTGTCCTTCTTGATTTTTTATTTCATACCCATGGCGTGGAATTCCTTTTTCAATCATTTCAAAGCCTACCAATTTTCGCTGTAGCCCCGCCGCCTTTTGATCAGCCAATGCAGCAGCATTTGTAAATGATTTTGAAAATTTAGTGATCCATCCCAATCCGGCTTCCAGTGGGGAAGTAGTGTCATCAATATCATTACCATACAGACAGAATCCCATCTCTAATCGTAAGGTATCGCGTGCACCCAATCCAATTGGCTTAAGTCCCTGTGGCGCCCCTATTTCAAATAGGGCATTCCAGATTTTTTCAGCTTGTCCATCTCGGTCTTCAAAATAAATTTCTACCCCGCCAGCACCCGTATATCCGGTAGCACTGATTAATACATTTTCCACACCCGCAAATGTGCCTTTCACAAAAGTGTAGTAAGCAAGATTTAATAAATCCATTTCCGTTAACGGTTGCAAGATGCGTGTTGCGCTTGGACCCTGCACAGCTAACAAACAGGTTTTTTCCGAAACATTATGCATCTCTACACTCGCTGAATTGAATTGCTGAATCCAGTTCCAATCCTTTTCAATATTGGAAGCATTTACCACCAACATATAAGCGTTATTCTCCTCCAAACAATACACCAATAGATCATCTACAATACCACCCTTGTCATTGGGAAAACAACTGTATTGCACCTTGCCCTTTATCAATTTTGAAGCATCATTACTAGTTACACGTTGTATTAAATCAAGCGCCGCTGGTCCTTTTAAGATAAACTCACCCATGTGGCTAACATCAAATACACCTGCGTTTTTTCTTACAGCTTGATGTTCGTCATTAATCCCGGAATAGGATATAGGCATGTTATAACCAGCAAAGGGAGCCATCTTGGCGCCTAATTCCTGGTGTTTTTGAAAGAAAGGAGTATTCCTGACAGACATTTGTCTTTTTTTAAGAACACAAATGTAAGTCAAAGCGTCTGTCAGTCTACCCCAAAAGAAGTCTTAATGGGGAGGGGCCAAGTACTCGAACAGGATAAATCTTACTGGGAGGTAATAACATGACTTTCTTTTGTGTATCCGGAGTTGGTGGCGAAGGGGGCTCCAATTCCATATTCATAGATTCTGCTTCTGGATCTGACCCATCCGCTACCTTGAGTTCTCCATCTGCACCCATGATATAATCAATGTTGGAGCGATACCTGAAATGATGCTCTGTCCAATCGAATCGGTCATATTTACTATCGGTGTGCTGCCTGATTTTTACCTCGAAAGAGGAAAGTTTAGAACGAACAGATTCATCAAAGTTAATAGTGGCCCCCACAGGAACTCGAATAATTATACGCACCTGTTGGCCTCTGTATTTGGAAGAGGCAGGTATAGAATAGCCATTACCCAAATCAACCAGTGTATAAGAAAGATTTTTTATCAAATATGTAATAGTATCCCCTATTTTATTTTTCTCCACAAATGATTGTTGTCCACCTACAGCATTTGTAGTGATGTGATAATTGATTAACTCCGCCCGCTTACCAGCTTCTTGTTCGTCCTTACCATTTGCCATACGAATCAATTGCAACTGGTAAGTAGAATCACGACTGGGCTCCACTTTAATCAAAATATTAGAGAGCTTTAAGGTGTCGGGTGTTAAATCCCAGCCAGATGGATCTCCGTTTATCCAGCTAAAACTTCCGCTATATTCTAATTCAGGTTCCGTAACCGTAACAACCATTTTGTTAGCGAAGGTGGCAGGCATTGCAATGTTTTCGATTTTCTTTTCTTGATACCCAAAATCTTTTGAGATACTGGAAGCAAACCATGGTAATGCAACCCAGCCCAAGGCCCAAAGTCCACCAAAGGTCCAACTCAAATAGGTGTGGCCAGCTTTAGTGTTGATTAATCGACGAATCAACCAGATGATAAAACCAATAACAGGCACTAATAAAAACAAAGCAAAGGTTGCCCAAGCTAATATTTGTTGTTGCGTTGAACTCCATATATAATGTTGCAGCGGCCAAGAAACAATTCCTCCAAATAAAAGAGCCAATAGTGCTATCAGTAATACCATTGCAATACCACCAAAAAAGAAAACAAAAAGTATTTTAAAAAATAACCCGATAATACGAAGCGGTTTAGAGATACTACTTTTTTGCTTTGCTTCTTTTGCCAATTCTTCTACCCGTGCAGATAATTGTTTGGCGGTTAGCTCAACATCTTTTCCCCACTCTTCCATTTTTTTGTTGACACCGCCTTCGCTTACATACTGCCGAATCCGCTCCAGGTTGATTGTTTCTCCACGCATTTCCATTTTTTGATAGGACGTTTCTGCAGTTGGGAGAATAACCCATAGGATAATATACAGAATCACCGAGAAGCCAAACAACGAACCAAAGCTCACGTTGAATAAAAGTTCTGCCAGTGCTGAGTCATCAAAAATATCCAACACAGAAAATAAAATTTGCAATAATAAAGGTGCCAGAAATAAGAGACGAATGTTACGCGCTGTTACATTGAAATACGCTGCAATTCCACTAGCTACACCCGCTAATACACGATCATCGGGATTACGATAAAATCTTCGACCCTTATAGCCCTCCAGTTCTTTGGCAGGAACAAAAATCCAAAGCAGAATATAACCCAATGACACTAACCCAAAACTTGAAAAGCTAAGCAGCACAAATAAAATGCGAATGATTACCGGATCAATCCCTAAAAAATTAGCAATACCGCTTGCCACACCACCCAAAACTTTGCTATTAGCATCTCTAAGAAATTCTCTTTTTGTTGTTCCGGTATTGAAACCCGATTGACTAAACGATGCGCCTGCTTCCTGCGCAGCAGTAGGTTCAATAATTTCTGCATCAGCCAATTCTTCTGGCTTTCCCATGGCAGCAATGATTTCATGCAGGTGTTGCTCCGTAATACAGGCAGCACCTTGTTGAATTAAACCATAGAACTGTTCTGCAATTCTGCCTTCGATGTCATTGATTATTTCCTCGCGGCTTTCCTCTTTTGAAAAATAGGAACGTAGACTGGCAATGTATTGTTGCAGTTGTTCGTAAGCAGGTTCTTCAATTTGAAGAACACGTCCACTCAAGTTTATGGTGATGATCTTTTTCATAGTACAACTGATTATGATTAGAGATTGGTTGGTTTAGGGGTAATTATTTTGTTCACGGCAAAGGAGAGCTCCTCCCAGGTACGACCCAGATCCTGATAAAAAAGTTGACCTTTTTCGGTTAACGAAAAATACTTGCGGGGAGGACCCGATGGGCTTTCAACCCACCGATAGGTGAGCATCTCCGCATTCTTGAGGCGAGTCAACAACGGATAAAGGGTGCCCTCCAGAATCTGAAGCCCGGATGCACGCATTTCATCCACGATGTCTCCGGGGTAGGATTCTCCTCTTTTAATAACAGAGAGGATGCAAAACTCCAAAATCCCCTTGCGCATTTGGCTTTGTGTATTGTCAATATTCATATTTAAACTCGTAGTTGCTAATGCAAAGATAAGTGGAATGTCTAGTACTATGCAAAACATAGTACTATTATTTTTATTTATTTTTGAAATTTAATCTCGAAAGACCGGTTTTATGCCGAAATTTGCATCCTTATGACCCATTTTTATCGATTTTTAGTGCTTTTGGGCGCTTTTATTGGAATTCAGGCCTGTTCTGATAAGTACCAGACCTATAGTAAGAGATATACTTTTCGTACTGATACCGGGGTGCCCGACTATAGCAATTTGGACCATTGGGCGGCACACCCTTGGAAAAAAGATCCAGCAGATAGCATTCCCGCCCCCCTTCGAAAGGAGGAAAGAGATACCATTGCCGATGTTTTCTTTATCCATCCTACCACATTCACAGACAAAGAGGATGTTGCCAAGGCCAACGCAACCATCGATGACCCCTATGTAAATGCCAAAACGGATTACTCAACTATTCTGTTACAAGCAAGTGCATTTAACCAATATGGAAGAGTTTTTGCACCGAGGTACAGACAAGTCCACATAGGAAATTTTTATAGCGCAGATACGGTGGCTGCAAGCAGGGCCTTGGCTTTAGCCTATCAAGACGTTCGTACTGCATTTCTTTATTATCTCGAACATTATAATAATGGCAGACCCATTTTACTGGCAGCACATAGCCAGGGAGCTTTGCATACTATCTGGTTGCTCAAAGAATTTTTTGAAGGAAAACCTTTGCAAAACCAACTAGTTGCCGCCTATGCGGTTGGCTGGCCATTGCAATTAAAAGCATTAAGTAGCATTCCCATATGTGCAACACCTGAACAAATTGGCTGCGTCTGTAGTTGGCGAACATTCAAAACGGGATATCTCACTCCGGGTGTTACCAAAGAAAATGCAAGAGGAGATTCTGTATTAGTGACCAATCCTATCAGTTGGACCACCGATAATACATTTGTAGGACGAACGCGTAACAAGGGGGCCATTCTTACTAAATTCAATAAAATATTTCCAACACCTGCCGATGCACAAATCAGCAATGGTGTTTTATTTACCCAAAAGCCAACATTTCCCTGGAGCTTTTTATATAAAACCAATAATTATCACATTGGAGATATCAATCTATACTATATAAATGTTCGCGAGAATGTAGCCATGCGTGTGCACGCATTTCAGCAGCGGAAGCAAATCTTAAATGAGGATTAAAAATCTGCACTTCCGGGTGTACGCGGAAAGGCAATCACATCCCGAATATTATTCATCCCCGTAACAAACTGTACCATTCGCTCAAAACCTAATCCAAATCCCGCATGGGGTACGGTTCCAAAACGTCGGGTATCTAAATACCACCACAACTCTTCTTCAGGAATATGCATTTCTTTCATTCGCGTGGTCAAGCGATCCATTCGCTCTTCACGCTGTGACCCTCCTACAATTTCCCCAATACCAGGAGCCAAGATGTCCATAGCTGCAACGGTTTTACCATCTTCATTTTGGCGCATATAAAATGCTTTGATAGCGGCAGGGTAATTAGAAAGAATAACAGGCTTCTTAAAATGTTTTTCTACCAGATATCGTTCGTGCTCACTTTGTAAATCCATTCCCCATCCGGTAATCTCGTATTGAAATTTTTTCTTTTTGTTATGGTTGCTCTCGCGCAAAATGTCAATGGCCTCCGTGTACGTGATGCGCTCAAATTGATTATCTACTACAAATTTGAGTTTATCTAACAAGCCCATTTCGCTTCGCTTGTCCTGCGGTAATTGTTTTTCTTCCTCTGCCAATCGCTGATCTAAAAAATGTAGATCTTCTGCGTTGTGATCCATGGCATACCCAATGATATACTTGATAAACGCCTCTGCTAAATTCATGTTATCCTCTAAATCATAGAACGCCATTTCGGGCTCAATCATCCAGAACTCTGCCAAATGTCTGGCTGTATTGCTGTTCTCCGCACGAAACGTGGGACCAAACGTATAGATTTCTCCAAATGCAGTAGCACCCAGTTCGCCCTCCAACTGACCACTCACGGTTAAATTGGTAGAGCGTCCAAAAAAATCTTCTTTATAGTTGATAGAACCGTCTTCATTTTTAGGTGCGGTTCCATCCATGGGCAAGGTGGTAACACGAAACATTTCACCCGCACCCTCTGCATCACTGGCAGTAATGATGGGAGTATGTAAATAGATAAAACCCCTTTCATTAAAAAATTGATGCACAGCAAAAGCTAATGCATGTCTTACACGAAATACCGCACCAAACGTATTGGTACGAAATCGGAGATGTGCTTTTTCTCTTAAGAATTCTAAAGAGTGTTTTTTGGGTTGAAGCGGATATTTTTCTGCATCGGAATCCCCCAATATTTCAATCGAAACAGCTTTGAGATCCATCTTTTGTCCCTTTCCCAGCGAGGGCTCAACAATACCTTGTACACGCAGCGATGCAGAGGTGGTAATACGTTTTAGGATTTCTTCTGGAAATTTTCCTAACTCCAATACCACTTGTAAATGATTATTGGTGCTTCCATCGTTCAAGGCTATAAATTGATTGTTGCGAAATGTACGCACCCAACCCATGACAGTAACCTCCTGGCTTGCGGGTTCCTGCGCCAACAACTCCTTAATCTTGATCCTTTTATTAAACATGCCCCCAATCTTTAGGGGACAAAGGTAAGTCCTGAACACAGAGTGGCTGACAAAGAGGGAATGAAAAAATTTTTAGGATTCTCGAATTTGCTGTAGTATTGCAGTAGCAAACGGCCGTTGCGGCCATCTTTTTCAATTCCCATAGTAATCCCTAACTTTTATCCCCCGAACGAATTGCTCGTTCTATTTTTCCCGACAAATTTCAATCACTAAAAAAACAAGAATGCCAGTTTCTAACGACGAAAACAAACCGAAAAGAAGAGGAAGACCCCGTAAAGAAGACAAACCCGAAGAAACAACCCCAGAGAAGAGCCCTTCCGCAGCCCCCATTGCGGCCGCACCAGCTACTCCCACTAAAACAGATTTGCTGGCACAAACTATATTAGAAAATACCCCCGAGCCCGGAGCACCCGTTGAAAATGCACCACAACGTTTTCAACCAGCGCCTAGGAAAGAACCCGTTTTCACCGTTGAGTTTGACGGTATGATCATGGGTGAGGGTGTATTAGAAATGATGCCCGATGGATATGGATTCCTGCGTTCCTCCGATTATAATTATTTATCCTCTCCTGACGACGTGTATGTTTCTCCTTCACAAATCAAAATTTTTGGTTTAAAAAGTGGAGATACTATTTATGGACCCGTTCGTCCTCCCAGAGAAGGAGAAAAATATTTTGCCCTCCTAAAAGTTGACCTATTAAATGGAAAGAGTCCCGACGAAGTAAGGGATCGGGTTCCTTTTGATTATCTGACACCACTTTTCCCTTTTGAGAAATTAAATCTGTTTACCACTCCTTCTGACTATTCCACTCGTATCATGGATTTGTTTACGCCCATTGGTAAGGGTCAGCGTGGCTTGATTGTGGCCCAACCCAAAACAGGTAAAACCATGTTATTGAAAGCAGTAGCCAATGCTATTGCAGCCAATCATCCAGAGTGTTATTTGATGGTGGTATTAGTAGATGAAAGACCGGAAGAGGTTACTGATATGGAAAGAAGTGTGCGGGCGGAAGTGATTGCATCAACCTTTGATGAACCGGCCGAAAAACACGTGAAGGTGTCTACCATGGCGCTTAATAAAGCCAAGCGTTTAGTTGAGTGTGGACACGACGTAGTGATTTTGTTAGATTCGATAACGCGTTTAGCACGTGCACACAATACCGTGGCCCCTGCATCCGGTAAAGTACTATCGGGTGGTGTGGAAGCCAATGCCATGCAAAAACCAAAACAATTTTTTGGTGCGGCACGTAAAATTGAAAATGGTGGTTCACTTACCATCATTGCTACAGCACTAGTTGATACGGGTAGTAAAATGGACGAGGTGATCTTTGAAGAATTCAAAGGAACCGGTAACATGGAGCTACAATTAGATCGTAAACTATCTAATAAGCGTATCTATCCGGCTATTGATCTTACTTCTTCCTCTACTCGTCGTGATGATTTATTGTTAGAGCCCGCTGTGCTGCAACGCATGAACCTGCTTCGTGTATTCCTAACCGATATGAATACGGAAGAAGCAATGCGTGAATTACAAAATCGAATGAAGGGCACTAAAAACAATGAAGAGTTTTTAGCTTCCATGAATAAATAAACGAACAGGGGACTGCGGTCCCCTTTTTTTATATGCCGGCCCAGCGGATTGATATCGAACAGTTTCTTTCTTTAGCTTCCACGCATCCTGTACTAGATGTAAGAAGTCCGGGCGAATACAAACATGCACATATTCCCGGGGCGCATTCGTTTTCACTTTTCAGTGATGAGGAACGAAAAATTGTTGGCACCACCTATAAACAAAAAAGTAGGGAAGAGGCTATTAAAATTGGTCTTGATTTTTTTGGTCCCACACTGAAACAGCGCGTACTGGAAGCTGAAAAGTTAGCCAATGGAAGTAAAATATTGTTAGTGCATTGTTGGAGAGGTGGTATGCGCAGTGCCGCCATTAGCTGGCTGTTGGATTTGTATGGATTTAAAATTTATACACTTACCGGAGGATATAAAGCTTATCGCAATTGGATATTAGATCAGTTTAAAAAAAATTATTCCTTCCGGCTGATTGGTGGCTACACGGGTTCTGGAAAAACAGAACTATTGAATCAAGTAAAAAAAGAAGGAGCGTGCATAGTGGATTTGGAAGCGTTGGCTGGGCATAAAGGTTCTGCTTTTGGAAATATTGGACTTCCGCCTCAACCCGGGCAGGAACAATTTGAAAACAAATTAGCCGGGGCATTACATCATTCTGTACAAAAAAATCATATTGCCCCCATTTGGGTAGAAGATGAATCCCAGCGTATCGGAACCGTGAATATTCCAACTAATTTATGGAGCACTATGCGAAAATCACCGGTGTATTTTTTAGATATCCCCTTTGAAAAAAGATTAGAGCATATTGTGGAAGAATACGGACAACTTGATCGAGATGCAGTTATTGCCGCCATAGAACGTATCACCAAAAAGTTAGGGCATTTACAAGCACAACAAGCGATTGATTTTTTACGAGAGAATAATACAGTAGCCAGTTTTTCAATCTTGTTGCGGTATTATGACAAGCTCTATGCAAAGTCATTACAAAACCGCGAAGGGCTTGAAAAATTATTAACTGCAATCCCCAGCAACCAAACAGGCGCGGGCAACGTGGCTACGCTGCTCCACATAAAAAATATATAATATGAGTTCGGAAACTATTAAGCTCACTTCTTTTTCACATGGCGCCGGTTGTGGTTGTAAAATTGCACCCAAGGTGTTGGAAGAAATACTACACACCAATCTTGCGCTGCCTGATACAAAAAATTTATTGGTGGGCAATCATAGTAATGATGATGCGGCCGTTTATGATTTAGGGAATGGCACGGCATTAGTTTCAACTACAGATTTTTTTACGCCTATTGTAGATGATCCTTTTTTATTTGGTAAAGTAGCTGCCGCTAATGCCATCAGCGATGTGTATGCCATGGGCGGAAAACCACTACTAGCTATTGCAATTTTGGGTTGGCCGGTTGAAAAAATTGCAGCCACCCATGCACAACGAGTAGTAGAAGGGGGGCGTACTAGTTGTATAGCCGCTGGAATTCCATTAGCCGGCGGACATAGTATTGATTCACCCGAACCCATTTTTGGTTTGGCAGTAACCGGCATAGTTCCCATTGAAAACCTGAAAAAAAATAATACCGCACAGCCAGAAGATGTATTGCTACTCACAAAACCTCTTGGGGTTGGTATCTTGGCCACTGCGGAAAAAAGAGGGTTATTGCAGGATGCAGATCGCACAATCTTGCATCAACAATTAACACAACTGAATTCAATTGGAGAAGCGTTGGGTAAAATAAAAGGAGTGAGCGCTATGACGGATGTAACCGGATTTGGCTTGATGGGACACGTATTGGAAATGGCAGAAGGTAGTGGGTGCAGCGCGGTTATTGAGTATGCCCAAGTACCCCTGATTCAAGGATTGCAATCCTACATTAGTCAACGAATTAGTCCGGATGCCACGCCGCGTAATTGGAATGCGTATAGCAGTAAAGTAAAATTTGAAAAAGGAGTAAACGTGATGGAAGCTTTTACGGTACTCCCCGACCCACAAACTAACGGGGGGTTATTGATTAGCTGTAGTGGCAGTGCGTTACAAGAAGTGCAAGCCTTATTACAAGCAAATGGACTTGGTGCACATATCAACCCAATTGGGAAAATCACAGCGCAAACAGACCTGCCTTTATTAGTAAAATAGAATTTAAAAAACCAAATTCTCTTTATTCTTCACCTGTTCTACTGGTAACTCGGCTACTAATTGTACCGGAAGAATACTTCGAATGGTTTGAATGGTCTGTTGAATAGAGGCATCACTCACTTCGTCTTCGCGCATCAACCACAAAAAATCTAAATGTTTGAACTCGGGTAATAAAAACTCCCCATCAAACTTGTTATTATAAATATAGTGTTCGAGCGAACCCGTGGGTTCTTTATACTCATATACCGCAAAAGAGTATTGTCTTTTCTTGTAGATTCTTTTAATTTCTAACTCGTTGATTCGAAAATCAAGTCCAATTGAATTATTGAGATGCCAGCAAAACTGATAGCCGCGAATGGGGGCTACAATTCCAAGTAATCGAGTGCCCTCAAAGAAAGCTTCGGTAATTAATGAATTATCTAATACCAGTTTTGTAGTGCGCTCTGCCATAACAATTGTACTGGAAGTTACAACGAACTTTTGTAGCAAGCACGTTCAATCAGAATTGAATCTCTACTGTAAACTGTTCAGCGCCTCGTTGATAGATCACTTTTGTTTTATCACCTTTTTTAAATCGGCCCAGGGTTTGCATATAAGATTCCATTGAACTAACGCGGTAATCGCCGATTTGCAGCACAATATCGCCTGCTTTTAATCCGGCTTTTTGTGCCGCCCTTCCCTCGGTAACACCATCAGCGCGAACACCATTTCCACTGTAGGTATAATCGGGCATGATTCCCATTGAAACGCTAAACCTTGCGGTAGTGGTGGTTTGTGCTTCACGCGTTTTTAAAAAAGCCAGTTTCCCCTTCTCGTTGGCACCCTCCACCACTTGGCTAACATGTTTTAGGATTTGAACCATGCCCTTGTAGTTTATTCTGTCAGCATCATCAGAGGGTTTATGGTAATCTGTATGAAGCCCTGTGAAATAAAATAATACAGGAATGTCTTTCCGGTAAAAAGAAGTGTGGTCGCTTGGACCAGATCCGCTGGAATCAATTTTTATCGAAAGATTTTTTTCGTTTCGGGTAGCAGTCGGCTTATTAATCAATGATGCCCACGTTGGAGAAGTCCCAAATCCTCCTATGGTTACCGAACGCGTGCTGTCATTAAGACGACCTACCATATCCATATTGATCATATAATTGACGCCCGCCAAATCAATGGTAGGATGATCGGTAAAATATTTTGAACCATATAAACCCAACTCCTCTCCTGAAAATGCAATAAATAAATAATTATTGGTTTTTGCGGGGGATTGTTTCAATACTCTTGATAACTCAATAAGTGTGGCGGTTCCGCTGGCATTATCATCTGCGCCATTATGAACAGCCGCTTCTTTTTTCTCATATCGGGAATTACCGTCTTCTCCATACCCAAGGTGATCAAAATGTGCACCTATGATTACTGTAGTAGCGGCCTTATTATCAATCCACCCAATTACATTAGAGCCCGAACGTGTTTTTTCACCAAGCTGAACCATCCCATTAAAATTAAATACACCTTCTTCGTCCTCTTTGGTTATTCCATTTATAATAATATTATTCACATACAGAACAGGAATATCAACCTTTGGTGATTTGTCTTTTCCGTTAAATGAAAGTTTATCTTCTTTTTTACCGGCATTATACCAAATCAATGCGGTGGCGCCTTTGGTTTTTGCCGATTTACTATACTCATAAATGTATCCCGGTAAATCAAAATGCGGGTTATTGGAATTGTCCTCCAGCACTACATCTATATCAATCAACCAAGGCGAACCAATTTCACGAAGTCCTGTTGTAGCAATACCCGTTACGGAACCGTTGGCGCTATAAGGAAATGCAAAAAAATCTTTATTGATGGTCAGGTTTTTTGTAGCGGCTGCTCCCTCTGAGAAAGACTTGGTGATAGTAAGGGTGGTTCCGCCTTTCATTTCTACGCCTTCATTCACCGAAAAGGGTTGATAAAACTGTTCTGTCCCCTTGGGCGCTAATCCAATTTTTTGAAACTGCTGCGCTATATACTCCATTGCCAATTTTTCTCCTGACGTTCCCGTTCTACGACCTTCCAGTTTGTCGTCTGCTAAATAAGAGACGTGTGCACGAAGGCTGGGTTCCAGCTTGTTTAAACTGGTTGATTTTTTAAAAACGGCGCATCCGCTCAGAGTAAGAAGCAGAAGAGGAAGGTAGAACCTGGATTTCATTGGAAATGGTTAATTAAAGAACTGCAAAGTTATTCGGTATTACACGGAAATCAAGAGGTACTTCCTAATTCGTAAATCAAATTGGCGGTGTCTGTCTACTTTTGCACCCTTACCCAACCTACGTGGGAAACAGTACTAGTCATATTGCCTTGGTGGGCAACCCCAACAGCGGAAAAAGTTCGCTCTTTAACCGCCTGACAGGACTGCGTCAACAAGTGGGAAACTTTCCCGGAGTTACCGTAGATAAAAAAACAGGGGTGGCACAACTTGGTAAACATCAGGTGAATTTTATCGACCTGCCAGGAACCTACAGCTTGTACCCAAAAAGGATGGACGAATGGGTGACCTATCGGGTTGTCATGGGGGAAGACGCTGAGATAAAACCCGATGTAATTGTGGTGGTAGCAGACGCCAGCAACCTAAAGCGAAATCTACTTTTTTGTACACAACTAATTGACCTGAAACAACCGGTTGTGGTGGCCCTTACCATGATGGACCTGGCGCGCCAAAAAGGAATTAGAATTAATCTGACCGAACTCGAAAGAGAGTTGGGTGTACCGGTTGTGGCCGTAGATGGCAGAAAAGGAAAGGGAATTGGTACCCTTCAAAAAGCTATAGCGTTAACTATTGAAGGGGCGTATAGAATTCGGGTGCGCGATTTTATCGACAACCGATCATTGGCCGCCATACCCATAGAAAAAATAAAGGAAGAATTACTTGGCGTGGGAGATTATAAAGCCATTCATCTTCTCATTAATCACCAATCGTTTGGGTTTGCCGAAACCATTCAGCAAAAAATTGAAGCAATTGAAAAGCGCTACCAGTTTAATCCTACCAAAACACAAGCAGAAGAAATATTACAACGATATGCAAAGATCAAACAGGTAATGCAGTTGGCGGTTACCGAACCCGATCCACTACAAAAATCATTATTAACAGAAAAGCTGGATGGAATATTACTGCATCGCGGTTGGGGATATCTTATCTTATTAACTGTTTTATTCTTGTTATTCCAAAGCGTTTTTTTATTGGCGCAATATCCAATGGACTGGGTTGAAATGGGCTTTGGTGCACTCAGTGGTTGGCTTTCGGCAATTCTTCCAACTACCTTATTTTCTGATTTACTAATAAATGGTGTGGTTGCGGGACTCAGTGGAATTCTTGTTTTTGTTCCGCAGATTATGATACTGTTTGGGATCATCACCCTGCTAGAAGACTCTGGCTATATGGCAAGAATTAGTTTTTTGTCAGACAAGCTAATGAGAAGTGTGGGATTGAATGGAAAAAGTGTGATGCCCATGATTAGCGGATTTGCCTGTGCAGTTCCCGCTATCATGAGTGCGCGTAACATTGAAAACAGAAAAGAAAGACTACTTACTATTTTGGTAACGCCGCTAATGAGTTGTTCGGCAAGACTACCCGTTTATACCACCATCATCGCGTTGGTGATTCCTAATAATTATTTGTTTGGTGTATTAAGCGTGCAAGGGTTGGTGTTGCTCGGGATGTATATGGCGGGTGTGGTGTTGGCGTTGGTAGTTTCCTATATAGCCAACCTATTTATTAAAATCAAGGAAAAGAGTTTCTTTATTCTTGAGTTACCCATGTATCGCTCACCACGTTGGGGCAATTTATTACCAACCATGTTGGGCAAGGCCAAAATTTTTGTACTTGATGCTGGTAAAGTCATTATGATTATTTCCTTGGTACTCTGGGGGCTTAGCTCATATGGTCCTGGTGCAAGAATGCAAACGATTGAAAAAAATTATCAATCCGCCGTAGCGGTGCCAGGTGCAGATAGTACACAATTAAAAAAAGAATTTCATGCAGCCAAGCTTGAAAATTCTTATGCAGGGTTAATAGGCAAACAACTGGAGCCCGTTATTTCACCACTTGGTTTTGATTGGCGCATAGGAATTGCGTTGGTTACTTCATTTGCAGCCAGAGAGGTTTTTGTAGGAACCATGGCAACCCTGTTCAGCTTAGGAGATGATAGCGACGATGCCTTGTTGAACGAAAAACTGAAAGCTGCTGTTCGTTCTAACGGTACACCATTGTTTACACTAGCCACCGGTCTATCGCTAATGATCTTTTATGTGTTTGCCATGCAGTGCATGAGTACACTGGCGGTTGTAAAGCGCGAAACCAAAAGTTGGAAATGGCCAATGATCCAACTGCTCTATATGACCGGGCTGGCCTGGCTTCTCTCCTGGTTGGTTTATATACTATTCAGCTAGTTTTTCTATTTTGTCGGGACAGACAAATAATCAAAAACCAAATTGCAAAGCGATTTGACACCGGCTGGCATGCCACTATTATCAACATAAAAATCTGCCGTGTGGTGCGGTGGTGCCTGTGAAGAATTTTGTCCCCTGGGCATCCCTCCTATAAAGAAAAAGAAAGAGGGGGCCTTTGTTCCATAATAGGAAAAATCTTCTGCGCCGGTAACCCACTCTGCATCAATCACGTTAGTTGCACCTAGGGTTTTTTCCAGGGTGGGAATCATTTTCTTTACCAGTTCTGGTGTATTATAGGTTACCAGTGTTTTTGTTTCAATCGTCACATCTGCATCGGCACCATTTGCCGCGGCTATTAGTTTAGCGGTTCGTATTATTTTTTCATGCACTTCTAGTTGCATTTTGCTATCCAGCGTTCGAATGGTCCCAGACATTTCGCAGGTTTCAGATATAATATTCTGACGAACACCCCCGTTTATTTTCCCAACTGTAATAACCACCGGTGCTTTTGTTAATTCCGATTGACGACTAACAATGTTTTGCAAACCCTCAATGATTTGTGCACCGACCTGGATTGGATCCACACCGCGCCAGGGTTGAGAACCATGACTTCCCTTCCCTTTAACTATAATAGAAAACCAATCTGCAGCTGCCATCAAAGACCCAGATTTGTATTTTACTTTTCCAACTTCTAAATCAGATTGTATGTGTAATCCAAAGATGACATCTACTTTGGGGTTTTCCATCACTCCCTCTTTTACCATCAACGCGGCACCACCCTCTTCACCGGTAGGTGCTCCTTCCTCAGCGGGTTGAAAAATAAATTTTACAGACCCACTTAGTTGATCACGCATACCAGAAAGAATTTCTGCCACTGTCATTAAAATAGCCACATGCGTATCATGACCACAGGCGTGCATCACTCCTACCTCGGCACCCTCGTAGGTTGTTTTTTCACGAGAAGCAAATGGAATTTTTACTCGTTCGATTACTGGTAGTGCGTCCATATCAGCACGTAGGGCCACACAAGGTCCCGGCTTTGCACCTTTTAACAGACCCACCACTCCGGTTTTGGCAACACCCTCCTGTACCTCAATCCCGAGTGAACGAAGATGGGCAGCAACTAGTTTTGCTGTTTTGAATTCACGATTTCCCAATTCGGGGTGTTGATGTATTTGCTCTCTCCAGCTGTTTGTTTTTGTCTGCAGCGCCTCCGCTTTGGATTGAACCACCGATTTAAGATCCGCAGCAGAATTACGGGTTTGTGCGCTAGTCACAAGTGTGACAATTGCAAAAAGGCTTAATAAAATAATTTTATTCACGGGGGGGGATTTTTGGTGAAAGTACAATAACAATGATAAATTTTTACTTTTAAGGTACCATGTTGATTCGTCATCTACCCTTTTTGAGAACCGTGCTTTCACACAGTCTTGTTGCATTTGGGGGACCTCAAGCGCATTTGGGTATGATGTTTAACAACTTTGTCCATAAAACACCCTATGTGACAGAGAAAGAATTAATGGAATACAATACGCTCTGTCAACTTTTGCCGGGGGCCTCCTCAACACAAACGCTAACCCTCATTGGTTATAAGCGCGGAGGGGTTCCTCTTGCCATACTCACACTTTTGATTTGGATTCTTCCTGCGAGTACAATCATGGGTGGGTTTTCTTTTTTACTCCCCTACCTGGATCAACAAAAAATTGGCGGCGGGTTGTTTAGATTTATTCCCCCCATGGCGGCGGGATTTCTTGTTTTTGCAATCATCCGAATTTTTCCATTGGCCATTAGAAACACCATCACGTGGGTAATCATGGGTATAAGTCTTGTTGTAACGGCGTTTTTATTTGGAAGACCTTGGTTAATTCCTGTCCTATTAATTGCCGGAGGAATTGCAACCAATTTTAGTAATAAACGAATTCCGCAGACAGACCAAAAACCAAAACAAATACGTTGGTGGAATTTTTGGCTCTTTGGAATTATTTTTTTGGCAGCAGGATTTTTTAGTGAAACAGCCCGCACCAACAATTGGCCCGAGAGAAAACCGCTGAATCTTTTTGAAAACACCTATCGTATGGGAAGCTTGGTTTTTGGTGGAGGGCAGGTGTTGTTACCTATGATGTACGAACAATGGAGCGTTCGTCCTGCTACTGTGCGCGAAAAAAATCCAAACGTTATTCAAATTGATCAACGTGATTTTTATATGGGTATGGGAATGGTACAAGCAGTTCCTGGTCCCTTATTTTCATTTGCTTCATTCACGGGTGGTTTATCGCTGAAAAAAGAAGGCCCTATAATGCAGTTGTTGGGTTGTTTAATTGGAACCCTTGCCATTTTTTTGCCTAGCGCCCTGTTGGTGCTTTTCTTTTTTCCTATTTGGCATAACTTAAAAAAATACGCAGCTATTTATCGTTCACTGGAAGGCATCAATGCGGCTATCGTGGGAATATTAATTGCGTCTACTATTTATATCTCGCGTGATATTTCACTGTTAGAAAACAACACAACCAGTTGGATAAATTTTGTTGTAATTATTAGCACAGTGTTGTTGCTTCGCTTTACAAAAATTGTTTCTCCGGTAATTGTTGCAGCCTGTTTGTTGTTGGGTTACTTTTTATAGTACCCGCCTTTTTCAATTTCTTCCCGCACCGAATCCGGAACCATATATCTGATAGACCTTCCATTTGCAATACAACTGCGGATATACGTTGCAGAAAGGTGTAGCAGTGGTGCATCAATTGTGTTTAATTGGGCGCCCAGGGCATTGTCTGTTGAAAATCCTTGTCGCGGATAAACATATAATGGATAACGCGCAATCAATTGGCTAGCGTTTTTCCAATTAGGTAGATTCTGAAAACTATCTGCCCCCATTAGAATGGAGAACTCGTGTTGTGGATACTTCTCGCTCAAGTAAGTAAGCGTATCTATGGTGTAAGAAGGTCGGGGAAGATTAAACTCTATGTCAGAAACACGAATTCGTTCATCCTGTTCTGTGGCCAGCTTGGTTAAATGAAGGCGTTGGTATTCGTTCAGTAAACTGTTTTCTTGTTTGTGTGGGTTTTGGGGCGAAACAACCAACCATAGTTTTTCGATCTCAGTTTCATTCAATAGATAATTGGCCACAATCAGGTGTCCGTTGTGAATAGGATTAAAGGAGCCAAAATAAAGAGCGACTTTCACCTAAACGATTGATTATTAAACTTTTGTGTCTACCAAAATGGTTTCTGCTTCGTTGATTCGGAGGCTCAGGTGGTAGCCGGATACGGATACAGATATAGGCCCTCCAAGTGGTGCAACCTGTATAACCAAGACTCTTTCGCCCGGTATACACCCCATTTCCATTAGCTTTAAAAAGAGTTCCGAGTTTTCAAACTCTGCAATTATTGCCTCCTGCCCCGGCTTAAGGTCCGATAGCCTAACCTTCATATTCAAGCATTAATAGTGCAAAGCTATTCTTGTTGAGTGGTTTTTCTTTACGAATTTTGATAATTATGAACTCAAAATCAAAAGTTTACTTTTTCTTTCCTTTGGAATCGTTGAACCTGGGTAATAGATCCAGCCTAAAACGCTTTATTGAAAAGCTATTCAAGACCGAGAAGAAACAAATTGATCAGATAAATTATATTTTCTGCGACAATAAATCAATCAGAAAAATAAATAAGCAATACCTGAAACACAATTACGCCACAGATATCATCACTTTTGATCTTTCGGAAGGGAAAGAAATTGCTGCCGATATATATATAAGCGTTGAAATGGTCCGGGATAATGCAAAATCCCTTGGCGTGAGTCTAAAAAGCGAAATTCACCGGGTTATTTTTCATGGAGCGCTTCATCTGTGCGGTTATAAAGACAAAAAGACCACAGAAATCAACAAAATGAGGGGGAAAGAAGACCAATACCTTAATAAATATGGGGTTTCTACCGTTTAGCGTTCCACGTGGAACATAATTCAAGGAAAGAGGGGGTTATCTTTGCTACGTGTTTAAAGAATACGATGTTATAGTGGTGGGGGCTGGCCATGCCGGCTGTGAGGCTGCGGCTGCGGCCGCAAACCTGGGTTCTCGCACCCTATTGATTACCATGAATATGCAGACAATTGCCCAAATGAGCTGTAACCCAGCTATGGGGGGTATTGCAAAGGGGCAAATTGTAAGAGAAATAGATGCGATGGGTGGATATTCCGGTATTGTTACCGACCTGTCTACCATTCAGTTTCGCATGCTTAATCGTAGCAAGGGGCCGGCAATGTGGAGTCCGCGAGCACAGAACGATAGAATGCTTTTTCACCTGAAATGGAGAGAATTACTTGAAAACACACCAAATCTGGATTTCTATCAAGACATGGTGGGCAAACTCTTGATAAAAGACGGCGTTTGCTTTGGGGTTAAAACGGGTCTAGGCCATGAAATAAAATCAAAGTCCGTTGTTTTGACTAATGGAACCTTTTTGAACGGGGTGGTACATATTGGGGAAAAGAACTTTGGGGGTGGGAGAATGGCCGAAAAAGCTGCTACCGGAATCACTGAACAGCTTGTAAATCATGGCTTTGAGAGTGATAGGCTTAAAACGGGCACCCCCCCAAGAATTGACGGCAGAAGCCTTGATTATTCAAAAATGGAAGAGCAGCCCGGCGATGCCGATGTTACTGGATTTTCATTTTTGGATATCGAAAAACCCAAAAAACAAAGAAGCTGTTGGATAACCTACACAAACGAAGCGGTCCACGATGTATTAAAAACAGGGTTTGACAGAAGCCCGATGTTTGCCGGGAGGATTGATGGAGTGGGGCCCCGTTATTGCCCAAGCATCGAGGATAAGATAAATAGATTTGCGGAAAGAGATCGCCACCAGCTATTTGTTGAGCCCGAGGGTTGGAATACCGTTGAAATCTATTTAAACGGGTTTTCGACCTCTTTACCAGAGGAAACACAATACGAAGCTCTTCGTAAAATTAATGGCTTTGAGAACGCTAGAATGTTCAGGCCTGGTTACGCAATTGAGTATGATTATTTTCCCCCCACACAACTACACTATACACTTGAAACCAGATTGTTGAACAATTTATTCTTTGCGGGGCAAATAAATGGAACAACTGGATATGAGGAAGCCGCTTGTCAGGGCCTTATGGCAGGAATAAACGCCCACCGGTCTGCAAAGAAACAAGATGGGTTGGTGTTGAAAAGGAGCGAAGCGTATATAGGCGTATTAATTGATGACCTTGTTAGCAAGGGAACAAGAGAGCCTTATCGAATGTTTACTTCACGCGCAGAGTTTAGAACATTGCTAAGACAGGACAACGCGGACTTACGATTAACCGAACTCAGTCACGGCTTGGGTCTTGCTTCGCAAGAGCGAATGGACCGTGTTCAGAAAAAACAATCAGAGATTAATGAAATAAAAAAAATATTCAACTCGCTGTTTTTAGATCCGTCCGAAGTGAATGGTTGGTTTGCCACACTACATACTGCTCCGATTGTTGAAAAACAAAGAGCACAGAAAATTTTATTGCGGCCCGATGTTGAAATTCTAGATATGATGCGCGTGGTTAACACCGTAAACAGCGCGCTTAGTGTTTTTGATAACGAAAGCATTGAGCAGGCCTGTGTGCAGATAAAGTATGAGGTTTATATTGAAAAAGAAAAAGAGTTGGTACAAAGAATGAGACAACTCGAAGAACTAGAAATTCCCGAAAGCTTTGACTATAAAAAGATTTCTTCTCTTGGAAACGAAGCAAGAGAAAAATTGATGAAAGTAAAACCCCGAACGCTGGGTCAGGCAAGTAGAATTTCTGGAATCAACCCAAGTGATGTACAAATACTAATGGTGTACATGGGTCGATAAAAATTACGCTTTCTTTTTTTGCTCTCGTGTAGTAAGTGTGTTGTTGGGCGTTCCTTCTATTTTTCCTCTGCACAATGCAGATCCACAACTACACACAAAGGGTTCCGTGGTTGCATCCAGAAACCGGGTATAGTCAAGTGTTAGCTCTTCATCTGCAGCAACCGTTCGCGTGGTAACCACGTTAAGTCCATCAAAGACCGTATTAGCATCACAACTATGGTTTTGTGGAGCCCAGTCCGCTGGATTATTGTCCCATAAAACATAAACCTCTTCGCTAATTGGATAAGCATAGCGGCGAAAAAGTAATTTCTCCTCTTGGCTCCAATTTTTATCTACTTCACCCTTTGTGATCAGGCGTTGCGCGCGGCCTTCTCCAACAAACACAATTTGTCCTGATTCTAGTTTTTGTTTTGCATAAATTCCATACCCCGCAATTGAATTGCCTTTCATATAAAAAGTGCGCTGCCTTCTGGCATGTCGCGCCATTCCTTCTGAAATAATATGTTGTAAGAACCCCGATTGTCCAACGGGATCATATTTCAAGATAAAATCTGCGGAGCCTTCGTATCCATCCGTATAAAAAACCGAACAGGTAAGGTTCATCTCTAAAAAAAATATATTGCCCTCGTTATCTACCCGGAAGTCAAGCCTTCCATAACCGTGACCGCCCGCAGATTTGAATATTTTTTCACTGGCTCTTCGTAGTTTACCCTCTAATACTAAGTCGGTACACGGAATATTAGCGCTTGGGTGTAGCTCAGATGTTTTTAAAGAATATGTTTTGAAAGATTTTCCCGAAGGAAAAATATATTCGACCGGTTTATAGCTGGTGCAGCTCTTTCCGTCTTTGTTGGCCGCAACCAACACCGTAAACTCACGACCCCCTATATATTGCTCTACTAACACGTTGCCATAAAGCGGTAACAATTCTTTACACTTTTTTTTCAATGCTTCTTTTGTGTTAACCAGCGATTCTTCATTCACCCCAAGACTGTCGCCTGCGTGTGCTGGTTTAATAAATAACGGAAACTGTATTTCTGCAGAAATCGTTTGCAGGTCTTCTTCCTTTTCAACCAATACATAGGCGGGGGTGGGGACATCCTCGCAATAGGCAACATACTTTAATAATGCTTTTGGTAAATCAAAAGTTACTGAAGTTGGGCCGGTGAAAGGAAGGTTTAATGATTCAAGAGAATGGATCACATCAACTCCGGGGACTTCCCATTCGGGATATCCCTCACAAAGATTTACAAATATGTCATACCCCTTTTTTGACAGGTCTTTGAGTTGCTTATAAGTGGTAAGCTTATTTAAAAACACGTGATCTACCTGGCAATCGGGAAGCAATAAAGAAAGGTTTCTGGGCGGATCATAATATTTATAATCTACCGACGTGGTTGAATAATCAGGTTGAAGTACGCAAACCTTCACAGTTCTGCTTTTGTTTTTATTTTGGTGGGTTGCGGTTGTTTTTGTGCATGACGGCGAACCGCGTCTTGTAAAATCTCAAAAATTACCTGTGTATAGGAGACGTTGGACGCCTTTAATATGGCACCGATGGAAGTATAGTCTTCGTCTTCGCTTAATCCACATTGCGCATTTGCCTCAAGCACATAAAGTTTTCCCGTTTGTGCATCTTGCCTTATATCAATTCTGGTATATCCCTTTCCGCCTAACGCGGTGTATGCTTTTTTGCTCAGCATGGTCAATCTTCTTCGGAGCGATTCTGGTGCCGGAGCATATTCATAAAAATTTTCATTACCCGGCATGGGGGATTCCGCTTCGTAGATTTCCCACAAGCGGTCAAAGGATAAAAATCGTTCAGTATCGGGAAGGGATGGGTGAAAATGTCTTTCAACCGGGGTATAGACCTTACAGTTTGCAGGGTCATCGGATGATCCGGTGATAAATGTGGTGAACTCGGGTCCCGTAATAAATCTTTCTACAAACAAACCATCAGCTTGAAGATTCCACCCCCTATATCCTTTCGCAAGTTGATCTAATCTGTTTTTTAATTCTTGCTCTGTGTGAACTACATTTTTTACAGACACACCCATGCTACCGCCAGATACCGCTGGTTTTAATAATAGGGGTGTTCCGACACGCTGACAAATTCCGCGAATGGTGCCGGGCTTCCCGGAAATAATTCGCCAGGGCGAATTGGGTACGCCCGCTTTATCAAACACCTTCTTCATGGGTATTTTAGAGGTGGTGATTGTATAAAAATGCCGATCGGCTCCTGTATAAATCAGCTTGTGTATTTCTAGCTCATCAATAACAGAAACCCCGGGGGTATCATTCACCTCGTCACCATCACAAAGGTTTAACACTAATGCGTTTTTGACATGTGCCGTTGTGCTGATTTTCTCTATTGTTTTTTTAAAACCCTGCATGGTTATCGGAACCCACTCCCACTCAATGTTTAGTTCAGCAAAAACGCGGGTATATTCTTGAATACTATGTGTAAAATCATAATAGTGGGCCAAATTGGGGTCGTCTGTTTCAAGGTGTGGTGCTAAAACCCAGACCTTATATTGTGCAGCCAGATTTTTTATTGCTGTTGGGTTCATCCCTCTAAGTTTCTTTTACCCACTATGTAGTGATTTAGTTGATACGCGCTAGCCTGTTGTGCGCTTAGGTGTTTGGCGCCGCGAATCATACCCAAACATTGTTGGCTACGACAGTTACAAACAAACGGTTGGCTCATGTCCCACTCAGAGGAAGGATAAAAAAAAGAAAACTCCTCTTCGCATGCAATATCCCTAAGCGCAATCACGGTTAAATGGGTGGTATCAAAAAAACAGTTAGGATTACAGCTGTGGTTGATGTATTGTAAATACTCCGGGTTTAACAATATGTGTTGGTTGTCGCCCAGCTGCACGGTTAAATAAGAAGGGGTGGTGTGCACCTCTCCGGCCGCAAAAGAAGAAATCACTTCACCGGCCGCAAATTGGCGTCCAGCAAAAAAAGATTTTTGTCCGGAGGCGATGTCCTCGCGCACCTCGCCAATACTTGTTGAAACTACAAGTCGGATGGTTTGAATAGCAGGGGCCGTTTGCACTGGTTAGTAAAGTGCATGTAAGTTAGATTGCTATTTATAGCAAATGATCACCAAAAGTATAATGTGAATAAGTAAGGAATAAGGATGGCTACTTTCTTGTTATGCGTCTTTTGAAAACAGGAACCGTACTGCAGGGTTCGCCATACATTAATGACTTAACAACCGGACGAAGTATCCGTGTTGCTTCCAGGTATGCAAAGTCACCAATGGGGGTGTCACCACAACCCTTTATAATTACGCGCTGATCTTTATACACGGCGGCGTTGATGGATTGAATATTGCGAATAAAAACCTGTTTTCGCAATTCATCGGGAAGAGCAAGAGCCATCTCTTTACAAACGGGTTGTAAGAAAGAAGCTAGCAACATATAAGCCCAGCTTGGAATAATTGCATCGGCCGAACAAACAACGGAAACCATCTTGTCTCGGAAGTTCTCCCAATTTGTGTTATTCAATGATTCGCGAAACTCCTTTTCTTTTACAATCATCCCCATAAAGAGATAATCCTTTAAATCAAGGGTTGTAATCTCTCCTTTAGGATACCAATCCTCAAGATCAATGGTGATGAGTCCGCTTTCTTCAACTTTATTTACAAACTCAGCCATAGGGTGGATTAATCAATATCTTTCCTGGCGGCGATCTTTAATGGTAGCCGCAGTTCTTAAAATAGATACCGGATTGTTGGGGCTATATTGGTTAGAATATGCTTGTTTAGCTTGTTGATATCGAGACTCACGCTGAGAAACCACATCACCATCTAATACCGGGGTGCTGCCAACATTATCAACCCTAACAACAAAGACGCCGCTCAACCCTTCGATTGCTGCCGGTACCACCTTTCCTCGGTTTGCTGTGTTGAATGCAGCGCCGGCTATGCGGGGCTCATATCCAAAAGGAAGAGATCCTGTAAACCGTATGCTGTCTACGGTTTCAACCTGCTTTCCGCCAAGGGCAGTTGCGGCAGCCTCAAGCGTTGTAATAGCTCCTGTTTTCTTGCGTAGCAGCTCGGCCTTTTTCTTGTTTCTAAGAATTGGATCAACAGAAAGACGGGCGGTTTCCACGCTTGCTGTTCCCTCGTTGTTTGCTTCAGTAACAATTGCAACAATATAATTATTATCTACTCGCTCTGGTTTTAACACGTCTCCCTTATCGGCCTCATAAATAGCACGAACAAAACTGCGAGAAGCGCCCACTCCACGAACTTCATATGAAACGGGGGTTATGTCGGTTGCAACACTTTTTACAACCCCCTTCGCTTTTAGTTTTTTCTCGAAGCTATCATTAAAAGACCCAAGGTCTTTGCTGTCTCCGGCAAATTCGTTGGCCATATTTAAGGCAAGATTATCGGTTTCTTGGCTTGCAACTATTTCTTGTGGGAGATAAGCAATTTTATAGCCGTCGCCTGCGCCTTTCTGTGATAGAATTTCTATATAGTGAAAACCAAAATCAGTTTTTACAATTCCTTTGGTGCCTGTGGCTTTTAAGAAAATAAAGTCGTTGAACGGAGCCACCATTTGTCCGGAAGAAACATTCTCATATTTTCCTCCCGTATTTTTACTTCCGGGATCATCTGAAAACTTTGCAGTTAAAGAATCGAAGTTTGATCCACCCGCAATTGCTTTTTGAAGACTATCGCAAAGATTGTATGCGGTTGCAGAGTCGCGGCTTTGCGTACTTATTAATATATGGCGAATATTAACCGTATCTGGCATACGAACAGCACCCACCATTCTGGCAATCACATACCGGTCTGCATCAAGATAGGGCCCAAAAGTTGAACCGGGAGCAAGCCTGAAGAGAGAATCTTTTACGGCTTGTTGAATTGCTTTTCCGTTTATATATCCGTTGTAGAAGGGCGCGCCCTCTCCAGCTAAAAACTGCTCAAGATTATCTGCTGTGGCGAAACGATCCTTTTGATTAATAAGTGAAGTTAGCGCCGCGGTGCTGTCTGTTGCGGAGGGCGAAGCGCTAAAAGCCACAAACTGAATAGCACGACTCTCTTGTTGTTTAAATTGTGTTTTGTTCTTATTAATATATGCCTTGATTTCTTCATCACTAATCTTTACCGCGCTATCAGGAATTGAGGTATATAATTCGCGAACAAAGGAAATACGAGCTAATTGGCTGTTTTCTGCGCTTTGCTTTTCAATAAACCAGCGGGGAAAATTTATACTGCTTGAAAACAAAGCAAGGTACTTGTCGGCCATGCGCATATTTGCTAACGCATTTATATAATTAGCAATGCTGGTTTTTTGGTCTGGTGTTCCGCTTTTGAGGGCCTGATCAATGTTTTGTTTTGCAAGCGCGGGATTAAAGGCTCCGGTTTTTGGATCCTTAAATTGGTTTTGAAGATCCTGGGGGGCGCCGGCTCCGTAAAGCAAATCGGCTAATTCTTTCTTTCCTACATCAATGCCCAATTCTTTAAGTTCCTCTTTTAATAATAATTGTCCAACTTCTTGGTTCCATGCTTGCTCCAGTGCTTGTTGGCTCAATGCCGCACCCTGGGGATAGCCTTGCGCTTTTAGGTTTTCTTCGGCTTGGATTACTTTTTGATTAAACTCATCAAAATTGATAGGGCTGCCGTTGACCGAACCTATAGAAGAGACAGCACTTCCACTCATTCTAGATTTACCGGCAAAATAATCAGTTAGAATAAAGCCTAAAAGTGCAAGTGCCACAAGCACAACAGTAACCTTTGCGTATTTATCCCTGATATCCTGAATAATAGACATAGTATACCCGCTTTAAGAGGATTGCAAAATTAGGGGAAAAACTGTGGAAAAACTATTTCTGGAAGGGGTGCGTTGGCACCAAAAAGACTATTTTTTTTATACACATCGGCTGTTAATTCCTAGAGGTTTTTAGTTAATAAACCCAGTGAAACGTTAAAACACTTCTATAAAGTTGGTGAAAATCTCAGCACCCTTTATTAAAGTCCAGTACAATCGTTAATAAACAACGAAGTATGCACGAGAAATCAACACCAAAAATATTAGTAAAAAACAAGCAGATGGGATAAAAATAAAATAAAAGAAAATAAAACCCTGAAAATCAGGCTAGTTATTTTTTAGGGGCTGTTTTATTACTAAAGGCTTTTGTTTTTATACGTGGTTCATTTTTCTAATTAACATTTCCACAGCCATAATAATAATAAAGAATTTATAAATAAAAAGAATATTATATAATACTATAGTAAAAGAGAAATATAAAAAAATTGATTTGCTATATCGTTTTTTTGAACACACATTTGTAACTAATAGAAAAAAATGACACAGGCGGAAGAAATAGAAATAAAAGAAAAAGGATTTTTAGATATTCAAATTGACCCCACCCTGGATTTGTTTAAAGAAATAAAAAAAATAAAGAAACAAAAAAACGCAATTATTCTGGCCCACTATTATCAGGAACCAGACATTCAAGACATAGCAGATTATATTGGGGATAGTTTAGGATTAGCAAGAGAAGCAGAAAAAACAAATGCTGCTATTATAGTTTTCACCGGTGTTCATTTTATGGCAGAAACTGCAAAAATTTTAAATCCCACAAAAAAAGTTTTAATTCCAGATCTAAAAGCGGGGTGTTCACTAAGTGACAGTTGTCCTCCTCAATTATTTAAAAAATTTAAAGAAAAATATCCGGAACATAAAGTTGTTAGTTATATAAACTGTAGCGCTGATATTAAAGCCCTGAGTGATGTTATTTGTACTAGCTCAAACGCACAAAAAATAGTTGAGAGTTTTCCAAAAGAACAACCACTCATATTTGCACCAGATAAAAATTTAGGAGCCTACATAAACAAAAAAACTGGGCGCTCTATGGTGCTTTGGAACGGAGCTTGTATGGTGCATGAAATCTTTTGTTTAGAAAAAATTGTAAAACTAAAATCCAGGTATCCTAACGCTAAATTAATTGCGCATCCGGAATGTGAAGAAGCGGTTTTACAGGTTGCTGATATGGTTGGGTCTACAACCGAACTATTAAAATTTAGTCAGGCTGATTCGTGTAATGCTTTTATTGTTGCAACAGAATCAGGGATCTTACACCAAATGATTAAAAGCTCACCCCAAAAAACTTTTATCCCCGCCCCACCAAATAACAATTGTGCTTGTAATGATTGCCCGCATATGAAGCGCAACACGCTCGAAAAAGTATACACATGTCTTTTAAAAGAAACACCTGAGTTAATAATGGATGAGGCAGTTCGTGAGGCTGCAAAAAAACCTATTGTAAAAATGTTGGAGATTAGTAAACTAGTCGGACTCTAAATCAAAAAAAAGAAGCTTGCTCTACCCCGTTAGGCCGATCCCAATTAAAAAATTCATTTTCCCTAAGACCGTCTGGGCGCACCAGGTTTCCACGAATTGAAAAAACTGTGTGGTAGTCCAGGCTTTCATCCGGTAGTAAATAGCTTAAGAGCGCAACCCTCTCTTTTTCTTCCAAATCAAATCGTATCCACTGTAGTGCTTTATCTATCGGACAAAGCAGCGGCATTCGGTGATGGTTGGGACCCGAATTGTGTATTTCCCTAAACACGTTGTTGGCGGTGCGTGTAATAATACTGAACCGAAAATCATCTTTAGAAAAAATAGCGGGAATTAAAAGCGGGGCGCCCCCCTTAAGTTTGATATAGTAGGGAATCTTTTTGTTAAAACCACCCCGCCGTTGGTGTTCATATACTCCATCTGCAAGCAACAAACACCTGTTGTTTTTATGCGTATACCAAAAAGAACCCCCATCCATCAACTTCTCGCTCCTTGCGTTATACAGGGGGGTGGATGTTTTAAACCCAGGGATGATGCCCCACCCAAAACTCCGCACACCAATCTCATTATTGTTATTAACCAACACCAAACAGCGGGGATTAGAGTGAGCACCAATATGGGGCCTGTCCCGATCTGCTTCCACTAAATCCCGGTTAATTTTTATCCCAGGAATATAGCGAGGCAAACCATCGGGGCCCAACATGGGGCTATATCCAATATCAACACACATAGAAAAACAAATTTCAACAATTGGTGGCGAACGAAAAAAATACACCCCCGCCCGCGATCACACTAAAAAGAATTTGGATTATAGTATGTTTTTGTCATGATGCCTCGGGTATGGGCCTGCCAGAAAAATACGGGTACAAGATTTGAAAGCCACAGATCAAAAAACTAACTTCCCCAAAAATTTATCAGCATGAAAAAGACGCTCCTGGTTTTACTGCTTTGTTTTATAACCCCTATAATCAATTCCGATGTTTGGGGACAAGAATTTAAACCCAATTTAACACAGGGGGTAATGAAATACCAGGTGCTGCGCGATACAGAGGTTGATCCAAACGCCGCATTCCGGGAACAGGGGCTAAAAGAGTGGAAACAAAAAAGAGATACCATTATTGCAAAGGCAAAAAAACTATTGGAGCTAAAAGATTATACGGGGGTGAACCAATTGCTTTTTCCTTACGACTTTTTAGAGCCCGATGACGCCGTGTTTTATGAATACTTGGGTAAAAGCTATTATTATGCGGGATTATTTCAACCCGCCTTGGATTGTTTTAAGCTTTCTTACGAACAAAAAAAGAACAGTGATCTTTTTTTGTTTATGGGCCACGCAAACGAAAAAATAGGAAATGAAAAAGAGGCGCTGAAAATGTATAAGAAAGGAGCAAAAGAGGGTGTTGCTGCCTGCCAAGCCAAGCTTGCTGAGTAATTAAGGGATGTTGTGGCTACCGTCGCAATAAGGCGGGTTCTTTGTTTTTTTACACCGACACAACCACACCTCTTTGGTTTCTTCAGCAGTAAATCGCTGGCTAGCAAAAGGATTACCCTCTATTTTTTTATGACGGCCGTCACAGAAAGGTTGTTTTTCGCTTAGTCCACAAGTACACCAAGCATATGTTTTCCCCGCTTCTACGGTTATGCTGCAAGGTTGATCAGCGGCCGACCTAGGAAAGCCTGCGCTGGGTATCATTTCTTCCATGGCTGAAAATCTTTTTAGGGTGAATAGGGGTGAACAGAATTTCACAAAGACCCCCATGTACAACACACCCAGCTTTTTTTTGTTTATTAAAACTAAATCGCTACATGTAGCACGGCCTCCTTTTCTACGGATCACCGGCTATTAACAACGGGGTTTCTGGCAAACCCCCTTGCCCAAACCAAAACGAACCATCAGACCACCTCTTCGGTTGGCAGGCAAAACAAAAAAAAGAGTGGAGAATATCGGTAAATATGTCAAATTTGTTATTACTGAAGATAGTATAAACCAAATGCAAGTGAAAAAGGTTATCCATGTGCTGGTTGCGCTTTTTCTTGTTGTTCGGTCATCTGGACAATTGCTTCCCGCGCCCGTAACCCTCCCAAGCGGATGGTCGTTAACCCCTGCGGGCAACTCTTTCCCGTTGGGAGATTTACCACTGAATATTATTCCGGACCACAGGGGTCACTACGCTGCGGTTACTAATAACGGGCAAAGCACACAAACCATTCAACTAATTAAGATTGAAAAACAACAGGTAGTTCACGAGGTGGTGGTTCCCAAATCCTGGTACGGAATGGCTTTTTCCTCCGATGATAAAAAATTATATGTAGCCGGAGGACACGATAACCGAATTCTTGTTTACAATATAGAAAACGAAAAACTGATTCTGGTAGATAGTCTTTTGCTTGGAAAACCCTGGCCAAACCGAATAGGGCCCGCAGGCATAGCGGTTGATAACAAGCGCAACCTACTTTATGTAGTAACGCGCGAGGATAAAAAGCTTTACCACATCAATCTTGATACAAAAAAAATCGTTGCGCAGTATGGGCTTGACGCCGAAGCCTACGATTGTAAGCTAAGCCCCAAAAGCAATGAGCTTTATGTTTCTTGTTGGGGCGGTGATAAGGTGTTGGTCTTTGATCTTGACAATAAACAGTGGACGCATTTTATAGGGGTTGGTGATAATCCCAACGAAATGTTGATTACACCGGCAGGAGATCGGCTGTTTGTTTGCAACGCTAACGATAATACCGTTTCGGTTATTTCGCTTGCAACAAAAAAAGTTATTGAAACGCTTGATGCAGCCCTGTTTCCCAATTCCCCAAGCGGCTCCACCTCAAACAGCGTGGCACTATGCGCCAAAAAGCAGCTGCTTTTTATTGCTAATGCAGATAATAACTGTATTGCTGTTTTTGACATTAAAAAACAAGGACAAAGCGTACCAATAGGATTTGTTCCGGTGGGTTGGTATCCAACCTCTGTCCGTGTTATTGGAAATAATTTGTGGGTCGCTAACGGCAAGGGCATGTCTTCTAAAGCAAACCCTTTTGGCCCCTCACCCTTGCGAAAAAGAGAAGAGGTAATTCACCACGGGTTTAGTATAAAGTCAGGAAGCGAAGTGGAATACATAGCGGGACTTTTCAAGGGAACCATGTCGGTTATCGAAATTCCCAAATCAAACACACTCGAATATTATACGCGTGCGGTTTATACAAATTCACCATATTCGCCCGAAAAAAGGGTACAAGCCGATTTGTCGGCGCCCAGCTTTCCTATTCCAACCCGAATTGGGCAGGCCTCCCCAATTAAGTATATATTTTACGTAATCAAAGAAAACAGAACCTACGACCAGGTGTTATCGGATATTCCTGCTGGTAATGGGGATAGCTCATTACTATTATTCGGAAGGAGTGTAACTCCAAATCAACACAAGTTGGCCGAGGAATTTGTGTTGTTGGATAATTTTTATGTGAACGCCGAAGTAAGCGCCGATGGGCACAATTGGACAATGGGGGCTTATGCAAACGATTATTTAGAGAAAACGTGGCCTAGTAATTATGGTGGAAGGGGTGGGACTTATGGTGGTGAGGGCGAACGAGAAATTGCCAACAATAAGGGAGGGTTTTTCTGGGACAACTGTATGCGTCACGGAATAAGTTTCCGGTCTTACGGTGAATTTGTAAGTGGCGACAAACCCACAATTAAATCTTTACAAAATAATATTTGCACGTATTTCCCAGATTATAACCTATCGATTCGAGATACAACGCGAATCAGGTTGTGGGAGCGCGATTTTGATTCGTTGGTGCGCATAGGAAAAATCCCGCAGTTTAATACAATTCGTATTGGCAACGACCATACAGAAGGCGTTAAGCTGGGGCGCCCATCTCCCTATGCACACGTAGCCGACAATGACCTGGCTGTTGGGATGTTGGTTGAAAAACTGGCCGCATCGCCCATTTGGTCAGAATCAGCGGTATTTGTTGTAGAGGATGACGCACAAAACGGAGCAGACCATGTTGATGCACACAGAAGCACCGCCTATCTTTTTGGGGGTTTTGTTAAGCGAGGCCTTGTTGATCACACGCTTTATACCACCACCTCAATGTTAAGAACCATGGAGCTAATTTTGGGGCTTCCCCCAATGACACAATATGATGCCGCAGCAACCCATATGTGGCGTTGTTTCGATAGCGTTGCCAAGCCCTATATTTACAAGGCAATAATTCCCGCAGTAGATTTTAATGAAAAAAATACTGCAAAAAATGAGTGGCAGCGAAAATCTGAGAATTTTGATTTTGCAAAAGAAGACAGCAATAACGATCTTGAATTTAATCGAGTTTTGTGGCACGGGCTTAAGGGGAATCAACCCTATCCGGGACCAAGACGCGCCGCATTTATACTTCCTAAAACCGAAGACCCTGATTAAACGCAATTATACAATATGAAAAAAATCATTATCAACCTTTCCGCACTGCTATTCCTTGTAGCCTGTAAACAAACCAATATGGAAAAAACGCCTTATGCTTGGCCGGCCAATATCGATGCGCCCAAGGCCATTGAAAAATTGCGCACGTTTGTGCAACATGGCGATACCATTGCTGATGAGTATTATTGGATGAACGATTTTTTTAAAAAAGGCCCCGATAGCACATCTGTAGTTGAATACCTACAGGCCGAGAATGCATACCTGGATACCATGATGAGCGGCACCAAAGTGTTCCAGCAAAATTTATTTGCAGAAATGCGTGGGCGCATACAGGAAAAAGACGAATCAGAACCAGTGGTAGAAAACGGCTATACCTATTATTCAAAAACCGAGGAGGGGAAACAGTATTATAAATATTATCGCAAAGCAATTACGCCCGGTGCTAAAGAAGAATTGTTGTTAGATGTAGACCAAATGGCAACAGGGAAAAATTATTATTCCGTTTCTGGCCCCAGCATTAGTCCGGATAATCAATGGATGGCTTATGGAGTAGATGAGGTTTCTCGTAGGCAATACACGCTTTATTTTAAAAACCTTAAAACAGGCCAGCTGCTTTCTGATGTAATACCCGGCACCAGCGGCAATGCAGTTTGGTCTGCTGACAGCAAAACCATATTTTATGCAGCTAACAATGCGGTCACCTTATTATCAGAAAAGATAAAAAGACATCAGCTGGGAACTACCGCTACTGCGGATGTTAGCATTTATGAAGAAAAAGATCCTACTAACTATATAGGAGTAGGAAAGACGCGTTCTGGACAATATATCATGATTTATTCAGCAGCCACCCTTTCTACCGAGGTACGCATTTTGCCCGCAAATCAACCCGAAGGAACATTCCAAATTTTTCAGCCTCGCATGAAAGAGGTGCTTTATAGTGTAGATCATTGGGGGGATCGCTTTCTGATTGTTACCAACTGGGAAGCAAAAAACTTTCGTTTGATGAGTTGTCCGCTGAATCAAACACAACAAACCGCATGGGCCGAAGTTGTTCCCAACAGACCCGATGTATTATTAGAAGGGGTAGAACCGTTTAAAAACTTTTGGATTCTCACCGAAAGAAAAGAGGGGTTGGTTCAATTACGCGTTCGCGAGCTTCCCAGCGGAAACGAACATTATTTAGATTTTGGAGAAGCCGCATACGATGCCTATGTCGGAAACAATCCGGAATATCTTTCTGAACGGTTTCGCTACCGCTATTCTTCCATGACCACCCCACCCTCTACCTTTGATTATACCATTGCAACCAAACAAAGAAACCTCATTAAAGAACAAGCTGTTCTGGGCGGATTCAAGAGAACGGATTATACTACGGAGCGCCGATTTGTAACAGCACGTGACGGCGCACGTGTACCACTATCTATTGTATACAAAAAGGGTGCGGTATTAGACGGATCGGCCCCCGCACTTCTTTATGGATACGGATCCTATGGAGCCAGCATGGATGCTAGTTTTTCAACTACCCGTCTCTCCTTGTTGAATCGTGGTTTTGTGTATGCTATTGCCCACATCCGCGGAGGACAAGAAATGGGCAGACAATGGTATGAAGACGGGAAACTTCAGAAAAAGAAAAACACCTTCAACGATTTTATTGATTGCGGAAAATATTTAATTGATCAAAAATTTACCAGCCAGGGACATCTTTATGCAATGGGAGGAAGTGCTGGAGGGTTGTTAATGGGCGCCGTTGTAAATATGGAGCCTACCCTATGGAATGGCGCAATTGCACAGGTTCCCTTTGTGGACGTAATCACCACCATGTCTGACCCAACTATTCCGCTCACTACTAACGAATATGATGAGTGGGGAAATCCTGCTAATAAGGATGCATACTTTTATATGAAGTCCTATTCACCTTATGATAATGTAACTGCTACAACGTATCCAAATTTGTTAGTGACTACCGGACTACACGATAGCCAGGTGCAATACTTTGAACCCGCAAAATGGGTAGCACGTCTACGTAAACTTAAAACCGATAAAAATGTGTTGCTATTAAAAACAAACATGGAAGCGGGACATGGCGGTGCTTCGGGGCGCTTTGATTATTTAAAAGATATAGCGCTTCAATACGCATTTTTATTTGCACTGGAAGGAATCAATCAATAAGCGTGAAAACAATTTTTTTATCGTTTGCACTATTTATTTCTTTAGTAGCCAGTGGCCAAACCCTTGCACCGATAGAAAAAAAATTAATCCAGACGGTTGAACAACAAATGGAGCAAACGGTTCAACTGCTCCGCCAAACGGTTGACATCAATAGTGGCACCTATAATATTGCTGGTGTTCGTGCGGTGGGCGAATTGTATGCTAAAGAATTTAAAGCGCTTGGTTTCATGGTGGAATGGATTTCATTACCCGACACGTTGAAAAGAGCGGGACACTTGGTGGCTTATCGAACGGGAACAAAAGGGAAAAAGCTTTTTTTGATTGGACACTTAGACACCGTGTTTGAGCCCGATATGCCCGCGAACCCATTTACCCAATTAAACGACAGCACCGCAACAGGTCAGGGCGTTAATGATATGAAAGGGGGTGACGTAGCAATTATTGCCGGATTAAAAGCCATGCACCAATTGGGTTTACTTGATCAAACTACCATTACAGTTTACATGACTGGGGATGAAGAAAATGCGGGATATCCCAGAGAAGTATCTCGCGGAGATTTTATTGCTCGTGCTCAACAACATGATATTGCATTAGCTTTTGAAACTGCCAGCGGAATGAATACGGTTGCCACCGCACGAAGAGGTGCCAGCGGATGGACATTGGAAGTGGAGGCTAAACAAGGACACTCCTCCGGTGTGTTTGGAAATGCAGGATATGGTTCTATTTATGAAGCAGCAAGAATTATCAACTCTTTCAGAGAGCAATTGAGTAAGGAAACCTATCTCACGTTTAATCCAGGATTGATTGTGGGTGGTTCGGAGGTTTCTTATAATGATGAAACACAACAGGGTCAAGTTGCGGGGAAAACAAATATTATTTCTCCCCACACGTATGCCAACGGGGATCTTCGGTTTTTGAGTGAAGAACAAAAAGAAAATGCACGAAATGTAATGCGTGGAATTGTTGGACAATCATTACCGGGTACAAAAGCTACTATTCGTTTTTCAGATGGCATCCCTTCGATGCCCCCTACCGAAGGAAATACAAAACTGGCTACTCAGTTGAGCGAGGTTAGTGAAGCGCTTGGTTTTGGAAAAGTTTCTCCGGGCAACCCTGGCAGTCGCGGAGCGGGTGATATTTCTTATGTAGCAAAATATCTTGACTGTTTGGATGGACTGGGCGCCAGCGGGCGTGGCGCACATGCTCCCGGAGAAACGATAAACCTTAAGGAATACCCAAAATTGATACAACGAACAGCCGTGTTTTTGTATCGATTAACCAGATAAGCGAATTATCTGTTTTGATTTTTGCTTTTTTTAAATAAAGAATAAGAAAAAACAACAGGGATTAGCGATACTAAAATTGTTATGGTCATAAATGTATAAAATAAAATCTGGCCACTTAAAAAAATGGATAGTAATAACTGAAGAATCCCACCCACTATCCAATATTTTCCAGCCAACCCATGTGTCTTTTTCCAATTTTCTTCATTTTCCAAAGCCCAGGGAAGTTTGTAGCCAGCAAAATAGTTTTGTTTCATGTTGGGCATATAATATCCCATACCAATAAAAAGTAAACCCAATACTCCAAATAGTAGCTGGTCAATAGGAGTGTGTTCATGCGAAATCCCATACAACACAACCAAGGTCAGGGCACAAAGTATACCACTGAAAAATATTGCCACAGTATTGAGAGTGTCCTTACTATTTGCAGCACTGGCCTTAGGATCAAACTTTTCAATATTAGTAAGTAGCAGGAAGGTAAAAAGAGAAACAAAGCCCATGATTAAGGGCATAATAAAAATGCTATTTCTGGAAGCCCAATCATCCGCTTTTCCTTCAATGTTAAAGTGTATTGGAATTCGACTACCCAGTGAAGGATATAGATAGAAGGCATAGCCAAAGGGCAAGAGTGTGAAAACTAATGCGAGGAATCTTTTCTTTGTTTGCATTTGTCACTGCAATATAAAACCTTGTCCCAATCCCGCTCCCATTTTTTTCGCCAAGTAAATGGTCGGTTGCAAGCCTTACAAATCTTACTGGGCAGGTGTTCTTTTTTAACGGGCTTGTTTTTTGCGTTACGCATGGTCTTTAGAACAAATTCAGGACAATTTTGTTTTTTATGTATGGTAAACGCCGATACTATAAAAACTGTTCTGTCCAACCCTGTTGCGCAGGACCGAGTAATAGAAATGGCCTGGGAAGACAGAACACCTTTTGAAGCTATTGAATTTCAATTTGGGCTTGCGGAAGCGGATGTGATTGAAATTATGCGTAGGTCTTTGAAGCGAAGCAGTTTTAATTTATGGCGAATGCGTGTTAATAGCGGGGTTAGTATAAAGCATCAAAAAATTAGGGCGGCTTCAATTATTCGTTTTAAGTGTAGCCGGCAGCGACAAATCTCATTGAATAAAATTAGCAAGCGGTAGGTTTTATTTTTTTAGCAAGTCCTTCCACGCATTGTTGCTATAATAATTACAAATATCGTTCTCAAAAGTTAATGTTTGTGTCAATTGTAAATTAGGATAAGCATTGGGTTCAATCCCCGCATATTGTTCATTAACTGACAATAATTTATCTCCTACAAACAATACCAACTCATCTACCAATTCAGCGTTTAATAGTGATCTACAAAGCGAAGGCCCTGCCTCAACTAGTAAACCATTTATATTACAGTTAGCGTAAAGATTTTGTAATAGTGCTGATAGGTTAACCCCATTTTTTGTATACATTCCTTTTACTAATTTTATGTGTTCGGGTGGCTGATGGGACTCTTTATTTGAAACTAAAATGAGTTTTGAATGAATCCTATCTTGATGAATTGCAAGATGAGTGTTGGATAAAAGCGCTAAATTTTTATCCAACACGACAGTATTTAGCTCTTGTATCTTTTGCGCAGTGCGAATATTTAGTTTAGCGTCATCTTTTAAAACTGTTTTTGAAGTGGAGAGAATGGCGTCAACGCTTACTCGCAGGACCTCGTGAACATGTTTACGACTTTCTGGCCCGGTTATCCATTTACTATTTCCCTTTGCATCAGCCATCATCCCATTTTTGGAAATCGCTACTTTTAACGTAATCAGCGGTCTGCTAAATAAGTGATTTATAAAAAAACGTTTGTTTAGGTCTAAGGCTTCTTGAAGTAAAATATAAGACACTTCAATACCTGCATCTCTCAACACTTCCATCCCCGAAACCCTGGGATTGGGGTCTGCTGAAGCGAATACTACCCTTTTGATCCCCTTTTCTACAATCAATGATGTACAAGGTGGCGTTTTACCAGTATGCGAACAGGGCTCTAGTGAAACGTATAATGTGCAATCACCCGGATCTTGACCCCTTTGCACTGCATCGTTGATTGCATTAACCTCCGCATGTGCCTCACCCCATTTTTCGTGACGGCCTTTGCCAACCACTTCACCTAAATTGTTTACCAAGATGGCCCCAACTCTTGGATTATCTCTAACAAGACTGGGCTCAACTTGTTTAGCCAATGTTATGGTTTCACTCAGGAATGTTTTTTGGCTACTGTTATTCATAACTTTGCGCTCCAAAATTAGTGCATTCACATGTTCACCGGTCTGGTAGATGTAGCTAGCATCAGTAATTTAATAGCGGATCAAAACGGATATCAACTTACCGTAAACGCTCCTTCGCTTGCCGGATTATGCAAGAAAGGCGATAGTATTGCCATTGATGGTATCTGCTTAACAGTAGTGGAACAGCGTGAGGCCCAATTATTATTTTATGTTTCATCGGAAACCATTCAACGAACCGCTTTACTGAACTATAAAAATGGTCAGCTGGTGAATGTTGAGCTGCCGCTTTGTCCAACGGACCGGCTGGGCGGGCACTATGTTTTGGGACATGTAGACTGTACGGGAAACGTTAAATCTATACAAGCTACTGCTACCAGCTGGTTTTTTACTGTAGAAATTCCCGAACCATTTATAAAATATGTTGTTTACAAAGGATCAATTGCAGTGAATGGTATAAGCCTAACGGTGAACAAAATACATAATTGTGAAATTGAGTTGTGTATCATACCCGTTACGTTGGAAAAAACAAATCTTACGCATTTACGGCTTGGAGATCTGGTAAACATTGAAGTTGACATTTTAGCAAAATATACCGCCAATCTACTTTCGAACCATGGTTAATCTTTTTGATACAGTTGAACAAGCGCTAGCTCAATTTGCAATGGGAAAACCCATTATAGTAGTGGATGATGAGGGGCGTGAAAATGAAGGTGATATTATAATCCCGGCTTCAATGGCTACTCCTGCTCTTGTTAACTTCTGTGTTCAAGAGGGGCGTGGTTTGCTATGTATTGCCATCGATGAAACTATTGCAAACCGATTGGATCTCAGAAAGGTCAGATCTAATCATAAAGATCGTTTTCATACTGCTTTTTTAGATTCTATTGACGCAACCACTTTACATGGTGTCACTACAGGTATTTCTGTATCTGATCGTGCTACTACTGCTCGATTATTAGCGAACGAAAAAAGTACCCCTTCTGATTTCTCTACCCCCGGGCATTTGTTTCCTTTATTAGCCGTCTCTGGCGGCGTCTTAGCAAGAAATGGACATACGGAAGCAGGCGTGGATTTATGTAAACTAGCAGGTCTGCCGCCTGCGGCCCTCATTTGTGAGATTCTCGATAAGGATGGCACCATGTTACGAAGAGCGGGTTTGCGGAGTTTTGCAGCACAATATCAATTATCAATCATCAGCATTGCACAACTGCAACGATATAGACGGGAGCGTGAGGTTTGTTGTATTTCCGTGTCTACTGCGTCACTTCCCACAAAATACGGGGATTTCAATATCGAAGTTTTTCGTAATCGACTTTCGGGGATAGAGCATACGGTACTTTCTACAAAAACAGAACCCTCAAAAATACCACTGGTTCGTTTGCACAGCGAATGTTTAACTGGTGATGTGTTGGGGAGCGCCAGATGTGACTGTGGGTCGCAATTAAAACTTTCCCTTCGTTCTATTCAGCAGCACGGACATGGATATCTTATTTATCTGCGGGGACATGAGGGAAGAGGAATTGGACTCACCGCAAAAATTGCTGCCTATGCGCTGCAGGAAGAAGGGATGAATACATACGAAGCAAATCAGGCCTTAGGTTATCATCCGGAACAACGTGATTTTTCTGATGCCATTGAAATCCTGAAAAAATTACAACTATCCTCTTTCACGTTGTTAACAAACAACCCCTACAAGATTAATCTCCTACGTGAGGCCTCATTTAATTTTCAGGTTCAACCTATTCAAACAACCCCTACTTCGCAGAATCGTAAATATCTTTCCGATAAAGCATCCTTTGGTGCTCACACAATATCACTAGACCTATGATTGCAATTGTAAAATCAAATTTCAATCTAGAAATTACTGACGCTTTGTTAAAAGGCTGTATTGATTATTTAAAAGAGAGGTCAACTATTTTTGAATTATTTGAAGTGCCCGGCGCAGTGGAAACGGTAGGCTTCTCTACTAAATTAGTTGCAACAAAAAAATATGCAGCCATAATTGTAATTGGTGCTGTGATAAAAGGTGATACTGATCACTATGAATATGTGTGCGATTATGTGGTGCAGGGACATGCAATCCTTGCCACATCGGCCTACATCCCCGTTATTTTTGGGATACTAACTACACAAAATGAAGAACTGGCCATTGAACGTGCACTCCCCTCTAAAATGAATAAGGGGAAGGAGTTTGCTATTACTGCGCTTGAAATGATGGAACTATATGCTAAAGCCATTTAAGTTTATCTAATTTGAGTATATCCTAAATTCTAGTTACATTAGAGATACAATAAAGCCAACTCTAATGTATAGAATAACCATTCTGTTGCTTGTTGTTACCCTATTGGTTTCTTGTAAATCAAGTAATGAAAAAGCAGCCAATAACTATTTAGATTATACTCAAAGTAATTCAAAACTAAGCGGGGGAAATAGGGTTATTCCCATCAATACACCATTGGGTGTTTATAACGTTTGGACCAAGCGAGTAGGGAATAATCCTTCGCTAAAAGTATTGTTCTTACATGGAGGTCCCGGTGCCACCAGTGAATATTTTGAAGCTGCTGATTCTTATTTTCCGAGTGCGAGTATTGAGTATTATTATTATGATCAGCTTGGTTCGGGGAAAAGCGATAATCCCAATGATGAGCGGCTGTGGGATCTAGCACGATTTGTAGAGGAGGTAGAACAGGTTCGTGTGGCATTGGGGCTTGATTCTTCCAATTTTATTTTATTAGGACACTCTTGGGGTGGAATTCTTGCCATGGAGTATGCGTTGAAATATCAACAACATCTCAAGGGGCTAATTATTTCAAATATGGTCTCTTCGATTCCTGATTACGTAAAATATGCCAACGAAGTATTGGGGCCACAACTACCTCCGGAAGTTTTAAAAACTATTCGCTCCTACGAGGAAAAAGGTGATTATACCAACCCTGCTTATTTAGGATTAATTCAAGAGCATTACTACCCCGAGCATATACTGCGTATGAAACCCGATGAGTGGCCCAATCCGGTTAATCGTGCTTTTAAGAATATTAATTATCCTCTTTATTTAAAAATGCAAGGACCAAGTGAGTTTGGAGTAGTTGGAGATGCGGTATTGAAGAATTGGGATCGGACTAGTGATCTAAACAAAATTGCTATCCCCACTTTAACTATTGGTGGCGAGTACGACACGATGGATCCAAAAGCCATGGAAAAAATGAGCACACTGGTACAGAAAGGTTCTTATCTGTATTGCTCTAAAGGAAGTCATATGGCTATGTATGATGACCAGGAAACATATTTCAATGGCGTTATTTCGTTTTTGAAAAAACTTCAATCCCGGTAATTCATAGTATTTTTTTGTAAAATAGGAAAAATAAGACAAAAAAAATGGGCAACACTTGTTGCCCATACCGTGGTCTGTTGTTGGTTTACTAAAAAGTGTATCGCACGGTTAACTGTCCTCTCCATCTGGTGGATAAGTAGTTACTACCCCTAAT